>Ga0209639_1000032_pt1 | contig 224419 bp, 238 predicted proteins | sample EPASupsiteHSE605_FD_187268 | JGI IMG/M metagenome (GOLD analysis project Ga0209639, IMG submission 187268) | Bioremediated contaminated groundwater from EPA Superfund site, New Mexico - Sample HSE6-05 (SPAdes) (version 2) | ecosystem: Environmental > Aquatic > Deep subsurface > Groundwater >... | reverse complement strand
ATCAGGTCGATGGTGTGATTCCTTCAGCGTTCGCTTATGGCGCCGAGAAAGTCTATGTCATCGATCACCCATTGCTTCAAGACTATAGGACAGAACCTTATATGGAAGCGATTACCAGTCTGGTGGTGAAATATCGACCGGAGATTATCTTAATGGGCGCCACCTCTATGGGCAGAGATGTCTTTCCTGCTGTGGCCACAAAATTACAAACCGGTTTAACTGCTGACTGTACAGTATTAGGTATTGATCCGGAGAAGAAAATTTTACAACAAACCCGGCCAGCTTTTGGTGGTAATATAATGGCTACAATTCTTTGCCGGACTAGCCGTCCGCAAATGGCTACTGTCCGTCCGAGAGTGATGAAAATGCCAGAAAAGGTTGAAGGACGTGAAGGCGAAGTAATTCACGAAGAATTCAATTTTAACGAAAGCGATTTTCGCACCAAAGTCATTGAATTTATCCCATCCGATGCCAGAAATGCATTCCTGGATAAAGCAGAAATCATTGTTGCTGTCGGCCTGGGTATTGGTACGCAGAGGAACATGGTCATTGCTCAGGAATTGGCAGATGTATTAGGGGCAACCCTGGCCGGAACCCGAGGTGCCGCCGAGGCTGGCTGGATAACCCATGATCAACAGGTCGGGCAATCCGGAGTAACGGTTCGTCCGAAATTTTATATCTCTATTGGAATTTCCGGTGCCATCCAGCATTTAGTGGGGATGGAAACCTCGGACTTCATTATTGCTATTAATAATGATCCTGAAGCACCAATTCTAAAGGTTGCAAACTTTGGGATTGTGGGAGACCTTTTTCAAATCGTGCCGGAACTGACTGCAGAATTTAAAAAACGCCTTCAGAACGGCGTAATAAGTTAAGGAGGTGTAAACGTGAAAAACTTTGATGTGATCGTCGTTGGCGGTGGTCCTGCTGGTCTGTCTGCCGCGATTAGTGCGGCTCAGGGCGGTATGAAAACTGTTGTCATTGAACGCGGGGATTATCCAGGCACTAAGAATGTTATGGGTGGTATCCTATACACGAATGCTACGAACATGGTTGTGCCGGAGTTTTGGAAGGAAGCGCCTTTGGAGCGGCCCATCATTGAACAGCGGATTGCCATGTTGAGCGGTGATCAGACGATTATGGCTGGTTATCGAGATCCTGCCTGGGCAGCCGAGCCCTATAATGCTCATTCGGTTTTACGCGTTCCCTTTGATCGCTGGCTTGCTAAACAAGCAATAAAAGCGGGTGTAATGATTATTACGGAAACATTAGTCATTGATCTGCTCTATGAAGGTGATACTGTGGTCGGCGTTCGCACTGGCCGTGATGAAGGGGATTTGGGAGCAAAGGTTGTGATTCTGGCCGAAGGGGTCAATAATTTCATAGCTGTTAAAGCCGGTCTTGCTAAACCATTAAAGCCCGACATCGTTGCAGTTACTGTTAAAGAAGTTATTGCCTTACCCAAAGAAACCATCGAAGATCGTTTTTGTCTTGAGGAAGGACAAGGGGCGACCATCGAGCTATATGGGGATTCCACCGCTGGGATGATGGGTGTAGGTTTTATTTATACAAATAAGGAATCAATTTCTCTTGGCGTAGGTGCTATTTTGGAACCCCTGATTCGAAATCATTGGACCCCCAATGATCTGATAGAAAATATGAAATCAAAGCCCTATGTGAAACGGTTAATTCAAGGAGGAGAAACTAAGGAATATTTAGCGCACTTAATCCCGGAAGGTGGATATAACCATGTCCCTAAGCTTTATCGTCAAGGGGTAATGGTTGTTGGAGATACGGCAATGCTGCTGAATTCTTTGAACCGGGAGGGCTCTAACCTGGCCATGATCTCGGGCAAAATAGCTGGTGAAGTCGCAGCACAGTCGATCCAAAAGGGTGATATCAGCGAAAAAGCAATGGCGGTTTATGAAACCCGTTTACTAGATTCATTCGTGCTGAAAGACCTTTACCATTATCGTCATATGGGTGAATTCTTTGAAAAAAATCCACACCTCTTAACAACCTATCCTAAAATATTTTCTCAGGCAGCAAAAATGTATTTAACGGCTGACGAGACACCAAAGAAACAACGCCAAAAAGAAATTATCAAGATGATATTCGAAAATCGATCTAAAATTGGTCTGCTAAAGGATATTAAGGGAGCCTGGAGGGGACTGTTATGAAGCTAGATGATAAACTATTTCTGGTACGATTTAATACGGATAAATTAAGTCATATTAAAATTATCGACCCGCAAGTCTGCTTAGAAAATGACGATAGAACCTGTACGCGTATTTGTCCATCTCATGTGTATCATTGGGACGAAGAAGAAAAACGTATAACCATAGGCTATGAAGGGTGTGTGGAGTGTGGAACATGCCGGATAGGTTGTCCTCATGGCAATATTGAGTGGCATTACCCAAGAGGTGGATTTGGGGTTTCATGGAAGAATGGTTAACTGAACATCAAGCCGTAGGATGAATGTAAATCAATTCATCCTTATTTTTTTGGTTGGTACTATTAAATACTAGATTTAACGTCATCTCTAAAATGGTATAATAAGGTAAATTCAGCACCTACTAAAACTGAAGGTAAATAGAAAGGAAACAGATGAAGAATCAAGTTGTTATTGAGGAAACTTCATACTCAGTACATAAGAACGTAAACTTGCTTGGATTCTATGCCGCAGTCTTTACAACTCTAGTGACCATAGTAACCTTCGGTATCGCAATCTTTACCCCGCCCATATCTGGTCCCTTTTGCGCAGGTTCACCTATTGAGTATCCATATCTGGATATTCTATCGCGCTTTCCTAGGGATTATATATGGATGTACCCAGCTATTTTGTTGACTTTAATTTATGTTGTACTTATGGTATGCATTCACCATTACGCTTCCAGGGAGAAGAAGATATTCAGCCAGCTCGGATTGTCCTTTGCCTTGATTTCAGCAGCCATATTAATCATAGACTATTTTGTTCAAATATCAGTGATACAACCAAGCCTTATAAACGGGGAAATCGATGGCATTGCGATATTGACACAGTATAATCCCCACGGAATCTTTATTGCCCTTGAAGAAATAGGCTATATAATGATGAGTCTTTCCTTCATCTGTATGGCTCCGATTTTTTCGGGAGCTAATAGGTTAGAAAGGTCGATTCGCTGGACCTTCATCATAAGTTTTATTTTAACGATCATCTCCCTCATAATAATTTCTATTTCATATGGAATTAGCCGTGAATATCGATTCGAAGTGTTCGTAATCTCAATTGATTGGCTAGTGCTTATAGTATCTGGAGCATTATTGAGTGTTTTATTTAAACGGGCTAGGGGAAAGTTCTAGCTGGCGAAGAAGCTTGTATGTTGTAATAATGTCTATCAGGATAAGGAGAATAAAAAAACAGAAAGAGGGATGAAAAATGAACTTTAGTGATTGTGTGGCATTTGCGAACGCGAACCCGGTTGCCTGGCTGGCAACAACCGATGGTGATCAGCCTAGAGTTAGAGCCTTAGGAATGTGGTTTGCGGATGAGACCGGATTCTATTTTCAAACTGGTGCTAATAAAGATATGTATAAACAATTGTTGAATAATCCGAAAGTTGAATTTGCATTTTTCAATCCTGGAGACAATGCCGGGACAATGCTGCGTGTTAGTGGGAAAATTGAATTTGTAGACGATCCAGCTTTGAAACAAAAGGTGCTGGAGGATCGACCTTTCCTGAAACAATTAGGTCTAACGGCAGATAACCCAGGATTAATCATATTTAAGATAGCCAAAGGGGAAGCACATTTTTGGACGATGGCTTCAAACCTAAAACCTAAAGAAATAATTGCATTTGGGTAAGACAAGAAGAGGTTAATGATCAAGTGAAAAAAGCGATTATTGTTGGTGCGGTTCTTCTTGTCACCCAAACGGAACGAAAAGTTGACAAGAAAAACCGTCCCCCTTATCACTTCGATCGGCATTTGTGATTTTATAACCGTGTAAGAGATCCCTTTAAATCCTCGATTAATTTTTCTGTGTTTTCAATTAGTTTGCTCATCTCATCATCTACGTCGATATTGGACCGGTTCAAATTGGAAACGGGACAATGAAGATTATAGTCTAGTATCTTTTTTGAAATTTCCACCAAGCGCTTTCGGCTTTGGTCGAAGAAGTATTCCTTTCTTTTTTCAAAGTAACGTATAGTCCTGCTGCTTGGTCGTTCGCTATAAACCACTCGTATATACTGTGTAAAAAAATCAACTTCCTTGTTTAATTTTGCCGTAAGGTCATCAATTTCTTTCTTCAACTCTATCCAATAGGGTGCAAAGCCATTGTCCTTGAGGACTTTATGAAGCATGCGCACATCAGTTGGCTCATAGGGATTCTCTTCCAGGTCAAGCGGCTTGCCCGCTCCCTCCAGATTGTCAAATTCCCCCCGCTCCACGGCCTTTGCATACATTCCCCCAACTAGATCATAGCGCTGAGCCAAACTTCGGGCTTCAATCATGATGTCTTCTGGTATAAACATTTCAGATTTCTTATCATTTCCCATTTTAAAGTCCCTCTAACTCTTTACCAGATATATGGAATCAAACGATAACGTGTTTTTAAACAATAATTTTTATAGCCGGGAAGGTCGCGTAACAGCACTTTCTCCTCTATTCTTATTCTGAAAATATTTGTGGGGATAGAAGAAAGAAAGAATATGAAAGCCCAATAGGAACCTAAGGCCAGCGGAGTAAACAATGAAATTAACAATATTCCGAAGTACATAGGATGACGAACAATAGAATAGGGACCGGTTGTAATAACCGGTTGTTTTTCCTCAACCTCAATAATAGCTGAAGCATAGCTGTTTTCCTTAAAAACAAGGAAAATGAACACAAAACCCAGAACAACTATGACATTGGAAGCAATAATAACCCATACCGGCACCGCTGACCAATGATAACGGTAATCAAAACCGGGAATCAAGAAGCTGAGAGTAAATAAAAGTGATAATATCCGCATGATACCTGATTGCGGTTCTTTTTCTTTGACCTGACTTCGTCTGGCTATAAACTTAGGATTTTTCTTCATAAAATAGGCGGTAATAAAAATGCCTATGGCGAAGGTTACAGACCACCAAATCCATCCCGCCCAATACCTCAACGAACCTGCGGAAAGAAATATCACCAGGAACAATACAGTCGCAATAATCAGCGGCAGAAGAAAACCTTTTTTAGACGTATTAGTATTACCTCCCATAACACGACCTCCTTATCCCAACAACAATATTAAATAAACGCTGCTCTCAACAGTTTAGGCCTTATATACAATAATTTTTCTAAGGCTTTTAATCCTCCGGTTCAGCATAGAGATATTTTTCAAAAAGTTGCTGATACTTCTTCCGGGCCGGTGAGACATCTCCGGTAACCATCTCGTTTAATATGCTGTCCAAAGGTTTTTCTAACCCCGCCTGGCTGCATAAGAGCTCCTTTACCGGAGGCATCTTATTTATTAGTGCGACAGATTCCCGGGCTAGAGCTTCAATTTCCGAGTCATTTTCGTCAAGTCGGGACAGCCGTGCTAAACGGGCTCCCGAATCTAAGGCCATCTGATAGTGTTCAGGGTGCGCTTTGAAATACTCGGCCAGGGCACCAAAAGTTTCCCGGTAATCCTCACCCCATTGCAAATCATCCAGTATACCGTACAGTTTACGATGCTGGTCGTAGAGTTCCGGGCAGGTTTGAGCATACTTTTCGATCTGATCCTCTCCCATAATTTCTGTAATCATCTTAAAAGATGGGGATGTGAAACTGTCCTTATTCAATAGTGCTATGTTTGTACCCAATAAGGCATCAATTTTTGCAACTCGTTCTTTCAGGGTTTTCATCTCATTAAGCAGTTCGGCACGCAGAGATTGCAAGAATTCCTGCATGGTTTTGAGGTTCTGCAGATCTCCTATAATTTCTTTAATACGTTTGAGGTCCATGCCAAGTGCTTTAAATCGTTTTATTAAAAGCATACGATTTAACTCATCAGTCCCATATAAGCGGTATCCACCCGAAGAGCGCTCAGGTTTAGGAATCAAACCGATCTGATGATAATAATTAACGGTTTTAAGTGTAGTCCCAGTTATTTTAATAAAGTCCCCGATTTTTATCCGATTCTCCACCATAATCCCACCTTCACAGCTATTATAAACCCGGCCCCAAGGGCCGGGTCAACATGATTTTCAGGAGCATAGGTCAAAATTAGTATGTTTACACTATGGTTTAATTAACCGCCCCCATTAGCAAGATAGACAAATAAACGGCGAGGCTGATATCTATGATGGCCACGCCGTTTTTTCTTTGCATTATTAAACCGGAGGCAATAATACGCGGCCATCGACATAATTGTAAAAATTTATAAGATTTGCAGGAAGTCACATGAATGATGGAGAATATTGGTAAAAGAATGGATATTTGCTCTTTTGCACTTTTAGGAGAAATGCATCTTAAGCTACAGGGTGTTGTTAATACATGAGTTTGTCTAAAGCGGCTAATTCTATACCGGGAAGTTCGAGGTGTACTAGGGACTTAATGCAGGGTGTTATATAACATTCAAACGAGGGGGATTTAGTATGCAGATTGACTTCCATCACGCTGTTACTTATGTTCTAGCACGACTAGCTGGTTTTAATTATGAGCAGGCCAATATTATTGCGTACAGTTCGCAATATGTTGATGATTCAAACTGTGACGTGTTTGTTAAGTTCAATAATGGTGCCTTGTATAAACCTATATGTTCAGCACATAAAATCCTTGATTACAGAAATTTTGATCAGCTAGCTGATCATCTTGTGTGGGTGCCATTTCATTTCTTGCCTGGTAATAATGGGTTACTTAATAGTAAAGGGCAAGAAGATGATTTTATATCCAGAATTATTTGTCGGCCGAATAGCTATGTCGCTCAAGACCTGGTTGCTGAATGTATTAGAAATTGCGAGAAAGAAAATAGCCTTCACCGGCTCGGAATAACACTACATGTTTACGCAGATACATGGGCTCACCAAGGTTTTGCAGGTATTCAAGATGATGTAAATTTGGTTAAATACCTGGAAGACGATGAGACATCCCAAACACTAACAGGGAAAATAGCGGAATTTTTTCAGGACAAGTTTGACAGGGAACAAAGCAGATTCGTTGCCGGGGTTTCTCCACTTGGGCACGGAGCGGTACTCAGTTATCCGGATAGGCCATATTTGAAGTGGAAATATGAAGATAATTATGGAAACAAAATCGAACGAAATAATCCATTAGATTTTCTTAATGCTGCTCAAAACATGTATAAGGTCATGAAACGCTTTTTGTGGGCTGATCCTTTTGCTGAAGTTCCGAACATGGACGAGCAAGATTCTAAGCAACTCGCTCAACTATTACAAAACTTAACTAGTCCAGACGGGATAGTTCGGCATCAAGAATGGCTAAAAAGAATTAGAGAAGGTGAATTTAGATTTGGTCCGGAAGAAGTTCATTATGATGAAAATGAATGGATAAATACAGCCCTAGGCAGTTATCTTGAAAAATTTCCTATTGAAAAATTGGAGTATGAACCTAATTTTTTAGATACTGATTGGAAAAAATTCCAAGATGCTTTAATAGATCATCATTATTATCTACTTCGAGTTTTATTGCCTAACTATGATATCTGTATAGCATAACAATTGCGGTTTTCACCAGCAAACTAAATACTAACCAAAAGGAATAGCGAAATATTATGTCTATAATTGGAAGTTTGGCAACAAACGTCATAGCAAAAATGAGTAGTTCGCTTAAAAGCAGGTCATAGCAATAATGGAAAAGTAAAAACGCTATACGGGGATATAAAAGCAACGTATATCCAATCTTAGCAATAAACGATTAGGGGGGAAAATATGTGGCAAACAGAACAGGAACCTATGTTGCTTTTGACGGCTTAGGTGAGGCTGATCCCACAAAGTCTGACTTCAGATTTTATGCAACAATCCAAGCGTGGAGCGCAAACAAAAACATCGAGTTTTCGATAACCAACAGTCATGAGAAAACATATGCCGTGCGGGACACGAGTTCACGAGCGACATTATATTCGCGCATTCAGGAACGGCTCAGGGCATCTAAAAACATGCTTGTCATTCTTACGAAGGACACTCGCTATACTGGGAGCGTTCTTTCGTATGAGATTGAGCAAGTTATAGACACATACAAGATTCCTTTAATTATCGCTTACCCTGAATACCAAGCCATATTGAATGTTGACGCCCTCAACAATTTATGGCCCAAGGCTCTTGCCAAGCGTATCAATAACGCCGACATAAAGGCAATACATATTGCTTTCAAGAAGGACTGCATTTTGGATGCAATCACCCGTTTTTATGTTAATGGGGAAAATTTATCAAACGGCAAAAACTTCTATAGCCGAGAAACGTATGTCCAATGGGGACTGCTTAGTTAAGGAGGTTCTATGAAGGTAAGTTTTTTTGATAAAAGGATACTACGTGGATTTTATGGCGCTTTGAGTGTGATAAGCGTCATAACGTCTATCATATTCCTTTTTGTTGAAATAGATACAAAGTGCAAAACAACCATAGGTCTCAATGCGCTGATTATTATCGCCATTCTGTACATTGGAATATGGATTCATTCGAATGTGCGCCAGAGCATACAACTAAAAATCAACAACTCTGAGGTTGAGGTGAAATTCGGAGATATCTTCTCGGAGCAGGCAGATTTTAAAGTGATAGCTTTCAATGAGTATTTTGACACTCTGGTGGACGATAAAGTTATCGCAAAAAGTACTCTAAATGGAATATTTATCAATAAGTTCTTCAAAGATAAGGTCGAGGAGCTGGATGGCATTATCTCCGCCGATGCCCATTTGCGCGAGGTGATAGTCGCGGAAAATGTAGCTCGCTCAGTCGGCAAGAAGACGAAGTATAAGCTTGGGACGATATGCGTAGTAAATGATTATCTTCTTACAGCCCTGACCCACTTCGACGACGACAACAGAGCGTATCTCGAAATACATGATTACATTAACTGCTTGTTAAATTTCTGGAATGAAGTGGATAGGGTTTATGCAGGCAAGACTGTTGCCTTGCCCATTTTGGGTTCGGGGATAACTCGGTTTAAAGGATATGACAACATTTCAGACCAGGAACTGCTCGAGCTCATAATTTGGACTTTTAAAGTAAGTCGCATTAAGTTCACATACCCGTCCAAAGTAAAGATAGTGGTTTATAAAAACAAAAGCGATAAAACTAACTTACTTAAACTGAAAGACTTGGAAAATGCTTAAAATGCCCAATTGAGTATGAGTTGAAAAACAATTGCTCGCTAAGTTTAGAAAAAGCCATAACAGTACAAGCCAATAAAAATTAGAGGGATTAAGTATGAATTCACTCTTTAAAAGCCCAAAAATATGGAAAGACAGTGTAACAATTGCTTTTGCTTTTCTTGCTGCTATAGAAACTATTATGAGCGTTGCAGCAATTTCGCTTGCAAGTATAGAAGAATGGTGGGTTCGCTTGCTGCTGATTATTGCCGTATATTGTGTCCTGACAATAGGTATCCTCCTCGTTAAGTTTCTATATGTAAAAAAGAGCATTACTCTTTCTGTTCGTGGAATTCAGGTGACAGTCAAACAAGGCGATTTGTTTAAAAGTGATGAATGGAAGTTGATACCATTCACCCAGCGGTATGACACTCAAGTTGACGATATTGTTATCAACAAGAATTCACTCAACGGTATTTTCGTTGAAAATTATGTTGGGGCTGACAATTTGAAGGAGTTGCAGCAAGTAATTTCTTCTTCTGATGATGAAGGCCGTACCTTGTTTAAGAGGTCAATGAAAGACGGGCGTTGGATATATCCTCTGGGGCGTATCAAGACATATCATGATTATTTGCTATTAGCATTCGATCCTATTAACGAGCAGAACGAAGTCCATACAACTCGCGCAAAATATGAGCAATGCCTTAGGGTCATGTGGCAAGAAATAAGCCGTACGTATGCCAACAAACCTATAGCGCTTCCGCTAATGGGTTCAGGGATCACGAGGTTTGACGACTGGCCAGAGAAGTCAAATAGGGACCTTTTGAAGTGCATTCTCTGTACCTTGAGGACGAGCGCTGTTCATATTAACCAACCAATAACGATTATTCTCACGGAAGAAGCCGTGCAAGAAATAAATTTATATGAATTGAAAGGGGTTCAATAACTATGGCGTACAGGACAAAAACCTACATTGCAGGAGATTGGACAGGAGATAAGAGTGCCATGGATCAACTGCACAAATGGAATGACAGTAAATTTTGGGGACTTACATTTAATGATGCGCACGATATTACGCAGGCAAATGACGGGAGCCTAAACTGTAGTATTAAATCGTCACTGGCAGCAAGAATGGATCTCTCGAAGACATTCGTTCTTATCGTGGGGAATGATACTAAGACACGCCGAGCCGGAGAATGCAACTATTGTTCATATTATAGCAATGGTAAATGTAGTAAAGAATATAGTGTTAGCAACAAAAGCTATATTGAATACGAGTGTGACAAGGCTGTTCGTGATGACTTGAAAATAGTTGTGCTATATAATGCTGCTAAGGTTGATAAAACAAAGTGTCTTGATGCAGTAAAAGATGTAGGAACTCATACTGCCATGCAATATATTGAGAATGGTACGCGGTATTGGGATTATCAATCTGTAAAAAAAGCACTCGAGGCGTAAATTATTTTGGACTGATTCCCATATTATGTTTATAACCAACTATTACTACTGAGTTATGGGCTTTGCATTATCCATAATCCGTTACCATCGACAGACAATGGGTATATCAATTAAACATCATAGCAAGCGGGTTAGAATTGACTGCGGATTGTAACTGGTGATCATCTATATGAGTATAGATTTCGGTTGTGGCGATGCTCTCATGACCAAGGATTTGTTGAAGAGAACGGATATCTACCCGTCCATATTTATACATAAGCGTTGCTGACGTGTGCCGAAGTTTATGGGTAGATATTGCTGATGGATCAAGTCCGGATGCAATAACATATTTCTTCACAATATTATGTACTGCTCGTGTTGTAATGCGGCCACCGTTTCTTGAAATGAATAAAGCTTTAGTTTCCACATTTAGTGTGTTTCGAATTTGTATCCAGGAATTAATTGATTTCTTTGCAGCTGGAGTTAAAAATATTTTGCGTTCTTTGTTTCCTTTACCAATCACGGACAAAATGTCGTTGTTCACCTGGTCTATATTTAAACTTGCTAATTCAGACAATCGTAAAGCACAGTTCAGAAAGATGGTTATTATGCAATGATCTCTTGGCGATTTTTGGCACTGTATCAATAATCGTACCGATTCCTCTAAATTGAGATATTTGGGCATTCTTTTAGGCAAATTAGGAGTTTCTAGTTCTTCAGTAATATTGTTGTCAATAAGATGTGCTTTTGTTTTAAGATATTTCCAAAACTGACGGATGGATACGATCTTCCGTGCCCTAGTACCAGCAGAAGACATATGCACATTCTTGCAATGAGCAATGAAAGAGTAGATATCCTTTAATAGTATTGATTTAATGAATTCCAGATCAATAATACCGAAATTATTATCGACAATAGGGGTTTCCCGAGAACTACATACATAGCTAAAGAACATAAGTAAGTCAGTACGATATTCTTTAATTGTGTTCCCGGACCGCCCCTTGATTACAACCAGATAATTTAGATATTGTTCGACTAACGGACAAGTTTTGTTGGATTGCATATAACCACCTCAGGAGGAAGTATTGCCTTCATTGGGTGATTTATAAACTGAAGTACAGAGTGAAGTGCAAAAATACAATTTTGGATAATCAGCACTTCAGTATGGATGAAAATAGCAATTGTGGGTAGTTAATCATAGAATTTTCAATTGGAGAAAAATTAATTGAATAAGTATCAATTTGCATTAACCTTTGATGATGGTTCATTGTTAAATGTATCTCTAAATTCAATAATCGTTTTTCTTGATGAAACTGGGGACGAGCAATTAAATGACCCGCAATACCCAATATTTGGTTTTGGCGGATGCTGTATCTTGGCAAGAGATTATTTTGATATTATTGATAAGCCATGGTCTAACATGAAGCATGAAAAGTTTGACCTACACGATAAGCCACTCCATGCCACAGGAATTAATTTTACATATGAGCAGATGACTGCACTCAACAACTTTTTCCTTTCAAGTACATTTGGAAGATTTGCCGTAATATCATCTAAAAATACAAAAAATGATACTATGCTTAAACTAGAACAGATTGTCTATTGTGATTTTTATAATAGAGTACTGGAAATCATTAAGTGGTATAAATTTGAGAATATTATTATCATTTATGATAATTCTGAAAGGTTGAAGCCAAAACTTCAAAAATATGCTGCAAGTATTGAATTTACTGAAAAAGTGAATGGTGTTGATATGAAAATTGATACACATTACTGTATTATGAATAAAAAAGATGCATTTTCCGGGTTAGAAGTAGCTGATTTTATTATTCATTCAGCGGGTACAGCTCTTAGAGATCTTATCAGCGGCAAAATAAGCAAACTAATAGACCGAGAAGACTTTAGAAATATCTTTGAAAAAATTGATAGCAAATACTCATCGTTTATTCAAATTGATAGCGTATCATTTACTTCAAGGGAATAATGTCGTGTTTTGAATTGTAAAGGGTGACAAGGGGACGGGGTTATCGACATTATTGCAATTGCAAAATATTTCAACAACAGTGTTGTACCAACACAGGGGGAAATGATTATTTTAGAAGCCGGAGACACTGCGTTGATTATTTCCAAACGCTGCTTGTTGCCGATAAAAAGGATTCGGACTATTCTATGGAATGAAAGGCAACGTATGTGTTCAAAAGAAATTCACACGGCGAATGGCTTTGTGCAATCGATAACTCATACAGTACAGACTTAATTACAAAATAGAAATTAAAGCTACTGAAATAGTTTTCATTACTTTGCTGGTGCGCAAGTCTGCGCATGGGGTCTATTATGTGAAGTTCGATGTAATTGAGAGGTAATAAGTGAGTGTTCAAAAACTTCATTTTTAATGGAAAAGAACCATGCCCATGCAGTAGTGGTTTTCTTTATAAAGATTGTTGTAAAACCAAAGAACCTAGGCAGTTTCGCAATGAAGGTGAGTTTTTAAACTTCATGGGTCAAGCAATGAGAAAGAGCAGAATAAAGACATGTTTAGTCAAGGGGTGTGCGGCCAAGGGAAAAGCTATAATAGGAGCACATGCTTTACAAGAGAATAGAATCCTAAATAAATTAGAAGTCAATAAGGAAGTTTATATGCAAGATTTTACAGAAGACCCTGAAATGCTGGAAATAGAGAAGGGTAAACGGGAACCTTTCTATTTGTTAGATAAAGTACAAATAAAGGATGCCACAGTAGCCACCTGTTTCTGCAAAACACATGATGATTCAATATTTGCCAAGATAGAAAAATTTCAGTATACACTTGATACTTTGGATGAAGAGCAGCTTTTTCTTTTTGCTTATAAGACCTTTGCTTTTGAATTGTACACTGAAATAGTGTCAAAGAAGTTTCAGTCTCATATGTTTTTAGGTATTCCGCAGTTAACGAAAGACCCGTCCGTAGTGCAAAAGTATAGAAATACCAATCTGAAACTAGAAGATTTACAGTATTATCGAGACTACTATGATATAGCACTAGCACAGAAAGATTATTCAGACTTAGAGACAGTAGTGATAGAACTACCTTTCAGGGTGCAGTTTGCAAATTATATGGCAGTAGCGCCTCCGTTTGACCTAAGGGGTAAAAAGATAAAATCAATTGATAGAAAGACCAAGAGAATGCGGTTTGTCTTTTCTACTACCTTTCCATTAGAAAACAAATCATATTTTCTTGTAAGTGCTTTAAAATCAGATTTAAATGTATATGGTGAATACCTTGAACAGATAAGGAACTTTCCAATAGGACTTATTCAGTATTACATAAACGTATTTATACCGCTGTACTCACAAAACCTGATAATAAGTCCGGCTTTATGGGATAGTTGGTCTGAAATGGGACAGTATGGGGTTCAGGTTACAGTTGCAGACCCACAGAGTATTAAACTATTGATGGCAGTTAAGTTCCACCTACAAAACATATCAAAAGCGAGCAAGAAAGAAGAAATAAAAATAGATACATCCGACATGCCATTTGACTTCTTTATTCCTTACACACCTAAACCCTAGCAGTTGTAAGAGCTTTAAAGTGCAAAGGGGACGGGGTTACTATCACACGGACAGTTCTGATTAGGCTAATAATGTGTAGTGGTTTGGTTCCAGGACAGAAACAACATTTTGAGAAAAGGGAGTTGGAAGGTGAAGCTTCACGTTTTGGTTGATAATAATACTCTCATTGACCGTTACTTTGTGGGGGAGCCTGCGGTATCTTACCTGATTGAGGAGGGTGACTTACGAATTTTATTTGACGTGGGCTATTCTGATATTTTTCTGCAGAATGCACGAAAAATGACTCAGGATCTGCTGCAACTGGATTATCTGGTCCTGTCTCATGGGCACATGGATCATACCTGGGGACTGGAACCGTTCATCAGAGCTTACACGGAAGCAGCTATCGAAAAATCTCCCTGCAGAAAACCAATTGTGATCACCCATCCGGATACTTTCTTGCCAAAACATATGCCTGGCTTTCCAGAACTGGGATCAATCGTTTCACAGGAGACTGTTGCGAGAAACTTTGATTTACAACTTAGCAAGGAATCGGTTTGGTTAAACAGTAGGCTCGTTTTTCTGGGAGAGATCGAACGTCATACTTCCTTTGAAGCCCAGCATCCAATCGGAACTATATATCGGGGAGAGAAAGAGCAAGATGACTTTTTAGCGGAAGACTCTGCCTTAGTCTATCGTGCCAAAGGAGGACTAGTGATCATTACCGGTTGTTCGCATGCAGGCATCTGTAACATTATCGAGCAGGCCCGGCGTGTCTGTCGGGAAGAACGAATCATTGATATTATCGGAGGGCTTCATTTACTTAAGCCCACGCAGGAGCAGCTGCAGGGTACGCTGAATTATCTGCAAGCCCTGCAACCGCAGCAAGTCCATGCCTGCCATTGCACCGATCTGGCTTCTAAAATCGCCCTCTCTCAGGTGGTGAAGATCGAGGAAATCGGAGTAGGGACTTACCTGAGTTATGAATAGCAGCAGGGTGTTAAATAGGAATTTCGAGTTGATCTGTATAGCAGTGTAGTTTATCCCCACAGTCTAGTACTTCCCATATCCATTCTGCTTCCAGTGTGGAGAGTTTCCTTGCTCCAAGAAGATAGATGCCCAGACACAGGAACGGTGGCTGAAATTTAACCTGTGGATAAGAAGATAGGAGTAGAGGAGTTCTACCAGTGGCAAAGCAGATTGCTGAGGTATTAGATTAAGCTAAAGTGCGAGTTTCGCATTATCCATATGCTGTGACGCATTCATAGGATATAACGTAGCAAATTTATATTTACGGGTAGCAGTGTAAGTTAGGACGAGTAGAGTCAGACGAAGATTCGGAGGAACTTTGTGAGAAATAGAATAGCAGATATACTTCTTAAAGGAATATTGGTACTTTTGGTTGAACCCTTGGTAATTGTTTTTCCCAGCTACTATGCATTTAGCCTACCGCCTTGGGATGGAGAGGGAATTATTATCACGCTTTTATTGTTTATATATCCTTTATTATCGATTCTCATAGGGATATTAACGTTTAATTTGAAAATAAAGTCATGGGTGAATGCCGTTATAATAACTATAGTATTCTTGGGACTGTTTACGTCTTTGTATGTATAATTCTTCTGCATAATCTATGTTCCTTTTTATTTAGTTTTATATTTTGTTGGACTAATCTTAACAAAAAAACTGTCTAAAAGAATACCGTTGAAATATGAATCTTAATTAATGACTATAGTTTGAATATGTCGAATCATTCTACAATTATGACTGTACCTAGACGGAGGGTTTTTATGCGCTTAATTAAGTTCGGGCTTATAGCGATTGTACTAACGCTGATAATAGGCTGTTCTTCTAGTGTTACCGAACTAGAAAAATCGAAGCTTACTAGGTTAGAAACTGAAAATAGTTTGTTGAAACAACAAATTGCCCAATTAAATCAACCTCTTTCTATGATATATGTTTCTTATAATGAAACGAAGAGGTTTGTTCCTAAGGCTTCACAAATTCTAGCTTTGCCGATAAAGGGCTCATATGTTTTTAGACCTATAGAGCCAAATACTGTCGTGACTGTTTTTGATGCTGTCAGAACAGGCCAAAATGAGTTGTGGCTATATGTGGGAATACCAGTTTATGATACTCCAATGAACATAAAAGGTTGGATTACGGAAGCTGATACCGTAGCACTAACCAAAGATAATGTGAAATTAGTTCAAAGTGATCTTATTGTAGGTAAAGGAACTAATATCTATGAAGTATTTGAATTTGAAAAGATTTCTAAAACAAATCCAGTTAAAGAAACCTTTGACAGACGGGGACGATTGGTAGAAAAAAGGAATGGCTGGGCCAGGTTATCTTGCCCAGGAGGTTCCGATATATGGGTACAGGAAAAGAATTTAATATATCCGATAGTTGAATAGAAGGGAGAAATTTATAGTTTGCGAAGGAGAGGACACATATGAACAGACTAAATATTATTTGTTTAGGTGTCAGGAATATGGAGAAAGCAATTAAGTTTTATCGTGACGGACTTGGCTTTAAGACAAATGAAAAAAGTAACAATCCGGAGGTGATTTTTTTCAGCACATCCGGGACCAGGCTTGAATTATATCCTCTTTGAGTTGTTAGCGAAAGACATTAACAATGATAATCCGCCAGAGATTTCTTCTGGGTTTGGTAGTATTACTCTTGCCTATAATGCTAAAACAAAAGAAGAAGTAAGAGAAGTAATTGAACTTGCACGAAAAGCTGGGGCAACTATTGTCAAAGAGCCGCAAGACGTGTTTTGGGGTGGCTTTCACGCATATTTTTCAGACCCTGATGGTTATTATTGGGAAGTGGCTTGGGGGCCTAACTTTGAATTTGATGATAATGATATGATAAAAATGTAATTCCATTCACTTAAGATGATGAGCATACTGGGTATTTGAAAAATAACAACTCAAGCGTCACGGTGGGTACCTTTCTTTACAGAGCATCTTCAGAACCAGCGCTTTGACACCGCTTTGTCTATCGGAGCAGAAATTAATCTGGTTGGCTCATTAAAAACAGGGCTGCTAACTTCCTATTACGAATATTACGCAAATTGATATTCTTGACCAGAATAAGGGGAGGGCTAGGAATGGAATATGAAGAAGCGGTGAGACGGCTTGCTCCGTGCGGGTTGGATTGCTCTCGCTGCGCCGATTACGCTGGGGGGGAATCCAGCAACTGAGCACACGGTTATTCGAACTTTTAGAGGGGTATGCTCGTTTGGCCAAAGTGAAAGAAGAAATTAAGCCGGTGTTCACTGGCTATCCACAGTTTAAAGAGGTACTAAACTCATTCTCTCAGGCCGCTTGCAGCGGTTGCAGAGGGAACCACGTGCTTTGCCCCATCGAATGCGCAGCTAGCGCATGCACCAGGGAAAAAGGGGTAGATTTCTGCTTCCAGTGTGAGGAATTTCCCTGTTCCAAGAAAATAGACATTAAGATACAGGCGCGGTGGCTGAAATTCAACCTGCGGATGAAGGAAATTGGGGTTGAGCAATTCTGCCAGGAGCAAAGCAGATTACCAAGGTATTAGGTTTGCAATCTGGATATTTCTATGCCGCTGTTAAAAGAACATGGGTTTAATCAGGCATATCTTTGGGTACTGAAAGAAAATAAGTGAAAGGGTATAATGATCGTATTTGTTTTAAAGTGATTTCGTATAGTTTCGCTTACTGGAAACTATACGCCTGATTTCTACGATATCACCAGCCACAACATAAAAAACCAGGTAGGCATTAACATTAAGTATTTTATAGCCCTTATTGGCCAATCGCCGGTTTTTAGGGGTGACCCCCATATCAGGGAATTCTTCTAGTTGGAGGATAGCTGCATCTATCTCATTCAAAACAGCTTCTGGGTCATCCGCAACAATATAAGTAAAAATGTCTTCTAAATCATCATAAGCCAGTGGCAAATATTCAACACTATATTTACCCATTAAGCCGCGCCCTTAGCCTTGCCATGACTTCACGGTGAGGTATTCGTTTGGTTCCCTGAGCGCTTTGGACTTCGGCTTCATCTAGATTGTCATATAACTCCATAAGTGCTTGCTGTTCCTCATATAGTCTTTGACTCATGACTACCAGATGACCATTTCCGTTCTTGGTGATGAAAACTGGCTTTTGTTCCTTGATACATATTTCTTCAATTTCGGGTGTCTTATTTCGCAAATCAGAAACTGGCCGAATAACAGGCATTATACTCACCTCACATTTTATTATGATACTATTATATCGTAATAATGATAATAAAATTCGATATTAATTAGGTCAAGATCTCAAACATGATGAAGTTACTTTTAAGGTGCAAAAACTTAAGTGTATAGGTAATAGTTCCCTGAAATAATTATGAATTAGCGTGACATGTATATTAGCTGCGCTTATAATGGCTTCATATGGTAATCTATACTGCAGACATTAAGCAGGAGGTAATTGGTATGCGGATGAAAACTAGTAAAAAGAATGTTCTTATGTGTCTGCTCCTTTGCTCCTTGTTTTTAACCAGTTATATAAGTGTTTTTAATACCAACGGCATTATCTCTTTAGAAGCGAATGTATCTGATGTTTCCTTCGGCAGCGAAGGAAGCGGGCATTCATCAATGGATGGCGGAACAAATTTCGGGCATTTCGGTTATCTGTCCACTATCGATTCTTTTATAGAATTTCTTAATTTCTCTTCAGTTAAGAATACACGGCCGCTGGCTGCCAAAACCCTTTTTGATCTATTAACCGCATTGATCACCATTCAGATCGTCTGTTTAATCTCATCTCTAAGACGCTCCGAGAATCTCTGTACCCAGTTCAACGCCATTAAAATAACATTCTTCCTCCACAAAAAAGATGGTATGAAATGACATCATGATCCTTCATGTCGGGACTTAAAGTGTCCCGCAACGGTTAAGTGCGCTCAAAACGCGCTTTCCCGCAACATTTCATCCGTCCAGGCCGCCTCATCATTATAGGATTGGTGCGTGCATGGCGGGGCAAAATTGGAGGAATATTGATGAATTCTAAACGGGTATTCTTTATAACCGTTTTATTAACGGCTGCTTTGTTTTGCCTGTCTTTATTCGGTATTAAGATCGGTAATTTTGAAGTTAAAGGCGCACACCAGATGCGTTACGGAATAGATATACGCGGTGGTGTAGAAGCCACCTACGAGCCCAGGGATCTGGGCCGGGCACCGACGGGAAATGAACTGGAAGCTGCCAGGACAATTATCGAAACGCGGATGGACGCCAAAAACATCACTGACCGGGATGTCACAGTAGACAAGAATAACGGCAAAGTGATTGTCCGTTTTCCCTGGAAATCGGATGAAGCTGATTTCAACCCCCAAAAGGCTGTATCCGAGCTTGGTGAGACAGCCAGGTTAACCTTCAGGGATCCAAACGGCCATATTATCCTGGAAGGTACTGATGTAGCCAAAAGCTCAGCCCAAGTAAGCCCACAGGATGGGAAACCTGTTGTCACCCTTGATCTGTCCAGGGAGGGCGCAGAGAAATTTGCCGAGGCAACCGGCAGGCTTATTGGACAAACGATTAACATTTACATGGATGACACCCTTATTCGTTCACCAATTGTCGGAACCCAGATTACTGGCGGTAAAGCAGAAATAACCAACCTGGAAAGCTTGGAAGCCGCATCTTCACTAGCCAATAAGATTAATTCCGGGTCCCTGCCATTTTCATTGGTAGTCAAAAACTGCAGCATTATAAGCCCTACCCTGGGAAGCAGCGCCCTGGCGGTAATGGTTATGGCCGGCAAGGTGGCATTTGCGCTGGTTTGTTTATTCGTACTTTTCTATTACCGCCTGCCCGGCCTGGTGGCCTGCATCGCTTTGATACTGCAGGTAACCGGCCAGCTATTGGCCTTATCGGTTCCGCAGTTTACCCTGACGCTGGCTGGTATCGCGGGTTTGATTCTATCCATCGGTATGGGCGTAGACGCCAATATTATCGTGGCCGAACGGATCAAAGAAGAGATGAATGCCGGTAAAGCTTTGGGACGGGCCATTGATACGGGTTTTGAGCGAGCCTTTTCGGCTGTATTTGATGGCAATATTACGGTGGTTATCGTAGCGATCATCTTAATTATTTTCGGCTCCGGTTCCATGCTGTCTTTCGGGTATACGTTATTATGCGGTGTGATCATGAATTTTATTGCCGGTGTAACAGCATCCCGCCTGATGATCCGCTCACTCAGTAATTTTAAGGGATTGCGCAGATCCCAATATTTCGGTGCAAGGAGGGCAGCACAATGATCAGATTCTATAAACACAGATACATGTATTTTGCGATTTCCCTTTGTCTTATTTTGTTCGGCCTGGTGGCCGCCTTTGTAAATGGCATTCAGCTTGATATTCAGTTTAAGGGAGGTACCATACTCAAATATACCTATTCCGCCGCCATCAACGCCGACCAGGCGGAAAAAATTGTTGAACAGGCGGTAGGAAGAACAACCAACTGCCAACTGCAGTCTAATATGGCCAAAGATGAGCACATGCTTATTGTTAGCCTGGCCAGCAATGAAGCACTAACCTCCCAGGAACAAGAAAAGGTTACATCTGCACTCACCCAGGCAAATCCGGATGCACAGCTGGCCTTATCTGAATCGTTAACGGTTGAACCTTTTGTTGGGAAACACTTTTTTACCAATGGCATGATCGCAATTACACTGTCATTTTTGCTTATTTTAATATACGTGGGATGGCGATTTAGGAACATCGGCGGGTTCTCTGCAGGTACCATGGCCATTATTGCTTTGTTTCACGACGTGTTTATAGTTACTGCGGTCTTTATAATTTTCAAGATTCCCATAAACGACTCCTTTATTGCCGCAATACTGACCATCATTGGTTTCTCCATCAATGATACAATTGTAATTTATGATCGTATCCGGGAAAATGAACGTCTTTTACGCAATAAAGTATCTGCAGAAGAACTGGTTGACTTAAGTATCAATCAATCCATTATGCGCTCCATCAATACCAATATTGCAGTCTTTGTGAGCATTACCGTCATATACATTTTTGCTCAGATCTATGATATCGGATCTATCAGGGCATTTGCGCTGCCCATGATGTTTGGTACCATTTCCGGCTGCTACTCCACGATCTGTATTGCAGGACCACTCTGGACCATGTGGCAGAATTATAAGCACAAAGCACAAAGTACTATAAAACCTGTTAAGGCATAAACAAAGCATTCCAAAGATTCAGGCAACTAATAAGGATTGAATTCTGTAATTTACAGGACTCAGTCCTTTTTATTTGCGACCCCGAAAATGGGACTGTTCTTTTCGCATATATATAGAAAATATTATCATGGCCAGCTTGGGTCAGTTTGCATATATTTGATAGTCAGATAAAAAATATTGAGACTGATAGAGTGTGTGTTAGGACGAGCTTGAGTGCATAGGCCATAAAAGGGTGGTTTAATGGTAAAAGTCATAAGAATTCAGTTTATTCCGATCTTAATATTATCAATTATTTTATTATGCCTAACCTTTATGATGGAGCCAATGTTAAATGAGGCGAGCGCATCCGTCGGAACGATAAGCGGCAGTGTGGTTAATGTGCGCTCAGGTCCAGGAACCCAGCATCAGATAGCGGGAACTCTTTATAAAGATACCAGTGTGGAAATTATAGAGAAAGGCAGCGATTGGTACAAGGTACAGTTTGGATCCCTTATTGGTTGGGTACATTCGTCTCTGCTCAATGTTAAACAGCCAGATATAACCATCAAAATAGGCGTGATGTTGGCAAATCTGCGTTCCGGACCGGGAATCGAATATAGCATTGTGGACCAGGTAAGTAAAGATAATGTATTAACTTTGGTAGATATAAAAGATGAATGGTATAAGGTTAAAACGCGTGATAACCAAGTAGCTTTTATACGCTCAGATATGATTGCATCGGATAGTCAAACAAATATTAGCACACCGGCACCAAGTACATCTTCACAGCCACAAAAATTGAAAATAGTGGTCGATGGGCAGCCAATATCAGTTGAATTTATACCCCAAATTGAAAATAATAAGGTTTTAGTTCCGATGCAGGATTTATTTGAGGCTATGGGAGTTGCCGTTGCATGGAACCCTGATAGTTATACTGTCTATTTAACTACTTCACCTGCTAACGGAATCAAAGCTTTGGGAATAGAGGTCACTTCCGATGTAGTGAATCTGCGCAGTGGGCCAGGCCTTAATAATAGCTTCGTTGACATTGCATTGCGTGGAGACAAACTACCCATATTGATGGAACAGAATGGCTGGTATCAGGTATACCGAGAAGGGAAAAGTGCCTGGGTAGCCAGTTGGGTGGTTGATGTTTTCTAGATATGCATCATATGATAGAAAATTAGCTTTGCTATAAATATTAATTGTTAAAAGAAGCCTTCAAAATCAGAAGGCTCTCAGACCGTCAAAAAAGCCCAATAGCTGCGTTATTAACGAATGCCAGTTCAATCAACGTACTTCATACGGGGACATTCCCCTAAGGGGGTGTGTCGCCACACCTTATACCGCCTCAATCACTGGCTTTCATTAATGCCTTGCTCTTGAACTTTTTTGCTCGGTCTGACTTTATTGACACTCTAAGAAGCCTTCAAGATCAGAAGGCTCTTTTTTATCGGAAACTACAGTAGGGTAAATAAGCTATGACTGCTTATCGATCATATACTGAATGTGGTTCGAAGGTACTGCAACTGGTTCCGTCAGAAGTTTTTGCCACTCCGTCTCCCATCGGTGTAACCATCAGCTGTGAGGCATAACAAGCCTGGCTTTTGTTATACTTACAGTTGTCTACGCTGCACTGCACTTTTAAGCTAGGTGATTTCATTTTCCGCCTCCTTACTCGTAAGATATCTTTATCTTGCCCATTTATATCATCCTAAAACTGTTTGCCCCATATAATAACTCGTATCTTTGCAGAGCGTACTGGTCAGTCATTCCAGCAATATAGTCGCAAATTGTTCTTAAGAGATTAACTCGGTAGGCAATGCTGCTTTGTGAATCTGATATATACTTTTATGGAAAAACTATGTATATATAGAAGGAATCAGTATATTAATATCGAATAATAATTGCATCAAATTTTAGGAGTGTCATCAATTGAATACAGCAATAAATAATTTTTTTAATGATTTCATTCAGGAGGTTGAAAAACAAGAACAACTAAACATTATTAATAAACATCTCAAATTTATGATAGATAAAAATGCTGATAGCCAAAATTCAGATGAAATGTTATTTCTGTTGGGTTTGATATCGTTTTTAGAAAAACGATATGATCATGCCTTGGACTATTTTAAGATGATAAAAAGATACAAAAGTCTCAGTTCATATAAGAGTGTTGGTCTGGGAATGACTTATTTAGCCAAACACAAGTATACTGAAAGAACTAGTGAAAACGATGAACGAGCAGAATGTTTTTGCTTAAAAAGCATTAACAGAAATCCTAGTTTTATATACGGATATTATATGATGGGCAAATATTACTTTCATAAAAAGAATTTTAATGAAGCCTTAAGATATTTAGATCACGCATATAGTATAAATCGCCGTTTTCCATTGCTCTTGAATCTTATTGGGGACTGTCACTTAAAACTACGGCAATTTAATGAGGCAGAAGAAAAATATGAAGAATCAATCACGGTCTATCAAGATATAAAGGGAAATGATCAATTTGCTTATCCTCATAATGGTTTAGGAAATGTATATAGAGAACAAGGAGAATTTAATAAAGCTATAAAAAAATATAAAAAAGCATCATCTATTTATAAGAAATTTAGTTATCCACGTAACTATTTAGGAGACTGCTATACAATTCTGGGAAGATACGAGGAAGCAGCTAAAGAATTTAAAGATGCATGGCTTCTTAATAATGAGTTAATATTTCCTTTGTATGGTTTGGGGAAAGTTGCATACGAACTAGGTAAGAGCCAGAACCCTGATCTTTACTTTAGAATTGCAGAACGATATTTCAAGGCAGTTCACTTAAAAGAACCAGAATTTCCTTATGCAATTTTAGATTATGGTAGATTATTAGCTCGTATGAATAGATTTACGGAAGCTATCACCTGGTATAAACTTGCTCTCCAAAAATTTAGAAATTCTCCTGCAAAAGCATTTAGAGAGCAAGAAATAAAAACTTATATCAAAGAGGTTATTAATATACTTCGCTTAAACAAAAACAAGATTAGCGATAGCACTAGCGGATTTATGTGGGATACCATAGATCAAGACCTAGAAACTCAAATTTTTACTAATAAAAAGAGTTTTCAAAACTTCTTGAATGAAAAATCTGAAGAAGAAGGTAGTATGGATAATGTATTAACACTTGAGGTATTAAGAAGATGGAACTCCTGGACTCCGTTAGTGAAACAAAGTAGGGGCGGAGGTTATTTTGTAAATGCATATAATAAAGGCATCGTTATCGATCCAGGTCATTCATTTATAGAAAATTTCTTAGAGTCAGGACATAAATTTAATGAAATAGATCTGGTCCTACTGTCACACTCTCATGATGATCATACTGCAAACCTGGAATCGATCTTAACTCTACTTTATAAATATAATTCAACATTAACAAAAGAATTTATACCTGGGCGTATTGCAAAGTACTATAATATGTCTAAATCAGCAGTCAAAACTGTAATTAAACAAAAAAGAACATCTGAGAATCAACATATTCAGGATATGTATAATGATCAAAAAGATAAATACACCAGGCATATTTCAGCCTTTATATCTGAGCAAACTGATTACAAATTTAATGGACTCTTTGAATTAAATAAAAAGAAAAAGCTTGAATTTAAATCAAAGACTTTAGATAGTAGTAAACTTTACAAATCTATTAACTTAAATAAAAAGATTGATTTAATTCCCATTCCTGCTTCCCATGATGATATGGGAGTAAGAGAATCATTGGGATTTGTCTTAGTAACGGATCGGATTGCTGTTATTTATACAGGGGATACGACCTGGGATAATATGAGTGATAAATATGAGCAACTATTAGAATTAGATCAACTAAAAGGTAAGTATAGAATATTACTAGCTCATATAGGAGGCTTTCATGATGACGAAAGATATTATAATGCATCAAAGTCAAGAAAGTATTTCTATGAAGATCATCTAGGCAGGATAGGACTCACCAAAATTATTGATAAAATTAATCCGAAGATATGTATAATATCTGAATTTGGACAAGAATTTTCGGGAATACGCGCTAAATTGTCAAATATTCTTCAGAACCATTTGACAAAAACAATATTCATTCCCGCTGATGTTGGCTTTAAGATTGATTTAAATCCAAAAAGTGGGCCTAAAGTCGAGGCTATTGTAGATATAGATAAATACTCTAAGTACATATTGACAGATTATATTAACGTTGAGGATGTCTCTTATGGTGAACTAAGCCAAAGAGAATATATATATTATTTCCACCAAAAGCTAAAGAACCGCGAGAACGAAATAGTCGGGGCTATACTTAGCAACTATCCAAAGAAAAAATACGATAATCTTGCCCCACACCCATTCGAATCCTTAAACGAAGTCCTTAAATAATCGGAGGGCATATACCGAGTTGTGATTATGCAATATGGGAAACATCATTTAAAGTCTAAAACTTTACAAAATGGCATTAGGGTAGGGTAAGCCAATCCTGTGCTTGGTTCTGTGTTTTCCAGTTTAATCAATTAAGATCAGGAATATGAATCATCTTGCTGAACCTCTGAGCGGTTGGGGTGATTGCACAGCCTCCGCCGGCGGTTTCCTTCAGGCTGGAGGACATAAGGTTGCCGACCCGATACATTGCTTCTACTACTTCATCAAATGGAATGAAGCTTTTGATTCCAGCCAGAGCCATTTCTGCACATGCCAGAGCATTGGCTGTTCCGCTGGCATTTCGTTTAGAGCAGGGTACTTCTACCAGACCTGCTACCGGATCACACACCAGTCCCAATAATCCTTTTAAGGCCATAGCTGCTGCTTCAATACATTGATCAGGACTTCCTCCCGCCAGGAAAACTGCTGCTGCTGCTGCCATAGCGGAAGCTGAACCAACTTCGGCCTGGCATCCGCCTTCTGCTCCGGAAAGGGTGGCATTAGTAGCTATGATTTTGCCGATAGCTCCGGCTATTAGTAAGGAGCTAACTAATTGTTCATCCGTATATGATTTATCTTCCTGAACAGCCAGAATAATACCGGGAACAATACCGCTGGCTCCTGCAGTTGGTACTGCGACCACTTTGCCCATAGAGGCATTCACTTCGGTAATTGCTAAGGAATAAGCCAGTGCTTTTAGTAAGGTGCTTCCCACCAGATAATTGCCGCCCTCCAGCCGCTGCTGCATACGGTAGGCATTACCGCCGATGAGGCCTCCCATAGATTTTATATCCGGGTCTAATCCTGTATGCACAGCTTCCCGCATAGTTAATAGTTCTTTGCCCAGCCAGGATTTTATATCTTCTATATCTTTGCCTGAACTTTCAACTTCAGCCAATAGAGCTATCTCATCGATATCCTTCTGCTGACTTACACAGAGATCTAAAAGCTGTTTGCCGCTGCTATACTGGTACATAATTATTCCTCCATTTATTAATCATTAAATATCCACCAGGGATACATTGTTTATATCAGGCAATTTGTTCAGTTCATCTAAGATGGCCTTTTCAACGGTTTGATCACACTCTATTATCATGCACGCTTCACTTCCTCTTAACTGCCGGAAGACTTTCAAAAAGGCGATATTGATTTTATGTTGGGACAGTATGTTGGTGACGTGTGCTACTACCCCTGGATGGTCCAGGTGATTGGTTATGATAGTGGGATACTGCCCATCGAATTCTACATGCATCCCGTTTAAGGAGTTAACCATAACCTTGCCTCCGCCTATCGATGAACCAATCAATTCAGAGGGTTTTCCCTCTCCTTGCAGGACGATTCTGGCTGTATTAGGATGAACGTTGCCCAGATCGGCAGTATGGAAGTTATATTTAATACCCGCCTTATCAGCAATCTCAAATGAATTACGGATACGTTCGTCATCGGGAGCCATTCCTAAGACCCCGCCCAGTAATGCTTTATCTGTCCCATGGCCCATATAGGTCTTGGCAAAAGAGCCGTGCAGGTAAAAATCCACCTGATGAAAATTTTCACCGGCAATTTTCCGGGCTATATTACCCAGCCTGGCAGCTCCAGCCGTATGGGAACTTGAAGGACCAATCATTACCGGACCCAAGACGTCAAAAAGTCCTACAGCCATCTGTCAACCTCCTGCATAGTATCTTGGTCTAGTATTTCACACAATGGTGCTAATCATGAATATATTTCCTGCTCATAATACCAGGGTTTTATTTGCTATAATCAGGTAAGCGTCAAATGATCCACATATTTTTTAACTATTTTAATAGTTAGTTTACCAGCTATAATAGGATAGGTAGGATAGCATAAAATAATTTAAAACCTGAGTTTTGCAGTTAAAAATATTTTAAAAAGCTCTGTCAATCCAGCATTTATGCGGACTGCAGAGCTTTATTTATTTGTCGGCAAACATTCTCTTCATTTCTCACTCTCAATATTTCGTTGAAAGAGCAGCTTAACCATTTTCTATCGTTGTTTTGGGTGTGTATGTTTGTTTGTCTTTCCATTCATATTCAAAAGGCAGCCAAGCCTGATGCCAGCTCAGGTACTCGCTGCTGGTGCGCTTCATTATCCCTACTCGGCTGACAACATCACCATTTAATTTCAAACCTCGCGAATTCATGAAATCGATAGCAGGAGCAAAGATTTGGGGGCCAAGTATCTTATGGGATCCTGATTCAAATGAAGTGTAAATACTCGGACAGGAGGGTAAGTAGACAATATCATCAGTCTTGTTAATATTCAACAGAGCGGCGTATCTTTCTTCGACAATCAATCCAAATGCAAATTCATGTCCACTATTCTCACAAACATTCTTTCCATAAATGCCGCCCGGAAAAACAAAAGGGACTTTTTCAATCCAGTCCCGGTAGAGTTCGAGGCGGGAATCAATCAGTTCATAACCATCTTGAGTTTTCAAGAAGTACATAGCGGGGCGCAGTTTGATGTGGTATTTTCCAATGCTGGTTACGGAATCCTTAATAATCTGTTGCATTTCCCGCAACTGCTGAAGAAGATTTAATTTCCAGATTATAGACGCTTCGAGGGCCTCTTCCTCCGAGGAGAGACTTGACATAATATCTTCAGGGTCATACTTGCTGATCAGATCTACCGTCTCACTCATTGAAAACCCATACTGGCGATAGACACGGGCTCGAGTGAGCACATGCACATCCCAAACATCATAATAACGGTAGCCGGTGTCATGATCTTTTATCGGGGAGATAATGCCCATTTTCTCATAAAAACGTATAGCCTCAGTTGTGAGCCCCATTAGTTTGGCAATATCGCCAATCTTATGCTTCATAAAAACCCCCGCTGCTTCTTAATATTTATCAACATTTAAGCATTTTCAAGGTTGATATGCAAGTAGATGAAGGCTAAATACTAAAGATTCTTTAAGGTTGATGTGCAAGGCGATGGAAACCAAAAGACAGGGAGAAAACGAAATAAAGTCCTTTCCGAATTGACAGCAACGATAATTTCTAAATATCAAAATTAAATATATCAAGTTAACAAACAGTACGGCAAAACCCCACATTTTTCTGGATTTAATGCTTGTTAACGATGTGTAACATATTCGAAATTTCCTTGTTGACACTAAAGATTCTTGAACATGTACACTGTATGTGAAAGTTGCAACTTGCTTATTATGGTTCTAAGTTCTAAGCCTCATCCCAGAATGAATAATTTTAAAATTATGATTGGAGGATTTTGTATGGATTTCAGAATTACCGACGAACAAGAATTGATGCTGGAAAATTTACGTGAGTTTTGCGCCAGGGAGATCACGGAAGAAAAAATTCAACAGTGGTATCAGGACAGAAGAGTTGCCGATGACGTATGCAAAGCTTATCTGGATGCCGGTTTCGGGTACATGTTTATACCGGAAGAATACGGCGGAATCCCTTCGGATGCCATGACCTTGGTGCTGGTGGTCGAAGAACTTATGCGGTCAACGGGTGCAACCATGCCTTTTATGTCTTATGGCCTGGCCATGTTTGACATTGCGGAATTCGGGACCCCGGAACAAGTCAAAATGGGTATGGAAATGTACAAGCAAACCGGCCAACAATGTTTTTCCCTGGCATTATCCGAACCGGTAGCCGGTTCTGACAACGCCTCCATGCAGACTACGGCTAAATGGCAGGGTAACGGCAAAGTCGTAATTAACGGCACCAAGACCATGGTGAGCCATGCTGAAACGGCTCCTTTGATTATGGTTATCGCCAAAGATGAAGATCCTTCTCCCGAGAACAAGAACATGTCCATGTGGCTGGTTCCGCGAGAGACTCCGGGAATTAAGATGGCGCCTCTGCATAAAATCGGGCAGGAGATTACCAACTTCGACGAAGTTTACCTGGACAATGTAGAAGTGGATGAAAGCGCATTATTAGGCGTAAAGGGGCAAGGCTTCATACAGCTGATGCAAAATTTTGAAATAGAACGCTTAATGATTGCGGCCCACAGTTTAGGCCTGGCTCAGGCAGCCATGGAAGACGCGGCCGCCTATGCCGGACAGAGAATAGCTTTTGGTCAGCCTATCGGCAATTTCCAAATAATTCAGCAAAAACTCACCGATATGGAAATCAAACTTCAGAATATGAGAAATCTGTTGCACAAAACCGCCTGGGAGTTTGACAACGGTATTCCGGTACGCTTGAACAGCGCCTTGTGCAAACGATACCTCGCTCTGGCCGCAACCGAAGTTTGTTCCGACGCTATGCAGATAATAGGAGGAATTGGCTACACCACTGAGTCGAGAGTCAGCAGAATGTGGAAAGACGCTCGCGGCGATTCAATGTCCGGGGGAACGGATGAAATAATGGTCTATATAGCGGGCAGACAGATACTGAAAAAATACGCAAAATAAACCGGTTATTTTTGGGAGGTAATTAATATGTGGAAAAATCAAAATTTGCCGGAATTTGGAAACCTATCTGACTTGCGTATTGTCCATGCATCAAGTTCCCTCGCAGGCCCTTTGGCAGCCACCATGCTGGCCGAATACGGCGCGGATGTTATCTGGATTGAGAACGCATTAATGCCTGATTATACAAGGTTCACGCATAACATTCAACTGGAGTCGGAACGGCGCAACCAGAGAGGTCTGGCATTACAGATCGGTACCCCGGAAGGAAAAGAGATTCTTTTAAAGCTCATTAAAGATGCCGACGTCTTTCTTGAATCTTCCAAGGGAGGGCAGTTTGACAGGTTTGGACTGAGTGACGAGATGCTTTGGCAAGTTAACCCCCGGCTGGTAATAGCACATGTCTCCGGGTATGGACAGAGCGGCATTCCGGAATATGTGGGCAGGCCTTCTTTTGACGCCACAGCTCAGGCTTTTTCGGGATACATGTATGAAAATACCAACCCGGTAACGCCGCCTTATGCAACGGGACCGTATCAAGCTGACTATACTACTGCGTTATATACGGCTGTGGCTATCTTAGCCGCTTGGCATAAGGCTCAGCAAAGCGGAAAAGGCGACAGCATTGATGTGGCGCAATACGAGTTAATGATGCGTACCAGTATTTTCTCGGTAGATTACTTCACATTCAAGAAAGAGTTTCCCAAGACTGGTGATAAATCAATGATTGCGGGATGGGGACCCTTTGTGTGCCAAGACGAAAAATATCTGTACTGCTGCTTTTCCGGAGTAAACGTAGTAAGGAATGCTGTTAAATTCCTGGGTTTGGAATATGGGTCGGAAAGCTTTCCGGCCGGTATGGCAATTTACCAAATTGATTCCGCGCCCGGAGTGGCATTTATGAAGGCGCTTCACGCCTATTTTGCCATCAAAACCGTACTGGAAGCGGAGCAGGAAATGCAGGCGGCAGGCTTGCCGGTATCCAGGATAAACAGTTTTGAAGACCTGGAAAACGATCCCCATGTTAAGGCGCGCAACGTCATTGAAGAATGGGAAACTGTCAAAGGCACTAAACTCAGAGCAGTTGGGCCGTTGCCAAAATTTAAGAACCATCCGGGGAGAGTATGGAGACCTTCTCCCAGTTTCGGCGAAAATAACGAAGAAATATTAGAAGAGCTCGGCTATTCACCGGAAGAGATACAGGAATTATACGCCAAGACCATTATTGCCAAAGATGAGAAATTGGATTACTCCAGATAGGCGCCGTAAGGCCCATGCCCTGGATGTGAGCATTTGAATGCTCATGCTGTTTGAACAAGCTTACACTAGAGAGGTGAAGTATATGAATATAATTACTTGCTTTAAGGTTGTGCCCGAGGAACAGGATATTGTCATTAAAACCGACGGTGAATTGTCATTTGACAGGGCCAAGCCTACCATCAGCGCTTATGATCTCAACGCTGTTGAAGCCGGAGCACAGCTGCGGGAAGTATGCAGCGGCGCTCTCATCGCGTTGAGCGTAGGGACGGGCAGTATAGACGGCCCCAAATTAAAAAAGAACATTTTATCTCGGGGGCCGGAAAGCCTGGCAATGGTGGCCGATGACCGATTAAAAGATTTAGATACCCACCAGACAGCTAAGGTATTGAAGGCTGCTATTGAAAAGATAGGGGAATATGACCTGATACTGTGCGGGGAAGGCTCCTCTGATCTGTATGCGCAACAGGTAGGGACTCAATTAGGACAGGTGTTAAATATCCCTACGATTAATTCGGTAAGCAAAATCACTCCCTCGAATGGAAAAATAGTGGTGCAAAGAACCCTTGAAAATGAAGTGGAAACTCTGGAAATTACCCTTCCCGCCTTGGTCGCGGTCACCACGGATATTAACCTTCCGCGCATAGCGACGATGAACCATATACTTGCAGCCGGTAAAAAGCCGGCGACGGTGTGGACGTTGGAGGATGTAGGAGCACCGGAACTTTCCTCTACCATTGAAGTTATTGATACTAGAGCTCCCCGGCAGGTTGAACGTAAACAGGATATTGTTGAAGGCGATACAGATGACGCCATACGGGAGTTCATCAGCAAAATCTCTGCTGTATTGGCGAAATAAGGAAGGTGAAAAGATGAGAACAATGGTACTGGCTGAAACCCAGAAAGCTCTTGCCGAATTGTGTGCGGGCGTGAGTCAGATATCGCAGCAGGTTGAAGCGGTAATAATAGGCGATCAATTGAAGGCGGTTACGGATACCGTTTGGCATATACCGGCTCAAGAGAATGCCCTGCTGGAAGATTATACGGAAACCATCGCCGCACTGATTAAACAGGAGAAACCCGAACTGGTAATCGTGGAACCTACTAAACGTTACAAGCTTATAGCGGGTCGAATTGCGGCTATGTTAGGCACAAGCGTAATAACCGATGTCCTGGCACTGGGGGAAGACTTGATAGCCAAACGCATGGTATATGGCGGGGCGGCAATACGTACTGAAAAAGTGGCCTCTGGATGCACCATTGCCATGGTGGGCAGTGGAATATGGGAAACCAAATCAGTGACAGAGGTGGCTGTTCGGGAAGAGAAACCCGTTCAGTTCATTGAACCCGTGAACAGAGTAACACGGATTGCCAGGGATGAAAAAGAAAAAGCGGCGGTTGACCTGCCCGGCGCCAAAATCGTCGTTGGAGTCGGACGGGGAATTGCCGAGCAAAAGGATCTGGAGATGATTAAACAGCTTGCTTATGCGGTGAAGGGGGAAATCGGATGTACCAGACCGATTGCCGAAGCTGAGAAATGGATGCCCAAAGAGACCTATCTGGGTGTATCCGGATTAATGATAGCACCGGAGATATATATAGCCATCGGAATCTCGGGGCAAATTCAGCATACCGTCGGGATCAACCGCTCCAAAATCGTGATATCGATTAACAAGGAAAAAAATGCGCCTATTTTTAAGCAATCTGATTACGGAATTGTGGGGGATCTGTATAAAGTCGTCCCCGCTTTGATTAAACACTTCGGATGATCATTAAAAAGACGAGGCTTAATTGAGAGAAAACGAGGTGAAGAGATGTCGGACGAAGGGTTTGATGTAATTGTTGTAGGAGCAGGTCTGGCAGGGACTGTAGCCGCCTATCTTTTAGGCCGTGAGGGATTGCAGGTATTGTTAATCGAACGGGGCAACTATCCGGGCAGTAAGAACATGACCGGGGGACGGATATACAGTCACAGTTTGGAAAAGATTATGCCCGGCTTCGCCAAGGAAGCACCGATTGAAAGAAAGATTACCAGGGAAAAGGTGTTTATGATGACTGAGAAAAGCTGTATTGGCTTGGATTTTCAATCATCATTGCTGGGAATACCGGGAAGCGATTCTTATTCCGTGCTTCGGGGAGTGTTCGATCAGTGGCTGGCAGAGAAAGCCGAAGAGGCCGGGGTAGAAATTATAACTGGAATTTGTGTGGATGATCTTATCATACGTGATGGAAAAGTATGCGGGGTCATAGCCGGAACCGACCAGATTGAAGCACAGGTGACCATTCTGGCAGATGGGGTTAATTCACTGTTGGCGCAAAAGGCAGGCTTAAGGCAGGAATTCAGACCGGACCATGTGGCCGTGGGGGTAAAAGAACTGATAGAGCTGCCTGCCGAACTGATCCAGGAGCGTTTTCAGTGCAATGAAACTGAAGGGACTGCGTGCATGTTCGCTGGATTTCCCTCCGACGGACGGGTCGGGGGCGGATTTCTTTACACCAATAAAAAGAGTATTTCCTTAGGAGTAGTGTGTACCTTAAGTGAGTTAACCAAGGGGCAGAAGACAGTACCGCAATTAATGGAAGACTTTAAGGCTCATCCGGCCGTGGCCCCCTTAATAAAAGGCGGCCGACTGCTTGAATATTCGGGACATCTGGTGCCGGAAGGCGGACTTTCCATGGTGCCTGGACTAATCGGAAACGGTGTTCTGGTGGCAGGCGATGCAGCAGGATTCTGCGTTAATCTTGGTTATGCGGTACGGGGTATGGATTTTGCGGTAGCGTCCGGAGAATGTGCGGCCCGGGCAGTAATCGAGGCTAATAAAGGTGGTGATTACAGCGAAAGCGGCCTGCAAATATATAGAAAATACCTGGATGAATCCTTTGTTTTGCAGGATATGAAACTATACTGCAAGTTTCCGCATTTCCTGGAAACAACCCCCCGGATATTCTCGGACTATCCCGAATTACTGGAGGGCATAGTGACCGACATGTTTGTAATGGACGGACAACCTTCCAAGGCCTTGCTTAAGACTATGATGAAACACACGAAAAAAGTAGGTTTATTAAAGATTGCGGGAGATGCCTTGAAAGGAGCGCGTTCAGTATGAGTACGGTGGACGTAGACGCCAAATTATCCTTAAACAAGTTTTATGTCAATGAAGAGGACGCTCACATTGTACTAAAACAAAACGCTGAAACGGAATCCAGTGAATTTCGCAAGCTGATGCTGGCATGTCCGGCCGGTTTGTACAAACAAGATGATAAAGGACGCATTCAGTTTGACTATGCCGGCTGTCTTGAGTGCGGGACCTGCCGGATATTATGCGGGAATACCATACTGGAGAAGTGGGAGTTCCCCCAGGGAACATTCGGAATAGAGTACCGCTGGGGATAGGGCCTTCCACATGGCCAAGCCTTTGCGCCCAGCTACGTAAATCTGTTGAAACCAACCTTTTCCAAAGAGTTATATACCAAAACGTAAAGGAGAGTAGTCATTATGAATGAACAGAAATCATCAGGTTTTCATTATGGATATTTAATTGTCCTTTCATGTTGCATCCTTATGCTGGGTCCGTGTTGCTTTTCCTTTAATACCGCAGGCATATTTTATAATCCGGTAAGTAAGGAATTGGGAGTTGGCAAGGGGGACTTCGGCCTCTATATGACCATTGAGTATCTGACCATGTTTTTGATTCTGCCTTTTGCCGGGAGGATGCTCAATAAATTAGACGCGAGGACTATTCTTACAACTGCGGTCATAATGGTCTCCGGCAGTTTGATGGCTATGTCGACATTCCACTCGGTGTATTCTTTTTATGTTGCCGGTTTTATTATCGGTGTAGCCAATGCCTGGATTCTGTATTTGGCCGTGCCGGTTCTAATTGGACGCTGGTTCAAGAAAAATGTGGGGCTATGGGTAGGGCTTTGTATGGCTTTTACCGGGATAGGAGGCATGATTTTCAATCCTATCGGAGGTCAGCTGATAACTAATTATGGATGGAGGACAGGATATTTAACTTTCGGCATTATAGCGGCGGTGATCGCTTTACCTTTTACCTTATTTGTTATAAGGAGCTACCCCAGCGACAAAGGATTACAGCCTTATGGCGAGGGAGAAGTCAATGAATCTGAGCCGGTGAAACTTACGGGTGTTTCTGTCCGGACAGCAATCAAAAGTCCGGCTCTGTATATGATGGCTCTCTATGCGGGGCTGGTGAATTTGGGGCTGACGATAAACTATTATCTGCCTTCTTATGTCGGGACGCTGGGTATGCCACTTACAGTAGGAGCAACCCTAGCTTCGGTAGTCATGTTTGGTTCATTGTTAGGCAAAGTCGGCTTGGGTTGGCTGAATGACAAAAGTGTTCCGGTCGCCATGGTTACGGGCTTGAGCTCGGGTATTATCGGTCTGGGCGCCCTAATGCTGTTGGCCGACCGGGGTTTATGGGTTATTTTAATAGCCGGCGCATTCTTCGGTATCTTCTTTGCCAGCGCAACCACGACCACCCCGATGATGGCACGCAGTATCTTTGGCGATCGGGAATATAGCCAGATATACTCCTATGTTACCATGGCATGTGCGTTCCTGGCTGCCTTTGGCTCAGCCATTTGGGGTTTCATCTTTGATGCGACCGGCAGCTATCTTCCAACTTTGGGGATTGCTATATGTCTGGTGGCGCTGTGCTTTGTTCTTGGCACCGGCGCCATGAAAGTAGGCACAAAACTGCCACGCGAATAAAAGAATATCGTTTTCTTGGTTGCAGTTTATAAATATATCAGTAAGATTTATAAACTGGCTTGGTCCCCGGGCGATCCAATTCAGGCCTATTGCTCCATGAGGCCTGAATTGGCGCCGTTGTCGTTGTCTTGATTTCCTATGCAAGGAAAGGAAGGGAGAGGAAATTGATGATGTCTGAGCAGGATAATGCTGGATTTCATTATGGGTATTTAATAGTAGTTGCATGCTGTGCTTTGTGTCTGGCGCCAACGACTCTATCCTTCAATACTGCAGGTATATTCTTTACTCCTGTAAGCACGGAACTGGGGGTCGGAAAGGGACAATTCGGGTTCTACATGACCATTCAGTATCTGGCTATGACTTTAGCTATGCCTTTTGCCGGCAGAATCCTTGCCAAATATAATGCCCGGGCTATTCTTACTGCCTGTGTGCTATTGGTGGCCGGCAGTTTGATGGCCATGTCCAGGTTTACGGAATTGTATCAGTTTTATATCGCCGGTTTTTGCATTGGCGCGGCTAATTCCGTACTTTTATATTTAATGGTGCCTACAATGATTGACCGCTGGTTTAAAGATAAGGTTGGATTATTTGTAGGAATATGTTTGGCTTTTACCGGAGTCGGAGGTATAATCTTCAATCCGATTGGCGGCTATCTTATTGATACATTTGGATGGAGAACCGGTTATTTTACTTTTGGTACTATTGCTGCCGCGGTGGGATTGCCTTTTACTATTTTTATTATCAGGAGTTTCCCTAGTAACATGGGGCTGCAACCTTACACCAATAACGCATCTGTTAGAACTAATGACTCGACAGCTGACATTACCGGGATTTCGATGAGTACAGCGCTTAAAAGTCCGGCCTTATATTTCCTGGCTGTGTATGCGGGCATGATGGATATAGGGATTACGCTTAATTATTATATTCCTTCTTATGCTGCATCACTGGGATTATCCATAACTCTGGCCTCAACGGTAGCTTCGGCGGTTATGATAGGACAGATGAGCGGCAAAGTACTGTTGGGATATATCAATGACAAGAGTGTTAAGGCCGGTATGACTACTGCTGTCGGCTCAGGCATTATCGGAATAGGGGCGATGGCTTTCCTCGGGTCCAAAGAAATTTGGATTCTGTACGCAGGGGCATTCATGTTTGGCATTTTCTTTGCTGGAGCAACAGTTACAACTTCGTTAATGACCCGAGGAATTTTTGGCAGTCGCGACTACAGTCAGATTTTTTCTGTCGTTGCTATGGTTGCTTCTTTTTGTGCTGCCGTCAGCGCAGCCCTCTGGGGTTTTATTGTTGATTCCACCGGCAGTTATACCTTGGTTCTGGGGGGAGGAGTCCTATTAATGGTCATAACCTTCTTTATTGGTTATGCCTCGTTAAAATTTGGGGAGAAGCTGGTGAAAATAACTTAACTATTTAATAATAGACCACCATTACATTCAGCGGAAAGTGATCAAAAACCATCCTTAAAGTATAGGAGCGTAGAGTTATGATTGAGCAGGTACGGCATAATCTCTTCAAAATAGAAATTCCTCTCCCTGGGAATCCGTTGCGTTTTACCAACGCTTACTATATTAGAGGTACAGAACGCAGCTTGTTGGTTGATAATGGATTTAACTGTGCGGAATCCCGGACGGTTATGAATGATGCGATAAACACTCTTGAAATTGATATGACCAGCACAGACTTATTTATTACGCATTTGCATGCGGACCATTCTGGAATGACGGAATACCTCACCAGTTCTACCTCTCGGGTTTTTATGAGTTATGAAGACGGGACAGCGGTACTGGCTAGCCAGAATGCTAACTACTGGGAAAAATTTGATGACTTTATGCAAATTAGCGGCCTAATAAATGCTGGTGTCGAGAACAATACACAACAGCATCCGGGCCGTTTATACGGGACGGCATACTTTGAAAACTTTATACCCGTTAAGGAATCTGACCTCATAGATGTAGGAGATTTTACTTTCCAGTGTGTAATGACCCCGGGCCATACCAATGGTCATGTTTGTCTCTATGACAAAGCCCAGCGCTTGCTGCTATGCGGCGATACTATTTTAGGGAAAATTACCCCTAATATTTCATTATGGGAAATAGGCGTGGATGATGTACTGGGCCAATACCTGCAGAGTTTGGATAAAATCGGGAAGCTAGATGTTGAAGTGGTGTTGCCGGGTCATCGTCATATAATACACAACTGTCGGGAGAGAATACAGCAACTGCAGTTGCATCATCAAAAGCGTCTTGATGGAATTCTGAATATTATTGGCCGTGACTCAGCCAATGCAGCTGATATAGCCCGAAGAATGGACTGGGATTTGTCGGTTAAGAAATGGGACGAATTCCCCTGGGCACAAAAGCTGTTTTCCACTGGGGAGGCAATGTCTCACCTCTACCACTTATACCAGCAGGGCCGAATCTTCATAACTAAAGAAGATGGCGGAATATACCGTTTTGGCAAAGTATAACGAGATATATTAGGGATCAAGAGTGGTACTGCAGTATTAGCTTAATTATTGAAGCGGAGGTTGCGGTTATGTCTAATGATACCAATTTTGATGAAAGTGCTTTACAGGCTGAGAAACTATGGTTAAGGCAATATGATGGCGGGGTTGAACGAACCTTGCCCACATCCGAGTTAACCATAAAAGATACTATACAACAACTGGTTGCAGCCAACCCCCATCAGGCTCATATTATTTATCATGATCAGGTATTGACTTATCAAGAGAGCAATGCATTGGCTTGTAAGCTGGCTAACGCCCTCATTAAACTGGGATGCAGTAAGGGCGACCGCATCAGTATTATATTACCTAATATCCCGGAAATAATTATTTCCTTTATGGCCTGTTATAAAACTGGTATGATTGCGGTCGGCTTTAATCCGCGCAGCACCGAAGCCGAGATTAGAAGCAATGTAAACAATCACCGTGCCGAGACGGTCATTGTGAATCGGGAAAATGCTGATAAAATAATCAAACTAATGCATCAAAAAGAAACTTCAATTAAGAAAGCTATAATTTTAGGATACAGCGAAGATAGTAATGAAGATCATATATACGATTTTTATCAGCTTATAAACAACGCAGATGATATTGAACCGAATATAACGGTTCTTCCTGAAGACTTCGCGATACTCCTTTATACCGGAGGTACCACCGGTATTAGCAAGGGGTGCTGTCACACTAATCGGGCCTTGGTTGGAGAGCAACATGCATTTTACAATTGGTTTGCTTCCGCCTTGAAAAAACAAGAGACTCGGAATCTGATATGTGCACCGATGACGCATATTATGGGCATTAACTTTGGCATCAACTGGGGTATTATCAATGGCGGCTCAGTTGTTATCGTGGATACTCCGACCACTGAAGAAATTATGGAGGCTATTAACCAATACGAGCCCACAATGTGGGCCACGGTACCGGCCCTAATGAACGAATTAATCCATCATCCTGATGTTAAGGGGTCTAAAATAGGAGCTCTGGAAATCGTAATCTATGGTGGAGCTTCCACCGCCCGGGAAACCATAATGCAGTTTAAAAAAATCAGCCGGGCTAAACTTATAGAAGGGTACGGCATGTCGGAATGTGTCGGTTTAGCAGCCATGAGCCCGGTTGCCACAGAAGGTAAATTAGGGAGTATCGGCATACCAATATCAGATACTGACGTATTGATTGTTGATACTGTTGACGGTACCAAGGTATTGCCGCCTGAACAGAAGGGGGAAATTGTTTTCCGGGGACCCCAGGTAATCAAAGAATATTGGGAGTATCCGGAGGAGACTGCGCATGCTATTCGCAATAGCTGGCTGTACACTGGAGATATTGGCTACATGGATAACGACGGGTTTTTATATCTTGTAGACCGGAAAAAAGACATGATCATTGTCGGCGGGTTTAACGTTTACCCTCGAGAAATTGACGAGCTCTTGTTTACTCATCCCAAGATATTCGAGGCATGCACGATCGGTATCCCGGAGCCTCGATTAGGGGAAGTACCTAAGAGCTTTGTTGTTCTCAATCCTGGTGAAACATTAAGTGCCGAAGAAGTAAGAGCTTATTGTCGGGAGAAGCTGATAGCCTATAAAGTACCTAAAATAGTGGAATTTATAGATAGTATTCCTAAAACCAAGGTTAAGAAGCCGGATAAAGAAGCGCTCAAACGTATTGAGAAGGAAAGAATGCAGTTAAGTTCATAGTAAAGAAGCAGCCCAAACTTATTAATCATCTAATAAATGCAATTCTAATTATCCTTGGCTTAAAGGAGATGAATTGATGTCGTACTTAGTAACAGGCGGTGCGGGAGCTTTAGGATCTGCAATATCCAGAAATCTGGTTAACCGAGGCGAGGCGCCTATAGTTTTAGATATTAAAGAAGATTATACCTTGCTTGCTGATATTAAAGCCAAAATTACTTTTCTACAAGGCGATGTCACTTCTGCTGAATATCTAAAAACAATACTTGACCAATATAATGTGCACTGCATCATTCATACAGCAGCATTATTGTCTGCCGCAGATCCTAAAATAATGATTCCCATGAATAACAGGGCTACGGAAAACATTTTATGGGCAGCGCTTGATGGCCGGATTAAAAGAGTTGTCAATATTAGTTCTAAAGCTGTCTACAATGCAGTTGCGGGTGAATATGGGCATCCGAACTACAAACCGATCAAGGAGAACTACAAGCGCTATAAGCCGATGGGCTTTTATGGCGTTACTAAGAATTATGGTGAGATGCTGGGGAACGAGTTTTCCAATCGTTATGGTCTGGAGTTTGTCTCGCTTCGTTTCAGCACCATGTATGGTCCGGGACGTTTGCTGAAAAATCCCCATTCTCCAATGGTGCTGCCCTGCAGGATTATTGAAAATGCTATGCTGCACAAGCCATTCAGGTGGGAGTTTGGGGGAGACCAGGTTGATGATTTTATTGGATATGACGATGCCAGCGAAGGGGTCGTTTTAGCAGCTCTAGCCCCCCAGGGGAAGCTTCGCCAGAATGCCTACAATATAGGAACCGGTCAAGGACACAGTTTAAGAGACTTTGCAACTGCTGCCAAATCCATCTTCCCGGACTTTCAATATTATATTGGGCCCGGTCTGAATCATACCGGCTCCCCAACCCCATCTTACAGTATCTATGATATTAAAGCCGCCATGAAAGATCTGGGCTATCAACCCCAAAATGACTTGGTTGCAGGTGTACACAAATATATCGAGACTATGAACAGACTAGGCATAGCGCCTACTTTGGTTGAGTAAGGAGGCCGCTTCATGATTTTTGATTGTCATGCGCATGTTGGATATAGCAAGTTTGCCGACAGGTTGGTTACAGCTGAAACAGTACTTGAAATCATGGATAAATCCGGGATCGACAAAGCCCTATTATTACCCACTGCTTCCACTGGAAAGTACTATAACGGTGAGCAGATGCTGGCAGAAGCCAACAAAGCGCCGGACCGATTAGTTCCCTTTGCTGGAGTGAATCCCAAAGATAAAAATGCCTTGAACAATTTTGAAGAGGCGGTTACCCAATACGGTGCAAGAGGACTCAAAATTCATCCGGTATATGCAGCTTGTGCGGCTGATGACGAACATTATGTCTACCCTCTGGTGGAAATGGCAGAAGCACTTGGTGTTCCGGTCATGTTTCATTCGGGGGAGGCTCCTTTTGCAACTCCCTGGCAGGTTGGTCTGGTAGCTATGGACTTCCCTCATGTGACCATAATTATGGAACATATGGGTTGTGATGCCATGGTGTTTACCAGCGCAGCTATTAAAATGGCGCGTAAATGTCCCAACGTTATATTGGGAACTACTGGCGTAATGTATGAATTTTCTATCGCTGCTGCTGTGAATAGTATTGGTGAAGATCGGGTTATTTATGGCGGCGAGATCCCAATGAACAATCCTATCCATGAAATTCTCAAAGTCAGGTGTGCAAAGATCAGTGAAACAGCCCAAGAGAAAATCTTAGGAAAGAATCTGGCGCGCTTGCTATCTATTCAGTAGTAATAATGATTGTTGGAAAGGAAATCATACTGTGAACAAGTTTATTAATAACGGTGATGATAATCATATTATCCAAAAGCGGGAGCTTTTAACACTGCCCTTTATTAGCACGTTTATAGTGTGCCTGGTCGGGTTATATTTGGCTCTGGATAAACCGTTTGTCGGGCTTGGCGTTGCTGGGCATCAGGTTATGGGTACAATCATCGGGGCGCTTGCCTTCTGGATGTTCAAACCGGGGGGGATTCCTTTCGCGGTTGGCACAGTCGTATTATTGGTTGGTTGTGTCATGTCCGGACTATCGATCGGTCAGGTTACGGCAGGTTTTTCCGGCTCCTCATTATGGCTGTTAATTCCGGCGCTGTTCTTTGGGTTTGCCTTAAAGAAGTCCGGATTAGGCAATAGAATAGCTTTTTTTGTGTTAAAAAGCATAAATCCTAGCTACATTGGGATTTTGTTGGTGTGGTTAGGATTAGGAATAGGATTCTCCTTATTGACGCCTTCCATTGGTATCCGCTTCCTTATCCTGACCGCCATTTCCGTCAGCGTGGCCGATGCCTGCGATTTATTAAAAGGCTCCCGGGGACGTTCTTTAATCATTATTACAGCATGGGCTTCAGCCATTTTCCCCGGAACCGGCTGGTATACGGGTTCCTTATATGGCCCTGTCTTAACCGGATTTTTACCTATTGAAATGCAGCAAATAGCTACAGAAGGCTTATGGCTTAAAGTTATGGTGTTACCGTGGATTTTTATTACTATCGCATTTTTTATTATCATATACTTCATGCTGCGACCTAAAGAAAAACTGCAGATAACCCGAGAGAAATTCGCCATGTTGTACCATGAATTGGGCAATATTACTAAATCTGAAAAAATAGTGTCTGCAACGCTCATGGCCGTATTGCTGTGCCTGACCTTTCAAAAGATGCTGGGACTGGCATCCTTTCAAATAATGTTGTTGGGATTTTTAATCTTTCTGCTCACCAGAGTAATAGGCAAACAAGACATTGGGACAGGAATTAGCTGGGATATTATTCTTTTTATCGGTGTTATCATCGGGCTTCCGAATATTATCATTACCTCCGGGATCGCCAGTTGGGCAGAGCCTGTCTTGGGATACGTCATAACATTTTTAACCAGGAGCAGCCTGACATTTTTAATAGGCCTAACCCTAATCTTCTTTGCACTTCGTTTTATTGATGTTACCTGGGGATTCGCCGCCGGAGCCTTTTTGGCTACGGCCACTCCCGTACTCTACCATACTTATCATATCCATCCTACAATTGTCCTGATGATATTTACATTTGGGGGAACATTGTTTTTTACCAGCTATCAGCAACCCTGGATTCCACAGGCTGAATCCATCATGCAAGACGCTGGTTGGAATCCAAAACATCTGTGGCAGGCTGCCTGTGTATATGCTGGCGTAGTGATTCTTACGCTGATTGTATTTCTTCCCTATTGGAAAGCAATTGGGGTAATGCTTTTGTGATATAGCAGATGTCCAATACTAACCTGATCAGTCTGTTAATTTCCCTTGTCAGGATGGGGCCGATAGCATAAAATAGAATATACAGTAATGCCCTAAAAGGTTGTTAACTTGAAAAAATGGCTAAGGGAGCTATATTGGGACTGGTTTTGGAACCCAATAAAATTAGGGTGAGATTATAAAAAGCCATCTCCAAAATTAAGGGGGATGGCTTCAGCATTTGCAGTGGGGAGATGTAGTCTTGACAGGTACCATTATTAATGCCCTGGCTATTCTTTTAGCCGGGTTGGTCGGCTTGGTATTCCGGAAGGGGATACCGGCCAATATTAGTCAAACCATGCAGGAAGGTTTAGGATTACTCATTCTGGCTATCGGAATTCAATTTTCAATAAAGGCAGAAAGCCTGGCAGTGGTGGGGGTATGTCTGGCACTGGGTGCGGTTTGGGGGGAATGGCAGCAATGGGAAGCCAAACTGGAAATCGTGGGCAGGAGATTGGAGAAGGTCTTTGGCGGCGGGGACAGCCAGTTTGTAAAAGGATTTGTTTCCGCGACTCTGCTGTTTTGTGTAGGTGCCATGGCCATCGTAGGCTCATTGCAGGATGGATTAACGGGTAATTATGAGATCTTGTTGGTGAAATCGATGCTGGACGGAATATTTTCTATGATATTTGCAGCCAGCATGGGTGTGGGAGTTCTTTTTTCCGCAGTGCCGGTTCTTATTTATCAGGGTGCCATCAGCCTGGGGGCTGGATACATAAAGCCTTTACTTACTGATCCTATGCTGAATAATATTACCGCTCTGGGCGGGGTTTTAATAGCAGGTATAGGTATTAACGCCCTCGGTATTATACGTATCAAAGTAGCCAATCTTTTACCAGGCCTCTTCCTGGTTCCTGTGATAATGGCCGCTATAAATTACTTCCCCTGGTAAAAAGCGGATAAATTGGGTTTTCAAGCAGACGGAAATGGTTCTCCACCCTGTATACCTCGCATTTTGTACGAAAAATATTAGGAAGAATAGGTTCCTTTTTGGTATAATATTGAACGTGAATGTTTTAACAGGCAAGGAGGTAGCGGTATGGCATTAACCATCAAAGAAGTAGAACACGTAGCTATGCTGGCTCGTTTAAGTTTAAGTGAAGATGAGAAAAAAAGATTCGGTGAACAACTGAGTTCTATCCTTAATTATGCAGATACATTGAATGTCCTTCCCACAGATGATGTTGAACCGCTGACCCATATATTGCCGGTAAAAAATGTCTTCAGGGCAGATGAAGCAAGGCCCGGCACACCCAGAGAAGAGATGCTTGCCAATGCTCCTCTCGCAGATGAAGGTCAATATAAGGTTCCTAAAATAATGTAGAGGGGGTTATGGCTGTGGAGTTATATGAACTCACCGTGCATGAATTGCAAGAGCGGCTGGCCCGCCGGGAAATATCATCCGAGGAAATTGTCAAATCGATTTTTGCACGCATACATAATGTTGAAGATAAAGTTAAGTCCTTTATAACCCTAACCGAAGAATCAGCCCTGCAGAATGCCAGAGAAATTGACCAGGCTGGAAAATATACTGGTATTGCAGGCATTCCCATGGGTCTGAAAGATATATTCTGTACCAGGGGTGTAAAGACTACCTGCGGCTCCGGGATACTGTCTAACTTTGTCCCTGCCTATGACTCTACTGCTTCCCACAGGTTGGATGAACAGCAAGCGGTTTTAGTCGGTAAGTTAAATATGGATGAATTTGCGATGGGTTCTTCTACCGAAAACTCAGCATTTTTTGCCACTCACAATCCCTGGGATATGGAAAGAGTTCCGGGCGGGTCTTCGGGAGGATCAGCGTCAGCAGTAGCAGCTGACGAAGTGCCGTTTGCACTGGGAACCGATACAGGGGGTTCCATTAGACAGCCAGCCTCTTACTGCGGGGTAGTAGGAATGAAGCCTACTTATGGCAGGGTCTCTCGCTGGGGAGTCATTGCTTTTGCCTCATCCCTTGATCAGGTGGGAGTATTTAGTAAAGATGTGCGTGATAACGCGCTTATTATGAATATAATATCCGGGCACGATCCTCTGGATTCAACCAGTGCTGCCATAGAAGTACCGGACTATACCAGTTATCTGGATGGTGATGTGAAAGGCTTGCGCATTGCCTACCCCAAGGAGTACTTCCAGCAGGGGGTTGATGCTTCTATAAAAGAGTTGATTAAAAAAGCTTTGTTGAAGTATGAAGAACTGGGGGCAGTTGTAGAGGAAGTTTCTCTTCCCCACAGCGAATATGCTCTGCCGGCTTATTACCTGGTAGCCCCGGCTGAAGCCAGCGCCAATCTGGCCCGCTTTGATGGGGTAAGGTATGGGTACCGGGACACCGAGGCTGAGAATGTTGTATCTATGTTTTCTGAATCAAGGGCCCAGGGTTTCGGTGACGAAGTTAAACGACGCATTATGTTGGGTACATATGCTTTAAGTTCAGGTTATTACGATGCCTATTATCTTAAAGCTTTAAAGGTAAGAAGATTAATAGCCAATGATTTCGAAAAGGTATTCCGTGATTTCGATGTTATTGTATCCCCGACTACGCCAACTACCGCGTTTAAGTTGGGAGAACAGAGCGGAGACCCGTTAACTATATACATGAATGATATCCTAACCGTGCCTATTAATATGGCGGGGCTGCCGGGAATGTCTATACCCTGTGGATTTGATCAGGGCTTGCCGGTGGGAATGCAATTGATAGGCAAAGCTTTTGATGAAGCAACCCTGTTTAAAGCAGCTTATGCATTTGAGCAAAATACCGCTTACCATACCATGAAACCGGCTCTGGGGGTGAAATAAGTGAGTAAAGACTATGAAATCGTAATAGGACTGGAAGTACATGCCGAGCTCAAAACCGAAACTAAAATATTCTGCTCCTGTTCCACCGCTTTTGGTGCTGAGCCCAATACTCAGACCTGTCCGGTTTGTGCAGGCTTCCCGGGTATGCTGCCGGTATTAAACGAGAAAGTAGTGGATTTAGCCATTAGAACGGGTCTGGCCTTACATTGTGAGATTCCGGAACTATGCAAATTCGACCGTAAGAATTATTTCTATCCTGATTCACCCAAGGCATATCAGATATCACAATTTGACCTGCCGGTGTGTGTAGGGGGTTATCTTGATATAGATGTAAATGGCCAGAAGAAGCGGATTGGAATAACCCGTGCTCATATGGAGGAGGATGCGGGCAAACTGGTTCATCAGGGTGATATCACCACCACTCCTTTTTCTCTGGTTGACCTAAATCGCTGTGGCGTACCTCTATTAGAAATTGTCTCGGAGCCGGATATGCGCTCAGCCCAGGAAGCTCGGGCTTATATGGAAAAGTTACGGTCCATGTTACTTTTCGCCGGGGTTTCAGACTGTAAGATGCAGGAAGGTTCCCTGCGCTGTGATGCCAACGTTTCCGTTCGTCCATTCGGACAAGAGGAGTTTGGGACCCGAACCGAGACTAAAAACTTAAATTCCTTCCGGGCTCTGGAAAGGGCCATTGATTATGAAGTCAAAAGACAGATAGAAGCCATAGAAGACGGGGAGAAAATCATTCAGGAAACCAGAACATGGGATGAGGAAAAGCAGCTTACCCGCTCCATTCGTTCCAAGGAAGAGGCTCACGATTACAGGTATTTTCCGGAGCCGGACCTGCCCCCGTTAAACATAAGCCGGGAGTGGGTGCAGAGAGTCAGAGACGAAATGCCGGAAATGCCGGATCAGGCACAAGTACGGTTAGTACAAAAGTATGGACTGCCGGAATATGATGCAGAGATTATTACTTTAACTCCAGAAAGTCTTTCTTTTTTTGATCAGTGTTTAAAAGATTATCCGGACGCTAAAACCATATCGAACTGGATGATGGGCGAGTTAAGCCGCCTGTTGAATCAGAATAATATGGAGTTAGGCGATTGCAAAATAAAGCCTGATGATCTGGTACAAATGTTAAAGGCTATTGATGATGGAAGCATCAGCGGCAAGATGGGTAAGACTGTTTTTGAAGAGATGTTTGCCACTGGGAAGAGTCCGGCAGTGATTATTAAAGAAAAAGGCCTGGTGCAGATTTCCGATGAGGGGAGTCTGGTGCCAGTTATAGAGGATATAATAAATGCCAATCCCAAGGTAGTGGAGGATTACAAAAACGGTAAAGACAAAGCATTTGGTTTTTTCATCGGACAAATAATGAAAACAACTAAAGGTCAAGCGAATCCAGCCCAGGTCAATAAACTTTTGAAAGAGAAATTAAATAGTATTTAACATGAGTTAATAACATGGATGAAGCTGGGGAAGGAAACAATTTTTAAAATTAATGGCGCTTATCGCCAGGGGGAGGAATAATGTGATTTGGACTATGATGAACCGGGATTGGTTTTTGGAACCGAATGCCAAAATAAACATAGTAGATACAACCTTGCGGGATGGAGAGCAGACTGCAGGTGTAGTTTTTTCCAATGATGAGAAAGTCAGAATTGCACGTTACCTAGATGAAATTGGCATTGACCAGATTGAAGCAGGAATACCTGTAATGGGCGGCTTTGAAAAGGATTGTATCAAAGAGATTGTGAGAATGGGTTTGAAGGCCAGCATCATGGCCTGGAACCGGGCGGTTATATCTGACATCAAGGAGTCAATTGAATGCGGCGTTGACGCAGTAGCTATTTCTATTAGTACTTCTGATATTCATATTGAGCATAAGCTGCAGACTACCCGTGAGGATGTTTTGCAGCGCATGTCCGACGCAGTCAAATTCGCCAAGGATAAGGACCTGTATGTATCGGTAAATGCTGAGGATGCCTCCCGATCTGATTTGGATTTCTTGACGGAGTTTGCATTGATAGCGAAGCATGCAGGTGCCAACCGTTTGCGTTTTTGCGATACGGTTGGCACCCTTAATCCGTTAACTACTTTCAGATATATTAAAACCTTGCATGATTCGGTAGGCCTGGATATAGAAATGCATACGCATAATGATTTCGGTATGGCCACTGCTAATTCCCTGGCGGGGATATATGCAGGTGCTAATCACGTAGGGGTAACTGTAAATGGATTAGGGGAAAGGGCGGGTAATTCCTGCCTGCAGGAAGTTATTATGGGTATGAAACATTTAATGAAAATTAATATTGGTTACAATACTACTCTATTCCGGGAAGTGGCTCAGTATGTTGCAGAAGCTTCCGGACGAGCTCTATCAGTTAATAAGCCGATTGTTGGCTCCAATATATTTGCTCATGAATCAGGGATTCACGGTGATGGAGTTTTAAAGAACCCTCTCACCTATGAGGCTTTTCTGCCTGAAGAAGTAGGGCTGGAAAGACAGATGATGATTGGCAAACATTCCGGTTCAGCTTCTATTAAGGCCAAGTTCCGGGAATATGGAATTGAAGTAAGTAACGAGGATGCCCAGGAAATACTAGCCGCATGCAGGCAAATGTCAATCGATAAAAAAAGGTCTCTATTCGATAAGGAAATTGTCTGCATTTATGAAGACTTATTGAGAGATAGGGAGAAAAATTAAGCAGGAACCCATCGTCGGGAATATTACGAGGCGGGCTCGTCGAACACTTCAAGAAACATGGCGATATAATTTCGATTAGCCAGGGAGTAAGATATGTTTTTGAGTGTGGGGAGATATCAGTCTCCCCACTAATGCTTTTTTAGTTTGAGATAATTAAACTTGTGAAATAAAAAACTTGGATAAATATGTAACCAATTATTTAGGGGGAAAAAGAGTGTTGAACCAAACTGTGATCCAGGGAAACAAAATAACTGTAAATAGTGGAGTATTAAATGTGGGTAATCATCCCATAATTCCTTTTATTATAGGTGATGGGATTGGTCCAGATGTGTGGCGGGCGGCTAATCGAGTGCTGGATGCTGCTGTAGATAAAGCTTATCAGGGTGAGAAATCGATAGTGTGGAAAGAGGTCTTAGCCGGGCAAAAGGCTTTTGACATGACCGGAGAATGGCTGCCCCAGGAAACCCTGGATGTGATAAGGGAATATATTATTGCCATTAAAGGTCCCCTTACTACTCCCATTGGGGGAGGAATACGCTCGCTAAATGTAGCGCTGCGGCAAAAACTCGATTTGTACACCTGTCTTCGTCCGGTGCGCTGGTTTGAAGGTACACCCTCACCGGTAAAATTTCCTGAGAATGTGGATATAGTTATCTTTCGGGAAAATACCGAGGATATCTATGCCGGGATAGAATACAAGCAGGGCACCGCAGAAGCGGTAAAAATCTTGGACGTTTTGCAAAATGTGATGAAAACTACTAAGATACGGTTCCCGGATACATCTGCCATAGGTATTAAGCCAGTATCTTCCCAAGGCAGCAAAAGACTGGTAAAAGCCGCGATTCAGTATGCGCTTCTTAATGGCCGCAAAAGTGTGACTATGGTACACAAGGGTAACATTATGAAGTATACTGAAGGGGCATTCAAGCAGTGGGGCTACGAAATGGCTGAAGAAGACTTTGGGGACAAGGTGTTTACCTGGAACCAATATAATCGCATAAAAGAAGAGCAGGGTAAGGAAGCAGCCGATAAGTTCCAGCAGGAAGCCTTGGAACAAGGCAAAATACTAATCAAAGATGTAATTGTTGACAATTTCCTGCAGCAGATTTTACTCGAGCCAGCTCAATTTGATGTTGTTGCTACTCTGAATCTGAATGGTGATCTTATCTCTGATGCTTTGGCTGCACAGGTGGGCGGTATTGGAATCGCTCCGGGGGCTAACATAAACTATGAAAAGGGAAATGCTATTTTTGAAGCGACTCATGGTACTGCTCCCGAGTTTACAGACTTAGATATGGTAAATCCGTCTTCATTAGTTCTATCTGGCGAGATGATGCTGCGTTACCTGGGCTGGTGCCCAGCGGCTGACTTAATTATAGCTGCTATGGAAAAAACCATATCCAGCAAAATGGTTACATTTGATTTTGCCCGTTTAATGGACGGGGCTACAGAGGTTGAATGTTCTCGGTTTGCGGATGAGTTAATAAATAATCTTTAGGGATTTATAAACCGGGTGAGATCTACATCTATGTTTATTCTTATTATATTTATAATTAAGGAGGTTTTTTGATTTGTCTGCGATTCAAGGAGAAAAGATAGTTGTAAAAGATGGGGTTTTAAATGTACCCGATCGTCCTATTATTCCCTTTATTATCGGGGATGGAACTGGTCCCGACATTTGGGCGGCGGCTTCCCGGGTGATTGATGCTGCGGTAGACAAAGCTTATTCGGGACAAAAATCCATTGTATGGAAAGAAGTCCTGGCGGGAGAAAAAGCTTTCAATTTGACCGGGGAATGGCTTCCCCAGGCAACCTTAGATGTAATTAACGAATATTTTATAGCAATTAAAGGGCCTTTAACCACTCCCATAGGGGGCGGCATCCGTTCTTTAAATGTAGCACTGAGACAGAGCCTTGATCTATACACCTGCCTGCGCCCGGTACAGTATTTTAAAGGTGTACCTTCACCGGTCAAACATCCTGAGGATGTTGATATGATAATATTCCGGGAAAATACTGAAGATATTTATGCCGGGATCGAGTACCCGGAGGGATCGGATGAAGCGAAAAAGCTTATTAAATTCCTGCAGGAGGAGTTAGGTGTAACCAAGATACGCTTCCCTGGCAGTTCAGGAATAGGAATAAAACCTGTATCAGAGGAAGGTACAAAACGTTTAGTGCGCGCGGCCATCAACTATGCTATAGCTGAAGGCAGAAAGAGCGTTACTCTGGTACATAAGGGCAATATCATGAAATACACTGAAGGTGCCTTTAAACAATGGGGTTACGAAGTAGCCGAACAGGAATATGGGGATCAGGTATTTACCTGGAACCAATACGATCTCATAAAGGACAAAGAAGGGGCTGCAGCGGCTGATAAAGTACAGTCGGAAGCAGAAAAAGCCGGTAAGATCATTATCAAAGATGCTATTGCAGATATATTCTTACAGCAAATTCTTACTCGTCCAGCAGAGTTTGAGGTAGTAGCGACTCTTAACTTAAATGGTGACTATATGTCAGATGCTCTGGCAGCCCAGGTAGGGGGCATCGGCATTGCTCCCGGAGCCAATATAAACTATTTAACCGGGCATGCCATATTTGAAGCCACACATGGAACAGCCCCTAAATATGCAGGATTAGATAAGGTCAATCCTTCATCGGTTATTCTATCCGGAGTTATGATGCTGCAGCACTTGAAGTGGAATGAAGCAGCTGACTTAATAATTGCCTCTATTGAAAACACCATCGCCAGCAAAGTGGTAACCTATGATTTTGCCCGCCTTATGGATGGAGCAACCGAGGTCAAATGTTCTCAGTTTGCCGATGAGTTGATTAAGAACCTGTAATGATTAAATAATATACGCAGCAATGGGGAGGAAGAGATGAAAATAAAGGAATTCTATCAGGGGAATGACCCTGTATTGTCACTGGAAATATTTCCTCCCGGAATAAATTATCCGTTGGAATCAATATTTGACACTCTGGATAAGCTTACAAGACTAGAACCAAGTTTTATCAGTGTGACTTATGGAGCAGGAGGATCCAACCGGGCTAGAACGGTTGAAATTGCCTCGCGGATCAAGAAACAATATGGTATGGAATCGTTAGCTCACTTAACCTGCGTGGGACATAGCCGTGCGGAAGTAGATACCATACTTGATAGTCTTATAGCAGAAGGTATAGACAATATCATGGCCCTGCGGGGAGACCTTCCTGCCGATGATACTAACTTTGATCCCGGTAGTCAGGATTATCACTATGCAGCAGAACTTATACGTGATGCCAGGAAAAAGTGTAATTTTGGTATAGCTGCTGCCGCCTACCCCGAAGGTCACCCGGAAAGCAGAAGGCTGAGCGAAGATCTTTTGAATCTTAAGCAAAAAGTCGATGCCGGGGTAGATATACTTATTACCCAGTTATTTTTTGATAATCGGATCTACTACGACTTCGTAGAAAGATGTGAACGGGTAGGAATAGATATTCCTATCATTCCGGGAATAATGCCAGTTCTAAATGCCAAACAAATAAAGAGGATGATTTATCTGGGCGGAGCCTCAATTCCAGCCAAATTATTAAAATTGGTAGACAGATATGAAAACGAACCTGCAGAGATGGAAAAGGCCGGGATAGAATATGCAAGCCAGCAGATTGAGGATTTACTCGATAACCATGTTCCAGGTGTACACCTTTATACCATGAACAAGTGGTCTCAGATTAGTAAAATTATTAAGAACGTAAGCGGCTTGCAGACCGCCCAAAAAGCCCAATAGCTGCGTTATTAACAAAAGCCCGCTCAATCGACGTACTTATGTACGCCTCAATCACAGGCTTTTATTAATGCCTTGCTCTTGAACTTTTTTGCTCGGTCTGACTTTATCGACACTCTGAAGGGACGGTTGACACCGTCCCTTTGCAGTATAAATCCAGGCCTAAATTACTACTTTTGATTTTGCCTGGTTAGTAAACTGTTGAGCAAGTGATACAATCTGTTGATACAATAGGTACATTCTTTGATAGTTTTTATCATTAGTGGCCTTTTCAATATAGGCAGCCAGCTCAGATATCTGCATAAAGCCATACATTCCAGCCGTACCTTTCAAACTGTGGCTTATACTTTTTATACTATCAACGTTCTTTAAATCTATTGCTTCCTCTAAATCAATTAGAATTTCGCCCAGCATCTCCATAAACTCTGGCAGGAGATCAGCGATTAACTGTTGGGAAAGAGGATCAGCATTCTTTTCTTTTATAAACTGATTTTTTAGATAGGTTTTGATTTCACGTACTAAAGCTTCCGATTTAAAAGGTTTGGCCAGGTATGACGAACAACCACAGGCCAGACATTTGTCACGATCAATACTCATGGAATTGGCAGTGATAGCGATAATGGGAAGTTGCGCCCAGTTTTTATTTTCCCTGATGAGCCGGGTGGCCTCATAACCGTCCATGATTGGCATTTGCATATCCATCAGGACAATATCAATGTGTTTGTACTGTAAGATATTTAAGCATTCCAGCCCGTTGGCAGCGGTTATAACTTCAAAGCCATAGTTAATTAACATTTGAGCTACCAGTTTTTGATTTAGTTCATTATCTTCAACAAGCAATACTGAGATTGGTATAAATCCTGAGGAGAACTCGTCGTCCGCAGGCAAACCAGGGGAATCAGTAAATATAGTTTCATACTGTTTATCAAGGCTGATTTCTAAAGGAATTCTAAAGCCAAAGGCAGAACCGACGCCTTCCTGACTTTTTACCCAAATATCTCCCGCCATTAAGTTAACCAGCCTTTTACATATATATAGCCCCAGCCCAACTCCTCCGAAATTACGAGAGTTAGATGCATCTGCCTGCGTAAAGTAGTTGAAAATGTTTTCCAGCTTATTGGGGGATATACCAATACCAGTATCAGTTATAGTAATGAGAAGCCAGTTACCGGAGGAAGGAGCAGTTTCCATACTGGCCTTAATTTTAATACCACCCCGGGATGTAAATTTAATCGCATTCGATAATAAGTTAGTGATGATCTGCCGCAGTTTAATCTGATCCAGTACTACTGAGCAGGGAAGGTTATCGTCAATATCTAATTCCAGCAAAAGATCCTTATTTCGAAGATTTGGCTCAATTATAGAGGTAGTCTTTTTTAGGATGTCACGTAGATTATTAATTGAGGGATTCAGTTCCAGAAGTCCGCCCTCTATTTTTGATACCTCAAGCATATCGTCAATGATACCTAGAAGCCTTTCCCCACATTCTCTAATAGTATCCACACTTGCAAGCTGCTGCTGGTCTAGATGAGCGTGCTCGAGTAAGTCTACGGAACCCAAGATTCCTATCATCGGAGTTCGAAGTTCATGAGTTATGTTAGCTAGAAAATGACTTTTGGCACTATTGGCTGTCTCAGCAATCTGGCGGGCTGTGACAAAATCAGTAATATCATATGATACAATGATCATTTCATCAGAACCTTCATTTCTATCAAGAGAATGAAGTTGATGTATCATAGTTTTCTCCATCCCATCCACCATAATCGACTGTTCTTCATTCCACGCCCTGCCGGAGGAGATGTAATCCTTAATTCTGTCCAGTTTATTTTGGCCAAATGGGAATTTACCTTTGTTATAGAACCCGGTTTCCTTAACGCTGATATCAAACAAATGCCTTGCAAACTGATTGCAGTAAATAATTTCATTAAATCGATTTAACACCACAATACTTTTATCGATATTGTCCAACAGGCAGGCTTGGAATTCGTGCTGCTTTAAAGTCGGCAGTTTCTTATATCTAAACTGCTTCTGCCATATATTCAGAGGTTTCGATACAGATATAAAATGATAGTAATCATAATATGGGGCAGAGAGGGCAAGGCCTTGGCAGCTTAATTGTGATGATGGAATTAAATATTTACGAAAGAGCAAGCAATTTAATATTAGCATCACAGCTGAAAGGGTAATTGTTGTTGCAGCTAATTCTGACACATTAAGGTGGTTGCCGAGGCTGCCCCATTCAGTTAATACTTTAAAAAGGGCAGCAACCAATGCTATTATGATTATAAGTGAAGTGAAATACCATTGGCAGGAAGAAAAATCTTTATTCTTAACTATGAACATAATAACACTTCCTTTCATAAAAACCCAAAATTAACCAATAATCTTAATTTATATGAATAGCATATAACATTTATGCCGAAAAATTTGTCTTCTTATGGATCTGCTAAAAATTATTTTTGGAAAATACTTAGCGAATATCGTCATAAATTAGGCGAAATTTTAGATTAAAGTATTTTGCTTATTATTATCATGAATTTGTTATAACTGCTGAAAGAATCCCGCAATATTGGCGTATGAGTGAAAAAGGATATATTTTCAGATTTTGAGTTGTAAAAATATGTAAAAAATGTTAAATTATCATGATTTGTAGTTAAATAGGGGGGATTGCTCTATATTGTTTAGTCATATTTTGAGATAATATAGGAGTTTAAGATAGAAGTCTTGATTAATGAGAGGGGTCGTATTATGACTAGGTTTAAATACATAAGCTTCCTGATGATATTAGCTGTGCTGGGCTGGACATTGGGGGGACATGCTCCGGCAGAGGCAGCTGGATCTATAAAAATAATCATTAACGGGAATCAAGTACCTTCTGATACCAACCCGGTTATTATTGCCGATAGAACTTATGTACCGCTTAGAGTTATTAGTGAGAATTTAGGCGCCAAGGTTGAATGGAAATCAGCAACTGGACAGGTTGTTATAAATTGGAGGACTACATCAACTCCCACTTTACCTGCGAGTAAGCCGGGGGAGAATCAGATCGTAATAGACGGGCAAGTCTTAGTTATCCCTGCGGATTACGGCAGACCATATGTTACCAGCCAATATCCACAGCGCACCATGATACCCCTGCGGGCTGTGGGTGAAGCTCTGGGCTGTGATGTAAACTGGATTCAAGCATCTAACACTGTGGTAATTAGCTCGAAAGCGATATCAGCTGACAATCAATTGCTGCTTGATCTGGCCCGATACCAGACTAATCTAAAATTAATGACAGGTACGGTAATTAATTCAGAGCAGTTATTAAATTATGATGCTTCCTCATTTAGTACGGACCAGTTGGGGATATTTAAAACCTATCGTGAACAGTTAAGCAAGTACCAGCAGACAGTAACGCTTCCTAACGGGGAAGTCATAAACTCCGGAAACCTCACGATTATGGGGAATTCATACTTAACTGCAAACCAGTTGAGAAAGTGGATTGCAGATGAAACTCCAAGGATAACTGCTAATATGGCTTCAAGAGGTCTACAGTTTACACCTATACCTGATTTAGCAGATCTCTACATAACAATCGGTGCAAAATATGGCATCAGGGGAGATATAGCTTTTTGTCAGGCAGCTAAGGAGACGGGGTATTGGCAATTTACAGGCAGTGTACAGCCATGGCAGAATAATTATTGTGGGTTGTGGGCTACTGGCAGTCCGTTAACCGGACAGGAACCATTTAATGGGGCTGACCCCAACATGGTGCGTTTTGAAGCAGGGGTTCATGGAGCAATTTTTGTATCACCAGCAGCAGGAGTCGAAGCTCATATCCAGCACCTTTATGCCTATGCTAACAACAAATCATTGCCTTCTGGGCAAACATTGATTGACCCGCGTTATTCGTTAGTGAGCCGAGGTATTGCTCCAGCCTGGCTGGGGCTTAACGCACGGTGGGCGGTACCCGGAACGACTTATGGACAAAGTATCATTTATGATTACTGGTTAAAAGTAGCTAATAATATATAAAAGCATAATCATGATTGATAAGTTGTTTTAAATTTAATCTATTCTCAGAGATAAAAAAAAGCAGGTACCTCCCAAAAAGGTACCTGCTTTTAGTCTTAGCAAGAAAATATTTATTAGTGATGACTTCCACCTACAGGTCCTATTGGCCACACAACTTTGCCGTACATCTCATTTAGAACCTGGGCCAGCGCTGTATAGATAGCGGAAAGGCCACAGATAATTCCTTCATATCCGGTAAATGTAGCAAGACCAGTATATCCTGCTTTTACAGCGGTAAGCAAAAAGAAGAGAAGGGCCAGGGTAGCAAATACAAACTGCAGAGCTCTATTGGCACGAAGTGTTCCAAAGAACATAACTAAAGTAAATAATCCCCACATAAAGAAATAAGCAGCCATAGCAGTACCATCTGGAGCTCCAGCCTCGCCAATCTTCTCGGGGAATAACCAGATAAGAACCAGTGAAAGCCAAAAAAGTCCGTAAGAAGTGAATGCTGTCGTACCGAATGTATTATTTTTCTTAAATTCCATAATCCCGGCAATGATTTGAGCCAATCCCCCCATAAAAATACCCATGGCCAGAATCATAACATTCAACCCAAAAAATCCTGCATTGTGAAGATTAAGCAGTACTGTGGTCATGCCAAAACCCATTAAGCCCAGGCATCCTGCATTTGCAGTTGAATCGATTATATTGACTGATACTAATTGCATATTGTCTTTTCCCATAAACTGCCTCCTAATAAATAATTTTTAAAATATTTTAATTATTTAAAGACCAGTCTTGAACTAATTATCATCCTCCTTCCAATTGTTAAAAATGGGAAACAATTGTGAAATTCGACACAATAAAGCAAAACCCTTTATTTAAAGGAGATTTTTGAATAAATTAAGACTGTAGGTATTATTTGCCATACCAGAGCTGCAGTAATGCATAGAGGTGAAATAGTGTTGTTTCGACCCGATCGGTTAGGTCGGGGGATGCATGGGGGGAGGATAATAGATGTGTTTTCCAATCCGTCAATAATCTCTCGTTATAGTTATTGGTCCTAATTTGATTATAGAGTTCTTTTTGGCAAGTTGTGAGGCGAGTCCAGAAATCTTCTGATGAAAATACTGCTGTATCCATTTTATCGGGTTTCAAATCAAGCTGGAGAGACGCATCAGCCATATCAAGCCAAAGCTCCAGTCTTCTCGGCAGGTCATCTACAGAGTTGTCTATCTCCAGAACAAGATTATGTTCTGATACTGGTTCCCGGTCATTCTCATAGCCTTTCTTCAATTCGTATATGCGGCAAGTAACCTGGTTCTCTTTAGCAGCCATGTTACAAATACCGGCAGTATCAATACTCAAGAGTCTGTAACTGCCAGTACAATCGAGCTCAAGGTTGGCAGTATCAAAGGGAATCCTTACGAGACTGGCTGCTTCAAAATCCTGGTCATATTTTTCCAGATAGAAATCATAGGGATATATGATGTTTACTTGGTCAATCGTTACAGAGTTATTCTCTATAGATCTCCCGGATAAGCCTTCGGCAGCAGTAAATGGATCATCTATATAGATAGGATTTATGTTAGCGGGCATCGTGGTAATGAACGCATCTAGTTCCTGAACATTGAGATTTTCTCCTATAATAAGCAGATGGTTTAAACTCCATCCTTCTGTGGAATAAAAGCCATTCTGTTCTACATATTCCTGGACCATGGACAAGTCACCTGAGAATTGCTTTTCCAAAGTAATACCTGTGGCTGCTGTGATACTCAGAAAAGCAAAATCGAGTGATGATTCTCGTACTTCTATTATCATTACATCCCCGGTCAGGGAGGTATAAGGGTTCATCATCTTATATCCAGCGATTAATGCAATAGCATGGGGAGTAATATTTACCTTAAAAAGACCTAATGTCTCTTCTAAAACATTCAGGATTATTCTGCGGGTATTTAGATCGAAGATTTCGGGCACCGAAACAGCCGCTGACTCTACTATCATTCGGCTGGGTAATAAATATTCACGGTATAAACGAGAAAAATAATCGTGCAGAATCTCATGGTCCCATGAGGATTTTCCGCAGCTGGGGCTGAACCTTGCTATCCCGGGAATCCTTACCCTTATGCAGGCATCTGGCAATAATTTTCCCTTTTCCCAGCAAGCCAGATGGGTATGAGTTTCTCCCAAATCTATGGTAATGTGCATACAACTAACCCTTCTTAGCAATTATAATCTTTGGAATTTCTGCTTCCTCTAACTCGTCGATGTGAATAATGAAAATATCCCCTTCTTCATACAAAACCTGGCCATTCTGAACAGCTGCTTCCTGAGTTTCTATGCCCATTTTCTCCACCAGGAAGTAATAATTGGAGGGGAATAAGGACCCTTCGGCAATAACTATATGATCAATTTTAATGTCTATATTCTGAAAATTTCGCGTTAAATTTCGGGGAGCCATGATCCGCTCCAACTCTTCCCGAACGGAAACCAATAATTCCAGGTAAGAATCAAGTGAATCAACAATTAACTGATATTGTTGGCTGACTTGAACAGAAAACTCCTCTTTTTCATCCAGCAGCTCTAAACGGCTTTCGAGCAAAGTTATCTGGTTTATTAATCGTTCTAATTCTGGGTCCAGCAGGATTGCCCGGGAGCAAATATTATCCCTTTGCAGCTTGAGGTATTGGTAGTTTTTCGTTAATATCTGACCGGTTCGTTGACTGTGATTATGGTAATTTGCCTGAGTAGAGCTGGAAAGACTGTTGATCAACTCTTCAAGAGTTTGGAGAATTCGTGCACTATAATTTATTAGCTCATTAAGGTAATCTTCATCTATTCGGTTCAGCAGATCGGCATTACCAATTAAGTCACCCCAGCCGCGAGATTTATACAATAAGCTTTGTTCGATAATATACAGTAATGAACTCAGCCAATTCTCAAATTGTCCGGCAGCCTTCACAGAACGCTTGCGGTCGTTTTTGTCTTTATAAAGATTCATTCCATCCAGATAAAGATGGAAGGTTTTTTGTACATACTGTTTGTACCAGGAACGTAAGGCGGCAGGTACTTTTCGATTATCCCAGCTGTTGTCTATTTCCTCCAGGTCATATAAAATAATTCCGTATGATTCCTTGGAAGTCTGAGATTCTTGAAGCTTTATCAACTTCTGGACAGCCAGCTGCCATCCTGCCATCAAGCGGTTTAGTTCTCTGACCGCTTTTGAATTTTCCGGCTCCCATCTATAAATAAAATTACTAATCAAGGCATGGGCAGGATATTCGTTTAGGGCACTAAGCAGTTTTTTATCTTCCAATAGAAATTTCACATTTCGCAGCACAGTTAAGAAAGAATTCCAACTATTAGCAAGTTCTTTTAAAACAAAGAGTAAATCAACACTTCTCACGTCATTACCCTTTAGGGATGCAGTCAAAAGCGGCTGCATTTCCTGCCGTTTACGCTTTAAAAGAGCGGATATGCTTTTAATCTGGTTAAACAAACGGGCATGCTGTTTAAAACTCATAACCAGATCTTTTTTGAGGGTTTCCTCCTGGGTGCCAATATGATGAAGTTCGCGGATTTCCTCCTCAATTATTTGCTTATAACTGGGGAAAAACCGTTTATGAAAGCTCTCATAATAAAACGAGTTCAATTCCAGGAGGTATTCGTCTGGTAAGGTCTGCCCTGAAGCTGGGCTGAGCCTTTCGCTGCTTAGTGAATCTAATTCGTTTTTTAATCGCTGCATAAATTCGTCTAAATGATATATATATACTTTGGAATCTGTTATGGGATCAAGCATTAAAACACCCCCATATATTTACTCAGGAGCAGCTGCATTTGCAATTTATGATTTCTAGGATCGGTAAATTTCTGTCCCAATTTTTTATCAATTGGTAAATTCTCAACTGAGAACTCCTGCATTAAAGAAACCACTCGTTCACCAGCGTTTCTGGTTTCCTCATCTGCCAGCGGACCCAGCTGGTGCAATAACATCTCATTCATAAAAAGAGAACACGGCATCCAGTTAAAAAACTGCAGATAATAACGCAGCAGCTGAGTTGCTAATGTCCTGTCAAATGCAATCTTTTCTTCTTTATGCCATAAACGCAGTATCTCCATGATTATATAAGATTCATGCGGCATGCTTGGCATTCTTTGCGCAACGGCAGTTTCCAGTGCTTTAATGTCCTCAATTTCTAAGTTCTCAATAGATTTATGCAGGAAAGAGGCGGGCAGGTCATCGGGTCGACAGCTCAGAACCCTACCGGCTTTTTGGGCGATTTCATAGCATGCATATTCGCGGTAGCCCTGTAGACCAGCTGCTGTTATGGTTTGGATATCCAGATATAAAAGAGAAGAAGGGTCGGGGCTAAATCCGGGGAATAGGCTTCTATACAGCTCCAGGGTGTACCTGTGAGGATCTGTCGGTTTGACAAGAAGACCATAAAAGGGCAGAGCTTTACGGAGTAACTGGGTTATTTGTTTATTGTAAGGCTCCTCACTGCGAAGGATCAGAGCTTCCCCATCTCCGCCTTGGTGCTTTACAATGTCTGCCAGTATAGCCAGGCAATCGGCAAGCATTCCAGCTCTAAAGAGCAGATCAGCTCCATCCAGGAGAGCTTCTATACATTCATAATTCAGAGGTGAGGTTAGATCATAAGATTGACTGGTTTTGAAGGCCTTCACTGCATCGGCCAACAGTTGTATTTTATCTCCATAGACGGTAGGATATTCACCATTCGGGCGGTGTGAATCAACAAGCCCGTAGTGCTTACGCGTACTTTCCTTGGTTATTTGAATCTGTCTGGACTTTAAAAGTTCCCGCAGCTTATTATTAGTAGTCCGGGCCAGCAAATAAGCGCACAACGTATCATCCATGGCGTTGATAACTTCAATGAATTCGGAATGGAATTCTTCCTGATACACATTTATTAAAAATTGTATGTCCCTGGCCGGTGGCTTTTGGCTATAAATATAATAAGCGAGAAATTGCAGGAATTCGGCGGCTAAACCAGAGGATTCAAGTACACAGTTAATTATTGTGAGACTACTCATATTCCGGTATAGTATTTTAAAAAATTCGTCTTTATTATCACCATAATACAGAGAACGTTTGACAAAATTGAATTCTTCCGTGTTCTCTATAATGACCCCTTCCCATTCTGTGGCCGCAGTCCTAATTTGCTGCCGCAGCATGAGTTCATTTTGCCAGAAATTAAATAAGTTCTCCTGACCTAATGAATCATTAAATTTTTTTATTATTGTTTGCATTTGTTCATTCCTCAGTATAATTTCCGTAAAGGGTTTGATTCAATACTCGGCAGGCATTCAATGCTTTTGCACTATCATTTTCCGTTAGAAATATATAGTAATATATTGATTTCTCCTTATTAGTAAAAATACCTCCCAGGCAGTCGCCGGAAACTACTTCGATTTTATCTTCAGTGGCCTTATTACTTCGCAGGTAACGAACACTCTGCAGGCGGCTTATAAAAGAATAACGGCCTATTCTGTCAAAATGGGTCTTAAGACCAATTTCTTTAAATGGATTGGCCTCCTCATATTTGCAGATTAAATCTTTCCGGCGGGGTTCCGGCAAATCAAAGCTTTCAGTATTATTGGGTTTCATGATTTCCAGCTGGGGCAGAATAGAGGAGGCATCAATATTATTCGGATAAGCGTATGCAAGATACTCATGCATATAAGACGGAAATTGATCTATAGAAAGGGGCTTGGTTCTTAATTGATCAATTAAGCAAGGATTGTTAAGAAGATAATTATATACATCATCTATTCCATAAGCAAAACGGGGCAGATATGTATGATAATCCAGATATAAAATAGCGGCAAATCGATCATAAAAGAGCATATAAGACTCAGGTGATACGGCACGCAAATCCTCGCTATACTGCATAAGTCTGCCGTATTCACCTTCATTCAAAGCCTGATGATAATACAATTTTCTAAAAATTACACGCATAATCTCTAAACCCATCCCACAGTATCACTATTTAAACACTATGCACTATCCACTATCCACTATCCACTATACTCTATCGTCTTATCATCTATCATTAAAGTTGGTGAATATATAACCCTGAGCCTGCAGATCGGTGATAATTTGTTCCAGGGCCTCGGTATCACTCTGAGAAACAGCATGCAGCAGAATCACCGCGCCGGGATGGATATTGGCTAACACATGATCATGAGCATATGCTGCACCTGGCTGTTTGTTAGGATCCCAGTCCTGAAACGCGATACTCCAGAAAACCGTATTATAACCCAGATCTTTTGCCCATTTAAGAGATGAGGCTGTGTAATTGCCCATTGGGGGCCTAAGATATGGAGCCAGCTGTCCGCCGGTCACTTCAGTAAATTTTTGCTCGAGAGATTTGATCTCTTGATTAAAGTTTTCCTGCGAAATAATTCCCAGATCGGGATGGTTCAGAGTATGGTTACATACCAGGTGTCCCGATGCCTTCATTCTCTTGACCAGTTCAGGCTGAGTTTGAATAAATTGGCCGGTAATAAAGAATGCGGCTTTGACCTGTTTGCGGTCGAGTGTGTCTAATATCTTCGAAGTATACCCTAATTCATAGCCATTATCAAAGGTCAAGTATATTTTTTTGTTGTTATTGGGAAGGGCATAAAACGCGTTGTTTTGAGCCAGGAGTTGAGCAATGTCCTTATTAATAGAAGGAATTTGATGCTGCTGATTTCTAGTGAACCACCATGATAAAGACTTTGGTTGTACCGGGACAGGTTCCTCGGCTGGGTTGTTAACCGCAGGAGGTGCTGCCTTAGGCTCTTCCTGTACTGGTTCAGAAATCTTGGGGGGATCAGGAGTAGGTGTGGTAGGATTAGTTGCATTAGATTTGCAGCCTGCCAGAGTGCCAAGTATAATCACTATAAGGGTAATTAATAGAAAATTGCTGTATTTTTTCATCGGCCGGTCTCCTTCTGCCCAGCGGCAAGTATTTTTCTCTAAACAACTTTCATCATTATTTTATTTACTATACTAATTTTAGACCTATAGTTTACAATTTAGCCATAGTATTTATTGGACATAAATTTATAGAGACGCATTCCGTTCTTAGGTTTTCTGCGGGAGGTTTTATACTGGTGAATGTTCTGAATTTGCTTCGTAAAATGGTGACAAATAGAAGCTATAGGATGCTATTATTTCCGGTAACATTTATTGTCCTGCTGACATTAATCGGAGTGGACAACCTGCAACTTGTATCAGGGTCTCGGGATTCAGTTATATATACTTATGCAAATAGTTTTGTTAATGGTGAAATTGGAACGGGATATGGAAGTGCCTCTCTTGATAAGGTTTCTTTCTCCGATTTGGAACCGGGTGATATTGTGCTGGGTGGCTGGCCTAACTGTGCTTATGGCCGCTTTTCTCATGCAGGATTATATGTGGGGGATAATAAAGTACTGGAAGGTTATGTTGATTACGGTTTGAGCCTTCAAGACTTAAGCCATTATATGGAGTATTCCGAATTAAGCCTGCTGCGAGTGGAAGCAAGCAGCGAAATTAAAAACCGAGCTGTAGAATATGCACTTGCTCACCAGGGGGAAATGTTTTATCCGGTAGCTTTTAAAGCGGGTGAAAGATATTGGAATTGCAGTAAAATTATCTGGCAGGCATATCAATTACAAGGAATCGATCTTGATGCGATTAATGATCTGTGGATAGCCCCAGAAAGTTTTTGTGCCAGTCCTTTAGTAACAAAGCTTTATGAAAAGAGGAATTAGCATATTAAGATCCCTGTTTAGAATTTATTTATTACATATAAGTGCTTTTCTGGCAATTTGGATGGGGATGTATTTTCCAGGCTTAGATATTTTGTTATCTATCTTATATTTAATTCTTTTGTGGGAAGAAGGGAAAAGCAGCTTCCGAACCCATCGCAGCCATAAGAAGCAAGCGCTGATTGCGATTTTGTGGCAATTACCTGGTTTTATACTATCACTTTCAGTTGTTTTTGGATTGGACCGCCTCACTGATTTTGCGTATTATTTTATTTTCATACTTGAATTATGGCAAACTCCAATTATTCCGTTAGTTTCGGTAATTCCTGTGTGGACAATTATGGATAAACCGTTGTATTACTATTTATTATTCTTGATGGTTCCTATTATGGCAATTTATTATTACTTGCCTGCTCGTAAAATCACATCAGAAAATAGTTAATCCGTTGGCATCATTAACATCGTTAACCGAATAAACAGTAGTGATGTAATTTCCGCCAACGGATCTTTGTAGAAACAATAACGGTTAATTTCGTTTAGGAAATTGTAGCTACTCAGTTTAAGATTTATCCCTGTCGGGGACTTAGATCGAGTGTCGCTACCGTTGCTGTTTCTGATTATAGTTTGTACAAAATTAGTACCATTATTCCAGAATAAATTGGAAATAAATTTTAATATTATTATAATGAAGAGGTGTAATTATGATTGACTTTAATTTGCCCGGCAGAGAGATGAGTTTAAAATTAAATAATTTAGTACTCGATTTGAATGGCACGTTAACACTTGACGGCATACTCATTGCAGGTGTTGAGTCAAAGATAAATATACTGAAGGAGAAACTTCAGATATACCTACTAACCTCTGACACTCTGGGTTGTGGAGCAATTGTGGCAGAGACGTTGGGAATTCCGATTTTTAAAGTTGGAAGTGAACAGGGTGGTAAAGATAAGCTGAATTTCTTGAATACTATTGGGACTGAGGAAACCATAGTCATCGGCAATGGTTATAACGACCGCCTAACTCTAGAATATGCTGCTCTGTCAATTGCTGTCATAGGTGGTGAAGGGTGCTCATTACAGGCATTACAGAACGCTGACATAATTGTGAATGATATTTTGGATGGTCTAGAGCTTCTTATTAATCCGCTGCGAATTATTGCCACCCTGAGAGATTAAATTATCCTTAAAAAAATTAAGGGGAGAAAATGTGTTAGCATTTTTCTCCCCTTTTTTTAATATATTAACATATTATTAACATAAATATGAGTCATATATGCCTTATAATTAAAAGAATTTACAGCCTAAAGAATAAAGCCTGAATTTTGGCAATTGAATACATTGCAAAAAATGTCGAATTCTCTTATTATGGGGTTTGCAGTGTGCTATAATAACAAAAATTTTTATGGCTTAAAGCTCGACAAAATATTGTCGTTGCAGATTATAGTTCTTAGGGGAAAGGGGCGAAAAAATTGGGGAATGCTGTTAAATTATCTCCATCCAGCGACAGCCAAAAGGCTTTAATTTCTAGATTAGAGAAAGAAGCAGGCACCAGCATTAATTTGTGTTATCAATGCGGCAAATGTACTGCAGGCTGTCCGGCAGCATTTGCTATGGATTACCCGCCGCGGCAGGTTATCCGTTTATTACAGCTGGGTTTGGTAGAAGAAGCCTTGAATACGGAGAGTGTATGGATATGCGCTAGTTGTGAGACCTGTTCTTCACGTTGTCCTCGTGGTGTGGACATTGCGTCCTTGATGGATGCGGTCAGGCGGGAAGCACTGCGGCAAAATAAGGTTACAGATAAGAAAGTAGCGGCTTTTAATAAGGCATTTCTAAACGGTGTTAAAATGTTTGGAAGAACCTACGAAGCAGGATTACTGGTGCAATACAACACTGCTACAGGTCAGTTTTTAAAGGATGCGGAACTGGGCTTGCCCATGTTCCTAAGGGGTAAAGTTGGCATATTGCCCGAAAAGATAAAGGGACGGGATGCCATTAAGAAGATTTTCGAAAGAGCCCAGGAAAAGGGGGTTGAATAGAGTGAAGCTAGCCTATTACCCTGGTTGTTCCCTGGATAGCAGTGGGGTGGAATATGGTCTTTCAACCAAACGGACTGCCGCTATATTGGGAATTGAACTGGAAGAGATAGAGGATTGGAACTGCTGTGGTGCTACATCGGGACACAATACCAATAAACTCCTGTCCCTGGCACTTCCGGCTAGAAACCTGGCGATTGCGGAGAAGACTGGTTTGGATGTATTAGCCCCGTGCGCAGCCTGCTATAATCGTTTTCGCAGTACGGAGCATGCCGTACGCCACGATAAAGAGCTGCAGCAGAGAATTGAAGAAGTAATTGAAATGGAATATTCAGCGAGCCATGATACCCTCTCGATACCGGATTTGCTTGCGAATAAAGTTGGGATCGGAAGTATTAAGTCCAAGGTAGTTCGCCCGCTTAAGGGTATGAAGGCCGCCTGCTATTATGGATGCTTACTGGTTAGACCTTTAGAGCATACTGGCTGGGACGATGCGGAGGACCCGCAGAGTATGGATATAGTTGTTCAGGCATTAGGCGCGAAAACCGTAGAATGGCCTTATAAGACCGAATGCTGCGGGGCAGCCCTGGCTACATCCCGGCCTGATGTAGGCACTAAAATGATCTATGATGTATTGCGCAATGCTAAAGAAGCTGGGGCTGAATGCATAGTTACAGCCTGTCCGCTTTGTATGATGAACCTGGATATGCGTCAAAAGGGTACAGAGAAGAAATTTAACGAGAAATTCGAAATACCGATCTACTATATAACAGAGCTTCTGGCAATTGCCTGCGGTGATTCCCCAGCTGCTGTGGGAACCAACCGGCACTTTGTAGAAGCAGTTAAATATATCGAAAACCTGAAGGCTGACCCGGAGCCTGAGAAGAGTCCGTCATCCTCTGCTGGCGAAGCTCCTTCACCGGCCGCAGCAGGCGGGCAAGAAGATGATGTGGTTAAGAAAAAAGTTGATGCGATGATAACCGCGTTTACTAAAAACCCAGGGAAGATGGTTTTAAAACTGATAGAAGATCCAGAAAAGGCCGGTGTCCTGGCTGAGGTCATAACTGGGGATGAGAAGAAGATTGCTAAGTTAGCTGAACTCTTGGTAACAGATAAAGATAAAGCTGCTAAAGCAGCTGAGGCATTTGTAACCGGTGAATTAAAAAAGCGAGAAAAGCAGTAAGCAATTAATGCATAACCTAGTTGCAAAGGGAGGGAGAAGAAAAAGATGAGGAAACGAGTAGGCGTATTTGTATGCGAATGCGGAACCAATATCGCTGCTACAGTTGATACCCAGCGAGTAGCTGAATACGCAAAAACATTACCCGGTGTTGTTTATGCTACTAATTACAAATATATGTGTTCAGATCCTGGTCAGGAACTAATTCGCAATGCAATCCAGGAACAAAAGCTGGAGCAGGTAGTAGTAGCCTCCTGTTCACCGCGTATGCATGAGAAAACCTTCCGCAAAGCGGTTGAAGGCGGCGGACTGAACGGATATATGTTCGAAATGATCAATATTCGTGAGCAGGATTCCTGGGTTCATCATCACAAGGAAGAAGCAACTCAAAAGGCACAGGACCTGGTGAGAATGGGTGTAGCGAAAGTACTGCGCAATAAACCGCTGCAGATTTCAACCATTCCAATCACTAAAAAGGCAATGGTTATCGGCGGCGGCATAGCCGGAATGCAGGCTGCACTTGATATCGCCGAAGCGGGGCACTCAGTCATCCTGGTAGAAAGAGAAGCCTCAATCGGTGGGAAAATGACCCAACTGGATAAAACCTTTCCCACTATGGACTGCGCAGCCTGAATAGGCACCCCCAAGATGGTTGCTGCGGCGCAGCATCCTAACATTGAGTTAATGACACTTACAGAGGTATACAAGGTAAGCGGCTATATCGGCAACTTCAAAGTTACAGTGAAGAAAAAGGCCAAATATGTGGATTGGGATCTATGTACCGGCTGTGGAACATGTATTGACAAATGCCCAACCAAAAAGGTACCGGATGAATTTGATTTTGGCATGGGTAAAAGAACCGCCATTCATAAGCTGTTTGCTCAGGCTGTACCCGGTAAGCCCTATATCGATGATAAAAATTGTATGAAGCTTACCAAGGATAAGTGCGGTGTTTGTGAAAAGATATGTCCGACTAAAGCTATTAATTTTAAAGACCAGGTGGCTTTTGAAGAGATAGAAGTCGGCGCCATTGTTATGGCAACAGGCTATGATCAATTTGACTGGCAGACTGCCTATGGCGAATATGGATATAACAAGTATCCGGATGTCATCAGTGGTCTTGAGTTTGAAAGACTAGTATCAGCCGGTGGCCCCACAGGCGGAAAGATTCAGCGTCCTTCAGATGGTAAAGAACCTAAGAACGTTGCATTTATTAAATGTGTTGGGTCACGAGATGATACGAAAGGCAAGAGCTACTGTTCGAGAGCTTGCTGTATGTATACCGCCAAGCATGCTTATCAGGTGAAAACCAAGATTGAAGACAGTGAAGCTTATGTCTTCTATATGGACGTACGTACCGCCGGAAAGGGCTATGAAGAGTTTTATCAGCGGTCATTAAATGCCGGAGCTAAATATATTAGAGGCCGAGTCAGTAAAATTTATCCCCGTGGGGATAAGCTTATACTCAAATCAGAGGATACCCTTCTGGGCAGACCGATTGAAGTGGAAGCAGATTTGGTCGTTCTCGCAACTGCAATGGTACCTTCTGCAGGAGCAGTTGAACTGGCGAAAACCATTGGTTTCTCAGTTGATAAAGATGGCTTCTTCCAGGAAGCACATCCGAAGCTGCAGCCAGTTGAAACCTTTGCCGCCGGTGTGTATCTGGCCGGGACCTGTCAAGGACCGAAGGATATTCCAGATACCGTTGCCCAGGCAAGCGGTGCAGCCGTTAAAGTATGTGGCCTGTTCTCCAAGCAAGAACTAGCTACAGAAGCCATGGTCTCAGCGGTAGATACTGTGAAATGTTCTGGTTGTGGTTTATGTGTACCGATTTGCCCGTATACTGCGATTTCATTAAAGGAAATTAATGAACGCGGCGGACATGGTCATGGTCCATTTACCCGCCAGGTGGCTGAAGTAAATGGTAGTCTCTGTCAGGGCTGCGGTGCCTGCGTTCCTGCTTGCAGGACTGCAGCGTTGAACCTGAGGGGCTTTACCGATGAACAACTTGTATCGGAGGTGGACGCATTATGTCTATAGATACACAGACGACTTGGGAACCCAAGATCATCGTGTTTGCTTGTAACTGGTGTTCTTATGCCGCGGCTGATCTTGCAGGTCTTAACCACCTGGAATATCCGGCCGATGTTCGGATTATCAGAACTCCCTGTTCCGGTCGTATGGATCCCATGTTTGTACTAAGAGCATTTAACCGGGGGGCAGACGGTGTTCTGCTATCCGGCTGACACCCTGGTGACTGCCACTATGGTAGTGGCAATTACTATCAGCGCCGTCGTCAGACGGTTATGAAAAACCTGGTGGAATATCTGGGTGTAGAACCGGAAAGATATCAGACGTCCTGGATTTCAGGGGCCGAAGGTATTAAATTTGGCGAAACTATGAAAAAACTGGTCTCAGATGTCAAGAAGCTCGGACCCAATAGAAAGCTGAGGGATGCGCGATGAAAGAAATAACTAATAAAATTCAAGAAATTGCGACCCGGCTATTTAATGAGGGTAAGGCAGATGTATTCCTGGCATGGGAAAAACAGGGGGAAGACTATCAGGTCAAGCCCTACTTTGCCAGAAGCATAGATGATGTAAAAAACATCGTATTCAATGAGTACAGCATTCATAACCTTTCCAATGCTCTCCTGAAGTTAAGAGACGGGCATGAGAAGATTGGTATTGTTGTTAAAGGCTGCGATTCCCGTGGGATCGTTAGACTTCTGGAAGACCTGCAGATTAAAAGAGACCGCTTGTATATCGTGGGTGTCTCCTGTCCCGGCATGAAAGACCCGCTGGTCGCAGGCAGAAATAAATCTGGCTTCAACAAAATACAGGAAGAAGAAGGTTTGGCTAAAAAGTGTCAGGACTGCATTCAGCCTAATCCCGTCATCTATGACGAGCTGGTTGGATCGGAACAGGCTGCCAAACTACAGGGAGAACGCTTTGCTAAAATCAAAGCTATCGAGAACATGACCGCTGATGAACGTTACAAGTTCTTCGAAGATACCTTGTCAACCTGCATCCGCTGTTATGCCTGCCGTCAGGTATGCGTTGCCTGCAACTGCCGGACTTGCATCTTCGATGAAATGAAGCCGCAGTGGGTTGGAAGAGAGAACAATGCTACAGATAATATGATGTATCATATCGTCAAAGCATCCCATATGGCAGGACGCTGTATAGAATGCGGCGAATGTGAGCGCGTCTGTCCGGTGAACATCCCTCTGATGCTCATCAACCAGAAGCTCATCAAAGACGTAAACGAATTCTTTGGCCCTTACGAAGCCGGTATGCAGTATATCGAAGGTGCCAAACCAGCAATGAGCATGTACAAAGAAAAAGACCCGGACAACTTTTTATAGGGGGTGAGAAATGTGAAGGTTTTAAGCAAAGCCAAGCTGGAAACAGTTTTAAATACACTAAATGAAAATACGGAAGTCTTTGTGCCCATGCAAAAAGGCGTACAGAGCGGATACTTTACCTGGAAGAGCTTTGAAAACGGCAAAGATGAACTCATGCTGGATGTCCTGAACGTTTATCATTCCCCCAAAAATGTGGTACTTCCTCAGACAGAGAAGATGTACGGCATTAAAAGTAAGGGCGTGGAAGTAAACATCGACAAGACCTATGAAGACAATCATCCTACTTTGATATTTGGAGCCCGTGGCTGCGATGTCAAAGGAATCCTGGCTATGGATGATGTCTTCCTGACCAGAGGCTATGAAGACAGCTTCTACAAAGCACGCAGAAGCAATAATATTATTATTGCCAATGCCTGCTACAATCCGGGACCCAACTGCTTCTGCAATGCTATGGAGGTAAACCCGGTTGATCCCGTAGGCGCGGATGTTATTATCAGAGATGCAGGAGACGTATATATCTGGGAAGCCAAAAGCGAAAAAGGCGAAGCCATAACCGCCCAGATCGCCAGCTTACTGGAAGAAAAAGATGCCAAAAGTCCTGAATCCAAACCGTTTAAACAGAACGTTGATTATACCGGTGTTGCTGAAAAACTCAAAGGCATGTTTGAACATCCCTTCTGGAACAAGATATCTGAACCGTGTTCCAATTGCGGCATGTGTACCTATGTCTGCCCATCCTGTTACTGTTTTGATATACAGGTTAAAATGTGGGGGGATGAAGGCTACCGCTTCCGTGCATGGGATTCCTGCATGTATGAAGAATATTCCCGGGAAGCCGGCGGAGGCAATCCGAGAGGTGCCGGCAAGGAACGTTTCAGAAACCGCTTCCTGCATAAACTTGAGTTTTATAAAGAAAGATATGGCACCCCGCTTTGTACCGGGTGCGGAAGATGTATTGTCGTCTGCCCGAATGACATCAACATCGTGAAAATCATTGATGCAGTGAAGGAGGCAGAGTAATATGTCTGATCATAAATGCACCTGCAGTGAACAACCCCTGGTACCAACAGTTGTAGAAGTCATTGATATAATTGACCGGACTCCGGATGTCAAAAGCTTCTTTGTAAGAAATGTAGATGGAAACGGTGTTCCTTTTCAGGTAGCTCCCGGCCAATGCGCCATGATTTCACACCTGCCCATCGGCGAATCCATGATCTCATGCACCTGGCAGGAAGAACAGGAACATCTTGAATTTGCTATCAAACGGGTTGGACTCATGACGGATGAGCTCCATCAGATTGAAGTTGGTCAAAAAATTGGTGTCAGAGGACCTTACGGCAATGGATTCCCGACAGAAGCTTGCAAAGGCAAAGACATGGTTTTTATCGCCGGAGGCATTGGACTCGCGCCCTTGCGCTCCTTTATTAAATATTGCTTCAAGCATCGGGAAGACTACGGCAAGATTACCATTCTTTATGGGAGTCGCAGCAAAGCAGATCTGTGCTTTAAAGAAGAAATCTTAGATCTTTGGCCTAAAGAGCCCAATACAGAAGTATTCGTTACCATTGATAACGCGGAAGCAGAATGGGACGGTCATGTAGGCTTTGTGCCTTCCTATTTGGAAGAATTGAACCCCAGCTCCAACGGTGCCATTGCAGTGGTATGCGGCCCGCCCATAATGATCAAATTTGTACTGCAGTCCCTGGAGAAAATGGGTTACAATGACGAGCAGGTCATCACCACTCTGGAAATGCGGATGAAATGTGGGATCGGTAAATGCGGCAGATGTAATATCGGCAGTGAGTTCATCTGTCTGGATGGTCCGGTCTATTATCTAAAGCAGCTAAGAGATCTACCCCCGGAATGGTAGACATATAAAGATCAAAAGGGATAAGCGAAAAGCTTATCCCTTTTAAAGTCTTTCCCTCCAATCAAGGGGACGGTTCTCTTGATCGGTTCATCTAGCTGTCTGGCATGATATTACTTCGCGATATGTCAGGCCTGTTATTCTTATAACTTGTCTTATGCTTAGACCTTTCATTACCTTGAGTTGCTTTATTGCTTCTCTCCGCGCCATTTTTGGCATCCGTTGCAAAAAAAGAATCGTTCTGCTTTTCAAGCGGGCTGTTCTTGACATAGCCTACTTCATTTCTTCTATCTTTTTTCTTAAATAATATCATGCTATCTCAGTTCGATCAACAGAACCGTCCCCTTGATTGCCGAACCGTCCCCTTGATTGCCAAATCTTGCAGGGAAATGAACTTAATATGTCTAAATTATATGTGATGCACTAAAAGAATAAGTAATGCAAGGTAGAGTGTAATCTGCCCATTAGGTTTTCCGCTCTGGAGGAATGTATTGACCTATTTGAGGAGAATAAATGTGATTACTATGGAAATGGGGAATATTAATGAAATTATCAAGAAATCTTATGATAATTGGGGTTGCTATAATTCTTGCTGTGATCGCCTTTACTTGGGCATTTAGGCAATCAGAGCCTATATCACCAGAGCTGATGCAAGTAAAAAAGCCGGTTATTTATTTGTATCCGACTAAACAAGAGGCAGTTTCTATTAAATTGAACTTCAGCGGTCAATTAACCTGTACATATCCAGACTATAAAAACGGATGGAATGTACTTGCTGCCCCTGATGGAACCATGACTAATCTGGATGATAAAAAACAGTATTCTTGTCTTTTCTGGGAAGGCGTATCTAACGAAGCCAAATGGGATTTATCAAAAGGATTTGTAGTAGCAGGGAAGGATACCAAGGATTTTCTTCAAGAAAAGTTAGCTTTCCTTGGATTAACTCCAAAAGAGTATAACGAATTCATTGTTTACTGGCTCCCAGTAATGCAGAACAATAAATTCAACCTAATCACTTTTGCTGGAAGAGAGTATGAGGATATAGCGCCAATGCAAATAACTCCTAACCCAGATTCGGAACTTAGAGTCTTTATGGTATTTAAACCCCTGGATAGCTATATGGAAATACAACCCCAGGAGCTGCAATCATTTGAAAGGGTAGGTTTTACTGTTGTTGAATGGGGAGGTACGGAGGTAAAGAAAGATCACTTGGATTAGGGTTTGAGTTGACGTAACTTTAGCGTTGTAGAATTATATTGAAAAAAGAATAGAAAGGATAAGTATGGTTTTTTTTTACAAGAACAAAGGAAGACTAGCAATGGCCACGGGGGTATTTTGTATTCTTATACTAAGTGGAATGTTATTAACAAGTGGTCTGTCGAAGGGCGATTCTGCTAACAAATTTGAATTCAAATTACTGGCCTATCCTGAAAAATATACGATGACTTCATCAAGTTTACCCGGTATTCGTATATCAGCTCAATATTCCGGCGCAGCAGATAAGGTGCGTTATTCAACAACCCATGGATCATTACTAACCTGGGATACTACTAGCGGAAAGACCAATAATTGTGGGCAAAATGTTGAACTTCCATATCATATACCGATATATTGGATTCCTGTCCAGAATGATGGTTTGCCTAAAGTGAATGATGAAATTTCAGTGAAGGTTACCATTTTAAATAAGGATAGCAGACTGGCCGAAAAACAGGTGAAAATAAACTATGATGGCTCCATGTATTTTACTGTGCAAGCCTCGCCCGATATTGTTATTGCTGATAACGAAATAGATGCAGGGAAACTGCAAGCAAAATAAACCTGGTATGTCAAATTAGGTGTGATGCACTAAAAGGAGAGTTAATGCAAGATAGAGTTGGTCGAAACGAAATAGCAATTTTAGTCCATGGTTTTAACAACGATGAATCAGATATGTATCCTTTAAAACAGCATTTGGGAAGCGTGGGCTATGAGGCAATTACGATAAATCTGCCCCTTAGGTTTTCCGCCTTGGATAAATGTATTGCCCTATTTGAGGAGGAATTCTATCAACAATTATCCGGGTTTAGAGACTTTAAGAAGATTCATCTGGTGGGTTATAGTATGGGAGGATTGGTGGTTCGTTCATTTCTGGCCAAAAATATAGTACCCAAACTAGGGAGATGCGTTTTGATTGCGACCCCTAATCAGGGGACAAAACTTGCGGACATGTCCGAAAAGTTGTTGAAACCATTGGGGCAAATATATAAACCAATTAAATCACTTAAGACTAACAGTTTAGATATTGGAGACCCCCTCAATACACCAGGGCCGGAAATTGGTGTTATTGCAGGAAACACCAGCAAACATCTGCTGGGTATCTTCTTAACCAGAGATAACGATGGAAGGGTAGAGGTGGAGTCTGCAAAATACCATGGCATGACTGACTTTATTATTAGGCCTTATGGACATAAAGAAATTCACCACCAGCCTGAGATAGCAAAGTTGGTAGACCTTTTCCTAAAGACAGGAAAATTCTCATCTTAATACCGTATCTGTTCTATACGTTATATATATTTAAATGTTCTCATCCGCATTGTTTTGCGGAGAGGGGAGTAGGGGTTCATACATCATAATGGCATGGTTATCGGTTACGAATTCATCTGAAACTTCATTAATTCTTAGGTTATGTACCCTGCGACACAGCGTATTATGCCTTGTATAGCCTCCCCACCATTCATGCACTATGGAATGTTTGCTTTCATAAATTTCATAGCTATATTCGGGGTTGTTTGAACTGCGCCACTCTCCGCTAAGCTGGGTATTATCAAGCCAGACCATCAACTGGAACGGTTCCTGGGTATTATTTTTGATTTGTAAGTCAATATAATTGTAGGATATGGTAGCCCCGCTGCCAAACGGCTGATTTCTATTGGAATCAGGGAAAACATCATAGTTATGCCGCCAGCGTTCGGTAATAGTAAGGGGGGTATGAAGAGTCATCCAATAAATGAGGTTGGAAAGCTGGCACAGGCCCCCACCAGTTCCCGTGCATATCGAACCATTAACTAGAACCATTCCCTCTAGATAACCTTTTCTTTTTGATGGTTTACCTACCAGTCTCCACAATGAAAATGTCTCTCCCGGGTTTAACATGATTCCATTGATTTTTGCACATGCCAGTTTCAAATTAGTGATTTTGTTATGCTGGAGCTGCATTTCTACTCCCCGCAATTCCCGTAATACAGGGGTATTATGTGCTACATAAACAACCTGCAATTTATTGTCATTATTTAAATGTGAGGCATATTTTACATCAGAGATATACCATGAACACCAGCGTAAACAGGTGAAAACTAACTTGCCAAGTATCATCCGAATACCAGATCTAAAAGTTGGTTTGAGATGTTTAATATTGACCACCTTATTTCTAAACATGATTCTTACCTTTATTGAATATTAATTCTCACTAAGGCGCAGCAGCGATTAAGAACAGTGGCAAGTTCTGCTCGGGTCATATTCTGTTCAGGCCTGAAACAATTATTGTTTCCTCTCATGATCCCTGTATTACTTACAAAAGTAATAGCATTGATGTCCTCCTGAGATAATGAACTTGTATCTTCGTATATAGGCATTAGCATGATCATAGGAACCGAGATTCCTTTAGCGTTAAAGGAGCGGTAGATGGACCGAGCTACTTCTATGCGGCTGACAGAGCTGTCGGGAGAAAAGTTGCCGGTTTTTTCAAAGATATTATTAATAGTACACATTAAAACCCCATCAGCGTACCAGGCTGCATCATCGACATCCCGATAATAATCGCTGGCCAATGGCTGCTTGATAAATCTGAGCATTCCATAGTCGAGCTGAAAAGTACGCTGTAAGACGTTAGCTAGCTGAGCACGACTAACTGTACCTTCGGGAGAGAATATACGGAAACCCTGGTAAGTGGTTCCGATGCCATTCATCAAACCCAGACTTGATACAGCTGCAATATTCTGCTCTGCCCAGTGTCCACGGATATCTACAAAGTCACCAGGTGACAGCTGAGCCGATGCTCCCCCCGGGAGAACCAGCATAATTGCCATAATTAATAACAACAGAGTTTTCTTCAATAGTATCTGCCCCCGTCCGTTTATTTACTTGTAAATACGATAGAACGGAACATAGCTTTCAGTTTAGCTAAACCTGTGTATAATTCCATCCTATTTGTTATCTAGTTTTTTAGAAATCTCACCAAGTTTATCGCAAATATTAGACAACATTATTAAGACAAAGCCTAACATAGTATACGTAACCAGTTCTTTGGTGAAGAAGGCTGTGACTCCTAGGACTACCAGCACGAGCATATTCCAAGCAGTGCTATCAAAAAACGTTTTCATAAAATAACACCCCTATTCCATATTTATTAATATATCCCACAATATACTATTTACAGTATACAATATTCACTAGCAAATTATATTGCCGAAAGACTAGCCTAAGGTTCTAAATCTGGTGTTGGAAGAAGTTTTATTATTACTTTGCTTGCCATACCAATTCTTCTTTCTCCTTGCCAGTACCTTCCATATGTCGCGAATAGCCCCTTTTATGACGTGAATACCCGGATTTTGAGCGTAATACCCCATAGAGGCAGGAATTATTAGATATGTTGTCTAATATTTACAGCAGCGCTAATAATTAGTCGGTATTATTAAACTATTTTGGGAGTTGAGAATTTTGTTTCCTATACCCTGGTATGCTGTTTTGTTTATTTCGATACCTGAGACGTTTTTAATTATTCAGTTGGGTTTTTCGTTATTTAATTTGAAGATTGAGTGGCCAAAAGCCATCCTGGCATCGGTTATTATGGGTATTTTTTCATATTTTTTACTGCGGGTAACAATTATTCCGGGTACCCATACCCTTATCCTGATTTTTGCTGCTGCTATTATTACTGCTTGGTTTAGTGAAGCCAAGATCTGGTATAGACTCATCGCTGTTCTATGCGGAGCAATGATCGTGGGAGTAACCGAAAATGTTGTTGTGCCAGTGGCTCTAATACTGATGTCTAAAACTATTAACGATTTATCTGCTAATCCATGGTTAAATATTGGCGTATCATTACCCACAACTTTACTAGCAGCCTTGTTATTCTTTCTAGTGAGGAGATTTAGTTTGGTATTATATGATCTGAACACGAAAGGAAGTTCCATGTGAACCATAGACGAGATGCTTTAGTAATTTTAGTGATTCTTTCCCAAACTTCAGTTGCGGTTATAATGAGTCATATAATTCGCGCCAGCGATAATATTAATCTGATCAAGACGTGGTTGCCTTTTTGGGAAGTTCTAATTCTCGTGCTGGCCTTATTTAGTATAGCTTCAATAAAAAACATTTATAGCAATGCGCGAGAAAGTATTAAGACAAGTTTAATCAAAGAACATTTACAGCAGGTTGAAACATTGCTGACAGTCCTGCAATCGGAAAAACATGAATTCAGCAGACATCTCCAGGCCTTACAATCATTTATTTATTTAAATCGGAGCGAAGAAGCCAAACGATACATAGATGGTATAGCGGATAGATACTGGAATACCAATGATGGAGTGCTTATTAATCACCCCGCACTGAGTAGTTTGGTTAATAGCAAGCTTAATCTAACGAAATCCCAGGGTATTGATTTTAAGATAGTTTCAACCTGCGACTTTTCTCAGCTAAAGATTGAACCCTGGGACTTGTGCAGTATTGTCGGTAATCTTGTGGATAATGCGATTGAATCGGCTTTACAGGATAAGGTGCACCCATGGGTAGAGGCGGAATTCGAACACCAGAATGGAGATTTTATATTCTGTGTACGTAATAATGGCGTAACCATAAACAAAGATGATATAGAAAGAATATTCGAAGCCGGTTTCACCAGCAGGGATTCAATAGGAAGGGGATATGGACTGTACATAGTAAAGAATTTGGTGAATCTTTATGGAGGATCAATAGAGGTATTTTCTGAAAAACAGACTACCATACTAGTAAAATTACCAGGGGGAAATTGATTTTTCCATATAAAGAATTATTTCGGAAATATTATTCTCAAATTTCAATGGAGCATTTGGGCCTGATACGTTAATAAAGAGAAGAATTAATAGAATTAATGCTAATACAATTCCTATTACTTTTCTCATCATATCAGATCCTCCTCCCGGTGTGCTTTTAAACACGCCGCGCCCCTAGCCTTAACCACTTCATTGTTTGATTTATACAGTCCGAATCCTATACCAACCGTTCCTTTTTTTCTCTGCCAATCCTGCTAAATGTCGTGAATTGCCCTTTTAGTGACGTGAATACCCGGTTTTCGAGCGTGAATACCCAAAAGTAAGCAGGAAAGATTAGAGGCTGTGTCTAAATATTTACAGTAGTTCTAATAAATAGATTGTATGGCAGATTACCGGGAAAGGATAAACGCGCATGATATCCGATTTTTCCAACCACATTGCTTTATTCCTGGGAAAAAACTTAGATGCTGAACAGGATAAGATTGAAGTCTATGCATATGGTCTTGAAATCTTATTGGGAGCAGCTATAAAACTAGTGAGTATTCTTGCCCTAGCCTGGGTATTGGATGCATTGAACACGACCTTTATATTACTTTGTACTTATGCTGCTTTGCGGTGGTTTGGCGGTGGAGCTCATATGAGTACTTATCTGAAATGCCTGATTTTAGGTACAACACTTATTGTGGGACTGGGAAAAATCTCCCAGTCCAATCTGGAGATGCAGCTCTTGACTAACCTATCAATGTTTACCCTGGCTTTTGCGGTTTGCATCTGCCTTAAATGGGTACCCGGTGACACCAAAAAGAAACCCATAAATGACAGAAAAATTCGCAATAAGCAAAAGGGGAAAATGGCAGTCATTATAGCTATTTGGGGATTAGCGGTTTCCTATCTAGTTCAGAATGATGCAAACACTTGTGTACTGGCAATGAACCTGGGTTGTATAAGTTCAGTGTTTTTTATCACTCCATGGGGTTATCAGTTACTTACAGTAATAGATAAATTGACTAGATAGGAGGTGATATGATGAAAACGAAAATGCAGATGTTTGCCATGAATACTCTGGCAGCAGTTCTGGTGTATGTTGCCGGAACAGGAATTAGTCCCAATTGCTGGTTTACTACGTATGAGCCCAATATCCCCGAATCGCTAAAAGGTAGGGATGATGTCAAATGGTCAAGGTGTTAATACTCGAAGATGAAGAATACAATCGGGAATTTATCAAACAAATTCTTGGAGAAGTAAAAGGAATATCAGAAATCTTCGATACCTCGAATGGTAATGAGGCTGTCACCTGGGCTACAGAAAACCATCCCCATATTGCCTTATTGGACATTGAACTCTCCAACCAGACGGTTAACGGCTTGGATGTTGCGAGAGCGATAAGAGAATCTATTGAAGACATCTATATTATATTTGTGACCGGGTATTCTGGATATGCAGTGGAGTCTTATGATGTACACCCATATGGCTATATATTAAAGCCTATTAAGGTTGTTAAACTGCAGGAATTAATCGGAGAAATTATCCAGAGACTTGAACGGAACGACCAATTGATGTCAGATGTGCTTACAGTAAGAATGAAGGATGAAATAATACATATTAATAAACAAGATATTCTTTTTATCGAAATTGTAGATCATAAATCTATTATTCGAACTCAGGAAACTGCCTGGGAAATGCGAAAAGGATTGGCCGAATTTGAAGCAGTTCTGGGATCAGATTTTTTGCGTGTTCATCGGTCATTTATTGTAAATATGACTAAAATTAAGAAGACCAGAGAAACTTACGATCGCGCTTATGAGATTGAATTTTGGAATTATCCTAAAAGGGCCTTAATGAGCCGCAATTACTATCCGAAGTACCGCGAACGCTTTTGTCCCTAAATAAAATAAAAATAAGCAGATCCTTATATAACCCCCTGGAAAAATTGGCTCCAGGGGGTTAGCTTTATAGGTAAAAATGAAATCTGATTTAAATGGTATAAGATATATAATTGCCTGTAGATACGAGTAATAGCAGCGATGGGATTTTATACTAAAGGCCTTTTTAGGAGCAAACTAGTATATAATAAGTTATGAGGGAATTATATTTACTGATAGCTGATACCTGCCTGTGAACACGTCCTAAATCAACTCTATTTGCATATTCTAATTACGAAGGAGGTAATGATGATGTCTGCACTGCAGTGGATACTGGTGGCCGTAGTATGCGGAGCGATAGAAATCTTAACATCCGGCTTCTGGTTTCTATGGTTAGCTTTGGCTGCTTTACTGGTTGCCGCAGGAGTAAGCCTGGCCTGGTTTGTTAGCCTGCCTAGTCAGTTGCTCGTTTTCGCAATAATTACTCTTCTATTTATAGTGCTTACCCGTCCTCTGGTAGTAAAATTGGTCAAATCCAACGATACGGTCAGCAATGTTTATGCCCTGATAGGACAGCACGGTATATCCTTGACCAGTATATCCCACTTGAATTACGGACAAGTTAAAGTCAACGGGGAGATTTGGACAGCAGTATCCAATCAGGACATTGATGAAAATATCCGTATTGTAGTTACAGGTGTTGAAGGAGTAAAGCTGGTCGTTGAAAAAGCGGTTTAACCCGAAGATAAGGAAAGGATGATATTATGTTAAATATATTTGTGAACGCGGTAATTGTGTTATTTGTAGTCTTGATTGCCTACTCTTCAATTAAAATTATTCGCCAGGCAACAGTTGGAATAGTCGAAAGATTGGGCAAATATCATAAAACAGCCGAGCAGGGTATCAATGTAATTATACCTTTTGTTGATAGTTTCCGGTCTATCGTGGATCTTAGGGAGCAGGTGGTAAGTTTTGCTCCCCAGCCGGTTATAACCAAGGACAATGTTACTATGATGATCGATACTGTAATCTACTATCAGGTTACCGCCCCGTTCAAATATATCTATGAAATTCAGAACCCTATATTTGCTATTGATAACCTGGCAGCTACTACCTTGAGAAATATTGTAGGTGATCTGGAATTAGACCAGACGTTGACATCCAGGGATCTAGTAAATACCAAACTAAGGGCTATCTTAGACGAAGCCACTGATAAATGGGGTATCAAGGTTAACAGGGTAGAACTCAAGAATATTCTGCCCCCGCAGGATATCCAGACGGCCATGGAAAAACAGATGCGGGCTGAGAGGGAGAAAAGGCAGGCAATACTGCTGGCTGAAGGTCAAAAGACCGCTGCCATCCTGGAGGCCGAAGGTAGAAAACAATCAGCTATCCTTAATGCGGAAGGACTAAAGGAGTCTAATATACGAACCGCAGAAGGTACCCGACAGGCCAAGATTCTTGATGCCGAAGGAGAAGCCCAGGCTATCTTGAATGTACAGAAGGCTTTCGCAGAGAGTCTGGTAATGATTAAAGAGGCGGGGATAGATGATAAGGTCTTAGCTCTAAAATCGCTGGAGGCCATTAAAAAACTGGGCGATGGACAGGCGACCAAGCTGATCATTCCTAGTGATCTGGCCGGCCTTGGGGGAGTGTTTGCTGCTTTAAAGGAAGCGGCTGGGGATAGCTCTCGTAATCCTCAGCAATAATTTATGCCAATGTGAATATATAAATAATAGTCGCGGTTAACTATGAGAGGCTTACTTTTAAGCAAGCCTCTTATTTTTATTTCTGAAGATGTATAAGCACAAATTTTATGTGGTAATTTTAACCAGTGCCTAAAAAGCATGTATATAGCCTTTCTTGTTTGACAAAACTTGGAATAGATATAGAATATATATAGCCAATTTAGTTGCACAAACGTGTGCACAAAAGGAGGAAAAAAATGTCATACACAAGAAACGATCTGCTCAATCCAACATTGAGAGAAATATTAGCAACTTTTCAATTAGATAAAAACTATACTCAGGGACAAGGAAGCTATTTAACGGATGATACTGGAGTTCGTTATTTGGATTTTATAGCCCAGTATGGGGCGGTACCATTCGGCTATAATCCTGACTTTGTATGGGATGCTCTGGAAGAAGTTAGGAAGAAAGGTTTGCCGAGTCTGGTGCAGCCATCATTGCCAGGAGAAGCATTGAAATTAGCAAATATGATGGCTGAGTGCTCACCGGGGGATTTATGTTATGCTACTTTTTGCCAGAGTGGGACTGAAGCTGTAGAAGCAGCAATTAAGCTTGCCCGCTCAACTACCGGCAAGGAAATAATTATATCTACCAAGAATAGCTTCCATGGTAAGACGTTTGGATCTTTATCAGCTACCGGCAAGGATTCTTACCAGACACCTTTCCGGGCACCTGCTCCTGGTTTCAGAAGAATTCCTTATAACGATATAGAGAGCTTAAGGCAGATGTTGGATGATAATAAGGATAATGTGGCTGCATTTATTATTGAACCAGTACAGGGTGAAGGCGGTATAATAGTTGGTCGACCAGATTATCTGCTAGCCGCCCAAATACTCTGCAACGAATATGGGGTCGTGTTTATCGTGGATGAAGTGCAGACCGGTCTTGGACGTACTGGAAAGCTGTTTGCTTGTGAGCATGCTGGGTTGGAACCGGACGTGCTGCTTCTCGCCAAGGCTTTGGGGGGAGGTTTGCTGCCGCTCGGTGTATGCCTCAGTTCTCCTCGGGTATGGAACGACGAATTCGGAATGCTGCATAGTTCAACCTTCGCTAACAATAATGTGACCTGTGCGATAGGTGCTGCTGTTTTGGACAAATTATGCCATGATGAGCAGAGTTTTATAAAAGAGATTCAGGAAAAAGGTGACTACCTATTATCAAGGACTCGTAAGCTAGGTGTGGATTATCCGTCAGTAATAGAAGAGGTGCGGGGACAGGGGCTCATGGTGGGAATAGAGTTTCGCTCGCTCAGAGATATTGGTTCTTATGATATGGCTTTTCTTGAAGATCAGGGAGGATTTACCGCGTTGTTGGCTGGTTTCCTTCTTAATGTATATCAAATTCGCATTGCACCATTTTTAAATAATTCTATGACTTTAAGATTAGAGCCTACTTTGAATATAAGCTACTCGGAAATCGATTGTGTTGTGGAAGCGTTGGAAGTAGTTTGCCGCATACTAAATAATTGTGATTATGCGAGTTTATACCGATACTTAATAGGTGATGCACGCCGACCTAAGATCATTAAGGATTATCGCGGGTACAGCCGCAGTACGAAAGCATCTCTGCTACGGGAGGGGGAAGAGGCAAACAAAAAGTTTGCTTTTATTATTCACTATCCAGCCCCAGAGGATGTAATAATAAATAACCCGTCTTTTGATAGTTACAGCCGGGACGAGTTATATCAGTTTATGCAGTGGGAGAGCCTTACTACTGATCCCGGAATTGTGTCCCATATGCCTGCAATTAAATCGCCTCAAGGTGCAATTGCCGAAGGCTGGCTTATAGGAGTACCTCTGGGGGCCAGGGAAATTATGAACTTACCGAATGAAAAGACCGTTGATATTATCGCCAGAGCTGTCGATATGGGGCGGGACCTGGGGGCGGAAATAGTTGGTTTAGGAGCCCTGACCTCCGTGGTTACGAAAGGTGGCAGATCCGTAACAGGCAGAGATGTTGCTATTACCAGTGGCAACAGCTTGACAACCTTAATGGCAGTTGAAGCATTATTTTTAGGTGCTGAGAAGATGTATATTGATCCAATAGCTGCCAGGGGAGGGGTAGTAGGAGCAAATGGCTCAATAGGCCGGGCTTGTGCATTAATGGTATCCGAAAAGTTTTGCCAGATTACCCTTTTTGGAAGTCCTGAGCATCCTACCAGCAGCAAGATTAGGCTCAACTCTCTGGCAAAAGATATATTTGAATACGCCCGCACTAGAATGCAGGCAGGCGAATTAGATGGGATGAGTCTCTGGCTTAGCAGACTGACAAGCCTTCTGCTGAAAAAGGATCAAGAAAAGGCTCGGGAATATCTTCATCAAATTGTGATAGGAGAGGAACTTTCTCTCACGTTTATAATCGATGTTTGCAGGTATTTGGACATTACCTGCCCGCTTGAAATCAGTACAAATATAAGTGCCAAACTGCCTGAATGCGATATGGTTATTGCCACCAGCAATTCCCCTGATTATTTAATCTACCCTGGGAATCTTCGGTCGGGGGCTGTGGTCTGTGATGTTGCCCGTCCTGCTGATGTCGCACCAGAAGTATATGCACAAAGAAATGATGTGCTAATCCTGGAAGGTGGGCTTGTACAGTATCCTGATGAAATCTGTTTCGGGCCTAACCTGGGATATCGTGACGGGGTAAATCTGGCGTGCCTGTCCGAGACCGTCTTGCTGGCTTTGGAAGGTGATTGTCACGACTACAGTATAGGCAATAAATTACCACTGGAAACCATGCACTACCTGCGTGAGTTAGCGAAAAAGCATGGCTTCGGTCTGGCAGGATTAAGAATGGGTAACCATGAAATAGATGAGCGGGATATTGAAAGAATTTATCGAAACTCTCTTCAATTCAAATGCGCTGAAAATATGTAGGAAAATAACTCAGGGGCAGGAATTTTCTCCAAGTTTATAGAATAAAGCTAATAATTTCCACTGCAGATTTTGTGGTGACTGGATAGATGCAGCTTTTAAGGAGGAAAAATTGTGAATGTACTAGTACAGGATATTACTATAAAGGAAAACGGAAAATGGTATTTTGGAGAGGCTGAAATGTTTCGACGCAAAATACTTAATGTGTTGGCCAAAAACTTACATCGTAATCCAGATGGCAGTTATTTTATCCAAATGGATGATGACCATAATCCTGTAATTGTTGAAGATGTACCTTACCTGGCTACGGGGATAATGGATGAAGAACTTCCCCTAAAACTTGTTTTTCATGATTTGCAGGAGATGGTATTGGATCATGAATTAAAGCTATATTTAAAAGGCGATGTTCCATATATATCTTTTAAATGGGAGGCTGATACACGTCTAACCAGAGGTGTATATTGGAAGTTGAGTGACTATTTTGAGTTTAGAGGAGAAGAAATCTTTATAGTTCCTCCAAAATAATTTTTATCAAATAATTTAACTAAAAATCTAGTTTTTGGCTTACTAAAACCCTCGCATAAGGTAAAACTATAAAAGAACTTTTTAGTTTGAATTTAAAAGAGGGGGATTAATGATATGGCAAAAAAACAAAAACAATCCGTAGATCAAAGTAGCATAAAAGATGATAGTGCTGTTTCACAGTATATGGGTGATCTAAGTGAAACCGGAACTGATTCAAAACCCAACAAGAAGAGGAAAAAGTCTTAGTCTATTGCTATTTAATTAAAACCTCAAGAGAAAAATTCTAGTTTTATTTAAAAAAAGGGGGATTGAAAAAATGGCAAAAAAGGACAAACAGTCCACAACCTCAAGCGGTCAAAAACCACAGGATACCAAAAATGAATGGACTTCCCCTACAAAGGAAAAGAGAAAAGTTAATAGAAGTATCTAAAACTAAATAATCAAGGATATCAGCCTGTCAATTTATTGGCAGGCTATATATTTCATTGAAAAAACTATTGACACATGATAAATGAATAATTAGAATGAATTTGAGATAATAATTAAATAGCATTTGGTGGAAAAAAGAGAGACCTAATGGTGGCTCTAACAAAACCAATATTTTTATGAATTAGCTTTCCAGATGAGCTTGTTCATGAAAATATTGGTTTTTTTGTATTTTTATTTAAGTGATAAATTGGATGGGAGGGGATATTTTATGTCATCAATTTATAATGTGAATTTTCAAGAAACCAGCTCTCATGAGAATGGCAATGGGCCTAAACTTAATGAACGGCAGCGAAAACATATGCAGCATCAATTAAAGATTTATATGGAAAAATACTTTAAACAAAAACTGGGCAAGAGCGTTGATTACACCAGAATTATTATTTGGGATGATATGCTAGTTATTCAGGGTGAGCGTTTCTTAACCGAACCGGAAAAATATATTGTCACAACTACGGCCGGAAAAGAAGTGGTTAACAGTGCGCGCATGCACGTGGCCAGGCAGCATGCTATTGATAATGTACCCTATTTTGAAACATTATTAGGAGCCAAGGTTATTCACCAGACTTACATGGTGGAAGCCGAAAATGATTTCTGGATGCACACCATGGTCTTCGATAGGGTTCTAACCCAATAACATATAAGGGGCTATCAATAGTCCCTAACTATAACTTAATACTTGGGAGATTTAGGAGAGACCTTAAGGGTAACTCCGAAGTAGACCAATGTTTTTGTGAAGAAACTCAGCAACGGGTGTAAACATAAAAATATCGGTCTTTTTTTGTGGGAAGGAGGTAATGAGAAAGAAAAAAGGATTTTCGATTATATAAGAACATTTGTTGAAACGGCAAAAATAAAAAACAGGAGGTTGTATATAATGAGTGATACTATGAAAGCCCTAATGTATCGTGGACCTGGAAAATATGGTTTGGAAGATGTTCCTGTACCTAAAATTGCTGAACCAGCTGATTGCATTGCCAAGGTAACCTTATCAACTATTTGTGGAAGTGATATTCATATTGTGCATGGCGGTATGGCAGATGTGAGATATCCTATAATTGTTGGCCATGAATTCTGTGCTGAAATAGTGGAAACAGGTCCAGCCGTTAAAAACCTTAAAGTTGGCGACAAAGTAGTTTCATCATGTGTAGCTTTCTGCGGTGAATGCTGGTACTGCAAACAAGGCCTGTATGCGCACTGCACTACACCAAGATACGGTTGCTTTGGAGTATATGGACAGGAAGGCTGTCAAACTGATTATGTACTTATGCCGGGCGCTGACAATTATGCTTGCAAAATTCCCGAGGGTTTAACAGAGCAGGATGTATTGTTTACCGGCGATATTTTATCTACGGGATATTTCGGGGCAGAAAATGCGGATATTAAAATCGGTGATGTAGTCGCTGTGGTAGGTGCGGGACCGGTTGGGATGTGCTGCATGGCAACCACGAAACTGTGGGGACCCTCGCTGGTTATTGCCGTTGATACGGTACAGTCCCGGTTAGATGTGTGTGTAAAAGAAGGCATAGCTGATATCGGACTTAATCCCCTCGAAGTTAATGTTCCTGAGGTCATTAGAGAAATGACCGGTGGTCGGGGTGCAGATAAAACCATCGAGTGTGTAGGAGCCAAACCAACTTTTGATTTAGCATTGGAATGTGTAAGAGGCGGTGGCAATATGTCAACGATTGGTGTTTTTGAAAAGCCCGTAGAGCTTCCCATGGATAAGATTTGGGCTAAAAACATTAAACTGGGTTGGGGCTTTGTACCGATGAATAAAATGCCCGAACTAATTAGTCTTATCCAACGTGGCAAACTTAATACAAATTTCTTATGTACTCATAAAGCTCCGTTAAATGATATTATGCGCGGGTATGATATCTTTGGAAATAAGAAAGAAAACTGCCTCAAATGGTTGGTTACCCCCTGGGAAAAATAAGTCATACAAATCATATTTATCTGATATGTAATCCAACTTCTAATCATATATGCAGGTATACGAAAATTCATATGCTCAAAGCGGAAGCCTTTCTGAAAAGAGAGGCTTTCACTATAGTCAGCCTATAAAATTCATAATAGAAGGGATCAAATATACCGGCCTGTGATTTATTGGCAGGCTTTTTTAAGATTTGCATAAGGCTGATTAGTACTGATGTAGTAAGAAAATATTTTTTACCGACGACCCCTAAATCTTGTAGTCACTGTACGCATATTTATATAGAAATGAAAAATGTGTTGGATGCAATTTCCTATTTATATAATTAATGGTTATAAAGATTTTTATTGACTCATATAATATAATTAAATATAATAGAAAAGGTTTTATTATAAAAAGTAAATAGTTTTGGTGGCTTAAGGAGAAACCATGAGGTGGCTCTGCGAAAACCAATATCTTTATAAATACATGTTTTGATTTATAAAAATATTGGTTTTTTTTATCTTCGGTAATGTAGTATAGTAGCAAGCAGAAATGTGAGGGGAGTAGGGTTATGTCATCAATTCATAAAGTCAATTTTGGAGAGAATACCCCGTATGACAGTACTCTCACGAAAAAAATAAATGAACGGCAGAGAAGACAATTGCAGCATGAATTAAAAATATACATGGAGAAATACTTTAAAAAAAAGCTCGGCAAGGGTGTAGACCAAAACAAGGTTATTATTTGGGAAGATATGCTTATTATCCGGGGCGAGGGTTTTTTAACTGAACCGGAAAAATATATTGTACAAACTATTGCAGGAAAGGATGTTGTTGACCAGGCTCGTATGCAGGTTGCCAAGCAGCATTCGATTGACAATATGCCATATATAGAAACATTATTGGGAGCAAAAGCAATTCACCAAACATTTATGATCGAAGCGGAAAATGACTTCTGGATGCATGTGGTTGTTTTCGATAGGGTTTTAACAGAATAGTTCTGTTTTAAAACTAAATATGGTGGATTTAGGAGAGACCTCAGGGCAGCTCCGAAGTAGACCAATATTTTTGTGCTGAAACTCGCGATTACGGGTGAGAAACATAAAGATATTCGGTCATTTTTTTTGCGGAAAGGAGGGTAATAAGCAGAATATTGGTAAAACAACCTATATTATAGTTCGGAATTTATATTTAATTAATAGGGAGGTTATTTATTGTGAGTAATACTATGAAAGCATTAGTTTATGGCGGACCTGATAAAATTTCCATTACCGATGTTCCGGTACCGAAAATTATTGAATCAGATGATGCTATAGTTCGTGTAACTACATCAACTATCTGTGGTACTGACATACATATCTGGCACGGCGGAATGCCAGAAGTGGCTGAAGGAAGAATAATCGGCCATGAATTTGTCGGCGAAGTAGTAGAAGTAGGACCTGCAGTAAGAAATGCAAAAGTAGGGGACAAGGTGGCTGTATCTTGTGTTACCCAATGTGGTGAATGTTTCTACTGTGTACGGGGAATTTATTCTCACTGCACAACTGGAAGCTGGATATTTGGTTACATGATCGATGGCTGCCAGGCCGAATATGTAAGAGTACCTCATGCTAACCTGGGTATGTTTGGTATTCCTGATGGGTTAACTGAAGAGGATGTACTATTCGTAGGCGATATCCTTTCTACCGGATATTTCGGTGCTGAAAATGCTAAAATTGAACCCGGTGACACAGTTGCAGTCATGGGTGCTGGACCTGTCGGAATGTGTGCAATGCATACAGCAAAACTTTGGGGACCATCCAAAGTTATCGCGGTTGACATCAATCAATCCAGATTGGATAAGATTGTAGCGGAAGGTATCGCAGACATTGGACTTAATCCGTTAAATGTTAATGTACCTGAGGCAATCAGAGATTTGACCGAAGGCCGCGGCGCTGACAGAACTATTGAAGCTAATGGTTTTAAACCAACTTATGATATGGCAATTGATTCTGTTAGACCAGGCGGTAATGTTTCCTTTATAGGCGTATTTGAGAAACCCCAGGAACTTGCCATGAACACATTATGGATTAAAAATATCACTATCGGCATGGGTTTATTGAATGCCAATCGGATTCCTGAACTAATTAAATTGATTCAGGCTGGCAAACTCAATACTAACTTCCTGTGCACACATCGCGCTCCATTAAATGATATTGTTAAAGGTTATGACATTTTTGGCAACAAGAAAGATAATTGCTTAAAATGGATAGTACAGCCTTATCAGAAATAATTTATAGTTTAAAAAAGGCGTGGCAATTTTAGCCACGCCGCTATCTAAACCTAATCCTAAACTTAATTTGATATATGATCTCTCCCATCATATATAAGCACAGGATTTATGTTCAAGGTAAGAAAGCCTCTTGGGGAAGAGGCTTTCTTACTTTTCTGTTCTTTGTTTATAATCAGTTTTAGTTTTGCTTCAGCAATCTAATTACAGTCTATCGGGTTTAAAAATGATGTAGATTTGGAGTTCTAAAACGAGATTCATCGATTTTTAGAGCCCTATCGATTTCGGCAAGCATTTTGCCGCGATCCCTCGGAATAAGACCGTTAATATTCCAGTAGTTGGTGATGTGGTCGCTTAATACCATACTGTTGTCACACTGGAGATTTTCTATTAAGACTCTGATTTCTTGCAGAGCTTCATGAGGACTCAAATACTGAAAGGTACCGGATTGGATTTCTTCCAATATAGGGGTGCCGGGTTCAGGTGCAAATGTCCTCAGACGGATGAAATCAGGGCTAAAGGCGCTTAGAACTCTTGCGCTGTTTTCGGCATGCTCTTTCCATCTAGCTTTTCCTGCTATACCTACCAGGTAATATTCACTGGTTTGAATACCTGCATTCTTCAACTTCAAGCCTGCTGCAATTATTTCATCTGAATTTGTACCTTTTTTAATGTTTTGCAGGGTAGTATCATCACCGCTCTCCATACCCATATGAATCCTGCTCAATCCTGCTTTATTCAGACGTATCAGGTCTTCTTGACTTTTCTTGTTTACAAAACGGGCAGAACCATAAACGGTTATGCGTTGTAATTCAGGAAAAAGTTCGTGAGCATAATTGAGAATTTCTAAAAGCTGATCGGTTTTCATGATTATAGTATTGCCGTCTGGAAAAAAGATGGATTCTATATATTCACCATAGTAATCTCGCGCTGCCAGGAGATCTTCCTTAATTTCCTGCACAGGTCTAATCCTGAAACGGGATTCCTTATACATTGAACAGAAGGTACATTTATTATGAGGGCATCCAATAGTTGCTTGAATTAAAAGACTTCCTGCCTCACTGGGGGGACGATAAACAGTTCCTTCGTAGCGCATTTTAGACCACTCCTTTGAATGATAGATTAACAAATTAGCAAGTAGTTGAAAAGGGGAGAATTGCAGGCATAAATTGCTAATTAATCTCGTAAATATTAAAGGAAGTTATAGGGGGGGATTGAAATTATGACCAAAAGATTAATAATGTTAATGGCAGTGATACTTCTGGCTGTCTGTCTCTTAAGCGGCGGATGTTCTAAAGTGGATGACAGTAAGATCAAGGCATGGAAAGATTTAATTAAAATACCGACCAACACTGAAAAATCAGCTGAAACTAATAACGAGGATCTTATCCCAGTAGATGAATCCCAGCCGTCTGTTGATAAGATCAGCGTGAAGCTGTATTTCCAGGATGCTGCCAAGAGCAAACTTGTGGTTGAAGAACGCAGCATTGGAAAAGCTGAAGGCATTGCCCGCAAAACCATGCAGGAACTTTTAAAAGGTCCGTCTCAGAAAGATTGTGTATCAGTATTCCCGACCGGAACTAAACTTCTGGATATTAACGTGAAACCAGAAGGGCTGTGCATTGTTGATCTAAGTGGTGAGGCTAATAAGGTAAGCAGTGAAGGACAGGGAAAACTTATGGTCCAGGCAATTGCTAATACTCTAGGTCAATTTCCCACTATCAAAGAGGTTAGCTTTTTGATTAACGGAGAAAAGGTTAATGCTTTGGGAGGAATGGTAGATATAGCCCAACCTGTTCAGGCAGATTATAAACTGTAATAAAAAGGCAAGTGTACTGTTTTAATATTATAACGTATAAATTATAAGGAGATGTATGGCTAACGCTAATACTATCTCCTTATTTTGTGAAACACTAAGAGAGAAGAACATTACTAGAATATGAACTGCAAAAGTGATAGAGTATTTATTGGATTGTTAAAATTGCATTTGTTATGAGACAAAGATAGGATGATTAAACGAGGTGTTAAATTTTGAGAAGCAGGCCCATTGGAATATTTGACTCCGGGGTAGGGGGACTCACGGTTGTTAAATCACTTATTAACAGACTGCCTGGCGAGAGTTTCGTGTATTATGGGGATACAGCCCATGTTCCTTACGGAAGTAAAAGCCGGGAAGAGTTATTTAAATATGCAAGAGATATAATATCCTTTTTATTGAGTCGCAAGGTTAAAACCATAGTTGTCGCCTGCGGAACCCATTCGTCAGTAACCCTGCCGGAAATGGAAAAGAATTGTCCTGTTCCTTTATTAGGGGTAGTTAAACCAGGAGCCCGGGCAGCTGTGCAGAGTACCGTAAATGGTAAGATAGGTGTGGTTGCAACCCAGGCCACTGTAAATAGCGGTTCTTATTCCATGAATATTAATGATATTGCACCAGACTTTGAGGTTTTTTCTGCTGCCTGTGCTAGATTTGTACCACTTGTAGAAGCGGGAATGCTGAGCGGGAGCGATACTAGCCAAGCCATAAAAGAATACATTGATCCTCTGTTAGATAAGGGAATCGATACGCTGGTTCTTGGGTGCACCCATTATCCTTTCCTGGCTCCGGTTATCAGTGAAACTATTGGGAATGAAGTTAGTCTTGTAGATCCGGCCCTGGAAACTGTGGAAGAGTTGTATGAGATACTTGCCCGGAAGGATATATTAAATGACAGCCAGGTTAAAGGAAACGGAGAATTCTATGTCAGCGGTAACGATGAGTCTTTTTATAGAGTTGGCAGAATGCTCCTGGGTGATGCTATAAAAAAGGTGGAAAGAATAGTTTTGGATTAAATTCTGGGGGAAACAGCCATGGATAAAGTCGGTTTTACTACCAGTATTCCGGTTGAAATTATACTGGCAGCAGGAAAGGTACCGGTGGACCTAAACAATATATTTATTAATTCTGAGAAAGCACGCCAGCTGGTAGATGTGGCCGAAGATGCCGGGTATCCACGTAATACCTGCGGCTGGATCAAAGGCCTCTATGCAGTTGCCCTGGAAAATGATCTTCAGTCTGTAATAGCGGTGATGCAGGGAGACTGCAGTAATACTCAGGCCCTTATGGAAACACTGCAGTTGAAGAATATTGATATTATTCCTTTTGCCTATCCGTTTGACCGTGATAAGGAAAGTCTTCGGGGACAGATGGACAAGCTGATAAAGATATTCAAGGTGGATTGGAAAAGTGTAAACCAGGTTAAGAGCAATTTGGATAGAATCCGAGGCTTGTGCAGGGAAATTGATTTAATGACCTGGCATGATAATTTAGTAAGCGGGTGTGAGAACCATTATTACCTGGTATCATCCAGTGATTTTAACGGGGATCCGGTGCAATACGAACAAGATTTATTGAGTTTCATTAGTGAGGCCCGAAGCAGGAAACCATACCAGGAGAAAGTAAGGCTGGCTTATATCGGAGTGCCGCCTATTTTTACTGATTTATATACCGGATTGGAATCTATGGGGGCAAGAGTGGTATATAATGAGGTTCAACGCCAATTCTCCATGCCTTTTGATACCAATGATATTGTAGAACAATATTGTCAATATACCTATCCGTACGGTGCATTTGCGCGGCTGGAAGATATCCAGGATCAGCTTGCATTAAGGAAAGTGGACGGGATTATACACTATACCCAGACTTTTTGCTTTCGCCAAATCGAGGATATAATTTACCGCCAGAAGATCAAACTGCCATTCCTGACACTGGAAGGGGACAAGCCTGGCAAGATGGATGCTCGTTCCCGGATGAGGCTGGAAGCTTTTGTGAGTATGTTGAAATAAAGGGTGACATCGATGATAGGACTGGATCTGGGCTCAAGAACCGTGAAAATCGTACAGATGAATGGATATGAAATAATTGAAGCGAAGATATACGATACTATAAGTTTCTACCGCCGTTATGGCGGTCAGGGAACAGGAACGCTTAAGATTGACCTAAATGAACTAGGTTTTGATAATGATAATAGGCTGGCTGCAACCGGCTATGGCAAGATCACAGTCCAGGTAGAAGGAGCAGTACACCTGCCTGAAATTCAAGCACATGCCCAAGGTGCTGTGTTCCAGACCGGACTGGTGGATTTTACACTGCTGGATATAGGCGGGCAGGACACCAAAGTTGTTAAGATCAGGAATGGCCGTGCTGTTGATTTTATGACCAACGATCGCTGTGCAGCCAGCTCAGGAAGATATCTGGAGAATATGGCGGCCATATTAGGCTTAACGGTTGAGGAACTCTCCTCTCACTGCGAGGATCCGGCGGAACTCAATTCTACTTGTGCTATTTTCGGAGAGACGGAGATAATAGGTAAAATAGTAGAAGGGGCTTCTTTGAGCAGCTTGGCAGCGGGAGTAAACTATACCCTTTATAGACGTTGTGCGAGCATGTTGGAAAAATTAGCAAGTGATACAATTGTTTTAGCAGGTGGAGTAGCGTTAAATAAGGCTCTGGGGAAAATTATTGCCAAAGGAACGTCTCGTGAAGTCTTAAGACTAGAACAACCTCAGTTAAATGGAGCTATAGGTTGCTGTATATATGGACAAGAAAATGACCTTACAGGGAGGTAATTATGCGTCAAGTAAATGTTGAAGATGTTAAAAAGGGTGTTGAGGGTGCAATAATTGAGGCCAATACCAATTTGCCCGAAGACGTTAAGCAAGCACTGCAGAATGCGATGGCCACGGAAAGTTTAGCTTCCGCATCGCGTTTTTTACAGATAATACTGGAAAATGCCCAGATAGCAGCTCATGATAAGATGGCCCTGTGTCAGGACACGGGGCTGGTAGTTGCTCATATTGAATTGGGACAGGAAGTCCATCTGGTAGGAGGACAACTCGAAGAGGCTGTTAACCAGGGGATACGGGATGGTTACCTGCGAGGTTATTTGAGAAAATCAGTGGTTAATGACCCTTTTGAAAGAAAAAATACTGGGGACAATACCCCGGCTATTATACATATTCATCTGACAGCCGGTGACCGTTTAAGAATAACTCTTTTTCCCAAGGGTGCAGGCAGTGAAAATATGGGCCAGTTGGCAATGCTAAAGCCATCTGCCGGTATTGAAGGAGTCAAGGAGTTTATCTTAAAAGTGGTTAGAGAAGCTTCAGGGAACCCGTGCCCTCCTATCATCGTGGGCGTAGGAGTAGGAGGTAATATGGAGAAAGCGGCCCTGTTAGCCAAGCATGCACTTTTGAGAGAAGTGGGTCAGCCCAATCCTCGACCGGAACTGCAAGCATTAGAGGAAGAAATGCTCAACAAGATTAATGATTTAGGAATAGGGGTACAGGGTCTGGGCGGTGATACTACGGCACTGGCTGTAAACATAGAGACTTATCCAACCCACATTGCTTGTTTGCCGGTGGCAGTAAACCTCGGATGTCATTCTACCCGCCGTATAACAGTTGAAGTTTAGGTGCCAGGCACCTAACTTAAATAACATTTGCTTGAGAAGCTAAAGTGGAGTTGTGGGAAGGAGTAACACGGTGAAGAAATTAAAAGCGCCGCTAAATGGACAAGATATAACTGAGTTAAAAATGGGAGAAGAAGTATTGGTCGAAGGAGTCATCTATGCGGCTCGTGATGCCGCTCATAAAAGAATGGTGCAAGCTATTGAGGCAGGGCAAGATTTACCCTTTGATCTTAACGGGCAGATGATTTACTATGTGGGACCCTGTCCGGCACCTCCGGGACGAGTGATAGGATCTGCCGGTCCTACTACTTCAGGAAGAATGGACGCATATGCGCCATTGCTTATAGAACGTGGGTTAAAGGTAATGATCGGCAAAGGTTCCAGGGATAGAGGGGTTATCGAGGCTATGCAGAAATATGGTGCGGTTTACCTGGCGGCAGTAGGAGGGGCCGGAGCATATCTGGCAAAAAGAATAGTGTCGGCTGAGATAGTGGACTATCCTGATTTGGGCCCGGAAGCTCTATTGAAACTGGAAGTCAAAGACTTTCCATGCATTGTTGCCATTGATTCTCAGGGCAATGATATATACGCAAGGCCGTAAGGGTGAAATCAGAAAACATAATTTGTTAAGGAGGGTATTATGACGAGACCTAATAACAGGCAAAATGACGAGATGCGTCCGGTACGCATTACTCCAGGTTTTACTAAAAACCCGGATGGGTCGGTACTGGTTCAGACCGGGGACACAATGGTTCTTTGCTCGGCCATGATTGAGCCCAAAGTACCTGGCTTTTTAAAGGGAACTGGCTCAGGCTGGGTCACGGCAGAATATTCTCTCTTGCCTTCATCCACGGAAACCAGAACCCAGAGAGAAGCCGCTAAGGGAAAGATCACCGGCCGGACTTCTGAGATTCAGCGCTTGATCGGAAGATCATTGCGAGCAGTAGTAGATATGAAAGCTCTGGGAGAGAGAACTGTCTGGATCGACTGTGATGTCCTGCAGGCAGATGGCGGCACCAGAACGGCATCCATTACAGGCAGCTTTGTAGCTCTCTGTCTGGCACTTATGAAATTGCAGGCTGAAGGAGTTATAACTGAGCTGCCGATAATTGATTATGTTGCAGCTACCAGTGTGGGGATTGTTGATGGCGAAGTGGTATTGGATCTTGAGTATATAGAAGATTCACAGGCAGAGGTGGACATGAACGTAGTAATGACTGGCAACGGAGACTTTGTTGAGGTTCAGGGGACTGCAGAGGGCAGCCCTTTTAGCAAGGCTAAGCTCGATGAACTATTAACGCTGGCCGAAAAAGGTATCAGGGAAATAATTGCCTTACAAACGAATATCCTTGGAAAGGGAATAGATTATGCCTCAAAACTTGCTGATAGCGACTAGAAATCAGAAGAAAAAAAGAGAACTGCAAGTCATTTTAAGTGCCTGGAATATCAAACTATTAACCCTGGATGATATTGAAGGAATGCCTGAAGTAGAAGAAGATGGTGCTACATTTTCGGAAAATGCCTTAAAAAAAGCTCAGACAATTGCGCAGTTAAGCGGCTGCATAACTCTTGCTGATGATTCCGGACTAGTGGTAGACGCACTTGGTGGAGCACCCGGAGTGTTTTCGGCTCGTTTTGCAGGGGTGGAAGCAAATGATAAAAATAACAATCTTAAACTACTGAATTTAATGCAGAATGTACCGGACGAGGATAGAACTGCACGATTCATTTGTGTAATCGCAGTTGCAGACCCTGAGGGTCATGTTAATACGGTACAGGGGGTCTGTGAGGGAAAGATAGGCGTAACACCTAAAGGACAGGGTGGTTTTGGGTATGATCCCTTATTTATACCCTCAGGGTTTTCTAAATCTTTCGCGGAGCTTTCCGATATGGAGAAGAACCAGATCAGTCACCGGGGCAAGGCTCTGCAGGAGACCAAGGTTCTGCTGGAGCGACTATTAGGTGCGGAGGGAACCATTTGATTATCGCAGCAGTGGCTGATACTCATGGTAATACAGAATTAATCAGCCAAACGTTGAATGAGATTAAACCTGACTATATTCTATTCGCTGGAGATTACTATAATGATGGCGAGATAATTTCCAAAAGCCTAAATATAGCTGCTGCTATTGTAGCGGGGAACTGTGATCTTACTAATCGGGCAAAACAGGAAGAAATAGTAACTTTCACGAACCAAAAGATATTACTGGTTCATGGGCACCAGTATGGCGTAAAAAGAGACCTTAACAGACTATATTATCGTGCCCGCGAGCTTGGTGTAGATGCAGTGGTATTTGGACACACACATAGCCCTTTTTGTGATAAGGTAGGTGACTTGTGGCTGATAAATCCAGGAAGTCCGGTCAGTCCCCGTTTACCGGGTCAGGGTAGTTTTGCACTCATAGAAATCGATGACAACGGACTCAAGGCTAATATAATAAACATAAATGAGGCTGGAAAATAAAATCTTAAGTACTATAATAATTAAAATAGAGTTTTTGAATTTTGACTATTAGAGGACATTTTATACTGGTGTTGAAGTATAATTAATGATATCAGGTGGGGTATAATACATAATATTTATATGAGATTGTAAAAATGTTAGAAAGGGGAATTTTCTAAATGGAGGAACTAACAAAACAAGTTAAAAGTGAGATGATAAGAACTTTTATATGGCTGCTGGTTGCTTTGGGTGCAGGTATAGGAGTTTATTTGGTTGCATGGAAGTAACTCTTATTTTAATTAGAGTATATGGAGCGGTTTTAAAAAAACTGCTCCTTTTTTAGAATTAATTTATTAAAGTTTTGTATAACTAATCAAGGTTTTAAATATGGGTTATAAATAGTAATTAATTTGACAAACATAACCTAAGTGGATATAATTCTTATTAAGAAATACCCCTTGGGGGTATGCGGGGTGGTTGAATGCAAACAGATATACGTAAAAAAGTAATTTCAAGGTTAAGACGTATTGAAGGCCAGGTCAGAGGCGTACAGCGCATGATCGAAGAAGAAGCTGATTGCGGCGAGATATTAAATCAGATAGCTGCTATTAAATCAGCGATCCACCATGCAGGTATTATTATGTTTGAGAACCATGCCCAGGAATGTATATTGAAATCTCTCAATGACAGTGATCAGGAGCAAAGCCTTGATGAGATAGTAAAGGTAATGGGCAGATTCATCAAATAGATTTTAAAAGGAGGGATTACTTGTGTCGAATGTAGTAAGCATAAGCACAGACAATTTTGATAGCGAAGTAGTTCAGGCGGCAAAACCGGTATTGGTTGATTTTTGGGCGCCCTGGTGCGGACCATGTAAAATGCTTGGGCCAATTGTTGATACCCTGGCTGATGAGAATGCAGACAAAATCTCCGTAGGAAAACTCAATGTCGACGAAAATCAGGCTCTGGCCGGTCAATTTGGTGTGAGGGGCATACCTACTCTGATATTTTTTAAGGCAGGTAAGGAAGTAAAGCGAATAGTAGGTGCTCAGAACAAGAACCAATTGCAAAAGGTTATCGATGAAGTTATTGGCTAACCAAACCGATTAAAGAAGCGAATCTCTGCGTTATTAAAATAAATCCCGTTCCGTCACGGGATTTTTCGCAAGTGGGGACGGTTCTTGCCTTGCGGTATAAACCCGCAAGGCAAGAACCGTCCCCACTTGCGGTCCCCACTTGCGAAAATTTTGGGCTTTTTTATGCCTTGATTTTCACTCCTGTCATCGGTCTGAAATGATTTTTTAGAGAATAACTATTTTTTATTTTTGGTGGGGAGAGCTCGCAGAAATTCACTAATCGTATTTTCATAGCCATTACTGCTGGGATGATAGAAATTTACTGTTCCGATCTCATCAGGCAGATAGTCCTGTTGTACATATCCCCCAAAATCGTGCGGATATTTATATCCTTTACCTTTTCCTAGTTTAGAACCAGCCTGGGAGTGGGAGGTGTCTCCCAGATGTGCAGGTACCGTAACCCGATTTCCAGCACGTACAGACGCCAATGCTTCATCAATGGCTCTTTTACTGCTGTTGCTTTTCGGCGCAGTACATAGATATATAGTAGCTTCCGCCAGGGGAATACGAGCTTCAGGGAGCCCAACATATTGGACTGCGCTCGCAGCAGCGCTGGCTATAGAAAGTGCGTTAGGATCAGCCAGCCCAATATCTTCGGCAGCGTGCACGATCAGCCGACGAGCAATAAATTTTGGGTCTTCACCGCCCTCCAGCATGACTGCAAGCCAGTAAATGGCTGCATTGGCATCAGAACCGCGAATGCTTTTTATAAAGGCAGAAATAGTGTCGTAATGATAATCCCCGCTGCGGTCATATTTAATAATTAGTTTTCCGGTAACGTTCTTAACCAGATCGACAGTTATATCCAGGTATTGGTTAGGATTATAATAAGAACTGATTATGGTATCCAGAATATTTAGCGCCATGCGTGCATCACCCTGTGATGCTTGTACAAGGACAGCCAAGCCGTCTGCACTTAACCTGATATCAAGATTGCCGAGCCCCTTATCTTTATCTTGAAGGGCGTGGGTAACAATCTGTGCGATATTTTCGGATCGTAAAGCTTCCAGAATATAGAGCTTCATGCGGGATAGCAGAGCCGTGTTTAACTCGTAGAGAGGATTTTCGGTGGTGGCCCCTACTAGAATAAGCGTGCCGTCTTCTACGGAGGGTAACAGTACATCCTGCTGCCCCTTATTAAAACGGTGAATTTCATCCACAAAAAGAATAGTCTGCCTTTGGTAATATTTAAGACGATCCTGTGCATCAGTGGCTACCTTGCGGATATCTCCTACCCCAGCAGTAACTGCCTGCATATATTCAAAATGTGAGTTGGTCATCCGCGCAATGATTCTAGCGATACTAGTCTTACCGGTTCCCGGAGGGCCATAAAGCACAAATGAATGAAGCTGATCCTTTTCAATAGCATTTCTAAGCGGAGCACCCGGTCCGACAATGTGTTCCTGCCCAACTACTTCATTAAGACTTTGAGGCCTCATTCTCCAGGCCAGAGGAGCATTAGCTTCTTTGCTTTTAGTATTACTGACTGCAAATAGATCCATTTAAACTACCTCCTCCAGCTAATAATAATTGGAGATGCTTTGCAGTCATTATAGAACAATAGCTGGACACTGCCAAGTACCACAGGACTTAGGCTTGATTATATATGGTTTAGATGATATAAATTAGAAAAAACAAAGGAGATTCCGGTGAAAGTTGCAGTTTTATTAAGCGGGGGTATTGACAGCACCGTCGCTGGTTTATTATTGAAAGAACAGGGTTATGAAGTCGTAGGCCTGACCATGGTCAACTGGGACGATTCCGTTGGCCGTAAGGGCGCTGATGCTGCCCGCTGGCTGGGAATTAAGCATCAGATAGTGGATCTAAGGGTGGTGTTTAAAGAAAGGGTTATAGATTACTTTTGTTCGGCTTATGAAAATGGATACACCCCTAATCCCTGTGTTGAATGCAACCGGTACATTAAATTCGGGACTCTTTTAGATATTGCCAGACAGGATGGCTGTGATATGGTTGCGACCGGTCATTATGCTCAGGTGGAATTTAGTCAGGCTCTGAATAGATATTTGCTGAAGAAGGGCGTGGATAATAAGAAGGATCAGAGTTATTTCCTGTATAGATTAACTCAAGATCAATTGGCGCACGTTATTTTTCCTCTGGGCGGTTTTAATAAAGATGAAGTAAAGACTATGGGTCGTCAGATGAAAATGGAAATGGCAGAATCCAAAGAAAGCCAGGAAATATGTTTTATACCTAAAGATTACCGCGAATTTTTAAGAGGCAGGATAAAATGCCGCAATGGAGAGATCTGCGACGCTGAGGGCAGGACACTGGGAAATCATCAGGGTTTGGCTTTTTATACAATTGGACAGCGCAAGGGGCTGCGAATAAGTGGCGGCAGACCTCTTTATGTTGTTGGTTTGGACACCGAAAAAAATGTTCTCCAGGTGGGTGAAGATAAGGATTTGTACAGCCATAGCCTGCTGGCGACTGCTGATAATTTCATCTACTATGAAAAAATCGATTCGCGTTTACAGGTAAAGGCGAAAATCAGGTATGCAGCTAAGCCTGCTGATGCAGCTATAAAAATGGAAGATGATAATGTAAGAGTGGAGTTTGTGGAACCTCAGCGTGCTGTTACGCGCGGTCAGTCAGTAGTTTATTACCTGGATGATTATGTCTTAGGTGGAGGAGTTATCATCTGAAACAAGGGGAAACAAGGGGACGGTTCTCTCGTTTCCTCATTGAGGGAGGAAACGAGAGAACCGTCCCCTTGTTTCCGTTGATTTTTTGGAAACTATCGGAATGTGCCTATATTAGGCACATTTTTTTATGTTTATGAGGAGAAACTATCAAAAAGATATTAGAGCAAGGTTTGCTTCCGGTTTGTCCGGGTCAGGAGGAATAAGAGCTTGAAGTTACGCAGTTTAGAAAATCTGCCGGTTTTATTAGAATTCTCAACTGAGGAAATTGGACATGTAAAGAAGGCAGTTATAGGAGATGATTTCAAGCTGGCATACCTGGTTATAAATTGTGACAAAACTGGCCCAGGTATTATTTTTGCAGAAGATTTTGCATTGGGAAAAGAAGCTGTGATCATTTCTGATATGGAAAGTATTAAATCTTATGCACATGGGGAAGAATCATCAATATATGAAAAAAAGTTAGGTGACACGGTATTTGATAGGGAAGGTAAGGAATTAGGAGTTTTAAGTGACTTTATCATAAGCGCAGATGAAAAAAGAGTTCGAGGGCTGGAGCTATCCTCTGGAGTATTTAAAGATATCCTGGAGGGGCGCAGTGAAATACCTCTGCAATCGGTTAAATGGGCAAGCCTTGAAAGTGCTGTGATAAGTCCGGAAGGGAGCGATGTTTTGTGATATTAAAATGTCCAGTATGTCGGGGGCTACAGGTGGGTAAGGTAGGAAGCGACCAGTATTATTGTTGGAATTGTTTCCTGGAATTCAATTATGCACGGGGAAGGCTCAATCTTTATGAGTTAGGCGAAGATGGGGTGCTGACAGCCATGGATGAGACTCCGGGGCTGATATAGGAGCCTTTTATACATATATCGCTGATACTACGGTGCTCATGGTTTAATTTTATTAGCTATGAGCATCGCTATAATAATGGAATTTCTAACAGTACTCGTGTGGAAAGCAGGTTGAAGGAGATGTCATGGCGGCATAACAAAATTTTACGTGGGTTATTATTGGTTGTGGTGGTGGGAGCCACCTTTTATTTTTTATATTTAATACGGGATGTAGTTTTTAGTTTCTTGTTTGGAGCCATTTTAGCATATTTTCTCTACCGACCAGTTTTATGGATGGAAAAGAAAGGGCTAAAGAGGGTGTGGGCAATCATAGTTATATATCTTTTAGTTCTCGTCGTAATAGGGCTGCTTTTATGGTTTACTGTACCTAAGTTAATACAAGAATTGAGCGCGTTAGCCGATATATTGCCGCAGTACGCCAGCCAGCTGGAATCGTTCTTAAACCAGATTAACGGCATCCATTGGCCAGGTAAACTAGACCAAATAATCCAAGACAATACTGCCAAGTTTGAAAATGAAATATATATTATCCTGCAGAGCTTTATCAATGTGATGTACAGTGTTGTAAGCAAGGCACTGATTATAGTATTTGCACCTATTCTGGCATTTTATATAATAAAAGACTGGGAGAAGATCAGAATAGCTTTCTCCAGCATATTACCTCCGGTAACCAGCCGTGAAATAGGGGTTCTAGCTAAACAAATTGATGGTGTGATTATTGAATTTTCCAAAGGCTATTTAATGATTGCCGGGATGATTGGTTTGCTCGTAGGAGCTGCAGCTGCATTAATTGGCGTAAAATATGCATTATTGATAGGAATTATCTCTGGCCTAAGCGAGTTAATACCATATTTCGGACCATTCCTCGGAGGAATTCCTGCTGTCGGGCTGGCATTGTCGCAATCACCCTATACCGCTTTGTACATGGCAACGGCTATAATAGTTTTGCAGCAAGTCGAATGTAATATTATAACTCCTAAGATAATTGGCGAAAGGGTGGGGATGCATCCTTTACTGATGGTTTTTGCACTTCTGGCCGGAGGTAAGCTGATGGGGATATGGGGGATGATTATTGCCGTTCCGCTGGCTGCTTCATTTAAGATCATTGTAACCTACTTATATTTAAAAATAGTCGAGCCGTAAATTTATAGATCAGCATTTGTTGACATAGGCCGATTAATCAATGAAAATAGTTTAATAAAGTACTATGAGGAAAAGAGGAGGCCAGGCTCGTGTGGACTAGCAGTGAGATTCGCAGGACTTTTTTAGAATATTTTGAGAAGAAACAGCACAACATCGTAGAGAGTTCTTCACTGGTGCCAGTTAATGACCCCACCCTGCTTTTTGCGAATGCGGGAATGAATCAATTTAAGGATGTCTTTTTGGGGATTGACAAGCGCCCTTATAATCGGGCGACTACTTCTCAAAAGTGCGTACGGGCAGGGGGAAAGCATAACGACCTGGATACAGTGGGGAGAACTCCTCGTCATCATACTTTTTTTGAAATGCTGGGTAATTTCTCCTTTGGAGATTATTTTAAAGAAGATGCTATTAAATTCGCATGGGAGTTTCTTACCGAGGTAGTCGCTATTCCGAAGGAAAAACTTTGGGCTACTATTTATTTGGATGATGATGAGGCGTACCAATTATGGCAGACCATTACAGATGTTCCGGTAGATAGGATCATAAGGCTCGGTGAAAAGGATAACTTCTGGAGTATGGGAGATACTGGTCCTTGTGGACCATGCAGCGAAATAATGTATGATCGGGGCCTCGAATATTCCTGTGGTCATCCTCAATGTGGCATAGGAGTGTGCGACTGCGATCGCTGGCTGGAAATATGGAATTTGGTTTTTATGCAGTATAATCGCGATGAAAAAGGGGTTATGTCGCCTCTACCGCGGCCAAGTATCGATACAGGGATGGGACTGGAACGGCTTACTTCGGTACTGCAAAATGTGGATAGTAATTTTGATACTGACCTTTTCATTCCCATTATTAAGGCAATAGAGAATTTGACCGGAAGAAGATATGATAAGGGCGAAGCTGGATTTCCTTTCCGGGTAATCGCCGATCATAGCCGAGCATGCACTTTCCTTATAGCTGACGGGATTTTACCCAGTAACGATGGCCGAGGGTATGTTCTAAGACGCATTCTGCGCAGGGCAGTAAGGTTTGGCCAATTTCTGGGGATAGAAGAACCATTTCTGTATAAGAATGTAGATGTGGTTTGTGAATTAATGAAAAATGCCTATCCACAGCTTCTGGAAAAAGGGGAGTTTGTGAAAGAGGTTATCAAGGTTGAAGAAGAAAGGTTTTTCCTAACCCTAAAAGAAGGGGTTAAGAAAGTTGAAGAAATCATAAAAATCGCTGGCAGCGAAGGCAGAACGGTGATTAAAGGAGAAGAAGCTTTTACACTATATGATACTTATGGGTTCCCGCTTGACCTCACTGAAGATATGGCCGAAGAGAACCAGTTTACGGTCGACACGGACGGCTTTAATCGTGCGATGGAAGAACAGCGCAATCGGGCGCGTCAGGCTCAGAAGGGCGGAAACGCATTTGCAAGTGATCAGAATCTGGCTGAACTCCTGGCGGACATGCCTGAGACAGGCTTTACCGGATATGATAGATATGAGGATGAGTCGGTTGTATTGGCCATCATTAGAAACGATGAGATGGTAGATTTTGCTGCTGATACAGATATAACTGTAATTAGTTCAAGTACCCCCTTCTACGCCGAAAGTGGCGGGCAGGTAGCTGATACTGGATATATTTATGCTGATACCGGTTCAGTACAGGTTCTGGATGTCCAGAAGTTAGCCCGATGGATCATTCATACAGGCAGAGTTTCCGGAAGTATACGCCGGGGTGACAAGGTGAAACTAGTACTGGATAAGGAAACGAGAATGGATACTTGCCGCAACCATACGGCAACTCATTTATTGCATAAAGCACTTCGAATTGTATTAGGAGAGCATGCGCAGCAGAAGGGATCTCTGGTTGAACCAGGTAAGCTTCGTTTTGATTTTTCCCAGTTGTCAGCTTTAACAGGGGAGCAGGTGAGTGAGGTTGAGAATATTGTAAATCAAGCTATACTGCAGACCTATCCGGTTACAACTACAGTTAGTAGTATCAAAGAGGCTCGGGAAATGGGTGCAATGGCTCTGTTCGGTGAAAAATATGGTGAAGAAGTCCGTGTTGTTCAGGTAGGTGATTTTAGCTTAGAACTCTGCGGTGGTGCACATATAGGTAATACAGGGCAGATTGGATTGTTTAAAATACTTAGTGAAGGCAGTATAGGGTCAGGACTAAGACGAATTGAGGCTCTTACGGGCAGACATGCCCTGGCCTATTTGAACGATATGGAAAGGGAAGTTAAAGAAGCAGCAACGACCCTGCGCACTACACCTGCTGACCTGAATAAGCGTATCGATGCTTTAAATCGGGCACTAAAAGAACGGGAAAAAGAAATTGATCAATTAAAATCGCGGATATCGAAAGCCTCAAGTGAAGATATCATAAATCAGGCTTATGATCTTAATGGCGCGCATATTCTTATTGCCGAGATCCAGTCCCAGGATGGCAATAACCTGCGTCAAAACGCAGAAATGTTAAAAGATAAATTAGGCAGCGCTGTAGTTGTCCTGGGCTCAATAATTGAAGACAAGGTTGCATTGGTATGTTTTGCTACCAAAGATATGGTAGAGAAAGGAATACATGCCGGAAAAATTATAGGAGTTGCAGCTCAGGCAGCCGGTGGCGGCGGAGGCGGACGCCCGGATATGGCTCAGGCAGGGGGAAAAGATATAACCAAGTTGAGCCAGGCGCTCTCTTCTGCAAAAGAAATGGTGGAAAAAACATTGTCATAGACGCAGGATAATTACTTGCTATGTAGAAATATTACCGTGAAGGGGAGGTGGTTGTATGCCTCAAGTTCCAGGAGATCATACGGTAAGTTTTAAATGGGAAAAAGAAGATCCGGATCAGGTGTACAGCATATTAAAAAGTGTTTATGAAGCACTGGAAGAAAAAGGTTATAATCCCTTAAATCAGTTAGTGGGCTACATGATTTCGGGAGAGCCTGCTTATATAACCAGTCACAAGCAAGCACGTAATCTGATTTGCAAGGTAGATCGAGATGAGATTATGGAAGTTCTTTTGAAGAAATATCTGGGATAATTAGCAATCATACCCCCACGCTTAAGCGTGGGGGTTTTTGCGGTATTGACATGAGCCTGGAGCAGGCTGCTTATTTGGCATATAAGAATTCTGTATAAAAATGGTATAAGGACAGGTGTTTATGAGAATAATGGGTTTAGACGTGGGAAAAAAAAGAATAGGTATAGCTATTAGTGATGAAATGGGATGGACGGCGCAAGGCCATTCTGTTCTAGTCCGAGGCAAGCCGAAAGATGATTTACAGCAATTAGCCGACTTATGTGCAGAGTATAAGATAGAAAAAATCGTCCTGGGCTTCCCACGCAATATGAATGGGACAGTAGGGCCTAAGGGGGAAGAAATTCAAGAATATGGCCGGGAGCTTGAGGAATATCTTTCTTTGCCGCTGGACTACTGGGATGAAAGGTTAACTACTGTAGCAGCGCAGAAAGTTCTGTTGGAGGCTAATGTCTCACGTCAGAAACGAAAAGGTGTTATCGATAAGCTGGCTGCTGTAAATATATTGCAGGGCTATCTGGATCGACTAGCCAACAAGTAATTTGACAAAGAACTGTGGAAAATATTAGAATGACGTTAGTCTTTAGATTGGAGGTAATTACATGGATCACGAGGAAATATTTGATGATGAGGAATTCCCGATACTAGTTTTAGTTGACGAGGACGGAGAGGAGCATGAGTTTGAACTTCTAGCGGAACTGGATGTAGAAGATCAAAGTTATCGAGTTCTAATTCCAGTTGACGGAGATGAAGATGAAGATGTTGACGAAGACGCGGAAGTAGAGGTAGTGATACTTAAGGTAGTATACGATGAGGAAGGTAACGAGTTCTTGGGCGATATCGAAGATGACGAAGAGTGGGAAAAGGTTGCCGATGCCTGGCAGGAACTTGCAGACAGCGAAGAAGAAGAAATATAGTTTCAATAATAAAGAAGCCTTAAGGCTTCTTTTTATTGAATTTAGAAATGTCATATTTAGAGTGGAATCTGTAATATAATTAGGGAGAACGACTACACTCAGTAAGGTTTTGGGGGTTGGGGTTTGGAACAGAATAAACTTAAATCAGGGATGGCATATGCCCTGGTATTACTGCTGGGTATATCCGGAGCGTTTTCCTATTATTTATATGATCAATATATAAACACCGACTACTTTCTGCCAGGCGTTGAGATTGGCGGTATTCCGGTTCAGGGCTATAATCTGGAGGAGGCTGCAACAGCTATAAGCCAGGCTATATTCGCAATGAACGCTGCCAGTGTTACTTTTTATAAGGATGACTATATATATCAAACTAAGCTGGGAGACTTATGTTCTCCCATAGATCCGGGCAAAATAGCAGAATCAGCATGGAAAGAAGAAAAGGCAAGAAGCTGGCGAGCTAAGGTCGCCAATATAAATGGAAAACAGAAAGTAAAATATCCCGTTAACCTACCTTACAATTCTGCTGTAAAAACGAAGCTGTTGCAGGAGTGGACTGCTAAATGGGGCGCTCCCTCCCAAAACGCGAGTTTAGAGGTTAACAGCAAAACCGGCCTGGTCATAATTCCTGCTCAATACGGTATGATGGTGAATGTGGAAGCCACTTATAAGGCTTTGCCTACGAATATAGATGAGGCCTCATCCTTTAGGATACCTATTATTGTTGAACGCCAAAAACCACAGGTAACTGATGACATGTTAAAAGATATGGGTGAGTTGTCGAGTTTTTCAACATATTTTAATTCAGGGGAAGTGAACCGATCACATAATCTATATATGGCGGCTTCCAGTATTAACAAAAGCATCATTGCTCCGCACACAGTTTTTTCATTTAACAATACGGTTGGCCAGCGTACAATGGAAAAGGGTTATTTGGATGCGATGGTTATTGTAGGGGGAAAATTCGAGCCCGGACTGGGAGGCGGAATCTGCCAGGTATCCTCGACACTTTATAATGCATGTCTGTTGGCGGGTCTGGAAATCAAGGAACGCAGCAATCATGGTCTGGCGGTTGCTTATGTTCCTTTGGGAAGAGATGCTACGGTTGCGTACGGGATTCAGGATTTCAAGTTTAAAAATAATACTGATTATCCCATATATATCCGGGCTTTAACGTCAGGAGGAAAGCTAACCGTAAATATTTATGGCAATTTAAATTATAAGAAGAAAATTTCTATATACCATATTGTAGATGAGACTGTTAATTATACTACTGTTACAGAAAGAGATCCGAAATTACAACCTGGTGAGCAAAAAATTGATCATAATGGTCAACCTGGTTATGTGGTTAGGTCTTTCAGGACATTCTATGGCAACGATGGGAAAGCTATCAAAACAGAACAGTTGGCCCGTGATGTTTATAAACCATTAAATAAGCTGATATTGGAAGGGCCTGAAGCTCTGCCGGCTCCGGTTCCCAATACCGGTACCAATCCTCCTCCCGACGGGAATGGTTCACAACAGCCCGGTTCAAATGTTCCGGTTCAGCCAATTGTGCCCATTCCACCTAACAATACAAATCAGGAAACACCAGGAGCAGTTAATCCAAACGATTTGATTATTTAGCGTAATTGTGCTATTAATCGATTAATTGCTGTTGCTTTTGTGGGGTCCATAATAAAGATATTTAGATAAAGGTGAGAAGAGATGATTGAACCCGAAATGAGAAAATTGAATCCTAAAATAGTTTTGTTTTCATTACTCTTATTGCTGAGCTTAACTATTGCTGGCTGGCAGATCATAACCCAACAGTACCTGCCAGTAAACCCTAATGACAAGACCATAATCGAAGTGCGAGTGCCTGAAAACAGTTCAGCTCGTGAAGTAGCTGCGTTGCTTAAACAAAATGGCCTTATCCGCAATGAGAGGGTTTTTCTCAGCTATTGCCGCCAAAAGGGATTGGACAAACAGTTGAAGGTTGGGCTGTATACTTTCAGCAAAAGTCAATCCCTGCAAGAACTGGCTTTACAAATAGCCCAGGGCAAGGTGAAAAGTTCATCTTTTACTATTCCCGAAGGATATACTGTAAGGCAAATAGGGGAATTATTAATCAATAAACAGATTTGTACCCAAGAGCAGTGGAAGCAAGCTTTGCAGGCTAATTATAATTATGATTTTATTACACCTATCAAGCCCGGGCAAACTGCGGATGAAAAACGCCTGGAGGGATATCTCTTTCCAGAAACATATACAATCAACGAGAAAACGAGTGCTCAGGATATTATAAATATTATGCTGGAGAGTTTCGCTGCCGTTTGGAACAAGGAGTATGCAGGACAGGCGGGAGAGAAAAAGCTGAGCCTACACAAAACCATTATTATTGCATCACTGATTGAACGAGAAGCCCGGGTCTCTGAAGAAAGAAAGAGAATTTCCGGGGTAATCTACAACCGTTTGCAGAAGGGAATGCCTCTGCAGATTGATGCTACGGTTCTTTATAGTTTGGGAGAGCACCGGGAAACGGTGACGTACAAGGATCTGGAAAATAACTCGCCGTATAATACCTATAAAAATGCAGGTTTACCACCCGGTCCGATTGCATCGCCAGGAAGAGCTTCCATTGATGCCGCAATTAACCTTGAACAACATTCCTATTATTATTATGTAGCCAAGGGTGATAACAGTCACTATTTTTCTTCAACATATGCCGAGCATCTGGCTGCTAAGAAAAAATATGGCCTTTAAGAACGAGGCTGGAGGTAGTTCTATGCATAAACCTGAGCTGGTTCTTCCGGCCGGAGACTTGGAAAAGCTAAAGACCGCACTGCTTTTTGGTGCGGATGCTGTATATATTGGCGGAAAGGAATTCAGTCTGCGTGCTTTTGCGGGCAACCTTGCCCTTTCCGAAATTTCATCAGGATTGGATTATGCCCACGAGCGGGGGAAAAAGGTCTACGTTACAGTTAATATTCTGGCCCACAATCGGGACCTGGTAAATATGCCTGCCTATTTAGAACAGTTGCACCACCTGGGAATAGATGGCCTGATAATAGCTGATCCTGGGGTCATACGCCTCGCAAATACCTATGCACCAGGTATCCCTATAACAGTTAGTACCCAGGCTAATATCAGCAATTATGAATCAGCGGCTTTATACCGTGATCTAGGAGCAAAGCGAATAGTTCTGGCTCGAGAACTAACTCTGGACGAAATTATTGATATTAAAAACCGAGTAGATGTTGAAGTGGAAGTATTTATACATGGAGCTATGTGTGTATCATATTCAGGCAGATGCCTCTTATCTCATTATATGACTGGGAGAAGTGCCAACCTTGGAGCTTGTGCTCATCCTTGCCGTTACCGATATCATCTGGTGGAGGAGAAGAGGCCTGGCCAATATTATCCTCTGGAAGAAGATGAGCGGGGGAGTTATATATTCAATTCCAGGGATTTGTGCTTACTTGAATATCTGCCCCGATTAATGGAGGCAGGGATAGATGCTTTCAAAATAGAGGGCAGGATGAAGAGTCCTCTTTACGTGGCATCATTGGCCCGGGTATATAAACAAGCGATTGACTATTATACAAATAGCACTTACTATGACGAACGGAAAATACAGTCATGGCTTGATGAACTGCTGGCAGTGGCTGCAAGGCCTTTCACCAGTGGTTTTATCGAAGGGGAATCTCCATTGATTCAAGACATCGAAAAGCAGGAAATATTGGGAAGGTCAGATTTCTGCGGGGTTGTAAAAGGGTATCATATAGATAACGGAATGGTTGAAGTTGAACAGCGTGCCAATTTCGGCCCTGGGGATCCGCTCCAATTTATGTTACCGGACGGTAATATAATAGATGTGGAACTGGCAGAACTATTCGACCAGGAAGGTGTTTCTCTCGATCGGGCCCGTCATCCCCGGCAAAGGGTATTTATACCTTGCGGAAAATCTATACCTGAATATAGTATCTTGAGGAGGGCAGGAGCAATATGAAGAATGAAATCTTTGCCCGAGTAAGTCCTGATCGTATTGATATGCTGACCAAATTGGTGGAGGCATATGATAATCTTGGGATTGTTTCCACCCTTGATCAGTCCAGTGGTTTAGTAGTTATTCGGGTTACCACAGATACCTGGACGGAAATGCTGGAAATCCTTCAAAATCTCCCTTTTCCTATAACTATACAAGACTCTCCTGTATAATTAGCCTCCTGACGGCCAATGATATTAGAAAGGCCGTAGGGGGTTTTATTTTTGCTTAATAAACGAATAATTCTGCTCATGAGCCTATTTTTCTTTATGTTCTCGGCTTTATTGGGCAGAATTTTTTATTATCAGATTATAAAAGGAGAAGATATCAGCCGGCAGGCTGCTGCCATGCGCAGCCAGCAGATTGCCCTGAGCGAGTATAATCGCGGTGACATACTGGACCGGAACCTATCGCCATTAACCAGCACCCATACTTCTTCTGCGCTTTACTGTCTAACGGGGTTAATAAACAGGGATGCGAATATTAAGATCGGCGAGAACAAAGAAGGCGGTCAGGCAGGCAAAGAACAAATTTATCAAGATTTAGCCCAATATCTGGCGCAGGTATTAAAAGATAGAAACGCACAAGAAATACTCGCTGAAATAAAAGGTGCAGGAAAGGGAACGCAGTTTGTAAGGATTGATGATAACCTTAGTTCTTCAGAAATTGCTCAAATTAATGCCGCTCACCCAATGGGGCTGGTAGTTGCACCCATAATAAACAGATACCGGGAAGATGGTTTTCTTGCTCATCTCCTGGGTTATGCAAGCAAAGGAGAAGAAAGCCAGGGTCAATCTGGTATAGAAAAGGCCTATGAAAAAGTATTAAAGGCTAATCCATCCTCACAGGAGTTAATCTCAGTGTTGGATGCAAGGGGCAGACCTATCCAGGGGCTTATGTTCAAGGTTAGAGATAAACGCAGCCAGGAGGGATCTGTTGTCCTAACTATCGATAAGCGCATCCAGGAAGTTGTTGAAAAGGCCATGAATAAGAAGGTTGAGAAGGGGGCTGTTGTGGTTATGGACATTCACAGTAAAGAGATCTTGGCCATGGCGAGCAGACCGACATTTAATCCCTATCAGATAAGTAATATTATAGCTTTTGATAATCGCAGTACGCTAAGCAATCGGGCTGTAAGTAAATATAATCCAGGCTCTATATTCAAAATATTACTCAGTGTCGCCGCTCTGGAGGAAGGGACAGTTAAAATTGACGAACCATTTAACTGTTCCGGTAAATATGTATTTAATGACCAAGTAACTATATCCTGTTGGAAGGAGGAGGGACACGGTGCATTAACCTTTTCCCAGGCCTTTGCCAATTCATGCAATCCTACTTTTATTCGGGTGGGTTTACGTTTAGGAAGAAGCCAAGTCTTGAACTATGTGGATAAATTACATCTCACCGATGAGACTATTATTGGATATGATACTGGCGATATGGGGACTTATGTCAGGATTGACAGGGGAGAACCGGCTCTGGGAAATGCTTCACTTGGACAAGAGGGAGTAATGATTAGCCCCCTGCAGATTGCATCGCTGTTATCTACTGTAGCTGATGATGGCTATTGGGCGCCTCCAGCCCTGGTTAAATATACGATTGATCAAAAAGGTAATAAAAATGAACTTGTGTCGGGTAATCGCAAGCAGGTTATATCCTCTGGAACTGCAGAGAAGGTAAGAGGGCTCCTGAAAAAGGTGGTAGAAGAAGGAACTGGAAAAACTGCCGCGATTCCAGAGGAACGGGTAGCTGGCAAAACAGCTACCAGCCAAACCGGACGAATGAAAAGTGAGGATGAAGAAATATTAAATACCTGGTTTGCTGGTTATTTGCCGGCTGAGCAGCCTCGCTGGGCAATTGTTGTTATGGCTGAAGAGGGAAGCTCCGGATCACAAAACTGCGCTCCGGTTTTCAAAGAAATAAGCCAGGGGATTTTGCAGTATTACTAGCACTCCACTCGTTCCCAGACGGTATTTTCTATGAAAAGTTTAAAAAGGTCTTCATCAAGTTCACTGTTTGTGGCCATAAATTCGAGTGTTTTCAGAGCCTGTTCAATCGAAAAAGCCTTTTTATAGGGGCGGTCTGCTGCTGTAAGTGCATCAAATACGTCGACTAAAGCTAGAATCCTTCCTTCCAGTGGGATATCATCACCTGTTAGACCGTAGGGGTAGCCTTTACCATCAAGGCGCTCGTGGTGAATGCTAGCAAAGAAGGGTACTTTTTTCAGTTTTTGGCAAAATGGGATTTTATCTAGTAAACACTTGGTTACTGACACATGTTCTTCTATTACCTGACGTTCTGACTCTGTCAAAGTTCCTTTGGCCACGCTCAAGGCGGTAAGTTCTGTTTCGGTCAGCCAGGGATGATGGTTGCCTTCTTGGTCTAGGTAGGTTAGACTGGCGACTTCCTTTAATTGTTCAATAATTTCATTATCAACTAAAGTTGCAGGATTATTCACTCTTTTAATCAGATCTCGGGTTTCTTGCACAAAGTATTTCTTTTCTCGCCAGTTATTATCCAAGGCTATAAGGGTATTATGATCGGCATTATCTTTAAGAGAAAGCTTTTCCTCAAGGTATTGCATTTTCAGGTAAGCTTCAATAAGTTCTAACCGTTGCAGAACTAATTCGATTTGAGCTTCAATGCGACTGGCCTTATTCATGACCGCCAGAGGAGTAACGATTTTTCCTATGTCATGCAGCCATCCAGCCATAACCAACTGGGCTGTTCTATCTTCGTCAAAATATACGTCCGCCCATTTTCCTACTGTTTGCATATCAATTAAATTGGCTAATTCCCCGGCCAGACGAGCAACCCTACGAGTGTGATTGGCCGTGTAAGGAGTACGGGAGTCTATAGCCGTGGTCATTACTTCCACAAAGGAATGGAAGATCTTATCGATATCAGTCAAGAACTGCATATTGGTAAGGGAAATAGCAGCCTGGGAGGCCAGTGAAGAAATTACTTTTACATAGTAGGGAGCAAATGGGATCGTATAGCCTTCTTCATCCTTGGCATTAAGCAACTGAAGTACCCCTATAACTTGTCCTTCATGATTTTCTAAAGGAATTACAAGCATGGAGATAGTCCTGTATCCAGTTATCTGGTCATATTCCTTGGGGCCTGAGAAATCGAATCCTTCGGCTTTGTAAACATCAGGGATGTTTACGATCTGTTTGTTCATCGCTACATAAGCAGATACATTCTCTGGGCACAGGATAACTGGGGGTAGGTTGATATGTTCCCCCATTCCCCCTTTAAACAATTTCATAGAATCATTCTGAGTGATTTTGAACAACAGGTGATCGCCCTCAAGTAGATAAAGGGTTCCGGCATCAGCTCTGGTAATCCGGCGGGCTTCGCTGACGATCATCGCCAGAATCTGGTTGTGATCCTTTTGGGTAGAAAGCGCGATACCGATATTTAGTATGTCTTCAACCTGCTCTAAAATTTCTGAAGTATCAGTTTTCATAGACAAATTAACATTCCTTCACGAGCTGCTACCAGGTTGGGGTATTGCTCCTGGGCTTCACATTCAATAGCTTCAATTTCATTGTCCGAACGAAATGTGGCATGGTGAAATAAAACCAACTTTTTAGCTCCGCATGCTTTTACAAGTTTGATACCTTCCTGCCAGGTGGAATGTCCTTGGCCTGCAACGGAGGGAAAGCCTTCATAGCCAGCATATTCTTTATCTGTAAAATGGGTATCATAAATTAATAAATCTGCACCCGCAATAAAGTTTAATAAATCCAATTCAATCTTGTTAGTATGTTCTGAATCAGTCATATAGCAGCAGGAGCGTCCATCATGGTCCAGCCGATAAGCAAGACAACCTCCTGGGTGGTGATTTAAAAAACTGCTTAAGACGATTCCATCCCCCATTTGAATCGACTCACCGATAGTCAACTCGTGAAAGTAAATATTTGATCCCATTTCATCTAGACTAACTGGAAAATAATCGTACATCATTTGACCTTTTATGAGGTCTCTGAAAGAGAGATTAACACTCCGAAGCCCATATAGGGTAAAGCTATTGCCAGGAATAAAAGCAGGAGCAAAGAACGGAAAACCCTGGATATGATCCCAGTGTGTATGGGTTATAAAAATATCCCCGCAAATGTGCCCACCTTGTTTGACCAGATGCTGGCCTAGATTATAAATGCCTGTCCCTGCATCCATAATAAAAAGTCGGTCTCCAATTTGAATCTGAACACAGGGAGTATTGCCGCCATATTTAATAGTGTCGACCCCTGGTACAGGCAAAGAACCTCTTACCCCCCAGAAGGTGACCTCGAAATTAACTGTTGACATATTGGTACTGCCCCCTTAAGTTAGAACGGATAACTATTCAATATTTTAGCACAAAATGGCAGCAGGAAATATCTTTATGTCAATGAATGAATTATATCGGCTTGACCATAACAGCGAAAGAAACAAACGGTTTGTTGTGTTTCCATATCAGAATCCAACCACAGTTCTTTGCCATGCCTGGCAGGTTCAATTACTTTGATAACAGTCTGCCATTTTTCGTAATCCGGCAGTAATTCCGCAAAGCAGTTATTAACTTCTTCAAGTAATAGATCTTGATAAATAACATTTTCCTTTCCTTGAAAGAGGGCGGTATAAAATATCCGGGTTTCTACCAAATCCTGAAAGAAATGAGTCCCAAAAGACAGTTCCGGCATGTATCCCCCTTCCGATTCTGCGACTTCCACCAATACGGAAGCATTACAGATTTCTGCAAATGAAACCGGCACACCCAGAGAGGGGGTGCTGCTGCCCCACCGCCCGGGACCTATCAGCATATACGGATGAACATTTCGATCTTTAAACAGGCGGTTTAAGCGTCCTATCAGCCGGGCCACCTGATACTTATCGTTATTATTGAGGTTTGCATAAGTATGGGGGTGAACATAAATTATTCGCTCTAATTTCTGCTGCACGTTTCCACCCATGGAATTACGATAGGTGGAAAAAAGTATATCATTTTTGTCGAAACTCAACTTTGGAAATTTCCCATCACCTGATCTGCTTATTTGCAAGGGACGACACTGTAGGAGGTTGATCTGCATACTGCCGTCAGAAGCAAAATTTACAGTGAATTCAGTATCGACAGGGTAGGCATAGGCCTGTTCCAGCTCCTTCAAAATTCGACGCATCAGCTTAGGAAAAGATCCAGACAAAAACTCGTCAAAGGTTAATATCCATGCTTCGCGGTCCCCATGACCTATTTCTTTTAATCTTTGCGTAGTTTCATAGTCTTGATTTGCTACTTGTCTCCACCAAACCAGTCCCTCCCGTTGGCGGGCGATTATTGTTAAAGCAACTGTGTTCCAATTGTTTTGGGCTGTATCAAGTACATCGACTTTACGTTGCGAGAATCGTCTTATATCATCACGGTTGGAATCGGGTCGCAGGGATGGTTTATCCAGAGCTATAATGCGCGGATAATCGTCTTCTACCCGATCAACTGCCCGTGTGCCTAACCCTAATACCAGCCTTACCATGCCTGCTTTAGAATCCAGATCTTCGCGCCAGACATAGGGATTATGGGACATCGCTACCCCGGCCAGATCCGGGAAAAAGTAATGGGAGCGATGAGAACCTGATACTCTCTGAACCAACAATGCCATTTGTTCATCACTTTCAGCCATCCCTCTTTGCATCCGATAAGCCAAAGCATCTTCATTCATGGTACTGGCATAAATTGATTTCACTGCATTTTCAAAATTTTGGTATCGTTCTTGGGGGTTACCCTGGTTAACACAGAATACACTTTCATATTTACCCGCAAAAGCATTGCCGAAGCCATCTTCCAACAGACTGCTGGACCGGACAATGATTGGAGATTGGCCATAATAATCCAACATTTGTTTGAATTGCTCTGTTATTGGTTCGGGAAGAGTCCCGCGGAGAATTCTCTCCTTTAGTTCTAAAGCGGAGGAGTAATAAAATTCTGGTTGTCTTTGCTTTTGGCGCAGGTTCCAGCATTCATTCTCAACTAGATAGGTATAATAGACGTCAGAACCTACATAGAAAGAATCGTGGGGCTCCAGGTACTGGGACCAGTCCGTTTCGGTGCTGGATTGAAGGATCTTGCGAGCGAGAAGCATACCTACTGCTTTGCCTCCTATAAAACCCGAACCTATTAGGCGGTTATGAATCTCCAATAGATCAGCCAGATTGAAATAGCGGTCAGCTAAGGCTAAGACTTTATCATCGCGCCCTATTATCATTTTGCAGAGGTGGTCCAGCATATTGGTTTCTTCATCATGAGGAGAACCTTTGCGTGTATCTTCCAACATCTCAACAGCATCCAGAAAAATCCGATCCCAGTAGTCTAACTTAAGTTCCACATTGCCAGGCCCTTGCTGCTGAAAGCGCGAAAAGAACAAAGTTGTTTCAGCACTATTAGTTATAGGTACAAAATCATTACCGCTTGAAACATGGGGTAAGAACATAGTTGGAGAATAACGGTTCCATACCTTAAGCGGATGAATATATATCTGGCCTTCGTAACGATACCAATCCAGCAGTAACTGGGTAGTTTCTCGGATACGAGCAATGGTTGAATAAGAATTGCGATTTCTCAGCAATGTAAAATATGCAATAGTATTTAATCTAAAAAGATACGGGCAAGTAACCCTAAAGAAATTTCCAATCATAAGGTCAGTTGCCCAGGCTGAGAGGAGATCAGACAGGCTGTCAAAGACATAACATACTCCTTCGCCCTCATCTCTTGCAATAGCATGTACCCGACTGGAGAACATTTCAAATCCCAGGCTGGCATCAAGTTCATAGACTTTTAGGCGGGGATGAGGTTTGAGGATCGGCGGATGCTGGCCAAAGCGCATATAGACTACCTTCTGTTGTTTTTCCAGAGCCTGCTCAACAAAAGGAGCAACAATATTTTCATACTCGTGAATATGTTCCACCTGCCACACAACGTTGTCTCCCCAACGCAGATCACCAAGTACCTTATCCAGGCCGCTTATTCCCGTAGAAGCATGGTCAAAAGTACGCATAAAGTTTGGCTCCTTTCTTAAGCTTAAAATCCTTGCCTGTTTGTCAATTTATTGCCCAGTCTACAGAAAAACAAAAAAATTCCTGCCCTAAACGGGACATGGAACGTCGTTGCTCCTGCCATCTAGTTTTACTTATTTATATATAAATATACTTACATTCTATCATCTATTCAAAAATAGGAAACTTTAATCCTCCTGCTGCACCTGCTTAATGTTAAGTGGTTGCGATTCCCTGCCTGCATCTTAATAAGGATAATAATTCTAACAAAACAAGATTTTATATCTTATAAATTCTTTGGAATATGTTATAATATATTTAAAATACGGACGGGGGGTATGAGAATGGCCGGATTTACGGATAAAGTTAAAGATATCCTCAATAATAATTGGGGTGCGAGAGTAAATTTTGATGAATTGGAACGTAAAATATACGCTCACGATATGGGGGTAATGCCTTCATTGGTTCAACCTCTGGTGGGTAACCCGGTACCGGACGGAATTGTTCAGCCGGAGTCTGAGCAGGAACTAGTTGAGCTGGTTAATATCGCCAGGCAGGAGAAGATTAAGTTAACTCCCAGGGGTAAAGCAACTTCAGGCTATGGAGGAGTTTTGCCAATTGAAGGTGGACTGGTAGTAGAATTTAACCGCATGAAAAAGATTGTTAATATCAATATCGAAGACCGTACTGCAACTGTCGAACCTGGAGTAGTGTGGAAAGAACTGGAATATCACCTGAACCAAAAAAATCTAACCCTGGCTCTTTACCCGACCAGTGCTCCTTCTTCAACGGTAGGAGGGTGGCTGGCTCAGGGTGGTGCAGGTATAGGCAGTTACGAATACGGATATTTTAATGAGAATGTTGCTTCAGCCAGATTAGTACAGGTTGACGGCACAGTACGTGAGCTGAGAGATAAAGATATAGCTCTGGTAAGTGAAGCCAATGGAACAACTGGATTTATCAGCCAAGTAACCCTGCGGATCAAGCCGCTTAAACCGATGCATGTTAATGCTATAGCTTTTGATAGTGCTGCTGACATGGCTTCCTTTATGGCTGGTCTTTATGATCGGAAAGTGCCTTTATGGTCAGTTACTTTTATCAATCCTGAAGCTGCCAGGATGAAAAATCAACTTCCACCGCACCTACATCATGGTCATCCGGTGGAAGACAAACACCGTGTCACATTACCTGAGAAATATATAGTTATTCTGGCCTGTACAGCTGATCGCTGCGATATTTTGATGGAAGATGTTATCGGTCTTGCAGGCAAAAATCACGGGGAGCTGCTTTCAAAGGAAATATCTGAACATGAATGGGAAGCTCGTTTTGAACCGATGCGGGCCAAGCGAATAGCCCCCTCGCTGATTCCCAGCGAAGTGGTTGTACCGGTGGAGAAATTAGCCCAGGTTATTGAAGAAACGTCTAATGATATTAATCATCCCTATATATTGGAAGGGTTTGCTACTAATCACCGTGAGATTGTATTGTTAGGCTTTATTCCTCACGATGAGCGAAGATTTGACTTTAATATGGCTTTTGGACTTTCCCTGACTGCTCTAAAGGCTGCGCAGAGAAATGGTGGCCGTCCTTACGCTACCGGACTATACTTTACAGGGTTTGCCAAAGAAGTACTAGGTCAGGAACACCTCGACAAACTAGTCGAATTTAAAAAGCGGACCGACCCGGATGGATTAATGAACCCTGGCAAAGTTTTAGATGGTACTTTTGTGGCTGGAGGTTTAAAGATTGCCAGCGCTATGGAGCCGCTGATCCGGATATTCGGAAATTGGGCCAAGTCCAATGAAAGCGGAGAGGTGTTTAAGGAGAAAAAGGGGATTCCGGGTGATGTAGCCTGGTATGCCTACGCTTGTTCTCAATGCGGATACTGTATTGACCACTGTGAACAGTATAGAGGCCGAGGTTGGGAATCTCAGTCTCCGCGGGGCAAATGGACCTTCTTAAAAATGGTTATGGAAGGTGATGCTCAATTTGATCAAAAGGCTGTAAATAATTTTATGTCATGTACTACTTGCGAAAGCTGTAACCTTACCTGTCAGCTGGATTTGCCCAATGAGCCTTCGTGGATGAAACTTCGCGGCCTATTGATTGACGGGCGTGGTAACCATACCTTCCCGCCCTTTGAGATTATGGTAAATACCATGCGTCAGCAGGGAAATATCTGGGGAGAATATGCCCGGGACAGGGACGGATGGATAACAGATGAAATCAGACCCAGTATTAAAGAAAGTGCTGAATACGCATATTTTCCCGGCTGTACGGCATCATTTGTTGAACAGGATGTAGCCCAATCAGCAGCGTTGCTATTGAAAGATGCGGGTATTGATTATACCTACATGGGCAAAGAAGAACAATGCTGCGGCATACCGATGCTGGTAGCGGGCAGATGGGAAGTTTTCGATGAAACCGCAGCTAAAAACATTGAAAACATGAAAAAAACCGGGGCAACCAAGGTTGTTACAACCTGCCCAGCTTGCTGGCTGGTCTGGGAAGTATATTATAGGCACTGGGCTGAAGAGCATGGCGTAGATTATCCTTTCCATGCTATGCATTACGCGGATGTTCTAGCTGAAAAGATTGAAAGTGGCGAATTTACTCTTCCCAATGATGTAGGAAGAAATGTAACTTATCATGATCCTTGTCATATGGGACGGGCCGGGGTACGTTTCGAGGGGCCCCGGACACTAATTAATGCTATACCTGGCTCAAATTTTAGGGAAATGAGATTTAACAAGTACGACGCTCACTGCTGCGGGGCAGTTTTAAGTCTGGTGGCAGACCCCGATGTTGCCGAAGAGCTTGGTGCTATGCGGGTGCAGGAGGCTGCAGATGTTGGAGCGGATACTTTAATTACGGCTTGTCCATGCTGCAGGGTTCAGCTTAAGCGCTCACGAGATTTAAAGAACCTGCCTGTTGAGATTAAGGATTTGGCTACCTTGGCTGCCGAAGCCATGGGTCATAAGGTGCCGGAATCCAACGCAGTAATAGACGAAAAATGGGCAGTATTTGAAGCGATGATCCGTATGATGACACCGTCAGGAATGGCCGATCTCATGGCCGAAATGATTCCGGATCTGATCGAGGCTATGCCGGACATGTATCGCAGCATGATGGGAATGGTTATTAAAGCTCCTGATGTTTTCAAGGAACCGATGATATCTATGATGAGCAGTATGATGCCAGCATTGTTCCCTAAACTTTTGCCGGACATGATGCCTAAAGTAATGCCTAAGATGATCGAAATGGTAGGTAAGGCCATCCCCATGCCAGAATATATGGCAGAGCAGATGCCAGATTTAATGCCTAAAACAATGGAAGTATTAATGCCCAAAATGTTATCAGAAATCATACCATATTTTATGCCTAAAATGATTGCGTACCTTCGTGCCGCAAAATAAAAGATGTTGTGAGAAAGCCCGCTCGTCATTAAGATGAGCGGGACTTTTTTGTTTCTGTAGAAAGTGTTGCTTGTATCATAGCCTTTCCTATTGCCCCGGGAAGTTATCATCATAATATTTGTGGTTAAACAATTCTGGCAGGAAAGAAATTGCGCCTGAGGAAGAAAAAGGCTAATATAAATAATAGATAAAAAAAGAAACGGTTTTATTACCGCTTTTTTTGCTTTCCTGCTATAAAGACTACAAAGGGGTCATATCAATGCAAATTTATACTGATTTAGAATCTATAATTGCAGACGGAATAATAGAAGAAAGAGAAATAGCTAACTGTGTAGAATTAATGCAACAAGAATTCGTTGAATGTATTGTAGGACAAAAATTAACATGTACTTATCCTGTTCTAGACATCTACTTAAACCCGAGAAAGACTATGCAAGGCGGATTTATTTCAGCAGCCTTTGATAATACATTTGGTTCCTTAATTTACTTTTCTACCGGGAGATTGGATATGGCCACCATAAATATGCATGTTAATTATCATAGACCTATTTTTCAGAACGATAAATTGACTGTAACAGTTTATGTAAAATTACTAGGTAAGACAATTATTAACTTAGAAGGAGAAGCCTATAATACAGACAAAAAGCTTATTGCATCTGCTAATGGGAACTTTATTTTATTAAACGATAAATCCGAGTAGAAGATTAAATTTATTTTTGCACCAAATCCTGCGCATTAATTTCGAATTTCACCCACTTAATTAACTTAATGGCAACAGGATAGATCCGGAAACGTTAAACTGCTTTTAACAACCGTTACAACGGTGGTAAAAGCAGCTTATTCTCCGTAATTTAAGTTTTAGCTATCAATTGGCTACTTTTTGCTTTCCATAACAGCATAGAAATGTTTTAGGTTTTCGGGCATGACATAATCGTGCTCAGCAACATTATCGCCCTGGTTCCCCCCATATACTTCTTTAAGGAGTGCCTCAATAATCATCGCTTTTGGAGGTACAGTGTATTCCTTGCCTTGATAGACCCAAACCCGACAATCAACTTCATCACCGCATAAATCCCCGCAAGATTCACAAAGGCTTTCTTTAACGTCCATTTGAATATCATGTCCATTAACGCGAATAGTGGGTGAACTTACGAATTTATACGCTTCAGCCAATACTTCACTATTTACATTCACTTTATTTAATACTACTTCAGTTCCTGTCGCCTCAAGCACCTTGGAAACTTCAGCCAAAGCTTCATCGAGGCTAGTATCCGTTCCCTGGCAGCGTGTGCATACGCTCAAATCCAGATATAAAAAGTCAATTGCGATTTTCCTTTTCTCAACTGCAATATCTGCTATGCTTCCGCAACACCCGGGAGCACAGGAACAACAGTCTGAATTATTATTATCATTCATCATTACCACTCCTTATTTTTTGTTATTAGGCGCTTCACCTATAAAGACGCGGAAAAGGGAAAAAGGACGCAAAAATTGCTCTCTGATTTTTTTAACAGTATTCACAATCACTGCTGTTATGCTGGTAGTCAATGACATTTCCCAGCCTATCAAATTCAAGATGGCAGCATCTCAAAAGCATTTCTTTCAACTTTTCCCTGCCTCGCTGCACTCTTGACTTTGCCCCCGACAATGATAATCCCATTCTATCGCTTAACTCTTTTTGGGTTAAGTTTTGAAATTCAGTTAATAATACAGCTTCCTTATACTTTGCCGGTAAGGACTCTATCATAGATTTTAAACAAGCTGCTATTTCCATATTTGAAGTTATATCTTCGTCGGGGTCCATTGTTATCTCTTCAGAAAGTTCTGATAACTCAATAGATTTATCCTGTCTTCTATAGTAATCAACAATTGAATTGCGAGTTATCCTGTATACCCAGGCATGAATTTTGTGTTCATCTGACAGGTCATTAATACTATTATGGATTTTCAGAAAAACTTCCTGTAAAATATCATCGACATCTGCTTCGTTTGCTATTCGCTTCTTTATAAACATTTTAAGTGGAACACTGAGTTCTTCCCAAATATGATTTATACATACGGCCACACTATCACCTCATTTATGTTCATCTTAAATTTCCAAAACAATTAGGTCATATTATTTCAAGACAATCGTATTATCATGATATATTGTTTTTAATGTTCTTTCAAAAATAGTATGGTGGCAACGGGATTCAACTCATGCATTCATTTCATCCTGTAAATACTTATTAATTTCAATCTTGCTAGGAATTCTTCCTAAGGCTTTAATCTTTTCATTTACAACAACTGCTGGAGCCTTCATAACGCCATATTTCATGACCTTTTGCAGGTCTGTAACCGTTTCGACCGTTGCAGTTATACCCATTTCCTTAATGACTTCCTCAATTGTATCTTGCAGCCCCTTGTAGTTGGAGCAGCACGATGATCCTAAAATTTTAATATTCATTTAACAATCAACCCTTTCATTTTATGATTTCTAATTGTTTCTCATTTATTAAACAAGAATAATATTGAAAAAGTAACCTATAAATATAATAGTGACTGCCATAATTCCTACAAATACAGCGAGCAGTTTTGATTTCATAACCTTACGAAGAATAATCATTTCAGGAAGGCTTAAAGCCGTCACCGCCATCATAAATGACAGTGCTGTACCCATGGGTACGCCTAATTTGGTGAGTTCACTGACAATAGGAAGTATGCCCGCCGCATTTGAATATAGAGGTATACCAAGAAGAACAGCTACAGGAACCGCTAGGGGATTACTTCTGCCTGCATACTTTGCGAGCCAGTCTTCTGGAGCCCAACCGTGTATGGCTGCTCCAATGGCCAGACCTATAATAACATATGGCCAGATTTGCTTAAGTAGATTTAGATCAAAACTCCAGGCATCTGAAATTCGCTGCTTCCAGGTAGGTTTTACTATCTCAGCCTCACCCATCTTAATGTTATATACATCGTCCTCAAGATACCTTTCCATCTTCAGCTTACCGATGATGACTCCTCCGATAACTGCTACAGTCAATCCGGTTGCCATGTATAAAAGGGCTATCTTCCACCCGAACAAGCCCCAAAGCATAACAACAGCCACCTCGTTTACCATCGGTGAGGAAATAAGGAATGAGAATGTTACACCCAATGGTATTCCTGCCCCTATAAACCCAATAAAGACAGGCACAGCTGAACAGGAGCAAAAGGGAGTAACAATACCCAACATTGCGGCAAATATGTTGCCGATAAAACCCCTGGCCTTTCCTTCTCCAAGAAGTTTCCTTGTTTTTTCTGGGGGGAAGTAACTCCTTATAATTGATACGATAAATATTATAATAATAAGCATTAGAAATATTACAATCGTGTCAGTGAAGAAGAATTCAACCGATTCTCTATAGCGTGCGGAATCTAAGAATGAAGGAGTTATACTAAACAAATCTAAAATCCATCTTATAAATGAAGTAAATAAGCCGCTAAAAACATTTGCTAACCAAACAATAGCTGAAAACACTAATATCACGCCTTTCATGTACCTTATCACACAGTGATCTTTCAGTAACCTTTTTCGTGTCACCTCTTTTCTATTTTTTGTTATCATTTTGATTAGGAGCGTTCCTAAACGGTTTGGGCCGCCTGTAGACTTCCTATGCTGAGTATTTCCGACCTAGTTTCACTAGCCTACTTAATATATCAATTATATTGATATCATCAAAATATTTTGATGCATTAAGTATATAAAAAAAGAATCCCATACGTCAATCCATACAACAAAATATTTTGATATATTGCTGTCATAAGTTTAAGGTATAAGCTCTTTTCGTAATTGATCCAAATACGCATGAAGAGTTTCTTCCTTAAGATAATAGAAGTTCCATCTCCCTCTGATATCTTCGCGAATAAGATTAGCTTCTTTAAGCTCCTTTATATGATAAGAAACCTTTGATTGAAGTAGATTTAATTCGTCAACCACTTGACACACACACAGACCCTGGGCATCGCCGCAGCATTCACTCCTGGTGGCTATTCGTTTCAGAATATCCCAACGTAACGGGTCTGCCAACGCTTTCGATATTTTCACAACGTCCATATTCATCCCTCCATTAACATTATATCAAAAAAGTTTGATTGCTCAAACTTCGAAACAACACAAGGTCCAAGATGGCTCAATATTAAGGATATTTCGTTTTCGCTCAAAAACCTTTCCGTTAAGTGCTTTTTTGACTTTATTACAATCAATTGTACTAGGTTTCCATCAAGGTTTAGGAGAATTTCTTCCTATATTTAGTTCCTAATATCGGGCAACTAGGCAAGCTGAGGCATAAGCGGATTTGTATATCGGCGGCTTTTAAGATATAATATGCAAAGTGGTTTTGAGCGGATTCCTATAGTAATAAAAATAAATGAGCGGATTTCTTTTGCATTAAAATTGAATAAAGAGGAGGTGTTTGGTTGTCAAATCAAGCTAAGCTGCAGATTATTCCCCTGGGCGGATTGGGGGAAATCGGCAAAAATATGACGGCAATCAAGTATGAGGATACCATTGTGGTCATTGACTCCGGGCTCGCGTTTCCCGAAGATGAATTATTGGGGATTGATTTAGTCATTCCTGATATATCATTTTTGGTTGAAAACCAGGAGAAAGTGAAGGCCATACTTTTAACCCATGGGCATGAAGACCATGTAGGTGCACTACCCTATGTATTGAGAGAAATTAACCCGCCGATTTACGGCAGTAAATTAACCTTGGGAATCGTGGAAGGAAAACTTAAGGAACATATTCTTAAGGACGTACAACTGAATATCGTGCGCCCGCGGGATATGATTATAATTGAGCCGTTCGAAATCGAGTTCTTTCGGGTATGTCATAGCATTCCAGATTGTATGGGCATAGCGATTCATACCCCTTTGGGAATTATTTTGCACACTGGAGATATTAAGCTTGACCAGACTCCAGTAGATGGACAGATAGTTGATTTTCGTAAAATGGCGGAGCTGGGCGAAAAAGGCGTGCTGGTTATGTTAGGTGACAGCACCAATGCTGAGAGACCAGGATTTACTAAGTCTGAAAGCGTAGTAGGCAAGACCTTTGATGAGCTCTTCGGCAAATGCGAGGGACGTATCATTGTTACTACCTTTGCCTCCAATGTGCACCGGGTTCAGCAGGCTATAAACACTGCACAGAAATATGGCCGCAAGGTTGCCGTTGTAGGTCGCAGTATGGTGAACAATGTTAAGATATCCGGTCAGCTGGGTTATCTTAATATACCCGAGGATATTCTTATTGATATGGAAGATATAAATAAGTACCCGCCTGAAAAGATCGTCATTGCAACGACCGGTTCTCAGGGAGAACCGATGTCCGCTCTGACTAGAATGGCAACCGCCGACCACCGATGGGTAGGTATTAAGCCGGGGGATACGGTGATTATATCGGCTACTCCTATACCCGGCAATGAGAAACTAGTTGCCAGGACTATTGATTTGCTTTTCAAACAGGGTGCAGACGTCATTTATGATAGAGAAGCTGGTGTACATGTTTCTGGGCATGCTTCCCAGGATGAACTGAGGCTCCTTCTCAATATTATAAAGCCCAAGTATTTTATTCCAGTACATGGAGAATATCGCCATCAGGTGAAACATGCCCAATTGGCGGAAAGTCTAGGGATACCTCGGTCACATATATGCGTGGCTGAAAACGGTAATATTATTGAGATTAGCGAGAAAAAGATTCATGTGGCTGGTAAGGTTGCTGCCGGCAGAGTTCTGATAGACGGACTTGGTGTAGGTGATGTGGGCAATATTGTGATTAGAGACCGCCGACAACTGTCCCAGGATGGTATCATAATAGTAGTGGTGACCCTTAGCAATGGCCTAGTTGTATCCGGTCCGGACATTGTTAGCCGGGGTTTTGTCTATGTGCGGGAATCGGAAGAATTGATGGATAACGCTAAAGCAAAAGTCAATGAAGCCTTGGAATACTGCTCTAGCAAGCATATTGCCGAATGGGCCTCTATTAAATCACAGATTCGTGATAAGTTAGGGAAACATTTATATGAAAAGACAGGTCGTAGACCGATGATAATGCCTATTATTATGGAGGCATAAACTCAAGCATCGTTCGCCCTGCTGTATTTTATCAGCAGGGCGAACGATGCTTGAGTTTATGCCCGAATGGTCTTAAATAATTCCATTACACTGCTATTATGATTAATTTTATTGTAATCCAGGATAGTGCTTGTAGTGTTTCTTTTATGGTTGCTTGGTATTATTTGGTTCCTCCCTAACATACTCCCTTACAAGTTGTGTATTAATTATTTTCTCAGATTGCCCCGAGCTTGGAGTGCCTGTTCAATCACCGATTGAACCACTGGTTTACATCACTTGCCTGAGGGACTTCTCAAATTACACTGGCATCCGGTATTTGCACCCGTATGAGCCTGAATATCTTCAAGGCTATTACAGCAGCGATTTATCGCTACATGTTCCCATATCTGTGCATCAGTTACGTCTTGACAATAACATATAGGAACCGGTGATTTTTCCTTGAACCATATCGGAACAGATAATGCAGCTTTGTGGATTACCTCACCTATTTTGGAAAAATACCCGGCAGGACAGTTTGGAGAAAGGCACAAATAGTAGTCAGCGTCTTCATTAATATTTCTGTTTTCACATAAGCTTTTTACAGTCTGAATCATTACCTTCTGCCCTGAGGTGGAACACCAGGGACATAAGGGCTCGATTTTGCTAATGTTATCGTTTAGTTCTTTAAGCGATATATGCAAAATAACCTCCCACGACAATAATAATAATACCTGCTATCTTCTCCATTATATTATTCCACTTGGCAAAGCTGTCCATGCGGGTAATGAGCCCGGTAAAGGTTCCCACCAATATAATGGGAATACCTCTGCCTAGAGCATAAACGAATAAGAGGGTAGAACCATATAACCATTGGCCGCTGGCCATTGCCAGGGAAAGAATAACTAGCAGAATGGGGGTACCACACTGTGAACCCACTAAGCCCATGACCAGACCCAAAAGATAGCTTCCTCCGAGACCCCTGGCTTCGCCCACACGATTAAGTAGATTCCCTCCGAAATTGATGTTTAGCTTGAGGACTCCTAAGAGGTTTAGTCCCAGAGTGATACAGACTGCTGCCACCAGATAATAGAGAATACTCTTGCTGGTACCGAAGATACCGCCTACCGCAGCGATAAACAGGCCCAAAAGCATGAAGGTGGTAGCCGTTCCCAGAGTGAAGACCACTGATAAGGCCAGACTTCTTTTACGTCCGGCATCGATACCTCCGACATACGCAATAATGATGGGGGCCATACTGAGATTACACGGTCCGATACTGGTCACAACGCCTGCCAGGAATACCAGAGCATATCCAAATAGGGAAAAGTTCGTTAGGAACTGGGGGGCAACTTGATTAATCCAGGATTCCACCTTATTTCACCACCTTGTTGAGTTCCTTTTTTAAATCCTCAACAGGAATAACCCCCACATTTTGATAGCTTACTTTTCCTGCACTATCGATTATAAAGGTGGTGGGAATATATTGTATTTTCCAGCTCTTCAAAATTTCAATATTATTTCTGTCATTGACATCGATGGCTATGAAATGAACCTTGCCTTTATATTCTGACTCCAGTTGATCAAATGTCTTTTGCATCTCCACACAGGGGGCACAGGTGGTGGAACGGAAGAGAAGCCACATACTCTCTCCATTTTTTTTAGCCTGTTCAATCGCCGCAGCAGCGCTAAGCGGTATTTTGTTTTCAGTTGGTGTAGCCGAACTGGCAGGCGCTTTGTTCTCGGCCGTTGGAGCGGAGCTAACTGATGTTTGATTCGCTGCCGATGGTTCTTTATTACCATAATAAGAAAACCCTAATATGGCCAAAATGATCAAAAAGCCAGCGATCACTACAATACGTCCATCCTTCATAAAATACCCCTTTCTTGTATGCGGAATTGTATTCCAATACCTATAAATATTTTGTTAGCTTTGACTAATGCTTTTTTGTTTGATAAAAGCTATTGACCAATCAATAATAATATAATTATATATTAATTACAAATACTTTTGATACAAGGAAAACGCTCATAATGGCAATTATCATTTTACTCTATCATCAGGACATTACCTGTAAAAAAGGAGGGAAAATGGATGAGATTATTTGGACTGATAGAAGTTTGTAAGGGTTGGTTTGGTATGGAGTTTGAAATTACGTCTTCCCGGAGATAGCATACTTTGCCCATTCATAAATAAAGGTTTTGCATAAATCATATTAGCATTTATACAAAACCTTTTAGACGTCCTTTATTTTTTACAGCAAGAGCTATCTTTTCCATTTGATTGATCATTAGGGCCTTTATTATTAGCTGTATCCGGTGGTATTTCTTCTATTCTAAAACTACCGCAACAGGAACTTTTTTTATCCTTCTTGATTCCAGTTAAGCGCTCCAATAAGCCCTTTTTCTCATTTTGATTTTTCATAAACATATTCTCCTTTCTAATCTTTATATTAATATATTGATTCATTAGTATTGTTATTTCTTATAAAATCATATTAAAAATATATCCACCAGCTACAGCGGTAATAAAAATTACGCTTACAATGGCTGCCACCAACTTCGTCTTAAAAATACTTGCCAGCATGCTCATCTCAGGAATTGCCATACCTGCACCGCCAATAATTAAAGCAATTACAGCACCTACGCTCATACCTTTTTGCATCAACGCTACACCGATTGGTATTGCGGTTTCGGCCCTAATATATAGAGGGATACCGATTAAGGCGGCAATCGGAATGGCAAATGGATTATTAGTTCCGGCAAATCTCAATACTAAATCTTGTGGCAAATAGCCGTAAATAACCGCCCCTATACCGACGCCAATAAGCAGATAGATTAAAACCACCCGGAAATCTCCCCAAGCTTTAATAAATGACACTTTCAATTTGCTTAGAAAAGCTGGTGGTATTTCCGCATTATCTGCGGGTACCTCTCCAACAATACGGACATTTTTAACAAGTTCTGAAGCTCCTGCTTTTTCCAGAAATATGCCAAAAATAACCGCTCCAACAAACACAACAACAAAGTATATAATACTGGCTCGCCAACCCATCAATGCCACCAACATAGTCAATATGATAGGGTTTAACAGAGGGGAAGAAATAATAAAGGACATGATAGGACCAATGGTTATGCCAGCTTCAAGAAAACCAAGTGCCAGGGGAATCGTAGAACATGCACAAAAAGGCGTCAAAGCTCCAATAAATGCGCCAATAAAATTACCCCATACCCCTTTGCCTGACATCCAGTTTTTAATTTTCTCCTGGGGTATATACATGAGAATTAAAGCTACAATGGTACTAATCCCCATAAACAGAACCGTAAGCTCCGCGGTTATTGTGAAAAAATATCTAATTGTGTTAATAAAAGTATTCACTGAAAAACCTCTTCCCTGTCATCATTTGCCTTATGACCTTATAATGTCTCGTCTATGCAATGACCTTATTAAAATTTCCAATGTAGTTTTAATATTATCGACCATTTGAGGTTCCAAATCCTGCAACAACTCTTCTACATAATTTGTATCTTTCTTAATTATTTTGGAAATAAGTTGGGTTCCTTTATCGGTAACCGGTACACAGCAAACCCTCCCGTCTGTTAAAGAACGTTCACGCTTAACATAGCCCTTGTTTTCCAAACGATCAATAATTCTGGTGGCTCCGCTTTTAGTAAAATTTAGAGCACTACCTATCTCTTGAATAGAAAAATTATCATTCTCATACGCTGCTTTTAGTGCCATAAACTCAACCAGCGAGAGATCCTCGCAACACTGTCCCTCAAATCCATGATTACCAAAATGCCACGCTATTTCTTGTAGAAAGTTATAAATATCCGATATGTTTTTATTCATCGCACGACTCTCTTCCTTTATATTAGTTGACGTCAACAACTTAATTATAAATCAATGGTTGCTATCGTCAACCTTTACTTATAATTATTCATTTTGCAAATTTTCTGTGCCAGGAGATTTTATCCCATTTGATCTAGCTTTTTTGGCAGCAAATAAGCTTATCCGAAGAGTTAAGTCCACCTGATATGAAATAAGAAGTATTAAAAAGCTATCACAATAAGTAGTTGACAAGAAGCAGGCTAAATAATAATATAAGCATATACTTATTGTATTCGGTCTCCTTCGACTTTTCTGAGAAAGAAGATGATATAATGTTGCACTGGTTCGCAGATCTGGTCACTTATAAATGGTTTAATTTAGAAATAGGAAGCCATTTGGCGGATGCAGTTAATTTCTTCGTCTATGACACATTGAAGATATTTTTCATGTTGTCGGTTATTATTTTTGTGGTAGCAATTATCAGGAGCTTTTTCCCGCCAGAGAAGACCCGCCAAATATTAAGCTACAAAAGACAATATGCCGGAAATATTGTAGCGGCTTTGCTGGGAATCGTAACGCCGTTTTGCTCCTGTTCGGCGGTGCCGGTTTTTATTGGCTTTGTAGAAGCTGGCGTTCCCCTTGGAGTTACCTTTTCCTTCTTGATTTCATCGCCCATGGTGAACGAAGTTGCCTTGATCTTACTCTGGGGGATGTTTGGTCCCGGCATCGCACTCATTTATATTGCCACTGGCTTGACCGTAGCAATTATTTCGGGTTTGGTAATAGGCAAGCTCAATCTGGAGAAATATGTGGAAGGTTATGTTTATGAAATAGCTAGGGCTGCTGATGGTATCGAAATGGTTGTTGCGGAGCAGACCTGGCGGGATCGCCTCCTATATGCCCGTGATTATGTTATTGAGATCCTTAAAAAAGTGTGGCCCTATGTCCTGGTTGGAATCGGCCTGGGAGCAGGGATTCATGGCTACGTCCCAACTGATTTCCTGGCTGCCTACGCTGGAAAAGACAATATCCTTGCTGTTCCGATTGCAGTATTGATGGGAGTTCCTCTGTATTCTAATGCCGCCGGAGTTATTCCCCTGGTGGCAGCTCTTCAGGAAAAAGGTATGGCCATGGGCACAGTACTGGCATTTATGATGGCTGTAACGGCCCTGTCTCTGCCCGAAATGATTATTCTTCGCAACGTATTGAAGCCCAGGTTGATCGGTGTATTTATTGGTATCGTTGCAACATCCATTATCATTGTAGGTTATCTTTTCAACGCATTACTCCCCGTATAAAGGCTGGTTAATTAAAATCAAGGAATATTAATTAGGAGTTGAAAAACATGTTTGAAATTATGTTTAAGACATTAGGCGAACCAACCCGATTGAAGATTATTAGGCTGTTGGCAACCAGGGAGTTATGTGTTTGCGATCTGGAGGAAATCATGCAGTTTAGTCAGCCCCGAATATCTCAGCACCTAAAGGTATTAAAACAAGCAGGTCTGGTTACCGAACGTAAAGAGGGGCAACGCACTATATGCAGTTTAAATAAAGAGTTATTAAACAGTACTGTAAATATGTTCACGGAATTTATTGATAAACCACTCGAAGATATTCCTGAACTGGCAGAAGAGTATTCCCGTATGCCTACTACTGATGGGGAAGCCTGTATGAAAAAGTTTTGCAAAACAGCTCAATAGACTGAAGAATTATGTCAGGAAACTATAAAACTTAAGGAGGTATTTGTAGTGAAAATTGAAGTGCTGGGAACAGGATGTGCCAAATGCAAACAGTTAGAAAAGGATGTGTATAACGCGCTGGCAGAACTTGATATTGCTGCAGATGTAACCAAGGTGCAGGATATCCAGAAAATCATGAGTTATAAAATAATGTCAACTCCTGCGCTGGTTATAGATGGCCAGGTGAAAATAGCAGGCAGACTGCCACGCAAAGAGGAACTGCACAGCTATTTAAAGGGTGAACAAAAATAATCAGCTGGTAGAAAACATTAGAAAGGGTTTTGAAAAGCATCAGTGGTGGTCTCACTGCGTAGGTTCCCACCACGGGGTATTTTGGAACCCTTCTTAAGGAGGAGCGAAGGATGAGTCAGGGATGGTACCCGATCATCAATAACGAGCTTTGTAATAGCTGTGGAGTGTGTTTCGATTTCTGTTCCCATGGCGTATATGAATGGGATGAGGAGGAAGGTCCCATAGTTGTACAGCCGGAAAACTGCATTCAGGGATGCCATGGCTGCGAAAATCAGTGCCCTTCACAAGCTATTCGCTACTATGGAGATTTACCTGGAAAGAAAGCCGGCGTGGCTTATCGATTAGATTTTTAAATATTAGGGGGAGTATGGATCCGAACTCCAGCCATATTATATTTAATCTTTTCAATCCATACGGGATAACCCTGATAATGTACCTCAATGACACCCAATGAATTAAATATTTCCGTAGCTCTATTAGTATTCATGGCATTTACCTCGATTCGCTTTTTTTTAGCATCTCTCAAAGCAGGAAATTTTATAAGCAATTATCTTTCGTTAAAGAAAGTTATTAATATATGGCAATTAGATACACATCCTCCCGGTTCCCACTAATTACCTACTTATAAATGTCACATTTCGACAATCACCTTCATATAGTATAGAACGCTAAAAAATTTGGAGGTGGTATTTTTTGAGCATCCTTTACTGGGCGCTTGCAATCACTGCGGTTGTCAAAGGTACACTTTTGCTTTTTGGGTACCTGAACAACCAGGTCTTTCCCCAGCCACTGGAAGCCGAAGAAGAGAAAAACTACCTGGAGAAGTTGCAGCAGGGCAGTTTTGAGGCCCGCAATAAATTAATCGAACACAACTTAAGGCTGGTGGCCCATGTAGTACGTAAATATGAGACCAGCGGAGAAGACATGGAAGATCTAATATCAATAGGTACGATTGGGTTAATCAAAGCAATAAAAACATACAACAATGATCGTGGAGTTAGACTGGCAACCTATGCAGCTCGATGTATTGAGAATGAAGTGTTAATGCATCTTCGAAACATTAGGAAGCTGCGCCAGGAGGTTTCGATCTACGATCCCATCGGTTATGACAAAGAAGGCAACGAAATATCACTAATGGATGTACTAACCAGCGATAGTGAGATATTGGACATTATAGAAGCAAAAATGCAGGGTGAAAAGGTTAAGGATAAGATGGATACCCTTTCTAGTCGGGAACGGGAAGTTATTGAAATGAGATATGGACTTTTCAATGGTTTAAAGGAAACCCAGCGGGATATAGCACGCAACTTAGGAATATCGAGGTCTTATGTTTCACGGATAGAAAAGAGAGCTGTTAATAAATTAATAAGAGAGATAAGACTGGAAACCCAGCAGGGATAAGTGCAGATAGATGACAAACTATTAACTTTTATAGCATAGTAAAGCCGGTGAGTAACAACTCACCGGCTTATTAATGTTTAATAATGATAACAAAAATAGTCCTATTTTACCCAGGGGCCTGTAATTGGTAAAACGGACTTACCAAAAGCTGTATTCAGAATTAAGGCTGCAGATAAATAAAGAGCTAAAATGCCGCAGAATAAAAGTCCGTAAGCGGCGATTGGATCACCGGATACTTTATTAATTAAACCAAGGTCCATTCCAGCGATAGTGACAACTGCAACGTCTAAAGAAACAACTGCTGTAGACAGTATAGAAGTGCCTTTGAAATAAGCAGGGGTCCAAGAAACTATGAATATTGCTAAAGCTGCCCAAGCCCAACCATCTATTCTGGTATCAAGGGGTATGGCCCATTTGTTTGCAGCGGCAAAATACTTAACCATAAATTCGGCTCCACCAGCAAGCATGAAGAATGCTGAGAAAACGGTAAAGACATTACCGCCAGTACTATTGCCTTCCATCAGTTCAATAATTCCAACGAGTACTTGAATTACAAAGCCACCCAGTAACCAGCATGCTAAAAGTGGTAAAACTGCTGCTGGTTTAGGGGCACCATTTAACAAATAGTAAAATGTAAAACACGCTACTCCCAACGCTACTAAACCTGCGGGTGCAGGATTTGCCCAACCTTTTCCGTCTCCTGACATTACAAAATCCCCCTCACATTTTTGTTAACGCTCCATAATATTGACCGTAATTTTCTATCTAACTCTCTGTTATAATCTATACGATAAAAAGTCTGCATATGCTGCTGTCTAACTTTAACAACAAGGAAATCTCTTCGAGACTCTGGGTATTTTTCCGGTTTACAAACAAGAAGTATTACCAGTAAATCTCAATAAACCTAGTATTGGGTTTACACTATGTGATACTCTGTGGTCTAGAAAAACAAAAATACCAGTTAATAGATTATCCTCACGATTAGGGGGGCTATCTACGAGCTGGCAAAATATACCTCCTTTCCATAGAGATTTTCGATTTTTGGAACATTCTCACCAATTATCATATTATATGCTAAACAGGCTACTGTCAATTACTAAAAAATTACCATGTTAAAGTTACTTTTTAGGGCTTGAGAATAATTATTCTTACTTGAAGGCAATAATTCGAAAATATTAAATTTTAACAAGCATCCTGTGGTGAAAGATATAGAATAGAATATAATTAGATAATAGGGTATTTTACCCAGCTATGGGTTGGGGTATTATTTAGATTAAGCCTTGCTCGGCAAGTATAGGGAGGCAGCAAGAAGATGGCTGAGATTAGAAGAGATCTGGTAAAGAACAACTGGGTTGCTATTGCTGAAGACATGGCTTTAAAACCACATGAATTCCCTATAAACAAGCGAGGTATTGAAACCACGGGTACTCACATTTTTTGCCCGTTTTGCGAGGGCAACGAATCATCCACGCCCCCAGAAATTATGGCCTGTCGTGAAGGCGCTTCGCAACCTGACACACCAGGCTGGTCTGTACGGGTTATACCTAATAAATTCTCGGCATTTCATCTGGAGGGCGTTCTAGAAAAAACGCATTCAGGTATTTATAGTAATTACAACGGTGTAGGCAGGCAGGAGGTTATTATTGAAACTCCTCAACATGGAGTAGACTTGCATGATTATGATCAGGAAAGAATTACCATGGTTATTAGAGTACTTAGGGACCGTTATAATGACTTGTCTCAGGACGAAAGGATAAAATATATTCAAGTATATAAAAATCGGGGGATTTTTGCCGGGGCTTCGTTGGAACACAGTCATAGTCAGGTGATGGGATTACCATTTGTTCCGCGGGGAAATTCAGGTGTGGCTGAATACTATCAGAAAAATGGCAAATGTCTTTTGTGTGATATTATTGCTCAGGAAAAACAGAGCGGTGTAAGGTTAGTTTATGAGAGCGATCATTTTTTACTGATCTGCCCATATGCATCGCGGTTTTCTTATGAGACCTGGGTAATACCCAAGCAGCACTGCGAACACTTTGGAGCTCTCAATGAAGCAGAAATTACTGATCTGGCGATGATTTGCAGGAAGTACACCCGAGTAATGATAGAAAGCCTGCAAAACCCTGCCTATAATTTTGTGTTAAACACAGCACCAGTGAATTTGCCGTATCAACCTGGATATCATTGGTATATGGAAGTTACCCCGCGACTATTGGTAACTGCAGGAGTAGATATCGCCACAGGTATGTTCATGAACCCGGTAGCCCCTGAGCTGGCAGCCAACCTATTTAGAGAAAGAATGTTAAAAATAAATTAAAGAAGGTATTGAATGTTTGAATTGCTTTATCCACGAATATATGTAGACAATTTACTGGATATACCCCTGGACCAACTTCGTAAGCAAAATATCAGCGCTCTTATTCTTGACCTCGATAACACTATCACCGAATGGAACAGCAATGAACTAAGGTCAGAAATACAAGAATGGTTTATCCGTATTAAGTCAGAAGGCTTTAAGGCCTGTATTTTATCCAATAATGCGGAGAAAAGAATTCAGGTGGTAGCTGATAGGCTGGGTATACCCTTTATCCCCCGGGCTGCTAAACCCCGCCGCGGTTCTTTTCGCCGCGCTGTTGATCTTATGGGAGTCAGGACGGATGAGGCAGCAGTTATTGGTGATCAGATATTTACGGATGTTCTAGGGGGTAACAGATCGGGTTTGTTTACAATCCTGGTTAAACCCCTGGCACGGAGAGAATTTGTAGGCACCAAAATCAACCGCACTCTGGAACTTTTTATCCTAAGTTATTTGCTGAGAGGAATGCCCAACAAAGGAGGGTATAAAATAAGGTGATAATTAACAGTAAAACTATAGTAATTGGGTTAATCGGGCATCCTCTGGGGCACAGCCTTTCTCCCCTGATGCATAACTCCACGCTGGACAAGCTCGGATTAAATTATATATACCTGCCATTTGATGTTGCTCCTAATGATCTGGGGGAGGCGGTGGCCGGTTTAAAAGCGCTGAACATTAGAGGAGTTAATGTTACCATACCATATAAAAAAGCGGTTATTCAGTATTTGGACGAGTTGTCCCCAGAAGCCCGGGCTTGCGGAGCGGTTAATCTTATCAAAAACCATAATGGCCGCTTAACTGGCTATAATACTGATGGCAGAGGTTTTATGGCCAGCCTGAGAGAAGAAGGGGTAAGTTCATTCAAACAGGTTTTAATTATCGGAGCAGGAGGAGCTGCTCAATCCCTGGTTTATGAACTGACTCAATCCGGAGCTGAACAAATAAACATTCTTGATATAGATCATGACAAGGCGCTCGAACTGGCCAGTTTCGTCAACCAGTTACAGAAGGGCAAGGGCACGGGAGCTAAGATGGATGATGAATTATTTATCAGCCTCAGTCAGAAGGCGGACCTTGTTGTTAACTGCACCCCGGTAGGTATGTCGCCGCATAATGAAGGTATACCTGTTACATCACTTAGCAAAGTTCATCCTGAGGCAGTAGTTTATGACCTTATCTATAATCCGTTAACAACCCGTTTTCTTGCTATGGCTCAGGAAAGAAATCTCAAGACCATTAACGGCTTGTCCATGCTGGTTCATCAAGGAGCACTTACTCTGGGGATTCTAACTGGTGTTAAACCACCAGTTGCGTTTATGAAAGAAGTGGTACTCGATAGTTATTCGAAATAATAAAGGCTACACCTTCCTGGAAATTATAATAGTAATGGCGTTTATTGCTTTAGCATGCGGAATTGCTATGCCCGTTTTTACCAAGACTCTGGAATCTGCACAACTAAAGTCAGATGCACAGCAAATGGCTTCGGTTCTTAGGATGGCTCGTCAGGAAGCCATAACCAGTAGTCAGCAGAAAGACGTAGTATTTTATCCTTATTATGCAAAATATAAGTTAGGTTCTAAGTATTATTACCTTAGTTCTGGAACCCAATTTGTAGGTGAAACCAATTTCGATAAAAAGGCATTAAAACCTACATGTAGTTTTTTGCCATCCGGTGCACTTAATGGTACTTTGGGTGGAACTGTTACGCTGCGGAATAATCAGTCAATGAAATATATAATTGTTGACATGGCAGGACGTGTCAGAGTCTCAGATGAACAATCAAAATAGCTGGGAATAAGGAGGAACACTATGGTTTTACAGCTCTTGTTTATCTTTTTTGCTCGGATAACCGATGTTTCCCTGGGTACCATTCGTATGATTCTTATAATAAGGGGAGACAAATGGACAGCTGCAATAATAGGGTTTGTTGAAATCCTGGTTTACACAATAGCCCTGGGCATGGTAGTAGGGGCATTGAATGATCCAATAAAACTTGCGGTATTTTGCCTGGGGTTTTCACTGGGGGTAATAGTAGGAAGCGTTATAGAAGACCGACTGGCTCTGGGATACCGTGGGGTACAGGCCATTATTGACCGGGATCATGGTTATATCGTTGACGAACTGAGAGCCCACGGTTATCCAATTACAAGTTGGGATGCCGAGGGGTTAGCCGGTTCCAAGATTGTAATGAATATGGTTTTAAAACGCAATCTGGCCCGGGAGGTAACCGCTAAGATTTCTGATATGGAACCAGATGCTTTTGTGGTATTTATGGAACCCAAACATTTCCGGGGTGGATATGTAAAAAAGAAATAGGGGGATTGTAATGTTGAGGTACTCTACGGCTGGAGAGTCGCATGGTAAGGGTTTGATTACTATCATTGAAGGGCTGCCGGCTGGTTTGAACATCAGTGCAGAAGACATAAACAAGCAATTACAAAGACGACAAAAGGGGTATGGCCGCGGCGGACGAATGAATATTGAAACAGATGAAGTTGAAATATTATCAGGGGTCAGGGCAGGGTTAACTACCGGCAGCCCTATATCCTTCATTATACGGAACCGGGATTGGGAAAACTGGCAGGATATTATGGCTGTGGAAAGTACTCCGCATTCCGGGGAGCGTTCGGTAAAAAGGCCTCGGCCCGGGCATGCTGACTATCCCGGAGCTATCAAATATAATCATGCTGATATGCGAAACATCCTGGAGCGGGCCAGTGCCAGGGAAACTGCTTCTCGGGTAGCGGCGGGGGCATTTTTTAGGAAATTCTTAGAGTGTTTTGACATATACATTTACAGTCAGGTTTTATCGATTGGAGAAGTAAGCGCAGTTCCCGAACTGATTAGTATTCAGGCATTAATGGACTTTCAGACACGGGTTGAGTCCTCTCCATTGCGATGCCCAGACCAAAGCAAAGAGGCCCAGATGATAGAACATATAGATAAAGCACGCTCAGAAGGGGAGTCATTGGGGGGGAGCTTCGAAGTAGGAGCATTAGGTCTGCCTCCAGGGCTTGGTACTTATACCAGTTGGGAAGGTAGATTAGATGCCCGGCTGAGCGGACTTTTGATGACTATTCCGGCGATAAAAGCGGTCGAAATAGGTGATGGGATAAATAATGCAAGTGCCCCTGGATCAAAGGTTCATGACGAGATACACTATGATGAGAAAAGGGGAGTCTACCGTCTCAGCAACCATGCCGGGGGAATTGAAGGCGGCATGAGTAATGGGGAGACCGTGTGGGCCCGTGCCTACATGAAGCCTATTCCTACCCTATACAAACCATTATTAAGCGTAAATACTGAAATGTGGGTAGAACAAAAGGCAGATGTGGAGCGTTCTGACATCTGCGCTGTACCGGCCGCCAGCGTTGTTGGAGAGGCTATGCTGGCTTACGGTCTTGCGGGTGCATTTTTAGATAAGTTCGGCGGCGATTTTATGGAGCAGATTCGAGAGACCTATGATCGTTATTGTGATTACGTGGGAAAGGTGTGGCGATGGGAAAAAATTTAGTATTAATAGGATTTATGGGAACCGGCAAAAGTTCGGTTGGTCTTAGATTGGCTCAGAAGTTAAAGAAGAAATTTGTGGACATGGATCGTGAAATTGAGCTAGTCAACGGTATGTCAATTGCCGATATATTTAAGCGCTATGGAGAAGTCCGGTTCCGCTCGGAGGAGAGCTTGATGGCTATAAAGGTGGGAAAGCGGCAGGATATTGTTATCGCTACCGGCGGCGGAACTGTACTAAAAGATGAAAACATTGATTCTTTAAAAGAAAACGGCATCTTAATTTGCCTGGATGCCAGTCCGGAAGATATATTTTCTAGAGTAAACCGAAAAAAGGGAACCCGTCCCCTCCTTAATAAGAATGTGAGCATTGAGGATATTGAAAGGCTATTGCAGGAAAGGGAAGCCTTTTATGCCTGTGCTGATATACGGGTCAACACGAGTGATAGGGATTTGGAAAGTATTATAAACGAAATTATGCAATCTATTAAAGATAAAAAGTTAATGTTAAGTTAGCCGCAAAAGGTTTATCATTCTCTAATAAACAATGAACATAGGAGGATAAGAATGTTGAAAATTGCCATGGCGCAGTTAAATCCAGTGGTAGGCGATATTACAGGGAACCTGAAAATGATGGATGATCTCTGGTCAAATTGCTGCGCAAAGGAAACAGATTTATTAATATTTCCAGAGTTATTTCTGGTAGGGTATCCTCCTCGTGATCTGTTAGAACGGCCTGCCTTTATAGATAGAGTAAAGATGGCAATACAGGACATTTTAAGGTTGTCACTGGAATATAAAGAGACAGGCATTCTTTTCGGTGCTCCCTTACCAACGGGGAAAAAGACAGGTCATGGCCTGTATAATTCTGCTATATTAATTTATGACGGAAAAATACTGCTAACTCAGCATAAATCTCTGCTCCCAACTTATGATGTGTTTGATGAAGCCAGATATTTTGACCCGGCTGATGAGGTTGAGATTGTCACGTTTAAGGGGCTCAGAATGGGCATATCAATATGTGAAGATGCATGGAATGAACCGGATCTGTGGAAGGGTGCAGTGATATATGATTTTGATCCGATTACTGAGTTGGCCAAAAAGGGTATTGACCTGCTGATAAATATCTCTGCTTCCCCCTATTTCCTTCACAAAGAAGACGTTAGATGCCGATTAATGAGTAAGCATGCCAAAGACCTGGGGGTGCCTTTAATCTATGTCAACCAGGTGGGAGCTAATGACGAACTTATCTTCGATGGACAAAGCATGTTTGTAGATAAGAATGGAGAAATAGCAGCTTTATTTCCGGCGTTTGAGGAACAGGTTGAGACTATAGATACTGAAATGACAGGAAAGGCTGATTTGGACCCTCCCCGTGAGGCCATGCACTATCTTTATCAGTCATTAGTACTTGGAATCAGTGACTACTTCCGTAAAAGCGGTTTTTCCAAGGCTGTAATAGGTCTATCGGGAGGTATTGATTCAGCTCTGACAGCCTGCCTGGCAGTAGCTGCGCTGGGCAAGGAAAATGTTTTAGGGGTATCAATGCCGTCAGTATATTCATCAGCGGGGAGTGTGGATGACTCACAGGAGCTGGCTAAGAACTTACATATTGAGTTTAAGATTATACCTATCGCTGATATTTTTTCAGTTTACCTGGACACATTACAGGAACATTTCGCGGGTAAAGAATCGGATGTTGCCGAAGAGAATATCCAGGCCCGAATTCGCGGTAATCTGGTTATGGCCCTTGCCAACAAATTTGGAGCAATGGTGCTTTCCACTGGGAATAAAAGCGAAATAGCCATGGGTTACTGCACCATGTATGGGGATATGTGCGGAGGGCTCAGCGTACTGGCCGATGTTCCCAAAACCGTAGTTTACGAGCTTTCAAACTATATCAATAAGAACCAGGAAATAATTCCATGGGCAACGATTGAGAAGCCCCCATCAGCAGAATTAAAGCCGGGACAAGTTGATCAGGACACCCTGCCCCCCTATCCAGTTTTGGATGCCATCCTGAATTATTACATAGAAGAGAACCTTTCCAGTGATGATATCATTGCTAAAGGTTTTGAGCCGGAAACCGTACGCTGGGTTATCAAGACCGTCAATAGGAACGAATACAAGCGCAAACAGGCAGCCCCAGGATTAAAAGTCAGCTCCCGAGCCTTTGGGGCTGGGCGGAGAATGCCTATTGCAGCCCGTTATGATGTCTAATAAATCATTGATTAACACGAAATAATTAAAGGAATCACGGGATTTATGTAGAAATATACCTCGAATTGGTGAATAGAGTAGATATTTACCAGTACAGGAGGTATATGTGGATAACCTAAAAAATAACGATGAAAATAAGCTGGAAAATAACGAGAATAAGTTTGAGCGGGTTAAAGGTGTGGTACACAGGAAGACAGGGGACATCCTGGCCAACCTTGGACTCATAACTCAGGAGCAACTTCAGTCAGCTCTCCATGAACAATGGGTTACGGGCGAAAAAATAGGCAAAATCGTAGTAGATAGAGGAATAATAACCGAAGAACAGTTAGAGGACACCCTGGATTTTGTTATGGGGATCCCCCACGTAAAGCTGAGCCGAATGAACATTGATCCTGAAACGGTAAAGCTTTTACCTCCCCAGGTTATTCGTCAAAATAAAGTGCTGCCAATTTCGCGAGATAATAAGTCTATTACTCTGGCAATGGCCGATCCTTTAAATCATCAGATTATTGATGATGTGCGAATGGCAACCGGGTTAGAAGTAGTACCCGTGCTGGCCAGTGAAAAAGAATTAGATACTGCTGCACGTCAATTCTTAGCTTTCCGATTAGACCCCAATATGGAAAAAATATTAGGCGAGCTCGGCCAGAACGGGAAAAAATTAATATCGGGAATTGTAGACGTTCAGTCAATGGACGATGATGCTCCTATTATCCGCATGGTAAACTCTTTGCTTGTTCAAGCAGTGCAGGGGCGCTGCAGTGATATACATATTGAAGCCCAGGAATTAGATGTTAGAGTCAGGTTTCGGGTAGATGGTGAACTCTATGAGGTACTGACCTTACCTAAAATATCTCAGGCGGCAGTTGTTTCTCGTATTAAAATTATTGCAGGGATGGATATCTCTGAAAAAAGAATTCCCCAGGATGGGCGTTTTCGTATGATTATAGAAGGGCGGGATGTTGACTTCCGCATCTCCACCCTGCCTACTTCCCACGGAGAAAAAGTGGTAATGCGGGTATTGGATCGGGCAAATGCCCTTACTCGGATTGACCGCCTGGGTCTAAGCAGTATTAACAAGGAACGACTGCTATTATTATCCCGGCGACCGCATGGTATGGTTCTTGTAACTGGTACCACCGGTTCAGGGAAGACTACTACCCTCTATTCTGTTCTTTCCGAAATTAATTCCGTAGATAAAAACATCATTACTCTGGAAGATCCGGTTGAATACACTCTGGAAGGTATTAACCAGGTGCAGATAAATCCCAAAGCAGGTCTTAGTTTTGCCAGCGGACTCCGATCTATTTTACGACAGGATCCGGATGTTATCATGGTAGGAGAGATCCGTGACCATGAGACAGCTCAATTGGCAGTACAGGCTGCCCTAACTGGCCATTTGGTTTTGTCTACCCTGCATACCAACAGCTCTGCGGGTACAGTTGCTCGTTTAACCGATATGGGAATAGAGCCATATTTACTTGCCACCTCGCTGGCGGGAGTTGTGTCCCAGCGCCTCGTGCGCCAGCTCTGTGCGAACTGCCGCAGTAAATATACTTTAGATAGGGATACTGCCGTGAGAATAGGCATACCAGAGGAAAGCGGGCGGGAGTTTTACCAGCCGGTTGGCTGTAACATGTGCAGGCAGCTTGGCTACCAGGGCCGGATTGCTCTGCATGAAATTATGCTTATGGGACCGGGGGTACGTGCTTCAATATACCGGGGTGATAATTCGGATGCACTGCAAACAGCTGCAGTGGCTGAAGGTATGATAACTATTAAAAATGATGGAATAGCCAAGGCCAAGCAGGGTTTAACATCCCTGGAAGAGGTGGTAAAGGCAGTTTTCCTGGAGGGATAAAGAGTGACGGCAAGGACAGCTCTAGAGATTATGACCAGAGGCGTTCATATAGGGGCTTCTGATGTCCACATAACTGTGTTTCAACCACCAATGTATCGGGTTAACGGACGTCTCTTGTCACTACCCGGTGACCAAGCACTGAATGGCGAGGATACAAGGAAATTTGGGGCTGAGATTATTCCCAATACAAGAATAAAACAAAGGTTGGAAGAACAAGGACAGGTAGATTTTTCTAATTCCTTACCTGGAGTGGGCCGGCTCAGGGTAAACCTTTATGTCCAACGTGGTTCCTGGGCGGCTGCCCTGCGATTAATATCGAATATAATTCCCAAACTTAACACCTTGGGCTTACCACCTATTGTTGAAGAGTTGGCAATGAAAGAACGAGGTTTAATTTTGGTTACGGGGGCTACTGGCAGTGGTAAGTCTACGACCCTGGCTGCTATGATTGATCTATTAAACCATAATAAAAATGCTCATGTTCTAACCCTGGAAGATCCTATTGAATACCTGCACCGTCATGGAACCTGCATCATTAATCAACGGGAAGTTGGGACCGATACAATATCCTTTGCCCAGGGTTTAAGGGCAGCATTGCGTCAGGATCCTGATATTATTATGGTTGGAGAGATACGCGATCTGGAGACTATATCTATTGCTATGACGGCAGCTGAGACCGGCCATCTGGTTCTGGCATCAGTTCATGCAGGAAGTGCCGATCAGGCGGTAGAACGTGTGATAAACATCTTTCCGCCTCACCAGCAGGCTCAGGTCCGAATACAGCTGGCAACTTCATTGCAAGGTATCATTAGCCAGCAATTAGTTCCCAACCGGGATGGCAGCGGGAGAGTAGTTGCTGCAGAGGTATTAATCAATAACCCTGCCATTAGAAACCTTATTCGAGACAACAAAATTCACCAAATCTATTCAGCTATTCAAACCGGCAGTGCCTTTGGAATGATTACCATGGATAAAGCCCTAAAAATACTTTATCAGCAAAATAAAATCTCAATGTCAGAATTGAGCAAGCGGCAAATCAATGTTGAAGGGCTTTAGACGAATGGGGGTGAGAAATCTTGAAATTTGAGTACCGGGTGAGGGATAAAAAAGGGCTAATACAGTCCGGAATCCTGGAGGCTGAACATAAGAACATCGTAGTCGAAAGGCTGCTTGGTCAGGGATTCTATATAGTTGCATTAAAAGAAGTACTGCAGACGAGCAAAGATATCCAATTTGATTTTAAAATGTACAGCTTCAGGAAAGTGAGGGTTCGTGACCTGGTGGTTTTTACCCAGCAGCTGGCCACTATGCTGGCAGCCGGGCTGCCCATCATACGCTGCTTCCGAATCCTGGGAGAACAGACTTCAAACCCAAGGCTAAGGAAAGCAGTACTGAAAATCAAAGAGGATATAGAGGCCGGATTAGCTCTGTGGGAGGCGATTTCCAAGCACCCGGATATATTTTCAGGGATATACGTAAGTATGATAAGAGCCGGAGAACTGGGAGGGGTCTTGGAACCTGTTCTGGAAAGGCTCAGTTATCACCTGGAAAGGGAGCAGGAGATTAATTCCAAGGTCAAGTCAGCATCAATATACCCCATGATTATCAGCGTCTTTGCTGTCCTGGTGGTAATATTTATAATTACGTTTGTAATGCCAATGTTTATAGGTATGTTTCAGTCTTCGGGGGTTCAACTCCCCTTGCCTACCCGCATTCTGTTAGGTGCAGGGGCCTTTATTAAGACATGGGGGCTATTTCTGTTGATTGGAATGTTGGCCACTATCCTGCTGATGAAACGCTGGGGGAAAACCCGCAAGGGGCGATTGTTCTTTGACAGCATATACCTGCATCTTCCGGTGGTTGGGAAGACAGTAAGCCGGATAGCTGTAGCCCGTTTTGCTCGTACCATGGGAACTCTAGTCAAATCTGGTATTCCTGTCTTACAAGCCCTGGAGATAATGGAAGAGGTAGTGGGCAATGCTGTAATAGGCCGGGCTATAATTAAGGCTTGTACCAGTATTAAAGAAGGTGAGTCCATTACAAATCCCCTGATAGAGACCAGAGTGTTCGAGCCCATGGTAACACAGATGATAGCGGTGGGAGAGGAAACGGGTACCTTGGACGAAATGCTCATGCGTATGTCCGATTATTACGAACGTGAGTTAATACATAACGTAGATGCTCTTATGGCAGTGATAGAACCGGTACTAATTCTGATGGTGGCAATACTGGTAGGGGGAGTAATAGTGGCAACTCTCTTACCTATGTTTGATATGATGAATTTGGTTGGTGCTTAGGATATAAAAATTATTAATTTATCAAAAAGACTATATTTTGCAGGAAAATGTTGTATTATTATGTAGATTGGAAATTCATGTTAGCTTGATCTGACATGTCAGCCTGGATCCACGGTAATGTGGGTTTAACAATAAGGGGAGGTGGGATAATTTCTCTAAGCAGGCACCGATTGGTTAATGTATGGAAAAAATTTGGGGAGGTAATAAAATGTTAATGAAAATGAGAGCCATGATGAAGAAAAAAGACAATCAAAAGGGTTTTACTATAGTGGAATTATTGATTGTTATGGCTATATTGGCAGTCCTGGCAGCGATTGCCATACCGAAATATAATGGTGTTTTGGCAAAATCAAAAGAGGATGCAGATACAGCAAATCAAACTATTATAAAACAGGCTGCTGAAATGTACTGTGATGCAAATCAAGGTGATCTTGCAAATATTGATGCATTAGTTCCTACTTATTTAAAAGATGTTCCAGCAAACCCGATAAAAGATATTAAACCAGGATATACAGCTTCAGCAACATATGATAAAGCAACCGGAGTAGCAACGGTGACCGTGACTCGATTGGATGAATAGATTAATACTAAGTATATAAGAGTTAAACATATAAAGAATCTAAGGGTGCCAGAATCTAAGGGTGCCAGGCACCTAACATTCTAACTTTCTATTGTGGGAGATATTACCTCCTGTTACAATTGTAGCAGGGGGTGATTTTTTGGGGAGAAGGTTACGAATTGAGTATGAGGGAGCTATTTATCATGTTATTCAGCGGGGCAACAACAGAGAATTCATCTTCGAGAGAGCAACTGATAAAGAATACCTAATCGAGCAGATGAATCAGGCGGTACAAATGGATGGAGTTCAGATTTTTGCTTATGTTGTAATGAATAATCATTATCATATTGCTTTACGTACTCAAGAAAAACCTATTAGTCAAGTTATGCATAGGATTAACAGCCGATTCAGTCACCATTATAATAGGGAAAGAGAGAGAACCGGTCATGTATTTGAAAGCCGATATAAAGCCATACCGGTAGAGAACGAGAATTACCTGCTAACAATAATTCGCTATATACATAGAAATCCAGTTCAAGCACAATTATGCCAGTCAGTATCTGATTTCAGGTGGAGTTCTGATAAGGCCTATCGTGGGCAAGAGCAGACATTTATCGAAACAAAATTTTTGTTGGGTTTACTCGCGGAAAACCCTTATAAAGCTCTCGATGAATATGATATTTTGATGGGTATGGATGACGACTACAGATGGAAAGATAGCATTTTTATTGGAAGCCCGTCTTTTACTGCACAATTTGAACCGCAAAAACCTATTTCCGTAAAATTTTCTTTGCAAAATATTCTTAGTAATACGGGGGCAACCATGGATGATATTACATTGATCAGGAATGGATCCAAACAAAGAAAAATAATGTCTCTAAAGAAGGAATATGTACAAACTGCTATAAATCAAGGTTACACGATGGATGAGATCGGAAAATATGTCGGTATCTCTGGAGTAGCTGTAGGGAAAATGCTTCAAAGTATCAGGCAACAGTCCCAGAAAGTTAGAAAGTGAGGTGCCTGGCACCGTGTTTGGTAACTTTATTGTTGGTGCTTTGGGATTAATATTTGGTTCCTTCCTTAATGTAGCCATTTATCGCATTCCCCGAGGGGAATCGGTAGTATGGCCGGGGAGTCACTGCCCGGTTTGCGGAAATAATCTGAAAGCCCTGGATTTAATACCGGTTTTAAGTTATCTATGGCTGCACGGCAGGTGCCGCTATTGTCAGGCTAAAATCAGCCATTGTTATCCCTTGATAGAGTTATTGACCGCAGTTTCTTTTTTAATGGTTTATGTTAAGGCCGGAACTTTGATGGCTACACTAGCCGGATGGATATTTACATCCATTTTGATAATAGTGTCTTTTACTGACCTTAATGATGGAATTATACCTGACCTTATAACATATCCGGGTATTATTATTGGGCTTTGTCTATCACCATTTACGCTGGGAATTAAGTCCGCAGCTCTGGGGTCTGTCATATTTGCCGGAATATTCCTGGGCACTGCTATAATATCCCGTGGCGGGATGGGGGGCGGAGATATCAAGCTGGCTGGGGTCATTGGGGCATTTATTGGTTTAACAGGGTCTATCACAACTCTCATTATTTCCTCTCTGGCGGGGGGAATATGGGCAGCGTCCTTGCTCTGTCAAAGAAAAGCTGATCGTAAAACCGCTGTAAGATTCGGCCCTTTCATGGCAGTATCAGCCTGGCTGGTTTGGTTATATGGAGAACAAATACTGGATTTCTATATGGGATTATTCATATAGCAGTATTGTGTTTAGTTAAGTATTGATTTTCATAAGACAGGTAGATTGTTAATCCTATTAATGAGAGTATTAATTATCAGTCTGCTTTTTTATATAGAAATAGAATATCATGCAGGATTTACTCTAATCTTACCGAAATAGTACGTGTGCAGGTAGAAAATCTGTCCAATAAAAAGTTGGGGGAAGTAATGCCCTATTTTAAAGATAGTATCTATAATGAACAAGGTCTGACTTTAATTGAAGTTCTGGCATCCCTGGTTTTGTTGTCTCTTCTGACCGTCAGCATTTTAGGAATTTTTACTTCTACTGCTAAATGGGTAGCTAAAGCCAGGCAAGAAACTACAGCCAGCAACTATGCTAGTGCGGTTCTAGAAGACCTGAGGTTACAGCGGCAGATTATTAATAATGACAATGAAGGATTGCTGGCTGAGGAGTTGTTGCCTGGCTATGGTTACCCCTGGGAGGGAATGGATGCTCGTATCACCACCATGGAGGATCTAAACCCATTACATAATCTTTATAATATTACCGTTACTATATTCCGATCGGGTGATACCCAGTCTCCTATATTGCAGATGAGCACCATAATGCGGAAAGAGTAGAGGCAGCGGCGAATGGGCAGAGGTTCTAATGAAAAAGGAATTACTCTGGTGGAGATGTTGGTAGCTCTGGCTCTGGTATCAGTGGTTTTCAGCGGCTTAATGGGAGTATATTGGGTCGGCAGTAAATCTTATGAAAACCAGGCTGCGAGTTCTGATGCCCAGTACGCAGCCCGAATGGCTGCCCAAATTATTGTAGAAGATATCCGGGGTGCTGCCGAAGCGGAAACTCAGGAAGAAGGTGCCAAGCTGAGGTTGCTTACAGCCAGCGGAGAAGATGTAGTTTATTATAGGCAAGCAAATAACTGGCTGTATAGGGATGGGAATGCCAAGACACCTATTGCTGAAAACATTACCGGATTAAGCTTTACTCGTAATAATAGTCTGTTTACATTAAACATAGATGCGACTGTGAATGGATTCCTTTATTCCCTGAGTACCAGCGCCAATCGAAGAAGTAATTATATAGAAATAGCTCAGCACGTTATCGTTGACAGCCAGGGAAATATCTGGGCTGCTGATGATGGGACCAACTGGCAGAGAGTAGCAGATGGTTTTGATGTTCGAGATGTTGTATGGAATGGATCAATGTTTGTCGCAGTGGGCGAAAATGTTATTTATACTTCTAGTGACGGTATAAATTGGACGTTAACTAATACGGATTATGATACTAATGCGGTTACCTGGGGGAATGACATGTTTGTGGCTGTCAGCAGCAAAGGTGATGGCAGGGTGATTACTTCAACTGATGGAATAAACTGGGTCGATCAGAATGCAGGTGCCAATGGACACGGCCTTAACGATGTAACTTCAGGTAATGATATAGCCGAAGGTAAAGGTATTTTTGTGGCTGTTGGAGACTTCCAAAAGGTGTTTTTTAGCAGCGATGGGGTTAACTGGGGCATGTCGGATAAATTGACTAAGGAAGAGTTCAATGGGGTTGCTTACGGAGGGCCTGCCGGGAATGAAATATTTGTCGCGGTAGGAACAAATGGAACCATATATAGCTCCAGTGATGGTGAAAACTGGATTGAAAAAAGTTCAGGAGTTACTCAAACCCTGAACAGTGTTACATGGGGAAATAATGTGTTTGTTATTGTCGGTAAGTCAGGTACTATCCTCACTTCAACTGATGGGGCTGAGTGGGTGAAAAGAACCTCTGGAGTTACTAATGATTTGACCAGTGTTACCAGCAGTAACGGGCAGTTTATTATAGTGGGAGATGGAGTAATACTACAATCGTCTGATGGGATAACATGGATCGAAACAACAAGTAATTTTTAATATATAATCCGGATAAAACTGTGAACATCACACTTAGTGGTTGTCTGTAGTTATCAGGAGGGACAGGTATGCCAGCAAAGGTACGTTGTTTATCATCACAGCAGGGAAGCGCAATACTCATGACTTTAATGGTTCTATTGGTTCTAAGCGTACTGGGGATGGGCATAGTTGGAGTTGCCGGTATGGAGTTTAAGACAAGCCATTATGATTATGAGACCCAGCAAGCTCAACAGGCAGCAGATGCCGGGGTAGATTGGGGCATGGAAAATATATATCAGGTATTAAAACAGGCAGAATATTTATCAATGGAGCAACTGCCGGCCAATCTGTCAGATGAGCCGCAGTGGGATAATAGAAGTGAGACAAGTTTTAATACAGGTGCAGATACCTGTGCCGTTAGTATCGGGGATGTTATTAAAAAACCGCAGTCATCTCCCCCCCACCCGGGTACCAATACTTGTACCTATGAATTTAGTTCCACTGGAACATTCAGAGGGGTTAGTAAATCAGTTACTGTAGTAGTAGTCTATACTTTTATGGGTGGCTACAACGACCCCGACGACGGAAATCTTGTGGCGAGGTCAGATTTTCAGCGGGGAAAAATCAAATCGTATAAAAAGTTATAATGAACTATAATTTTATAGATCAGAAGCCTAAAATATCCAGTGATTCAAACCAGAAGTCAGAGCTGAACAGTTCGGGAGGGATAGACCTTGTTTAATCGTTTGCCAGGGATTGGAATTGATATAGGCAGCAAAAGAATTAAACTAGCCTGGGTGAAAAGAAAAAGAGATGGCCTGCAGATAGTTAAATATGGCAGTATTCCTACGCCCACGGATGCAGTAGATCTAGGCGTTATAGCTGACCCGGAAAAGCTGGGAGATGAACTAGGTGTTTTGGTTCGTGATTTAAAACTTAAGGGTAAACGCGTTGTATCGGCGGTTGGCGGACAGCAGGTTTATATCCGTAATTTAATCATGCCCAGTATGAAGCTGAACGAGTTGAAGGAAGCTGTCTATTACCAGGCAACGAATTTTTTGCCTATCCCAATAGAAGAGGCGTCTACGGATATATTCCCCTTGCGTAACTTTGAGGATGAGGAAGGGAAGAAGACCGAGGTTTTCTTCCTGGCAGTACGCAGGCAGCAGGTGAAAAACCTTGAAATTGCCTGTCAAGTCGCAGGTTTAAAACTGGCAGCAGTAGAAATTGAACCGTTATCCATATATCGGGTTCTGGGTAGGGAAAATGCGTCAACCATAGCATTAATAGCCATGAGCTCATCACGTTCCTATTTTACAGTGTTTAAAAGAGGAATACCGGTTTTTTACAGGTCGTTATCTTCAGGGAGGTATGCCTTCTTGAAGACTCTGGAAATAAACAACGAAACCAACGGGTCAGAAGAAATAGACGTAACTGATAATAACAACCAGTATGATAACCTGGTAAGAGAGATCATCTCTGAAGTATCGGCTTCGGTTGATTTTTACGAAGCCCAGAAGGAAATGGAAGATGAGATGATAGAAAAGTTCTTGCTTTGCGGCACCGGAGCCGTCAAGGGGCTGGATATAAGATTAACTGCTGGACTGGGCCGTGAGGTCGAAGTTGCTAATATACTGAACCGTCTTTTACTGCCTTGGAATATGAGTGAAACGGAGAAACATGAACTGCAATATGATTTTCCAGTAGCCCTGGGATTAGCAGCCAGGGAGGTGGTTTAATGGAGAATCCTTTGCGGATCAATATTAACCTGCTGGAACCGCAGCCGCGAGTTCAGTCCCGAGTTATTAGTTACGGGCTGGGATTTTTAGTTCTAGCTGTTTTAGGGGGACTGTCAGGCTATTTCTATATGCTGCAGAGTCGGGAACTAACTAACCAGCAGGCTGTAAACACTAAATTAAAAGCTGAACTCAAGCAATATGAAAAGGAAATGACAATATTTAAACCCCTTCAAGAAATGACCAACGAGATGACCAGCAAAAGTAAAAAAGTGCAAGAGCTTGAGAAAATGCAGGTATCCTATGCTGATGTGATGATGGAGATTGATAAAATTGTTCCTCCCACGGTAATAATGGCGGGAGTAGAGATAAAGGCCGGAAAGGTAATCATGGCAGGTTTTAGCCCTGAACACAGTCAGGTGGCCCGTCTCTTGGAGGGGCTTAAAGGCAGTTCAAAGTTTAAAAATGTAACTGTATTGGCATCGCAAATGAATGAGGAAACGAACGAAGTTGAATTTACTCTGGAGATGGACTGGGAGGCAGAAAAGAAGTGAGATTATCAAAGCGCGAAATAACATTATTGGTACTCCTGGTAGTTGTGAGTGGATTTTATCTGGGGTATCACTTCGTTTTTGAGCCTTTATATAAACATGCAGCCCAACTTAGGGATGAAAACGTTAAACTATCAACGGATCTGCAGACCCTGGAACAGAGAATGAATAAGAAAGGTGACATCAGTCTGGAAGAACAGAAAATTCAAAACGAATATGCGAAAATGGAGGCTAAATTACCCCAGTCTCCAATGATTCCGAATACTATTGACTTTATGGAACTAAGCGCCAGGGAGGCAAATGTAAAACTGCTGTCTATAAATTATAAGGAAAATGTTCCTGCTAAAACAGGGGTGGATAGCAAAAATAACCAACCGGTCAGCCCGACAGCCGCGAACTTTAAAATCACTGCCAGCGGGAGCCATTATAATCTGCTTTCTTTTCTTCTTAAACTTGAAAATGCACCGCGTATATATACTATTAACGGAAGTAAAATAACTCTGGCTAAAGTGAGTTCAGAAGCTGATACGCCTGGGCAGGAAGTAGGCGGTGCTGGAACGGAAGCTGCTGTGGAGACTGCAGAGGCTTTGAAGGCTGCAGAATCTGCAAAAAAAGAATCCCAGATATATGACCAAAGTAAATCAGTAATCAATATTGACTTTACCGCCTACTATGACAGCCCTTCGACAACAGGACAGAGCCCGGCTGCAGGTGTCAGTTCGAAATCGGATTCGGTTGAGTCTGTCCAGACTAACCACAATACTGCCCCAGCAGCAACCCCCGAAACTGAAAACAAATCACCCGTATTAAAAAAAGAGCAGGCATCCGGTTTAATTCACAACCTGGCCGCTGCAACTGTAGAAATTAAAAATCATGCGTTTCTTAAGGCCGGCAGCGTAGGTCGCCTTATAAACCGAGGGACACAAACAGCAGAGGAACAATTTAGAAAATTACCTGCACTTAAAAAATTAATTGCTGCGGGTGCCGTTAAATTACGCGAGTTAGCATTTGTAATAATCAGCCAACCTACGCTGGATGCAGATATTGTAACTTGGTCACCTGAATATCAAGGTGGAAATATGATTAAGCTTATGAATTATTCCAGTCTTTAATTCGACTGCCCGCATTTCTATAGACATCAAGTATACCCTGTTGTCTCTTCACTAATAATATGATATAAGTCCTTTCTGCCCACAGTAAATATAAGGCTCAAATTAACGCCATTTGGCAGGATTATGCTTTTATAGTATCGAAATATTCCTATTCTGGCATATTATTTACGTAATAATGGTAAGGGACAGAGTTTTTAAACCAAGAGTGGTATGAAAATATAATTATCGGAGGTTGTACATTGTTAGACAAATGTCTGCTGGCTACCGTTCTGGAGAAAGCCTTGGAAAAAGGCGGAGATTTTGCAGAGGTTTATGTTGAAGACAAACAAATCAGCAATGTTTTCTGTGAGGATGATAAGATCGAGAAAATTAACAGCGGCAGGGAAAAGGGAGCAGGTATTAGAGTAGTAAAGGATGGCAAGACCTCCTATGTGTATACCAATGATTTGACCGCAGAGGGTCTTCTGAAAGCTGCATCAGTTGCCAATCATGCCGCCGGGTCTCAGATGAGGACGCGGAAAACGGAGATAGACTTATGCCGCAAGGAGCCAGAGTTTTCAATGAACTTTGTGCGGCTGCCAGAGCAGGTGGATCTGGCTGAAAAGATTCAGCAGGTTCTAAGTGCCAATAAAGTGGCTCGCAATCTGGACGAGGAAATTCGCCAGGTTACAGTGGCTGTGGGCGATATGCACAAACAGGTGCAGATTGCGAATTCAGAAGGAGATCTGATAGAGGACGAACTAGCCCGGGTAAGGTTAGTGGTTAATGCCATAGCCTCACGTGGTGGGCAGATTCAAACTGGATATGAAGCGGCCGGAGGTGTTTCAGGCTGGGAACTGTTGGACAAGGTATCGATGGAGGAAATGGCTCGTCAGGCAGCCGGGAGAGCCATTAAGATGTTATCAGCACGTTCAGCACCGGTAGGCAGGATGCCCGTAATCATGCACTCCGAGGCGGGCGGAACGATGGTTCACGAAGCCTGCGGGCATGGATTGGAAGCGGATCTGGTGCAGAAAGAGCTATCTGTTTACCGCGATAAGATGGGTCAACAGGTGGCAGCTAAAGAAGTAAGTGTATTGGATGATGCTACGCTGCCCGAAAAATATGGCAGCTACCGCTGGGATGATGAGGGCACGGCGGGGCAGCGTAAGCTCCTTATTGATAAAGGTTATCTGTCGGGATTTCTATATGACCGGCTGACAGCAGCCAAGGATGGTGTGCAATCAACCGGTAATGGGCGCCGCGAATCATACCAGGAAAAACCGGTTGTGCGTATGAGTAATACATTTATTGCCCCTGGATTGGATGATCCCGACAAAATAATTAAGGATACTGATCATGGTCTGCTAGTTAAGAAAATGGGCGGTGGTCAGGTTAATACCACCAACGGTGATTTTGTTTTTGAGGTTCAAGAGGGTTATGTAATAGAAAATGGGGAAATAAGTTATCCTGTACGGGGGGCTACACTTATCGGCAATGGTCCCAGGGCTCTTATGGATATAGATCGGATTGGCAATGATCTCGGTTTTGCAATTGGCGTTTGCGGCAAGGATGGACAGGGAGTATCCGTAGCAGATGCTCAGCCCACCACCCGTATCAAGGAACTTACCGTAGGAGGTACGGTTCTGGGTAATGGTCCGCAAATCAAGCGGATAGTAAGAAAGTAGGTGTTAGGGGTGGAAGAAACCCTGAGGTTGGCTGGAGAAAAAGCTTTAGATGCAGTTCGTAAGGTGGGCTTGGAAGGTGAAGCCTTTTTATTATACGATCGTGAATTGACTATTGAGACCAGCGGAGGCGAAGTAGAGACTCTGAAGGAAGCTGAGGAGATGGGGCTGGGGGTTAGGGTCTGCAATGGAGGAAGGATAGGTTTTGCTTATACTACTGATCTATCAGACGAGGCATTAGCGGAGATAGTAAAGAATGCTGTCCATATATCAGCTTATAGTGATGCTGACGAATTCAACATATTGCCTGAGGGTAATCAAGTTTACCCGCTGGTACCGACCTATGATTCCAGTATTGCTACGGTTGATTTGGAAGAAAAAATAGAATTGGCCCGGGAAGTTGAGAAAGCTGCCCGTGATTATGATTCCAGGATCGTACTGGTGGATAGGGCAGGCTATGAAGATTCTCAATTTTCAATGCTGGTCATGAACACCCGGGGGTTATATGCATTCGGTAGGGGCAGCAACTGTGGTTTATTTATTTCGTTGGCAGCCCGGGAAGAAAATGATACTCAGAATGGCTTTGCTTTTGATATGAAAAAAAGCTTTTCGTTACTAAATGCCAGGATGGTTGGAGAGGAGTCAGCCATGCGGGCGGTGCGAAGCCTAAAAGCCAGAACAATAGATTCCGCCCAAATACCTTGTATTCTGGAGCCCTATGTAGTTACCCGTTTTACGAGTCTACTTTCTGCATCGATACAGGCGGATGCTGTGCAAAAAGGTAAATCTATGCTGGCCGGCAAAGTAGGACAGCAGGTGGCATCCGCCCAATTTAATCTGATAGACGATGCTGCCCATAAGGAGGGCATGGCCAGTTTCTCCTTTGATGGCGAAGGGGTAGCTTCAGAACGAAAGGTAATCATTGAACAAGGTGAATTAAAAGGGTTTTTATATGATACCTATACAGGACTTAAAGCAGGCTTGAGATCAACTGGTAATGCGATCCGGGGTTCATTTAGAAGCCTTCCCGGGGTAGGAACTACTAACCTTATACTATCCCCGGGAACAGAGTCCCCTACTCAGTTGATAGCAGATATTGATTGTGGTTTTTATATAACCGATGTAATGGGGATGCATACCGCTAATCCAATCTCGGGTGATTTTTCCCTCGGAGCGGCCGGGATTATGATCGAAAAGGGACAACTGACTTATCCTGTTCGTGGGGTAACCATCGCGGGTAATCTGCTGAACCTGCTGCAGGATATTGATTCGGTGGGAAGTGATTTGCGTTTTTTTGGAGGCAAAGCCGCCGCCACTGTGAGGCTGCAAAGCATTAGCGTTGGTGGATATTAGTACAGGCTTAACAGTGAACTAGAAGGAGGCGAGGGTCGATGACCGGGATATTATTTATAAATGGTCCTAATTTAAATATGCTGGGGGTTAGAGAAAAAGAATTTTATGGCTCTATGACCCTGGACGAGATTAATACCGAATTAAGTGTTTTGGCATATAAGGAGGGTATCGTCATTGAATTCTACCAATCAAATCATGAAGGTGAATTGGTGGACAGAATACAGCAGGCGTATAAGAACACCGGCTGCATCGTTATTAATCCAGGAGCGTTCACCCACTACAGTATTGCCATATATGATGCCCTGAAGACGGTAGAGATTCCAGTAATTGAAGTCCATCTCTCTAATATACATGCGCGTGAAAGCTTTCGCAGTAAATCACTTATTTCACCTATTGCAATCGGCGGTATATTCGGCCTCGGCCCCATTGGCTACAAATTAGCCTTCTATGCCGCCCACCAATTACTCAAACAAGGGGGAAGGTGAATGGGTTATTAGAGAACGGATAAATAAGGTTCTAAGGTTTTTGGAAAACAATCAACTGGATGCATTTCTGGTCACTAAACCAGAGAATATTCGGTATCTGTCTGCTTTTAGCGGAGGCAGTGACGGCAAACTGTTGATTAGCGCAGATAGTCAGTATATCTTGACTGATGGACGATATATTGAACAAGTAAATAGGGAATGTCCAAATTGGGAACTGGTTAAAGAGAGCGGGGGGAGACTTGACAGTTTAGCTGGTATTTGCGATAAATATAGTAGTCTTGTGGTAGAAAGTAACTACCTGACCTATGATCTGTTTCAGCAGTTAGGAGAAAAATTAAAGTCCAGGCTGGTTCCTATGGCTAACACCATTGAGAAATTTAGGTCGGTAAAAGATCCGTCAGAACTGGCTTTGCTCCGGAATGCTGCTCGAATAGGGGATAAAGTATTTACCCGTATTTGTTCAGAAATACGGGTAGGGGTAAGTGAAAGATATCTTGCCAATCGAATTGCCTACTTCCTAAAGGAGGAAGGATGCAGCCAGGAATCTTTTCCAACAATTGCGGTCTCAGGAGAAAATGCTGCCCTTCCCCACGGACAGCCAGGAGACAGGCTCTTACAACGGGGGGATATGCTTACACTGGATTTCGGGGGTTTTTATCAAGGCTATGCCGGGGATATGACTCGGACTGTGGTACTGGGGGAGGCCTCCTCGAAACTGAGAGATGTATATCAAAGGGTACTGGAGGTTCAACAACTAGGAGTTTCTTTAGTTCAAGCTGGATTGAGCAGCCGGGAAATTGACCGGAAAGTACGGGAAGGTCTTGGAAAATACGAATTAGATGTTTATTTTCAGCATGGTACAGGACACGGGGTAGGCTTGGAGATTCACGAGATGCCGACCTTGTCTGCCCGGAGTGATGCTGCACTGGAAGTGAACATGGTCGTTACGGTTGAGCCGGGCGTCTATATCCCGGGCTGGGGCGGTATCCGTATAGAGGATACGGTAATTGTTAAGAACGGTGGCTGTGAAGTTATCACCTGTTCGGATAAAAGTTTATTAATTATATGATGGAGGGATAGAATGATCTCAGTTAACGACTTTAAGACCGGTGTAACAGTTGAGTTGGAGGGACAGGTTTATCAGGTGGTAGAATTTCAGCATGTGAAACCTGGTAAAGGTGCAGCATTTGTCAGAGCAAAACTTAAAAACGTCAAATCCGGGGGAGTTGTAGAAAAAACCTTCCGGGGAGGCGAAAAATTACATAGAGCGCACCTCGATAAGCGAGGCATGCAATACCTTTACATGGATGGCGCTGACTATGTATTCATGGATAATGAAAATTATGAACAGATTACGGTTAGCCGCAGTGATATAGGCGAGGGTGTAAAGTGGCTAATGGAAAACATGACTATACAAATTCTGATGTATCAGAGTGAAATAATGGGAGTAGAGTTACCAAATTTTGTTGAATTAGTGGTTGTTGATACTGAACCGGGAGTAAAAGGGGATACGGCTACCGGTGCCTCCAAGGCTGCTAAATTAGAAAGCGGAGCCAGTGTTCAGGTTCCTCTCTTTATTAATACCGGAGATCGTCTGCGTATTGATACTCGTACCGGCGAATATATGGAAAGAGCATAATCAATATTTTATAAAAAATCATTAATCTATTAAGTTTATTTCCTCCTTTTTGTACGAATACTAATAATGTTCAAAACATTTTTGGTATAAGAAAAGGAGGATTTTACTTTGCAGGATATTTCAGAGAAGGTCAGCTATCTGCAAGGCTTGAGCGAGGGGTTGAATATTACGGAGGGGAGCCCTCAGGGCAAAATCATTTCTGGGATATTGAACGTCTTGAATGAGATGGCAGACGAAATTAATGGAATTCAGAAAGATTTCGAAGAAATGCAAGAGTATATTGAAAGCGTTGATGATGATTTATTTGATTTGGAAGAAAGTGTGGCCGATGAAGGATTTTTGGAATTGGAATGTCAGGGCTGCGGCGAACAGCTCTATATTGAATCAGAGATTCTTGATGATGAAGATGTTATTGAAGTCATCTGTCCCCGCTGTAACGATGTGATTTTTGTTAATGACGGATCGTTTGACCATCAGCATTTACCTGTAGACGAAGAATTTGAAGTTGGGGAATCCCATCCCAATTAAATTAGAAATCTAAATACAGAAAGTCAGGTCTGAGGGAAGTTCTCTATAAGGAACTTCCCTTTTTCATGGCAATTTTCAGGGGAAGAGTCAGTAATTATTGGCATATTTTTCTGTAAAGTCCAATATTTATTAAGGGATCATTAAATGATAGGACCCAACATTATGGGAACTAGTTGTAGTATCCCTTAAAACAAAGGTGGTGAAATTGTGAATAGGAATGATGAAGACATCATAAAAAAAGATATTATACCTTTCTTATCATTGGATATAAAGAAAATAATCATGAACTTAAAACCGGAGTGTTTTAATGGTATGGAAGAAATTCGCTTACGCTGCGGTCAGCCCCTGTTGCTGAAGATTGGTGATAAAGACTATGCCCTCGATAGGGAAGGAAACTTGGATGAAAGCATGACAAGAGGGTTTGTAGTAAGTGCAGAAGATATCTATCGCAGCATTGCTTCGATTAGCGACAATTCCTTATATGCCTTCGAAGAGGAAATAGGTCGGGGATTTATTACTATTCCCGGCGGACACAGGGTAGGGCTCGCCGGACAGGTAGTCCTTAGCGGTACGGAGGTAAGGACGATGAAGGATTTCTCAAGTATCGCCTTTAGAGTTGCCAGAGAGATTAAGGATTGCGCCAAAGGTGTTCTTCCATATGTTTACCCGCGCGACCTGGAGCCGGTTAATACTCTATTTATTTCTGCACCTCGTTGTGGAAAAACTACCATTCTTCGCGATGTGGCCCGAAGCCTTTCACTGGGAACCAGCCGGGGCAGGGGCTGTAATGTAGTAGTTATTGATGAACGCTCCGAACTGGCCGGTACTTACCAGGGCAGGGCACAGATGGATGTGGGACCACGTACCGATGTTTTAGATTCATGCCCTAAAGCCAGAGGGATGATTATGGCAATACGTTCCCTCTCGCCACATGTACTGATAACTGATGAGATCGGTCGACACGAGGACATAGAGGCAATTCTGGAATGCATGAATGCAGGAGCCGCTGTGATTACCAGCATACATGCCCGGAATATAGAAGAGGCTCAGAAGCGCCCTCTCATGCGAGAACTTTTAGCAACGGGTGCATTTGAAAATCTGATTGTTTTATCACGGCGCTGCGGGCCAGGCACGATCGAGCAGGTAGTTAGGCGGGATGTATTATGCTGTGGCTAAAAACAATGGGTATAGTTTTAGTCGTTTCTGGATTTGGCAGTTATGGATTGATGGGGGCTCGAAGTATAGAAAAAAGGGTAGAACAAATCAGGAATATCAGGTTAGCTATGGGCTTTCTGGAGAAAGAGATTACTTATCTGCATACACCTTTACCGACGGCACTGTGCCGTGCAGCTCAAAGTGTACCAGCACCTGCCAGAAGGCTTTTTACGGATTGCAGTCAAAGTCTGCAGGACAGGCAGGGCATAACGGTTTCAGAAGCATGGACGCAGAGCCTGGAGAAGCTGCGTCACAGTTCTGACCTGACTAAACTGGATTTGCAATTGCTGCAGTCACTATCATCCCAAATGGGGATGTCAGGTGTAGAAGAACAAAAAAAGCTATTTGGTCTGATACAGGAGCAGTTAAAGATTCAGGAAGAAAAGGCCCGTTGTGAATTGGAATCAGGACGCAAAATCAGATCCTATGGGGGGTTTATACTTGGAGCCACAGTAGTGCTCCTGCTTATCTGAAACGAAAACCAAATGACCCCCAATTTCATAACTATCCACGATATCAGCGTCTATTCGTTTTCTATTGATTGTTAGAACAGTAAAAGTGAGGGGGAGCGGGATGAATATTGATGTACTTTTTCGTATAGCAGGCATAGGCATTTTGATATCCGTACTGTGTATAGTTTTGAAGCAGGCACAGAAGCAGGAACAGGCTGAGATGTTAACCCTCGCCGGAGTTGTCATTGTGCTTATCATGGTGGTGCAGTTGATGAATCAACTCTTTACCACGGTGCGGTCGGTATTTAATTTATAAAAGTGACCTTCATTATGGAAGGGGGATAGATGTGGAGATTGCTCAAGTTATAGGACTAGCTTTAGTGACTACTATATTTCTTCTAATTCTTCGGCAGGATAAGCCGGTTATGGCTATACTGCTCAGCCTGGTTTTCAGTATTATTATCTTTACATCTATGATGGGAAAGTTGGCTTCTATAATTGATGTTATAAAGGAACTAACCAGGCGTGCAGGGTTAAACTATTTTTTTCTGGCCACTATCTTAAAGATTATGGGAGTAGCATATCTGGGCGAGTTTGCAGCTGTTATCTGCCAGGATGCAGGTGAGCAGGCAGTAGCCAAAAAAGTGGAGTTTGCGGCCAAGATAATAATAGCTGTCTTAACCTTGCCAATCATGGTGGCTATTTTAGAATCTCTGATGGATCTTATGCCAGGATAATAAAATTAAGCGAGTTGTTGCGGGTGAAGAAAGTAATAATAGTTTTTATCTTACTCATAGAGTTCCTCGTGTTTCCATTATCTGCTGCAGCTGCTCCATCAGAGGACAGCGAAGCGGTATTCTCATTACAGGATACTTTGAAAAATCTCGATATACAATCTTTGGAGGAGTTTAAAAGCAGTATAGACGGTGAAATGAATCCCTTCCTGCAAAGTAAGCCAGTAAAGGAATGGCTGGTTGACTTCGTCAAGGGTAACTGGGAGTTTGATTTTAAACAGGTGCCGGAAGATATAATTCGATTTATGTTTAAGGAAATAGTTGCCAATTCAAGCCTTTTATCAAAACTTCTAATTCTATCGGTGCTGGCTGCCTTGCTGATTAACCTGCAGACTGCATTCGCTTCAGGTATCGGCAAAATATCCTATATGGCATGTTACCTTGGTTTGTGTGCACTGGCACTGGGTACTTTTAAGGTTGCTTTAGGGATTGGACACCAGACTATAGATAATATGGTCGATTTTATGGTAAGTATGCTGCCGCCAATGATGGTATTGGTAGCCGGGCTGGGGAACATTAATACTTCGGTTATGCTTTTTCCTATACTCATGACAGCAGCTACCGCCTTTGCGAATGGCATTAAAATAATTGTCTTTCCTCTGATCATAATGTCGGCACTGCTAAATCTGGCTAATCAGATTTCGGAAACCGTAAAGGTGGAGAGGATGGCCAAATTCTGCACCCAGATTGCACAAATATCATTAGGCTTTTTCCTCACCATTTTTGTAGGGATTGTTACCCTTAGGGCGTTATATGGCTCGGTACTTGATAAGGTAGCCTTGCGTACAACCCGGTTCGTAACCGACAACGCCATTCCAATCGTGGGCAAAATGGTCGGCGATACCATAGAAGTAGCAGCCGGGTATGTGGTGATGTTAAAAGATGCCCTGGGGATTTTCGGGGTTCTTATTATCTGTGGTATAGTGCTTTTTCCCTTAGTGAAAATAGCAGCCCTGGCCTTGATTTATAAATTAGTAGGAGCAGTTATAGAACCGATGGGTGATGCAAAAACAGCCGCTGTTTTGGAGATTATGAGTACACATTTAATGATGTTGATGGCGGCCACTGCATCGGTAGGCTTTATGTTCTTTATAATGATTGCCATTATAGCTGGGATGTCAAATAATCTCACCATGCTGCGCTGAGGGAGGGGTTTAATGGATGTAATAACAGAAATAGTCAAGAACCTCCTGGTGATCATAATAATATCAAGTTTTCTGGAAATTATGCTGCCTGATGGGAATATCAAGCCCTTTGTCCGCTTTGCAATCGGTTTGTTTATCCTCATTGCAGTTTTAAGTCCCGCCTTGGCATTTATCTATGACGACAGGGATTTTCAGATCTCACTTTGGGATGACCGAGTCGATGAGCAGGTCTCGAAAGAGATTGAAAACGGCAGTCAAAAGATCCAACAGCAAATTAATGGACAGAGCAATGAGCTTATGAGGGAAAAGCTGGAAGGGCAAATATCGGCCGTTGCTATCCTGGTACCAGGGGTCGATGATGTACAGAGCGAGGTTACGGTTGGGGAGGATGGGTTACCCCTAAAATTACAGCTTATCGTAAGACCTGGAGGAAAAAAAACAGTGGATGAAGTTGAACCAGTCAATGTTTTTGGATCTTCACAGGAAAAAAGTTATACAGAACAAGAAGAGATCCAGAAGAAGATCTTACAGGTAATGAACAATTTATATGGAATAGAGCCGGAAAACATACAAATTGAATTTGAGGGGGGTTAAGGATGTTGGAAGAATGGATAAGAAAAATTACAGGTAAAGACGATAAGATCGGTTTGACCAACTGGGGGCAAAAGGGCAAATACCTGGTGGTTGCAGCGATTTGTCTGGGTCTTCTGGCCATTATCTGGCAGCCCAGCAAAAGCGTACCCAAAGGCACAACTGCCAGCCCTTCAGAGCAGATCGACGGGGTAACTCAGGCCAAAGATAAGCTTGCAGGGGAATTAGAGAATATTTTGTCTCAGGTGGAAGGCGCAGGAAAAGTGCAGGTAAGTATAACTTTAAGTTCCGACGGTTTAAAAGATTATGCCCGAAATACTAAAAATGAGCGCAGGGAGACAGAGGAACTGGATCGCAGCGGCGGTGACAGGAACATTAAGGAGGAAAACCAGACAAGTGATATAGCAGTTTCGGGGGGAGCTGCGCTATTGGTTGAAGATAAAGCTCCAGAAGTAGTGGGGGTATTGGTTGTTGCCGATGGAGCTCAGGATGGACTGATTAAGGAAAAACTTACTGATGTTACCGTAACCCTTTTGAACATTTCGCCGCATCAGGTACGGGTTGTAGCTCGGAAAGGAGATAGTCAATGATTATCATTCAAAATAGGTTAAAGATATATGCAATTATTGCGGCAATAATACTAATTCCCTTATTAGGTGCTGCAATTATCAATAAACACGAAAGTTTAAAATCACAGCCTGTAGGTAAGAATCTAGTTGAGTCAACTGATGAGGATATAACTGTTTTAGATAAATCGCCGCAGTCAGAAGACGATTTCTTTGCGGAATATCGTATGGAAAGGGAAAGGGTACGAAGCAAAGAGATCGTAATGCTGAGAGAAATTATTAATAACCCGGACAGCGTTCAGAAAGCTCGTGAAGCTGCTTATGTAAAATTAGTAGATATTGCTGACAGAGAGGAGAAGGAAATGCAGGCTGAAGCCATGATTAAATCTCAAGGCTTTCAGGACTGTGCAGTTGTAATATCATCGAAGAACACTACCATTATGCTTGAGGGTGACAGTCCGGGAACAGCAGAACAACAGGCAATTAAAAAAGCAGTAAGTATTGCCACTGGATCAACGGACAAGACTATCTCAGTAGTAAATCTGCAGCATTACCAGAAATAAGGCATTTGTATACATTCTTATTTAAGATTGAAATACAAAGCTTTTATTCATATAATTAAAATGTCGGAGTATTGACATACTCAGGTCATCGGCCTGAGTATGTTTTGTATATAGGTAAGTTAAGGTATAATATTATTTGCCTGGAACTACTGGGGGTGCAAGATGAGTAAAATTAAAATTACCGATACCAGCCTGCGAGACGGGCATCAAAGCCTCTGGGCAACTAGAATGACGACTGATGATATGAGTCCGGTTTTGGATAAGTTAGATAATATCGGATACCACTCGCTGGAGGTATGGGGAGGGGCCACCTTTGATGTATGTATTCGTTATCTAAATGAAGATCCGTGGGAGAGACTGAGGTTCATTCGCAAACATATCCGCAAGACTAAACTGCAAATGTTACTGCGAGGTCAATCCTTGGTAGGATACGCTCATTATTCGGATGATGTGGTTGAGAAATTTGTACAGAAAGCTGCAGAGAATGGGATTGATATTTTTCGTGTTTTTGATGCATTAAATGATATACGCAATCTGGAAACCTGCATGCGTGCTGCTAAAAAAACCGGACAATATGTGCAGGCCTGTTTGGTATATACGACCAGCCCGGTTCATTCTCTGAATCATTTTGTAGAAACTGCCCTTGCACTTAAGGATATGGGGGCGGATTCCATCTGCATAAAGGATATGGCTGGATTATTATCACCCTATATTTCTTATGAGCTGGTTAAATTACTAAAAGAGAAAGTGGAACTTCCTATTCAACTACACACTCATTACATAGGCGGGTTAGCCGTCGTATCCTGTATTAAGGCTGCTGAAGCTGGCGTTGACATTATTGATACAGCCAGCGTACCTATGGCCTTTGGATCTTCGCAGCCTCCCGTAGAAACCATTGTTCGAGCACTGCAGGGATCACAATGGGATACTGGTTTGAATCTGCATGATCTATTTGATATCGCTACATATTTTGAGCAGATTCGTAAACATAAGGGCTTTGAAAGAGGGGTTACCAAGATATCAGATATGAAAGTTTTCGAGCACCAGGTTCCTGGCGGCATGATTTCCAACTTCGTATCTCAGTTGGAAGAGCAGAAAGCTTCTGATCGTCTGGATGAGGTTTTGGATGAAATACCTAGAGTTAGAAAGGATTTGGGTTATCCACCGCTGGTTACTCCTACCAGTCAAATTATAGGCACTCAGGCCGTATTGAATGTGTTAATGAATGAACGCTATAAGTTATGCCCGGGTGAAGTAAAAGACTATGTACGAGGTTTATATGGAAAACCTCCAGCACCAATAGATAAAAACATCATAGAAAAGATAATCGGACATGATGAGATTATCACCGTCCGGCCTGCAAATTTGATCAAGCCAGCATGGGAAAAAGGAAAACAGGATATGCTGAATATTTCTGACCATGAAGAGGATATTCTAACCTATTTGCTGTTTCCGCAGATCGCCTTAAAGTTCTTTGAGTATCAAAGAACACGGGCAGATGAAGATGTTCCTCAAATACTGCCCGCAGATGAAGTGGGTCAGGATTTAATAGCCACAAAGGAAGCTGTCATTAAGAAACATATTTCAAGACTAGGAAAGATACCGAGTATCAGGGGAGATGAAGAAATGAATTTGGAAGAAATACGTGAGTTAATATTGCTGTTGGACCAGACTACCGTTTCTGAGCTGGAGGTACAAAAAGACGATTTTAGGATAAGCCTGCGCAAAAATACGAATCATAATGATAAATCTGATATTAATAACAATCCTTCAATAAGTTCCTCCAAGGCGGTTCCAGTTCCCGAAAAAAAACTTAAGGCAACCCATAATGAGAATTTAGTCACTGTAAATGCTCCGATGGTGGGAACCTTTTACGCATCTTCTTCACCCGATTCCCAGCCTTTTGTAAAAATTGGGGATCACATCAGCAAAGGTCAGACTCTATGTATAGTTGAAGCGATGAAATTGATGAACGAGATTAAGGCGGATTTTGATGGAACTGTAATGGAAATAGCTGTTGAAAACGCTGCACCGATTGAATATGATCAAGTGTTATTCCTGATAGAAAAAAACTAGGGGTGGTAATTTGTTTGCCAAGGTCTTAATTGCAAACCGGGGTGAAATTGCCCTGCGAATTATAAGAGCCTGCCAGGAGCTAAATATAGCTACCGTAGCAGTATACTCCCAAGCGGACAAGGATAATTTACATGTTCAGATGGCAGATGAAGCGGTGTGCATTGGCGGTGCTCCTGCCAATCAGAGTTATCTTCATATTTCTAATATTCTTGCTGCAGCCATAAACAAAGGGGTTCAGGCCATACATCCCGGATACGGTTTTCTGGCCGAAAACGCATATTTTGCCGAGCTCTGTGAAACGAATAACATAAAGTTTATTGGTCCTAGATCTCAGGTAATAGATCTGCTGGGGGACAAGGTTAAAGCAAAAGAATTAGTTAAAAAGGTTGGAGTACCGGTTGTGCCTGGCAGTGACGGAGCCGCTGGCAGTTATGAAGAAGCTGTAGAATTAGCTGAGGGCATCGGCTATCCGGTAATGATTAAAGCATCTGCCGGTGGGGGCGGGCGTGGAATGCGCCTGGCACACAGCAAAGCAGCCTTGAAGGAGGCCCTGGGGATGGCCCGAATGGAGGCGGGGGCAGCCTTTGGAAACGATGAAGTATACATCGAGAAATATATTGAGGAACCCAGACATATAGAAATACAAATTCTGGCAGATGAGCACGGTAACATCGTTCATCTAGGTGAAAGAGATTGTTCACTGCAGCGTCGTCACCAGAAACTCCTGGAAGAATCACCTTCTACGTTGGTAGACAAAGAACTGAGAGCTGAAATGGGAGCAGTAGCGATTAAGGCTGCAAAGGCTGCCAATTATTCAAGTGCGGGAACTGTAGAGTTTCTAGTTGATAAAAATAAGAATTTTTATTTTATTGAGATGAATACCAGAATTCAAGTAGAGCATCCAATTACCGAAATGGTTACTGGCATCGATATTATAAAAGAGCAGCTTCTAATTGCTGCCGGTGAAAAACTAAGGTATATTCAGGATGATATACAATTAAACGGCTGGGCCATTGAATGCAGAATTAATGCGGAAGATCCAGATAATGATTTTCGCCCTTCTCCAGGGCTTGTTACTCAATATTTGCCCCCCGGCGGGCCCGGAATTAGAGTAGATTCCTCCGTATATACAGGCTATACAATACCACCCTATTATGATTCGATGGTTGCTAAACTAATCGTATGGGGCCGAGACCGAGAAGAAGCTATAGCGCGAATGAAGAGAGCATTGAATGAATTTACAGTTAAAAATGTGGCTACAACTATACCTTTTCACTTAAAGGTATTAGATAATGCTTTTTTCCAAAAAGGAGAGGTGTATACCAATTTTATTCAAAGGCGCATGAACAATATTTAGTTTAAAAGCTGTGTGTATATTAGAAAGATTGATAAAAACCATTCCTGTCTGGTAAAATAACAGCATAATATATATCGGAGGTGGAATAAATGGAAAATAATAAGCCGGAAATCCCCAATGATTTAGGTGTTATTCGTATTGCTGACGAGGTGGTTTCTACAGTTGCCGGCCTGGCCGCGGTAGAGGTCGAGGGTGTTGCCACCATGAGTGGGGGCTGGGGTACAGACCTCGTCGAAAAGTTAGGTAAGAGAAATCTGGGCAAGGGTATAAAAGTAGATGCTACCGGTGAACAGACTATTATTGATATATTTATTGTTATTGAATTTGGATATGCTATTCCTAAGGTAGCCGAAAATGTACAGAAAGAAGTTAAGATAGCAGTTGAAACCATGACTGGATTAACTGTAGCTGCTGTTAATGTTCATGTGGTTTCAGTGATGACCAAAAAAGCTGCCGCCGAGGCAAATGAGGGAATGATTGACTCCAATTAATGCGGTAATTCTATTTAGATAACCCCCTGTAGCCACAGGGGGTTATCTGTATTATCTGCGAATGGAAAGGAGAGGTAATAATGCCAGTAATAGGTCGTCTGATTCTATTTGTATATAACCTGATTATGCTGGTTATTGCTGGTGCGGTGATTGCGATATCCCTAGGGTGGAATTATCCCCTGGCCTATTTAGATTTGGCAGTTTCCACCCCGGAAAATAGAATTATATTGGGTACAGTTGGCATAATATTGGTAGTCCTAATTCTGGTTGTGTTGGTATGGGGATTAAAAGCTCCGGTTGGTACGGATGCAGTAATTGTTGACAAAGGCCTGGCAGGAGAGGTGTCAATAAGTATTGCTGCAACAAAGGTTATTATCATGAAAGCTGTTAAGCAAGTAGAAGGAGTAAAAGATTTGAGGCCTATAGTGGGGCAGACTCCGGCTGGACTGGTAGTAAAGCTTCATACTATGATTAATCCCGAACAAAGTGTGCCAGAAATTGCCCAATCCCTTCAGGCTGTGGTTAAGGATAACTTAGAGAAAGTCGGAGGTCTTCAGGTTGCTGAAATTAAGGTGTTAATAGACGACTTTAATGCGGGCAGCAAGTAAGGAGGGCATTATGTTAGAGAAAATTATATTATATATAGTAACTGAACATCGTGGTAAAGCTGTTGGTATTTTTTTAGGACTGGCAGCAAGTATTCTATTTATCAATTATGGATTCTGGCGGTCAATTTTTATAGTCTTTTGTATATTTTTGGGATATCAGATTGGCAAAAAACTTGATGATAATGCTGATTTGGAGATCTGGATGAAAAACCTGTTTAAATCTAAAAATAGTTAAGGTTTAGGAAGGGAGATAAATTTGAGCAGACGAAAAGCGCGGGAACTTGCCTTTAAAGTCCTGTTTCAAGTGGATCAGGTTAATGCTGAACCCCGTAAAGCTTTCAATTACCTACTGGAGGAAGCCCGTATACCAGAAAAAGACAGCGAATTTGCCTGGCTTTTAATAGAGGGTGTGGTTGATAAAGTGGATGCTTTAGATAATACTCTGGCCAGTTTTTCAAAAGATTGGACTGTACAGAGAATGTCTTCAGTTGACCGAAATCTATTGCGCCTGGCCAGCTATGAGATACTTTACATGGACGGAGCTCAGCCGGTAGTTGCCATAGATGAGGCGATTGAAATTTCCAAGCGTTACAGTGAACCTGCTTCGGTAGGTTTTATAAATGCTATCTTAGACAAGATTCGGGGAGAAAAACAGTGATATAGGAATCAAAATAGCCCTTGATATTTGAAGGTAAAACCTTCCTTTTTTATTTAAAGGATTGATTATAGTCAGTTTAATCAATGAAAAATGAGAGGTGTGCATGAATGGAGATTATTAGCGGCAAAGAAATTGCGGATGAGATAAAGGCCAGATTAAAGGAATCTAACATAAGGGCGGGGATTTCACCATGCCTGGCAGTTATAGACGTAGGTGAAAATAAGGAGAATACCCTGTACATAGGGCTGAAGAAAAAAGCGGTTGATGAAATTGGCGGCACTACTCGCGTAATAAACATTAACGGGGACGCATCCAGGGAGGAAGTGTTGGAAAAGATTAAGGACCTGAATCAGGATATAGAAGTGCATGGAATATTACTTCAACTGCCAATTTCCGAATCTTTAGAACCATATCGTGAAGACTTCCTGGAGGCCATATCACCAAATAAGGATGTAGACGGATTTTGTCCTCGCAATCGTGGCTTGTTGATGGGTGCTGATCCTGACTTTATCAGCTGTGCGGCTCTGGCCTGCATGGATATAAGCCGCAGATTTATGAGTCCTCTTACCGGAAAGAAAATTCTGCTGGTAGGTGACTCTTTTGATGTAATTCAACCCTTGGCGTTGATGTTCATAAAAGAAGCGTGCAGTGTTTCTGTCATTCCCGAGTACCATTTTGAAGACATAAAAGATATTGATATTGCTATTGTTGAAAAAGGATCTCCTATGGTGGTTAAGCAAGAAGGCATAAAAAAGGGAGCGCTGCTTATAGATGCTGGTTTTCACTGGCATCAGGAACGCGTCTGCGGAAATGTTGATCGGGATGCAGTGTCCGGGGTGGACGGGTATCTCCTGCCAGTTCCAGGTGGAATGGGGCCCCTTCTGATAGCTGAACTTATGGAGAACCTAACCAAGGCTGCCCACAAGGGATAGAAGGGGCAATTGTGCAAGATTACATAACTGTAGGAATGTTAAACTCATACATTACCCGCTTGCTGGACCACGATTCCAGGCTGCAAGATTTCTGGCTGAAAGGCGAAATCTCCGGCTTCAGATTGTACCAGCAGTCTGGACATATGTATTTCACATTGAAAGATAAGGAATCATCAGTAAGCTGTGTTATGTTCAAGACTAAGGGTCAGAATCTTAAGTTTAGGCCTGAAGATGGCATGGAAGTCCTTTTGCGAGGTTATGTTTCAGTCTTTGGACGGCAGGGTAAATATCAGGTCTACGTGCAAGAAATGCAGCCCTATGGGATGGGCGGATTATTCCTATACTTGGAGAAACTGAAGACGCGGCTTGCGGAAGAAGGATACTTCGCAATGGAGAGGAAAAAAGACATACCTCGGATAGTCAACCGGGTGGGGGTTGTCACTTCTCAAGATGGGGCTGCGCTGAGGGATATATTAAGGGTTATAAAACAACGGCATCCTGGGGTGGAAGTAGTAATTGCCCACAGCTCCGTACAGGGAACAGAAGCTCCACGGGAACTTGCCCAGGGGGTACAATGCCTAAATGAATATGGTGACGTAGATGTCATTATTGTGGGACGTGGCGGAGGTTCACTGGAGGACTTAATGGCCTTCAACAGTGAGGAATTGGTGTATGCGATTTATAATTCTTGTATACCGGTTATTTCGGCGGTAGGACACGAGGTTGATTTTAGTCTTTGCGATCTGGCAGCAGATCTCAGGGCAGCTACACCTACTCAGGCTGCTCAATATGCAGTGCCCGAATACTGCCTCCTGCAGAGGGAGTTGGAAAGCCTAACCGACAGAATGACCCGCTTTATGATACGGAACTTGTCCAGCCGGGAGGAAAGACTCGACAGAAGCATGATGAAGAAGATCTGGAAGGAACCGCGTCTCCTCTTAGAAAAGAAGGACGAGCTGCTGAAGGATAAAGTAAAAAGATTGAAAAAAGCTATGGATGATAAAACTAATGAAGAAAAACACCACCTGGCTATGGCCGCAGCAGGACTTGATAATCTAAGCCCTCTGCGAGTTATGACCAGGGGATATGCGATTTTGAACAAGGGTGAACGGGTAATCAAGGATATTAATGAGGTTAATATTGGTGATGAATTACAGGCGGATATGTCTAATGGTAAGTTACAGGTGGTGATAAAGTGCAAGGAGAAAGTGAACCGATGGAAAAGTTGAGTTTTGACGGTGCTTTAAAAAGACTTGAGGATATAGTGGAACAGCTGGAATCAGGGCAGTTAACTTTGGAAGAAAGCCTGGCTGTCTTTGAGGAAGGGGTAAAATTGTCTCTCTATTGTCAGAAGGAATTGAAAAAGACTGATGGAAAAGTCCACACCCTGCTAAAAAAGCTAAATGGAGAACTAGAACTAATAGAATTGGAAATATAGAAGGGTGGTTAACTCATGAGTACCCTCAGCAACACGGTTTTCATAGAGGAAAGGAATGAAAAGATGGTTTTTGATCAGGATGTTTTTGTAAAAGAATTAAGGAAGCGAAAAGAATACATCGAAAACTATCTGAAGGAATATTTAGGGGACAAGCCTGATGATATGGCACTTATTCACCAGGCGATGCATTATGCAGTAATGAACGGAGGAAAAAGGTTAAGGCCAATTATGGTTCTGGAGGGAACTGCAATTGCCGGGGGAAAACCGGAGAGCGTTATGCTTGCTGCCTGCGCCATAGAGATGATACATTCCTATTCACTTGTTCATGACGATCTTCCTGCCATGGACGATGACGATTTCCGCCGTGGTAAGCCAACCTGCCACCGGGCATTCGGGGAAGCCAATGCAATCCTTACCGGAGATGCCCTTTTAACAGGAGCTTTTGAGTTGATGGCCAGAAATGCAGATGTTGATGGAATAGATTTAAAAGATGTGATAAGGGTTATTCGCGAGGTTTCTCATGCTGCCGGCAGTGAGGGGATGATAGGCGGACAGATAATGGATCTGGCGGGAGAAGACCAAATTGCACATTTTGATTTAAGTATATTACATGGTTTGAAAACCGGTGAACTTTTTAAAGCATCCCTGAGAGCAGGAGCGATCTTAGGTAGACTAAACGAAGATGGCTTAGAGGCCCTAACCCAGTTTGGGACGCATTTTGGACTGGCATTTCAGATTACAGATGATATCTTGGACGTCAGCGGTGATCAAAGCTTAATCGGAAAGCCCGTTGGCAGTGATGAAAAGAATGTTCGTACTACCTATACCAGCCTCTTCGGGGTTGAGGGAGCACGAAAAAAGGCACAGCAATGTGTTGAAGACTGTTTGAAAAGCCTTTCTATCTTCGGCACCCAGGCGGACTTCCTGCGTGATTTGGCCAGATTTACACTGTTTAGAACCTCATAGGGTATTTAGAACATTATCAATAAAGAAAATGCAAGGGAGGTGTAATGCCTCTCTTTTTATTTTCTTCATAAGCCAAATTTCTAAAATATATCTGTATTAGCAGCGGCCCAAATATTCATACTATATTTGAGTTGATATTGGAAGGAGACTTAGTATGCAGGATATAGACAGCAGCAGATTCTATCCATCCATTGCAGATATACCTGAAAACTTCAGGCTGCAGGGTTTTAGGGATGAAGCCAAATATTTAATTGATGGTAAAATAATGAGCTGTGAAAATAGTACAGAGGTTTACTCACCTATTTGTTATAAAGAAGGTCAAACCGCTAAACGCTATAGAATGGGGCGTTATCCCTTATTAGACAAGGAAGAATCCAAGAAGGCACTCGTAGCTGCTGAAAATGCCTATGCATCAGGTATGGGAGACTGGCCGAGAATGTCAGTGCATGAACGTATAAAACACGTGGAAGACTTTGCCCTCAGGCTGCGTAATTATGAACAGGAATTTGCTCGTTTAGAAATGTGGGAAATAGCTAAGAGTTTCAATAGTTGCCAGGATGAGTTTAAGAGGACCCTTGAATATATTCGGGATACCATTGCTCGTTTGAGCGAATTGGATGATGATTCAAATTCGATAAAGAACGTACAAGGGTTTATTGCACAAATTAGACGCTGCCCGCTGGGAGTTGGCTTGATTATGGGGCCTTTTAACTATCCGCTGAATGAAACCTTTGCCATGCTCTTGCCAGCCTTAATTATGGGCAATACTGCAGTTGCGAAACTGCCAAAATACGGGTGTCTATGCCAGGAACCTTTATTAGACGCTTTTGCAGCCGCATTTCCACCTGGGGTGGTAAATATTATTAATGGGGATGGGCCCACGATAATTTCGCCTATTTTAGAGTCCGGAAGTATAGCGGTACTCGGTTTTATTGGATCAACCTCTGTGGCGAAAAGGCTGATCGCTCAGCATCCCTACAGTAACCGTATGCGAACCATTTTAGGTTTGGAAGCTAAAAATCCAGCTTTTATATTTCCTGATTGTGACTTAAAGCTGGCTGTAAAGGAATGTATCGCGGGGGCTTTAGAATTTAACGGCCAGCGCTGTACCGCCATAAAACACATCTGGGTGCACACCGAAATTATTGATAGATTTTTAAGTGAATTAAACATAGAAATAGCCAAGATTAAGTGTGGTATGCCCTGGGAGGAGGGGGTCACGATTACTCCTCTGGCCGAAGATAATAAATGTGAACAAATAAGTAAATGGATACAAGATGCTCAAAACAAAGGAGCAAAAATTGTAAATCCTGGCGGGGGGGAATTTACTGGGAACCTATTTTATCCTACGGTCCTGTATCCAGCTGCCAGTGATATGGAAATTTATAATATAGAGCAGTTTGGTCCGCTAATACCCGTTACTTGTTTCTCCAGCCATAATGAAATCCTAAGTTATATGAGTGCCAGCCCGGTAGGCCAGCAGGCAAGTATTTTTACCAGTTCTCCGCATAATGCTGCCCCCTTAATTGATATTTTGGTTAATCAGGTTTCTCGCATCAATCTAAATGCCCAGTGCCGCCGCGGACCTGATGAGTTCCCCTTCACGGGCCGCAAAGATTCAGCTGAGGGAACCTTATCTGTTCCTGATGCTTTACGGGCTTTTTCTATCAGAGCCCTTACGGTTGCTAATGATCAGGGACGGGAGCTATTCCTGAAGACTATAGAGAGCAGGACATCAAAATTTCTTAGAATATAAATAAGTTCTCTATGCTGTTATGCTTTATAAATAATAACCGGACATTTTGCATTATGGAGAACGTGACTGCTAACACTTCCCAGAAGAAGTTCTTTCATGACAGAGAGGCCTCGGCTGCCCATAACTATTAAATCAAAATGCTGATCCTGAGCAATATTAATTATACTTTCTCCGGGATCATCACTTAGTTCGACCAAAGTGTCTATGGTTAGGCCTTTCTGTTCAAAGAGTGCTTTGCTGGGGAGGAGAAGGTGGTAGCCATGATGTATCAAGTTGCTTGTAATCAATTCATCTTCAACCCGTTTAGTATTAATAATGGAGAAATTGGAAACTTCCTTGGAAATGCTAGCAATATGCAGCAATGTCACTGACTTGCCAACACCTTTGATAAGTAAATCCAGGGCAAAACCAATTGCAGCCTCTGCTCCTTTTGAATTATCGGTTGGAACCAGAATTTTGCTATACATGCCACCATTCCTTTCATAACCGATTTTTTTTCATTATATCGTAACGATACGATTAAATACTAGTTAATATAAATGGACTGAGGTAAATGTTACTCTGCTAAAATCATTAAAAGGCATGTTTTTGGAGCCCATTAAAGAAGGATAATGAAGTTATGCGAAGAAAGTCAAGGTAAATGAATGATTGAATCATGAAAATAGGGAATATTCTCTTATAGAGGTGAAACCAGGCTCAAATGAATTGAATATGGAGATTTAATATTCTCTTATAAAAGTATTATACTATATCAAGACATTGAGATTGTACATATATTCACATACAAGGTTAAATGTAGATTATGCCAGTGATTTGGCAGATTTTTTTTCTAAAATGTATGTGAATATGCTCGCAAATTAAATCACAATAATTTGTTTATCTGCTAAAACATTTAGGTTTGTTGCCCTGTTTTCAACCTTTATAAAGCCAAACAGATGGCTTTAATTAATTTTCGAGGAATTCCCTAACCATAATATATACCGTTTAGTCCCCGGTTTTTTGACCGGGGACCCTTTTTTCTAAATCTATCAACGAAAACAACGTTGAAAATATAATCATTGGAACGACATCGAAAAGAAGACCAAAGTGATGATAGGCACAGATAATCAGCTATTATTGATAGTATTGTGATTTACATGCCTTGCATGGTTTTAACCACTCTATTCAGGCATTTGGTACTATACCATCAAACATGATATAATTACTTCCTAGAAACTACTTGCAAAAGGTTGCAGTATTCTAGTCAACCCTATTAGTTTTGAGGACGGGCCTAAAAATCCGTCAAGGGCACATCGATGAAGCTTCTGGTAGTGGCTTTCGACGCCCAGTCGGGGGTCGTTGCTGGGAGTTAAGGGTGATGGGGCAATCCGCAATGGCATGCGGGCATGACCCCACATCCATGGAGGCTCATGCTTATCTGTTAAGGTAAGCTTGAGAAAACCTGCATTCCGGTTAGAACTGGGTGTAGTGTAGCCTGCCTTGAGTGGCTACGGCGGATAAGCATTTGGGGATGATAATACTTTGGCCAAAGTATTATCGTCTGCTTTGAAATTGTACGCTGCAAAAGAGGCTAGAAATTAATGTGGGTTGTTGAGGAAAACTCCTAGACTGTGTGCGCTATTGCATGGTTTATCAAGGATTAAAGTGTGTACTTAGTGGTAATCCAGCAAAATGTTCGGTGACGACATGTAGCAGGCATAAAGGGAAACCGCCCATCTGGCAACATATGGGAGACCTGCTGGGAAAACCTGCTGGACCTATGTCACAACGTTTACTCGATAAACTACCTTTTGCTTTACTTAGTATTCATAATGGAGGATAGCAGTAAAATTGTTTGGCTACTTTAATAAAAGCAATATCATTTCAGGATTGATTGTGGCTTTTTTTACTTTCTTTATCGCTCTCCTGGTTAGTATTGGTACAGAAGCATTGGTGAACACCGTTAAGAATTTATGGGTATCAATTCTATTACTGATCATAATTATTGCCTTAGGCATATTTTTCGATATTATTGGAACCGCTGCAGCTGCAGCAGCTTTGCCGCCTTTTAATGCCAAGGCGGCAAAAAAAGTATTTGGAGCTTATCAAGCTGTTAAAATTACCAAAAATGCAAGTGCAGTAGCCAATTATTGCAATGATGTAATTGGTGATATATCAGGAACGCTTAGTGGAGCTGTGGGGGCCGGCATAGTGTTTAGCCTGGAACAAGTATTTTCTTTATCGGATACCGTTTTAATCGGTGCTGTAATGACAAGCTTTATCGCTGCTCTTACGGTAGGCGGTAAATCTTTAGGTAAAAACGTAGCCATTGGTAAGGCCAACAACATAATTTTCAGAGTGGCCATAGCGATGGGGTGGTGGGAGAATGTTACTGGCCTGGAACTATTTAAGGATAGAAGGTGACTTCTTGGACAGGGTACTGAACCGTATTAGCTCGCCCCAGGATTTAAAAAAACTTTCAATCGGGGAAATGAATGATTTAGCTTTAGATATAAGGAGTGTTTTAATAAACAGCGTAGCTGCCTGCGGTGGTCACCTGGCTGCCAATTTAGGTGTAGTGGAGCTTACTATTGCCCTGCATTATGTGTTTAATACTCCTGATGATAAGATCATTTGGGATGTTGGTCATCAAAGCTATGTACATAAAATTCTGACCGGCCGAAAGGAGAGAATGCCAGAACTCAGGCAGTTCGGTGGTATCAGTGGTTTCCCTAAATGCGAAGAATCAGCCTACGATGCATTTAATACCGGACATAGCAGTACTTCCATATCTGCTGCTCTCGGTATGGCTTTAGCCCGAGATATCCAAAAACAGAAATATTCAGTAGTATCAGTTACCGGTGATGGGGCTATGACTGGTGGAATGACCTATGAAGCTTTAAATCATGCCGGTAATGAAGGCAGAGATTTGATTGTAATTCTTAATGATAATGAAATGTCCATATCTAAGAACGTCGGTGCTATGTCGAGCTATCTAAATCGTCTTCGTACTGACCCATCCTACACTCGTACCAAAGAAGAAGTTGAGAATGTTTTAACCAAAATTCCAGGTATTGGACCTAACATAGCTCGTGCCGCAGGCAGGTTAAAAGATACGGTAAAATACCTCATGGTGCCTGGCATATGGTTTGAAGAATTGGGATTTACTTATATCGGCCCGGTTAATGGTCATAACTTTGAAGAACTTATCCCGATGTTAAATAATGCGCGTAAGATGAAAGGGCCAGTATTAATACATACTATCACTGAAAAGGGCCGCGGTTATGAACCGGCTCGCCAAAATCCAGACATATTTCATGGTGTGGGCCCTTTTGATATTAAAACCGGTCAGCAATTTAAAAAAGCATTAAAGACTTATACTGAGATATTCGGTGATTATATGGTCGAGATGGCTCGGGAAGATGAGCGGGTAGTAGCTATAACTGCTGCTATGACTAGCGGTACCGGTCTGAGTCATTTCTCTAAGCTGTATCCGGAACGGTTTTTTGATGTGGGTATTTGTGAGCAGCATGCGGTAACACTGGCGGCTGGTATGGCCAGAGCTGGGCTAAAACCGGTGGTAAGTATATATTCCACATTCCTGCAGCGGGCATATGACCAAATTATCCACGATGTAGCTCTGCAGAACTTACCGGTCGTTTTCGCAATTGATCGGGCCGGGCTGGTAGGAGAAGATGGGCCAACCCACCACGGCGTATTCGACCTATCCTACCTCCGCCATATACCAAATTTAACCATCATGGCATCATCCAATGAAAATGAATTTGTAAATATGCTGCATACAGCATTGTCTTTAAATACACCCGTAGCAGTGAGGTATCCACGCGGGGCAGGTGAGGGTGTAAAGATAGCGGCAGAACGGGAAATAATTGCTCCAGGTAAAGCAGAGGTCTTGGCCACTGGCAGGGATGTTGCTATTTTGGCTGTTGGCCGGGCAGTTGGCATAGGTAAGGATGTAGCTCAATTGCTGGAACAAAAAGGTATAGGTGTTGAACTGGTGAATTCCCGTTTTGTAAAACCCCTTGATGAGAATTTGATATGTGAAATTGGCCGTCGTTTCAGCCGCCTAATCACTTTAGAAGATAATTGTATTATTAGTGGGTTTGGTTCTGCGGTACTGGAAGTTCTTTCCGATCACGATATAAATTGCGATCTATTGAGGATAGGTGTTCCTGATGAGTTTATTGAACAGGGAAGAGTGGATATTCTCTTCGATTTATTAAATATGGATTCAGAATCCATTGTAGAAAGCATATTCAGCAGATGGCCTGATATTGGTCACCGGATAATGGAGTTGCGCAAAATTGGCAAAAGTTAGGTTGGATACCCTGATTTTCACCCAGGGTCTGGTTGAAAGCCGGGAAAAGGCCCGTGCCATCATAATTGCGGGGGAAGTTCGGGTTAATGGAACCCAAATAGATAAACCCGGCACCAAGGTTGATGAAAATGCTGAGTTTAAGATTGAGACCCGAAGGATGAAATACGTAAGCAGGGGCGGTTTTAAACTTGAAGGCGCTATAAAGGATTTTAATATTGATTTCAAGGATAAAGCAGTTCTCGATGTAGGGGCTTCCACAGGGGGATATACTGATTGCGCATTGCAAAACGGGGCTCAAAAGGTATTTGCCCTGGATGTGGGTTATGGGCAATTAGATTGGAAACTGCGTAACGACCCCCGTGTAAAAGTTATTGAGAGAACTAATATACGCTATTTTGGTCCTGAGGACCTGGGAGAATTAGTTGATATAATTACTATGGATGTGTCTTTCATATCCACCAGGTTAATCTATCCAATCTTGAATAGTTTATTGAAAGAAAATGGGGAAATCATATGTCTTATAAAACCCCAATTTGAAGCAGGTAAGGAAAAGGTAGGCAAAAAAGGGGTGGTAAAGGACCCAGCTGTACACCAGGAAGTACTGGTGAATTGTATAACGTCTGCTTGTCAGGCAGGATTAAATTGTGTGGGAATTAGTTATTCGCCAATTAAGGGGCCCCAGGGTAATATTGAGTATTTTATACATTTGAAAAAACAGCTCAAACCTTTGGAACACGTAACTAATACAGCGGCGGAGGTTGTTTTGAAGGCGCACAGCATTCTGGAGGATAAAGTGAAGTGAGGATCTTATTGGTCAACAATAACTGCATCAAAAGTACCCTGGCTATGGCGGAAAAATTATCGGATCGCCTAAAAACATTAGGTGTTGAAGTAATAATAGACAGCGGTATTGCTGATATCTGCACAGAGAAAATTGATTCTATTATTGTCCTGGGAGGCGATGGGACAATGATAAGGGCTGCCCGCCAATATGTAGAGGCTGACGTGCCGGTACTGGGTGTTAATATGGGTACGGTTGGTTTCCTCAGCAATATCAAGGCTGATGAACTTGAATCGTGTTTGGGAAATTTTATAAGGCATGACTACAGTATAAACGAAAGAATGATGCTGGATGTGAGTATCTATCATAACGAAACCCTTATAAATCAGATCTACAGCCTCAACGAATTAAGTATTAAGTCTAAAACCTCACGTATGATAAGTATGGATATAAAAATAGCGGGCAGGGATCATGGTATCTACCGCGGGGATGGTATCATTATTGCCACCCCGACTGGATCAACCGCTTATTCTTTGTCTTCCGGAGGACCGATTGCAGACCCTGATTTGGAAGTATTTATTATGACACCAATAACTTCCTATCTTTTGAATAAAAGGCCTATGGTAATTGATGCTGAAAAGGAGATTAGCCTTTTCCCAGTGCGCTGTGAAGAAACATTAATTTCCATCGACGGGCAGGTAAAATTTGATTGGGACGAGAATTATGTAATTAAGGTTAAAAAGGCTGGACATAAATTGAAAATGGCAAATCTAAAAAAATGTTTCTTCTTCCAGACTATTATACAGCGCTTACAGCGTAATGACGGAATTAGCAAATAATTGTTTGTATATTTAGTGCCTGGCACCACTTTTGTAAACTTTTGTGATGGGGGAAATAATGAAATCTAGAAGACATTTTGCCATCCGGGATATATTAATATGCGAGCGTATAAGTACCCAGGAAGAACTTTGCGATATGCTGAAAAACAGAGGGTATGATATTACCCAGGCTACCGTATCCCGGGATATTAAAGAACTAAGTCTGGTGAAAATCGCCGATGAAAACGGATATCGCTATGCATGGCCCGATTCCCACAGCCCTAAAAGTTCTTATGTACGTATGAAGCGTATATTTCAGGATTCGGTTGTCAGGCACGATTTTAGTGAAAACATTATTGTTATAAAAACCTTTCCAGGGGCGGCGCAATCTATAGCATCTTTAATAGACTCTCTGGATAACCACCATATACTTGGCACGGTTGCCGGGGATGATACTATTTTTATCGTAATAAAACCCATAGAAGCGGTAGAAGAAGTGATTAAAGTCTTTCAGGAACTGCTAGCGGACTGATCTGGATAATCATTAAAGGGGAGCAGTATGTTACAGGAGATTTATGTAAGTAACTTTGTATTAATTGATAAACTGCGCATGGAATTTGTCCCCGGAATCAACGTTCTGAGCGGAGAAACCGGAGCAGGTAAATCAATTATTATCGATGCTCTGGGTTTGCTTATGGGAGATAGGATTAAGAACGATTTTATAAGAGACGAAAACCGCAAGGCGGTGGTAGAGGCAGTTTTTGATGTGAGCAGGAATAATAGTGCTCGCATTTTTTTATTGGAACAGGGATTGATGGATGAAAATGAGGATATAGAGACTATTATTTTGAGCCGTGAGATTTATCCTAGTGGTAAAACCGCCGGGCGGATCAATGGGCGAAATGTTACTGCGGCTGCTCTGAAATCACTTAGTACTTATCTGGTAGATATGCATTTGCAAAATGATCGCCAGTATATATTAAAACCTTCAAATTATGTCGACTTTGTAGACAGTTTTGCTGAGGATATAGACCAGTTATTGCAGGACTTATCTTCAACTTATTCACTTTTAAGTGCTAAGAAGAAGCAACTGGATGATCTGAAATTGAACGAGCATGATAGGGTTCAGCGGTTAGATTTTTTGGCCTACCAAATCAATGAAATCAAAAACGGCAACCTTCGTGAAGGTGAAGAGGAAGAACTTAGGGAGCTGAGAGATAGGATAAAGAATGCTGGGAAGATGGTGGAAAGCAGCAGCAGAATTTTAGAAATGTTATATAGCTCAGAAGAGGTAACCAGTGCTTATGACCAGGTTTCTTCAGCTTTAGACGTTATCATGCATCTTAAAGGGGACAGCTTCTTTGCCGGGCTGGTAGAGCCAACGGAGAATATATACTATTCTTTGCAGGATTTATCTGAACGTATTTCTGCATTTAAAGATAAACTGGAATTTGAGCCCGGGCAGTTGGAAGAATTTGAAGATCGTCTATATCTAATCAGCAAGCTGAAGAAAAAGTATGGAGAGAAAATAAATGATATCCTGGTCTATCTTGAAAAAGCCCGTTCAGAGCAAGAGAGCTTGAATCAGAGTGAAGAGCGGCAGGACGAAATCCAAAAGGAGATAGAACAACTTGATTGTCTATATATGAATTCAGCATTGGAACTTAGTAAAAAGCGTAAGCTGGCTGCTATAATCCTCGAAAAAAAGGTTCATGAAGAGCTATTGGACTTAAACATGCCCGATATAAAATTTGAGGTTGCAGTAAATGAGAAGAATACCCCCGGCTCAAAGGGGATTGATGATATAGAGTTTCTCTTCTCTCCTAACCCGGGCGAAGAAATGAAACCGGTTTCACGCATTGCTTCGGGTGGAGAGATATCACGTTTCATTCTTGCTCTTAAAAAGGCGCTGGCCGACGTATATCATATTCCAACGCTGGTTTTTGATGAGATAGATGTTGGTCTGGGAGGTTCAGCCTTAAATTCTGTAGCGCGCAAACTGGCAGAATTATCGAAGAGCCATCAGCTTATACTAGTAACCCATTCTGCACAAGTGGCAAGTTATGCGGAAAAAACTTTTGTTATTAAGAAATACGTGGAGGATGACAAAACCTTCACACAGGTCAAAAGTTTAAATGCCGATGAAAAGATAAAAGAAATAGCACGCATGCTGGATGGAGAAGACTATTCAGACCTGACATTTGAGCATGCGCGGGAGATGGTCACCATGGCCACAAAGAGATAAATACTATTTTGGCGGGGTAATAAACTTTACCTTGCCTAACCCTCTCGAATAGTCAGTATATTGTTACTCTCTCGTGGAGACAATATAATGTACTAATCTTCGGGAGGTAAAAATTTTGCGTAAAATACGCCCGGCCATCGGGATTTTGCTATCCTTTCTTTTTATTGCCCTATGTCTCACTCCGCAAGTAAAAGCTATACTCCTCATGCCTGCCAGTCAGAGGATGGTGGTAGGCGAAGCGAGTCTTATCAATATCAATCTTCCCAGTAAGTTGCAGGGAAAAATAGAAATGAAGGTTACGGGGCCCTCACGCAGTGTTTTTGCTTCCCAGGAGGACCCTACTGTTACAGTTACCCGGCACACAGCAGGTTATGAGATTGTAGCTTTAAAGCCGGGTACAGCAGATGTTAAACTTAACCTTTGGGGTTATATACCGATTAAATCCATTAAAATTGAAGCAGTTCCTACGCGAAGAGTCGTAGTGGGGGGACATTCCATCGGGGTTTTCTTGCAATCGCGGGGTATTATCGTGGTAGGTTTCGCGCCGATAATAGGATCTAATGGAGATAAGCTATATCCTGCAAAAGATCAGGGAATCGAAATTGGGGATTTAATCCTAAAAGTAGACGGACAGACAGTATCTACGGAGAACGAACTGGCCGGAGCGATCGATATTAAAAAGCAAATTGGGGTTCAATTAACTATTAACAGACGGGGAAAAAATATCGTTATTCCAATGAAACCGGTTCACTGCCAGGAAACGGACCGATATAGAATTGGACTTTATGTGCGTGACGGAGTGGTCGGGGTTGGTACTTTAACCTTCTGGGATCCTAACAGCCGCCAATATGCAGCTCTAGGCCATATTATTGTCGACGCTGACACCAAACAGGGAATTAGTGTCCTCAAAGGCAAAGTAATGAGCGCTTCTATTCAAACGGTAAAACCGGGTCGACCCGGTTGGCCTGGCGAAAAAATTGGGATCTTTAATGATAAAGGTGCGGTTATGGGTAATATCACTAAAAATTCTCCCTACGGCATCTTCGGTCAAATGGATAAGGAACTTAATAACCCACTTAGCCAATATACAATGGAAGTTGCTTATGCTCATCAGGTAAAGAAGGGAAAAGCGCAGATAATGACTGTTGTTAATGGAGAAGATATAGAGAAGTTTGATATAGAAATAGAGAAAGTTTATTCGCCGCGCCAAAACGGTAAAGATATGATTATTAAGGTAACTGATCCACGTCTTCTGAGTTTGACTGGAGGTATTATCCAGGGAATGAGTGGCAGCCCGATTATTCAGGATAACCGACTCGTAGGAGCAGTTACACATGTATTTTTAAATGACCCCCAGACAGGTTATGGTATTTTTATGGATAATATTCTGTCGGAAATGCCTAAGTCTGCTTCTGATGCCAAAAAAGTTTCGACAATTTTCACAGGCCCGAAGCTTGCGGATTTTTCAGGTTTAACAAACTTCGCGCACTAATTAGAATAAAATTCCAAATGTATTATGATGTATCATTGTGACAAGGAATGGAAGATAATTGTGTAATTTAGTGTAAATAAAAAAGAGGTAATAATTACCCTACCGTCGAAAAGCGTTTATATAGTTACAATGTACGCATTTTTAAGGGATGAGGGGGTTAAATCTTAATGATTGGTGAAAGGGATCAAATTAAAGTCCTGGTCGCAGATGACAACCGAGAATTTTGCAGCATCTTAAGAGACTACTTTACCAACGAACCAGATTTTGAGATGGTAGATGTTTGCTCCAATGGTATGGAAGTTTTGGATGTATTGGGTAAGAAAGAAGTAGAAGTATTAATACTGGATTTAATTATGCCTTATATGGATGGCATTGGAGTTCTTGAGAAAATAGCAGACTTGAATTTGGAGCCTCGCCCCAAAATTATTATTCTGACTGCCTTTGGACAGGAAAATATTACACAGAAAGCAGAAAAATTAGGGGCTGATTACTATATATTGAAGCCTTTTAACCTGCAGGTATTAGGAGACCGAGTAAGACAGGTTGCCAGGGATATCAAGCCTTCAATGGAGAAGCGCGGTTCGGTATCAGTTATGATGCCAACGCCAGTTCCAAAAAATCTCGAAGTTGAAGTTACCCGAATAATACACGAAATAGGGGTCCCCGCTCATGTTAAGGGCTATCAATACCTGCGTGCAGCAATAATGCTGGTAACCGAAGAAATTAATTACCTGGGAGCTGTAACCAAAGAATTATATCCAACAATTGCAAAGAAATATGATACTACTCCCAGCAGAGTTGAAAGGGCTATACGCCATGCAATTGAACTGGCATGGGATAGGGGAGATATCGACAGGATTAACAAGTTCTTCGGATATACTATAAATGGAGAGAAAGGTAAGCCTACCAATTCTGAATTTATTGCCATTATAGCTGATAAATTAAGATTGGCTAGTAAGGTTAGTTAGTACTATCTTGGGATAAATTATCCCAATCTTTATACAACAAGCAATATTGCCTCTATTTATTCTTAATAAATAGAGGTATTTTTTTTAACGTTTTTTTCGAATCATTCGAAAATCTGCCTCAATAATCATAATACTGGTTGTCCTTTCATACAATAGCTTGTAAACAACTGGAATAAGGTACGGGGGGGATGACAAAATTAGGAAGATAATATTAATTATTCTCTTTTGCCTGATGATGATCGGAGGACTGGTAAATGCTGCTGTGGCAGCAGTTAGTGTAGTAATAGAAGGAAGTAATGATGAATACCCTCATTACTTAAATTTGGGCGTAGAACCGGTTATTGAAACGGACGCAGCATTGGTTCCGCTGCGAGCAGTTGCTGAAGATCTGGGCTATCAAGTGACGTGGGATCCAAGCACATCGGGCATAAACATAGCAGGAGATGGCAAAATCATAAAAATGCATATTGGCAGCCGAGAAGCATTTATCAACTCGATTCCTTATAATATGCCCGTTGAACCCCGACTTCTATCAGGAACTACTTTATGTCCAGTGCGCTTTATGGCAGAAGCACTAGGATATCATGTAGAGTATAGTACCGCCTGGAATACTCCTCAGATCTTTATTACACCTTATAATTTGATCAGTGATTTTGAATTGGCAGGTATGGATATTGTTAATTTCTCTAAATCAGCTGATGGCGGATTTATTAATATGCGGCTGCGGAAAGAAGGGTCAACCCCCGGGGGTATAGAGCTTAGCAGTTCAATAATGGACGTACTGCAGGTATATGGAATTCCTAGAAGTCCTAACAGAAATCTTAATTATTCTGCCGATTGGTCTGGTAAATTAATTTATTGGGGTACATTTATCCCCCAAAGCGATATCGGAACCTTCCTTGAGTTTGTTTTTGTAAGGGGAGTGTTAACCGACCTGACCGTTTCATATTAAAACAGATTATTTTTTACAAGGATAATTGCCCCTTGTTTTTAAAACAAGGGGTTTTCTTGTGTCGAATTAAATTTAACTTTAAGAAAATGAAACGACAAAAAGCCTGTCTGCAGCATGGTAAACTATCACAGAGCGCGTTTTTATGCCCAATATGATATGATAATATTGATTTAATCATTCAGATGTGGGGATAATTAAATAATCTGATTTCAACAGAACTAGTTGAGGTGAAACATGCAAATTCGAGGGCGGGCACGGCTTGACAGGCGCACTAAGGATCTGGTCAAGAGACTTCGTAAAACTGACATAGCGATAATCAGCCATGATGATATTGATGAGGTGGCAGCTAATTGCCTGATTGAAATCAAGCCGCAGGCTATAATTAATACTAAACCATCAATTACCGGACGATATCCGGCTAAAGGTGTTTATAAGATTTTGAAATCCGGTATTCCAGTATTAGATGAAGTAGAGGATGGGATATTTGATCTAATCAGGGAAGGTACCCGGCTGGAAATAAGACAAAATCAGATTTTTGCATTTGAGAAAAAGGTAGCCGAAGGAAAACTCCTTACACTGGAAGACGTGAAGGCCAAGTTAAACCAAGCTGATGAAAATTTCAAACAGCAGCTGGACGTATTTGTCGATAATACGCTGGATTACGCCAAAAAGGAAAAGGATATACTCTTAGGCAACTTGGAGGTGCCTCCCCTTCATACGTATATGCTTAAACGCCATGTGCTTATTGTAGTGCGCGGAAGCAGTTATAAAGAGGATCTGCGTACAATTAGTTCCTATATACAAGAGCAAAGGCCTGTGCTCATAGGTGTAGACGGGGGAGCCGATGCTCTTCTGGAATTTGGTCTCAAACCGGATATAATAGTAGGGGATATGGATAGTGTATCCAATGAAAGTCTTCAGTGTGGTGCAGATATTATTGTACATGCTTACGCAAATGGCAAAGCCCCCGGACTGGAAAGAGTCAGGGACATGGGTTTAGAGGCTGAAGTGTTCCCGGTTCCTGGAACCAGTGAGGACGTGGCGATGATCTTGGCGTGGGAATATGGCGCTAGTTTAATAGTGGTAGTAGGCAGTCATTCCAATATGGTGGACTTCCTGGAAAAAGGCCGTAAAGGAATGGCGAGCACATTTTTAGTCAGGCTAAAAATAGGATCCATTCTGGTGGATGCCCGAGGTGTCAGCCAGTTGTACAAACAGAGTTTACACCGCAGAAACCTGGCTCAGTTATTCCTCGCAGCTATGGTCCCGTTTGCTATTTTGCTGTTGATATCGCCAGCCACTAAACCATTCTTCCGGCTGATTATACTGCAGTTAAAACTACTGCTGGGCATGTAGTTAATCATATTTTAGGGTGGTATGAATAATGATTGATATGAGGTATCATATAGTCTCCTTAGTAGCTGTTTTTCTGGCTCTTGGGCTGGGTTTACTGATAGGAAGCACGATAGTAAGTGATAGTCTTGTGGTAGGACAGCAACAAAAAATGATCGATGGAATAGAAGAGAAGCTATCGGTTTTAAGGGAAAGAGAAAACCAGTTAAATCTTGAAAGCTCCAGTAAAAATAAAGTAATAAGTGATTATGAAAACTTCAGCCAGGCTCTGCTTCCTCCTCTTGTGAAAAACCAACTGGTAGGAACAGAATTGGCTGTAGTAGTTACTGGAGGGCAGGATATACCTGCCGGGCTGCTAAGCAGTTTATCAATAGCAGGAGTAAATGTGGTTTCGCAAACAGTGGTCTTAAGCAACATTAACATGAAGGACTCTGCTATGCGCGAACGACTTATTAAAGCTTATGGTCTTGACCAAAATGCTTCTTCAGATACTCTGCGACAAAAAGTAGGGTCAAGCGTGGCTCTTATGATAGCTAACAAAGCTGAACCGGGTATGATGAAGTTGTTACAAGATAACGGCCTGGTTAAATTTAGCGGGCAGTATAATATACAAGTTAGCGGGGTGATTCTGGTAGGTGGAGCTGATGAGTTAGGTACCTCTTTCCCAGAGAGCTTGGATGGGAGTATTATTTCTATTCTTCTGCAGGAAAGCAAGAGTGTTTCTGGGGTAGAAGGTTCTAAAGTAAAGTCTTCTTACATGGGTACTTATCAGAGGTATGGAATTACTACAATTGATGATATTGATCTAAGCCCTGGCCAGATAGCATTAGTCTTGTCCATGAAGGGCGAACCCGGTAATTATGGTATTAAGCCTACCGCAACCAAATTTATGCCAGCTCTGCCGGTGGAATTCCTGCGGGGGAAATAAGAGATGAAAACTGTAAGTGTAGTTATTCCTGCGTATAATGAGGAACAACGTATAGTCCAAACAATACGCTCGGTTAAAAAGATATCGGGTGTTGATCGAATTATTATAGTAAATGACGGATCATCTGATCAAACTGCAATGCTTAGCCGTGCAGAGGGTGTTCTGGTAATAGACTTGGTGAAAAATAAGGGGAAAGGCGGAGCTATGAACGCTTCTTTGCCTTATATTGACACCGATGTTGTGGCTTTTTTAGATGCCGACCTGGGATCATCGGCATGCGAAGCCGGCAAGATAATTCAGCCAGTGCTTAATGGAACTGTCGATTTGTGTATTGCTTCTTTCCCGCCGCCTAAGAAAAAGGGTGGTTTTGGTATTGTGAAAAGAACGGCTGTATGGGCTCTGCGGAGGGCGGGGATGTCTGAAGTTAACGCGCCATTAAGCGGTCAGCGCGCTATGACACGGGAAGTCTTGCAGGCGGTTACTCCTTTTCATGAAGCCTATGGGGTGGAACTCGGAATGAGTATTAAAGCACTTGCACGGGGTTATAAGATTGCCGAGATACCAACGATGATGGGACATAATGAGACTGGGAGGGATATGCAGGGCTTCCTACATCGGGGCAAACAACTGCTGGATGTCCTGCGGGTAATTATTATAGGGACTGGGGGAAATAAGATTTGAATTTTCTCATAGAATCTATGGGTGCAGCTGTAGTTGGTGCAGCGCTGGAAGCGCTCATTCTTTTCTTCGTTTTAAACATGCTGAAGGAAGTCGGGGCTGTGCGCAAAAATTATCTGGGAGTGGATATTCCGGTAAGTGCTGGTTTAAGCTTTCCTTTGACTGTAATGATAGTCTATTTACTATATAGAATTGGCCCCTGGTACGATGAAACGTACCATTTATTCATTTTGGGGTTGATTTCTATATGCTGGCTGGGATTTATAGATGATATGTTGGGTCAGCGCGATACCCTTGGGTTTAAAGGACATTTTGGTGCTCTGTTTAAAGGGCGGCTGACGACCGGAGGTCTAAAAGCGCTAGGGGGAGGATTAATTGCAGTTTTTGTAGCTGTATTTAATTCGCAAGGTTGGCTGGACATTATGATAAATACTCTTATCCTGGCATTGTTTACTAATACCCTGAACCTTTTAGACCTGAGGCCGGGAAGGGCTATAAAGGGATTCCTTATTTTCTTCATAGCTATATTAGCAGCTGCTCGGGGCAGCATTGACTTGTTATTAATAAGTCCGTTGTTAGGGGCTATTCTGGCATATTTCCCATCTGACCTGAAAGCGCGGGCCATGATGGGGGATGCAGGTTCAAATGTATTAGGCTTTTCACTTGGTTATCTGGCGGCATTCAGCCTACCGATGACGTCTAGATTGGCAGCCTTAGCTATTTTAATTGGAATCCATCTCTACACCGAAAAGTTTTCTCTTACTAATACAATCGAAAATAATATTATACTAAGGGGCATAGATGAATTAGGAAGAGGTAATTAATATACAGAAGAATAAAACGATGGCGATAACAGGGGAGAGATGATAATGGTAAATACGGAGAGACTAGTTGCTAATTTCATAAAGATGGTAGAGGTAGCGTCGATTTCTGGACATGAAGGGGCTTTTAGGGACTTGCTTAAACAAGAGTTCGCTTTACGTGGTTTAACGGCAGAAGAAGATGAGGCGGGAAAAATTCTGAATGGCGAATCTGGAAACCTTTTGGTTAAAATCCCGGGGTCGGTTAAGGTACCGGCTCTTTTATTAGCTGCTCATATGGATACAGTAATACCTGGTAAAAACATAAAGGCCGTCCGAGATAAGGATGAAGTAATAAGAAGTGAAGGTAACACTATCCTCGGGTCTGATGATAAAGCAGGCATTGCAGCGATTCTTGAGGCTTATGATGTAATTATTGAGAAACACATCGATCATCCCCCCTTAGAACTGCTTTTTACAGTCAGTGAGGAGCAGGGACTGCTAGGAGCTAAGAATTTTGATTATTCCCAATTGGAATCCCTAAAGGGATATGTATTAGATAGCGGGGGATTACCGGGAACTATAGTAATACAATCCCCCTGTCAAAATGAAATAGAATACCGGGTATATGGACAGGCGGCACATGCCGGTATCAACCCGGAGGATGGAGTTAATGCAATTCAGATAATGGCAAAGGCTCTGGCATTAATGCCCTGTGGCAGGATTGACGAGGATACTACCTGTAATTTTGGGATAATAGAGGGCGGAATGGCCCGTAATATAGTTGCTGCAAGCTGCCGGGTTAAAGGTGAGGCTCGAAGCCTAAACCGCACTAAACTTGATAAATTGACCTCTGAACTGCTCCAATTATTTAAAACTGAGGTTATAAAAAACGGTGGAAAGCCTGCAGCAGATGTGATCCTGCTTTACCCGGAGACGACCCTGCAGCCTGATGAAGATGTAGTCAGGCTGGCTGTAAGGGCCACAGATAAAATAGGAATAAAGGCGGAGTTATTGAGTACGGGCGGTGGAAGTGATGCCAGCATAATTAATGGCAATAATATACGCTGTGCGAACCTTGGCATAGGTATGAACTCAGTCCACACCACGGATGAATTTATCAGAGTGGATGATTTGGTAAATGATGCCCGTTTGGTCTTGAGTATTATAGAAGAAGCGGCCAAAGAATAGGCTTGGAGGAAGAACGTGATACAAACTAAAAAGGGCAGAATTATTAGAGAGTTGTTCTCTCGAGAAGGAATAAGAGGCTTTGCGGTTAAGGTGGAAGGTCGGGACGAACAATGTATTGTATATCCTGCGCTGATTGGAGACATAAATATTGGGGACGAGGTTTTGCTGAATACTACCGCAGAATCATTGCACTTGGGGAGTGGTGGTTATCATTATGTCATTGCCAATTTAAATCCGACCGAGAAGGATTTAAAACCCGGCGGACATATAATGAAGCTTCGATATACTCCGCTTCAATTGAAAGTTCTCAGTATTGAAGAAGAGAGCAGTCCCTATCATGAGGAAATGATGCAGGCAGACAGCCTTGAAAGTACTCCGGTTTTAGTTGCTACTTTGCACTCTATGCTTGCGCCTATGTGTTTGGAACTTCATAGAAGGGGATTAAAAACGGCCTATGTTATGACCGATGGTGCATCATTGCCAATTTCATTCAGCCGCACTGTAGATTGGTTGAAAAAGAATATGGCTTTAGCAGGAACGGTAACAGTAGGACATGCATTTGGCGGAGACCTGGAAGCTGTAAATATATATTCTGGACTACTTGCAGCCAGAAAGATCATAAAAGCAGATGTTATCATTGTAAGCATGGGACCTGGAATTGTAGGTACCGGTACTAAATGGGGATTTACAGGCATAGAACAGGGGGAAATTCTTAATGCGGTAGATACCTTGCAGGGTATCCCCATAGCTGTACCCCGTATTAGCTTTGCAGATAAAAGAGAGCGCCATCGCGGTATAAGCCATCATACCCGGACAGTTTTGTCCAGGGTCTGCAGAGCATCCAGTCTGGTACCCCTACCTATAATGGATGAAGAAAAGACTACATTCATTCTTGAGCAGGTGAAAAGAGAAAAGTTGTCCGGAATTCATCGTTTTTGCATGGAAGAAGCTAACAGCACCATCGAACTAATAAGGGAAAGTGGCATGAAGATGACCACAATGGGGCGAGGGGTTGAACAGGAAAAAGAGTTCTTTATGGCTCTCGGAGCCTCAGCAGTAACCGCGGCACGCCTCACCAAGGGTCAAGAGCCACACTTTATAATGATGGCATAAAATATTTTAGTTTAAATGTAATTTAATAAAATCATTCAAGGTTGTCTCAGGTGGATAACCGGACAGTATTTTTAGAAGATCCTTAAATTGACCATTAAAATATAAACTTTTATTTTGTACTAAAAATTCCATTATTAATCACCTCACCCCAAGTTTATGCAATATATGGAAAATATATACTGGAGGAATGCAAGTAAATGGATTTTACAGAAAAAACCTTAGAGACCCGGGAAATATTTTCAGGCAGGATAATAAATGTGCGGGTTGATACAGTAAGTTTGCCTGATGGACGGAGGACCACCCGGGAAGTGGTTGAACATTCTGGAGCGGTAGCCATTGTTGCTGTAGACGACGATAATAATATCATATTAGTACGTCAATTTCGTAAACCAGTAGAAGGGGTACTTCTGGAAATACCTGCAGGAACAATGGAGAAGGATGAAGAACCGCTTTTGTGTGCAAAACGTGAACTCAGGGAGGAAACCGGTTTTACTGCTCAACATTGGAAGAAAATATTATCCTACTACAGTGCCCCGGGATTCACGGATGAATACCTTCACCTCTATATGGCTTCATCCTTAACTGAAGGAGAAATCGAATTAGATAATGATGAATTTGTGGAAACCATTCGAATGCCGCTGCAAGAAGCCTACGATTTAATTTTTAAAGGACAAATTACCGATGGTAAGAGCATTATAGGGATTCAATATGCAATGAGTACAAGATTGGATTAGTGGGTAGCAAGTGGGGACGTAGCAAGTGGGGACGGTTCTTGCCTTGCGCAAAGTGCTTCATCACCGTATAATTTAAACAGGAGAATTATACGGAGGTAAGAGGATGCCGAGAATACAGCGGGAAAAAGGAGAGTTTTCAACCTACCATATAGTCCAACGGGGAAATGAGAGAAAAAACATATTTCTTCGCGATGAGGATAAATTGAGGTTTTTAGACACAATGGCAAAGACCAGGGAGAAATATAACTTTCTGGTCTATTGCTATTGTTTGATGGATAACCATGTTCATCTGCTTATAAACGATAATGGCAACGATATATCGAAACTGATGAAAAGCATTAATGTCAGCTATGTATCATATTTCAATCGTGTTAATAAGCGATTCGGACATCTGTTTCAAGACCGATTCAGAAGTGAAATCATAGATGAAGATCCTTACTTGTTAGAAGTCAGCCGCTACATTCATAATAACCCGGTAAAAGCAGGTATCGTTGAGAAACCGGAGGAGTATCGATGGAGCAGCTATAATATATACGTCGGAAAAGCAGTAAATAGCAATGAACTTCTGGATACAGGTAAAATTTTAGCCAGCTTTTCGAATAAGAAGAATAAAGCGGTAGTGGAATATATCCGATTTACTGAAAGGTACGGCGAAGAATCCGAGGCTATCCTGGAAATAGAAGAAGAACAGCAAAAAATCGGACAGGAAAATCACGACTATATCAATGGAAGTGCTGATGCCAGACAACGGATTGAAAGAAGCCTTGCTGAGCAAAAACTAAGTATGGACGATTTATTGCAAAATAAAAGGCAACGCAACGAACTGATAAAAGCTATCCGTAAGAATTCTTCTCTTAGTTTGAAGGAACTGGGGGAGCTTTTTGGCGGGCTGAGTGAATCACGAATCAGCAGAATTGTGCGTAATTAAGCAAAGCAAGAACCGTCCCCGCTTGCTATCCCCGCTTGCTACAAGAATAGTATTTGGAAATGGTGATATTAATGAGACCTATTGAGAAAGTAAATGATGAATTAGAATATAATGATGAATCATTGACCAATTATTTTGCGGATCTCCATATTCACATAGGAAGTGCCCGAAACAGAGCAGTAAAGATTACCGCTTCCCGTCGCATGGATTTAAGGACCATAATATTCGATGATGCACCCCGCAAAGGCCTTGATATAATAGGCATTGTAGATGCAGGCAGTACACTTGTGTCTTATGAAATAGAAGAAATGCTCGCAGCCGGAGAATTAACCGAACTTAAAGAGGGTGGTTTTCTAGCCCGTAATGGGGTGCTGCTGATTGCAGCCTGTGAAATTGAGAGCAGGGAAGGAGTACATTTAATAACCTATCTTCCGAATTTACAGAGCATTAGAAATTGGCAGAAATATATAAAAAACAGAGTGCATAATATGCAGCTTTCTACCCAGAAGGTTGATACCAATATTATAGATATTATAAAATTGAGTATTGATCTGGAGGGCATTTTTTGTCCTGCCCATGCCTTTACTCCCCATAAAGGAGTATATGGAATGTGGACAGATAACCTTGCCAGTAAACTCGGCTCGGATTTTGAATATATTAAGGTACTGGAAATCGGATTAAGCGCAGATTCAAATATGGCGGACTTGTTGGCAGAGACTAAAAATTTTACCCTTATTTCAAACTCTGATGCTCATTCGTCTCCAAATATAGGCCGGGAATTTAATCGTTTATGTATGAAAACCAATAATTTTCAAGAGCTAAAGTTATGCTTGGAAAATAAAAACGGACGCAGGGTTGCAGCAAATTACGGACTGCATCCCCGTTTAGGCAAATATCACCGTACCTTTTGCCCGGTCTGTGGTACGATAATCGAAAATGATCCTCCAGTTACCGCATGTTCGAGTTGCGGTAATTCAAAAATTATAATGGGTGTTTTGGACAGAATTTGTATAATTAAAGACTATGATACTCCCGATCACCCATCGGGGAGGCCTCCTTATTACTATCGAATTCCGCTTAAGGATTTGCCGGGGATCGGCCCCATGACATATAATAAATTGCTGGGCGTTACTAACGAAATTGAACTAATGGAACATACGACTATTGAGGATATAATCCAGGTCGGTGGGGAAAAAGCTGCAGATATTATAAATGCAATGAGGCAGGGACGGTTAAGCATCGTTGCGGGAGGTGGCGGAAAATATGGAAAGGTCAGAAAGGATTATAGTAACCAGTGATGCCAGTGGTGCACGAGAGGCGGCCCGCGAGGGTATGCTGGTGATGATTGTAGATGTAATTGATATGTCAACCACACTGGAAAGTGCGCTTGATGCAGGCGCCTATGCCGTTTTAGGTGCTAGTCCTGATTTTACCAATGCTCCTGTGAAAGTGATGCCAGAAGAAATGGGAAGATATGCAGCTAAGCTGGCTAGAGAAAATGGGAGAGGAATTGTATTAGTAGCAGAGCCCCGGGTAGGTACAGAAGAGGAAAGAATTGCCCGCTGCCAGAAAATAATCAGGGGCATCGAAAAAGAAGAAGGACTAATAGAAGCCGTCTTACCCAATATTGGAGCTGAAACTCCCCGTCTGGCTGATTTGAGTGGACGGGTGGTAGTAGCTGTTTCAGATACTGGAGGAGTTGCCTATGATGCAGCTTTTGTGGAAAGTAAAAGGGTTATCACCGGTACTGTTGCGAGAACTTACAGGAAAAAAGGCATGCAGCCGGCATTAACGGCTATCCGCAGGGTATATGAAAATATCCAGCCAGGTGATACGGGGATAGCCGTGGTAGCTGCCAGCCGTAACTCTCTGGAAGATGTCTTAGCAGCACAATTCATTGCTAACCTTTTGTTGGGTGGGACTTATAAATAATTTTTTTGGGGGTTAGGGTTTGAAACCGGTTTATGTAATAGGGCACAAACATCCTGATATTGATAGTATCGCGTCTGCGATAGCTTATAAGGTCTACAAGCAGAGTACTGAAAACGGTCTTTATCTGGCGGCTGCAGCCAGCGAACTAAACGAAGAACTGGTGTGGCTCCTGGACTACCTTGATTTCGAGCATCCCCGGATATTAGAGGATGTAGGAACCAAAGTAGAAGATTTATTAGATGAAGAAACACCAGTTTATACCGGGACAGATACAACTCTGGTGGAACTTGGCAATATTATGCGTAAAAATAATTTAAAAACTATACCCATTTTAGATGAAAAGCAGAGATTTTTAGGCCTGATAACAATTGGAGATCTGGCTATGATTTACATGGACGCTCTGGGCAGCGGGCGGGAAGTCGATCGGAGCCCTGAAATATTAAAAAAGGTGTTGGAACAAAAATCCGGAAATATAATGAAAACCAGAGACTTGATTCTGTTTGAGCCGGGAGAAAAAGTTGATGAGGCTAGAAAAAACATGCTGGCAAGCCGCTTCCGTAATTATCCGGTGGTAGATGAAGAAAATCGTTACCTGGGCATGATTTCTAGATATAATCTCCTTCAAATGAAGCGTAAACAGGTTATATTGGTTGATCACAATGAGAAAAAACAGGCAGTTGACGGAATTGAGGAAGCTGAGATATTAGAAATAATTGACCATCATAGAGTAGGTGATTTACAAACCTTGTGGCCGATCTATTTTCATAATGAACCGGTTGGTTCAACATCTACTCTGGTAGCGGAGATGTTTTTGCAGAACCAGGTTTACATGACGACTAACCTTGCGTCATTACTTTTATCCGGAATAATGTCAGATACAATGATATTTAAATCACCGACTACTACTTCGAAAGATAAAAGGATAGTCCAGGAACTGGAGCGTCTATCAGGAATCGAACCCTTAGCCTGGGGTAAAAAATTGTATTCCGAGATCAACCGAGTAGATAAACAGTCTGATGAAGAGATAATCAGTCAAGATCTAAAGGAATATGTTAGCGGTGAAACTACCTTTGCCATTAGCCAGGTGGAGACAGTAGATCTCGCATCCTTCGCTGAACGTCGGGCAGCACTGCTGGAGACAATGGAAGCTATGTGCGAACGTAAAAGCTACGTTCTAATGTGTCTGATGGTAACCAATATTTTTGAAGATGGAACCGAAATGATTGTTGCAGGCAAAAAGAGCATGCTGGTTGAACAGGCTTTTGGGCACGAACATTTAAATGGGGGAATCTTCCTGCAGGGGATTCTTTCACGTAAGAAACAAGTAGTTCCAGTAATTTATCAGATGCTGCGTAAAGAAAGGATAGGCTAGCACCTATTCATTGTTCTAATAAGCGGATTAACTAAACAGACGTTAGCTAATCCGCTTGTCTTGAATTTAGCTCTTTCCTTTGATGTCCCTTTCGTAACTTACCACAAATCCCGTCTGCACCATACCCCCCGGGGCTTACCCCTTGCTTAGTTTATATTCCCCAACAACTTTCCCGACTATCTTCCTATTATTCCTTCCCAATTGCTAACATTTATCCCAAAAATATAATATTTAAAATTATTGTCAATAAAATGAAAAGGGTGTTCTTCTGAGGACTTTCTTTTTTGCATAAAGTTTACAGCGCCAAAATATGATTGGAAAGAGGAGTCTCTGCAGCAATATATGCCGGGAAAGGAAAAGCGGATGAAACTGAAACACAAGCTGAAACGGCACATAAGTGAAAACCGATGGCAGTACTTCCTGATCACCCTAATTTTTCTTATAGGGGTGTTTATAGGAGATTACAAGGCATTAGGGCTGGCAGGTGGTGTAAAGAGCCATTTACTGACTCTGATTGACGACTACTTGAAAGGGGGAACAAATACAGATCTGGATAAACAGGTCATTCTCTTCAATTCATTTTTAAACCAGGCTAAGAGCATTATTACTGTATGGTTTTTGGGTTTAACGATAATTGGTATGCCCATCATATTAGGGGTTGTATTTCTAAAGGGCTTTTCCTTAGGTTTTACGATCAGTTTTCTAGTTAAAGAAAGAGCCGTATCAGGAATATTAATCAGTATTCTTTCCATACTGCCGCAGAACCTGGTATACATACCTTTGGTGATAATCTGGTCAGTAATAGGGATCAATTTCTCGGTATATATTGCCAGGGGTAGGCCTGGCAGCCGAGTTTCATTAGGTAGGGGAGTACTCAGCTATACGCTGTTAATGTTGGTATTTCTGCTTATTGTGATGGTGGGAGCTCTTATAGAAGCCTATCTTTCACCATGGTTTCTGGGGCTGTTTGTTTAATTAAATATAGGAGGTTAAAACTTTATGATTATTGTAGTAGGGAAATGGAAGAAAAAAGTTATTCGTCTGGCGACAATAATAGTCATTGTTGCTCTATTCGCTGCCGCAATACCGTTAGTATCAGGTGTTTTTTATGAAAAGGTACCGGTATTCAGCGGCTGGATGCAAGACGAACATCCGAGCGGTAATCCAATGAGGGTAGAGAAAAATACTCAGGCTAATGATTTTAACCAAAAAGTAGATCAGTTTGTGATAAAGATGCAGAACTTTTATCATGAAGAAAAAGAATAAACCAAGAAATAGTTATGATTGAAGCCACAATTGTAATTTACTAAAATCGAATCAAAAAATGGAAACTTAATAATTAATAACCTACAAGCAGGAATAAAGGGCCGCAGTGTCAAATTGGACAAAGAAAAACAGGAGGAAGGCTGTGAACAGATACATTGTGGCCTTCATGGATTATATCCATTATGAGAAAGGTCTTTCGACCAATACTCAGGCTGCCTATCGGCGGGACCTTCATAAATTTGCGGATTACCTGCATCGATGCTGCCAAGTAGACAGATGGGAAGATGTAACCAAACGGCATATTGTTAGCTTTCTATCCTGGGAGATGGATCAAAAGGCTGCCTATTCTAGTGTGGCGAGGAATTTTTCCAGTATAAAAGGCATGTATAAATTCCTGGTGACAGAAGAATATATAGGGCTGAATCCTACTACCGACCTGGAAACCCCAAAAATTAAACGTAAACTGCCGCAGGTTTTAACTATAGAGGAAGTGGACAAACTAATGGAACAGCCAGATGTCCTCCTCCCTCTAGGACTTCGAGACAGAGCCATGCTGGAATTAATGTATGGAACAGGGATAAGGGTGTCTGAAATCTTGTCACTTCAGTTGGAGGATATCAATATAATGGCTGGATTCTTGCGCTGTTTGGGCAAAGGCCGCAAAGAACGCATTATTCCGGTCAACCAGACCTCTATCAAGTGGGTAGAAAGATACCTGGCCAGATCCAGGAACATTCTGTTGCGAGGCAATCTGGAACGCACTATTTTCCTAAATGTTCATGGCAGGAAATTAAGCCGCCAGGGATTTTTCAAAATACTGGCTCAGTATGGTAATAAATCTGATATTAAGAAAGATATAACGCCTCATACCTTGCGGCATTCTTTTGCTACACACCTGTTGGAAAATGGTGCAGATTTGCGTGCAGTACAGGAGATGCTGGGCCATAGTGATATTTCCACTACCCAGATTTACACACATTTAACTAAAAGCAGGTTGCGTGAAGTCTATCACCAATGTCATCCGAGGGCATAGGACAAACTAATAGAACGCTATATCCAATCGTAAGCTTTTATAAAATTGACTTGTTAGCAGTAATAAGGAGGTCATATTGATGGCGAAGCGAGCCATATTAATTGTGCTGGACAGCGTAGGAATAGGTGCTGTTGAGGACAGTTACCTGTATGGTGATGAAGAATGTAATACCCTCCAACATATAGCAAGTGAGGTAGGCGGTCTTAATGTGCCCAACATGCAGACATTGGGTTTGGGCCACCTGGAGGACTTGCCAGGGGTACCCCCGGTTCTTTCAGCTCGCGGGGCATATGGTAAGCTTATTGAAAAGTCAAAAGGCAAAGATACTACCACAGGTCACTGGGAGATGATGGGCATTATTCTAGAGCAGCCTTTTCCCACCTATCCTCAGGGGTTTCCGCCTACACTAGTTCACGAATTTGAGAAGCGTATCGGTAGAAAGACCCTGGGTAATATTGTTGCTTCCGGTACAGATATCGTAGAAATGCTTGGCCGAGAACATGTAGCGACCGGCTATCCGATTATATATACATCTGCGGATAGTGTTTTTCAGATTGCTGCCCATGAAGAGATAATTCCTCTGGAAGAACTTTATCGAATATGTCTTATTGCACGTGAGTTATTAACAGGTAAACATGGGGTGGGGAGAGTTATAGCGCGGCCTTTTGTTGGCCAGGAAGGTAGTTTTATCCGAACACCGCACCGCCATGACTATTCATTGGAGCCCGATAAAAACATACTTGATTATATAGTCGAAGCAGGCAAAGAGGTTGTTGGGGTTGGAAAAATAAAGGACATTTTCGCTGGTCGGGCTTTTTCCGGATCATACCATACGGAGAATAACCAGGACGGCATGAAAAAGATTATAAAGATTATGAAGAATAACTTTGAAGGTTTACTCTTTGCTAATCTCATTGATTTTGATCAGCTGTACGGGCATCGCAATGATGTCAGCGGATACGCACAGGCTTTAGAAGAATTTGATCGCTGGCTTCCAGAATTAATGGAGGTTATGCTGCCAGATGATATTCTGTTTATATCAGCTGATCACGGCTGTGACCCAACAACGAGCGGTACCGATCATACCCGTGAACAGGTGCCGATTCTTGTATATGGAGATAAAGTTAAAGCAGGGTATAATCTAGGCATGCGTTTATCCTTTGCGGATTTAGGCCAAACCATTGCCGAGTTCTTAGAAGTTAATGCGGATATCAATGTTGGTGAAAGTTTTTATTCACTCATAAGGAGATAAGAATGAATATACAGGATATCATTTTGAGTAAACGTAATGGTAACGAAATGAGTGAAGCGGAAATTGAGTTCGTCGTAAAGGGAATTAGCAACGCTAGTATACCAGATTATCAAACTGCTGCATGGGCGATGGCTGTATACTTTCGGGGTATGACCGAGCGAGAAACTAACAGCCTGGCCCTTGCTATGGCTTATTCAGGCGAAGTAATGGATTTGTCTGAGATAGCTGGTATAAAAGTGGACAAGCATAGTACCGGGGGAGTCGGGGACAAGACTACTTTGGTAGTGATTCCACTGGCTGCTGCGGCCGGGGTTCCGGCCGCGAAAATGTCTGGCCGGGGGCTCGGGCATACGGGGGGAACAATAGACAAGTTTGAGTCGATTCCAGGTTTTCAGGTTGAGAGAAGCTACCGTCAGTTTGTAGATCAGGTTAATATGATAAAAGCATCTGTGGTATCCCAGACCGGGAATCTGGTCCCCGCTGATAAGAAGCTATATGCTATTCGAGATGTAACCGCTACTGTCGACAGCATCCCCTTGATCGCTTCCAGTATTATGAGTAAAAAGTTAGCGGCGGGAGCCCAGGGTATAGTTCTTGATGTAAAGGTAGGCAGTGGTGCATTTATGAAGAATGAGGCCGAAGCCTTAGATCTTGCTAAAACCATGGTGAACATTGGCAGGGGGGCAGGTCGGGAGGTAGTAGCCTTATTAACCGATATGAGTCAGCCTCTAGGTGAAACAGTGGGTAATGCCCTGGAGGTAAAAGAAGCTATTGATCTTCTTCAAGGAAGAGGATCTGCTGATCTAAAAGAACTATCCGTGATGCTTACAGCCTATATGTTAATACTGGCGGGACAATGCTCTACTCTTGAGCAGGCATCAGGTAGAGTACGAAATATTCTTGATTCAGGAGCAGGATTTGATAAGTTCTGTGAATTAGTATCATTTCAAGAAGGAAGATTGGACTTCACATTGCCTCTATATGGGCTTCCCGCTGCGTCATTGCAAACGGAGGTAAAATCACAGGAGGAAGGTTATGTACAAGAGTTAGATGCTCTGGGGGTCGGCAGAACCGCCATGTTACTCGGTGCAGGCAGGGAGAAGATAGGCGATAAGATTGACTATTCGGTAGGTATTCAAGTGTTAAGGAAAAAAGGGGATTATGTAAAGGAAGGGGATGTCCTGGCAATTATTCATGCGAATGATGTGGAATTGATACCTGGGGCAGAAAAACAGCTTCTGGCATGTTATAACTTATCAGGAGAGAAACCAATGCTGCAGCCTCTAATTATCCAGACCATAAAGTAGAAGGAAATAACTTCATTATTACTGAAGACGAAGTTTTATAAAAGCTTCGTCTCAGAGTGTCGATAAAATCAGGTCGAGCAAAAAAGTTCAAGAGCAAGGCATTAATAAAACCTGTGATTGAGGCGTATAAGGTATGGCGACACACCCCCTTAGGGGGAATGTCCCCGTATGAAGTACGTCGATTGAACGGGCTTTTGTTAATAACACAGCTATTGGGCTTTTTTGACGGCCTGAGACGAAATTTATGAAAATTTCGTCTATTATTTTGCGTTATAAAGGATTAGAATGTGAAAAAAGTAATTAGCGAAATTACTAGAAAAAAAAGGATATTTTGGTTAAGATATTGAATTTTGATTCAGATTATTTAATATTAACCCTGTCCTTAAGATTAGAAAATGGGAAGAAATTATGGATAATTTTATTAATGTAGTCGGAATAAATCAAGAAAATTGTACAAACTGCCACCAGTGTATAGCTGTCTGTCCAGTAAAGGTCTGCAGCAATGGCAGCGGCGAAGTCGTGAAAATTGATAATCGTTTGTGTATCGGGTGTGGCAGATGCATTGAAGCTTGTATTAAAAGCCACGGCGGGATAAAAGAGGAAAGCGCTCGCTTTCCGGTAGATGATTCATCCCAATTTGTAAATAGTTTAGGAACTAAGGAAATTGTAGCTCTTGTCGCCCCTTCAGCCCAGAGTAATTTTGATCTGGGAAAGTTAATAAGTGCTCTAAGAGCTATTGGTGTCAAAGCAGTATATGATGTGTCTCTGGGTGCTGAAATTACCATTGCCTGCTACCATGAACTTATTGAGTCAGGGCACGTGAATTTACCTGTTATTGCCCAGCCTTGTCCCGCTATTGTCAAATATATAGAAATACATCATCCTGTCTTAATAAAATACCTCGCTCCAACTGGCAGTCCGGTACATAACCTAGCCGTTTATGCAAAAACGCTTCATCCTGACTGCCAATTCGTGTTTATTTCACCCTGCCTGGCCAAGAGAAGAGAATTTCAAGACAGTAAAATGATTGCATATAATGTAACCTATCAATCGTTAATTAATATTTTTGAAGAAAAGCATATCAATTTATCTATTTTAGAAGACAGTGAGTTTGATAATGATATACCCGCAGGAATCGCTGCCAATTTTCCAACACCTGGAGGGCTTAAGGAATCTTATCTGCACAGATATCCCGAAACCCCGGTTAGCTCTATAACCAAAATCGAGGGTCCTATCGTATATGAAAAGTATTTAAAGGATTTAGAAACATCTATAGTTAGGGGACTTCCGAATTTACCTCTTATAGTTGATATTCTTAGCTGCGAAAAGGGCTGTAATATGGGAGCTGGCTGTATAAACCACCATAAAACTATTGATGAAATTGAGAGATCTATTGCTTGCCGTTCCGAGAAATTAGTTCAAATTGACGAATTGAATCAAAAATTAGAGACCTTTCTTAGTGAAGTTACTAAAAACTGTGATTTTACCTATTCCTACTACAAAAATTTATCTGCATATAACAATATTAAAAACCCTAGCAGAGGTGAATTAACTAGAATATATAAGGACATGCATAAAGTAGAAAACAAAGATTTTAGGAATTGTGCTGCGTGTGGTTACAATTCTTGTTACTATATGGCTATCGCCATATTTAATGGTCTGAATAAGGTGGAAAATTGTCATCTTTATCAAGAGAAAGAATTATTAAAAGAACAGAAAACACTAAATAGCATCATAAAAAAATCGGAAAATATTAATAAACAACTGCAGGAAGAGATCGCTGAAAGAAAAGTTCAGGAGCAACTTTTAGTTCATAATTCCAAATTGGCAGCAATGGGAGAGATGATTGGTATGATCGCTCACCAATGGCGCCAGCCTCTTTCATCCATTAGTACCATTGCAGGCAACCTAAAGGTTTTTATCGATCTTGAAATGTATGATAAAGATGAGTTCGTAAAGTTATTGGGGGAAATCAACAATCATTCACAGTATTTATCTCGAACCATTAATGATTTCAGGCATTTCTTTAAACCTGATAATCCTAAGGATACGGTAGTAATCGATGATATTATTGATGCAACGTTAGGAATTATAGGGAAATCACTAGAGTATAAAAATATCGATTTAATAAAGGAATATTCATTTACTAAGCCGATTTTTATTTATCCCAATGAGCTTATGCAGGTTTTCCTGAATATTATTAAAAATGCTACAGATGCGCTGATTGAAAACAGGATACTTAACCCTAAAATTACTATCAAAGGTTATGAAACAGATGGGTATCAAATAGTTGAAATAACAGATAATGCTGGAGGGATACCTAATGAAATCATTGATAAAATATATAATCCTTATTTTTCAACAAAAGGAACTGTAGGAACAGGGCTCGGCTTGTATATGTCTCGGACCATAATAGAAGAACACTGTGGAGGTACAATTAAGGCCCATAACCATGAAGGAGGAGCCTGTTTTACGATAACCCTCCCAGCTTATACTGAAATGAGGGTTAATGATCTTGGTTAATGCAAGGGAACTGAAAGAAGCTGCCGAGGGGCTTAGTGTTATATATATAGAGGATGATCGGGATCTTCGGATTAATACTAGCCGGCTCATTAAAAGCTTTTTTACTAACGTTGTCACCGCTGAAAATGGTCAGGAAGGCTTGGATAAATATAGAGACGGCACTTTTGATATAGTCATTACAGATATAAATATGCCAATCATGAGTGGCGTAAAAATGGCTCGTGAAATTAAAACAGAGAATGACAAACAGATCATAATAATTATCTCTGCCCACGATGAAGCCCAATATCTTCTGGACTGCATAAATTTAGGTGTAGATTATTTCATTTTGAAACCATTGGATATTGAACAATTTTTGACAATCCTTGATAAAGCAATAAGATGGGTTAAATGTGTTAAATTAGAAGATGATTATAAGAAAACTCTTGAGGAGACAATAGATAGAAAAACCAGAGAATTAAAGGATGCATTGGCAATTGTTGAAAATTTAACTAATGAAGTAGTTCAGAGGTTGACATCTGCTGCTGAACTAAGAGATACAGATACTGGATTGCACAATAAACGATTGGGTAAATACGCTCCGGAAATTGCCCGGGAGCTGGGGCTGCCGGCAGATTTTATTGAAGACATAGCATTTGCAGCTCCCCTTCATGATATAGGCAAGATTGGTATCTATGATAATATACTTCTTAAAACTGGACCTCTTACCAAGGAAGAATTCGAGGTTATGAAGACCCACACTACAACCGGAGCCAATATACTTTCTGGTTCCGTGTACAGCAAGATCCAAATGACTGAATCTATTGCCCTTACTCATCATGAGAGATGGGATGGGACAGGTTATCCTAAGAGGCTGAAGGGGGAAGAAATCCCGATTGAAGGAAGAATAACATCAATCTGTGATGTTTACGATGCATTGAGGAGCAAAAGGCCATATAAACCAGCTTTGAGTCATCAGGAAGCTATGGAAATAATCATAAATGGAGATGATAAGACCAGCCCTGGTTTTTTTGATCCTGAGGTACTTGAGGCGTTCATTAGGATTGCTCCCATTTTTGATCATATATTTGTTTCGCAGCAGGGCACCACCCGCTAGAAGTTCAATAGCACCAGGCCATCTGATCTTATACCCCCGAATAATACAGGAAAACGACAACTGAATGACATAATAGAAGATGTACCTCAATATAATTTATAAGTAGTTATACGATAGGGGAGGTACGTGGGGATGAGAGTTAGAAAAAAAGTTGTCGGGTTGGTCTTGATATTATTTATCTTTTCTTGGGTTGGAACGGGGGCAGCCCAGACTAAGATGGAGAACGTGAAGGCCGAGTCTTATGTGTTGATGGATGCCGAATCAGGGAAAATCCTAACTGGCTACAACGAAAATGAACGGCGGCCTCCTGCCAGTATGACCAAATTAATGACCCTGATATTAGGTGTAGAAGCATTGGAAAAGGGAAAGGTTGAACTTAAAGACAAGGTCATAACCAGCGAGAATGCCTGGAAGATGGGAGGATCCCAGATTTATCTGGAACCAGGTGAAACCATGACATATGAAGAGATGCTTATTGCCATTGCAGCTGGATCTGCCAACGACGCCTGTGTAGCAGTTGGCGAACATCTTGAAGGAACCCACCAAAATTTTGTTGATAAAATGAATGACAAGGCCAAGGATTTGGGATTGAAAAATACTCATTTCGTAAATGCGTACGGCCTGCCCGCTGACGGACATTACAGCTCAGCTTATGATATGGCTCTTATCGCTAAATATGCATTATCACATCCCCGTTTATTGGAGTACACTTCTATAAAGGAATATAATCTCCGACAGGGAAAGTTTGTGTTATATAATACCAACAAATTGCTCTGGTGGTATCAGGGAGCAGATGGTTTTAAAACCGGATGGACCAATGAAGCTAAATATTGTTTAACCTCTACGGTAAAACGCGACGGTCTGCGTTTAATATCTGTTGTAATGGGTTCGCCAGAGGTGAGAGGGCATTTCCGTGATTCTATGGAGCTTTTCAACTATGGTTTTGCCAAATATGCTTACAAATCATTTTTTGGAAGTAACAGCGTATGCGGTATGGTACAAGTAGGTAAAGGGACGGTAAATGAGGTAGAGGCAGTTGCAGCAGGGGATGCGGGAGCTATTTACCCCAAGGGTGAAAAGGATAATTTAAGCAGCAAAAAAGAATTAATGTCTTATATCAACGCTCCCATTAAAAAAGGTCAGAAATTAGGGGAGATACAAATTTTCAAAGAAGGGGACTTACAGAAGAAAATAGACATAGTTTCGGCAAAGGATGTGCCTAAAGGTGGTTTTATGAAGGAAATAATGAAAATGTTTGCCGAAACTTTACTATTATAAATGGAATATTGTGGAAGGAATTATCCCCTCTTTGTAGAAGTTCTTAGTTTAGCGGCTAAGACTTACAAGGAGGGGACTTTTGCGTGGAACTAGAGCTGAAGCAGGTTAGAAATACGCTGTTAGTTAGGATCAGGGGAGAAATGGACATGGTTGTGGCTGAAAAGCTGCGCAAAGAAATAGACAGGAAACTTGATACAAAGAAAGTAAGCAATTTAGTTATTAATCTAGAAGAGGTTACCTTCATAGACAGCTCAGGTCTGGGGGTAATAATTGGCAGATTCAAAAAGATTTCGGGTCTTAACGGAAAAATGTACCTCGTGGGTGCACGCCCCCAAGTCCATAAAATACTCATGTTTTCCGGTATTAATAGGTTGGTCTCTATGTATAATAACGAGCAGGATATTATCAATATTTAAGGGGAGGTGAATACCAGCTCTAAGGGATAGTCCCTCAGCTGGACAGGCCATGAATATGAAAAATTATGTACGATTTGAATTTCAGAGTTTACCGGAAAATGTGTCCTTCGCAAGATCATGTGTAGGAGCCTTTGCTGCCCAACTCGACTGCACATTGGAGGAGATTGAGGAGATTAAACTAGTGGTATCAGAAGCGGTATCTAACAGTATTATACACGGATATATAAATAAGCCTAATGAAAAGGTAGTTGTTATGGCTACTATATTAGAAGATCAAACTATGGAAATTATGATTGAGGATTACGGTCAGGGCATTGCCGATATAAAGAAAGCTATGGAGCCTAGCTTCTCAAGTGACCCTGCTCGTATGGGACTTGGTTTTACCTTTATGAAATCCTTTATGGATGAATTGGAGGTCATAAGCCAACCCGGAAAAGGAACCAGCGTTAAGCTCAAGCGGTGTTTCCTGGCTAAAAACAAAGAAGCACTTGCTTAAAGGGGGGAATATTATGCCCCCAGATAAATTATACCAGGAAAACGATATCCTTCTGCAAAAGGCTCAAAGCGGGGATGTAGATGCTAGATCACAAGTATATGAGGCCAACCTGGGGCTGGTTTATATGGTTCTGGAGCGCTTCAAAAACACCTCTTACGATTATGATGATTTGTTTCAGGTAGGGTCTATAGGCCTTATTAAAGCGATTGATAAATTCGACTTCTCTTTTCAGGTGCGTTTTTCTACGTATGCTGTGCCGATGATTATTGGAGAGCTAAAAAAATTTCTACGGGATGATGGAATAGTTAAAGTACAGAGGGGATTAAAAGAAAGCTATGGAAAAATACGCTGGGCTCAAGAGAAACTGAGAGGTACTCTGGGTAAGGAGCCTACTGTTGCAGAAATAGCTTGTTTGTTAGAAATGGACAAGGAAGAAATCGTAATGGCGATGGAAGCCTGCCAGACTCCAGCTTACATACATGATACATTTCTCGGGGAAGAAAAAGAGCAGATTTCCCTGATTGACAGGCTTGCAAATGACGAAGACAATATTATGATGCTGGAAAAAATAGCTCTGCGCGAGGCTTTAGGTAAGTTAGACAGCCGGGAACGAGAAATTATATTGAGGCGCTTTTTTCGAGATGAAACTCAATCCGCCATAGCCGATGAAATAGGAGTATCTCAGGTACAGGTCTCCCGCATTGAAAAAGGAGCCCTGATTAAGCTGAAGAAAGTACTTGAATAAAAAATCCTTTCAATAACAATAATAGATCTAAGATAATTGAAAGGAGGATTCAAATTGCAGATTAGAGTAGCAGAGTTTGTAGGAGAATCTCATAAAGATTGGCAGGATGCTGTTAACACTGCGGTTGCTGATGCATCTAAAACGTTTACAAATATTTCAGGTGTAGAGGTATCTAATTGGACAGCAAGTGTTAAAGGCAATAAGATCGTTGATTATAAAGCAAATATCAAGATAGCTTATACAGAATAAGTTTTTCCGTGAAGACCAAAGGGGACGTTATTTTTGTGTCACTGTTAAAATGGCATAGAAATAACGTCCCCTTTGGTCATGTGTATTTTTATATTGCCCAATAAATGGAGCAGCGGGGTAACTATTTATGTATAAACCACGCATTCAAAGCCCACAATATGATATTGAGGGGGATTACATGATTAATATGGATAACAATGAAAAACTAAAATCTGCGCAGCAAGAAGAATATCATCATTTAGTCAATCGGGTCAAACCTAAACCACCTGTGGTGAAGAACTGCTTGTGGGCGTTTGTAGTTGGAGGGCTAATATGTGTAATTGGTCAGATTATTCTCAATTATCTGCTTTCAATTGGGCTGAATAAACAAGATGCCGGGTCTTTAGATGCCATTATAATGGTATTCTTAGGTGCCTTATTCACTGGACTGGGAGTTTATGATGATTTAGGCCAAAAAGCCGGGGCGGGCTCAATCGTACCTATAACTGGTTTTGCCAATGCCATCGTAGCTCCGGCTATGGAATTTAAGAGAGAGGGCTATATTTTCGGGGTAGGTGCCAAAATATTCAGTATCGCTGGGCCTACTCTAGTATTTGGGTTTGTAGCATCAGTCTTAATCGGGTTGATTAAGCTCTGGACAATTAACTAAATTATGTAAGGCAGGTTTAGACATGGCAGCTATAAAGAAAAAAGGATTGCAAACATTGATGTTTTCAGAACCACCATTTATAACATCCTCGGCTTCCCTGGTCGGACCTAAAGAGGGTGAAGGGCCATGGGCAAAGGATTTTGACCGGATACTTGACAACTATCTGTTTAGTGAAAAAACCTGGGAGAGAGCCGAAAGTAAGATGCTGCGCGAGGCTATAAAATTGGCTCTTAGCAAACAAAAATTAGAGCCGCAAGACGCTGAATTGCTGCTGGCAGGAGATCTGTTGAATCAGATCATATCCTCGAGTTATGCAGCTCGTGAGATCAACATTCCCTTCCTGGGGCTTTACGGGGCATGTTCGACAATGGCGGAATCCTTACTGATAGGGGCAATGTTAATTGATGGGGGATTCTACGAACGGGTTGTCGCTGCTACTTCCAGTCATCATTATACAGCCGAAAGGCAGTTCCGCTCACCCACCGAGCAGGGGGTTCAAAAAGTGCCAAGTTCACAGTGGACCGCTACTGCTGCTGGAGCTTTGGTCGTGCAAAAAGCAGGGGCAGGACCACGGATAAGCTGCGCAACAGTAGGCAGGGTAGTAGATATGGGTCAAACCGATGCTGCTAATATGGGTGGGGCAATGGCTCCATCTGCAGCGGATACTATCACTACACATCTGCAGGATACTGGAAGAAGTCCGGATTATTATGATTTGATCGTCACAGGTGATTTAGGAGCCGTCGGAATGGGTCTGGCAGGAGAGCTGTTTGTAAAGGCGGGTCTGGTTCCCAGCCCTAATTATAGCGATTGTGGGGTACTGCTCTATGATGGCCTGCAGGGAGTTGATTCGGGAGGCAGCGGTTGTGGTTGTTCTGGATGTATGCTAGCTGGTCCGTTACTTCGTAAAATAAAAAACAAGGAAATAAACCGCCTTTTATTTGTTGCTACCGGAGCCCTAATGAGTCCTACCAGCAGCTTTCAGGGAGAGAGTATTCCCGGGATAGCTCATGCTGTAGCAATTGAAAACATGTAATTCCCTAAAGGAGGATTAATAATATGACGCTCTTAATGGCTTTTATAATCGGCGGTAGTATTTGTGTGATTGGTCAATTAGCTATGGATTTAACCAAACCTGGCATAACACCGGGACATATATTGGTTGGCTATATTACCGCTGGAGCTTTACTAAGTGCATTAGGGTTGTACCAGCCGCTGGTAGACCTGGGAGGGGCAGGGGCTGCTATCCCACTGAGCGGATTCGGGCATAGTCTGGCTCAGGGAGCTATAACAGGTGTACAAGAGAAAGGTATATTGGGTGCTTTTAGTGGAGGAGTTTCAGCTGCTGCAGGGGGGATAACTGCTGCTATAGTTTTTGGCTATTTGGCTGCAGTGTTATTCGATCCTAAGGACTAGAAACATTAATAGTACTCAATTTAGGTTGATGAAATTAAAAAAGTGGGGTGTAAATTATAATGAGGGTGGGAATACCAAGGAGTCTTTTCTATTATTACTATTATCCCCTGTGGAAGACCTTTTTTCAGGATTTAGGAGCGGAAGTAGTTACATCTGACTGGACCAACCGGCTGACAGTAGAAAAGGGCATTGAATCTGCTGTTGATGAGGCCTGTTTTCCTATCAAGGTATATTACGGCCACGTCCGGGAGCTCTGTAGCAAGTCAATTGACTACATGTTTATTCCACGCCTGGTAAGCGTTGAGTCCAGATCTTATATTTGTCCGAAATTTATGGGTTTGCCTGATATGATAAAGGCAGCACTGCATGATTTACCTTCGGTTATTGATATAACTATTGATGTAAGTAAGACCAATAAATTCTTAAATAGGGACATTATCAGCGTGGGTAATATTTTCACCAACAATAAAAATCGTATTAAAGAAGCCTACCACCACGGTCAATACGAACTGCGCAAATGCAAGGAACTTTGCAGGGATGGCTACAACATATCAGAGGCTATAAGGATCTGGGATGGTGAACAGCTTGTTGCGCACTCAACCTATAACCTTAACATTGGCGTGCTGGGACACGGTTATTCATTGTATGACCAGACCATCAGTATGAATCTGATTGATCGCCTGCGTAAAATGGGCTGCCGGGTACAGGTAGTCGAAACCCTCGACCGCAATTCAATAGAGGCGAAAGCAGCAGAGATTCCCAAAAGAATCTTCTGGACCCTGGGGCGAAAAGCGTTTGGCAGTGCACTTTTTATGGAGGGCCAGAAGGAAATTGATGGGATTATATATCTGGCTTGTTTTGGCTGCGGCCCAGATTCCATGATTGGAGAAATCATAGAACGAAAAATAAAGTCAAAACCTTTTATGATGATAACTGTAGATGAACACACAGGAGAAGCAGGGATGGTTACCAGGCTGGAAGCGTTTTGTGATATGTTGACTAGAAGAAAGGTGGCTGCAAATGAAGATTACATTTCCACACATGGGTAATATGCATATTGCCATAAAAGCTTTGATGGAAGGGCTTAAACTGGAAGTTGTACCACCACCTCCAATAAGTAAACGCACATTTGAATTGGGAATAAAGAATTCTCCTGAATTTGCCTGTATGCCACTGAAGATTAATTTAGGTAATTTCATCGAAGCGCTGGAAAACGGAGCTGATACTATAGTAATGGCAGGGGGATGGGGACCTTGCCGTTTTGGGTATTATGCTCAGGTAGAAAGAGATATATTGGAGGATTTAGGATACAAATTCAAAATGATTGTACTTGAATCTCCAGATTCTAAAATCTATGACCTTACCAACCAGCTCAAATCTCTGGGTAAAAATGTGTCGTTATGGGAGGCTATAAAGGCAATTAAATACGGTTGGAGCAAACTAAATGCTCTGGAACTAGTTGAGAGGCAGTTTGATTACTATTTACCACGTGTATGGGATAAAAATCGGGTTGAGAAGATTAATGACGAGGCTGCAGTGAAGATAGATGAAGCTGCTAATAAGACAGAAGCCCAAGAAGCCGCCCTTGAAGCCATTACAGAAATGCGTCTTCTGGACTTAAAAATGCATCAACCGTTAAAAATAGGCCTGGTAGGAGAAATATATACTTTATTAGAACCTGCTGCTAACTATGATATATGTCGTCTGCTGGGCAGAATGGATGTGGAAGTAAGCAGGTCTACATATTTAACGGAGTGGTTAAATGACCACCTTATGAAGGGATGGGTAAAGAAATCCAACCGGAAACAGCTTATTGCCGTAGCCAAACCCTATTTAAATTACGAGGTGGGCGGACATGGTCTTGAGACCGTGGGACATACTGTTCAGTATGCCAGAATGAAGCATGATGGAATTATTCAGATAGGGCCATTAACTTGTATGCCAGAAATTGTGGCTCAGTCCATAATTCCATCCATAAGTGAAAGGGAAGATATACCGTGTATGACACTGTGGTTTGATGAACTTTCCGGAACCGCAGGCCTAAATACCCGACTGGAGGCTTTTGCTGATATGGTTAAAAGGCAAAAGATACGGACTAACAACTATATGAAGGAGGCATAAGCTGGTGGATTGTTATTTAGGAATTGATATAGGTTCAGTAAGCAGTAACCTTGTTTTGACAGATAAGAGTTGTAATTTAATCAAAAAAATTTATCTGCGTACCCAGGGTAATCCCGTTAAAGCTGTAAAAGACGGTTTTTCTATGCTGATGGACAACCCGAAAAACGATAACATAAATATAAAAGGTGTAGGAACTACCGGCAGCGGCCGATATTTGTCAGCAGTATTAATAGGAGCTGATGTGATAAAGAATGAAATTACTGCACACGCAGTAGCGGCTGCGCAACTATATCCGGATGTTAAGACAATTATTGAAATAGGCGGTCAAGATTCTAAAATTATTATGCTTAAAAATGGGATAGTCAACGATTTTGCTATGAATACAGTATGTGCAGCAGGTACCGGATCTTTTTTGGATCAGCAAGCTTCACGATTAAATCTAAACATACAGGATTTTGGCGAACGGGCAGCTCTTTCTAAACAGGCGGTAAGGATTGCAGGTCGTTGTGGGGTTTTCGCAGAATCAGACATGATCCACAAACAGCAGATGGGTTATCCTATGGAGGATATTATTATGGGTTTATGTGAGGCCCTGGTAAGAAACTATTTAAACAATGTTGGCAAAGGTAAAAAAATTGAAGAACCAGTCGTTTTTCAGGGAGGGGTAGCTGCTAATGCCGGATTAAGAAGAGCATTTGAAAAGCTGCTGGGTATGCCCATAAAGGTTCCTCAACATTATGACGTGATGGGAGCAATTGGTGCAGCGATATTAGCAATGGAAAAGATGCAGTTAAGCAGATCAACCACTCAATTCAGGGGTAATTCCTTCATTTTAGGAGGAGAATTTAAAACCAGCAGCCACGAATGTAAAGGCTGCCCTAATATATGCGAAGTGGTATGTATTAAACGTGACCGGGAGGTTTTAGCATACTGGGGCGATCGCTGTAAAAAATGGGAAAGCAGTTTAAATGAAAAGATCCAGTCAGGTTTAAAAGTTGTTTAAAAAATCTAGTAAGCATATACGAAGCAAAAAGAATGGATCCTTGCGTAGAAGGTTATTTGGAATTTATGGTTAAGAATCTTGTTGCTTATCAATACCTGTGATAGAATCAATATAATTTAGATGAGGGGAGCGCTAAGCAGAGATGAGTAGAGAAGTTTTAACTAAGATCATTTTACCGGAGGATAAGATACCTAAATTTTGGTACAATGTGCAGGCGGACATGCCTAATCCATTAGCCCCGGGACTGCACCCTGGAACCAAACAGCCCTTGGGTCCAGCCGATCTTGCGCCTTTATTCGCAATGGGATTGATTGCTCAGGAAGTATCAACAGAAAGGTACATAGAGATTCCCAAGGAAGTAAGAGAATTATATAAGAAATGGCGGCCTTCTCCTTTATTCAGAGCCCACGGATTGGAAAAGGCTTTGGATACGCCCTGCCGCATCTATTATAAATATGAAGGTGTTAGCCCAGTAGGAAGTCACAAACTGAATTCGGCACTGCCCCAGGCCTTTTATAATAAGATTGAAGGCATCAAAAGGCTAACCACAGAAACAGGAGCAGGCCAATGGGGAACGGCATTATCATTGGCGTGTAAATTATTTGATTTGGAATGTATGGTATATATGGTAAGGGTAAGTTATAATCAAAAACCGTACCGCCGGATGGTTATGGGAGTATACGGCGCCCAATGCGTACCGAGTCCCAGCGATCTTACTGAAAGTGGGCGCGCAGAGTTAGCTAGGAATCCAAATACTCCCGGTACGCTGGCCATGGCGATAAGCGAAGCAGTTGAAGATGCTGCCAAGCGTGAAGATACCCATTATTCACTGGGTAGTGTGTTAAACCATGTTTGCTTGCATCAGACCATTATTGGCCAGGAGGTCAAGCTGCAAATGGAAATGGTCGATGATTATCCGGATATCGTTATAGGCTGCTGTGGTGGCGGCAGCAATTTTGCAGGTATTGCATTACCATTTATTCCCGATAAAATGGCGGGTAAGAAAATACGCCTGGTTGCTGTTGAACCGGCGGCCTGCCCAACCCTTACCAGAGGTGTCTTTGCTTATGACTTCGGTGATGTAGCAGGATTTACTCCGTTATTAAAGATGTATACCCTGGGACACGATTTTACTCCTGCTGGAATTCATGCGGGGGGCTTAAGATATCACGGGGACTCCCCCTTGGTTAGCCAACTTTACCATGATGGGCTTTTTGAAGCAACATCAGTAATGCAAAATGGCGTTTTTGAAGCTGCGATGCTTTTTGCTCAGACTGAGGGTATTCTTCCCGCTCCTGAGTCTTCACATGCCATACGAGCTGCCATTGATGAAGCATTGAAAGGTAAGGAAGAGGGAACCTCAAGATCAATCGTATTTAATCTGAGTGGACATGGTCATCTTGATCTAAATGCCTATGATAATTATCTTTCCGGGCAAATGGAGGATGTTGCACCCAGTGACGAACAAATCCAGGCGAGTCTAAAAACCTTACCAAGCGTATAACTGAATTATGATCCAGCAGTAAATTTATCCCGGATATCTCTGGCAGATATCCGGGTTTTACTTATAATTCTTAAAATGAGGTAAATAGTTTATGCCCAGTTTAATGAAACGCCTGGCAGTTGTAGCGGACATGATAGTGCCAGGAGAACCGGTGGCCGATATAGGTGCGGATCATGCCCAGCTTTCCATTCACCTGATCGAGAAACAGATTGTTCCTCGTGTCATTATCGGCGAGTTTTCGGATGGACCATTTGCTCGTGCTTGTAGTGCAGTACAGGATAGCACAGTTAAAGACAAGATTGAATTGCGTCAGGGAAATGGGCTGCAAGTACTAAAGTTCAAAGAGGTTGGGACCGTGGTACTGGCTGGCATGGGTGGGGATACAATAATCGATATTCTTGCCCACGATTGGGAAAAGGCAGATGGTTTTCAGCGATTTGTCTTTCAGCCAATGAGTAAAGCGGGAGTATTAAGGCAGCGGCTTGCCAGTCGTGGGTGGTTGATAGAAGAGGAACGACTGGTGCTGGAGAACGGAAAGATATTTCTGGTTATAGCCAGTAGTCCAGCTAATTGCCCATACCCTTTAACAGATTTAGAAATAGAAATAGGTCCATTGATATTGAAAGATAATAATAAATTAACAAGAAGATTTATTCAGGTGTATTTAAATAAGTATAATCATATATATGCAGATCTCACAAAGTCTGCCCTCAATCGCAACAATCAATTAATTCAGGATTACAGGCAAAAAGTTGAAAGATTGGAGGAGATACTGGGTGCAAGCAAAGGTTAAAGACATCGCACAAATTTTAGAGAATCTTTTCCCTCTACATCTGGCGGAAAAATGGGACAATGTGGGACTACAGATTGGATCCTGTTTAAATCCTGTTAGCAGAGTGCTGGTTGCCCTCGACATAGATAACGAGGTACTTCAGTATGGACTTGAACAAAAGGTAGATATGATTGTTACCCATCATCCATTATTTTTCAATGGTATTAAGTCAATAAATTATGATCAATCCCAAGGTCGTCTGTTAAAAGGGATTATTACAGCCGGAATTAACGTTTATTCTGCACATACCAATCTAGATGCCGGGGACCGGGGTTTGAATCAGATACTGGCCGAACGTATAGGTTTAAATCACATTAAACTCCTTGATAAACGACATACTGAGGTACTTTATAAGCTGGTGGTCTATGTACCCGTTGATCATGAAAGCAGTGTCAGGCAGGCTATTTTAGAAGCGGGAGCTGGACATATAGGAATGTATAAAGATTGTAGTTTCAGAATCAAAGGAACCGGCAGTTTTCGGCCTCTGGAAGGAAGCCGGCCATTTATAGGACAGCAGGGAAGTCTGGAAGAGCTGGATGAGTACCGTTTGGAAACTGTAGTGCCACAATCCAGGCTTGAAAAGGTTCTTCAAAAAATGGAGCAGGTGCATCCTTATGAGGAAGTAGCCTACGATGTCTACCGTTTGGAAAAACCGTGCTCAGTATTCAGTCTGGGAAGAATGGGCAAACTCTCTACCGAAATGACCCTTCAAGAATTGTGTTTACAGATAAAGAACTGCCTGGGCTTAGGGTATGTCCGCGTGGTAGGGGATTTAAAGAAGCCAGTAAGAAAAGTCGGGGTGGTTAGTGGTGCAGGGGCAAGTTTTATTGAGAAAGCCCAACAACAGGGATGCGATGTCCTACTAACGGGGGATCTAAAGTATCATGAAGCAAAAGATGCCATAAACTTGGGTATTGCTGTGATAGATGCAGGGCATCAGGGAACCGAGCAGATTATGAGCAGTTACCTGTGTAATATACTGAGAGAGGAAGCACAAAAAAAAGGTAAGAATATAGAGGTGGTTGCTTTTATTAACAGGGAATGCATTGTTACGATATAGCTTTGATAGCGGGGATTTGTTAATCGGTAACAGTAAATGGATAGATTTTTTGCTGAATTTAAATAAGTGCCGAAAAATGGGCACTATTTGCTATTGCTATGTATAAAAATCAATTTAGATTGGTAAAATGAAGATAAGTAAAAAACTAAAATTTGTAATTCGACAAATAAAAATTAAAAAAATTAAAAAATTTTTAGTTTTTTAGCAGGATTTGCCGATTTAATGGGGAATGTAAAAATAGGTTAAAAAATTTTAAGGGAGGATTAGGTGTGAACAAATCGGAACTTGTGAAATCTCTAGCTGAAAAAGCGGGATTCACGCAGAAAGATGCAGCTAAAGCATTAGAAGCATTAGTAGGAACTATTCAACAGGCATTAGCAAAGGGAGACAAAGTTCAGATTATCGGGTTTGGCAGTTTCGAAGTACGTGATCGTAAGGAAAGAAAAGTTATTAGTCCAGCGACCGGACAAGAAATTACTGTTCCAGCTACAAAAGTTCCTGCATTTAAACCCGGCAAATCCTTGAAAGAAGCTGTAGCTCTTCCTAAAAAAGCAGCAGCCCCTGCAAAAGGTGCAAAAAAGGCTTCTAAGAAAAAGAAATAAACAAAATTAGGGTTTAGTTAAATAAAGGAGGTATACAACCAAGTATACCTCCTTTTTGTGCTAGTATTAAAAAGTCGTAAGTATCGAATTTTATCTGCAGTGAAAGTAAACTAATTTTTAAGGTTTTCCCAGTGCTCAGCGAGTTCATTAAGTTCTGCCAAAGCCAATCCCCGGTCTTTTGCCTCAATTGAACCACTCAAGCGAGCTAAGTTCTCTTTAATGCCGTCGATAGCATTCATCTCAGCATGATATTGAATCCTGGGCATGGCCTTTTTCCAGGCCAAATCTAATTGATGCAAATCTTCTTCGGCCTTATCCCATCTCTCAGCGTTTATATCAGTTTTAACCTTATCAACATACTCGGGGATTATGTTCCGTTCTGACCATGAAGTTATATAATAATACCCGCCCTGCATGATAACTACAAAGATTATCAGGGATAATATTGGAATAAGATATGAAATGAATTTTCTCATTGATAATTCCCCCAATTAAGATTGTGCTGGTTTTAAATTACGATTGCTTGATATGATCTTGATAAGTATCAAAATATAAACTGCCCGAGCTGTCTATGGTAGCCAGGAAGACTTCGGATATGTGATTAATACCTTTATTCTTTAACTCATTTTCTAACCATAACCTATCCACATTTGCTTGTTTAAGATTTTCATTGATAATTAAACCATCATAAATGAGTTGAGTACTTAATCCTGAGCTCTGGGTAGTAAGATTTAAATCCTTGGGAGTGGCCGGGAGAAATTCGGGTTTTAATAAGACTGATAACTTACCGTTTGTTTCAACTACCGCAAAACTAACCTGGTTTAAATCGAAAATTCCCTTGTCTCTTAATTGTTCCAGAACGTCACCAAGGGTATAACGCATGTTTCGCATGGCATCTTCCATTATCTGTCCATTCATAATTACTATCGTAGGTTCTCCAACGATATATTTTGCCGCAGGCCGGCACTTTAAGGTGAACCACTGCAAGCCCAAGACGATAACTGCCCAGGTAGCCAGCCCTATCCAGTGAGGCCAGGCCCGGCTGCTTAAATCGACCGAAAGTGAAGCTGCAATTGATCCAATAGTAATACCAAGAACATAATCAAAGAAAGTTAACTGACTGATTTGCTGCTTGCCAAGTAAACGTGCGAATATGAGTAATGTAAAAAAACCTATAATACTCCTTACTATGACTACGATGCCTTCATTCATTTAAACACCCCTAGAAGTAATGCTTTAAGGATATTATGACCGTTTAAAAGAATGACGATTCTAGTTGATGAAATTAGTTGCTAATACCCTATAAGTTCCAGACACTTCCTGGCTATTTAGAGCATATTTTTATCATAGGCAAAGGCGCCTGGAGATTTAGTATCTCTATGCGCCTTTTTTTATTTTTATAGTTGGGAGTTGAATATTAATGTGTGGGATAACAGGGTGGATTGATCTTAAAGATAATATTGAAGGGCAAGGCAGCATAATTGCGGATATGGTACACAGTCTAATTCCCCGTGGTCCAGATGCTGAGGGAATATGGAGGTCGCCGCATGCTCTTCTTGGACATCGTCGATTGATAGTGGTTGATCCCGAGGGTGGAGCTCAGCCTATGAACCGCAGCCGAAATGGAGCAAATTACACCATAACTTATAACGGAGAGCTTTATAATACCCTGGAAATACGCAGAGATTTAGAAAATATCGGATACCATTTTCAAACTCGGAACTCCGATACTGAAGTTTTACTAAATGCTTATATAGAATGGGGAGCGGAATGTGTCAACAGATTAAACGGTATTTTTGCTTTTGCGATATGGGATGAAGCAAAAGAGAGCCTGTTTATAGCACGTGACCGCCTGGGGGTTAAGCCATTATTCTATACTCAAAAAGGTAGTAGATTAATGTTTGCTTCTGAAATAAAGGCACTGCTTGCTCACCCGCAAGTGGAAGCAGTAATTGATGAGGATGGGCTTGCAGAAATATTTGTTTTGGGCCCGGCGCGCACTCCTGGACAGGGGATATTCAAAGGTATATCCGAACTCAGACCAGGACACAGATTAACATTTAATTATAAAGGTGTCCGTATACAACGTTATTGGTGTTTGGAAAGTTTTCCTCATTTGGAGGACCTGGATACAACCAGCTGTCACTTAAGGGAGCTTTTTCAGGATACTGTTAAAAGGCAGCTAGTAGCCGATGTACCAGTTTGTACGTTTCTTTCCGGAGGACTGGATTCAAGCGCTATAACAGCGGTAGCTTCTCTGGCATTCCGTGAGCAGGGCCTTCCGCCATTAAAGACTTTTTCGGTAGATTATATTGAAAACGAAGATTACTATCATTCAAACTCTTTTGAAACTAGCGCTGATGCACCCTGGGCCCGGAGAGTGTCGGATTTTCTGGGTACAGAACATCATGCAATTTTTATTAATAACAGCGAACTAGCTGATGCCCTGGTTCCATCTTTATATGCTAATGATTTACCAGGTATGACTGATATAGACTCCTCTCTGTTTCTCTTCTGCAGAGAAATACGCAAACAAGCTGTAGTAGCACTATCTGGTGAATGTGCTGATGAAATTCTGGGAGGTTACCCGTGGTTCAGACAAAAAGAGGTAGATTCCTTTCCCTGGATTAGAATGTTAAATGATAGGACTGCTTACTTATTACCGGAATTAGTACACAAAATAAATCCGGAGAGATATAATCGGGAAAAATACCGTGAGGCACTGGCCGAAGTACCTTACTTAGAAGGAGAAAACCCTTCCGATGCCAGGGCACGGGAAATGTTTTACCTTAATATTACTCGTTTTATGCCTACCCTGCTCGACCGTAAGGATCGTATGAGTATGGCCTGGGGACTAGAAGTAAGGGTTCCTTTCAGTGATCATCGCTTAGTAGAATATATCTGGAATATTCCATGGGCTATGAAAAATCACAATGGGATGAGTAAGGGTATACTGCGCAGGGCCTTAGGTGGATTGCTTCCAGATGAGGTGCTGCAAAGACAAAAGAGCCCATATCCCAAAACCCATCATCCGATTTATGGTAAGGCAGTACGCGCTGAACTAAAAGAAGTTCTTAACAATCAAGATTCCCCTCTGTTAGCTCTTGTTAATCTTAAGGCACTAAAAGATATTCTTGCTTCGGGAAAGCCTTTCCTAAATCTGCCCTGGTTTGGACAGCTTATGGGGGATGTGCAGTTTATGGCGTACCTGTTACAGGTTAATCGCTTATTACTAAGATACAAGGTCAAGTTAAGTTTTTAAGGTTAGTATAGCGTGAATAGTGGGATATAAAAAACCGCCGTGTACATCACGGCGGTAAGGTATTTTATAAATAGCAAGTAAATCTATAAGCGGAGTTCTGTATTCGATAATCATCTATCTAGGATGCCAGTTACCTGGCACCTCAAGCGACCTAACCCGGGAGCGAGGCGGGCAACCTCACTGCTCCTCTATTCGG
>Ga0209639_1000028_pt1 | contig 226591 bp, 206 predicted proteins | sample EPASupsiteHSE605_FD_187268 | JGI IMG/M metagenome (GOLD analysis project Ga0209639, IMG submission 187268) | Bioremediated contaminated groundwater from EPA Superfund site, New Mexico - Sample HSE6-05 (SPAdes) (version 2) | ecosystem: Environmental > Aquatic > Deep subsurface > Groundwater >... | reverse complement strand
ATCATCTGTTTGATAATGTTTTCTTTGAATTCCTTACTGTATCGTGTCATCAGGTGGCTCCTTCATCTTTATTAATTACTATAATAAAGTATTTTTCTCTACCTGACAACTATCCTAACACAGGGGGCGGGTGGCACTACTAATAAAAGCATTACTTTTCATAAAACCTCCTTGATTTTAAAGTAATGCTTCCGCAACCTACAATCTGCATTGTAACAGCGGAAGCGACAAGATACCGCAATGGTCACATTTCGTTTAAAGGCAACTTCCCATCCTTTAACACTTTACGCATCTTGTCTACTCTGGTATTTAATTGACATCATTTTAACATGTTGTTAAAGGTTTACACAAGGATAAATAATTATCGTTATTTTTAAATCAGAGTAGATATTTTTATTGTTTTGGGTATATAATAATATCAGTCAAACAAAAACTGAAAGAAAAAAAGTAAATGGAGGGTAATAAATGAAAAAGTTATGGAAATGCGGAGTATGCGGTTATAAGATGGAAGGCGTCGAAGCACCTGAAAATTGTCCCAAATGTGGGGCACCCCGGGATCAATTTGTAGCATTGAGCGAAGAAGATGCAAAAAAAGTTTATGATTCCTATGTTACCAATGATATTCATATGGAAGTGATTGGCCTGGCAGAAAAAATCATTCACCTGTCAAGAAAGGGTGCGGAAATTAATCTGGATCCCGCTTGTTTGCATATTTTCCAGAAAGCCGAAGCAGATTGTTATGTTATCAAAGAAATGTGCAAAGCTGAAATAGCCGGACACATCTCAAAAGGTAAATGGTAAAAAAATATTGAAGTGGAGCAGGGATTTGTGTTATGATAGTTCAGTAAGTTTTATTGCTGGCGTGGCACAGATGGTAGCGCAACTGATTCGTAATCAGTAGGTCGGGGGTTCGATTCCCCCCGCTAGCTCCAGTAAGAAATAATATTTTGTTAAAAGAATGGCTTTAATTAGCGGTTCTTTTTTTATTTTTTGATTTTAGTCTCCACCTAAAGGTAAGCGCTTAAATACAAGGTGCCACAAAAAATAAAAAAGAACTGGAGCTAGCAGCAGTCCAGTTCTGGATAAATCTGTTTATAGTTTGCATTCCGCCTGTATCTGCTCTGACCAGGGCTTCAGTTCTTCTAGTGCCTCCGGGTCATTCAGATAATCCGCATCCGGCATATAAAGCAGCAAATGATTAAGATAAGCGTAGACATTCAGTCCACTTGCTTTGGCAGTTTCGACAATGCTGTATATCGCAGCACTGGCAGAAGCTCCTTTGGGTGTATCTGAGAAGAGCCAGTTTTTTCTGCCCACAGTAAAAGGTCGAATGCTGTTTTCGGCCAGATTGTTTGAGAGTGAACATCGTCCGTCAAGGAGATAGTTTTCCATGTAACGTTTCTGATTCCGGGCATAGACCACGGCTTTGCCCAGGGCAGAGCCCTGCAAGACATTCAATGAATCAATCCAACACCAAAAGGCCTCCAGAACTGGTTTTTCCAGCTTCAGACGCTTAAGATAGCGTTCATCAGGAGACAGAGCGGAGAGTGTCTCTTCGATTTTAAAAAGCCGGTTACAGTAATCCCTACCGACTTCGGCCGGGGTGGGTGGTCCATTTTCAGAACGTTTGTCCGTCGGTGCTGCCTCCGCAAATTTTCTACGGAGGTGAGCCCAACAGCCACACCGGGTCACATCTTTCAGGCGATTGTACCCCGCATAGCCATCGCTGTGAATAAAGCCGGTGAACCCTTTCAGGTAGTTCAGGGCATTTTCGCCGCTTTTGGACTTCTGGTAGTCGTACAGGATGATGGGCGCTTTCCCGTCATTTCCGGTACGGTAGAGCCACATGGTCGATTTTGACTGTGGCTTTTTCCCTTCTTCCTTCAAAACCTGAACCGGGGTCTCGTCACAATGAAGAATCTCGCGCTGCCGGAGCTTTTCCCGGAGATGGGCAATGATAGGGTTTAGATAGTCCTGAGAACACCGGATGATCCAGTTGGCCATAGTTGCCCGGGAAAGTGCAAACCCCAGCTGCTCCCAATCCTTTTCCTGTCGGTAAAGAGGCATGGCATTGACATATTTCTTATACATCACATGCGCCACGGTACTGGGAGACGCCAGTGAATGAGCCATCAGCGGAGAAGGTGTCAAGGCTTTTTCAATATACGGCGTATCGGTATGCTTACACTGGGGACATTCATAGGCCATCCGGACATACCGGATGATCTGTAGTTTTGCCGGGATATATTCCAGTTCTTCCCGAACCGTTTCTTTTCCGATCGGGCGGAGCAGGGTGTTACAACGGAGACAGTTCTGATCGTCTTCATGGATCTCACAGAGGATTTCCTTGACTGGCAAGTCCTTAAGCCGTTCTTCCCGTTTGGATTTAAGATTGCGGCGTTTATAACCATGGACATCCTTCACCACCGGTTCTGGGGCACTGGGATCGGCCTCGGATTCTGCCTCATTGAACAGACAAATCTGACCACTTAGTACTGGCTTGGGCGTTTTTTCACTGGAGCTGCCAAACTTCTCTTTCCGGAGAAGCAGGATCATCTCAGTCAGATTGTTTACCTGCTGTTCCAGGCTTTTGATGGTGCTTTCCAGTTGTTTGATCGTGGTATCCCGTTCATCCATGAGTGCTGATTCTCCCGTTTTTTGATGGCTTTATTATACCATGAAATGACGAAAATATCCAGCATTTATGCGGGTTTCAGCGGTTTTAAATCAACAGAAATCGCCGGGTTGGGCCGCTTTGATGGCTCGGGGTTGATCAACGGATAGTCCTTCTAACAGCCATCTGAATTCTTTCCAGGACAGTGTTCGAACTTCATTTTCGGTCCGGGGCCATTTGTAGTTTCCATTTTCGAGGCGTTTGTAAAGCAGAACAAAACCGTCACCTTCCCAAAGCAGTGCCTTAATCCGATCCCGACGTTTCCCGCAGAATAAGTAAAGTGCGGGACCAAACGGATTCAAGCCCATTGACTCCTGCACCAGAGCAGCCAGTCCATCAATGGATTTACGCATATCAGTATAACCACAGGCGATATAGATTTCCCTGGCAATTGTAATGTCGCCTAACATAACACTTTCATTGCCAGCAGAACCGCTTTGATCGTTTCCGGGGCTGCTCCATCCATCACCTCAATCGTTGCCGATGGAAGATTAATCACCACTGCTGGACTCCGGTTCGTTTTTCCCAGACTCATCGGAAGTTTAGCAAAAGTAACCGGACCATCAGGTTCCAATTGTGTGGTCATTATCTCCTGGCTACAAGCTTGCTGACGGATGCGTTTCAGCCAGTAATAATAGGATGTTTCTTTAATCTGAGTCTGTTGTAAGAAACAGTGATAAAATGCTCATATAAAACGGTTGAAAATTCCTCAAAATAAGCTGTATCCACTGTTCCATGCGGAACTTTGTTTTAACTGGAGTAATTTCGTCCATTATGATACCCTCCTGCGCAGTATTTCGAAGTCACTTGAAAAACTCGAAAAACTACAACTTGAAAAACTTTAGTTTTTGTTTGGAGTCTATTATCTCATGGATTTATTTGGGATGTAAGGCACCTTGTTATTGAGCGCTTACACCTAAAGTATGACCGACTGTGAAAAGTTGAAAAACTCTGGCTATTTCTGGCTATTTTACACCTATTATTTGTCGTACTTTTTCTTAGTGGTCCATTCTGTTTTGTCATCTGTGTGTTGTGTATATTCCGACAGTGAAATCCCATCCGCACAAACACTGTCCCATCATTCACGATTATTAAATCAGAGTGGTCTTTTTACTTGAAAGAATAAATGTTACGTTGTATAATGGAGTTAATATATCCGCTTGCGAATTTAAAAGAGGTGATATTAACGATGAACTGTGAAAAATACAAAAAAGTGTTTGATGAAAACAATGGTATTGTAAAGCTATCCGATTTCACTGATGCGGGATATCACAATACTGTCATTGATCGGTTGATCAGAGAAGGAAAAGTAATCAAGATACGTCCTGGTTTTTATGAATGGCAATATGAGGATGTCATATCCGAAGCGGTGATTATCAATAAATTATATCCTGATGCGATTGTCTGTATGGATTCGGCACTATACTATTATGATTATACAGATAGAACGCCAAGTGCCTGGCATTTGGCAGTGAATAAAAACAGTTCAAAATCGAGATTTAAAATCGATTATCCGAAATTAAAGGTCTATTACGTGGTTGAAAAGTATTTGAAAATCGGGATAGCTGAAGTGGATTTTGAAGGTCAGGTGATTAGAATCTATAATCGGGAAAAAACAATTTGCGATATTATTCGATATGAGAAAAAAATGGATAAAGAAGTATTTAATAAGGCGATTCGAAGCTATGCAACAGACTCAAATAAGAATGTGGGCAGGCTGATGGAATACGCAAAACTGATGAATGTTGAGAAAAAAACGAAAATGATCATGGGGATGTGGATGTGATGGTAAATGTTCAGGGACTGCTTCAAAAATTAAAAGAGAAATCCAGAAAAGAGGGGATTTCTTATCAGTTTATGCTCCAGTTGGTCTGCCAGGAGGAATTCTTGAGGCGACTGGCAAATTCAAGGGGGGATTTGTTAGTATTAACTGAAAATTAACCGATATAAAAATTACTTTAAATGAAGAAAGTATAAAAAGACAAAAAAATGCTGATTGGCATTTGTCTTTATCGTTCGTATAATATATAATATAAACGAACGATAAAGACAAGGAGGTGCTCAAATGACCGATAGAGAAATGATTCTGGACTCTCTAAAAAAGAATAACGGTGTTATCGAGACGAAACAATTTGCTGAGCGGGGGATTGATAATAAGGTCTTCCGCCGATTAGAGGTGGAAGGAAAAATCGAGCGAATCAGCAAAGGAATTTACATTGATGTAGAACAAATGGTAGACGATTATTTAATCATGCAGTATCGCTGTAAAAAAGGAATCTTTTCTCATGAAACGGCTTTATTTCTCCATGATTTATGCGATCGATCGCCCTTGAAACTGATGATGACCATTCCCACTGGTTATAATACCCGGTTGTTGAAAATGGACGATCACTATCAATTTTTTTATATGAAAAAAGAATTTCATGGAATTGGTAAAATGAATGTGCAGTCGCCATACGGTCATACGATTGCCGTTTATGATAAAGAGCGAACCATCTGCGATTGCCTGAAAAAAAAGGATAAGCTGGATGCCGATCTTGTTTTAACGGCGGTTCGGCTGTATATGCGTGATCCGGAGCGAGATTTTATTAAACTTCAGTCATATGCCGATTTTTTTAAGATTTCAGCCCTGGTACATCAATACATGGAGGTGTTAGCATGACCATTAATAGCCCTAGACAACTGAAAGATTGGATTAACAATCGCGCCAAGAGAGACGGTGTGATCGCGAACACCTTGCTTCAGAGTTTTATGATGGAACGCCTGTTAGAAAGAATTGCGGTATCGAGCTTTCGGGATAACTTTATTTTAAAAGGCGGTTTTTTAATTGCCGCAATGATTGGAATTGACTTGAGAAGTACGATGGACATGGATACCACGATCAAAGGCATTTCCATCGATCAACCGGAAATTCAAAAGATACTATCAGAAATCATCGCAATCGATCTTGAGGATCATGTTAATTTTAATATTAAAGGAATTAAAAGTATTCATGATACTTCGGAGTATGATGATTTTCGAGTCAGTCTTGAGGCAAATTTCTTTACAATTAAAGTCAATTTAAAAATTGATATCACCACAGGAGACGTGATTATTCCTGGTGAAGTGGATTATGCCTACAAATTAATGTTTGAAGAACGAGAAATCAGCATTAAAGCCTACAATCTAAACACCATCCTGGCGGAAAAGATTGAATCAATATTGGTAAGAAACATCTCCAATACAAGAGCTAGGGACTATTATGACCTTTATATTCTCGCTAAGCTCAACAACTCAGTGTTGGATCGGGATGAACTGAAAGTGGCAATCAGGAAAAAAGCTGAAGAACGTGACAGCACCAAGTATTTAGATGATTACGTTGTTTATCTCGATAGTATTTCTGAAAGTCAGGAACTCCGAAAAATATGGAATGACTACAGCAAGAAATATCCATACGCAGAAAATATTGAATTCGATCAGATCATTGAAACGATTCGCGATTTACTGGCATCATTCACTAATTGAAAGAAATGGGCAGATTTTTCGGGTGAATCTGTTTCGATCTGAGAAAATGACTGTTGGCAAAGTGTCATACATAAAGGATGGCAGTTCCTACGAGATAGCAATTGAAAAAAAGAGCAAAACGTGTCGTAAACATGTCGCATATCATATAGAAATGTCTGTAATAAGCCACATACCTACTGTTTCGTAATCAGTAGGCCGGCGGTTCGATTCCGCCCGCTAGCTCCAGTAAAAAAATAATTTTTATTTAAAAGAATGGCTTTAATTAGCGGTTCTTTTTTTTAATTTTTGATTTTAGTCTCCACCTAAAGTATGACCGACTGTTAAAAATTGAAAGACTCTGGCTATTTCTGGCTATTTTACCCCTATTTTTTGTCGTACTTGTATCCTACATTTGTAAGCGTCCAATAAAAACATGTGCAAAAAATAACTACGGCGGCCGGATGGCCGCCATTACTATTTATTATCAAATTTTACACAGTGTCTGAACTTGAGGATTCCATGGGAGTAACGGATCAAGCAATGCTCTATTCTCCTGAAATGGCAACGCTGGAAGATTTTTAAGCAAAAATTCGAGATATTTGTAGGGATTTAAGTGATTCGCCTTGGCAGTTTCAACAATCGAGTATACAGTTGCACTGGCACTCGCACCGGCAGGACTGCCTGCAAAAAGCCAGTTCTTTCTTCCCACCGTGAAGGGGCGGATGCTGTTTTCGGCCAGATTATTCGAAATCTCACAGTCGTCATCGTCCAGGTATGTCATGAGTCCATCCTGCTGGTTTTATGCATACTTCAGTGCTTTGCCAAGTTTAGATTGTAGTAACACCACTTCGAGATTGACATCAACCCATGCCAAAAAGGCCTCCAGAACAGGTATTTCCTGTTTAAGACGCTGCACTCGCCGTTCTTCCGACGGCAAATTTTTCAGTTTTTCTTCAATATCAAAAAGTTTGTTGCAGTAGGCAATGCCCTGCTGTGGTAAGGTAGCTTCCGCACTTTTAACGGCTTTGGGCATGGCATCGACAAAGTAGCGCCGTGCATGGCTCCAACACAGGCACCGCTTGAGATTTTTCACAACACCATAACCTGAGTAGGCATCGGTATGAAGATATCCCTTAAATCCGCTCAAAAATTCTGCGGCATTCTTACCAGCCCGTCCGGTCCGATACTGGAAAATCCGAATCGGCTGATCGGTTCGGGAAACGGAGGTGAATACCCACATGTAAGATTTGGCGCTATTCGGGCGCCCGTCTTCCTTCATGACCTGGATCGGTGTCTCATCGGTATGAAGGTGCGTTTGAGCCAGAAGCTTTTCGTGAAACAGGGAAACCATTGCCCCAAGCCATTCATCGGATATTTTTACAATCCAGTTGGACAAGGTACTGCGTGAAAGCTCCATCCCCAGGTTTTTAAAGTCCTTTTCCTGTCGGTAGAGCGGCACATGGTTGACATATTTCTGATACATGGTCCAGGCAACACTGGAGGGACTGGCCATGGAGTGCTGGAGCAGCGGTGCGTTGGTTGGCGCCTGGGTGTGGTAAGATCGACCTTCTTTATGGCAGGTGCGACACTCCCAGCTTTCCTGATAGATGTGGATCAGTTTTAACGTTGCCGGAAGGTGTTCTACTTCTGTCCGCAAATATTTTTTGCCGGCATAATTCAGTCTGGCTCCATCTACAGAACATATTTGTTGGTCTTCGGATAGTGAATAAATCCGGTCTTCTTCGGGTAAATTGGCAAGTGCTTTTTCACGGGAGTAACCGGCACGGGTTTTCTTTCGTGAAATGACTGGCTCCACTTCATCTGCCTTGGCTTCTGTTTCGGCTTCGTCAAACTGGCCGAAAACCAGCCCATCCAAAACAATCTGTCCGGATATCACCGATGTTTTTTCACTCTTTTTACCGAAAAGCTTTCTGGTTAAAAAGTCCAGCTGTTCCCGAAGCAGTTTTGTGTCAGTATTCATCTGTTCGATGGTACTTTTCAGCGCCGTAATTGTTTCAGTCTGCTGCTTGATGACATCAAGAAGAATGGTGTTGTCAGTCGTCTTTTCAACCATTGAATCTAAGCCCTTTCATCGGTATTTTTTTAAAATTATCATACCATAATCTGGCGATTTTCGCTATAAAAAACCTGCAAAACCATTGATAAATCAGGGTTTTACAGGCTACAACAACCGCTTATTTTTTGCATTTCGGATGACTTTCTTTTGATCAATCGCGAGGCCTTCCAGCAGCCATCGATATTGTTGTGGGGTAATCTCCCGGACGTCTTCTGATGATTTTGGCCATTGGAATATGCCACTTTCTAGTCGCTTATATAGCAGCAGGAATCCGTCACCTTCCCAAAAGAGTGCCTTCATGCGATCCCGTTTTTTACCACAGAATAGGAAAAGCGCATTTTGAAATGGATCCAGTTGAAAGTTCATCTGCACGATGGCCGCCAGACCGTCAATCTGCCGTCGCATATCGGTATGACCACAGGCAATATAGATCCGGATATCGTCGGGGAAACGAATCAGCATGACTGCTTGAGAAGCTGAATCGTTGTTTCCAGTGTTATCGAATCGGCACCATTTTGGATTTCCAGTTCAAACTCCTTGAAATGAACGACGGCGCAGACACCCTGTGATCTCTTTTTTGTTTCAATTGGCTTCGTTGTCAGTTCAGCAAACTCTGTACACCGGGTAACAGCTAGCGTACCGGCTTGTACTAACGAATCTTCTCTGATTGTTTTGAGCCAATAATAATAACTGGCTTCGGAAACCTGATTATTCACACACCATGTTTTTATTGACAGCCCGCTTTCTGTCCGTTCCTGGATCATTGCCTGCCATTTTTATTTTTGAATGGCGTGATGTGTGGACTTCATAAGTGCCATGTTAAACTCTCCCATCATACTTTTAGTGTTTTCAGAGTCACTCTGAAAACACTAAAAGTTCTGTTTTGGGTCTATTGTCTCATGTTTTTAAAGCGTTTTAAATCCATGCGTTTATTGGACGCTTACAAAGCACATTCATGGGCGATATCGATTCGACAGTAGTGTCATTGATTTCCCAGGCTGGACCAAAGAAATAATCGCAGAAAAATTAGAGACAGCCTGTCGGAGATGTGGCAAGTTATACTTTATTCCCGGTGCAAGCCAGGGTTTAAATGTCAGCTTATTTCCAGGTGTCTACGAAGCAACCGATGAAAAGATTGACAGAATGATAGAGAAAATGTTTTAAATTATACCGTTTTAAGTGATGAATGTTCTCCGAAAGGAAAGCTTTCGCTCCAGATTCGTCGTCAAAAACGATCAAAATTGAAACAATAATTTTGGTCGTTTTTTTCATGATTTTTAATCTTTCATTAGTGGTAATAAAATGATACTATATTTCCAACCAATTCGATTGCACCATTTATCCAGACTGTTCCCAATTAATCACTCATCAATTAGGATGCGTCATGTCATATCCTGAAAACAAATAAAGAAGATGAAAATTTAAGTTAGGAAAAATATGAAAAAAGCATGTGAGAAAATTATTAGATCATTTATAATTATATCAGGGATGTTTACCTTATCAACATCTCTAATATGGGCGATTAATACACTGTTTTTATTGGCCGCAGGGATGAGTATTTTTCAAATTTTTGTAATCAATGCGGTATATTCAGCAAGTATGTCAATTTTTGAGATACCGACAGGGGTATTCGCGGACACTCTTGGAAGACGGCTGTCTTTTATATCGAGTACATTTGTCATGATGATCGGAACGATTGGTTATGTTTACGTCGCAAGAGCACCCAATAGCTTTTTGCTGTTCTGTGGTATGTCAGTTGTATTAGGTCTGGCATTTACTTTCTATACTGGTGCAGTTGAAGCGTGGTTAGTTGATGCCCTTCATGATACCGGTTATCAAGGTAAATTGGACGCAGTTTTTGTTAAAGGAAATATTGTAAGTAGTGTAGCGATGCTTATAGGTACTACATTTGGAGCGTTCATTGGAACGCTGAATCTAAGTATCCCTTATGTTTTAAGAGCGGTCATTCAACTGTTTGTATTATTGTATGCTTATTTTAAAATGCACGATTTAGGATTCAAAAAGAAATCCCTTGCTTTTAGCAATATTCCTAAAGAAATGAAGTCTGTTGCAACTGAAAGCATTAATTATGGAGTTAAGAATACATCTGTACGTTATTTAATGATAATTACATTTATTTTCTCAAGTTTTATGATGTGGGCATGGTATGCATGGCAGCCATACTTCCTTGAGTTATATGGTAATAAAGATGCTGTATGGGTTGTTGGACTTGTATCGGCTGGTTTAACTCTTGCTTCAATCTTAGGTAGTTTACTTGTTAAGCCTCTTAATAAACTATTTAAGAAAAGATCATCAATACTTTATTTATCTTTTTCAATACAAACGATTATGATTTTAACTGTTGGAATCACCCATTCATTTATTATTGCAGTTGGCGCATTTATGTTATTCTTTCTTTCCGTTGGATTTTACACCCCTGTGAAACAGGGTTATTTACATGATATGATACCAAGTGAGCATAGAGCTACAATTGTATCATTTGATTCGCTTATCGGCTCCACAGGAAGCGTATTTGGTCAGATTGGATATGGCTATTTATCAGAGAAATTCTCTATTGCCAGTGGATATTCAGTTGGAGGATTTGTAAGTATCGTTATTTTTCCAATTATAAAATTACTTGCTAAAGAAGAAAAAGATCAAGATCAAGATATATAGAACCGTCCCTTCATGCCGACGATGGTCATATTTGAAAGGAGAATGAAAATGTCAGAAAAAATGAACTATAACAACGAGTCAAATCCAGAACTGAGGTTAAATTCGGAGGACAAATTAAAATCTTTCTCAATGCCGAGACTGCAGGCATTCGGAAAAAGCATATGGATTGTCGAAGGTCCGAAAGTCCGGGACATGGTTTCATGTTTACTACCCGCATGACAGTCGTAAAACTCGCCAACGGTTCATTATGGGTGAAGTAACGTATCACGATTGGGCGGATGACTTTGACCAACTTGCCTTTAAGGGCAGCCCTTCCATCGAGGAAATCTTTTTCTTTCATAAAGAATCTCATACTGTTATTCTGGATGATTTAATCCAAATCCATCCGACTGTTAAAGGTAAGCTATTTCTTAATGCTCTGATTAAGCTTGGTGGCGTGCATCTCCGTATGGCGGCGTTCCGAAGGATATCAGATTGACCTTCACTCATCGGGATCTTGCACGGAAATCCCTCGAAAAGCTTCTTTTCTGGGACTTTGACAAGCTGATTATTGCTCATGGTGTCTGCATTGATAAAGATGCAAAGCCATTCGTAGAGCGCGCTTTCCGGTGGCTGTTATGAAAAAGTCCAAAAATGTTGTTTATCTGGATAGTATTTCTAAAAGTCAGGAACTACGCAAAATCTGGAATGATTACAGCAAGAAATATTCATATGCAGAAAATATTGAATTCGATCAGATCATTGAAACGATTTGGAATTTACTGGCATCATTCACTAAATGAAAGAAATGGGCGGATGTTTCAGATGAATCTGTTTCGATCTGAGAAAATGACTGCTCAATATACCTACGACCCCCGAGATTTCGTGGGTTCGCATTCCTCAGGGAAAACCACTTTTTATCGCATAACAGAGCCGTTTCGGTTTTTTTGTTTGAGGAATAGCTTGCGTATGCACGACAAATTTAATAAATATGATAAAAGCTGTGAGTCACCTAGAAAAAGCAGTTAAATAAAACCACTCCAATCAATTTTATGATTGGAGTGGTTTTTTCTTTAGGCAATTTGATTTAACGAATAAACTTATAGAGATTCAAGCAACCCATCTATTTCCCGTCTTGGGTGGTACAAAAATAGGTCTTGCCCAGGTTATATTCTTTGTAAAGTTCGCAGGTCGGGCAATTACAGCCTTTTTCTTCATCAATGCAATGGCTTTTTTCATAGGCGCAGAACATGGCTTCGGCGTGAAGCTTTTTCTCCTTATCGCTTACCATAAGAATCATATTACCAGGCATTGACTTCACTTTACAGGAAAAAGTATAGCTTGGACATTTTATACACAGACATTTTTTTAGATTTTCTTTTGTTTTTGCAACTTTCGACATAAAATCCATCTCCTTTCTTTTAAACTGAGTTTAAATATGATCGGGTACTGGGTCAAATTGTGCTGTCAATTTCATTATACACTGTCAAAACAATTTGTCAATGTGCAGTGGTTATGGAGATTTCGATGCTATGAATGAAGTGGCTGTTTATGATATCATACCTCAACAAATTTGTTTAGTATTGCAATCCAAGGGTATATATAATTAACAAAAACGCGCTTTTTAAACAGATTTTTAAAAGACAGACATTGTTGAAAAAAAGAGTAAAACGTGACGTAAAGATGTCGTATATCATACAGAAATGTCTACAATACGCCATTTACCTACTGATTCGTAATCAGTAGGTCGGGGGTTCGATTCCCCCCGCTAGCTCCAGTAAATGAATATTATTTTTAAAAGGAATGGCTTTTATTGCCATTCTTTTTTAGTTCAAGAGTAAAATTTATTGTTTCAAAGGCGTCCAACTCTGAAAATGGTTAGAGTTGGTAATTATGGGTACATAAATAAATAAAGTGTTTTTCTGATTGGATTCCCAATTGATTTCCAGTCCAGAAAAACAAGAAACTGTTTGAATAATATGAGGAGGTTCCATGATGAAAGCAAAAGTTGATCGGGATACTTGTGTGGGATGCGGTCTGTGCGAATCTGTTTGTCCGAATGTATTTGAAATGGACAATGACAGTATCGCTGAAGTGATTGTTGAAGTAATTGCTCCAGAAAATGAAGCATGTGCATTAGAAGCTCAAGATGATTGTCCAGTAAGCGCCATAACTGTCGATTAAAATCGATTGTTTTAGAAACAGCATCAAAAAAATATTTGTTTAAAATGCGAGGTAAAGAAAAACAAAAATAACATGAGCTGGATTGGTATCTGACTAGAGAGACAATTTTTTATCGAGCAAACACCGCTTCATTAGGAGTAGTTCTTTGTTTGATTATATAATGTCCCTTTGATTTTTTTGTAAAGTTTTCTTAAGTGATTTGGATTGTTTAGCCGCTCCGTCATTGGCATTGATCCAGAAATCTCAATAAGCTAAAAAGACTCAATATCCAAACTTTATTTCCGCAATAGGTTCCGGATTCATTTTCAGTGTTATCAACGACAATTAAAAAATTATCATCGCTTGATCGGCACTCTGAGGACGATTCAAGCAATAGCTGCAAATTTTACAACACGCATCTACATATCTAAGGTGTGTTCAGAAACATCTGTTTCAGTTGAGTGTTAGACAATTGATCAATTCGTCGTCGGCATCTTTGGGAAGATGGATGAGCAGGTTCTGGCAGGATTTCTGTTGCATTTTTCTTAAGAAATTTGATATTAATTCATTTGTTTGGTATAATAAAAGAGAAGATAGTTGAAAATGTTGGGAAGAATAATTTGTCAGGGTTTTGATTGAAGTTTACCAAATAAAACAACATTAATAATATTATATGATAGTTTATCAAAAAAGGAGAAATAATATGAATGAAAAAGTAACAATTGCAATTGAAAAAAGAGAAAATATGAGTGGTAGTGCAGGTAAAAAACTAAGAAAAATAGGTTATATCCCAGGCGCTATCAATAGAAAAGGTCTCGAATCAGTTTCAATAAAAATAAACAAAGATGAATTAGTAAAAAACATCCATAAATATGGGAAGAATTATTTATATACGCTCGATCTTGAGGGGCAGGAATCATATGCTGCAATGATAAAAGAGATTCAACATGCGCCAATTAAAGGCGAAATATTAAATGTCGTTTTTCAGGAGGTATCCATTACCGAACCGATTAAGTTTGATCTTAATATTAAAATAATCGGTAAGGAAGCAATCGAATTAAGAGAACTTAATTTTGTTCAGCAAATGGACAAGATAGTTGTGACCGGTTTACCACAGGATATACCTGATTATCTCGAAATCGATGTAACGGATCTTAATTTGAATGACAAGATATGTGTCGGCGATATTAATTATCCCAAAGGCATTGAAACAGAAATTGAAGCAGATAAAATAGTTTTGGTGATAAATGAAATGAGATTAGAGGATACGATCACAGAAGATGGATCCGATGATAAAAACTCAGAAGCTGTGACAGAAGAAAAGCAGTAAAGTTTGATAATTAAGCATGTAGACCACAATATCAAGGTGTAGGCGTTACAAAAATATCCTTGGTAACATTTTCAGATTTCGCAAAATGGGTGGTAGACATGAAGAATGAAATTGCCCCTGGAATCTTACAAGATACCAGGGGCAATTTCAGTATTATTTCTGAGCGTTGCGTAATTTAGTAGGATACAATTATTGGAAAAATACTTTTATGCGAGTATGGTCAGGGTCGGATAAAATACTCCGGGTTCGCTGTTGTAAAAACATCGCGTAAATTCGTGACCGTGTCCAGATGTTGATGGAGAGCGTTTCGTCCGTCAATCGAGCTTCGTTTTTTAATCGCATCAACAATGCCTTGATGATCACGGATTATTTGTTCATATCGTTTTTCATCGCGCAGTTCGAAATTTTTCCAGCGTTTAACATGAACGTATTCTTCTTTTAGAAGGTCCAGCACATTGCCTTTTCCGACGGCATTCAGTAGATTACGATGAAAGGCTGTATCGGCTGTGTTGAAATCATCAACCGTTATTTCACGGCTGATGATTTTTTTTTGTTCCGTAATATTTGCATCCAAATGATCAATGAGTTTAGTCGTATCCGAAAGATTTATAACCCGGTACAAGGCTTCCTGCTCAACGGCCTCGCGAACGTATAAAATATCTTCTACCAGTTTCATGTCAATTAAGCTGACATAGGTGCCGCGTTGGGGGTAGACCGTAATTAGTCCCTGGGCTTTTAGTTGGGTGATGGCATTGCGGACAATGTGCCGGGAGACCCCATATGTCTCACAGAGATCATTTTCACTGATCCGTTCACCAGGCATATAAACAAGTGTTTCGATGTTATGAAATAAATCCTGATAGACCTCTTCTGTTGTTAAAAATTTTCGATTGCCTATATTCATAAAGTAGTCCTCCTTCAGATTTTATCATAGAAAAGTAAAACATTTGCGATGCTTTTTCAAACATATATTATAATACTTAAAAGTCTGATTTGCAATCATATTTTTCGAATTACATGGTAAGATGCAATAATTACTATTTCGGTGGGGTGATGATGACATGAAAAAATTTTAATTTAAATGTTTACATTGTGTTGAAAGTATGCTAGTATAAAACCAAATTTAAACTTGTTGACAAGTATACAAGAATACAAGAAGACAAGAATACAGGACAAGGAGAAGATTATGTCACTTAAACTACTAGAAGGTGTAAAGGTTTTGGAACTGGCTACGTTCATTGCAGCACCTGCAGCAACACGAGCGATGGCTGATTGGGGCGCTCAAGTTATAAAGATTGAATCCATCGGAGGAGATCCGATCCGATATGTTGGACCAGGGAACAAAATGCCTTTGGACCAGGATGAAAGTTTGGCATTTGATTTTGAAAACGCCAACAAACAGGGAATTGCCTTAAATCTCAAAAGCGCAAAGGGAATGGAAATTTTCATGAAGCTTCTTGATGAAGCTGATATTTTCGTTACCAATCTGAGATCACAAGCATTAGTAAAACTCGGCATTGACTATGAAACCCTTTCCAGTAAAAAGCCAGAACTGGTCTTTGGACAAGTTTTAGGTTATGGAGCCAAAGGTCCATTGAAAGATAAACCAGGATTTGACTTCACGGCCTTTGCCGCCCGAGGCGGATACAGCGGTACCTTATATGAAAAAGGAACCTCACCGGTAAACATTGTCCCAGGTTTTGGTGACCATGCTTGTGGGATGTACTTGGCAACAGGTCTGCTGGCCGCTTATATCCATGCCTTAAAAACAGGCAAAGGCGAAAAAGTAACAGTCAGCTTATATCATGCTGCTGTTTACGGCTTAGCCATCATGATCCATTCAGCACAATATGGCAACAAGTATCCAATCAGTCGTGAAGATATGCTAAATCCGTTGCAATCAACTTTCATCACGAAAGATGAAGTATGGGTTCAACTGGCACTGCCGGATTATAACCGTACCATCGGAAAATTCAGTGAAGTCATCGGTCAACCCGAACTGGCTAAAGATGAACGGTTTGATACCCTGGCTCATGTGTCCCAGAATCCCCAGGAACTGAATCGAATTATTTTTGCGGCAATCAAGGAAAAAACCTTGGCAGAGTGCTCAAAAATGTTTGATGAAGCAGATCTTTGTTTTGAAATCTGTCAGACTTGGGAACAAGTTGTTGAGGATCCTCAAGCCTGGGAAAGTGATATTTTTGCGAAAGTAGATTATCCATCCGGCCCTAAAGCGATGACCCGAACACCAGTTATGTTTGAAAACGCTGGTTTACCAGAGTATAAAAAAGGCCCAACCTATGGTGGCAATACAAATGAAATCTTGAGCAGTATCGGTTTTACTACTGAAGATATTGACTCAATGAGAGGAAAAGGTGAAATACAATAATACTGACACTGGGAATCGATATTGGTTCAACCACCTCGAAGTGCGTTTTGCTGGAAAATGGCGAACGCATTATCGGAACGGAGCTTCTTGTTGCCGGGATTGGGACAATCGGAGCTGAAAAAATCATGGAAACGATCCTGAAAAAGGCGCAGTTGACTCGGGATGATATCGACTATGTTATGGCTACCGGATACGGACGCCGAAATTTTGATCCTGCCCATGGCGAGTTAAGCGAGCTGAGTTGCCATGCTAAAGGGGTTCTTTTTAAAAACCCACTGGTTCGCACGATCATTGACATCGGCGGCCAGGATGCCAAGGTGTTGCGGATCAACGACAAAGGAATCATGGAAAACTTCATGATGAATGATAAGTGCGCAGCCGGAACCGGCCGGTTTTTGGATGTCATGGCAAACATTCTCCAGATGCCCGTTAATGAATTGGAAAAAAGGGCGGAATTAGCCGAAAAACCGGCTAAAATATCCAGTACCTGTACCGTTTTTGCCGAATCTGAGGTTATTTCTCAATTGGCTTCCGGAGAAACGGTGGAAAACGTCATTGCCGGCATTTGTAATTCGGTGGCAAGCCGGGTTGCGGGGCTGGCAAAGCGAGTTGGTATCAAAGAAGAAGTCTTTATGAGTGGCGGCGTCGCCCAGAACGGCGGAGTCAGAAAAGCTTTAGAAAAAGAATTGAAGGTTCCCATCAAGTGGTCAGAAACATCACAGATGATGGGGGCGTTAGGGGCTGCGATCAGTGCCTATGAACAAGTAAAAAAGAGAGGTGTTTTAAATGAGTAATGAAGTAAAGAAAAAAAGTCCGCCAGATCCTAATTCGGCAAAATTCAAATTAGGAAAAATTGCCACAGATGCCTACGTCGATGCTCAAGCTGCCAAAGATCGGGGCGAAATGATCGGCTGGTGTTCATCCAATTTCCCCGTGGAAATCCCTGAGACATTAGGGTTGGCGGTCTGTTATCCCGAAAACCAGGCAGCTGGAATAGCGGCCCGAGGTGGCGGCGAACGGTTATGTAATATCAGTGAAGACGATGGCTATTCCAATGATATCTGTGCCTATGCCAGAATCAGTTTAGCTTATGCAAAAACGAAAGACGCCCCTGAACAAAATATGCCAGCGCCAGATTTCTTATTATGCTGTAACAATATCTGTAACTGCATGATCAAATGGTATGAAAACCTGGCTAAGGACCTGGATATTCCGATGATCATCATCGACATTCCCTTTAACCCGGATTATGAAGTTTCTGATGCTCAGGTAGCATATGTCAAAGCGCAATTTCTGGAAGCGATTAAACAGCTGGAAGAACTGACCGGTAAAAAATGGACCGAAGAAAAATTCCAGGAAGTTATGGAATATTCCGGCCGGACAAGCCGGGCCTGGTTAGCGGCAACATCAGAAGCTAAACATACGCCTTCACCGTTTAATGGCTTTGATCTGTTAAACCACATGGCGGTTATGGTAACAGCTCGAGGTAAAAAAGAAGCGGCAGAAGCGATGGAAGTTCTTCATAAAGAGTACCTGGAAAATGTTGAAACCGGAAACAGTACCTTCCGAGCCGAAGAAAAACATCGGATTATGTTTGAAGGAATTGCCTGTTGGCCATATTTGCGGGCAACCTCGACAGGCCTGAAAAGCCGGGGCATCAATATGGTAACAACCATTTATGCCGATGCTTTTGGTTTTATCTACGACGATTTTGACGGCATGGTCAAAGCATATTGTAATGTGCCAAATGCCATGAACCTGGAAAATGCCCGCGATAAACGGGTAAAACTGATCAAAGCCAATCATGTTGAAGGCTTATTGGTTCACACCAATCGCTCATGTAAATTATGGAGCGGCTTCATGGCTGAAATGAGTCGACAGATCTCAGCAGAATGCGAAATTCCGCATGTCGCATTTGACGGCGATCAGGCGGATCCGCGAAATTTCTCGGAAGCGCAATATGAAACCAGAGTCCAAGGCTTAACCGAAATTATGGAATCAAAAAAAGGAGGCTGCTAAGATGTCGGATTTAGTAGAAAGTTTACAAGCATTTCATAAAATTGCATCCTCACCAAAGGAACAATTAAAAAACTATCTTGCGCAGGATAAAAAAGTTGTCATTTGTGCTCCCGTCTACACCCCGGAAGAAATTGTTCATGCCATGGGAATAATACCATTTGGTACCTGGGGAGCTGACATTGAAATCAAAGAAGCGAAAACTTATTTTCCGGCATTTATCTGTTCAGTCATGCAATCGGTATTGGAATTGGGCATCCGCGGTGACTTTGAAGGTGCCTCCGCAATCATTATCCCGTCATTATGTGACTCGTTAAAGTGTTTGGGAGAAAACTGGAAATCTTCAGTTGAGAATATCCCCTTTATCCCAATGGTCTATCCGCAAAATCGTAAAGCCGACTTTGGCAAAGCATTTACCAAAGCCGGATATGAACGGGTCATTGCTGATCTGGAAAAAGCCACTGGCTTAAGTTTTGATGATGCTAAGTTAAAAGCATCCATCGAAATCTACAATGAGCACAATGATGTTATGCGACAATTGTCAGATTGTTTAAATGATTATCCGGAAATTACCGCTGTCGATCGCAATGCCATTTTCCAAAGTGCTTTCTATCTGGAAAAATCCGAACATACCGCATTGGTAAAAGGCTTAATCAGTGAACTGACCAAAACTGAGAAGACAAAAAGCAATAAAATTAAAATTGTCACAACGGGTATTCTGGTTGATGCCGAAGATCTGCTGAAGATATTAGATGATAATGATATACAAATCGTCGCCGATAATGTCGCCAGCGAATCAAGACAATACCATGTTGACGCAAAACCAGCAGAAACTGGCCTGGACAGCCTGGCCGGTAAGTTTGCTGATATGGATAACTGTTCAGTGCTCTTTAATGTCGACAAAGCAATCGCTCAATATACCGTGGATCTGGTCTCGAAATATCAGGCCAATGGTGTTGTCTTCGTCATAACAAAATTCTGTGATCCTGAAGAATTTGATTACGTCATGATTAAGAAGGCCTGTGAAGAAAAGAACATTCCATTATTACTGGTTGAAATTGATCGTCAGATGACCAACTACGAACAGGTCAGAACAGCTGTAGAAACGTTTAAAGAAATACTTAAATAAAGCAATGGAATTAAAATCAATAACGATAATTCAGCAATTTCGTCAAGTCGTGGAAGAAAAAGAAGAAGAAGTTGCGATCATTGACAAAAGGGAAGTTTTGTCCTGGAAAGATATTGATTTTATTTCGAACCAGTTTGCACTGCAATTATTGGCGGACAATATTGGTAAAGGGGATCACGTGGCACTTTGGAGCTTCAATTCGCTGGCCTGGATTTGCGCTTACATCGGGATCGCTAAAATTGGAGCGATATCAGTACTGGTCAATCCCAAGCTTTCCGCAAGGGAAGCGGATGCGATGATGTCATTTGCCGATGTGGACTATATCTGCTATGGTGACGGTCTTTATGGAAAACGGACTGATTGTCTCTCCGAGGGTTACCCCGGAATGTCAATCGGTGAGGATACCTGGAAGCAGCTGCGCGAGATGTCTCCGATGACTGTCGCTGAAAGAGATATTCTGAAAAATCGGGAAAAGCAGATCAACCCCCATGATGCGGCCAGTATGCTCTTTACCTCTGGTTCAACGAGTCGACCAAAGGGGATTTTACTGTCTCACTATCAATTGATTAATGTGGCTCGGGAAGCGGTTTCATCGATGCACTGGACAGACCAGGATAAGGTCTGCCTGGCGCTACCGCTCTTTCACAGTTTTGGCCTGTCAACTGGGCTTTTGGCATTATTTATTCATACCGGCCAGATTTATGTAACGCCGGACTGTCATTCAAAAACAGTCATGGAAATCATTGATCAACACCGCTGCAGCGTGCTGAATGCAGTACCGTCACAATTCCTGGCCATTGTGCATCACAAAGAACGAAAAAATTTCAGTCTGAAGAGTCTGCGCTCTGGCATCATTGCCGGGTCGTCGGTTTTTCCAAAGGATTATCTGAAAATTGCTGAGGACCTGGGAATTTATCATCTGAAGCAATCCTACGGGCAGACAGAAGCATCGCCAAGCATCACTTTTTCAAGCTACGATGATTCGATGGAACGCTGCTCGCAAACAGTGGGGAAAGTCATCAGCAATATTCAGATGCGAATTATAAGTATGGAGACGGGTGAGCAGATGGACGCCAATCAGCCCGGACGTATCGAAATCAGTGGTTACAACGTCATGCACGGTTATTATAAGGACGAGCAGGAAACCGCTCATGTGTTTACCGCGGACGGATGGCTGAAAACTGGAGATATTGGTGTTTTGGATTCGGAAGGCAATTTATATATTGTTGGCCGAATCAAGGAAATGATCATCCGCTCTGGTGAGAATATTTCCCCAAAGGAAATCGAAGAAGTCATCGCATTGCACGAGGGAGTAGTCCAGGCAAAGGTCTTCGGGATACCGATGTCGGTGGTGCAGGAAGAAATTGTAGCCTGTATTGAAGGCCCGGCTGGGGCGGTCACCATCGAAGCAATTAAAAAATTGATCGCTGACAATCTGGCCCCCTACAAAATGCCGAAATATTTTAAATTGTATGAAAAATTTCCCCTGAACGACAGCTGTAAGATTGACGTAAGAAGGATGAAGGAAGAAATTCAATTAGAAATGCAAAAGGAGAATTTATAGAATGATTTTTAATGAGCAACACGAATTAATTCGTAAGTTGGCGAGCGATTTTGCCAAAAAAGAACTGACATCGGAGGTGTTGGATAAAATAGAAGAGACCGATGTTTTTCCCGAAGAAATCTTGAGCAAAATGGGTAAAGCTGGATTTTTTGGAATCAAAATTCCTAAGGAACTGGGGGGCGCCGGATCCGATCATCGGGGTTATGTCGTTGTGATGGAAGAAATTGCCAGAGCCAGTGCGGTTGCCAGTCTATACGTGTCTTCACCAAACTCGCTGAGCGGTGGCCCCTTACTGCTATCAGGGACAGAGCAGCAATTGGAAAAGTATCTCAGACCAGTTGTTACCGGGAAAAAAATCCTGGCCTTCGGATTGACCGAGCCGGGTGCCGGGTCTGATGCCAGCGGAATGACAACAACAGCGGTGGAAGACGGTGACAGCTATGTCCTAAATGGCCGTAAAACATTTATCACGATGGCGCCATTTTCAGATTATGCCGTGATCTATGCTAAAACGGATATGAGCAGAGGAGCAAAAGGGATTACCGCTTTCATCGTTGATATGAAGTCGGAAGGCGTATCCTGCGGGAAACCCGAACATAAGATGGGTCTGATCGGCTGTGCCACCAGTGATATTATTCTGGAAAACGTGCGCGTGCCTAAAGAAGATATGCTGGGCGAACTCAATCAGGGCTTTACGAATGCCATGAAAACTCTGGACGTCGGTCGCATCGGCGTCGCCGCGCAATCCATCGGGGTGGCTCAGGCAGCGCTGGATGAAGCAATTCAATACGCCAAGGACCGAAAACAGTTCGGCCGACGGATTGCCGACTTCCAGGGCATCAGCTTCATGATTGCCGAAATGGCTACTAAGCTGCAAGCGGCCAAACATCTGGTTTACGATGCTGCCTACAAGAAAGACACCAACCAGAATGCGACGACGGCGGCTTCCATGGCCAAGTTTTACGCTTCGGAAGTCTGCAATGAAATCTGTGCCAAAGCGGTTCAGATCCATGGCGGCTACGGTTATATGAAAGAATATCGGGTTGAACGGCTTTATCGGGACTGCCGGGTCTTCACAATCTATGAAGGCACATCTCAGGTTCAGCAGCTGGTCATTGCCGGCCAATTGCTCAAATAAGAATGACAGCGCGAGTAGAAGACGAATCAGCAAATAAAGGAGAATGATAAATATGAAAATATTAGTATGTGTAAAACAGGTGCCGGATACCAACGAAGTTAAAATCGATCCGGTAAAAGGAACACTGATACGGGAAGGTGTGCCCAGCATCCTGAATCCGGATGATGCCAACGCACTGGAAGCAGCCCTGGCCATTAAGGATAATGACCCCAATGTCAAGGTTTCAGTATTAACGATGGGACCGCCGCAGGCCTGCGAGATGCTCAGAGAATGCCTGTCCATGGGAGCTGACGATGCCTATCTGTTAAGTGATCGGGCCTTTGGTGGCGCGGACACCTGGTCCACCTCCAATACTCTGGCAGCGGGGATCCGTAAAATTGGCGATCTGGATATTATTTTTGCCGGCCGCCAGGCGATTGATGGCGATACGGCCCAGGTCGGTCCACAAACCGCCCAGCGGCTGGATATTCCGGTGGTAACCTATGTTCAGCATGTTCAAGTGATTGGGAATAAGGTCGTCGTTCAGCGTCAGATGGAAGATGGTTACGAACTGATTGAAGTTCAGACCCCCTGTCTATTGACGGCAGTGAAAGAATTGAATGAACCGCGATTCATGAGCATTTACGACATTGTCGATGCCTGCAGTAAAGAAATTACCATATGGGGTCATGAGGATATCAAGCTGTCGCCTGAAAACTGTGGTTTAAAAGCGTCACCGACCCAGGTTTTCCGTTCATTTACACCACCCACCAAGGGCAAAGGCGAAATGCTAAACGGAACAGCGGCCGAAATGAGTAAGAGCTTAATTTCGAAATTAAAAGGGTTACATGTCATTTAGAAAGGACGAAAAAGATGTCGGTTAGAGTAATAGTAGAAAAATGTAAAGGATGTTCCATCTGTGTAAAATGCTGTCCTTTCAGTGCCATTGATATGGAAAATAAAATTGCGGTCATTGGTGACGCTTGTACCGGGTGCGGTGTATGTGTGGAAGAATGTCCCTTTGATGCCATTGAAAAAACAGAAGATAACGTTAAAAAAGATTTAAGCGAGTACAAAGGAGTCTGGGTTTTTGCTGAACAGCGGGAAGGCAAACTGATGCCGGTTGTTATCGAACTTCTCGGTGAAGCAAAAAAACTGGCCGCGGAAATCGGAACCGATGTGAGTGCGGTGCTCTGCGGCGATGAAGTCGGCGCTCTGACGCATGAATTGTTTGCCTATGGGGCTGACAAGGTTTATCAGGCCGTTCATCCCGAACTGAAGAACTACCGAACGGATGCCTACACCAAGGTTATTCAGGAAGCTATTAACCAATACAAACCTGAAATTATCTTGCTGGGAGCAACCCATATTGGACGTGATTTGGGTCCTTGCCTGGCAGTTCGCTGTGATACCGGTTTAACCGCTGACTGTACTAAACTGGAAATTGATCCGGAAGATAAGAAAATCCGACAGACCCGACCAGCTTTTGGCGGTAACCTGATGGCCACCATTATCTGTCCAAATCACCGGCCGCAGATGTCAACGGTACGACCCGGGGTTATGGATAAGGCGGAATATGTCGCTGGACGAGAAGGTGTTGCGATTCGTTTGAACGTCAACTTTGAGGAAGATGAAATCCGCACCAAGATCATTAAAATTGTTAAAGAAGCCGGAGAACTGGCTTCGCTGACAGATGCTGAATTCATTGTATCTGGCGGCATCGGTCTGGGAAGTGCGGAAGGCTTTGAATTACTCAAAAAACTGGCTGATAAACTGGGCGGTACCATCGGCTCATCCAGAGCCTGTGTGGATTCAGGCTGGATTGACCATTCTTATCAGGTCGGTCAGACAGGAACAACCGTTAAGCCAAAAATATATTTTGCCTGTGGTATTTCTGGAGCAATTCAGCATCTTGCGGGGATGCAAAGTTCTGATTACATTATCGCCATTAACAAAAATGAAAATGCTCCCATTTTTGAAGTCGCTTACTATGGGATTGTTGGTGATCTTTACGAAGTGATTCCGGCAATTTTAGAAGAATTATAAATCAGTTCACAAAGCACTAAAAATATAAAAATTTAAGGAGAAAAATCATGAGTCAACCATTGAAAAAATCAGTTGTCAACCTTTACGGGTTACCGTCATTCGGGTTTCAGACCCTCGTCACCATCGAGGTCATGTTTTTTGCAGCATTTCTGACCGACTTTGCAAAACTACCCTTGGCATTGGTCAGTACGATCTTATTAGCCACCAGTCTTGTCGATATTTTAGCGGTTCCGACATCCGGGGTCATTCTGGAAAAAAGCAATCTAAAATGGGGGAAATACCGCTCCTGGTTATTGGTCGGGCCACCGGTTGCGGCAATATTTTATGTGTTGCAGTTTACCCAGCTCGGCGGTTCATCAACAGTTAGTGCCGTAATCATTTTTACTGGTTTTGTCGTCAGCCATTTAGTCTGGAATACTTTTTATGCTGCCCATATTTCCCTGAATAATGCAATGACAACGGATCGCGGCGAACGAATTTCGATGGCCAGCAACAGAGGGATGTTCAATGCCCTGGGAACCCTGGCATTTACTTACTTTGGTGTAAAAGCTATTACTGCCATTGGTGTCGGCGTTGGCAACCCGGTTTTAGGTTATACCTACATGGCGGCTATTACTGGATGTATCATGATCACCTGTAACTGGATCTATTTCATGCTGACCAAAGACTATGCTTTTAACGGCTGTGCAACACCAGCTGGAAAACAAGCTGAAAAGATGTCAGTCGGAGAAATGCTTAAACAAATCGTCGTCAACCCACCATTGATGGGACTAATGATTGTAGAACTGGGTCGATACCTGGGTCGATTCATTATTTTCGGAATGGCATTCTATTACTTTAAATATGTCATCAATGATTTACCGGGACTGGCATTGTTTATGACCGGATTGACCGTAATAAACTTCTTCTCAGCGATGGTTGCAGCACCAATTGCAAAACGTCTGGGTGAAAAGAATACCTACATGATCGCACTGAGCATGCTGGTTATTGGATTACTGGTTGTGTGGATTATGCCACTTCCAGCAACCGCCTTCAAGATTGTTATGCTACTTGCTTACGTTGGTTATGGTTTGCCTGATTCATTGGGGGTTGCTATGTACTCTGCAACGGTTGATTATGGCGAATGGAAAACAGGGAAAAATGCCCGTGGTTTCATCATGTCACTGATCAGTTTCCCAATCAAAATCTCTATCTTTGTTCGTTCAATTATCATTGCTGCCGTACTTAGCTCGGTAAATTATGTTGCCGATATGGCAGTGACACCTGAATTAATCCAGGGTATTAAAAATGGATTTTCGTTGTACCCAGCTATTTTTATCATCGTTGGCTTACTGTTAATGTTCAAACTGTACTCATTAACACCTAAAAGAATGGCTGAAATGAGCAAAGAAGTTGATCAAAGAAAACAAGCAATAATTCCTGGAGCATAAAGATAGACATTAAAAAAAAATATGCAAATAATGTATTGACAATTAAGAAATGACAAGTATAATAATTATAACAACGTTCTAGAATTATATTCTAGAACGTTGTTATAAAGTAAAGACCATATCCGGATATTTATCACAGTATGAATTTCATCTGGCAGATAAACCTGGATAGTGAATTATGAAGCGACCGTCAAATAAAGGCGGGACAAAAAGGAGGACAATAATGAGCAACGGTTACAAAATTGGTATTGTTGGGGCAGGGAACATGGGTGGCGGTATCGCTCAGAAGATGGCACAAGAAGGTTTAAATGTGACATTGGTAGATATGAATGATGCTCAGGTTGAACGCGGCATCGGTATCATTACCAATATGCTGCAACAGGCAGTCGAGCGAAATGTTATTACAACCGATAAAATGCAGGAAACCTTGGGAAGAATTAAAGGAACAACCTCATACGAAGATCTTGAAGACATGGACCTGATTGTTGAAGCAATTTTTGAAGATAAGAAAATGAAGGGTGAACTGTTCAAAATGCTGGACGCAATCTGTGATCCTAAAACTATTCTGGCGACAAATACTTCCAGCCTTTATGTTCACGAACTGGCAGCATGGACCGGTCGACCGGACAAAGTGGTCGGGATGCATTATTTCTTTCACCCCGCTAAAAACAGACTGCTGGAAGTAATTCCTCATGAGGGAACAAGTGAAGAAACCCTGAATACAGCATTATTGATCGGAAAACTTCATGCGAAAACAAACATCATTGTAAAGGATTCACCAGGATTTTGTGTGAATCGAATCTTTATTCCTTTCTATGTATCAGCAGTACGGGTTCTGGAACAAAACATTGCCAATATCCCCACCATTGAAGCAGCTTGTAAAAAGGCCTTTGGCATTGGCATGGGACCGTTTGAATTGATGAACGTGACTGGTATTCCAATTGCCGTCCATTCAGCTAAAACCCTGGAAGACGAACTTGGCAATTTTTATGCGGCACCAAAACGACTCGTTGAACAAGTCGAGTCAAAAGAACTCTTCGACTTAAGCGGTGATGTGGATGAGTCAAAAATTCAAGAAGTAACCGATTTCCTTTTCGGCGCATCATTAGGTGTGGCTTGCCAATTGGTAGATGAGGGGATTGCTTCAATCGAAGATACCGATCGCGGTGCTAAAATTGGTCTGGCCTGGAAATTCGGACCATTCGAAATCATGAACAAGCTTGGCATTGCCAAAGTGTATGAAGTTGTTGACGCAATGTGTAAGCGTTACCCAGACTTCAAAATGCCGGAATTACTGGTTAAACAATATGAAAGTGGAAAACCATTTGAATTCAAATATGTGGAACTTGAAGTCAAAGAGGATATTGCATATATCACCATCAACCGACCAGAAGCCATGAATGCCCTGAATGAAACAGTTGTTAATCAACTGGAAAAGAAGTTTGATGAAGCAGAAAGCAATGACACGGTTAAAGCTATTGCCATCGCTGGTGCCGGAAAAGCGTTCATTGCCGGAGCGGACATTAAATTCTTCATCGAAAACATGGAAAATAAAACCCTCGATCGTACCGTTGAGTTTACCCGCAAAGGGCACGAATTACTACGACGATTTGAAACATCTGCTAAACCAACGATTGCGGTTGTTGATGGGCTGTCACTGGGCGGCGGCAGTGAATTGGCACTGGCATGTCAGTATATTGTTGCTACCGAAGCAGGATCCTTCGGATTCCCGGAAACTGGAATCGGCATCTATCCAGGTCTGGGTGGCATGATCAGAATGGAACGACTGGTCGGCAAAGATCTGGCAAAATACTATGTTTTCACCGGTAAATCAATCAACGCCGAAAAAGCGCTAAAGATGGGAATGATAACCGAACTGACCACCATCGATAAGCTGGAAGAAACCATTAGAAAGGTTGCCGCTCAGGAAAAACAGGACAAGTATCAGGGAAAAAACGTTGAAGACGGCTTCGAACACGAAATGGCCATCTTTGCGGGAGACAATCTCGATAAAATTATGAATGGTGTCGTACCAGACGGCATTGATGCAGATTTTGCCAACACAACAATCAAAATCATCAGTAAAAAAGCACCACTGGCTCTGATTGTGGCCAATGAACTGATGGAAGCCCAGTCAAAGGTTTCAATTGACGAAGCGATCACCATGGAATTAGGACGCCTGATCGAAATGTTTACAACTGAAGATGCATGGACTGGTTTAACAGCACCTCCAGGAAAAGCCCCAGCTTATAAAAAAGCATAAGCTAAATAAAATAAAATTAGCAAAGTAGTGGCGAAAAGAAAGAGAGCTTTGCATTCGGGTCCAAGTTAACAGCGAGCAAAGCTCACCGATCTTTCGCAAATGAGAAACAAGAAAATTAAAAAGGAGAAAATAAATGTTCAAAAATGCATATATTCCCTATGGCGGATATTTCAGCACACCATTCTGTAAATGGCAGGGGAGTCTTCAGAATGAGAACTCAATTAAACTGGCTGCGGATACAAGCAAGCGGTTTTTCGAAGCAAAAGGTTTAGATCTTCAGATGATCGAATTCCTCTATCTTGGACATACCATTATCCAACCCGGATCTTTCTTTGGGGCCTCTTGGGCAGCGAATGAAATGGGACTAAACATTCCCGGAATGTCGGTTGCCCATGCCTGTGCGACATCCACCAATACCATTTACACAGCTGCTTTAGCTGTTGAAACCGGCAACCTGTCGACTGCTTACTGCATGATGTTTGATAAAATTTCGAATGCACCACATATTGTCTGGCCAAATCCTCAGGGTCCAGGCGGCGAAGTATTGTCAGAAAATGTAAATATGGACAATATCAACCGCGATCCTTCAACCGGCTTTGGGATGTTGACAACCGCAGAAAATGTGGCCAAAGAAGGTGGCTTCACCAGAGCAGAAGCCGATGAAGTGACATTGATGCGATATGAACAATACGCCGATGCGCTGGCAAATGATCGAGCTTTCCAAAAAAAATACATGTTCCCGATCGAACTGAAATCAAGAAAAAGCACCCTGGTCATCAGTGAAGATGAAGGTGTTACGCAAACAACAAAAGAAGGTCTGGAAAAACTTCGACCGGTTGCTGAAGGTGGTATTCATACCTTTGGTTCGCAAACCCATCCAGCTGACGGTAATACGGGCATGATCATTACCACCAAGCAAAAAGCAGCGGAATTAAGCACTGAAAAAATACCGGTTCAAGTTATTTCTTATGGCTTTAATCGGACTAAAAAAGCCTTCATGCCGGCAGCTCCGGCGGGAGCCGTACAAATGGCGCTTGACAATGCCGGTATTGGCGTCAATGATTTGGTTGCGATAAAAAACCATAGTCCTTTCATCGCAAATGACCTTCATTTGGCCAAAGCGTTGGGGATCGAACAATCACGCATCAACAATTACGGAACCTCATTGGTATTTGGACATCCTCAGGGACCAACCATCGCCAGATTGCTGATGGAAGGCATTGAAGAAGCCGTCATTAAAGGCGGTGGCTATGTATTAGCCTGCGGCTGTGCAGCCGGTGATTCAGCAGCGGCAATCATTGTAAAAGTAGGTTAATAATATGCCTGGATTGCCAGGGATCAGACCAACCAGGGGAATCCGGAGATCATCTTTCATGACAAACTTCCAATTGTTTTACATAAAAAATTAGTAATTTGACTTATTTCTTCAGCCAATGCAGAGTCACCTCCTGCATTGGTTGGAGTAATTAATTAACGATGATGCGTCAAAGAAATTGTAAGCGTTAACAGCAGTATCATCGACATCTCCTAATCTGAAGCGTTGATTCAGAAACGGGAAAAAGCAGTTATCATAAGTGACGAATCAGTGGATCAGTGGAATTATTGTAATTGTGAATGAAGAAATCAGAATGGACTGGTGGTGCTTAGCACCATCACCATAAATAAAACCTGTTTCAGTAAAAGTAAATGAGAAATTATTAGCTTGATTGAAAAATCAAAATTAAACAGGAGTGTGAATAAAGTGAATATACCCTTGATTATTGTTATTTTGTATATGTTTCTGATTGTTGGAATCGCATTCTACTCAACTAAAATCACAAAAACCTCTAGCAGTAAAGACTATCTGTTGGCTGGACAAAGATTACCCTGGTACTTGATTGCGGTGATGGTAACGGGCAATGCAGTGGGGGGGTCAAGTACTGTTGGTGTTGCCCAAAATGCCTATACCAGCGGAATTTCGGCAGGTTGGTACACCGGAGCCTGGGCTGCGGGGGCCGTGGTTTTTGGTCTTTTCATCTCTGCGAAAGTCAGGAAGATGAACATCAATACAGTCAGTGAAATTTTTCTGAAATCCTTTGGGATAGTTAACGGAACCATCGCAATCGTTGTCCAGGTTATTATTTTGTTTGGCATCAATGCTCTTCAAATCATTGCTGGCGGGGCCTTACTGAGCGCCTTGCTACCTGATGTCTTTACTTATACCGGCGGAATGATTGCATCTACCATTGTTTATATTCTGGTCTCGTTCATCGGTGGATTGCTGGGTGCCAGCATGGCCAATCTGGTCAATGTGATTGTCATCTATTTGGGGCTCATTGTCGCAGTAATCGCAGCCATCACCCAGTCGGGAGGTGTCAGTGCGGTGATGCAGGCGATCCCACCGGGAGATCAGTGGACCGATTTAATCAGTGGCATGGGACCAGGGGTTCTGCTGGGCTGGGTGATTACGATGATTATCAATACCCCGGCGAACCAAACCCTCTATCAACCCACACTTGGTGCCATTGATGAAAAACATGCCGAAAAAGGGATGCTTTCCGCAGCGGTTCTGATTTTTCCGATTGGTTTTATCGCAGCAGCGTTGGGTATTCTGGCAGCCATTCAGTTTCCCGGTCTGGAAAACAGCGCCATGGCACTTCCGACATTAACAATGACCTTAAATCCGATTATTGCAGGAATGGTATTTGCCGGTCTCTGGGCGGCGGATGTCTCAACGGCGATAGCCTTGTTATTGGGAATATCATCCATTGTCACGAAGAATATCATTGTCGACTTGATTTACAAAGATATGCCTGACAAAAAACAACTGATCATTTCTAAGGTCGTTCTGGTTCTTTCCGCTTTAATGGGACTCTTTGTCGCCATGAATATCAGTGGAATCATCAGTTTCCTGATGCAGCTGCTGACGCTTTATACGCCCTATACCTTGCTGATTTTTGCCATCTTATATGCACCTAATATTTTAAGAAAAAGCACCTGCTTTCTGACTGTTCTTTCTGGTTTGATTGTAATGATCGTCTGGATGGCAGTACCGGGATCGCATGTCGTCAGCCAGGCCGTTTATTTATGCCTGCCGGTATCAGCTTTGGTTATGGTTTTGACCGCGATCTTTGATAAACGGACGGTTGATTTATCCGCACTTTATGTTGCTGAAATACCTAAAAACGTTTAAAAAAATTGCAAAAAGGGATGCAGTGGAGATGCCGACAGTAAAAAAAAACAGAGCAATAAAAAAATGATTTTTAATTAAATATTATAAAAAAAGTTTATAAGCCTAAGGAGGCAAAAAAATGAGTTCGCAAGAGAATGTTTTTAGTGGAATAAGGGTTGTGGAGTTGGCAACCTATGTAGCGGCCCCATGTGCAGGGAGATATTTCGCCGATTTAGGTGCCAGCGTGGTAAAAATCGAAGGATTTGGCGGTGATCCGCTGAGAACCACTGCACCTAGTGAAGGCAGACCCTCTGATCCCTATGAGGATACCACCTGGGATCTGGAAAATGCCGGGAAAAAGGGCATTGCCCTGAATTTAAAAGACCAGGCCGGAAAAGATATCCTGTTTAGAATGCTGGATGAGGCTGATATTTTCATTACCAACTGGCGCAGCGACGCACTGTTAAGAGCCGGACTTGATTACGAGACGATAAAAGTCCGTTATCCAAAGCTTATTTACGCCCACCTGACCGGATATGGCGAACTGGGACCAGACAAAGATTTGCCCGGATTTGACTTCACCGCATTTTTTGCCAGAGGCGGATGGCTGGGCACCTTATATGAAAAGGGCTCGGACCCCATGAATCTGGTTGCCGGATTAGGCGATCATCAAGCCGGCCTATACCTGTCAGCGGGGATTATGTCCTCACTTTACAAAGCCGAAAAAACAGGTCAGGGTGAAAAGGTAACCGTCAGTCTTTACCACTGTGCGATTTATGCCCTGGGTTTACTGGTTCAATCGGCGCAGTATGGCAACCGCTATCCGATCAATAAAAGAGATATGCTGAATCCCTTTATGAATGCCTTCAAAACCAGTGATGAACGATTGATTCAGCTGGCGATGCCGCCTTACAATGTTTTCTTTCCCAAATTCATGGAAATAATCGGTCAACCAGAGTTGAAGGATGATCCGAACTATTGTCATTTTGAAACGCTGGGAGACAATTCAAAGCATATTTACGATCTGGTCAATGACTACATGAAAACCAAAACCGTCGCCGAACATAAAGAAATATTTGTCAAGGAGGACATTCCTTTTGCCATTGCCCAGCTTTGGGAAGAAATTCTGGAAGATGAGCAGGCCTGGGCCAATGATTTCCTTTGCTCTCTGAAATATGACAATGGCAATACCCGGACATTGCTGCGTCAACCCATTAAATTTAAAGAAATGGGACTTCCGGAATACACCAGAGGACCGTATATCGGGGAGCATAGTCAGGAAGTGTTGATGGAGCTGGGTTATAATAAAGAAGAAATCAGCGCATTGAAGGAAAAAAGAATCTTCGTCGAATGGGATGATATTAAAAGTAAGTAATAACGCTTGAATATGGATTAACCGGGAACAGCAACTACTCGAATGGTAAGGGGTAGTTGCTGTTTTAGATATTTATAAAAAATAGAACAGTATTTTAGAATGATGTTTGACTCCGGTGCTTTTATCTGCTAAAATTTTAACGATATGTGGCTATCATTTGCTGCAGTCAGGAGGAAAGCAATTGGTTAAAGAGAAGCAGCTTTTAAAGAGAAAAGCGATAATGGATGCAGTTCTGAAATTGATGGAGGAGTATGAGTTTGATTCCCTAACGGTCAGAATGATCTGCGATACTGCAAACATATCGACGGGAACCTTTTATCATTATTTTGCCGACAAGAATGCGCTTATCTATGAAATTCTGGGAGAAATCGATATTTATCTGGAAGAACAGGCTGTCGATAAATTGACCAATGAAGATGAGTATGAAAATTTGATCGAGTATGGACGGATCGTTATGCGGCAAATCACCAGTACTGGTCATGTCATTGCCGGGTTGATCAGCGGAATCCCTCTGCCAAACACCCTAGAAGGAACCAATCAGGAGTGGGAGCGGATGTTTTTCAGCATTCCCCTGAAAATAGTTAAAAAAGGCCAGGGGAAAGGGCAATTTATCACTGAAATCAGTGCCAACGAAATAACGGATATGTATATCATTTATATTCGGGGCTTTGCTCTCGATTGGTCAAGACGAAATGGCAGCTATGAATTGGAAGAAAAGTTCAGCCGTTACAGCACGTATTTTTTGCAATTCATAAAAAAATAAATCTTATTTAATAACTAATGTTCAGCATAAATAAAATTATGCATCGCTTTATGAAATGAGAGGCGATGCATAATTTTTTGTTATTGTCGAGCTGACCGGAAAAGAGTTTTGATTGCTCCGGGTGCGCTTAATCGAGCTAGACAATTGAGTTGCCGATTAATTTAATAATTAGGCTCAAGTCATATTTGCCGGGGAACTCGAAGGCAATTTTATCAACATAGTAATTGTACAACTCCAATTCGTTTTCCATACTGGAGTCATTTGAATTTTTTACAGAAAAAGCAATGAACTTCGAGTAGGGCAAAAATGTGAAAATGGGAAGTTCCCTTTCTTCAAAGGTACAAATAATAATCCGTTTTGAAGTAAATAATACCTCGGAAGGGACCGGAAATCGATCAGCCACGTAGAATTCTACTACCTGTTCATCATCGATCAGCATACCCTGAATACTCTTATGGACGTTGGAAGTGCTTTTTTTATCAGTAATAATAAAACGGGAATCTTTAAAGTCGATCATTTTCAGCTCCTTGATTATAAAAGAAAGCTACTCAATTGAGTAAGCTTAATTGAGTAGCTTCTTTATTTTGAATTTTAGAAGACCATTTTTTTAACCATGATTGTGTCGAGAGCGGATAATTCTTTTTCCATAACGGCTATTTCGTCTTCTTTGTCGGGTAAGAATTCCAAAATAATCAGTCCGGTTATGCTGCATAATTCTTCAGAAGATTCATGCAAGCCAAGACGTGTTTTAATAATGCAACCATTTTTGGTTAACAATTCCTGTACCTTCAACGCTTCGCTTTCGCGATTACCAACCTGGATTCCCATAATTTGTCTCATAAAAAAACCCTCCTTAAAGTATTTAAAAGTATTTGTATTTTAATAAAATACCCAATAAAAGCAGAGCTAAACCATTGCGGTTAAAAAATAATTTAGTGCAAGCTTATCATGGATTATTTATAATTCGTCTTTCAAGCACCAACTTACGTTTTTTCCCAGCTCATTGTTTTCTCCTGGAATCCAAATGTCAATTTTCAGATTTTCAAGTTTTTCCACGGACTCGGTGTCATTCAATTCTTTGGCTTTTTCATAAGCCTTGATGATCCAGTTTTTTGTCAGCTTTTGAAAATCACCGCCCTCGGTTTGGATATAATCATTTCTAATATTTAGTTTTCCGTCAATTACTTTGCTTGAGTATCTTAAGCCCATTTTCGTATCCTCCTAAGATTTGTTGTAAATTTATCTATCTACATTATATCTCGTTCTGCCGAAACTTGACATAGTATTTTGAAATATTTCTATTAAATTGCATTAATTGTGTTTAAGAGTGCCTTGATTTGACTTTTCATCATTAGTAGCCTATGGTAAAATTTAGTTTAATAATGGAAAAATACCAAAAATAATGAGCGCAGGTGAAATGAGTGAATAAAATTACCAGAATCCCCCATCGTATTGATCGGGAAGAATTATTTGAACGGATGCATATTTCGGAGGATCGGCCAAACTATCTGAAATTCAAAAAAAGCTATCAAAACTTATTTGAGTCGCTGCCTGACTTATTGAACATTCAGGCCACCCATACGCTAAAAGAAAATGATAAAGAGGGAAAAATTCATAAGGGTCTGTGCGAGGTTAGTCACATTGTCTATTGTCTGGTGACTCTGGGTTCCCAAATTAGTGAACAATCCACGGCGTATTTTGCCGAGAAAGACTTTTTAAATGGTCTGATGATTGATGCGATGGCCGATATTTTGCTGTTTAACGCTTCAAACGACTATTACGATACGGTAAAAAAGGATATCTATGAAGAACAGGGCTATGCGCTGACCCTTCGTTACTCACCAGATGACAAAATTATTCCGATGCAGGTACAGAAAAAAATACTGGAAAATGTCAATGGCGAAGAACTATTATCAGTGGGGATATCGGCAGGATTTATGTATAATCCGGTCAAGACACTGGGCTATGTCTACGGCGCCGATAAAAATATTAAACTGGCAGAAAAAGATCATGATTGTCTGATGTGTTCGAATCTTACCTGTGAATATCGTAATATTGATCAATGAAAAAATGGTTTCCGCCAGGTCAGGCGGAAACCATTTTTATTAAAATAAATCGGTTAGTTATCATTTAAAACCGGTTCCAGGGTGGTATCGCGGAAAAAGGTGTTGGCATTAAAGAGATACAAAATATCAGTGATCTGAGCGTCGGCGATGAGAGCATCAATACTGTCATAGTAATAACGGGGATCAATGACCGTGATCTCACTGTAAAAGGGTGCTAAAAAGGGAATAAAGGCGTTGGCATAAGAATCCTTAATGACCAGCAGGTTTTTTCCATTCGCCACCGAATTTTTAATTTTTATAATGGGGTGGTTGCCTTCCAGAAAAACCGCATACTTGTCCTTTGCCTTTAATTGCTCGCTGCTATAAAAGGAAGGGGATTTTTTTTGTTCTTCCACGTAATTGACCACCGAATAAGTATCTTCGCTCTTGGGAACATAAACGTCAATGGTATCAGTGGTAAAGGTCAGATAGCCGCTTTTAGAAGCCAGGGCACCAGAAAACGAGTGGGTGACAGGATAAACAGTATAAGCATCAGTATCTGGTTTGATCCCCATGGCATCGGCAACGCCCTGAAAAGAAAGCCAGGCGCCCAGGGTAGTCCAGTGATGGTCGGTCTTATAATACAGCAGCTGATCCCGATTCTGTTCCAGAATCGGTCTGGGATCAAGGACCGTTAATTTTTTACTTAATCCGGCAGTAAAGCCATCGATATAGTCGTTTTGGTTCAAAACCGGGGCATATGCCGGTAGTTTTTCATCAGTGACACTGATGGCATTGGGAACCAGCATAAAATAGTGATTCAAATCGGAATGCTTTTCGGCAAATGTGTTTAATGCTGCTTTTGTCTGTTCGGTAGCATCAGCAGGCAAGGGATCGAAATTTTCGATAAGGGTAGACTTTCCTCCAAAATAAACGCCATTAGAGCTGTTTTTCCCGATCAGGCGATCGGTACTGGTTTTGGTATAAATCCAGAAATTGCGGGCTACTAACTGGTCAGCAGTGTATTTCTGCATTTTTTTCATATATCGGCCATCAATGATACTATCCACCGAAAAACGGGGAAGTTGGGTTAAAATCCGGTTTTCGTTTTCAGACAACTTGGTATCCGGCAGGATCAGCGAAGCCAGCGGAAAAAAGACGAGGATCCCAATAAAAAGCAGGCCCAATAAATTGATGTATTTTTTATAAAACAGAGAATGGGTATATTGATCGTGTTCACGATGGTTATCTTGTTTTCGCATAAGGCTTCACCTAAAATCTAAAATATAAAAAGGGATTATATGTTTCTGTTACTAAATAAGCGACGGATAAAAACATGATCACGCTGTTTAGTCCCAGTCCAAAAGGAACAACCCAATTTTTTTCCTGATGAATCAATTTGTTATACCGCTGATGGACAAATGGAGTTGAACAGATCCCGCATATAACCAATAGAATGAGACTGGTATATAAGTAATATAATCCGGTTGAATCAACCAGGGACGCACCGGCGGTAAAAAACATCACACTGAGGTAAGATAGGGCAAAACCGATATCCGGACTGGCAAAGAAAACCCAGCCGACTATTACCAGAATCAGAGTATAACAGTGTTGAATGAATTTTGGCAGTTTTTCAAGTAATGTTTTTAAGAATACTTTTTCAGCAAAAAGGATCAGCCCATAATAGCCTCCCCAAATAACGAAATTCCAACTGGCGCCGTGCCAGAGTCCAGTTAAAAACCAGACGATACCGAGGTTTAAAAATAATTGGGGGATGGGGACCCGGTTGCCGCCCAGCGGGATATAGAGGTATTCTCGGAACCAGGTACCCAGAGAAATATGCCAGCGTCGCCAAAATTCTGACACACTTCGGGAAATATAAGGATAGTTGAAGTTTTCTAGAAATTCAAAACCGAACATTTTCCCCAGACCAATGGCCATATCCGAATAGCCGCTGAAGTCGAAATAGATTTGGAAGGTAAAGGCGATTATCCCGATCCAGGCGGTGAGGACCGACATTTCGCCGACATTCATTGCTGCTATCAGAGCCCAGACATAACCAATATTGTTGGCTAGCAGGACTTTTTTGCCGAGACCCTGGATAAAACGTTCGACCCCGATGCCAAATTTTTCTTGATTCATCACTCGGGTCGAAAGCTGATCATCAATATCTTTATAACGAACAATGGGTCCGGCGATCAGCTGGGGAAACATGGTTACATATAAACCAAAGGAAATAATATTTTTTTGGACCGGGACCTTGCCCAGATAGATATCGATGACATAAGATAGGATTTGGAAGGTATAAAAGGAAATCCCAATCGGTAAGGGCAGCGGGGTATAGGGAATACCCAGGCTGAAGATCTGATTAATGGTATCCAGAAGAAATCCCCAGTATTTAAAAAAGAACAAAAACCCCAGATTTACAATGACGGTAAAAATAAAAATACGTTTTCGGACTAAATGGGGCTTTTTTCCCATCAGAATCCCCATGCCAAAGTCAAAGACAATGGTGAAAAGCATTAAGAAAACGTAAATCGGTTCCCCCCAGGCATAAAAAAATAGACTGACCAACAGCAGAATCAGATTTTTCCCCTGTTTCGGGATAATGGTATATAGACCCAATGCGATGGGTAGAAAAGCAAAAATAAATAAGATACTGCTAAAAACCATGGCCACTCCTTATTGATTATTTTTTATGCTTTTGACAAAGGTGTCTTTTAATGTGGACGCATCAGGTGATACGCAATAAAAAAGAGTGTTTCCCACAATTTTAAACTCATAATTATCTAGTAGAGCAACCTGCTCAGGTCCGTAGCCCCCAAAACTTTCCAGCTGCATGGCATTCCGGGTATCGACAGCTTCTTCAACCAGATCCAGTTGAGCTGGATCGGTGACTTTAATTACCAGAATTTCGGAAACATCCATATAGTTTGCCGGAACGTAAATCAGCGCTTCCTGATAGTCGTTGATATTGAGACCGTAATAACGTTTCAAGGCTTTACCATCGCCTTTCTCCATCCCGATGAGATTTTGGGAAGCGGCCAGCAGATCGGTTTCGACCTGGGATAAGGTCGCTTGTTCAGCAGATTGACAGCCAAAACATGGCAGCACGAGTATTAAAATGAACAGTAGTACAGCAATTTTTTTCATGGCGTTCCAATTCTATAATAAATTTTTCAGACCACTGTTATTAACAAGGGTATCCATCCAGAGGGGGTAAAATTCCCGGATCACATGGATGCCATCTTCAGCATGGTACTGGGGATTGCTTTTTAAAAGCGTATAGGTATCTATATAATGGATATTTTTTCGTTTGGCCATTTCGACCAGGGCGGCATTATAAGTCTCAATCTGACTGAACTCCGGGTTTTCTTTGAGCGCTTCATCGGTAACGGGGAAAATGCTGCAAATATAGATTTGTGTATTGGGCAATTGCAGACGAACTGAATCGATGATTTTTTCGTAATGACTGAGATAGGATTCCAGGGTATTGTAGGGATGACTGATATCATTGAGTCCCAACTCAAAAAAAACATTTCGGGGTGCCAGATTAACCAGACTTGGCACATCTTCGAGACTGTTTTCGGTGGATTTGCCAATCACCGCCACCAGCGAGGTTGGACTTAAAAAACCGTATAAACCGAGTCCTTCGGCGATGGAATCGCCAAAAACAACGGCATTTCCAAATAAAGCGGAATAATCGCCGGAATCAACGGCTCTACGTTTCATAAAATCAATTTTTTCTTCCATCATGTAAAGATCACGGGTTTCCAAGGCAGTTAGGATCTGGACCCCTTCGTCCAGTTTGGCTTGTTCGCTGACGACGGACTGGTAGTGAATAATCAAGGTAATCATAATAATGATACAGGGAACAAGAATAACAAGGATCAGGTTTTTATTTAGACGTTGTTTTATTTTTTGAAACATCAGGTAGCACCTTTAATTGTAGAATTTGTATAGTTAAACATATCATGAAAGATGGTTGTAATTCAATGTCTGTTTTGTAACAAATTAATATATTGTCGTTACGAGTTTAATTTAAAAATAAATAAAATAAAAAAAGAGCTGAGAATAATTGGTGAGATTATTTTCAGACTCTGTTTTTAAATGATTCAGATCAGTGGCATTAACATTTATCCATGGTTCTGGTGGCGACCACATCAATCCCAAGACCTAAAAGATCTTTGATGACAACGTCACCGGTTTTGATCGGAGCTTCTACAACAACCTCGTTAATAATGGCCATGGCATCAAAAATCTGGCCTTTAGGGATCGGTTCCGCCGTCTTAACTGGCAGACGGGGGAGCATCGCGTTTTTAATCACCACCGTGGTAGGAATAACCCGGGTTGGGTTGGTCATTTCATTGATGGCGTATTTGGGACCACGTTTACAGGTGTTACCAGTGACCTCGTAGGTACCATCGGCTTTTTCCTCAATGGTCATCTGGCACCCGATGGGGCAAACAATACATGTCATATCTTTTTTCATTATTTTGCCTCCTCTACGACAAATCGGATTTCTCCGGCGGGATATTGAGCTAAAACATCTTTTGCAATTTTAAAATTCACCATTTCTGCGGGCAGTAATTTCTTTTCTTTCTTAGTGGCGATTAACTGATCGCCGATATAGGCATTAACCACCTTGTCTTGAAAGACCTGACGGACCCGCATGTAAAAGGTAACTTTTTCTTCGACGTTTTTCATGGCAACCTGTTGCGGAACCACATAGCCAATCCCGTCGCCGTTGGTGGTGGTAAAGGTGATCTCAGTATCCAGATCGCCCTTGATGTATTTTGCTGCACCCTTACCGGCAAGAACCGCTTCTTCACTAACAAAGTCCACCAGGTCATGAACGTGTACGACGTTACCACAGGCAAAAACACCAGGCATGGAGGTCTGACGTAATTCACCGACAATGGCACCATTGGTTCGGTTATCCATCACAACACCGGCATTACGGGTAATTTCATTCTCGGGGATTAATCCCACTGAAAGCAGCAGGGTATCGCAGGGAATAAATTCTTCGGTGCCAGGAATCACTTTCAGTTTCTCATCAACCTTGGCAACGGTAACCCCTTCTAAGCGATCTTTGCCATGGATAAAGGTAATGGTGTGGCTTAATTTTAACGGAATATCATAATCATCCAGACACTGAACAATGTTTCGTACCAAACCATTGGAATAAGGCATCAACTCACAGACCGCCTGAACATGAGCACCTTCCAGGGTCATTCGGCGGGCCATGATCAGTCCGATATCACCGGAGCCGAGGATAACCACTTCTTTACCAGGCATGTAGCCTTCCATGTTAATAAAACGCTGAGCTGTACCGGCGGTGAAAACACCAGAAGGACGGTAACCGGGGATCCCGATCGCTCCAGAGGTTCGTTCCCGACATCCCATGGTTAAAACGACAGCCTTAGTTTCAATAATCATATACCCGTTTTCTTCGTTGATAACGTGGATCGATTTGAGATCGCCGTTGTCATGCATGTCCAGAACCATGGTATCCAGCATGTAGGGGATATTCAAATCGATTACCTTCTGAATATAACGTTCGGCATATTCCGGTCCGGTTAATTCTTCATTAAAGGTGTGCAGTCCAAATCCATTATGGATACACTGGTTAAGAATACCACCTAATTCCCGGTCTCTTTCTAGGATCAGGACATTTTCAGCCCCATCATTTTTAGCTTCTACTGCTGCAGCCAGACCAGCTGGTCCACCGCCTAAAATAACAACATCATAAATCATGATTACGCCTCCTCCTTAACGGATTTCGTGTGACCTGAAAGGATATAGGTCGAATCCTGTTGATCATACATAATATCATCCAATGAACAATTCAGTTCCCGGGCCAGAATTTCGACCACTCGGGGTGAACAGAAGCCGCCCTGACAGCGACCCATTCCGGCGCGACAACGTTTTTTAACCGATTTGACGGTTCGGGCGCCGGCACTGCGGTGAATAACATCAATGATTTCACCTTCAGTGATGGTTTCACATCGACAGATAACTTTACCGTATTTGGGATCCTGCTTGATAATTTCAACTTTTTCTTCCTCGGTCATTTCATCAAAGCGAAGATGCTTACGAACCTTGGGATTATAATCATGATTTTCTTCAATATCCGGGATCAATGGTTTTACAATTTCTTCGACCACATAGTGGGCTACGGCAGGAATCGAGGTGAGTCCAGGTGATTCGTATCCGGCCACATTGATAAAGCCTTTTACCGGGGATTCTTCAATAATGAAATCACCATCGGTGGTGGTGAAAGTATCCTTGATCGGCGTATTTCGCAGTCCTGCATAAGATCGGATAATTTTATTAAAAGGTAGGGAAGGACAGTTCTTAAGCGCATTTTGTTTAATATAATCCAGTCGTTCGGTAGTGGTGGAAATATCGCCTTTATCAACCGGTTCAGCATCCGGGCCGATTAGCAGATTGCCATGGACGGTAGGAGCGACCAGAATTCCTTTACCTTTTTTTGATGGACAGGGGAAAACAACACTATTGACGAGGGAACCAGCTTCCTTATCAAAGATAAAGTAATTGCCTTTTCGGGCCAGCAGTTGGAAATAAGGTTCGCCAACCATTTCATAAATATCATCGGCATAGACGCCGGCGGCGTTGATCACATATTTGGCTTCGATTTCACCAGCATTAGTAGTGATTTTGAAATGATCATCGGCCTTGTCAATAGCAGTGACCATGTGATTCAGTTTAAGGGTGACACCATTGTCGACAGCGTTTTCAGCAACGTGAACACAGAGTTCAAAAGGTGATACAATCCCGGCAGTGGGGGCATAAAGAGCGCCACAAATATCTTCGTTAATATTGGGTTCCATGGCATGGACTTCTTCTTTAAATAAGATTTTCAAACCCGGAACACCGTTTTTCAAACCATTCTGGTAAAGCTCATGAATGGTTGCCATTTCATATTCGTCATGGGCAACAACCAGCGAGCCGCAGCGTTTAAAGGGAACATCCAGATCCTCACAAACCTTATCGTACATCAGGTTTCCAGTGGCGTTGAATTTTCCTTTCAATTTATAGGCTGGGGCATCAAAGCCAGCATGGACAATGGCAGAATTGGCCATCGTAATCTGATTTCCAACATCATTTTCTCCATCTAACAAAACGATGTCCAGTTTGTATCGGGTTAACTCCCGAGCAATGTAGGAACCAGCAATACCAGCTCCAATAATGGCGATATCATACATAATTTATTCCTCCTAAGAACTATAAAAAATTAAAAGCCACACAATTTTCTTAAATAAGGATTCATTTAAGAAAACAGTATGGCTCTCCGTTGCCTTGTATTTTATTTTTACTTATTCTTTACGTAACAATCTCTGCTCATCCCGAATAAGCTCTATTTTATCCCACAACGGCTTGTGAGATGTGCTGGCTGATAATGCACCAGCAGCAAGACAAGAACGAACTTCTTCCTCTGTCTCTATGAATCCCCCGGTAACAATTGGAATATCGACCTCTTTTTTAACGGCTGCGATCAGCTTTGGAACCAGGCCGGGCAGAATTTCGATGGCATCGGGCTTGATTTTTTTTGCCGAATTGATTGAAATATCCATGGCAGATGAATCCAATAGAAATAAACGCTGAACAGTCATCAGACCTTCCTGTTTGGCCCGAGTGATAATATTGTTTTTGGTGGTAATAATTCCCGTTGGGTTGATCTCATCTTTCAGATATTTAATAAAGTAATTATCCTGGGAATAACCTTTAATGAGATCCAAATGGGTAAACACGTGTTTATCGGCTTTGATACAAAGCTCCACCATTTTTTTAAGATTAAAGACGTTGCCGGTCAGCAAAAAGATGATCTGCGATTTTGAGTGAATAGCGTCGTAAATATCTTTAGGATTACGAACGGCGACAATAATGGGGTTGTCCTGAAACATGAGAAGACATTTTCTCGTCGACATAAAACTCCTCCCTGTAGGATCGTATTTGTAAATTCATTATAACACAATCACAAAAATAGAAAAGAGTAAAATCTAAATTGCCGGGGTGTTTTAAACACCCCAACAATAGAATGATTAATGAATTTTAAGATTGAATTGGATTATTCTACGTCTTCCCAGCCTTTAGAGCATTCGACAGCTTTTAACCAACCAGTATATAATTTAGCACGAACATCGGCATCCATAGCAGGATTGAATGAACGGTCAAGTTTCCAGGCAGCCGTTACATCAGCTTTACCATCCCAGAATTTAACAGCCAAACCAGCAAGGTAAGCAGCACCCATAGCGGTTGTTTCAACGATAGAAGGACGATCAACTGGAACGCCTAAAATATCAGCCTGGAATTGCATTAAGAAATCATTAGCGCAAGCGCCGCCATCTACTTTTAAGGCCGCCAATTTGATATTAGAGTCTTTTTCCATTGCATCCAGAACATCTTTTGTCTGATAAGCTAAAGATTCAACTGTTGCCCGGATTAAATGAGCTTTGTTGGCTCCACGGGTTAATCCTAAGATTGCACCACGAGCATACATATCCCAATGTGGAGCACCCAGACCGACAAAAGCAGGAACCATATATACACCATTGGTATCATCAACTTTTTTACAGTAGAATTCACTGTCTGGTGAAGAATCAACCAATCTCATTTCGTCTCTTAACCATTGGATTGCAGCCCCGGCAACAAAGATAGAACCTTCTAAAGCGTAATCTACTTCGCCATCTAAACCCCAGGCAATGGTGGTAATCAAACCGCTGTTAGATTTAACAGGTTTGTCACCAGTGTTCATGAGCATAAAGCAACCGGTTCCATATGTGTTTTTAGCCATACCAGGATCAAAACAAGCTTGTCCAAAGAGAGCAGCCTGTTGGTCACCAGCAGCGCCGGCAATTGGAATTTCAGTGCCATAAAGTGAAGTAGTTCCATAAACAGCTGAGGATGGTCTAACTTCTGGTAACATAGAAGCTGGGATATCCAGTTCTTTTAACATTTTTTCATCCCATTTAAGAGTTTTAATATTAAATGCCATGGTACGGGAGGCATTTGAATAATCAGTTACATGTACTTTTCCATCGGTTAATTTCCAGATTAACCAGGTATCAATGGTTCCGAAAGCCAGTTCGCCTTTTTCTGCTCTTTCACGAGCACCAGGAACGTTGTTTAAAATCCAGTTGATTTTTGTTCCAGAGAAGTAAGCATCGATTACAAGACCGGTGTTTTCACGAACATAGTCTTCTAGACCACGGGCTTTTAATTCATCACAGAAAGATGCGGTACGACGGCATTGCCAAACAATGGCATTATAAATAGGTTCGCCAGTTTTTCTGTCCCAAACGACAGTTGTTTCACGTTGGTTTGTGATACCGATAGCAGCAATATCTTCAGCGGTAGCGCCAATTTTTGACATAGCTTCAGTTACAACACCACTTTGGGTAGCCCAAATTTCCATGGCGTCATGTTCAACCCAACCGGCTTTTGGATAGATTTGAGTAAATTCTTTTTGTGCAACACTGACGATTTCGCTGTCATGGTTAAATAAAATCGCTCTTGAACTCGTAGTTCCTGCATCCAGTGATAAGATATACTTTTTCATAAGTATAACCCCCTATTTATTTAATTATTTATTTAATTATGCTTGAAAAACATAATAAAACCGTATGGAAAGGAATAAAAGCAAATAAAAAAAGCGCATACTAACAAATTTACATATTCTCTTAATGTAAAAACGAAAGTACGGCCCTCCATAACTCCTGCCAATATATGAAATTAGTAAATCTTTTTCGTAAACAATCGCAAAACTATTTACGAGCATATGATAACATAATTCGGAAATAATGTAAAGGATTACCGGCAAAAAAATAACGTTAAAAAAATAACAAATAAAATAGCGATTAAAATGAATCATTTCAAATGAAACTTAATAATCATTGAAAAATAGTATATAATGAAGGAAAGGAGATGGGTATTAAGGACTGGGATCAAATTCAACCGCCCGGGACAAAATATCTATTTATTTTTAAGAATCTATGTTATAATAAAAACTAAAGAAATCGGAAATAATAAGAAAAACATGAAACTAAATTTTAACAGCAAAGTGAAAGAAACGATGGAAAAACAATTTACACATCTTCATGTACATAGTGAATATAGTCTGCTGGATGGTTTTGGCCGAATCAATGAGCTGGTCAAGGCGGTGGCGCAAAGCGGCATGGAAAGTGTTGCCCTGACCGATCATGGGGTCCTTTTTGGCGCCATTGATTTTTATAAGGCCTGCCTGAAAGAAAAGGTTCACCCGGTGATTGGCTGTGAAGTCTATGTGGCGCCAAGAAGTCTTGAACAAAAAGATCCGGTTTATGACAAGGAACGGGCTCATCTTATTTTGTTAGCGGAGAGCAACCTGGGGTATAAAAACCTCATGAAGATTGTCTCGAAAGGTTTCATTGATGGCTTTTATTATAAACCCAGAGTGGATCATGATTGTTTAAGGCAATACAGCGAGGGAATTATTTGCCTGTCGGCCTGTATTGCCGGGGAAATTCCGCAAATGATTCTAAACAATGATCTGACTGGAGCAGAGGAACGATGCCGGGTTTATCAGGATATTTTTGGTAAGGATCATTTCTTTCTGGAAATTCAGGATCATCGTCTTCGCGAAGAAGCGTTGATCAATGAGCGGATGATCCAGCTGTCAAAAAAAATGGACATTCCCCTGGTAGCTACCAATGACGTCCATTATGTCCGCAAAGAGGACAGTGAAAACCATGACATTCTTTTATGCATTCAAACAGCGGCCACCGTTTCGGAAGAAAAACGAATGCGTTTTCCCAACAATGAGTTTTATTTAAAAAGCCAGGAGGAAATGAGTAGACTTTTTTCCGATCTGCCGGAAGCGATCGAAAACTCCAACCGCATTGCGAGACGCTGTCAGGTCAGTTTTGATCTGGAAAAAACCCATCTGCCCCAGTTTGAACTGCCTCCCGGCGAAACGGCTGAAGACTATTTAAAAGGTCTTTGTATGGCCGGAATGGAAAAAAAATACCAAACCCTGACCAAAGAATTGCAAGATCGTCTGGCCTATGAATTAGAAACCATTCACAATATGGGCTTTGACGATTATTTTCTGATCGTTTGGGATTTTATCAAGTATGCCAAGGACAATCAGATCATGGTTGGACCGGGACGGGGAAGTGCCGCCGGAAGTCTGGTTGCTTACAGTTTGGGGATTACCACCATCGATCCGATTAAGTATCAGCTGCTGTTTGAGCGTTTTCTCAACCCGGAGCGGGTAACCATGCCAGATATTGACGTGGATTTTTGTTACGAACGCCGGCAGGAAGTCATCGATTATGTGGTGAACAAGTATGGGGAAGACCGGGTGGCTCAGATTATCACTTTTGGAACCATGGCGGCCCGGGGTGCTCTCCGGGATGTGGGCCGAGCATTGGATATGCCCTATAATCTGGTCGATCGGGTAGCCAAGGAAATACCCATTCATCCCGGTGTCAATATTACCATTGAGGAGGCATTAAAAGAAAATCCCGAACTCAAAAAGATGGAAGATGGCGATGCCGAGATTGCCAAACTGGTTAAAACAGCCCAGTCCATTGAAGGTTTATCCCGGCATGCCTCCACCCATGCGGCCGGGGTGGTTATTTCTGATTTGCCACTGGTGGAGTATATCCCTCTCTATCGAAACAACGATGTGATCACAACCCAGTTTCCGATGGGCCTATTGGAAGATCTGGGTCTGCTCAAAATGGATTTTCTCGGTCTGCGGACCTTAACGGTGATCCGCGATGCGCTGGAGAATATTGAGCACAGCACCGGCAACCGTCTGGATCTGGACAGTCTCGAAATGGATGACGCCAAGGTCTATGAGATGCTCTCAAAAGGGGATACCCTCGGTGTTTTTCAATTGGAAAGCCGGGGCATGCAGCAGTTTATAAAAGAACTCCAGCCCGGCAGCTTTGAAGATATTATCGCTGGGATATCACTTTATCGGCCTGGGCCAATGGATCAGATCCCCCGTTATATTGAAAATAAGAAGAATCCATCCCTGGCTTCCTATGATCATCCCATTCTTGAGAACATCCTCAACGTTACCTATGGTTGTATGGTTTATCAGGAACAGGTTATGCAGATATTTCGCGATGTGGCCGGCTTTTCAATGGGACGAAGTGACCTGGTCAGGCGGGCAATGTCAAAGAAAAAGACCAGCGTGATGGAGGCCGAGGGTCAGGTCTTTATTCATGGCGAAGTGGATGAAACCGGTAAAGTCATCGTTGAAGGTGCGATCCGGCGAGGGGTTTCTGAAGCGGCCGCTAAAAAAATCTTTGATGAAATGAAAGACTTTGCCAAGTATGCCTTTAATAAATCCCATGCTGCGGCTTATGCAGTCATCGCCTATCAGACGGCCTGGCTGAAATGCTATTATCCCACCGAGTTTATGGCGGCGTTAATGTCCAGTATTATGGACGATGATAAAAAAGTGGCAAAATATATTGAAGATTGCCGAAAAATGGGTATTCATGTATTACCACCCAATATAAATGCCAGCTACGAGAAATTCAGTGTTTCCAGCAATTCCATCTGTTTTGGATTGGGAGCAGTCAAAGGGCTTGGGAAAAATGCCATTGCTGCCATCATTGAAGCCCGAAAGGCCAAAGGCAATTTCCAGAATCTCCGTGATTTCTGTGAACGGGTGGATCTGAAATCCCTGAACCGACGAAGCATCGAAAGTCTTATCAAGGGCGGCGCTTTTGATGCCATCGGCAGTAGCCGGGCGCAAATGCTGGCCATCGCTGAACTGATTGTCGACCAGGTACAGCGGGAAAAGAAGGATCGTATCTCCGGACAAATGTCGCTGTTGGATATGGCCGGACTGGGCGGGTCAAATGAATTGACAAATTTGAAGGAAGATCATTTCCCGCAAAAACAACCATTTTCTAAAGAAGAGCGGCTGGCATTGGAAAAAGAGGTTTTAGGTCTCTATGTTACAGGTCATCCGCTGGAAAAATACGAAGACATCCTCAAGAAAACCGTCACCTTGTTTTCTAATATTGTTGACAGCTACCAGGATTTAAAAGATGCTGGTATCCGGGATGGACAGCAAGTCAGTATTGGCGGTTTAATTGTGGAAATGAAAACCATGATGACAAAAAAAGGTCAGATGATGGCGTTTCTGACCCTGGAAGATTTGTATGGACGAATCGAGGTGGTGGTTTTTCCAAAAACCTATGATGAGTATCGTCGCTATTTAAAACCGGATCAACCGGTGGTGATCAAAGGACGGATTAATTACAATGAAGAAGCGCGAACCTCGGTAATTGCGGCCCAGCTTTATCCCATCGGTGAGCCACCTAAGCACAAAGAAAGTCTTGAAGTAAAAGAAAGTAAGATGATATATGAGACCAATGACGGGGCGCGGAATCGCCAGAAGCTGGTTTTGAGTTTAGGGGATTTAACAGAAAAAGCCTTGATAAAATCAGTCAAATCGATTCTAATTAAGTATCCGGGACCAGTGCCGGTGGTGTTATACCTAAAAAACGAAAATAAACATTTTGGGGCCAATAAAGACTTATGGGTTACCCTTGAAGAAACACTGATCACAGAATTAGGCCAAATTTTAGGAATAAAGAATGTGGAGGTCAAATAAAAATGAGAATTGGAGTTTTAACCAGCGGCGGTGACGCACCCGGGATGAATGCGTGTATTCGGGCCATTGTTCGCACGGCAATCTATAATAAGGTTGAAGTGTATGGGATTAACCGGGGCTTTTCAGGTTTGCTGGAAGGGGATATTACTCCGTTTAGCGTTTACTCGGTGGCAGACATTCTGCAGCGGGGCGGTACCATTCTCCGTACCTCCAGAAGTGAGTTTTTTGCCACCGATGCCGGTGTCAAGCAAAGTGCCAGTGTCCTGGAAGAATATGGCATTGAACACCTGATCATCATCGGTGGAGACGGTAGCATGAATGGAGCACTGGCACTGCAGAAACTGGGGGTCAGCGTCGTGGGCATTCCCGGTACCATTGATAATGATTTGGGCTTCACCGACTATACCATTGGTTTTGATACCGCCGTGACAACAGCCCTGGACGCCATCAGTAAGATTAGAGATACCACCTACTCTCATAATCGTATCAATGTGGTTCAGGTAATGGGTCGAAAATGCGGCGATATCGCTCTTTTTTCCGGATTATCTGGCGGGGCTGAAGCGTTGATTCTGCCGGAGGTTGAAACGGATTTGGATGCGATCTGTTTACGACTGCTCCAAGGTAAAGACCGGGGGAAACTGCACAGCATTGTGATGCTGGCAGAGGGCTGCGGTAATTACCGGGATTATTGTGTTAAAATTGAAGAAAAAACCCAGGTAACAACCAAAGGCACGAATCTGGGTTATATTCAAAGAGGCGGATCGCCCTCCAATATGGACCGCAATCTGGCCAGTTTTATGGGGTACAATGCGGTGTTAAGCATTGTCAAGAAAGAAACGGGAAGGGTTATGGCCCAGCGTTGCGGATCGTATCTGGGCATTCCCATTGATGAAGCCCTGCAAATGCCTAAGATCTTCCGTCGGGATATATATGATATGGCCTCGGTATTATCCATTTAAAGCAAATCGGAAAAATCCGTAAACGATCTGAATCAGCAGTCTTGAAAATAATAAAAAGATAAAAATTATTAATCTGGTTCGCCAGAGTTGTAAACAATAAACAATAACGATGCAGCAGGGAGTTATCTGTAAAATTCCCGCATTGGTTATTTTATAAATAGAAATTAAATACGAAAAGAGGTAGAAAATGAAAAAAACAAAGATTGTCTGCACCCTGGGACCAGCAGCAGATACAAAGGAAATATTAAGAGAACTTATTCTCAATGGAATGAATGTGGCGCGATTAAACTTTTCTCACGGGAGCCATGAAGAACACGCGGCAAGAATACAGCGGATTAAAGAAGTGCGTAAAGAGTTGGGGATACCGATTGCCATTATGTTGGATACCAAGGGGCCGGAAATCAGAACCGGAGACCTGAGTGCCGGAAAAGTGGAACTGGTTGCCGGAGAAAAGGTAACGCTGACCACTGAAATGATTTCAGGCGATGAAAAACGATTCAGTGTGTCCCATGAGAATCTTCCCAATGAAGTGTCACCGGGGTGTCGCATTCTGATTGATGATGGTTTAATTCAGCTGGAAGTGGAAGATGTTTTTGACAACGAGATGGTTTGCAGTATTTTAAATGGCGGAACCCTGGGCAGCAAAAAAAGCATTAACCTGCCAGGCATGAGCATTGAACTGCCGGCATTAACAGAAAAAGACCGCAGTGATATTATTTTTGGGATCCAGCAAAAAGTTGATTATGTGGCAGCATCATTTGTCAGAAAACCTCATGATGTTTTAGAAATCAGAAAAGTTCTGGAACGTAATGGTGGGGATCGAATCGACATTATTTCTAAAATTGAAAATCAGGAAGGTGTCGAGAACATCGACCGGATTCTTAATGTATCCGACGGAATCATGGTTGCCAGAGGGGATCTGGGAGTAGAAATACCCGCCGAAGATGTACCGCTGGTTCAAAAGAGCATTATCAGAAAATGTAATCTTGTTGGGAAACCGGTAATTACCGCTACGCAAATGCTGGATTCAATGATGCGTAACCCCAGACCGACCCGGGCCGAGGTTGGTGATGTGGCAAATGCCGTATTTGACGGTACCGATGCAGTGATGTTATCCGGTGAAACTGCGGCGGGATCCTATCCGGTTGAATCCGTCAAAACGATGTTTAATATTGTCGTTAAAAGCGAGGATTCAGAAGAATATGCCCGTCGAAAAAAACCGGATCATGGTGAACTGACCATTACCAATGCGGTCAGTGAAGGGGCTTGCCAGATTTCTGAACAGCTTGACGCCCAGACGATTATCGCCGCCACATCTTCAGGTCATACCGCCCGGATGATTTCTAAATACCGCCCGGATTGTGGAATTCTGGCGGTTACCGACAAGGTGACAACAGTTCGTCGTCTGGCCCTGGTTTGGGGAGTCAATTGTATTTACACTCCGGAGTTTGGGGATACCGACAGTATGATTATGGATGCGGTTAAAAAAGCAGTGGAACAGGGCTATGTCAAATTTGGCGATATAGCTGTAGTTGCAGCCGGTGTGCCATTGGGCGTTCAGGGAAATACCAATATGATCAAGGTTCATACCGTCGGAAATGCCATCATTAATGGGGTGGGCATTGGCAAAAAACCAGTGACCGGCCACGCTAAACTAATTACCTCTGCTAATCTGGATGATTTCCAGGAAGGGGATATTTTAGTGGTAAAAGCGCTGACCCCAGAGCTCAGTCAGATACTACCGCTGGCATCGGCAATTATCACTGAAGAAGGCGGACTCAGTTCAGAAGGGGCCATTGCCGGACTTCACTATGATATTCCGGTTATCGTTAATGTTGTTAAAGCGTTGGATACTCTGGAACATGGTAAACTGATTTCTGTTGATCCCAAACGTGGGGTTGTTTATCAGGGCCGAGTTCAGATGATGTAACAATCTGCATAAAAACTTAAGACAATCAAAAAAAGCGACCGCTGTTTTTACGCGGTCGCTTTTTTCATAGGGCTCAATCTATTTTATAAGTGAGCTGATAGGTTTTGGAAAGGGTATGCTCATCAGCAGAACTGATGTTGTCGGAACTTTTTTCGACTGAGAAAAAAAGGACCGACTTGTAAGGATGACAGATAATCTCGGAGTTGATGTTAAGCGGCGCAGTGAGTTGGAGTGGATTTTTTCCACTGGCCTCCATGATCCAGATTGATTCCGTCTGGGTATCGGAATCAGGTGTTGACTGGGTAAAGACAATGCGTTCACCGTTTGGAGTAAAGCGGGCCGATCCGTAATTACCGGTGGCAATGCCGCTTGAACTTGTTGAACTGGTGTTCCAGGTTCGAATCGTTTGGGAATCACTATTGTTTTTAATAAAGACTACCTGATTCGTTAAGTCGTTAATCTCAAAACTATTGACATTTTCAGCGACCAGGGTAGAAGCCAACTCGTCAGAAGCATCCTTGATTTTTGCATAATATAGATTCGTCCGTTCTTCATTTTGGGGGTCGGTAGCAATAAATAAAACGCCCTTTTCTTTATCAATATAGTCAACCGCCAGGATATTATAGTTGTTAAGAACACTATAAGCCTGTCGATTGCCTTCACTGTTTGCCAGCACAATTTGATTATTGTTATTGGCATATACGACCTGGCCGGAATTACCAATACCAAAATGTTGAACGACATTTTCTTCCGGCAGCGAAATGACCCGGGTGGTATTTTGATTTACATCCGACCAGATAATCTGGCTACCCACACTGCCCGTTATCGGATCAACTACTTTTTGCGCATAATAGATGCCGGTATCAAAGGTATCATACAGCGCACTTAAGGCTTTTTTGTCGGAATTGACAAAAGAAGATAATTGCATGGTCTCGGTATTATAAGTATCAATATTATAGGTAGTGCCAAAGGTGAAAAGAATCAAATTATTTCCGCTTTTGGTAATGTCCTGAACGATTCCCGGCGAAGCCATGGTATAAGATTGGATACTGATTTGCTGTGGCGATGGATTATTTGCGACCGGATCATTACGCAAAACAACGGGCACGTTGGTTGGGATAAACAGATTCTGGCAACCGCTACTGATGAACAAGGTTAAGACAATGAAACAAAATAAAAGCACCTTATTTTGTGTTTTTTTCATCTGCGTCACCTCCATAAATTAAGACCGACAGAATGGGCAGGGTGACAATAATATTGGTACCTTCGCCAACCTGACTGACGATGTCAATTTTTCCGTCGTGTTTTTCGACAATCTGTTTAACAATATAAAGACCCAGCCCTGAACCGCCTTCATCATAGCCCCGGGAGCGATCCTCTTCAACCCGATAAAAAGCGTTGAAAATTCGTTTTTGCTCGATTTCTGAAATACCGGGACCATAATCCCGGATCGAGACCACGATGTGGTTATCCTCGATGGCTGAAATTACATCGATGATATCTCCGCGGTTGGAATATTTGATGGCATTATGAATAATGTTGATGAATACCTGTTGAAGCCGGTCATAATCGCCGAGGATCTCGGGGAGTTCCTCGGACACATAGTTAATTTCGACGTCGTTCTGGCTGGCTTTAATTTGCATTTGTTCAACGACTTCGGATAGCAACAGGACAATATTCAGGTTTGTTTTCCTGAAATCAAACTCGGCCTTGTCAAACTTGTTCACATTTAAAAGATTATCAACCAACCGTAACAGCCGGTGACCTTCCCGGTTGATGGTATTGAGTGAGCGGTTGAGGATCTCAGGATCCGCCACCTGCCGGCGGGTGAGCATATCGGTATAACCGATAATGGTGGTCAGAGGGGTGCGCAACTCATGGGAAACACTGCTGATGAACTTCCGCTGCTCTTCTTGAATATGTCGGGCAGCGGTCATGTTACGGATGATGATCATATAGTTTTCTTCAAAACCTTTTTCCCGGATGGGGCTGCCAATCAGCAGCAGATTCCGGTTGTTGCAGTCAATTTCCTCAGATATATGGTCTTTGCCGTTCTTGAGGCTGTCAAAAATATCCCGCAAAAATGACTGATACTGAAAATCATAGATGGTTTTGGGATTACTGACATTGAAATAGGTTTTAATATAGCTGTTTGAGGTGATGATATTGCCGTTTTTATCAATCGCCAGAAGCCCGTCATCGATGGAAGCCAGGACCCCGGCAAGCCGTTTTCGTTCGGATTCCAGCTGCAGGATAACATTATTGATATTGGTAACCATGCCGTTAAAGGCGTGGGTCAAATCGCCGATTTCATCGGTGTGTTTATAATATATGGTTAAATTATAATTACCGTTATTAATTTCTTTGGAGATTTTCGTCAGATCTTTAATTGGCTGAAAAAAGTGTTTGGCAAAGGACATGGTCACAAAAACCAGAACCATCAGACCAATCAGCCCGCCAATCGCAAAAAGGATGCCGGCAACACGCAAAAAAGTATCCATTTCGTGCATCGAATACACAAAACCAATGTATCCAACGACGGTATTATCGATGGTAACCGGAGCGGTGAAATATGCCAGACTGGCATCGTTAATCGATTTTAAGGTAAACACCGGGGCATTCTCAGCCAGTGAAAGGTCAAGTTCGGCTTTTAGGGTATTATTAATCGTGGTTTCTTCCACTGAGTCAGCAATCTGATTTCCTTCAGTATCAAAAAGCATGACCCGATGGTTTTCATTTTCGGAGATGCTTTTGGAAAGATATAGACTATTGGTATTAAATCTGTTCTTAAGTGAGTCAGAGCTTTGGACATTCTTTAATTCCTGACTGATAAACAAGGTGGAGTCCTGGGCTGTTTTCTGTAAGGTATCTTTTGTTTGATTGATATAGTAGTAGGAGGTTCCCTGAAAAACACAAAATACAACAATCAAAAATGCAAAAGCAAAAAGAAGGATGTTGTATAAGATCATTCGAACCCGATAGCTTAGTTGCATTAAAGTTTCCTCATTTTATATCCAATTCCAAAAACAGTCTGGATGTATTTATTACCCTGGGTGTCAATTTTTCGGCGGATTCGCTGAACATGCATATCGACGGTTCGGGTATCACCATAATAATCATAGCCCCAGATTTTTTCCAACAGGGTATCTCGGGGAAAAACCTGTTCCAGGTTGGAGGCCAGCAAAAAGAGCAATTCGAATTCTTTGGGGGTGAGATGGATTTCTTTGCCATCCAGCATCACCATTCGCTCGTCGGCATAAATACTTAAGTCGCCATTTTTCAGCATCGATTCCTGTTTCTGGGGTTCAATGGTAATATTTGAACGTCTCAGGTGGGCTTTGATCCGGGCTAACAGCTCGCGGTTATCAAAAGGTTTGGTGAGGTAGTCATCTGCGCCCAGTTCAAGTCCTAAAACCTTGTCAATAATATCGGTTTTGGCGGTTAATAGGATGATCGGAACACCCAACTGGGGTGAGAGCTCCCGACAGACATCATAACCATTTTTCTTTGGCAACATAATATCCAGTACGATCAGATCCGGGTGGATCGCCAATGCTTTTTCGACGGCTTCGACGCCATCGCTGGCAGTTTCAACCTGATAACCTTCAAATTCCAGCTCCAGTTTTATTAAATCAACAATCGACGCTTCATCATCGACAACGAGTATTTTTTCATTCATTTTCGTACCTGCTTTCTTAACGTTACTATAATAAAAAACCATTAATAATAGTTTAAAACCACAGATTCAATTGTTCCTTGTTTTGGATGGCTCCCAAAACCCGATCATCCAGATCCGGCATGGTTTTGCGGAGGTTTTTAATCATCTTTTTGATGTCTTCCCGTTTGGTGTAGCCGTTGGCGGGACAGGTGCTCTGGATCACTGGCAGTGCTTTCATTTCCGGGTCCCCGATGATGTCCCGTTCCTTAACAAAAATTAAGGGACGGATCAGGGTGATGTCTTTTCGATCCAGATAGGTTACCGGTGAAAAGGTGTTGATTCGTCCTTCATAGAACAGACTGAGAAAAAAAGTCTCAATGGCATCATCGGCATGATGGCCCAGCGCAATGGTTCGACAGCCCCGCTCAATAGCCAGATCATGGAGGGCGCCGCGTTTCATTCGGGCACAGAGTGAACAGGGATTTTTTTCCTGCCGTTCCTCAAAAACGATCGGACCAATCAAGGTTTTTTTGATGGTATAGGGAATGTCAAGTCTGGCACACAAATCAACCAATGGGGTCAGATCCATGCCGCCAAAGCCCATGTCCAGGGTAATTCCTTCCAGTTCAAAAGGAACCGGGGAAAAGTACTGAAAGCGCTTCATGGCAACCAGTAGTGCCGTACTGTCTTTACCGCCGGACAGACCGACGGCTATGCGGTCTCCGGGTTTGATCATTTGATATTTTTCAACCCCCCGGCGAAGGGGGCCAAGAATTTTTTTCATTGAGTTCTCCTGTTTTTATCATGATGCCGAATGAAACTGACTCATAACCGACGCTTGTCAAAAGCATTCATAAAAGGTACAATATAGTCTTAATGGCATTCTATAGTCATTCTAACACTTAATCGGAGAGATTAAAAGGAGATTTGTTTATATGCAACAGGCAATTATTAATTTTTTGGCATTTTTACCGGATTGGTTGGAGATTATTGTTATTTCGGCCATTCCGGTTGTTGAACTGAGAGGTGCCATCCCTCTGGCAATTCTGGCTTACGATATGCCCTATTTACAGGCATATTTGCTGGGGGTATTGGGGAGCATCATCCCGGCACCGTTTATCCTGATGTTTATTCCAGCCATCCTGAAATGGATGTCGGGAACAAAAGTGTTTGGGAAGATGGCCAACTGGATTATTGCAAAAGGAATGAAAAAATCGGATAAATTGACCCAGTATGAGTTTTGGGGTTTGTTTGTTTTTGTGGCTATTCCTTTGCCGGGTACAGGGGTTTGGACAGGCTGTCTGGCAGCCTCGCTGATCGGACTGGACTTTAAGCACAGTATGATCTCGGTAACCCTGGGATCGGCTACGGCGGGTATTATTGTCACTGCCTTGGTGGCAGGCGGTTTGTCTTTGTTTTAGATAACAGGAGTAGTAATGGCACTATCACAGCGTTTTTATCAGCAAAACAGAAAAAAATTGGCGGAGCAACTGGAACGCAACAGCCTTACCATGCTATTTTCAGGCCGGGAATTAGTAATGACCGAGGACGCAAACTATCCTTTTTTTGCCAATAATAATTTTTATTATCTAACCGGTATTCGCGAGCCGGAGGTGGTGCTTGCCATGACCAAAGATCATCATGGCGAGCTGTCCTGGCAACTTTTCATCGAGGAGGCCGACCCGTTAAAAGAAAAATGGGTGGGCAAAAAGATCAGTCGCGATGAGGCAAAGTCGGTTTCGGGTATTGAAGAAGTATATTACATCAAAGATCTGCCCCAGCAGATTGCCCGGGCATCATCTCACCGGATACTGTATTTTGACTTTAAAGCCCCGAATCATCAGAGTTTTAAAACCGAAGATACGGATTTGAAAAATATGATCAAACAATGCGAATTAAAGGATCTGCATCCCATTTTGGCAGGGTTGCGGCTGATTAAAGCCCCGGAAGAAATCAATGCGATTGGTAGAGCCAATGCGGTTACCAAACAAGCCATCAGTGAAATGCAGGCATTGATTAAACCAGGCACTTACGAATATGAACTGGCCGCTTTTTTTGAGTATTTTGTAAAAAAAGCAGGAACCGAGGGACTGGCCTTTGAAACCATTGTCGCGTCGGGAAAGAATGCCACCGTCCTGCATTATGTGTCCAATCGTTGTCCCTTGAAGTCAGGTGATCTGGTGCTCTTTGACCTGGGCGCCAGAGTGGATGGCTACTGCGGCGACATCAGCCGAACCTTTGCGGTTAACGGGGAAATGACAGCTCCGCAGGAAAAACTCTATGGAATTGTCGACGGGGTTCAAAAAGAAATGTTTACAGCCTATAGACCGGGAGCAGTGATGAAAGATCTGCAGAATCTGACGAAGGAATTGTTCCTGGAAAAATGTTGCAGTGCCGGTTTTGTTCCCGCTAATAATGATATCACGGAGTTTTATTATCATGGGATTGGTCACCCGCTGGGTTTGGATACCCATGATCTGCGGCCGGCCGGTGACCTGATTTTGGCGCCGGGAATGGTGATGACGGTTGAACCGGGTCTATATTTGGAAAAAATGGGCATCGGCATCCGGATAGAAGATGATGTGGTGATTACCGACCACGGATGTACGGTCTTATAGTGGTTCTCAAAAATGGTTTTGAGATTAGTTCAAGGCATGCTTGCTGAAAACTTTAGTCCGGAATAAAATACTTGACAAAGAAAATAATGATGTGTATGATTTAGAAAAAGTAATTGAATATTTACCTATCCAGAGAGGTGGAGGGACAGGCCCGATGAAACCCGGCAACCAGCATGAAGCATGGTGCCAATACCTGCGATATTTTTCGCAATGATGGGATTTAATGTAGAACATTAGCCTCGTCGTTAGACGAGGCTTTTTTCGTGATTAAGGTTATCAGGTAAATGGACATTACGCTATTAAAAAGGAGAACACAATGAAAAAATTATTTACCTCAGAATCGGTTACCGAAGGCCATCCAGATAAAATTTGTGACCAGATTTCTGATGCCGTTCTGGATGCGATTTTCGAACAGGATCCGATGGCTCGAGTGGCCTGCGAAACCCTGGTTACAACAGGGCTGGTACTGGTTGCCGGCGAGATTACCACATCCTGTTATGTCGACATTCCTAAGTTGGTAAGAGAAACAGTTCGAGAAATTGGTTATGATCGCGCAAAATATGGTTTTGACTGCGATACCTGTTCCGTGATCACTGCGATTGATGAACAATCTGCCGATATTGCCATGGGGGTTGACGAAGGTCTGGAATCCCGAAAAGGTGAAGCGAGCGAAGCGGATCTTGCTACCGGCGCCGGCGATCAGGGGATGATGTTCGGATTTGCCTGCAATGAAACCCCAGAATTAATGCCGTTACCGATTTCTTTGGCGCATCAGCTGGCCAAACGGTTGACTGATATCCGTAAAGAAAAAGTCGTTGATTATTTACGTCCAGATGGCAAAACCCAGGTAACTGTGGAGTATGATGATGGGGTACCTACTCGAATTGATACCGTGGTTATTTCCACTCAGCATAGCTGCGATGTTTCGTCAGAAACGATTGAGAAAGATATGATTGAAAAAGTCATCAAGGTAGTAATTGATCCTAAATTATTGGATGCCGATACCAAATACTTCATTAATCCCACCGGACGTTTTGTCATTGGCGGACCTCAGGGAGATTGCGGTTTAACCGGTCGTAAAATTATTGTCGACACCTATGGTGGTTATGGCCGTCATGGCGGCGGCGCATTTTCGGGAAAAGATCCCACAAAGGTGGATCGATCCGGAGCATATGCAGCTCGACACGTGGCCAAAAATATCGTCGCCGCTGGTCTGGCAGATAAATGTGAAGTGGAATTAGCTTATGCCATTGGCGTGGCAAAACCCGTTTCAATTTATGTGGACACCTTCGGTACCGGAAAAATTGAAGATGATAAGATTATTGCCTTAATCGAAAAACACTTTGATCTCAGACCAGCCGCGATTATCAAAAACCTTGGCTTAAGAGCACCCATTTACAAACAAACCGCTGCATATGGCCATTTTGGCCGAACCGATGTAGATCTGCCCTGGGAACGACTTGACATGGTAGAAAAACTGAAAAGCAGTTTATAGAATTTATTAAATCAAAAAAAACATCCGCCTCATCAATTTTGTTTAGCTAAATGGGGTGCATCGTGGTAAAATGATCATAAGCATAGCGATGATGTATCCCCGCTAAAACGCTTAAAAACGATGTGGAGGAAAAGATGGAAAAACATGTTGAAATTTATAATGCTTTTGGAAAAGACAAACCAGTCGAAGAACAACCCCAGTATCATATGAATTGCGCCGAGGTACTCCTTCGTTCAGCTAATGATAAACATGATTTAAATCTGCCAGTGGAAAGCTTTCGGATGCTGCAGGGATTTGGGGCTGGATTTTATTCAGAAAGAACCTGTGGTGCTTTTTCCGGATCTTTGGCGGCCCTGGGAGCCTTATATACTGAAGATAGACCATCAGATCAGGCTAAAATGACTCGTGCTGCAAAGCTTTTAGTCGAAGAATTCGAAAAAGAGTTCGGCAGTCTGGATTGTGATTACATCAAAAAACACCATCGCGATGAAGTCGCCGCCTGTAACCCGGTTAAACTGCGGGCTGGCCAGGTCTTCGATCGGGTGGTTGAAGCACTGGAAAAGGAATAAGAAAAAAATAGCCACATAAAAAAATGACGGAGGTTATCATATGAATCAAAGAGAAGCGAAATCCCTGGGCATTGATATGCTGGAACGGTCTTATGGCAAGTGGTGGCTGATGCTGCTGGATGGACTTTGTTTTATTGCGTTAAGCATATTTGCGATATTCTTCAGCAATCATGCCATTACTCTGTTGGTTTTTGTTTTTGGTGTATATCGCGGTATCATGGGAGTTGCTTATATCGTCTCGGCATTGATGATACGTCACAAATATGGTGCCAACACCGGTTTCAGCCTGGGAAGAGGAATCTTTGATCTGATCATCTGCGCTGTTTTTTTACTGGTGCCCAATGTAATTGTGGCATTTTTTATCATCATCATCGGCATCTGGGCCATTATTACCGGAATCTTTCTATTGATTGTTTCGGCAAATTCCGGGTCAATGGGCAGAATTGTAAAGATCGTCATGGGTGTGGCATTGATTGGGTTTGGAATCTATGCCTTTATTAATCCGATGGGTCCGGCAACAATTATTGTCATGCTTGTCGGTGCTGCTTTTGGCATATTTGGCCTATTTTTAGTGATCCAGTCGATGGGAATGAAACGAACCTTTACCCAAATAAAAAAAGTTAAAAGAGGCTATGAGGATTATCATATTGAATAAAGTGACTTAATGTCATGGACCATTTGTAAGCAGCTCGGGTGAACAACCGGAGTTGCTTTTTTCACGTGGATAAGCGAAGGAGAGCCCAAAATAATTGACGGTATCAGTCTCTATCAGGCGCCAAAAATGAGTGGCGAAAATTTTGTAAACCGCCCTTACTGATATTATTTGAAAAATCCTCAAATTTCATCTTGACTCTCACATTATGGTATACTTCATAATAAAGATGAGCTCAAATAACACACGTGTGAGGAAGTAAAATGTTAAAAATAGGTGATTTTTCAAAACTATCAAGAATCAGTATCCGAATGCTCCGGCACTATGATGAGATTGGCCTGCTGGTGCCCAGAAGTACGGACAGTCTGACAAATTATCGTTATTATGGTGAGGAGCAGCTGCCCGTGGCCGGGCGAATTACCGCCCTGAAAAATATGGGTTTCAGTCTGGCCGCCATCATCGAAATTCTGAAAAACTATGAAGATCCCCGGGCACTGGCAGAATTTCTGTCGGTTAAACAAGCCGAACTTCAGGTTCAGTCAGAAGAAACACAGCTGCGTTTACGACTTCTTGATACAGCCATCAAACGGTTGAGAAAGGATGATACAGCAATGAATTATAATGTAAATATAAAGACCTTGGACGAACGCCATGTGGCCAGCGTCAGACAGGTGATCCCGGCTTATGATCAGGAGGGCCTTCTGTGGGGGCTTCTGATGGGGGAAACTGGTGCAATGAACCTGCAGATGGATGAGCCCTGCTACAGCATGGCGATCTTTCATGATGAGGGTTATAAAGAAAGTGACGTGGATGTGGAAATTCAGATTTCGGTAAAAGGGTCTTATGAAAATACCGAGCACGTTTTATTTAAAACCGAGCCACCCATCACCATTGCTTCAGCAGTGATTAAGGGCAGCTATGACCAACTAGCCCCGGCAAACAATGCGGTTGCCCAGTGGGTCCGGGACAACGGCTATGAGTTTGACGGCGCCGTGTTCTGGATTTATCATGTCAGCCCCGCCCAAACCGAGAACTCGGATGAACTGGTGACAGAAATCTGTTACCCGATAAAAAAGAAATAATGTGATAATCGATAAAGAACCGGCTCAGGGTGTTACCTGAACCGGTTCTTTATCTGTTATATTCTTAAAGAATGGCTTTCATTGGGATCTTCATACCAGATAGCTGATACTCTCCGCTATCGCTGCTTCAATGGTTGTTTTTACGGCAATGGTTCTCGATAAACGCAAGGGCTGTTTCAGTTCCATTTTCCAGATCGATGATGGCCTTCAGGGTTTGGGCCTTTGATTGGACGGCTTCTTCGTCAAACTGAAGGAAGCGTTGGATCAGAGTTTGTGTTGTGACCTGGGTTTCCTTCATCGGTTTTAACGCATACCCTTGTTGATAGAGCCGGCTGGCCCAGAAGGGTTGATCCACTGAAAAGGGGATAATCAGCTGCGGTTTTCCGCTTTTGATGACCGCCGCCATGGTTCCTACGCCGCCATGATGGACGATGCCTTTGCCATGGGGAAACAACAGCGAATGGGGCGCGGCATCGATGGTCAGCAGATGCTCATCCTCATCAAAGCGAAAGCCGCTGTTGCCTGACAAAAGGATGCCCCGCTGATGGGTGGCATGAAGGGCATCCTGCAGACGGTTTTTAAATTGTTCCGGAGCTTTAAGGGGCATACTGCTAAACGAGATGATAATCGGTGCTGGTCCCGAGTTTAAAAAAGCAGTTAATGTGGAATCCAGATGCTCTGCTTGGGAATCAAGATAAAAAAAACCAGGTGTCAGAACCCGACCTTCCCAGCTAGTGACTTCTGGAAATAAAGCCTTGCTGATCGGATAAATAATCGGGATAACTTGACCATTCAGGGAAAAGGTGTAGAGTCCGCTTTTGCGTTTGGGCAGATGCAAGGTTTTTTCCCTGAAATCATTCACCTCATTGATGCTTGATCGCTCAGCTTGAGCAATCACCGCATAGGTCCAGTGATTCAATGTCTTTCCGAGATTTTTAGTTGGGGAGATGGCCAGGTTTGGGAATTCATCAATCGGAAAGGTAATCGGAACCGGGGGAATGCTGATACAGGGAATGTCGAGAACCTCGGCAATATCAGGAGCACCGAAAGCCTTGGGATGATAGAGGATCACATCAGATCCCTGGGCGGCCTCATAAAACTGATCCAGGGTTTGTCGAAAGGTCGGATTAACCACTTCATCAAGATATTTTTTGGTGCGAAATGGATGTTGAAGAGCATGTTTGAAAACCATTTGTCCTTCCTCGGTTTCCAGCATCGCCATCAGATCACTGGCAGCTTCTTTAAACTCTATTCCGGCTTCTTCAATAAATGGCTTGAATGTTTTTCCGGTACAGATGACGGCCTGATGTCCTTTTTCAAGCGCTTTTTGTGCCAGGGCGACAAAAGGTTGAACATCACCACGGGTTCCCAAGGTTAAGATTGAAATTTTCATTGATTGACTCCTTTCGCCTCTTTCTATTTTGCAATTAAATCCATTTAGTTATGATACTTTTTTTACCCCGATTTTTCAAGAATAATAAGCGCACCGCTAATAAATGAATTGAAACGACGAAAAAGAATTTCAAATCTTCTTTATTTTATCTACATATGTTATAATAATCAATTGCATAGAAGTTACGTGAAACATCGATTAATAGGAACATGAGGTAAGAATGAATAAAAAACCAGAACTGCTGGCACCGGCCGGAACAATGGAAGCGGTCATAGCGGCCATCAACGGCGGGGCGGATGCAGTGTATTTTGGTGGCAAATCCTTTAATGCCCGTCGCAATGCTGAAAATATGACGGAAGAAGAAATAAAAGAGGCGGTCACCCTTTGCCATCAGCATCGGGTGAAAGTCTATGTCACCTTGAATATATTAATAAAAAACTGTGAAATGAGCGAATTGGTCAACACCCTTAATTTTCTGAAAAACCTCAATCTTGATGGTTTGATTGTTCAGGACATGGGATTAATCTATTTGATCCGCCATTATTTTCCCGAATTCAAACTCCAGACCAGCACCCAGGCTTCTGTTTATGGCGTTGAAGGAGTGTTGTTTTTTCAGGAACTTGGTTTTTCCCGGGTGGTTCTGCCCCGGGAAATGCCGCTAACCGAGGTGGCTGAAATCAAGAAAAAGACGGATGTGGAATTAAAAATTTTCTGCCATGGGGCGCTGTGTTACGCTTATTCCGGCCAATGTCTGATGAGCAGTATGATTGGCGGCCGTAGCGGTAACCGGGGTCTCTGCGCCCAACCTTGTCGCAAGAATTATCGGCTGTTTGATGAGAACAATCGGCTGGTTCAGGATGGCTATCTCCTCAGTCCCAAGGACTTAAATACTTTGGACGACCTGGAGACAATCATCGCTTCAGGTGTGGACTCCCTTAAAATTGAAGGCCGAATGAAAACACCGGAATATGTCTATGGGATCACCCGGGCTTATCGGGAAGGCATCGATGCCGCAGTCGGGGATAAGACAACCAAAACTGTCGATAATCAGGCCGTCATGCAGGTGTTTAACCGGGATTTCACCAGGGGTCACCTTTTTAATGAAGCGGATCTCCTCAATGCCCAGGTGGGCAAGAACCGGGGCGTTTTAATTGGCCAGGTTGTCAGCCTTGCTAAAACCGCTAAAAACCAGAATCATAAAAGTGCCTATCAGCCTCTGGGGATTCGTCTCAATGAGGATGCCCAGCTTCATGTCGGGGATGGCTTATCCTTTGGTGAGGACGGAAAAATGGGGACCAAAGTGGATGCGATTTTCACCCCGGCAGGCCGCCGTCTGGAACAAGGTCTTGGTGGCGAAACCGTGGCCATTCCCTGTCGATATGGGGTTTCACCAGGAACACCACTTTATAAAAATCTCGATAAGAACTTAATGGATAGCCTTAAACAACTGGGTTCCCAATCCCTTGATCAACCAGGCTCTGCAGTGAATTTTAAACTGCGCCTCAAGCTGGCCAAACCTGCCGAAATAGCAGCTTTCACTCAGGGGTATGCGGTCACTTATACAGCCGATTTTAGTCCCGAAGTACCACTGAAAAACCCCATTGATGAGGCGATGGTCCGGGAGCAAATTTCCCGAATCGGCGGCACCGGTTATGAACTGGGTACGATTTCCATGGAGTTGGATGATCGGGTTTTTCTGTCCCGCAGCCAGCTAAACACGCTGCGCAAAGAAGTATTGATTAAACTGGCAGAGACTCTGACAGACGCTGAAAAAAATGCCGGCAATACCGGTGAGTTAAATCAGACGATGACGATTGTGCCACTGGAGAACGAACTAGTTGGTCAATCAGAACGTTTTAAAAATCTGCAATTAGCAGACTCGAAAAAACGGGTTTCATTGGCATTCGAAAAAATGCCAGATAGTCAGTTTTTAACGCTACTCGATGGACTGGGCCTGGATCAGGTCGTGCTGCCTTTACTTGGGGACGGCGTGGCGGAAAAGACCGCTCTCTTAAAGGACCTCGGAATCGCAGTTTTACTGAAGACACCTAAAATAATGGATGACGAATTGACTGAAAAAGTACGTCGCTTAGTGACCAAAGTGATGAATCATGATGGCTTTTTAATTGGCAATTATGAAGCCTTGCATCTGCTAAATAAAACAGCATTTTATTTAGAGGCTGATCAGTCGTTTAATCTGTTTAATACCCTGGCAACCAGGACATTAAAAGAATGGGGCGTTAGTGGCGGCGTGTTATCGCCGGAACTTGCTGAAACCGAGCTGAAAGAAATAACCGAGCATTCTGAGATTACCATGGTTTTACCAGTTTATGGTTCGCAGGAGCTGATGGTCAGTAAAAAATGCCTGCTTGGCTGTAAAAACTGTCTGGAAAAGAAAAAAGGAACAACCGGTTTGTGCCATCAGGAAATGTCCGGTAAACTGGTGGATGAGCGCGGATTTGCCTTCCCGGTGGAACGGGATGCCCAGGGACTGATTCATGTCTATAATGGTGATACCTTATTTTTAAGGGAAGAAATCCTGGAATTAAAAGGCGTGGACACCTGGCGAATCCATCATCACGACGAAAGCATGGAAAAGCTAAGGACCATCATCAGCTATTACAGTCAGGGAATTTATGACAAACATTGGGGTCTTCCCGAAGGGCTTGGAACCGAAGGAACCACCCGGGGAAGTTTTAAACGAGGCGTAAAATAGAGGAGTGAAATAAATACATGGATCAAAGAAGTTTGAAGGTCTTGGAATATCATAAAATATTAAAAAGTCTGGGTGAACATTGCGTTACCCAGGGCGGGAAGGATCAGGCAAAAAATCTATTGCCACTGGAAAGTCTGACGGCAGTCAATCGAGGCCTTGATTTAACCAATGAAAGTCTCGGGATGATCCTCCGCAACGGCCGTCCGCCTCTGGCAGATGTGCCGAATACCAGTGATTATGTGAAGCGGGCAGCGATTGGTTCGATGCTGTCGATGAAAGAACTGTTGTCGATTGCCACCCTGCTGCGGATCGCCCGGGATATGGATAACTATTACCACAGCGATACGCAGATGGATACCCTGGTATTACTAAAGGATCTGTTTACCGCGCTGGAAACCTGTGAAGAACTAGAAAAAGAAATCAGCCGAAAAATACTGGGACCCGAAGAAATGGCCGACAACGCCTCCCGGGAACTATCCCGGATTCGGCGGGAGATGCAGTTTAAATACAAACGGATCACAGAAAAACTAAGCCATATGATCAGCTCGACTGCCTATGAAAAAATACTCCAGGAAAAAATCGTGACAATCCGGAACAACCGCTATGTTATTCCCGTCAAGCAGGAATACCGCAGCCAGGTGCCCGGGATTGTGCTGGATAAGTCGGCCAGTGGCGCGACCCTGTTTATTGAACCGATGGCGGTGGTGGAACTGAACAACGATATCAAAATTCTGGTCACCGAAGAAGAACAGGAGATTGTCCGGATTCTCAAAGATCTCACCCAGAAGGTGGCTGATCAGCGGGATGAAATTATCTGCAATTATGATGTGCTGGTGGATCTGGATTTTCAGTTTGGCAAAGGCAAGTACGGTCTGACTATCAATGGTGTCCGCACCAGTGTCACCGAAACCGGCGTCATTGAGCTGTTACGGGCCAAGCATCCGCTGATTCCCGAAGATCAGGTCGTCGCCTCGGATATTTATTTTGAAGCAGGTATTGACACCATGGTCATCACCGGTCCAAATACTGGTGGGAAAACGGTCTCCTTAAAAACCATCGGCCTGTTGAACCTGATGGTGCAGTCCGGGCTTTTTGTCCCGGTTCGGGAAGGCAGTAAAACCCGGATTTTTGCCGATATCTTTGCGGATATCGGGGATGAACAAAGCATTGAGCAAAGCCTCAGTACCTTTTCTTCCCATATGACCAATATTGTTGAGATTATGAACAAAGCGGATCATAATTCACTGGTATTATTCGACGAACTGGGCGCCGGCACGGACCCCACCGAAGGGGCCGCTCTGGCCATTTCGATCCTTAATGCCTTGCATCTGCGCAAGGTAACCAGTGTATCCACAACCCATTACAGCGAGCTTAAGGAATACGCCCTGGTCACTCCGGGGGTGGTCAATGCCAGCGTCGAATTTGATGTCAAAACGCTAAGACCGACCTATCGCCTGTTAATTGGGGTGCCGGGAAAATCCAATGCCTTTGAAATCGCGATGCGTTTAGGGCTTGGTGAGGATGTCATTGAAAACGCCCGGGAGTTGATTAAGAATGAAGCCATCCGCTTTGAAGAAACCCTGATAAAAATTGATGAAAAGCGTCGTCGCACTGAAGCGGAACATGATGCCATTATTCGCCTGAAGCAGGAAACCGAAGCCCTGAAACGGCAAATGGATCAGGAAAAGCAGAAGTTTGCCGACGAACAAAAAGCGCTGCTCCAAAAAGCTCAGGAAGAAGCCATGGAAATCGTTAAGAAAACCCGGGTCGAAACTGAAGAAATTTACCGGGAAATCAGGACTATTCAGGAAACCACGACCAATGCGGTTAAAGATAATAAAGAATTGGAAGCGATTCGCAAGCGTATTAAAGAAAAAGAAAAAAACATTTATCAGTTTGGCAGCCGACCGAAAGATTATCAGGGGGCGGCTCTGGAAATGGATGACCTCAGCGTTGGCATGAAGGTTTATATCAACAGCCTGCGTCGCGAAGGGGAGGTTTTAAACTTGCTTCCCAATGAAAACAAAGCCATGGTTCAGGCGGAGATGATTAAACTGAAGGTTGATGTTGGTGATCTGAGCATCTCAACGGCGCTGGCCAAGCCGGAAGAAAAAAAGGTAACCTATAAAAAGGTGGATCGTCACGTGATGGATACCAAGCTTGATCTCCGCGGGAAAAATGGCGAAGAGTCGCTGTATTTGGTCGATAAAATGATCGGTGACGCCATGCTTTCAGGCAACAAGCAGATTGTGATTGTTCACGGCAAGGGCACCGGTCGGCTCCGGGAGATCATTCATGAATACTTAAAAGGAAACCCTTTAATCGAAGATTTCCGTCTGGGCGCCATGAACGAAGGCGGTTCTGGGGTAACCATCGTGACGTTATAAAAGAGCATCATCTGCTCCAGGGAGCACCGGATTGATGAGGCGATAGATAAGCAGGCACGGAGGTTAAAAAAATAATCTTGTCAATTTACATCACCCATAATACAATTAATGGGGAAATTTTACCAACACAGTAAATTTTGGAGGAAATATGATTTTATCGGATAAAACCATTTATAAATATCTGGAAAGCGGTGAGCTGGTCATCGATCCACTGGAACAGGGCCAGGTGCAACCAGCCTCGGTGGATATTCGCTTGGGAAGCAGTTTTTTAAAACTGGATGAAAATAATTTTGAGACGATGACGCTGACGGATGAAATTAAGTATATTTCGATGGAAGCGGATGAGATCATTATTCCATCCAACTCTTTCCTTTTGGCTACCACCATGGAATATATCAAGCTACCCTGCAATCTGACCGCCTTTGTCGAAGGCCGTAGCTCCATTGGTCGGATGGGGTTATTTATTCAGAATGCCGGCTGGGTGGACCCGGGCTTTGAAGGGGAGATCACCCTGGAACTTTACAACGCCAACCGCCTGCCAATTAAGCTGGAAAAGGGCCGGCGGATCTGCCAGCTGGTCTTTGCCCAAATGGATGATATGGCCTTAAACCCCTATCAGGGCAAATATCAGGGACAGCGTTCGGCCGTCGGGAGTCGCGTTTTTCTGGATGAGGAATGCTGATCTGAAGTGTTAAAGCGGCCCTAAGAGAGAAGGAACAAAATAATGAAAGAAATTTACTTAGATAACGCAGCAACCACCAGGGTTCATCCCCAGGTTGCTGAAAAAATGATGGATGCCCTGGTGAACAACTATGGGAATCCTTCATCCCTCCACCGCCTGGGGATCCGGGGTGAACAAGCGATCAAGGAAGTCCGGGAATTAATCGCCAAGAATCTGAACTGTCAAACTCAGGAAATCTATTTCACCTCCGGAGGAACTGAAGGCAATAATATGATTATCCAGGGGGTGGTAGAGAATAAAAAACGTAACCGGATGCGGATTATCACCACGGCCATTGAACACCCATCGGTGCTGGATGTGTTTACCTTTTATGAAAATCACCAGATTGAGGTAATTATTTTAGGGGTGGATGCCCAGGGGCATATTTGTTTGGATGAGTTGGAAGCGGCTATGAACCAGGATACCATCCTGGTCAGCATTATGGGGGTGAACAATGAACTGGGAACGATTCAGGATCTGAAGGCGATTGGCAAAATCGTCAAGGCGGTTAACCCCAAATGTATTTTCCATGCTGATTTTGTTCAGGGCTTTATGAAAATCCCCATCAATGTGCAGGCCAGCCTGATCGATGCCGTGACCCTGTCCGGACATAAGATTTTCGGACCAAAAGGCGTGGGCGCCGCTTATATTAAAAAGGGTACCGACATTAAACCTCTGCTTCGCGGCGGTGGCCAGGAAAACAACATGCGCTCGGGGACGGAAAACGTCCCGGGGATTGTTGGTTTTGGCGAAGCCATCCGTTTACGGAAAGACTCATTTAACGATGAGTTTGAAGTGATCCGAAACCTGCGTACTGCCTTTATCAACGAATTGGAAGCAAAAATCGATGATATCAAAATAAATGGCGATCCCAACGGCAGCCCCTATGTGCTGAATGTTTCCTTTAATCGGGTGCGGGGCGAAGTGCTGTTGCACAGCCTTGAAGCCAAGGGGATTTTTGTATCCACCGGCTCAGCCTGTTCATCCCATAAAAAAGAGAAACAGTATGTTCTTAAAGCGATTGGGCTGGCCGAGGAATATAAAGAAGGAACCATTCGTATCAGCTTTTCAAAAGACATTACTAAAGACGATGTAAAAACCGCGGTGGAAGCCATTGCCCAGGCCGTGAACAGCTTGAGACTTTTGGTTAAACCAAACAAAAATAGATGACAGGAGCAAAAAAATAATGGAACATGTTATATTGGTTCGATACGGGGAGATTGCCCTGAAAGGGTTGAACCGTAATTTTTTTATCGAATTATTGGCAAAAAATATCCGGAATACCCTGCGTAGTGTACCATCGGCAAAGGTAAAAAAAATACAGGGGCGCTTGATTGTTGATGTCAACGATGAAGATCTGAACCGGGCCATGGAGCGGGTGCAAAAAGTATTTGGCATCGTGTCCATCAGTCCGGCCATTGTCATTGACAGTGATATTGCTGTGATTGAAGAAAATGCCATTGAGCAGGTGCGGTCCGCTGAGGATATCAAAACCTTTAAGATCACTGCCAAACGGGGCGATAAAACCTTCCCGATCAAATCACCCGATCTATGTTGCCGTTTGGGCGAAGTGGTGCTTGATAACGTCGAGGGTGTCACCGTGGATATCCACAACCCGGATTTAAATCTGTGGGTGGAAGTTCGCGAACAAACTTATATGTACCACGAATTTATTGCCTGTAATGGTGGGTTGCCGGTGGGCTGCAGCGGCAAAGGTGCGCTTCTTTTATCCGGCGGCATCGACAGTCCGGTGGCTGGTTATCTGATGGCCAAGCGGGGCGTCGAAGTCATTGGCGTCTATTTCCACAGCTTCCCCTTCACCAGTGACCGGACCAAGGAAAAGGTTATCGATCTGGCCAAGATCATGAGTCAGTATTGCGGTAAAATCAAACTGTTCGTGGTGCCCTTTACCGAGATCCAGACTAAGATCGTCGAAATGTGCCCGGATCGGCAGACGACCATTATCATGCGACGCTATATGATGCGGATTGCCGAGATGATTGCCAACAACGAAGGAGCTAAGGCCATGATTACTGGTGAAAGCCTCGGTCAGGTTGCCAGCCAGACCATGGAAGGCCTGGCAGCGACCAATGCGGTCGCCGGAATGCCGGTTTTCAGGCCGTTGATCGGTTTTGATAAAACCGAAATTGTCAAGATCGCCGAAACCATCGGCACCTTTGAAACCTCGATCCTACCCTACGAAGATTGCTGTACCATTTTCGTACCCAAGCATCCGGAAACCAGACCAAAGGTTTCGGAGATGCTGCGTTCCGAAGAAAAGATTGCCGAAATGATGGTCCAAATGATGGCCACCGCCGTGGCAGAATCCGAAGTTGTCACACTCTAGTCGTATTAAACCTGACCAGGCAATCATTTTGCCTGGTTTTTGTGTTATAATAAGACATTCGATTAATCATTTTACAAATCATGTTAGTAATCATTTTAGAAATTATTTACAAATCATTATATTAAAATAGAAGGAAAAAATAATGGCAGATAATAATAAAAGTGGCATTCGCCAAAGCTATATAAAAGAATTGGATGACCTGGTTGGTTATGAAATGGAAAACCAGGTTCTTTTGGATGAATATGTTCTGGAGATCATGAAACGATTGACTCTGGCAACGAAGCGGGAAGTGCTGATCTGCACCAACGAAAAAAACCGGGTTCAATGGGTGAATATCGGCGACGCCGCGACCGTCAATATTGGCAATGCGGAAATGCTGTATCATGTCAAGGCTCTGAATAAATACCGGGTGATTCATACCCATCCCGGCGGCAATCCGCGGTTATCCGATGAGGATTTTTCAGCGGCCAAAAAACAGAACCTTCAGTGCATTATTGCGATTGGCGTGGATGAAAAAATACCGGTAAGCTTTAGCATTGGCGTGCCAGTGGTTGAAGAAGCGACCATGGGATACGGTCAAGCACTGTTTAAAACCCTGAAGGAACTGAATAAGTTTCCGTTGGAGAATTACATTCTATTGGCAGACCGGTTTATCAAAGACGATCCCAACAACAAATTTGATTCCGAAGATGAAGAAGAACGGGCCTTGCTGATTGGTTTGGATCTGCCCGGAAACAAAGGGGTGGAGCTGGTTGACTCCATGGAAGAATTGCGGCAACTGGTAAAGACTGCCGGAGGAACCGTGCTGGAACAGGTTTGTCAGGCCAGAAGCCAGGTTGACACCACCTTTTATGTGGGTAAGGGCAAGCTGCAGGAATTGATCAAGGTGATTCAGAATAACGACATCAATCTGATTGTCGCCAATGACGAATTGAATTCCCGGCAGATTGCCAACATCGAAGCGGCCACCGGAACCAAAACGGTGGATCGAACCACCATTATTCTGGATATTTTTGCCCGCCATGCCAAAACCAAAGAAGGTAAGCTTCAGGTCGAACTGGCCCAGCAGAAATACCGGATGAGTCATCTGAAAGGGTTGGGGATTGTGATGTCCCGGACCGGCGGCGGCATCGGCACCCGCGGCCCCGGTGAAAAGAAACTGGAAACCGATCGGCGTCATATCCGCAAACAGTTAGAAGAACTGGAAGCCCGGATTGAGCGGATCAATAAAAGCAATCAGCTCAATGCTGTGCAGCGGGAAAAAAATAAAGTTAAAACCGTCGGCTTAATTGGTTATACCAACTCCGGCAAAAGCACGTTGTTTAACCAACTGACCCAGAGTGAGGTGGTGACCAAAGATGGTCTCTTTATCACCCTGGATTCGACCCTGCGAAAGGTTGATCCGGAACGGGGGGATTATCTGGTCTCGGATACCGTCGGTTTTATCGATAAGCTGCCCCATGATTTAATTAAGGCCTTCAAGACCACCCTGATGGAAGTGGAAACAGCTGATCTGCTGCTCCATGTGGTGGATGTGTCCAACCATAATTATGAAGCCCAAATCACCGTGGTTAATCAGGTATTGGCGGATATCGGAGCGGGCAATAAAAAAGTGATGATGGTCTATAATAAAATTGATAAGCTGACCCCAGAAGATCGTGAAGCCTTGTTACTTAAAAATCAGCAGGCCGTCGATGAGCTGATCCTCTATATTTCCGCTAAAGAAGGGCTGGGAGTCAATATCCTGTTTGAAACTATCAATCGGGTGCTGATTGGAGAAAAACGACAAATTAAACTGCTAATCCCCTATGATGATAACAAATCGCTGGCGCTTTTGCATGAAATGAAGGTGGTTCAGGAGATTGATTACCAGGCTGAAGGCAATCTGGTAACCATTGAGATGACCGATGATTTTCCGATCCATATTTTTGATAAGTATCAGGTGACAGAGGTATAAGCGTGGATGATTATAAAACGGTATTAATCCCGGATGAAACCGAGATCGAAATCAAGAAGTCCCGCTTTATCAATATGGTATTTCATATTGAAGCTGAGGCAGAAGCGGAAGCGATTCTGGCTGAAATCCGTAAAAAGCATTATAAGGCCACCCATGTCTGCTGGGCCTATGTGCTTAATACTAATCCCCGGCGCCAGAAAGCCAGCGATGATGGCGAACCCTCCGGTACCGCCGGTAAACCGATTCTGGAGGTCATCGATCATCGGGAGCTCAAGGATGTGCTGGTGGTGGTGATTCGCTATTTTGGCGGCATCAAGCTGGGTAGCGGCGGTCTGATCCGGGCCTATGGTGGTGGTGCCAGTGATGTGCTCAATCATTGTACAATGATTAAGAAACAGTTTTCCGATCAATTGCAGGTGGCAGTAAGTTACTCTAGTTACGGGGGGCTGAGTAACGGTTTATTGGAACGCGATGTGATCCCGGTGAATGAAGATTTTGGCGAAAATGTGACCCTTTCCTTTCAGATCCCGGTAGCTGAGACAAACGGATTTTTAACCTGGGTTGAGGATAAAACCAACGGAACTGCTCAAATTATTTACGGTGAACAGGCTTTTGTGGACGTGGTACTGGCTTAATGGCACCACTGGTTCTAATATCGTTGTTGTTATAAGGTGGAAGGTTTGGCAGCGGATTCATCGTTAGATAAATAACTAACGAGCGAAACCCTTTACAAAAGCTAAAAAGTTGGATATAATTGCCATAGTAAAAAATTAATGCTGAGTTTTAAATTAGTGTGGATACAATAATGTATTTTAATTTAAAACAGAGAATAAAAATATCGAAGGTTATCTTTCGGTATTTTTTCTTTTTGGCAAAAAAATTCATGTTGGAAAAATTTCTGTGGCACTCTAAAGGTTTATTCGTTATAATAGCAAGGCTTGTACGAGCAATCAACCCAGGAAGGACCAATCCATGAATAAAAACAACCGTGTCGTATTTCTCTTTAAGCTGCTGTTATTGGCTTATTTGGGATTTCTATTTATAATGACCCTCTTACCAGATTCAAGTAACATTACTTACGAGACTACTGTGAACCTGGTACCATTTACTTCTATTGACAACTTTTTCTACGATATCATGGCCAACGGCTTTATTGACTGGGAATTTCTGGCGACCAAGCCAACAAATCCAACTGAAATTGTTTTATATACCTTTACCGATTCGTTTAAAAACCTGGCTGGAAACATCATCTTATTGATGCCGCTAGGTTTCTTATATCCTTTGTCCAGAAAAAACAAAGTCGGCTTTTTCCACGCGTTTGTGGTGATATTAGGAACCACCTGTGCCATCGAGCTGATTCAGTATTTATTTTTAGCCAGCCGCCGGGCCGATATCGATGATATCATCTTAAACCTGATTGGCGGTTTGATCGGCTATCTGATTTACAAATGGATCGAGTAGAAAATTAAGGGGGAAACATGGCAAAGAAAAAAAGTATTTTTGTCTGTCAGAACTGTGGTTATGATTCACCCAAATGGATGGGTAAATGCCCCGAGTGCGATCAGTGGAATACGATGGTGGAGGAGCTTGATCTTTCCAAAATGGGGAGCAAGGAAAATACCCGGGAACGGGGCGTTTATTCCCGTCCCAAATCGTTGGCTGAGATTACCTATACCGGAGACACCAGGTATCCGACTCTCAACGAAGAATTTGACCGGGTTCTAGGTGGCGGGATTGTGCCCGGAGGGATGATTCTGCTGGGTGGTGATCCGGGCATCGGAAAGTCGACACTGCTGCTGCAGACCACCGAGGCGCTGGGTAATCAGGGCTATAAAATTCTCTATATTTCCGGGGAAGAGTCAGAACAGCAATTAAAAATGCGGGGAGAACGGATGCATGTTAAATCTGAAAACATCTCCTTCTTATCGGAAATCAATATTCCTTATCTGCTCACTATTATTCTGGAAGAACGACCGGACATTGTGATCATCGATTCGATTCAAACGATGTACAGCCCGGATATCACCTCAGCCCCGGGAAGTGTCAGCCAGATCCGGGAAAATACCGGAGCCCTGATGCAGCTGGCCAAAAAAGATAATATTTCGATGGTGCTGGTGGGGCATGTTACCAAAGACGGTGCCATTGCCGGACCCCGGGTATTGGAACATATGGTGGATACCGTGCTCTATTTTGAAGGTGAAAAATATCATGCCTATCGGGTGTTGCGGGGGGTCAAAAACCGTTTTGGCTCCACCAATGAAATCGGCATTTTTGAAATGACCGAAAATGGTCTTCAACCGGTGGCCAATCCATCAGAAATGATGCTGGATAGCCGCCCCAAGAATACCTGCGGGTCGGTGGTGGTTCCCTGTATCGAGGGCACCCGGCCGCTGCTGATTGAGCTTCAGGGTCTGGTTTCGGCCACTGGTTTCGGGAATCCCCGGCGAATGGCCACTGGCATGGATTATAACCGGATGGTATTACTGATGGCAATTATGGAAAAACGGCTGGGGATTCAGATGCAGTCGGTGGATGCTTACATCAATGTGGTGGGTGGTATCAAGGTAGATGAACCGGCTTTAGATCTTGGGGTGATTGCCGTGCTTTATTCCAGCCTCCGGGATTTTCAGATCCCCGGAGATTTGATGATTTTGGGCGAGGTGGGATTAACCGGTGAGGTGCGAAACATTCAGCACATTGAAAAACGACTGATCGAAGGAAAAAAACTGGGTTTCAGGCGCTGTATTATTCCTAAAGGCAACCAGAAAGGGTTGAAGGTGGCCGGAATGGAGATTCTCCCGGTGGATAATATTCGCTCAGCTCTGGACATTTTGCTGTAAGGCTTCAGGCGGGTTGAAACAAATAGATTTGACTGCTAGTTGCCAGCAAAAATTTATCCTTTGATTTCCGGGGAAAAGCGTGTATAATTAGATTATCCCAAAGTGTTCGTTTTTACTTTATTTTTGAACCTACATCAATACTCAGGGAGTCTGATTGTTCGCTAGCAGATGTTAGGCCTCGTTTTTTCAGTGGAAAACAGAAACTAGAGACAAGACACCCACCTAGCTTTCGCTAGGGCGTCAAAAATGGAGTACGACACATTGGGATAGCACCTAAGGGTGCTTTTTTTGTGGTTGTATGTTTTATGTTCTGGTATAATAGGTAAAGCATGTTTAAATTTTGGAGGAGGGCTTATGTACGAATATATGATTGGTAGCCTGGAAGAACAAGCCATGGATTATGTGGTCATTGATTTGAATCGCATGGGATACAAGGTAAAGGTATCGACCAACACATTGAATGAGCTGCCTAATCTGCATTCGGAGGTAAAGCTGCATCTTCATCAGGTTATTAAAGAAGACGAGGTTTCACTTTATGGTTTCGTCACCACCGATGAACGGGAAATTTTCAGAACCATGATCGGGATTTCCGGGATTGGACCCAAAGCGGCCATGGGACTTTTATCCCAGTTCAGCCGCAACGAACTGATTGGACATATAGTCAATGATGATCCTAAGAGCATTGCCAAGGCCCCGGGAATCGGCATAAAAACTGCCAGCCGGATTATTCTGGAGTTGAAGGATCGCTATAAGGATGTGTCGGTAGGCGACCTGAAGGTGGTTGAGCTACGCGGAAAAGACGACAATGTCAGCCAGGCGGTTAATGGACTGGTGGGGTTGGGCTATAGTATATCGGAAGCTTCTGAAATGGTCTCCCGGGCATTTACCCCTGAGAGCAGCATTGAAGCACTGATTACCGGTGCGCTCCGCTCGGTTAATCCATTGAAGGGACGGTAGTCATGAAGGAAAGAATCATCACCTCTGATTTTACGGAATTGGATGTTGAAATAGAAAAAAATTTAAGACCCCAGGGCCTGGATGAATACATTGGTCAGGAAAAGGTTAAAAAACAGATGGGCATCTTTATCAAAGCTGCTCAGAAACGTAGCGAAAGTCTGGATCATGTGCTCTTATACGGGCCGCCGGGATTGGGCAAAACAACGCTGGCCAACATCATTGCCCGGGAAATGGGGGTCGGGATCAAAACTACCTCCGGCCCGGCGATTGAAAAGGCCGGCGATCTGGCGGCCATTCTGACCAGCCTAAAAGAAGGGGATATTCTCTTTATTGATGAAATCCATCGCTTGCAACGCTCGGTCGAAGAGGTTTTATATCCGGCTATGGAAGATTATGCTCTGGATATCATCATTGGCAAAGGTCCCGGTGCTCGCTCCATCCGACTGGAGCTGCCGCCCTTTACCCTGATCGGCGCCACCACCCGGGTAGGTCTGCTGACCTCGCCGTTGCGAGATCGCTTTGGGATGATCCAGCGCCTGGAGCTGTATAATCCGGTCGAACTGGCCACGATTATCCGTCGCTCGTCCGGCATCATTGGTATCGAAATGGATGATGAAGGGGCGGTCGAACTGGCCATTCGTTCCCGGGGGACGCCGCGAATCGCCAACCGACTGTTAAAGCGGGTTCGGGATTATTGCGAAATTGAAGGCCGGGGCGTTATCGATCTCAAGACAACCCGGGAAGCCCTGGATCTTTTTGAAGTGGATGCGGTCGGTCTGGATGAGATTGACCGGATCATGCTCAGAACAATTGTAGAAAAATTTGATGGTGGACCGGTGGGGATCGACACCCTGGCCGCTGCCATTGGCGAAGAGAAAAACACCATTGAAGAGGTTTATGAACCTTATCTTATTCAACTGGGGTTCCTTTCTAAAACACCCCGAGGCCGGGTGATTACCAGTCGTGGTTATGCCCATTTGGGATTAGAGGTATTAATGAATGAGGCACTCAATCCTCAACAATTAAAAATAAATTTTTATGACAATGAGGAAGAAATAGATGAATAAAACTGAATTTTATTATGATCTCCCGGACGAATTGATCGCCCAGAGTCCTTTGGAAAAAAGGGACAATTCGCGTTTGATGGTTCTGAATCGCGAAAAGCACACTATTGAAGATCATAACTTTTTTGAAGTGACCGATTATTTACGGCCAGGAGATTTACTGGTGATGAATAACACCAAGGTTTTACCGGGACGGTTGTTTGGCACCCGGGAAGATACCGGGGGTAAGGTGGAAATCCTGCTGCTGCGACATCTGGCTCAAAAAGACTGGGAAATCATGGTCAAGCCGGGAAAACGGGCCCGGGTTGGCGCCCGGATTGTTTTCAGTCCCGAGCTTAAGGGCGAAATCACCGGAACCACCCAGGGTGGCCTGCGGATTATCAGCTTCGAATATTCAGGTATTTTTGAGGAAATCATCGACGAGATCGGCATGATGCCGGTACCGCCGTACATTCACGAAACCCTGAAGGACAATAACCGCTATCAGACCGTTTACGCTAAACGGGAAGGCTCATCAGCAGCCCCCACCGCAGGGCTCCATTTCACCCCGGATCTGCTTCAGAAAATTGAAGATATGGGGGTTGAAATTGCCGAGGTTACCCTCCATGTGGGAATTGGCACCTTTCGTCCGGTAAAATGCGATGTGATCGAAGAACATCATATGCATGAGGAGTATTATGAGGTGCCGGAAGAAACCGCGAAGGCCATTAAACGAACTAAGGAAAGAGGCGGTCGGGTCATCGCCGTGGGCACCACCTCGGTGCGAACCCTGGAAAGCAATGCCAAGCTGCATGATGGCATGGTAACCCCCTATACTGGAGTAACAGATATTTTTATTTACCCTGGCTATCAATGGGAGGTGGTGGATGCCTTAATTACGAATTTCCATCTGCCGGAATCGACCCTGCTGATGCTGGTATCGGCCTTCTATAATCGGGAAGCGATTATGAAAGCCTACCAAACTGCCATTGACTGGAAATATCGTTTTTTCAGCTTTGGAGACGCCTTGTTTATTGAGTAAAAAAGACGAGTTATTTGCAAGCAACAAAGCAATTTTTGTTCGAGGCATTTGAAGTTACAACTATATAAAAAATCAGGAGAAAAGAATGAGCGAATTTCGTTATGAATTGATTAAGGAGTGCAAAGACACCGGGGCCAGACTGGGAAAGATCCATACCAAGCGGGGGGTTATCAATACGCCCATCTTTATGCCGGTGGGTACCCAGGCGACGGTGAAGTCTCTTTCGTCCGAAGACCTGGTGGAGATGGACGCCAATATTATTCTAGGGAACACCTATCATCTCTATTTGAGACCCGGCCAGGAGATTATGGACAAGGCCGGCGGCATCCACAAGTTTATGAACTGGAACCGGCCGGTGCTCACCGACAGCGGCGGATTTCAGGTATTTTCTTTAAATGACTTAAGAAAGATCACTGAAGAGGGCGTTGAATTCATTTCACATCTGGATGGGTCCAGACATTTCATGACCCCAGAAAAGGCCATTGATATGCAGAACTCCATTGGGGCGGACATTATCATGTGCTTTGACGAATGCACCCCGGCCGGCGCCGATTATGAGTACACTAAAAAATCCATGGAAATGACCACCCGCTGGGCTAAACGTTGTAAAGATGCCCATAAGCGGCCCGGGGATCAGGCCCTGTTTGGGATTGTCCAGGGCGGTATGTTTGCCGATCTGCGGGCTCAAAGTGTGCAGGAGCTCACCGATATCGGTTTCCCGGGATACTCGATTGGCGGACTCAGTGTGGGCGAACCTAAAGATGTGATGTATCGGATGCTGGATGCTACCACCCCGCTTTTGCCCAAAGATAAGCCCCGGTATTTAATGGGGGTTGGTTCGCTGGATGCGCTTTTTGAAGGCACGATTCGGGGGATTGATATGTTTGATTGTGTGCTCCAAAGCCGGATCGCCAGGAATGGAACCGCTTTTACCAGCCATGGCAAGGTTGTCGTTCGTAATGCCACCTACAAGGAAGATTTTACGCCGGTTGATCCGGAATGTGATTGTTTCGTTTGCCGAAACTACACCCGGGCTTACATTCGACATCTCATTAAAACCAATGAAATTTTAGGGGCCAGGTTATTGACATATCATAATTTATACTTTACACTTGTAACAATGAAGAAAATTCGACAGGCCATAATGGATGACAATTTATTAGCCTATAAAGAAGCTTTCTTTGAAAAATTCGGCATTGCTGAATAAAGATGAAGGAGAATGTGAATGTTTGGAATTGATTTTACATTAATTCTCCCTTTGATTTTAGTACTTGTATTTTTCTATTTCTTTATTTTAAGACCACAGCAAAAACAACAAAAAGAAATTAAAGAAATGCGATCAAGTATGAAACCAGGGGATGAAATTGTTACAATTGGCGGGTTTTATGCAATCGTCTATGCGATAGGTGAAGAAAATGTAACCATCGAATTATTGCCTGATTACAATAAGGCGCTGATTACAAAATCGGCTATTGCCCGAATTGTCAGTGTTGGGGACGCTGTGGCAGCAACAGAAGAAGACAGTTTTGAAGAACTGGAAGATCTGGACAACGAAGAAATCATCGTTGATGCAGAATTCGAAGAAATCGACGAAGATAAGAAATAATAAAGAACAGAACAGCGGTTGGCTACCTGGCAATTGTCAGGTCATCGTCGCCATTGTCTGAAATAGAATAATTTTTGAAGGGAGTGAACAATTTGAAGCACATTAAAATCATTAAAGAGGGTAAACTCACTGACGTAAAAAACAGAGGGTGCGGGGAATGTCAAACTTCTTGTCAATCAGCTTGTAAAACATCCTGCACCGTAGGAAATCAAAAATGCAAACAAACGACTGAAAAATAATAATCAAGCCTGAAAGGGGCTGTCTCGAAAGAGATAGTCCCTTTTTTCATGATACCATAAACTAGGAGAAAAAATGATACATAAATATAAAAAGAACGGCCTCAATATTGTTTTGGATGTAGATACCAGCACGGTGCTGACCGTCGACGAGCTGACCTATGATCTGCTGGATCACTACGAAGATAAGACCAGAACCGAAATCATTGCCAGTTATCAAGAAAAATATCCGTTGGCGGAAATCAATGAATGTCTGGATGAATTAGACGGCGTCAAAGCGGCCGGGCTATTATTCCGGGAGATGAACTATCAACGGGAGAACTATGCCAATGAAGATCTGATCAAGGCCCTGTGTCTTCATGTGGCCCATGACTGTAATCTGAAATGTTCCTATTGTTTTGCCGCCCAGGGCGATTTTGATGGGGAAAAGCTGCTGATGCCACTGGAAGTGGGGAAAAAAGCCATTGATTTTATCATCGCTCAGTCCAAAAACCGGAAAAACCTGGAGGTGGATTTCTTCGGCGGAGAACCGCTGTTGAACCTGGACGTGGTCAAACAATTGGTGGTGTACGGCAATGAAATGGCCGCCAAACATGATAAGAAATTCAAATTTACGATGACCACCAATGGGGTCCTGCTCAATGCTGAAACTCGGGAATATCTTAATGAAACCATGGACAATATTGTCCTTAGTCTGGATGGCCGCAAAGACGTCAATGATCATATGCGGCAAACGGTCAATGATCAGGGCTCCTTTGATGTGATTATTGACAATATCAAAGCGATGGCAAAAATGCGGGGCGATAAGGACCATTATGTCCGGGGAACCTATACTCATCATAATCTTGATTTTGCAAAGGATGTTCAGTTTTTGGCTGAAGAGGGATTTAAAAGTATCTCGGTGGAACCGGTGGTAGCTGAGGCGACTCACAATTATGCCCTGACCGAGTCGGATCTGCCCGCCATTATGGAAGAATATGATGCGTTGGCCTTGGCTTACCTGAAACGTCATCAGGAGGGTCTTAATTATAATTTTTTTCATTTTAATGTCGATCTGGATCACGGCCCCTGTGTTTACAAACGTCTGTCCGGATGCGGGGCCGGTAAAGATTATGTCGCAGTGACCCCGGAAGGGGACATCTACCCCTGTCATCAGTTTGTCGGTAATGAAGCTTTTAAAATGGGCGATGTAAATAACGGCATTACCAACGGCGAGATTAAAAAAATCTTTGATGCCGGAAACTTGCTGGAAAAAGAAGACTGTCAAACTTGCTGGGCTAAATATTTCTGCGGCGGCGGTTGCCATGCCAATGCCTACAACTTTAACGGTACGATTATGAAACCCCATTTCGTCAGCTGCGAAATTGAGCGGCGTCGAGTCGAAAATGCCATTATGATTTCAATTATCGAAGGCGAACAGGAATAAGCTATTAAGGTTCGTCGGTACCAGGCCAGTTAGAAAATACCAAATAGTAATGTGTCACCTGGTTTTTTTGACAAGAATGGATATTTGTGGTAAATTGAAGTATCTGCATTAAACAAACCTTCAGATTATTCTGCGACTGGAAGCATAATATCAGCACAGCAAAATCAAAGACAAATCAAAACATTCATTCTAAGATTAACTACTAAAACCATCTAAAACCCATGGAGGCACATATTGGAAAAGAAATCACTGGAAGATTTAACGGTTGTTGAATTGCGTAAACAGGCCGAGCGTCTGGGTATCGAAAAAACAAGCCGGCTTAAAAAAATTGAACTCATCGAGGCTATTGAAGAAAAAATGGAGATCTCGGTAGATCAATCTGATCATCAAGATCATCATCATGATATAAAGGAAAAAGAACCATTGACTGACGACAAAGAAATGCCGGAAAAAACGCCAGCTGAAAAAAACGCGTCGGAAAAACAGCTGGGCCAAACCAATCAGCGGATCACTAATGGGTTGAATGGAAACGGTGCCCGTTCGCCCTATTATAAGATCAAAGATTCCATGGATAATGTCGTGGTGGTAGAAGGAAATCTGGAAATCCTGCCGGAAGGTTTTGGTTTTGTCAAAAATAAAGAGATGAAATCCAATGAGGAGTTTGTTTATATATCCGGCTCACAAATTCAGAAATTCAAACTGGAAACCGGCGATGTCCTCAGTGGCAAGGTGCGTCCGCCTAAAACCGGAGAAAAATATTCAGCGATGCTATTTCTGGAAAAGGTCAATGGCACCAAAACCGCGGACATTATCCAGAAGATCAACAGCATGCTCTACGTGGATGACAAAAAGGATCTGGACCGCTTTAAAAACTCTCAGGAAGGGATTCTCGATGTCAATCCGGATGGGTTTGGCTTTCTGAGAACTAACCACTATTTATCCGGTGACCATGATATTTATGTGGCTGCCAACCAGATCCGGCGGTTTAATCTCCGCACTGGGGATAAAATCCTGGGGAAAATTAAGATGTCCGGCGAAAATGAAAAATTTGATGCTCTGCTTTATGTGGAAAAGGTCAACGGCGATATCCCCGAAAAAATTGCCAACCGACCCCGGTTTGAACGGCTGACACCGATTTTTCCGGAGGAACGGATCACCCTGGAAACAACCCAGGATGTTGTGTCAACCCGGATGATCGATATGTTTTCACCGATGGGAAAAGGCCAGCGCGGACTGATCGTGGCGCCGCCGAAAGCCGGGAAAACGATTCTGTTAAAGGAAATCGCCACCGGCATTACCACCAACCATCCGGAAATCGAACTGATTATCCTGTTGGTGGACGAACGGCCGGAAGAAGTCACCGATATGAAGCGATCCATCGATGCGGACATTGTCTATTCGACCTTTGATCAGCCCCCTGAAAATCACATTAAGGTGGCCGAAATCGTGTTGGAACGGGGCAAACGGCTGGTTGAACAGGGAAAAGACGTGGTCATTCTGGTTGACAGTTTAACCCGGCTGACCCGGGGAAACAATCTGGTAGTTTCGCCCTCAGGCCGAACCCTATCCGGGGGGCTTGATCCGGAAGCGTTATTCTTTCCAAAAAAATTCTTCGGTTCCGCCCGAAATGTGGAAGAAGGCGGCAGTCTGACTATTCTGGCAACGGCGCTGGTGGATACCGGCAGCCGGATGGATGACATTATCTTTGAAGAATTTAAAGGTACCGGTAATATGGAACTGCATCTGGAACGGGAGTTGGCCGAGCGGCGGATCTACCCGGCCATCAACCTGAACCGTTCCGGCACCCGTCGGGAAGAAAAACTATTAACTGTCGAAGAGCTGAAAGTCAGTTTCGATATTCGCAAACTCTACAAGGGAACCACGGTTTATGACCTCACCGATAAGATTATTTCGATTCTGGAACGGACCAAAGATAACGAAGCATTTATGAAAAAATTTATTGATAAATATAACGCACAAAATATTTGATCTTTTAAGAAATGTTTGATATAATATCACGGTTGATAAAATAACAATTAGCAATTAAATAAATAAGAAACGAGGTGGATTCGATGAAAGAAGGCATTCATCCAAATTACGGCAAATCAATAGTTAAATGTGCATGTGGAAATTCATTTGAAACTGGTTCTATCAAACCAGAATTGAAAGTGGAAATCTGTTCAGTATGTCACCCATTTTTCACAGGGAAACAAAAACTTATTGATGCTGGTGGACGTGTTGATCGATTTAATAAAAAATACGGCATTAAAAACGAGTCAGCAGAATAAAAAAGAAGTCGGTTCTTGTAACCGGCTTTTTTCTTGTTCAGACGCAAAAACGGTTTTGTAGTTTTAAGTTGAGGTAGAAAAAATGACCATCAAAGAGATTTTAGATTTTGGACGGCAGACACTTTCTCAAGCGGGAATCGAATATCCCGGTTTAGAGGCCGAGATTCTGCTAAGCAGTATTTTAGCTCAGGATCGGGTCTATTTCTATACTCATTCACAGGAAGTGGTGGACTTAAAACGAGCAGAAACCTATCGTAGTGCCATTAAAAGACGTTGTCAATTAGAACCAGTCGCTTACATTCTGGAAAAAAAAGAGTTTATGGGGATGGACTTTTTTGTCAATGGGGATGTTCTAATTCCCAGACCAGACACCGAACCGATGGTGGAGTATCTGCTTGAGTATTTACAGGTCAACTACCCGGTAGGCGCTAAAGTTCTGGATCTGTGCACCGGTAGCGGGGCCATTGGCATTTCGATCAAGAAATACTTTAAGCTGGGAATAGTCAGTCTCAGTGATTTTTCGGAGGCGGCACTGGCGGTAGCCAGGATCAATGCTGGTCAATTGGTTAATGGCGAGCTTTCGCTTTATCAAGGGGATTTATTTGCCGCCATTCCCCAGGGGGAAAGCTATGATGTGATCGTCTCCAATCCGCCGTATATCAGTCGGGCGGAGATGGATCAGCTAGCCCGGGACATAATTGAGTATGAACCTCATCTGGCCCTGGATGGTGGAGAATCCGGTCTGGATTTTTACCGGCGGATCATTGCTGAGGCCCATTCATTTTTAGAAAAAGACGGCCTTCTGGCCCTGGAAATCGGGGATCATCAGGCCGCTGATGTGATTGAATTATTAGCTAATGATGGTTATCAGGAGATTCAGACGATTACGGATCTGAGTGGACGAATCCGGTGTCTCACCGGTAAATTATCCGCCTTGAAGCCCGGGGATAATAATAAATTGGGATGACGGCTCTCAAGAATTGTGATAGAATAATAACATTGAATGAGAAGAAAAAATTAACATATGCATATCGGAGGTAAACATGGTATCAGCAGGAGATTTTAAAAAAGGGGTAACGTTTGAAATGGATGGTCACACATTTACGATCATCGAATTTCAACACGTAAAACCTGGTAAGGGCGCAGCCTTTGTTCGAACAAAGATTCGAAATGTTATTACAGGAGCAGTGGTTGAAAAATCATTCAACCCGACGGAACGTTATCCTAAAGCACAGGTTGAAACCCGCGAAATGGAATACTTATATGAAGACGGCGGTTTATACTACTTCATGGATCTGGAATCCTATGAGCAGATTCCACTTAACTTGAATCAGGTCGAAGAAGCATTAAAATATCTGAAAGAGAATGATATTGCCACCGTGAAATCATTAAAAGGTATTGCATTTTCGGTAGCGGCTCCTAATTTTGTCGAACTGGAAGTTGTTAAAACAGATCCCGGCTTCAAGGGTGACACCGCAACCGGCGCAAATAAACCAGCAACTGTTGAAACTGGAGCAATTATCACCGTACCGCTGTTTGTCGAACAAGGTGATAAGATTCGAATCGATACCCGTACGGGCGATTACATGGAAAGGGTATAAAATGAAATATATTAATGAAAAAGTCGCTTATACCAAAGGCCTGGTAGATGGTCTGGAATTAGATCTGGCTTCTAACGAAGGCAAGGTTCTGGTTCAGGTATTGGATATTCTTGAAGACATTGTCGATGCTCTTGATGGCATTACCGAAGCTCAGGAAGAACTGGAAGAATATGTAGAAATGCTTGATGATGATCTCTCTGATTTAGAAGAATTTATCCTGGATGAAGATTTTTCTGATGATGACGAATTTGAATTTGATGAAGAAGATTATTACGAAATCATTTGTCCGGAATGCGGAAATATTTACATCACAGAATTCGAAGCTTTTGAAAATAACACCGTGGTCTGTCCGGATTGCGGCGCTCCCTTTAAATTAAATGAAGAAGTTGCATCATGCTGCGGCGAAGATGGTTGCGACTGTCATCAGGAAGTCTAAAGAACTCAGGTAATCAAGATGAAAATAGAAATGAAAAACAATCAGGCCCCGAATATCAATGACGAAATGATCGCTTCAATTGTCAGCTTGGCGGCTACTGGCGTTAACGGTGTGGCGCGTATTTCATTGAGAATCACCGATGAAATCATGGATAAGCTTTATCTGGCATCAACAACTAAAGGTGTCAAGATTGCCAGAGATCCGGTCGGTTTGATGATTTGGGTTTATATTATCACCGAACCGGGGGTCGATATTATCAAGGTTTCAAAAGCAGTTCAGAAAAAAGTCAAGGTTGCGGTGGAATCCATGGCCGGGTTCCAGGTAGCTGCGGTTAATGTCCGAATTGAAGGTTCAGGCAAATAGGGGGCGAAAGCCCCTTTTATAGAATAATAGAATCTGAAGGAGTAGCGCATGAGTCGAAAAAAAGAACGGGAATATGCGTTAAAAGGTGTATTTCAATTAGACTTTCATCCGGAACCAGGAGATTTTACCGATAGTATTGCATATTTTTTAGAGGATAATGAGCTGGATCTGACCTATGGAAAGATTTTAATCGATACCACCGAAGCTCATCTTGCAGAAATAGATGACATCCTGGATGACTATCTTAAAAGCACCTGGAAAATTGATCGAATTCCAAAGGTAGAAAAATCAATTCTGCGTTTGGCAATTTGCGAGCTAAAATACATGGATGAAAAAGTACCATTTGAAGTTGTCATTAACGAGGCAATTGAGCTTACGAAAAAATTCGGAGACGAGGATGGAAAAAATTACGTTAATGGTATTTTAAATAAAATAGTTAAGGACGAACTCAATGAGTGCCCTTAGTCTTGGCATTGATACCAGTAATTATACAACTTCGGTTGCCTTAGTAGACGAAAATGAAAACATGATTTATAACAAGGGCATCCTATTGGAAGTGAAGTCAGGAGAAAGAGGACTTCGTCAATCGGATGCCCTTTTTCAGCATGTTCATCATTTGCCAATGCTACTTCAGGAGTTGCCCCGGGGCCGGGAAATTGAGGTCATTTGCTATTCGGAACGGCCCCGGCCACTGCTTGACTCCTATATGCCGGTCTTTCGTTCCGGGGAGTCTTTGGCCCGTTCCCTGGCCGGGATATTAGGGGTTAAACAGCTGGCGGTGAGTCACCAGGAGAATCATCTCCGGGCTGCCATTTATGGCAGCGGCTCTCCGGAATTGGAAGCGACCTTCGCTGCGGTTCATTTTTCGGGAGGCACATCAGAAATTCTGCTGGCAAAAAAGAAATCGATCGGTTACGACTGTGAAATAATCGCTCAGACCCGGGATCTCAATGCCGGACAGTTGATCGACCGAATTGGGGTGTTGATGGGATGTGACTTTCCAGCGGGAAAAGCCCTGGAAGTACTGGCAAATCAGACTGTGTCTGAATCACTTGACCGCAAATTGGTTATTTCAGCCACCATGGTTGGCACAGATTTTCATTTTTCCGGCCAGGAAAACCAGGCCCATAAACTGCTGGAAGCCGGGATTGATAAGGGTGTGGTGGCCTATCTGGTGCTCAAGTCGATTGCTAAAACCCTGTCAAAAGCGATTGGTGGACTGCAAAAAAAATATCCTTTTCAGTCGGTTCTTTTTTCCGGTGGAGTGATGTCGAATTTGATTATCAGAAAAATTGTGGAGCACGAACTGAGCGTGACAAGGCTGAATCTTTATTTTTCGCCAGGGGAATATTCCCGGGATAATGCCGCGGGAAATGCTCTGATGGGAATGGACTATTATAAAAGCATGAGGTGCGGTCAGTGACAAATACAAAAATTCTCAGTGTATCTGAGCTTAACCAATATCTAAAAACCCTGTTGGAATCCAACAGTCTGCTTAAAAATCTGGTGATCCAGGGTGAGCTTTCCAATGTCAAACGGGCGGCATCGGGTCACCTGTATTTTTCTCTGAAAGATGCCGGCAGTAAAATTGATTGCGTGATGTTTAAAAATGCGGCCATTGGTCTCAAATTCCTGCCTAAAGAAGGCCAGAAGGTGACGTTGCGGGGGAGTTTAGGCGTCTATCTGCCCAGCGGTCAATATCAGATTACGGTCCGGTCGATGGAGCCTCAGGGACTGGGGGATCTATTCCAGGCCTATCTGGTGTTAAAGGATGAACTGGAAGCCAAAGGTTATTTCGACCGGGATCATAAAAAAAAGCTGCCGGAAATCATCAGTCGGGTGGGCCTGGTCACATCGCCCACTGGAGCGGCGGTCAAAGATATGATTTCGATTATCAAGCGCCGGAACCCGCTGATCGATATTGTCATTTATCCCAGTCTGGTTCAGGGAGATGAAGCGGCCGGGAATATTATCAAAGGGATTCGGGCCTTTAATGCCGCCCAGTCGGTGGATGTGATTATCATCGGCCGGGGCGGCGGTTCCATTGAAGATCTGTGGGCCTTTAATGATGAGCATCTGGCTAAAGCTATTTATGAATCGGAACTGCCCATCGTTTCGGCCGTGGGGCATGAAATTGACTATACCATTGCTGATTTTGTGGCTGACTTACGGGCACCCACCCCTTCCGGGGCAGCCGAACTGGTCGCCGAAGAAACGCTGAGTATGATTCGGGCCCTGGTTACCCAGAAAAGCCGTCTGATTCAGGTCTTGGAGGCTAAAATCAGCAGGAACCGTGAGGTGTTAATGCGGATGAAAAAAGAATTCCTGCGGTTTCGGCCCAAAGAGCGGATCGAAGAAATGCGTCTTCACCTGGATGTCATCAATGACCGGATGACCCGGGCACTGAATAACCGGATTAAAAATGAGCGACAGCAATTGATAAATGTTAAAATCCGGATTGAAGCCATGAATCCTGCGAATGTGCTGAAAAAAGGCTATGTTCGGGTGACGGATAACAATGGTTTACCGATTGCTGTGGTGACCGGTTTAACGGTTGATCAGCTGGTGACCCTCCATTTTGCGGATGGCGAAGCTGAGGCAAGCATTCAATCCATTAAGGAGAATAAATAATGGCAGTTAAAAAATTAAAAACTAAAATGAGTCGTTTAGAGACCATTGCTGAATTACTAGAAGAAGATAATCAGGAAATCGAAGCATCGATGAAGCTATTTGAAGAAGGAATGAAACTCATCAATGAATGCAGCGCCGATTTGGACACCCTGGAAGGAAAAATAATGATCATGATTGATGGTGAAGAAAAGGAATTCGAGGGGAGTGTGGAAGCGTGAGCAATTTCAAAACCCAGCTTAATGATCGCGTGGCCGAAATTAATGAAGAGCTTGAAAAAGTTTTTCAGCAGAACCTGGATACCCCGGAAGTCATTATCGAAGCCATGAAATACAGCCTTTTTGCCGGGGGTAAACGGCTCCGTCCGATTCTCATGATGGAAACCTGCCGGGCCCTGGAGGGGGATGTGGAGGTAATCAAACCCCTGGCCATGGGGATTGAAATGATCCATACCTACTCATTGATCCATGATGATCTACCAGCTATGGACAATGATGATCTGAGACGGGGAAAACCCACCAATCACAAGGTTTATGGAGATGCTATGGCCATTCTGGCCGGGGACGGGCTCTTGAACTATGCAGTTGAAACGATGCTCCAGGGAACCCAGGGACTGGCTGGCGACGCCTTGACAAACTATCTCTGTGCCATGAAATGCATCATGGGGGCATCCGGTGTTCGGGGCATGATCGGCGGCCAGGTAGCGGATATGCTCAGTGAAGATAAGGTCATAGGTCTTGACGAAATGGACTATATCCACTTACACAAAACAGCCGCCCTGCTGGAAGCCTGCGTCCTGAGCGGCTGCATAATCGCCGGAGCGGAACCGGCAACCCAGGGACGGCTGATCAGCTATAGTCACCGGATTGGTCTGGCTTTTCAGATTGTTGATGATATTTTGGATATCGAAGGCAACGAGGCAGATCTGGGCAAGCCCATTGGCAGTGACGAAAAAAATCATAAATCGACCTTTGTGTCGCTCTATGGTCTGGAAGCGTCAAAAATGCGGGTCGGTGAACTGGAAAAGGAAGCCATCGAAATGCTGAAACCGATTGGCGAACGAACGGCCTTTCTACAGGAATTGGCCAGCTATATCTGCCGCCGCCGGAAATAAAAACTGCGGTTTGCAGTTGGAAAAAATAAAAAAATGAAAATGGACCCATGAAAAGAGGAAAAATTGAAAGAACGTTTAGATAAATTATTAGTGAGCCTGAATTATTTTGATACCCGGGAGCGGGCCAAAAAAGCCATTATGGCGGGGCTGGTTCAGGTCAATGAGCAGGTCAAGGACAAGGCCGGGGATCTGGTCGACACCGAGGCGACGATTCTAGTTAAGGGCAGTGATATGCCTTATGTCAGCCGTGGTGGTTTAAAACTGGAAAAGGGGCTGGCGGTTTTTGATCTGACGGTGGCGGGGAAAACCTTTATCGACATCGGATCATCCACCGGCGGCTTTACTGATTGTCTGCTGCAGAACGGCGCCGAAAAGGTTTATGCAGTGGATGTGGGCTATGGGCAACTGGACTGGAAACTACGAAACGATCCCCGGGTTGTTTCCATGGAACGGACTAATTTTCGGTATCTGACGGCAGAAAATATTACCGAGATGGTTGATGGTACCGTCATGGATGTATCGTTTATTTCGATCACCAAACTCCTGCCGGCCATCAAATTATTTATGAAACCCGGAGCCCGGGGGATCTGGCTGATTAAGCCGCAGTTTGAAGCCGGACGGGAAAGAATTGGTAAGAACGGCGTCATCCGCGATAAAAAAGTACACGAGTCGATTTTGTTTGAAGTGATGACCGCCATCGAAAATCAGGGATTTATAATTAAAGGTCTGGATTTCTCACCGATTCAGGGGCCTAAGGGTAACATTGAGTTTTTAGTTTTTGTTGAAAATACCGAGCCGGAGATTGAGGGAAATTGGGCAGCATTGATTCATACGGTGGTAACCATTGCCCATGAAAGCTGCAAAAAAAAGAAAGAACCCCAGGACGAATAGGATGTGAGCAAGATTGGAAGCTGAACTTAAAAACTTTAAGGAAATCGGTATTTATCTCAATATGGATAAGCCGGACAGCCCTGCTCTGGCAGAAAAATGTATCAATTATTTAATCCGTCACGGGTTTAAAATAGCCCTGCTGGAAGGCCAGATTAAATATCCCCATGAATGCGTTATTTATTATCCCAAAAACTCGTTCTATCGAAAACCGGATTGTATTCTGGTACTGGGGGGGGATGGCACCCTTTTATTTGTGGCCCGCAAGGTTTGTTTTTATTCGATTCCAATTTTTGGAATCAATCTGGGCAAGCTGGGGTTTTTAACTGAAGGTGAAGCCGGCAGTTATGAAGATACACTGAAAAATTTAAGCTCCGGAGAATACTACATCGAAGAACGGATGATGTTAAGCTGCAGCATTAAAAAAGAAAATGAAAGTGCCTGTTTTTATATGGCTTTAAACGATGTGCTGGTCAAAAGCAGCGGCTTCCGGATGATGGACATTGAGGCCAAAGCCAACAGTTCGACGATTGACAAATTTCGGGCTGACGGGTTGATTATCGCGACCCCCACCGGTTCCACCGGTTATTCACTGGCCGCTGGCGGGCCGGTGGTGTCACCCCAGGCCAACGTAATGATTCTCAATCCCATCTGTCCTCACCGACTGCATGACCGGTCCTACATTTTACCGGAAGATGAGGTGATTAATCTGGAGTTCGGTGACCGTGAAAAAGATATTATGGTCACCTTTGATGGACAGACCACGGTTTCGATTACGCCGCAAGATGCGGTTAAGGTTAAAAAAGCTACCTATTGCACCCGGCTGATCAGGCTCAATCAGATGAGGAGCTATGATCGGCTGCGAATCAAGCTTTCCAGTGAGTATTAGAATAAGCACGGAAATTTACAAATATGACAGCATTGCAGCGAGCTTAACTTAGCATTAGAGGAGGAAGGAAGAGACATGAAAGTATCCAGACAATTAAAAATTATTGAAATCATCGAAAACAACCTCATTGAGACCCAGGAAGAGCTGGCTCAGGCCTTGAAAGACGCCGGTTTTCCGGTGACTCAGGCAACCATCTCCCGGGATATCAAAGAGTTGAAACTGATCAAGGTGAGCAGTCACGAAGGGGTGCAACACTATGCCCCCCTTAAGGATATTGGCACCATTTATATTGAACGGGTTACGGCCGTATTTAAAGAATCGGTGTTAACCATTGATTATGTAGAAAATACCATTGTGTTACGAACCCTTCCAGCCATGGCCCAGGCGGCAGCTCTGGCTATCGACTCGATGGACTGGTGTGAAATTGTCGGAACCATTGCCGGGGATGACACCATCTTTGTGCTCGTCCGTAACCGTGACATGGTTGGCGAAATTGTGGGTAAATTCAAAAAGCTGATGAAATAGGGAGGGCTCTATGCTGAGAAATCTCGTTGTTAACGATTATGCACTGATTGACCATCTGGCGGTGGATTTCGATCCGGGACTCAATGTGATCACCGGTGAAACCGGAGCTGGAAAATCCATTGTCATTGATGCACTGACGCTGGTTCTGGGGAATCGGGGCGATAAAACAAATATCCGCCGGGGAAAAAACAAGATGACGGTACAGGGGCTTTTTGATATCAGTGAACAGCTCGGTCTGATTCAAAAATGCGAAGAATACGGCATCCCGATGGAGGATGGGCAGCTGATTTTGATTCGGGAAATGGACGAGCGGGGCCGCAATATCTGCCGGGCCAATGGTTTGATTATCACCGTCGCTCAATTAAAAACAATCGGGGACGAACTCATCGATATCCATGGCCAGCATGAGCATCAATCCCTATTCAAACGGGAGAATCATCGCCAGTTACTGGATGCCTTCGGTGGTGAAAAGAGTCAGAAATATCGGGAACAGACAGCCACCTATGCCAGTGAGATAAAACGGATCCAAGATCTGATCGCAGAGCTGGAAACCAATGAACGGGAACTGGAGCGGGAAAAAGAAACCCTGCAGTTTGAAATCAATGAAATCGAAGCCGCCGCTCTGGTTGTTGGTGAGGATGAAGAACTGGAAGCGGAAAAGAGGATTCTGGAAAACCGGGAACGTCTCTTTTCACACACCAGCCGAGCCTATGAATTGCTCAGGGGTGAAAACACCGATCAGAACCCGATTCTTGATGCCCTGGGTCTGCTGGCAGAAAGCATTGCAGAAATTGCCAAAATTGATAGCAGCTTTGAGGATAAACTGGGAAGTGTTAATGGAATCTTAAGTGAAACAGAAAACCTTTCCTTTGAGATCCGCTCCTATCTGGAAGATATGGAGTATAGTTTGGGTGATCTGGACGAAATCGAAACCCGGCTGAGTGTCATTGCCAGGCTTAAGCGGAAATATGGTCATGATATTACCGAGATTCTGAGCTATGCCGCAGAAATCAGCATCCGCCTAAAAAGTCTGTTGAACCGAGACGAAAGTTTGCAGAGCTATTATCTGGAATTAAGCGGCATTCAAGATAAATATTATAAGATCTGTAACAGTCTTTATCAACTACGTTTAAAAACCGCCGGGGCATTAAAGACTGCTCTCGAAAAAGAACTGGGAGAGTTGGCCATGGAAAAGGTGCAGGTGGAAATTTCGGTGGCCCATGATCCCGATCGGGTGAGCGCCCATGGCCAGGAAATTGTCGAATTTTTAATTTCCGTTAATCCCGGTCAGGCACCAAAACCGCTTGGAAAGGTTGCCTCCGGAGGCGAAATTTCGCGAATTATGCTGAGTCTAAAAAGCATCTTTGGCGGTCTCGACGCCATTGAAACGATGGTGTTTGATGAAATCGATACGGGGATCAGTGGCAGGACCGCTCAGGTGGTGGCCGAGAAGATCCAGACACTTAGTGTTACTCCGCCAAGAGGTCGGCAGATTATCTGCATTACTCATCTGCCCCAGATTGCAGCCATGTCAGACCAGCATTTTATGGTGGAAAAGCGCACTCAAAATGATGGTGTGGAGGTCAGTTTTGTACCTCTGGATGAAAAGGGTAAAAAAGAGGAACTTTCCCGGATGCTGGGCGGCGCGGAAGTGACCCGAAAAACCTGGGAACACGCCCAGGAAATGCTGGAATTAAGCCAAAAGATAAAAAAAACAAAAAAAAGCAAAGAAGACAAAATATTGTCTTAACATTTCATTAGTTATTGGATAGAATAAAGATTGGTAAAACTATTTAATTTAAGGAGATATAAATTGGAAAGAAAAGTACCCATTGGGTTATCAAACAAACACATTCACGTATCCCAGGCAGATTTAGAAGTATTATTTGGTAAAGGCTACCAGTTGACACCGATGAAAGATTTATCACAACCAGGACAATATGCCGCAGAAGAAAAAATTGACGTGGTTGGACCTAAAGGAACATTAAAAGGTATTCGGATTTTGGGACCAGTTCGACCAGAAACTCAATTGGAAGTTTCAGTTGGTGATGGTTTCTGTTTAGGTGTTCAGGCCCCCCTGCGTAATTCAGGAGACATTGTCGATACCCCAGGGGTTAAATTAATCGGACCAGCTGGAGAAGTTGAAATTTCCAAAGGTGCCATTGTTGCCGCTCGACATATTCACATGAGCACCGAAGAAGGCGCAGCTTACGGATTAAAAGATAAGGATGTAGTTTGTGTTAAACTGGATGGTCCCCGCGGTCTGACATTTGACAATGTACTGGTTCGGGTTCACCCAGATTTCAAACTGGACATGCATCTTGACGTTGAAGAAGGAAATGCTGCCGGAGCCAAAAACGGTCAAATCGCAACGATTATTTAATTATGATTGCGCCAGACCCAATCGCATTTACCGCATTTGGCCTTGAAGTCAGGTGGTATGGGGTTTTAATTGCCTCGGCATTACTGATTGGGCTGTTCATAGCGATAAAACGGGCGCCTAAATACGGGATTGACCCGGAGATCATTATGGATTTCTTTTTGTATATGACCCCCGCGGTGATCATCGGGGCCCGGCTTTATTACGTCATCTTCAGTCTTGACTATTATGTGGCTCATCCAGAGGAAATCATTGCGACCTGGCATGGTGGACTGGCTATCCACGGTGGTATTATTGCCGGCGTGATTGTGGCACTGATGCTGTGCCGGGTCAAGAAGATCAGCTTTTTCGCTTTGGCGGATGTATTAATTCCGGCGCTGCCCTTAGGCCAGGCCATTGGGCGCTGGGGGAATTTTTTCAACCAGGAAGCCTATGGCGCGCAAACCAATTTGCCCTGGGCGATCACTGTGAACGATGCTGCCCTGGGAATCATCAAGGTACACCCGACCTTTCTTTATGAATCGGTTTGGAATGTGCTGATATTCGGTTTTCTCTTTTTCTATGAAGATAAGATTAAAAAGGTCGACGGCGAATTACTCTTTGTTTATCTTGGTTTGTATTCCGTCGGACGCTTTTTCATTGAAGGGCTGAGAACCGACAGTCTGATGTTTATGGGCCTGCGAACAGCCCAACTGATCAGCCTGGCATTGGTGGTGGTAGGTATCGGTGGACTCTGGTACCTGCGCAAAAATGAAGATCGATTTGTGAATTCTCTGCTTAAGAAAAAATAACAAAGCAGAAAATAAGAAAGAACAAAAATAATACGGCATCAATCAAAAAGACTGTCAGCGGAAAAACTGACAGTCTTTTTTTCGTAGTGGGGTAAATTCGGCTTATGTGGCGTTGTTATGATGACCTGGTCATGCCCCGGTACTGAATCGCTTCGGACAGGTGGGCGATCTGGATGGTTTCCGATCCGTCCAAATCGGCAATGGTACGAGCCAGCTTTAAAATTCGATGATAGCCCCGGGCACTCAGTTTCATCTTGGTATAGACCTTTTCCATCAGACTTTCTTCAGCCGGCCCAAGTTGGCAGAAGGTCTCCATCAGCTTAGGCGTGAGCTGGGCATTATAAAAGATATCAAGATCCTGATAGCGTTGATTCTGGCGTTCGCGGGCAGCATCGACCCGCTTTTTGATGGTGTGAGAGGTTTCACCCTTGGGTTTGATCTGGAGTTCCTCGTAACTGGTGCTGGGGATCTCCACAAAAATATCCAGTCGGTCCATTAGCGGGCCGGAGATTTTGCCCTGATAGTTTTTAATCTGCTGTGGGGTACAGATGCATTCATGGGCAGGATCAGTGAGATACCCGCAGGGACAGGGGTTCATCGAGGCAACCAGGGTAAAACTGGCCGGGAAGGTCAGGGAAGCATTGACCCGGGAAATGGTGACTTCCTGATCTTCAATGGGCTGACGCAAAACTTCCAGCGCTGATTTTTGAAACTCGGGCAGTTCATCAAGAAACAGCACCCCCAGGTGGGCTAGGGAAACCTCCCCGGGTTTGGGAATCCGCCCGCCCCCTACCAGGGAAACCTTGGAAATGGTATGGTGGGGAGAACGGAAGGGCCGCTGGCTCATAATGGCATTGTTTTTCAATAGTCCCGAAATACTATGGATCTTCGTGATTTCGAGGGCCTCATCAAGGGTGAGATCAGGCAGGATCGAAGGAAAACCCTTGGCCAGCATCGTCTTGCCGGAGCCTGGGGTGCCGCTCATCAAGACGTTGTGTGCTCCGGCGGCGGCAATTTCTAATCCGCGTTTGGCCAGATCCTGACCGCGGATATCGGAAAAATCGATGGAGTGACAGCTGTTTTCCACGGTCAGGAGGGAGTTTAGATCGACCTTGAAAGGTTCGATAATCAGTTCGTTTTTTAAAAAGGAAACTGCTTCGTGAAAATCTTTTAACGGAAAGACATTCACATTTTGAACCACCGCGGCTTCATGACGGTTTTCTAAGGGGACCAGAATATTGGAAATACCAGCTTCCTTTGCGGCCAGCACCATTGGCAACACCCCGTTGACGCTTCTGATTTCGCCGCTGAGGGATAATTCGCCGATGATCAGATAATTTTCGGGATGATCCCAGGTCAACTGATCCGAAGCGCTTAAAATACCCAGAGCAATGGCCAGATCAAAAGCTGGCCCTTCCTTTTTCAGGTCTGCAGGAGCAAGATTAATGGTGATCCGTTCCATTGGATATTTAAAACCATTGTTTTTAACGGCCGAAAAAACCCGGTCCTTAGATTCCTTAATACCGGTATCCGGCAGACCTACCAGAGAATAGGAGGGCAATCCCCGGGAAATATCGATTTCAACAGTGACGATTACGCCATTTACGCCTTGCAGACCGCTACTTTTTATCTGTGATAACATACAAAGTTTACCTCCACCTTATTATGGATATTATACAGTAAATAAAAATAAAAATATAGAGAAAAAATTGAAGGGTTATGATATCATCAAAAGACAAGTTGAAAGATAGAAAAGGAGGTACCGATGGAGAAAACAACAAAGGGAACCTTATATGTGCTCATCGCAATGGTATTGTTCAGCACCGGCGGGCTTTTTATCAAGCTCATCAATGCCAATGCTTATACCATTATTTTTGGTCGGGCATTCATCGCCGGGCTTATTTTTTTGCCCCTGATCCAATGGAAAAAGCTGCGGTTTTCAAAAAACATTTTGGTTTTGGCAATCGGATACTGCTATCTGTGTATCATGTTTGTCCTGACAACCAAAATAACAACGGCGGCTAATGCCATCATCCTGCAATGCACTGCGCCACTATGGCTCTATTTATACTATGTGATCCGCGGGAAAAAAATAACCGGCCGAGAACTGATTCCGCGGTTATTTATTTTTGTTGGGATTATTGTTATTTTTAGTGCTTCGGCGGGAGGAAATCTGTGGGGTGATTTGCTGGCATTAAGTAATGGAGTTGCCTATGCGCTGGTTCAGCATTTTATGGATAAGGAATATCCAGTTTCGGATAACTCGATCATTGGTTTGAATAATATCATCCTTTGTCTGGTGATGCTGGGGCTGTTTTCAACACAGCTGGATTTTTCGGGATTATCCATGGCCGGTTGGCTGGGACTAATTTTTCTGGGGATTTTTCAAATCGGAGTATCCTATCTGGTATTCTTTAAGGGGGTGCGGATGATTTCAGCATTGAAAGCCTCAATGGTATCTCTTCTGGAGCCGATTCTAAATCCGATTTTCGTTTTTTTCTTTGTCGGTGAGATTCCCTCAGTCAGCTCTTTAATTGGTTTTGGGATTATTCTATTTGGCATCGCCTTGACGATGATTCCGATGAAAAATATTGCCCAGATTGAAGAATACTAAAGATGCGAAAGAACTATCAGAATATCCCAAAATGTAAGAGCCGTACATCTTTTATGGATGTACGGCTCTTTTGCTAATAATCGTTATTATTCAGGTTGCGGAGCACTTTGTGGTTTTGGCTTTATAAACAGCAGCGCTACTGCAATAACGGTAAAAGCGATCATCGATACATAAAAAGGAAACTTAATGGTGACAGTCAGATCAACGCCCATGATTCCAGCTAAAAATGCAAAGAAATAGGCAGAACAGAATCCACCGACATTCATGGATGCCATAACAATTCCGGATGCAGTTGGCATCTGGCTGGGATGAACCGCAGCACCCAAATTCATAAAGATACTTGGCATGACAAAACTGAAGCCGATACCGGCAATGGTTGTTCCAATATACATAAAGGCGATGGAATTTCCCAGGCCGATACTGACCATGGCAACTGCCAGAAGGACAACGCCAACAGGCATTGTATTACTTTTAAAAATACCGAATACTTTAGCAAAGATAAGTCCGCCCAGCATTCCGCCAACTGTAAACATGGTTAAGACAAGTGCTGCATCACCAGCAGTCCCCATGCCGCTGGCAGCGATAATCGAAGACATGTTAACCAGCATCGGGTAGATCAGGATCATCATAAAGAAAATCAAACCGGCAAAGGCAAACACTGCCCCGGGTAATTTTGGCTTGGCTTCACCAGCGGCTTGAGCTGGAGCTTTGGCTGGTTCCGGCAGGAACAGAATAATAATTAAGGTTAAGATACCTAATCCGTGAATTAAAAAAGCATATTCCCAGGAAATTGTTGCGGCAAACCCGCCAAGCAATTGGAAAAGAATACCACCAACGTTGGCAACAACGTTACTCAAACCCATCATCTGGGCCCGGGCTTCACCATCAAAGAAGGCAATAATCAGTGCAGCACCCAGTGGGGTGACAATTCCAAGACCAATACCAAAGATGGCCCGGACGGCTAAGATAGCCGTAAAGCTGGAAGTTGTCATGAAATAAGGGGCCATACCACCACCAATAAAGAGAATCATACCAATTATTAACAAGGTTTTGTATTTAACAGCACCTCCGGCAAGACGGCCGGAAATGAGTGTCGCTGGCACGGACATCAGCACAGCCAAAGTCGAAACAAGTAACAGGGTTGTAAAGGGAACATCCGGGAACGCGGCGGCAATGTTGGCGATTGCCGGTGTGATGGTTCCCACGCCCATCTGGACAAAGAATACGGACAGAACAGCAATTTTCAAGAAATTACTATTTTTCATAATTTTCACCTCTTCTTCAAATTATCTCCCGGAAATTAAGCAGGGAGATTGTAGTTTTTACACAACCCTGGATTTTTAAAATGGGTTGTGTTTGATGCATCGGCATCAGAAACAATCGTACTGATTTTGAAAACTTGTTTAGTAAATAAATGCGATACCCTTGTTAAGCGTTTACTGTTCAGTACAAACAGTTGGAATGACATCATCAGTGAAATGAGTATTGTTTTGCTGTTGAACTCCTCCTTTTCAATTATAGTGAAACTCACCCGTCGATGCACTATTTACAATCACTGAATGATAAATAACATCATAATAGACTGTTAAAATTCAGTAATTAATAAACTTTTTAGCTAAATATTAGTTATATTTAAATATATTTTGATAATAGCACGTTGAACCCAGTTTGTCCAGCATAAATATAGATAAATAATAAATTACGAAAATAATAGCAATAATATTGATTGATAAACGTTTAAAACAAAAATAATTATATATTTACAGTGACTTTAGCCAGGAAAAGGATTTGGATTGGCTGTTTGACGTCGAAAAAATTAGCTACAATTAAATTTAATGTGGGGGAGTAAAGAAAAAAAGAGGATATAATTGAAGATAAAAAAACAGCGTCGTGTAAAAACGACGCTGCCATAATAGATCAGGGAAAAAATAAATGAATCGCGATTAGATGATAATGAAATTTTTTTCGATTCGCACGGTAAACATTTTTTCGATTTCATGTGATTCGTTAATCACATGGTCATTAAGCTTCGCATCAAGTCCCATATTATTCAGTAACAGTTGGATGCTGGAATTAATAAAATCCTGGGAAGAACAATCAATGAGTCCGGCATCATAGGCAAGATTTATACCTTGTGTAGCTCCGGCACTGGCATAGGAAATAAAGGCTATTTCAAAGTCACTGTAATGAAGATCACAGCTTTCGGTCAGTTTGCGATAAAAATCTGTGACCACACTCTGTTCTTTGTAGAGAACATTTTCGCCCAACAAATCATAATAAAACCGGCTGAAATTTTTATTGAAGCGCATATTATTATTCAATACCCGCCATTCGATGGCAGTCTGTAATAAAAGGGTTGTTTCAATCCCCAGTTTTTCCAGATTATCGGTGACCTTTGATTTGATGGCAGACATGATTTCGTTGTAGACTTCAATCCCCAGGCCGCCTTTTGAGCCGTAATAATAATTGATCAGACCAACATTCGCCCCGGATTCCTTGGCAATCTTCAGGCAAGTCGTGCTGGTATAGCCATTTTCATAGAATAAAGCTTTGGAAGCCTCATAAATCTTTTCCTTTGTTTCTTTACCAACCTTGTATTTTCCCATATCATACTCTCTATTTCTATATTTTGATTAAGTGTAAAATTATGATTGCGTTTTTAAGCATATCATATTTCTTTGTGAAAAACAAGACAAAGGAAGTGAAAAAAACTTTCGTGAATTAATTTAGTAGGGTATGAGAAATTGAGTAAAACTTTAGTTTTGGGCGAGCCATTGATGATTATAAGCAATCGCTTTTCGCACCTGCTCTTCGGCCGGTCCGCCAACAATATTTCGTTGGTTAACACAGACATTCAAATCAATGGCGGCAAAGATGGATTCATCAAACACCGGCGAGACACTTTTGTATTCGTCAATGGTCAGTTCATCCAGGCTTTTTTGCTGTTCCAAAGCAAAAAATACCAGCTTGCCAATAATTTCATGGGCATCACGAAAGGCAACGCCATGTTTAACCAGCCAATCAGCGGCATCAGTGGCATTGGAAAACCCTCCGGCAGCGGCCTTTTTCATCGTGTCTTTGTTGACGGTCAGGGTTTTGATCATTTTGGCAAAGGTGATCAAGCAGATTTTAATGGTATCATAGGTGTCAAATACCGGTTCCTTATCTTCCTGCATATCCTTATTATAAGCCAGTGGAATCCCCTTCATGGTGGTGAGCAGACCCATCAGGTTGCCATAAACCCGGCCGGTTTTGCCCCGAACAAGTTCGGCAATATCCGGGTTTTTTTTCTGCGGCATAATGCTGCTGCCGGTACTAAAGGCGTCATCGAGGGTGATAAAATTAAACTCACTGCTGCACCAGAGGATAATCTCTTCGGAAAAACGGCTGAGGTGCATCATTAACACAGACGCAGCTTCCAGGAAATCAAGACAGAAATCCCGGTCGGAAACCCCATCCAGACTATTCAGCGAAACAAAGGCAAAGTCGAGCTCGGCCGCCACCGCTTCCCGATCAAGCGGATAGGTAGTGGTGGCTAATGCCCCAGAACCGAGCGGTAAGGTGTCGGCCATGGCTTTTACCTGGGTCATTCGGATCATGTCCCGTTTAAACATTTCGACATAAGCCATCAGGTGATGACTGAAGGTGATCGGTTGGGCTCGCTGCAGGTGGGTATAGCCAGGCATGATGGTATTAGTATGATCTTCGGCCAGATCCAGCAGAGTGAGGATCAGATTCTGGATCAGTGACTTGCTGTCATCGGCAATCTCTTTGACATAGAGTCGCATGTCGGTGGCCACCTGATCGTTGCGGCTGCGGCCGGTATGGAGTTTTTTACCGACATCACCAATCCGTTCGGTCAGAATGGCTTCGACATTCATATGAATATCTTCCATTGATACGGAAAATTCGATGTTCCCGGCTTCAATGTCAAGAAGAATCGCTTCCAGGGTTTCGATAATCTGGTCAGCTTCTTTGGAATCGATAATATTCTGTTTCCCAAGCATTCGGGCATGGGCAATACTTCCAGTGATGTCCTGTTTGTACAGGCGTTGATCAAAGGATATGGACGAGTTAAAATCATCAGTTAAAAGGTCGGTTTTTTTAGAAAACCGACCTCCCCACATTTTTTTCATTATTCTATTCCCCTTTTTCTTCTCGGCTGAGTCGCATTAAAGCACGAACTTTAAGTGGTAAGCCAAATAAATGAATAAATCCTTCGGCATCTTTATGATCGTATAAATCGCCGGTGGTAAAGCTGGCAATTTCAGCATTGTAAAGTGAGTAAGGTGAGGCAACACCGATGAGAATAATATTGCCCTTATATAATTTCAAACGAACATTTCCAGTAACGGTTTTTTGGGTTTCATCCACAAAAGCAGTCAGCGCTTCACGAAGGGGCGTATACCATTCGCCATTATAGGCTAGTTCAGCAAACTTAACGGCAGCCTGTTGTTTAAAGCCAAAGGTTTGACGATCGAGACACATGTGTTCCAATTCTTCGTGGGCATTATAAAGGATTGAACCGCCGGGGGTTTCATAAATCCCGCGGGATTTCATCCCGACCACCCGGTTTTCAATGAGATCTACGACGCCAATGCTATGACGACCGCCGATGATATTAAGTTGTTCAAGCAGTTCGCGGCCAGTCATTTCAACCCCGTTTAATCGGACCGGAATACCTTCTTCAAAGTCAAGACTGACAATTTCTGCTTCATCAGGCGCTTCTTCCAATGGTGTTGTCATTTGCAGTAATTTTTTATATTGTGGTTCTAAAGATGGATCTTCCAACTCCAGACCTTCATGACTCATATGTAAGATGTTTTTATCGCGGCTGTAGCTGTTGCTGATCGACATCGGCACCTTGATATCATGCATGACACAATAGTCCATGGCATCTTCACGGGATTTAATATCCCAAATTCGCCAGGGGGCAATGATTTTTAATTGCGGTGCCAAAGCACCAATGGTCAATTCAAAACGGACCTGGTCATTGCCTTTGCCAGTGGCGCCGTGACAGATGGCTTCAGCGCCTTCCAGTTCTGCATATTTTACCAGTACCTTGGCAATCAAGGGACGAGCCAGGGAAGTACCCAACAAATACTTTTTCTCATAAATAGCGTCTGCTTTAAGGGCTGGCCAGACAAAGTCTTCGACAAACTCATCGGTAACGTCTTCGATATATAACTTGCTGGCCCCAGAAGCAAGGGCTCGTTCTTCAAGGCCGTCCAGTTCGGTGCCCTGACCCACATCCACACAGACAGCAATAACATCGTAGTCGTAGGTATTTTTAAGCCATGGTATAATGGTTGTGGTATCCAATCCACCAGAATAGGCAAGAATTACTTTTTTCTTCAATTTTATATCCTCCTGATAATAATCTCTTTTGTATAATAAACTTAATTACATGAATGATTATACAATCATTTTAGATGAAATGCAAGTATAAAAAGAAAATATTTGCGATTAATTAATAATTATACATAAAAACGCTTGATTATGCATGATGGGTCGAGTATAATACAGAAATAAGATATTATTAAATTTCATAAACTAACAGACAGACCTCATTTATTTTGGTAAAATAAATGTTTAGAGAACTTGTACTGACGGATTATTAATGGAATAAAAAGAATATTAAGATTGTAGATAAACCCCGGACCGATTCTTATGCGAATCGATTGTGCGACTCGATTTGCCTAAACTCTTACTATTCTTAAACAAAGGCATTTAAGAAAGGAAAGGAAAATTAAAATGATTAAAGCATCTGTTATCGGAGGAACTGGTTATGCCGGACAGGAACTGATCCGAATTTTAATGCGGCATCCAGAAGTGGAAGTAGTGACAATCGGAACCAGAAGCTTTTCCGGGCAAAAATTCAGTGATGTCTACGGAAATTTTGAAGCAGTTACCGATCTTGTTTGCGAAGCAACAGACATCAAGGTACTGGCAGAAAAGTCGGATGTGGTTTTTCTGGCCTTACCGCACGGCATTGCATCCAAAACCGTTACGGCGGATGTACTTGAGAAAACAAAGGTAATTGACCTTGGGGCGGATTTCCGCCTTAAAGATATTGATGTCTATGAAGACTGGTACAAAACCGAACATTTTAACCATCCATTACTCAATGAGGCGGTTTATGGATTATGTGAATTGCATCGGGAAGAGATCAAAAAAGCCCAGCTCATTTCGAATCCCGGCTGTTATACAACCTGCAGCATTTTAAGCCTGGCACCGCTTTTAAAAAACAATCTCATTGATACCAGCAGTATTATCGTCGATGCCAAATCCGGGGTAACCGGAGCCGGCCGGGGAACGATAACCGAGCTGATGTATTCTGAGTGCAATGAAACCATCAAGGCCTACAAAATCGGATCACATCGGCATACCCCGGAAATTGAGCAGGAATTGCGGCTGTTAAACGGGCAGGACTTCAATATTCTGTTCACCCCCCATCTGGTTCCGATGAACCGGGGAATTCTGGCCTTATCCTATGCCAAGCTAACCGCAGACCTGAGCCTGGAAGAGGTAAAGGCGATTTACCGAGAATTCTATCAAGATGAATATTTTGTCAGGATCCTGGAAAACCGGATGCCGGAAACCCGTTGGGTAAAAGGTACCAATTATTGTGACATCGGGCTGACCATCGATCCCCGGACCAACCACGTTATTGTGGTGGGGGCCATTGACAACCTGATTAAAGGCGCCGCCGGACAGGCTGTTCAGAATATGAATATCTGTTTTGGTCTGGCAGAAAAAACCGGCATCGACTTTATTGCCGATTTCCCAATCTAAATAGTAAGTGACAGATTATTAAAGAGCTGTGTGATTTGGATAAACACAGAACTAGTACCGACAATTGTTACATCATGTTGTCTGCATCGGAGCGAACAGGTTGATAAACCTGCGTGGAGGCAACGAGCCAATCACAAGCTGGCTTGTAGTTGGCGACTGCCCGCGACTAATAAGAAATTTTATTTCTTATTAGTGTCCGATTCCGCAGCAGACAACAGATTAACATTTGGTCGGTACGGTAGTTTGGTGATAACCTGACGGATCAGAAAAGATCCATTTAAATATGAGGAGTTAAGACATGAAAGTAATAAAGACAGGCGGAGTAACAACCCCCACAGGTTTTAAAACCGGGGGGATCAATTGCGGCATCAAAAAGAGCGGAAAAAATGATCTGGCGATGATTGTTTCAGAAGTACCAGGTGCAACCAGTATTATGACAACAACGAATGTTGTCAAGGCGGCCCCGATTCTCTGGTGTAATAAAGTCATAGCCAATCCCTACAAGCAGGCGGTGGTGGTCAACAGTGGTAACGCCAATGCCTGTACCGGACAAAAAGGGGAGGAAGCGGTGGCCGCCACAGCCAACAAGGCGGCCACGGTTTTGGGTTTGCAGCCCGAGGATGTGCTGATCGCCTCAACCGGGGTGATCGGGGTGATCTTACCGGTGGAAAAAATCCTATCTGGCATTGAGGTTCTGGCCCCAAAGTTGGGAAACACTGAGGAAGATGGGGATTTTGCTGCCAATACGATTCTCACCACCGATACGATTCAAAAAACCATCGCTGTCGAAGTGGAAATAAGCGGGAAGTCAGTGAAGATCGGCGGCATGGCCAAGGGCTCGGGGATGATTCATCCCAATATGGCCACGATGCTGTCTTTTGTGACAACCGACGCAAAGATAGAACCGGTCCTGCTTGATAAACTCCTGAAAGAAACCACGGTGGATACCTACAACATGATCTCTGTGGATGGGGATACCAGTACCAATGATATGGTCACAGTGATTGCCAACGGGATGGCAGGCAATCAGCCCTTGCAGGAAAGTACCCCGGATTATGAGCTCTTTAAAGAAGCCTTTATCTACGTTCATAAAACCCTGGCCAAAAAAATCATTCGCGATGGCGAAGGCGCTTCCAAGTTTGTCGAAGTGGAAGTTCATGGTACCAAAACAAAGGATGATGCCCGTAAGCTGGCAAAATCGGTGATTACTTCCAGTCTGGTCAAAACAGCGTTGTTTGGCGAAGATGCCAACTGGGGACGAGTACTCTGTGCCTTGGGTTATTCCGGTGCCGACTTTGATCCATTAAAGGTCTCATTGGTTTTTTCCAGTCAGGCCGGGATGATCACCCTTTTAAATGACGGTGCCCCGATCGCTTTTGATGAAGATGAAGCTAAAAAAGTTTTATCCGAAACTGATATTTATATTGCGGTTGAAATGGAAGAAGGCGACGAAAAAGCCGTAGCCTGGGGTTGTGATCTGTCCTACGACTATGTTAAGATCAATGGCGATTATCGAAGTTAAAAAAGAAAAGAGTAATAAATGGAAAAATATATTGAAAAGGCCAAGATTCTGATTGAAGCCTTGCCCTATATCCAACAGTTTAAAAAGAAAACCATGGTCATCAAGTATGGTGGCAGTTTTATGTATGATGAGGCCAGAAAGCAGTCGGTCATGGATGATATTTCGTTGATGCGGCTGGTTGGTATCCGTCTGATCATTGTTCATGGTGGCGGCAAAGATATTTCCGGGATGCTAAGCGATCTGGAAATCCAAACCGAATTTGTGGAAGGTTTGCGGATCACCAACGAGAAGGTGGTAGAAATTGCCGAAATGGTCTTATCCGGAAAAATCAACAAGGAAATTGTGCAGCTGCTCCAGAACCGTGAAATGAACGCTGTCGGGCTTTCCGGCAAGGACGGCGGGATGATTAAGGTAAAGAAGAAGTTCATCAATAATCTCGACATCGGTTTTGTCGGGGACATTATCCGGGTCGATAACCGACTCCTGAACACCTTGTTAAAAGACGACTATCTGCCAGTTATCGCGCCGATTGGCACTGATAAAACCGGCCAGAGCTATAATATCAATGCCGACCATGTGGCCTATGCCATTGCCAAAGCAATGAAGGCGGAAAAACTCATCTATCTCACCGATACTGATGGGGTCTATATGGACCCGGATAACCCGGATTCCATTATTCGGCGGCTCTTTGCCGAAAATGTACCCAAGCTGATTGAAGAAGGAATTATCTCCGGCGGGATGATTCCTAAGGTCGAAAACAGTGTCGACGCCCTGAACCAGGGGGTCAATTCGGTACATATTTTAGATGGTAAGGTGGAACACTCGATGTTACTGGAGCTGTTCACTGCTGCCGGGGTCGGGACGATGATTCGTCGTTCCATTATTTAGGAGGACATTATGGATTTAATAACACGAGGAAACAATGTGATCATGGAAACCTATAAGCGTTTTCCATTGGTCTTTGATAAGGGTCAGGGCTGTGTGCTGACTGATCGTGACGGTAAAGAATACCTGGATTTTGTGGCCGGGATCGCCGTCGACGCTCTGGGTCATTCCCATCCGGGTCTGCTGGCGGCAATGCAGGCACAGATGGAAAAACTGGTCCATATTTCCAACCTTTACTGGTCGGAACCAGGAATTGAACTGGCCGAAATGCTAACCAAAGCCAGCGGACTGGACAAGGTTTTCTTTTGCAACAGCGGGGCGGAAGCCTGCGAGGCGGCCTTAAAACTGTGCCGGGTTTACGGCAAACTCAAAAAAAATAAAGAGGCTGTGGAGATCATTGCCATGGAACAGTCATTCCACGGGCGAACCTATGCCGCGATTACCGCTACCGGTCAACCAAAATACCAGGAAAACCTGGAACCGCTGATGCCGGAGATCTATCATGTGCCTTACAATGATATCGATGCCCTGAAGGCTCAAATCAGTCCCAAAACCTGCGGGATTATTTTAGAACCAATTCAGGGCGAAGGGGGAATATACCCCGCCGATCTGAACTATTTAAAAGAAGTCCGAAAAATCTGTGACGAACAAAACATTGTGTTGATTTTTGACGAGGTCCAAACAGGAATCGGCCGTTCGGGAGCCCTGTTTGCCTATCAGCAATACGGAGTCGTGCCGGATGTGGTGACGATGGCCAAAGGTTTAGGCGGCGGGGTCCCCATCGGTGGCATTATTGCCAAAGATCATGTGGCCGAAGTTTTTACCCCGGGAACCCATGCGTCCACCTTTGGTGGCAATCCATTTGTAACAGCTACCGCCAAATATGTCATTGAAACCCTGACTGCACCGGGATTTTTCGAAGCAGTGGTTGAAAAAGGCGATTATTTAAAATCTAAACTGGAAGCCTTAAAAAAAGACCATCCGGCCATTAAAGAGGTTCGCGGAATGGGACTGATTGTGGGGGTTCAGATTGATGCCGACCTGGGTGCCATCGTTGCCAAAGCCATGGAAAAAGGCTTACTGCTGATCACCGCCGGCAGCAATGCGATCCGTTTTGTTCCACCCCTGGTGGTTACCAAAGCCGAAATTGATCAGGCTGTTCAGATTTTTTCTGAATGCCTATAAAAATAAAACGGGGCGATTTGCCCCGTTTTATTTTTAATGTTTTTTCAATAAGATGGTAGCTTGTGTGCCCTTGTTTAATTCGCTGGTAATGACGAGTTTGCCGCGATGAATGCTGATGATGCTGTCAATAATCGATAAACCCAGGCCGGAACCGCCGGTTGATCGGGAACGATCGCTGCTGATGCGGTAAAAGCGTTCTTTGATTTTTTCAAGTTCGGAGGGAGGAATCCCACAGCCGCTATCAGTGACCGTGATTTCATTCATGGTTTTATTGTGAACCCGACAACTCAGGGTGATGGTTCCACCAACCGGGGTGTATTTGCGACTATTGTCCAGAAGACCCCGAAGGGCCTGGATCAGCAGGCCTTCATTACCCCGGACAAAGGCATGGTCACAGGATTCCATGATATACTCATGATCAGGATCGATCATTTGACATTGATAAAAAATTTTTTCCAATAGCACCGAAACATCCAGAATAATAAAATCTTGATCAAAATAATTGTTTTCAATGCGCGTAATCAACAGTAAATCTTCGACCATCTTATTCATGCCCTGAATTTCATCCCGAATCGCCTCAATCGATTCATCCCGGAGCTGTGGGTCGTTTTTGCCCCAATCAGATAAAATGTCGATATAGCCCTGAATGACCGTCAGGGGAATCCGCAGCTCGTGGGAGGCATCAGAAACAAAGCGTTTCTGGTTATTAAAAGCCGACTCCAGTTTCTTAATCATCTGGTTCAGGGACATGATCAGTTGATCCAACTCATCCTTATTGCCAGTTTCTTCGATCCGGACATTGAGGTTGTTTTCAGTGATGTTCTTGGCTGTTTCCGAAATTTCAATCAGCGGTTTCAAGGTTTGTTTGGTACCGTAAATACCGATTAGAATAATTGCAACCATTCCCAGAATACTAATGGCGATCATCAGGACAAACAAGGTGGTCATAAAGACATAACTGTCATTGAGGTTTTTGATAATCTGCAGATAGATGATATCGCCGTCCTCTAGTACATAGTAAGACCCCAGATAATAGTATTCGATCTGGTTGTAGCGCAGCGAGTTTACTGAGATCGTCTGATCATTATCATCATTAAAGCTGAACTCGAATAAATGAAAATTATATTTTTCGAGATTTTCGGCAACCAGCAGATCGGTTAGAATTTCCGAAGATTGATAAATATTGCCCTGATTATCTTTGAGTTGATAGGCAATCAAGGAATTATCCTTAACATAGGGGTATAATTTATCGGAGATGAATTCCAGTCGCGCATCAGCCGGTAACCCGAGCAGGGTGGGCATGTTTTCATCCAGGGTGTTGATGACATAATTATTAAACCGGATCATCGTCGATTTGCTTTCGTTTAAAATCAGTTGCTGCGAAAAAAAGAATACCATTAAAAACGACAGCGTCAGAACTGCGGTGAGGGCCAGAATAAAAAAGAAAACGATGCGGTGATATATTTTCAGCGGCTTTTTCCGACCGGGAATATTCAGCTTATCGAACCACATAGCCCCGCCCTCGAACGGTCTGGATCAGTTTTTCATCAAAATCACGGTCGATTTTGTCCCGCAGATATTTAATGTATACATCCACTATATTATCCCCACCATCATAATCAAAGCCCCAGACCTTGTCCAGGATCTGTTCCCGGGACTGCACCAGATCATGGTTGAGGACCAGATAATAAAACAGATCAAATTCGGTTCGGGATAAGGTAATTTCCTGAGATTGGCGTTTGACGCTGAAGGAGTCCAGATCGATCTCGATATCCTTAAAAACCAGATGGGTGTTCAGTGCTGTTTCTGGCGTGTTTTTCCTTATATTGGCTTTGATCCGGGCCAGCAGTTCTTCAAAGTTAAAGGGCTTAGTCACATAATCATCGGCGCCCAATTCAAAACCAGTTACCACATCACAGGTATCATCCTTGGCGGTTAACAGGATAATCGGCAGGTGATGATTCTGCGCTTTGATATATTTGAGAACATCATAACCGGAGACCTCCGGCAGCATAATATCAAGTAAAATCAAATCAAAGGCAGGGTTTTGATGATAGGCTTCAATCCCTTCCCGACCGGTAAAAGCTTTAACCGTGTCAAATCCCGCATGCTTAAGCTGGAGCTCAATGATCCGGGATATTTTCTTATCATCTTCAATAATGAGTATTTCTTTCATGAGGAACCTCCAAATTAATAAAATAATATCATATTTTCCTTGTTTTATATAGCTTTAAGATTTCGGATCTATAATTAGATGTTAGTTTATAATCAAAATTCAAAAGATGGAAGGAGTCGCTTTATGCGTATACTATTTGTAGAAGACGAAAAGAAAATAACCGATGCACTCCAGGAATTATGTAAAATACAAAACATCGATTGTGACATTGCCAACGATGGGGAGGAAGGTCTGTTATTTGCACTAAACCCTATTTATGATGTCATTGTTTTAGATATTATGCTGCCGATCAAAAGCGGTATAGAAATTCTGCAGCAGATCCGCGACCAGGGGATTAACACCCCAGTACTGATGCTGACAGCAAAGGGCACCATTGACGATAAGGTTAAAGGACTGGATCTGGGAGCCGATGACTATTTGATCAAGCCATTTTCAGCTAAAGAACTATTTGCCCGGATTCGGGCCCTGGGCCGCCGCCCGGATCACGGTATTAAGGGCGAGACAATTGTCTTCGAAGACGTGAGCTTTAATACAAAAAAGAATATTCTGCAAACCGAAAGCAAGGAATTCAAGCTGTCTGTCAAGGAAGCAAAGATTCTGGAAATGCTGTTAAAACGGCCTAATCAGGTTTTCACCCGCGAACAGATTCTGGACCGGGTGTGGGGCTTTGATAAAGAAGTCAATGAAAACAATATTGAAATATATGTTCATAACCTGCGTAAAAAAATTGTCGATACCCAGGTCAAAATTGATACCATCCGAGGGGTAGGATATACACTTGGGAAAAAATAAGTTGGAGAGTTAAGGCCCATGTTTAAAGAAATCAAGCGAAAAATAACCATGTTCAATACCCTGATCCTGGTTATTTTCATGTTTATGTTTATCTTTCTCCTGGGTTTTTTAGTGAACTGGAGTCTCACTCTTTCCGGAGAAATGTATTTGACGACGGTGGCCAAGGAGATCATTTCAAACAATGGACAAACAACCTCTCAACCCATCAATTCCGGGGACTCGGTTCATGATAAATTTGGTTATCAATTTATTATGTGGGACAGTAGCCGCGTTGTAAAATCGATGAAGGTAGAAGACCGCAATTTGATTATGCTGGGTTACGAGCTGGCCATTAAGAAAAATGAAACCCCACAGTTTAATCTGCTGGTCTCGGAAAATGTCGAGTATCGGGTATATACGTTGCCATATTCCAATAATTCCAACGACTATGTGCTCCAGGTCTTTCAGCAAATATCGACTGAACGGTCCATTATTGCCTATGTTATTTCATTTTTGTTTTTAATTGGTTTAGGTTCGATTGCGGTGCTGATTCCGATCTCATATTTTCTGGCCGGTAAATCGCTGCAACCCATTAAAGATACTTTTGAAGATCAGAAGAAATTTATTGCCAATGCATCCCATGAACTGCGAACTCCGCTGACGGTTATCCAAACCAATGTAGAGGTACTGAAGCTCAAAGAAGATGAACAGATCAAGGATAATATGAAGTGGCTGAACAACATTGCCAGCGAAGGGGAAACCATGGCGAAACTCATCTCTGAGTTATTATTGCTGGCCCAGGCCGAAAATCAGCGGCTGGCCATTGACAAGGAGCTTTTTGATTTATCCTCGATGTGTCAGCAAATGGTTGAGCTGATGACCGAATTGGCCAATGAAAAAGAAATTGAGTTAAGCGAGAACATTTTACCCGGGATCCAATACCGGGGCGATGAAGAACGGCTCAAACAGGCGGTCCGAATCTTAGTGGATAATGCCATTAAATATACACCGATGGGTGGGAAGGTGCAATTATGCCTGGTGCAGGGAAAACGACACCTGGTTATCGAGGTTAAAGATACCGGAATCGGGCTCACCGAAGAAGAAAAGGCAAAAGTATTCAGCCGCTTTTATCGGGTCGATGATGCCAGAAATCGGGAAACCGGTGGCGTCGGACTGGGCTTGAATATTGCCGACTACATCGTCAAAAAACACAATGGCAAAATCAAAATTGACTCGATTCCCAACAAGGGGAGTACTTTTTCGATTGTTTTGCCCAGAAGTAATCAAAAACCAGATTCAAAGAAGAATAATATTAAAGGGGATACCCTTCAATAATGATTAATAAATATAACCAGTAACAAAAGTTCAATTTCTTTGTTGGTGTTGAGATGGTCCCGGATTTCCGGGATTATCTTAAAAAAAGAAAGAAGTTGGGCTTTTTTTCGATTATAATAGAATCAGAAATAAATTAAAACGAAAAGGAATAAACATGAATATTGTACTTTATCAACCAGAAATACCTCAAAATACCGGAAACATTGCCAGAACCTGTGCATTGACAGAGACGAATCTACATTTGATTAAACCACTGGGTTTTTCATTGGACGAAAAACACTTGAAGCGGGCGGGCCTGGATTATTGGGAGCTGGTTAATGTGAGTGTCTACGACTCATTTGATCAGTTTTTGGAAAAGAATCCTGAAGCTAAACTCTATATTTTAACAACTAAAGCAACCAAATTTTATCATCAAATCGATTATGATCAGGACGCATTTCTGATGTTTGGAAAGGAAACCGCCGGAATCCCCCCGGAAATTCACGAAAACCATCCCGATAACCGGTTTCGCATCCCGATGAGAAATCATGAAAAGGCCCGTTCCCTGAACCTTTCAAATGCTGTTAACATTGTCTTATACGAAGCGTTGCGACAACACGAATTTCAGGGACTGATTTAGTATGAAAATTCATGAAAATTTCATGAAAATAGCTGAAAATTACATTACTTTACTATAACAGTGTGTTATAATTAGTTCAATTGAAATTAGGATGGTACACAATGGATCAAGCAGGAAGTAAAAAAAAGTTTTGGAAATCAAAATTTTGGAAAAAATACTCGAGCTATTTGTTCTTTGTTTTTCTAATCAGCGCAACAGCGATTGTGATCTTAACCCAAGTAGATCCGGAAACCTTTTTAAGAACAATTAAACAGGCCAATGGTTATTTTCTCCTCCTTGGGATTGGCTGTGTATTTGGCTACTGGGTATTGGAAGCCTACATGCTGTTAAAGCTGATGCGGCGGGATAATCCCAGTGAGACCTTTCATTTTGCCTGGACTGTGACCATGGTTGGTCAGTATTATAATTTAATCACACCCAGTGCTACCGGGGGGCAACCCCTTCAGCTCTATGAAATGTCCAAAAGAAATTATAGCTTTGGTTCGGGTACGGCAGTATTGGTTCAAAAATATGCATTGTATCAAGTGACGGTTACATTTCTGGCCATCGTCGCCACAATTTTCAGCATCACCTCGCTGCACCAGAGTCTGGATGCGGCAAAATGGCTGATTGGGATTGGTTTAATTGTTAACATTGCCGGGGTTGTACTGATCTTTATTCTGGCCTTTAACGCCAATGCGGCAAAAGGAATTATGATGGCCTGTGTGGGGCTTTTATTAAAGCTTCACATTTTAAAAAATGCGGAGAAGTATGTTGAAAAGGTCAATCACTTTATCAAAGAATACCAGATTGCCATCGATGCGTTAAAAGATCATAAAATGCAGACCTTAAAAATGTTTGCCATTTCCATATTACAGATATTGATATTTTACTCAGTTAATTACTGCGTTTATCGTTCATTAGGCTTGAACGAGATCAATGCCCTCACCATTATTTCGCTCCAGGCTATTCTTTATGTAGCGGTGGCCTTTGTACCCACGCCGGGAGCAGCCGGGGGGGCTGAAGCAGGATTTTTGCTTTTGTTTGGTCCGATTTACGGACCCGGCAATACAGCGGTGGCAATGATACTCTGGCGTTTAATCACCTTTTATTTTGTCATTCTCTTTGGCGGAATATATCTTTCGATTCACTCTGTCAGAGTTGGAAAAGATAAAGCAAAACAAATTGAAGAAGAATGTGATGATCAAATTGATAACTTATAAGAAAAGATTAAAAGTAAGGAGATTGCAGTGAAGAAAATTGGAATTCAGCAGATTATCGATCATGTTGCAGAAATGTGTATTGAAGCCAATACATTTTTATCAGCAGACATGATAGAAGGACTGCATCGGGCAAAGGGGTCAGAAGAATCGGAAAATGGCAAAGAGATTCTGGAAACCATGCTCTGTAATTTTGAAATCGCTAAAAATAAAAATATCCCCATTTGTCAGGATACTGGCATGGTTGTGATGTTTGTGTCTTTCGGACAGGATCTGATCATCGCCGGGGGGAGTCTTGAAGAGGCTTTACAGGCGGGGGTTGCCAAAGGATATGAGGAAGGCTATCTACGGAAATCCGTTGTTGCCGACCCTTTTATCCGAACGAATACCGGGAATAATACCCCGGCGGTGATTCATTATCAGGTTGTGCCCGGTGACGGATTAAAAATAAAGATCTTACCCAAGGGCTTTGGCAGCGAAAACACCAGTGCTCTAAAAATGCTGAAACCCTCTGATGGCATGGCCGGCGTTAAAGAGTTTGTGCTTCAAACGGTGGAGACCGGCAGTCCCAACGCCTGTGCGCCGATTGTGGTCGGAGTCGGAGTCGGTGGCACGATGGAAAAAGCGGCCATCATGGCAAAGGAAGCCCTAAGCCGGCCATTAGGGAAACACAATCCGCTGGACCATATCGAAGCTCTGGAAGATTACCTTTTAGAAGCCAGCAATGCCCTGGGCATCGGTCCGATGGGACTTGGCGGAATCAACACGGTGTTGGGCGTTAATGTGGAAGTCTTTCCGACCCATATAGCTGGGTTGCCGGTGGCGGTTAATATATCCTGTTACGTTAATCGACATGTGGAAAGGGAATTATAAAATGGCTGTTGTTAATATCAAAACACCTTTGAGTAAAAAGGAACGCAAAAAATTAAAAGCCGGAGACCATGTGCGGATTTCCGGGATTATTTATACAGCCCGGGATGCGGCGCATAAGCGAATGATGGAAACGCTGGAAAAGGGACATGCTTTACCGATGGATTTTACCGATGAAATTATTTATTATGTGGGTCCCTGTCCGGCGAAACCCGGGCAAATTATTGGCTCAGCCGGACCAACTACCAGCGGTCGGATGGATGTTTATACTCCCGAGCTTCTGGATCGCGGGCTGGCCGGTATGATTGGCAAGGGCAATCGCAGTGAACGGGTTATCAATAGCATGATGAGCAATGATGCGGTTTATTTTGCCTGTGTCGGTGGCGCTGGGGCGTTATTGCAGGACTGCATCAAGTCAGTTGAAATAATCGCCTATGAAGATCTGGGTACCGAAGCGATCCGAAAAATTGAAGTCGAAGATTTTCCGGCGATTGTCGTCATTGACACCCTGGGGAACAATTTATACGAAACTGAAAGAAAAAAATTTACAAATAAACTATGGATTTAGTGGGAGGAAACATGAAAAAAGCACAAATGGTTATTGAAACGTCGTTGCGGGAGGGTGGTACCGACCCGATCTTCAGAATTGCTGGTGAAGCCGCAAGCCGTACCAAAGAATTAGGCCCAGAAGCCGTCATTAACTCAACCATCGGAGCCCTGATGGATGACAATGGCGAATTGGTGACATTCAGATCAGTCTATGATACATTAAAAGGTTTGCCAAATAATCTGATTGCTGATTACTCAGGACTGGCTGGTCAGCCGGATTTTTTAGAAAAAATTACGGAAGCTTGTTTTAAAGACTGTAAACCGGAAGGTCATATCCGGGCTGTTGCAACTCCCGGCGGAACTGGTGCGGTGCGCCATTCGTTTTGCAACTATACCCAGCTGGGCGACACGATTTTACTGACCGACTGGTATTGGGCAGCCTATGCCACTATTGCCGATGAAAATCACCGAAAGGTAACCACCTTCCCACTTTATAATGAAGCCGGCGGATTTAATTTAGAAGGCTGGAAAAAAAGCATCCTGGAGTTACTGGAAAAACAACAGCGCGTTTTAACCGTTCTCAATACACCGGCTCATAACCCCACCGGCTATACCATTTCGCTAGCAGAATGGGAAGCAATCAAGACCTTTGTAACCGAAACAGCCAAGGTCCAGCCTGAGTCTAAAATTATTCTACTGGTAGATTTGGCCTACATCGATTTTGCCGGAGAAGGGGATGAAGCCCGTCAGTTTATGAAAATGCTGACCGGGATGCCCAATAATGTATTGACACTCTATGCATTCAGCTGTTCAAAAGGTTATACCATGTACGGATTGAGAAACGGTGCTATTCTTTGTGTGGCACCCACTGAAGAAATCGCCAGTGAGTTTGCCAATGCCTGTACCTATTCCAACCGCGGCAACTGGTCAAACGGTACCCGGGGAGCCATGGAAACCATCACTAAAATTTTCAGTAACGATGAATTGTATAACCAGGCCATGGCCGAACAGAGCTTCTATAAAAGCATCCTAAGACATCGGGCGGCCGCCTTTGTCGAAGAAGCAAATAAAATAGGCCTGAAAATGGTTACCTATTGCGATGGTTTTTTTATCAGCATCCCCTGTGATAAACCAAAAGAAGTCAGCAGCCATTTAATGGAAAAAAACACTTTTGTGGTTGCCCTGGGAAAAGGTCTTCGTTTCGCGCCCTGTGCTGTGTCAGAAGAAAAATGCCGCCGTTCACCCCAGTTAATTCTGGATGCTATCAAAGAGGTAGAAGGCTGTTAATATTTGGCGTTAATAAATAAGTGATTGCGAAAATCTGCAAGGTATTTTCGCAATCACCTATTGTTTATGAAATTTGAAAGGTAAAGAGATGAGAGTAAAAATAGTAGATGTTGCCAGAGAAGCAAACGTTTCCGTTGCAACAGTATCCCGAGTTGTCAATAATATTCCCTTAGTAAACGAAGAAACAAAGGAGCGGGTATTGGAAGCCATCAAAAAAACCGGTTACAAACCCAATGCCATTGCCAGAAGTCTGAAAATTCAAAAAACCAATACGATGGGGATTATGATTCCCGATATTACCAATCCCTATTATACCGAGATCGTCCGTGGGGCTGAAGATGTTTGCGGCATCTATCATTACAATATCATTTTGAGTAATACGGATTTTGATCCGGAAAAAGAAAAAAAATCGCTGAATGTTTTGGTCGAAAAACAATGTGATGGTATCATCTATGTCGGCAAAGATCTCAGTACTGAAATGCAGGCCGAACTGATCGATGCTCCCAGCGAAGTAGTTTTAGGCTGTATTCCCGATGACAGTGGATTTCTCAGCGGCGTTTTGATTAATAATGAAGCGGCAGCCTATGAATTGGCCATGGAGCTGATAAAATTGGGCCATAAAAAATTTATGCTGTTTTTTGATGAATTGGAAGAGGGATATATTTATCAGGAACGAAAAAAAGGTTTTATCAAAGCCTTTGAAGAAAATAACATTGAATTTGATGACAGCCGTATCCTGAGAGAAAAACTGAGCCTGTCCGGCGGCTACACGATGATGCAGGAAGCCATTAATACTGGGGTCGATTTCACCTGTGTTTTCTGTTTTAATGACCAGACCGCTCTGGGTGCAATTCGTTGCGCCGAAGAGATGGGCAAAAAAATCCCCGAAGACATCAGTATCTGCGGGTTTAATAATTTCTGGATTGCGGAATGGACCAGACCTCAGATTACCACGGTTGCTCAGCCGATGTATGATATCGGAGCGATTGCCATGCGAATGCTGATCAAACTTTGTGAAAAAGACGGCGACCGAACCGTGAAAAATGTTTATGTACCGCATGAGGTTCATATTCGGGGTTCGGTTACAGAGATAAAGAAATAGATTAGACTTTCATGAAATACATTGATTGGAAAGAAACCGACCCACAAATGAATCTGGCCTTTGAAGAGTATGTATTTAATCAAATGGATAAAGACGAAAGCTATTTTCTGTTGTGGCAGAATGATAATGCCGTTATTGTCGGAAAACACCAGAACACCATTGAGGAAATCAACCAGGAATACATCAGGGAAAATGATATCAAGGTGGTCCGCCGGCTTTCCGGAGGCGGGGCAGTTTACCATGATTTGGGAAACCTGAATTTCACCTTTATTGTCAATGATCACGGGCAGGAACAATTTGATTTTCAGACCTTTACCCGGCCCCTGGTGGATGCCCTTAAAACACTTGGCGTCAATGCAGAATTCAACAGTCGTAACGATATAGCCATCGATGGAAAAAAGTTTTCCGGAAATTCCCAATACGCAAAACGGGGACGGATTCTTCACCACGGTACGATCCTGTTCAATTCGAATCTGGCGACCATCCAAAGTGCCTTAAAAGTAAAGCCGGACAAGATCGAATCTAAGGGGATTAAATCGGTTAAAAGCCGGGTCACCAACATTGCCGACTATCTGATTGAAGGGTACACGCTTGATGATTTTAAAACGGCGCTGCTGAAAGCGATGTTTGAAAATGATAATTTGGAAACGATCACACTTTTAGGGGAAGAAATCCGGGCCATCGAACAATTAAAAGCAGAAAAATATGCAACCTGGGACTGGAATTATGGAAAATCGCCCCAATATAATCTGAGAAAAGAAAGAAAATGTGACTTTGGCCTGATCACGGTTCTGCTCCAGGTTGTCAAGGGTGAAATCAGAGAGATTCATTTTTATGGCGATTATTTTGGCAATGGTGACATTCAAGAACTGGAAGCCCTGTTTATTGGGGTTAAGCCAAGTGAAGAAGCCTTGTCGGAAGTTTTGAAAGATACCAAACTGGCCGATTATATTAATGGACTGGATTCAAAAACATTAATTGATTTAATTTTATATTAAACGTAGCAAACAGGCATTAGAATAGCTGGTCAGCGTGATTGATTTGGATCATACTGCGTTGACCAGTTTTTTCTGTTGAGCCTGAAGAAAGGAAGTTCATTGGAATCAAATATTACACGGCTTAATTATAATGGCAAAGAAATTATTTTAATTGGCACGGCTCATGTTTCCAAAAACAGTGTCGATGAAGTCCGGGAAACGATAAAAACGGAGCAGCCCGATTCCATCTGTATCGAACTGGATCAACAGCGTTATGAAGCAATCAATCAGAAAGACAAATGGTCCAATACTGACCTGGTACAGATCATCAAAAGCAAACGAGCCGGTTTTATGTTTGTAAATATTCTACTGTCCAACTATCAACGAAAGCTGGCCGAGCAGTTCGGCATCGAATCCGGTCAGGAAATGATGGAAGGGATCGCCTGTGCCAAAGAGTACGGCGCGGAACTGGTATTGGCTGATCGCAGCATTCAGATTACTTTCAACCGGATCTGGCGGGGATGCAGTTTATGGGAAAAGGTTAAGGTACTTTTTTCAATTATCCTCAGTGTGGTGGATGACGAAGAAATTACCGAAGAAGATCTGGAAAATCTCAAATCTGATGATATGCTCACCGCTGCTCTTTCAGAAATGGGCTCAGCTTTTAAAGGTGTCAAAAAATATCTGGTCGATGAACGGGATCAATACCTGGCCTATAAAATTAAGAACGCCCCGGGAAATAAGGTTGTGGCTGTCCTTGGCGCCGCCCATGTGCCCGGGATCAAGCAAGAAATATATAAAGAACAGAATATCGCAGAGTTGGAGGTCGTACCCCCTAAATCCAATGTTGGCAAGGTAATTGGCTGGATGATCCCGATCATTCTGCTGGCGTTGATTGTGGTGACATTTATTGCCAACCCCAGTTCCGGCTGGGAGCAGGCGAAAACCTGGATCCTCTGGACCGGCCTGCTGGCAGCGTTGGGAACCCTGTTGGCTGGAGGCCATATCCTCTCGATACTGACGGCTTTTGTGGCAGCACCGATTACCACCCTCCATCCTTTGCTGGCCGCGGGATGGTTTGCCGGCATGACCGAAGCGCATTTCCGGAAACCAAAGGTGGAAGATTTTGAATCCCTGCCCAAAGATCTTGGCAGCATCAAAGGCCTCTGGCGGAATAAGGTGACCAAAGTGTTGATGGTGGTCGTTTTTGCCAACCTGGGAAGCAGTATCGGAACCTGGTTGGGCGGCATTAATATTATCGGGATTTTCATCAATACCTTTTCATAGGATGTGAATAAAACGCCTCTAAGGTCGTTTAAATATGCATCGGGTTTTAAAAAAACTTGTTAATGTTTACAAAATAATATATAATTAACAACATTAGGAATTTAGAAAGGAGAAGACTATGAAAAGAAAATTATTAGGTCTATCACTGGTTGTTTTACTGTTATCGGCATTTGTTCTGACAGGCTGTTCCACCGGAGGATCCAAAACATCGGAAGATGCTTTAGCGGATGGGGTATTAAGTATCGGTGTGGATGATACCTATCTGCCAATGGAATTCAGAGATGATCAAAATGAATTAGTTGGTTTTGATATTGACTTTGCAAATGCCTTAGCAGAAGAATTAGGAGTAAAAGTTGAATTTCAGACAGTTGCCTGGGATGGTATTTTCAATGGCTTGAATGCTAAACAATACGACGCTATCATTTCCAGCACAAGTATTACTCCAGAACGTCTGGAAGGCTTCAGTATGAGTGATCCTTACGTTGCCAACGGGATTGTCATTGTTTCAAGAAAAGATGCAACACCAGTTAAAACTTTCAAAGAACTTGAAGGAAAAACCCTGGGTGCCCAAATTGAAACCACAGCTGATATTGCCGCAGAAAAATTAAAGGTTGATGAAGGTGTCAATGTTGAAATCAAAAAATTTGACGGCATGTTGGATGCGTTCGCCGCTCTTCAAGGCAAGCAAATCGATAATGTAATCACCGATGTTGGTGTTGCAATGTACTATGTTGCCCAAAATCCTGATCTGTATGTTGTCAGCTCAGATGTCTTGACCAATGAACCAATTGGGATAACTTCTCGTTTAGCTGATACAGCAACAACCGAAAAGTTAAATGAAGCCATCAAAGCTTTACAGGAAAGCGGTAAAATGTCAGAAATTTCAATGAAATGGTTCGGTCAGGATATGACAAAAGATATCGACACTGAACTGATTGTTATTGAATAGGATAGTCATTAACTAAATAAATCAATGGAATAGGACTTGGTACAGGTTTCTGTGACAAGTCCTGTTCATCTGTTTACAGGGCGGAAAGTGATTCAGATAAGTTATCTCCTTGCTAACCGTTTGTACTCTATAAAAAGAAATTCACTCAGTGTGTTATCTGCGCTATCGTGAGCAAATGTTCGTGAGGGTTGTAGACAAAGTAATTAAGCTGTTAATGTCTTTTTCAGTGATACGAAGTAATGTGTTACGGGATGGTTGAAAAAGGTTTTGTCTGCAGTCTGACATGGGTCAGTGTTCAAATTTTTATGACGAAGGGAAGATCAACGTGTTAAATGAAACCCAATTATGGGCAATTTTTGATGGAACTATTGTAACTTTAGAGATTGCTATTGTAGCAATTATTTTTGGTGCGATTTTCGGCGTAGTTGTTGCTCTTGGAAGACTCTCGAAAAATAAGGTAGCCAACGTGCTATCCTGGTTATATATCTGGTTTTTTAGAGGAACCCCATTATTACTCCAATTATTTATTATTTTTTATGCCATTCCGATTATATATCTGGATGCAACCGGTATTACATTCGAAGTTAATCCGATGATTGCTGCTTTTGTGGCCTTTTCTTTAAATGCCACCGCTTATCTGGCGGAGATTATTCGGGCGGCCATTGAATCCATCGATGGTGGTCAAATGGAAGCTTCAAAGGCTTTGGGTATGAGCTATCGCCAGGCGATGACAAAAATTATTATTCCCCAAACCTATAAAAGACTGGTGGCCCCGTTGGGCAACGAGTTGATTATGCTGTTGAAGGATACATCACTGGTATCCACAATTGCATTATTTGATTTACTGAGAACCACAAAAACAATGGCAAGCGCAACCGGGTCATGGATTTACTACATTTATGCAGCCGCCATTTATCTATTCTTGACAACCATTATTCAGGTAGTATTTGATATAATGGAAAAGAAACTTGGAATTTACGAAAGATAGGGAAATGAATATGAGTATGGTAAAATTAGTGAACGTCCGAAAATCTTTTGGGGATTTGGAAGTGCTCAAGGGTGTTAATCTTGAGGTTCAGCAAGGCGAAGTAGTCTGTATAATCGGTGCCAGCGGCTCAGGAAAAAGTACCATGCTGCGTTGTCTAAATCAGCTGGAACGGATATCAGACGGAGAAATATACATTGAAGATGTGCTTTCGGATAAACGCGCCAACAATAAGGATCTGATGAAGATTGATCCGGTAACGGTGCAATCTTTGTGTACCGAACTGGGCATGGTTTTTCAAAACTTTAACCTGTTTCCACATCTGACGGTAATTGATAATGTGACCATTGCCCCTCTGATTGTAAAAAAAACCGATAAAAAAATAGCTGAAACCAGAGCCCTGGATCTGCTTAGTATGGTTGGTCTGTCTGAAAAGAAAGACGAATACCCTTCCCGTTTATCAGGTGGTCAGCAACAGCGGGTGGCCATTGCCAGAGCCCTGGCCATGGACCCCAAAATCATGATGTTTGATGAACCGACATCGGCGCTGGATCCCGAATTGGTTGGGGAAGTTCTGGCAACCATGCGGCATCTGGCTGAAAAAGGAATGACAATGCTCATTGTTACCCATGAGATTGGCTTTGCCCGGGAAGTGGCCGATCGGGTTATTTTTATGGATGGCGGTGTAATCTGTGAAGAAGGAACCCCTGAAGAAGTACTTCTCAATCCTAAAGAAGAGCGAACCAAAAGCTTTCTTAATAAAATTTTATAAACAACCCATTAAAAATTGTCGTATCGGCAATTTTTTTTTATTTGCTTTACAATACATGTCATGATACAATCATCACATGCAAACTTTTGGAGGGATCAAAATGTTACTGGCAAATTATCACATTCATTCAGATTATTGCGATGGTACCAATACCCTTGAAGAAATGGTGCAAGCCGGAATTGCGGCAGGACTCTCTAGTTTGGGTCTGTCAAGCCATTTCCCCCTGCCATTTGTCAATGACTGGACAATGAAAGAAGACAATTTAGAGAATTATTTAAAGGACATCAAAAATCTAAAAGAAAAGTATGCATCACAAATTGAACTTTACTGTGGCATGGAAATCGATTATTTCATCGACCGTCAGGATATCAGCGAGCAGGCTAAGATTGTGATACCGCGACTGGACTACACCATTATGTCCATCCATACCCTGGGAAAAACAACCGGAGATGATATTTCCTACATCGATGAATCCCAGCGGGATTTTGAGCGGGGTATCGAAAAATATTATCATGGTGACAAGCAGGCATTTATCAAGGATTATTACCAGGGCCTTGAAAAGATGGTGAAGATCTTTGAACCCGATATCTTGGGGCATATTGATTTAATAAAAAAATACAATCAGAATAATTACTTCTTTGATGAAAATAATAACTGGTATCAGGAAACAGTGCGAGCCTGTCTGGATCGGATCGCCGGAACAAAAACCCTGATAGAAATAAATACCGGCACGAATATGCGGATTCCCGGAGTGGGACGTTACCCCTCTGATTGGATGATACCGGAAATGAAAAAGAGAAATATTCCCATCACAATTGGTGGCGACAGCCATTCGGTCGCGGGAATTGTCTACGAATATAACCAGGCAGAAGCATATTTAGAACAATGTGGCTATCACGAATATTGGGTACTAAAAAAAGGCCGATGGGAAGCACAGCCTCTGGGAGTGTAGTATGGATAAGCTCGATCGCAATAAAATCCTGTACATTCTTATCGTGCTTGTTTTTTTGGGCGTTTTTTGGGGTTGGTATCATTTTAAAAAAAGCAGTGATGCGACAATCCGGGTTGCGGATTCCGCCGCTGTAAATAAAACGGATGGCGAAGACAGCCAAGCGGTTCAGGACGAAATGATGGTGCATATCACCGGCGCAGTCAATCAGCCAGGGGTCGTTTCGCTAAATCAGGACGCCCGGCTGATTGAGGCTATCGAAATGGTCGGTGGGCTGACTGAAACTGCCGATGTCGAGTCACTGAATCTGGCCAGAAAGTTACAGGATGAAGAGAAAATTCATATTCCTGCGATTGGAGAAGTTTCAAAAACAACGGCGGCCAGTGAAAGTTCTAAAATAAATATCAATACCGCCAGTCTGGAAGAACTGAAAAGTTTGCCAGGGGTTGGCGATGTCATTGCTCAGGGAATCATTGATTATCGCGAAAAGAGTGGCGGATTCAAGCAATTGGAAGAATTGAAGAATGTCACGCGGATTGGTGATAAAATATTTGACGGATTATCTGAATCAATAACCATATGAAAAAGGTTACATACAAACATAATGATAAAAAATTATCAACAGTGTTTAAAAAAACATTTTAACTGTTTACAATAGAATGATATGTGTTATACTTAATAAATCAAACAGTCAAAGGGGTTGAAGATGGAGTTATCAAACAGACAAAAAGAAATAATCGAGATTGTTAAAGAAAAACAACCCGTGAAAAGCAACGAAATTTCAGAACTGCTCAATATCAATCGGGCGACGATTCGCCCTGATCTGAAAATACTGACCATGATGGGTATTTTAGAAGCAAAACGAAAAGTCGGCTATTATTATACGGGACGATCACTGTTGCATATTTTAGGAAGCTATATCAAAACGATCAATGTTATGGACATCCAAACGGAGCCAACAGTCGTTGAGGAAACATCATCCATCTACGACGGCATTATTACCATGTTTACAAAAAATGCCGGAACCTTGTATGTTGTTGACGGGAAATATCTTTCCGGGATTGTGTCCCGAAAGGACTTTATTAAAGCCATGATTGGAAGAAAAGAGGTAGAATCGCTGCCGATTCCGATGATCATGACCCGGATGCCCAATATTATTTATCTGGAGCCAAGCGAATCCGTATATGACGCCGCCTATAAAACGATGTTTTATGAGGTGGAATCCCTGCCCGTTGTTAAAAAAGAAATTGACGAAAAGGGTGTTCAACGGTTAGTCCTGATTGGTAAGGTCTCACGAACAAATATTACCCGCTATGTGGTTAACATGGGAAAAAGTGTTGAATAAAGAGGTTAAAACTTGAAGAGCATAGTAATTTTCGTCGTTTCGGATACGCCCACCGAAATTGGTGAGCTGCTGGTAAAAGCAGGGACCAGCGTATTTGAAAACTCCATCCGGGAAGTCCGGTTTCATCCCTTTGTGGATGATAAGCTGAGTATTGACTACCTGTTGGATTTGGCAAAACAGGAAAACGGATTGGTCGTTTATCGTTTTGCATCAATCGAATTAAAGCATCACATGGAAACAGAAGCTAAAACTAAGGGTGTTCCTATTTACGATGTGATGGGGTCACTGATGGAAACGCTGCGAAGCATAACCGGTGAAGAACCGGTCAGAAATCTGAAGTCCAGTCGGGAACTGGATGCCCATTATATAAAAAAAATCGAAGCCATCGAATTTGCTGTAAAGTATGATGATGGCAAAAACACATCCGACCTCGATGAGGCGGATATTATTCTGATTGGGGTATCAAGAACATCGAAAACACCCATCAGTATCTATTTGGCCAACAATAATTATAAGGTGGCCAATATTCCGTTAATGCCGGAGGTTGAACCACCAAAGGAATTATTTGAGATTTCAAACAAAAAAATATTTGGACTGATTCTGGATCCAAACCATCTGGTAAATATCCGCTCAGAAAGAATTCGAGCCATGGGGCTCACCGGAACATCTAACTATGGAAGTTACGAAAGAGTGATGTTGGAGTTGGAAAAAGCACAACAGCTTTTCGATAAATTGGGGTGTACTGTCATTGACGTCACATCAAAAGCAATTGAAGAAATTGCAGCGATAATACTTGCAAATATAATGAGGAGGTAGAGGAAATGTCAAAAAAATGGGTTTATTTGTTTAAAGAAGGTAATGCAAACATGAAGGAGCTGCTGGGGGGTAAGGGTGCTGGTCTGGCAGAGATGACAAACATCGGTTTACCAGTTCCAGGGGGCTTTACCGTTACCACCGAGGCATGTACTGAATATTATAATCAGGATAAAAAACTCTCTGATGAAATCATCGGTCAAATTAATGAGCATTTAATAATGTTAGAAAAAGAATGTGATAAGCAATTTGGGAATGTTGATAATCCACTGTTGGTATCGGTTCGTTCAGGTGCAAAATTCTCCATGCCCGGTATGATGGATACCATCCTGAATTTGGGTCTAAATGATGAAACCGTTGCGGGGATTGCGAAATCAACTAATAACGAACGTTTTGCCTTTGATAGCTACCGACGTTTTATTCAAATGTTCGGTGATGTAGTTCAGGAAATTGGCAAGGCCAAATTTGATCATGTTTTAGAAGCCGCCAAAGAAAAAAATGGTTATAAAGATGATACTGAACTGACAGCCGATGATTTAAAAGAAATCGTGGTTGCTTATAAAAAAATTGTCAAAGATGAAACTGGCAAAGACTTCCCGATGGATCCTAAAGATCAATTACTAATGGCCATTGAAGCGGTATTCAGATCATGGAATAACAACCGGGCCATCAGCTACCGAAACATGAATGATATCCCTCATGATATTGGCACCGCGGTCAATGTTCAATCCATGGTTTATGGAAACATGGGCGATGACTGTGGAACCGGGGTTGCCTTTACCCGAAATCCAGCAACCGGACAGAAAAAACTCTTCGGCGAATTTTTAATTAATGCTCAAGGCGAAGACGTTGTAGCAGGTATTCGTACACCTCGAGACATTGACGATCTTAAAGATATCATGCCTGAAGTCTACAAACAATTCCATGAAACCGCAGATTTACTTGAAAATCATTATAAAGATATGCAGGATATCGAGTTTACCATTGAAAAGAGCAAACTTTTTATGCTCCAGACAAGAACCGGTAAAAGAACAGCCGCCGCCGCACTTTGTGCCGCAGTAGAAATGGTTCAAGAAGGGCTGATTACCAAAGAAGAAGCTATTTTGAGATTAGATCCAATATCACTCGACCAACTTCTGCATCCAACCTTTGAAGCAGCCGCACTAAAAGCAGCAGAACTTCTGGCCACTGGTCTTCCGGCTTCACCTGGAGCCGCCACTGGTAAAATTTACTTTACCGCCGAAGCGGTTTGTACCGCTGTGGCTAATGGCGAAGAAACGCTACTCGTCAGAAAAGAAACATCCCCTGAAGATATTGAAGGCATGTATGCCGCTAACGGGATTTTAACAGCCCGCGGCGGTATGACCTCCCATGCGGCGGTTGTCGCCCGGGGTATGGGGAAATGTTGTGTGGCAGGATGCGAATCCATCAAGGTGGATGAGTCAGCTAAACAATTCACAGTGGGAAATCAAGTGTTTAAAGAAGGTGACTACATCTCCTTAAACGGAAGCACTGGCAGTGTTTATAAGGGTGGAATTAAAACGGTAACCCCAGAATTATCCGGGCATTTTGGGGTGATTATGGGCTGGGCAGATGAATTCAGAACGATGAAAGTTCGAACTAATGCGGACACGCCTAAAGATGCGGCGGTTGCCGTACGCTTCGGCGCAGAAGGCATCGGGCTTTGCCGTACCGAGCATATGTTCTTTGATGAACAACGACTGCCTAGCGTACGCCGGATGATTTTATCCGAATCAAAAGAGCAGCGGAAGAAAGCTTTAGCAGAAATTTTACCGATGCAAAAAGAAGATTTTATTGGAATCTACAGAGCGATGGAAGAACGCCCGGTAACCGTGCGTTTGCTTGATCCGCCACTCCATGAATTCCTGCCGAAGGAAACCAAAGATATTGAAGCATTGGCTGCGGATATGGGATTTGCGGTGGAAGATATGATTACCATCATTCAGGGATTGGAAGAATTCAATCCGATGCTGGGACATCGGGGCTGTCGTCTGGCTATCACCTATCCTGAAATTGCCGAAATGCAGACTCGGGCCATTATTGAAGCAGCTATCGAAGTTAAGGAAAAAGATGGTTTTAATGTGATCCCAGAAATCATGATTCCATTGATTGGAATTAATGAAGAGCTAACCTACCTCGATAAGTTAGTAAGAAATACCGCTGAAGTAATTAAGGCCGAGAAAAAATCAGATATTGAATATCTGGTGGGAACCATGATGGAAATTCCCCGGGCCACCCTGATCGCTGATCAGATTGCAGAAACAGCTGAATTTTTCTCGTTTGGAACCAATGACCTGACCCAAATGACCTATGGTTTTTCAAGGGATGATGCCGGTAAATTTATTACCGATTATAAAGATAAAGGCATACTGCCAAATGATCCATTCCAGAGTATTGACGTCGAAGGTGTTGGTAAACTGGTTGAAATGGGCGTAACCCTGGGCCGTAAAACCAAGCCAGATCTTAAAATCGGGGTTTGTGGTGAACATGGTGGCGATCCCAAATCGATTTTCTTCTTCCACAGTGTTGGATTAAGCTATGTTTCCTGCTCACCATTCCGGGTGCCAATCGCCCGTCTGGCCGCCGCCCAGGCAGCTCTAAGTAACAATAAGGCTACATTTACAGACAAATAGCTTTTAAGAAACCCTGCGGGGTTTCTTTTTTTTTGAAATAGTTCTATAATAAAGATAAGTCAAGAATTAAATCATAAAATAATAGAAATAGAGGAATATGATGAAAATTTTAGTATGTGGCGGTGCCGGGTATATTGGATCACATGTAGTAAGTGTGTTGGTGGAGCGGGGCTATGAGGTGGTGGTTCTGGATAACTTCTCAACCGGGCACCCTGGCGCAGTGCCTAAAGAGGCGGTTATTGAAAATGGCGATATCCGTGATCAAATCTTTCTCAATCACGTCTTTAAAGCCCACCAGATTGACTGTGTGATGCATTTTTGCGCGAATTCCCTGGTTGGTGAGTCGATGGAGCAACCGATCAAGTATTATCATAATAATGTCTATGGCACCCTTTGTCTGCTGGAAACGATGGTGGAACATGGGGTTAAGCGTTTTGTCTTCTCGTCTACCGCAGCAGTATATGGGGAACCGGAGGAAAGTCCGATAACGGAAGGCAGCACCCAAAAACCCACCAATCCCTATGGTGAGACAAAACTGGCAGTAGAAAAAATGCTGCAGTGGATGGATGTGGCTTATGGATTAAAATCCATGATCTTCCGCTATTTCAATGCGGCAGGAGCCCATCCCGGCGGAAAAATCGGTGAAGATCATAATCCCGAAACCCATTTGATTCCACTGATTTTAAAAACAGCTCTGGGACAGCGGGACAAAATCAGTATTTTCGGCGAAGACTATCCCACCCCAGACGGCAGCTGCATCCGGGATTACATCCACGTCATGGATATTGCCTCGGCCCATATTTTAGGAATGGAAAAACTGCTGGTCGGGGGCGAAAGCCGGGTTTATAATTTGGGGGATGGCAAAGGTTTTTCAGTAAAAGAAGTCATCGCCAAAGCAAAGGTGCTGACCGGCAAGGCGTTTACCGTGGAAATTACCGACAGAAGAGCCGGAGATCCGGCCGAATTGATTGCGTCATCCCAAAAAGCCCAGCAGGAATTGGGCTGGACTCCGGAATATTCAGATTTAGACAAAATCATAAAAACAGCCTGGAAATGGCATCAAAACCACCCCCAGGGCTACGGTGAATAAAATTCTGTTTCTGATTTAGAATAATCGGCCGATTAATAATTAATCGGTACAGTTGGTTTAGAGCGATTAAAATAAAAATTTATAAGTTAGAATTCCAGGGTGCTGAAATACTCGGCTGCAGTTAGATCCATGGCTGCGAGGAGCTTTTCAATGCCCTTTAATTTTACCGAATAGTGCATTTCCACACCGATTTTTCGGCTCTCGAGAATCCCCGCTTCCCGGAGTATTTTCAGGTGTTGGGAAAGGTTGGCCTGGCTGTAGTCAAATAACTGATTCAGGACGCATACACACTGGGGCTCAATTAAAAGAAATTTTACGATTTGTAAGCGAACCGGATGTCCCAACGCTTTGAAGATTTTTACTGAAACATCATCAGCATTCATAATTGCCTCTTTTCTATTAATCTTCCTGGGTGGCATCATAAAACTGAAAGCCCCCAGAGAGATTATATACGTTCTTAAAGTCGTGGTTAAGTAAGATATTCTGGGTCGCATTACCGGTAATGCCCTTATTGCAATAGGTAATCACTGGCCGGGTCTGATCAAGCAGCACCAGTTTGCTACGCAGATCTTGATGGGGAATGTTTTGCGCTTCCGGCAGATGGCCAGCAGCAAATTGTTCAGTTACCCGGGTATCAATGATTTGATAGGGTTCCCCATTATTCAGTTTTTTTTTTAAGTCTTCGGCGGTGATGAGTTTTCGCCCCTTATTCAGGGCGTTGTCCAAAATCATCCCGGTATAGTGAACCGGATCCTTAGTAGTTGAAAATGGCGGGGCATAACTCAAATCCAGATTAAAGAACTCTGCTACGGTGGCACCATAGGTGATCAGGGTGACAAAGACATCCAGTCGCTTATCCACACCTTCAAAACCGATGATCTGAACCCCCAGAAGTTTTTGCGTGGCCCGGTCAGCGACAGCTTTGATCAGCATTTCCCGACCGCCAAAATAGCCCGGCTTATCGGGTTTGATATTATGAGCAATTTCGACATCATAGCCATTGTTACGGGCTTCCGCTTCTGATAAACCGGTGCTGCCGATGCTGATATCAAAGACCCTAAAAATACCAGTGCTCAGATTGCCAGGGTAAATCACATCGCCTCCGGTAATATTATCACCACAGATGCGACCGGTTTTATTGGCGGTCGAGCCCAGCGGGCGGTAATGGGGTTTTTTAGTGACCGTCGACCAGGTTTCGATACAGTCGCCGCAGGCATAAATATCCGTATCGATGGTCATCATCCGTTCATCAACCCGGATGGCCCCGGTAACGCCCAGTAGTAAGCCCGCCTCCCGGGCAAGGGTCACATTGGTTTTAACTCCAGTGGCTACGATGATCATTTCGCCGGGAATCAGGGTACCGTTTTCCAGAATCACACCCTGACTGGTGGCTTCAACCACATTGGCATTTTTCAGGATTGGAATTTCTTCTTTACTCAACAGTTTTTCAAGATACATAGACATATCTTCGTCAAGATTGGGGGTCAGTTTACCGGCTCGTTCAACCAGGGTTACCTTGATGCCGTTTTCAATCAGATTTTCCATCACTTCAAAGCCAATAAAGCCGGTCCCTACAATCACCGCGGTTTTGGGTTGATGACTGTTCATAAAGGTTTTGATTTTCAAGGCATTCTGAACATTCCGGAGGAAAAACACATTGTCCAAATCAATTCCTTTTATGGGTGGTACAAAAGCCTGGGCACCAGTACTGAGAATCAGCTTGTCATAGGCGTCTTCGAAAACGGCTCCGGTTTCCAGATTTTTAACCACAACCGTTTTTTCGGAGACATTGATCTTTAAGACCTCATGGCGGATATGAACATCAATATTGTATTTAGATTTAAAAAATTCGGAAGTTCGGGGGGTCAATGCCATTATCGACGGGACTTTGCCGCCAATAAAATATGGTAGGCCACAACCGGAATAAGAAATGTCCTGATCTTTTTCATAGATAGTAATTTCTGCCGAATCATCATTTCGCCTGGCTTTTGCCGCCGCCGACGTGCCTCCGGCAACCGCTCCGATGACTATAATTTTCATGGTTTTCTCCTTTATTTTAATCAGACTATCTATCACATGCAGAAATACAAAGCTCTTGCCTGGAAATAACATTATCTACATTATAATCAATCAATGATGCAAAAGCAATGAAGATTTGGGGAATCCGGCTGTGAATCACAGTAAGAAAACAGGGCTTAGGGGTAAATTATGGCTTTGGCGACAGTAGTAAAAATTTACCCCATGAAATCAGTTTCATTGAATACAAAAAGTGATAAGATAGTCAAGCTGAAAAAATCAGATAATAATAACTGATCAGTAGTACAATTCAGCGAAAATTTGGTATAATGAAAACTGCAACAAAACTTTGAAAAAGAACAGATGAGGAGAAAAAATGTTAAAACTCGAGAATATTTCATTTGAAGTCGAGAATGAAAAAGAAATTTTGAAAGATGTTAATTTAATCATCGAAAAAGGTAAATTTATCGCCATAACCGGTCCAAACGGCGGTGGGAAATCAACTCTGGCCCGAATTATTTCCGGAGTATTGAAACCCACCAAAGGTAAGATTACTTTTTATGGAGAAGATATAACCAATTTATCAATAACCGAGCGGGCCCAAAGAGGCATCAGTTTTGGCTTTCAGCAGCCAGTACGGTTTAAGGGAATCACCGTTCATGACCTGGTCAACATCGCCAAAGGTGAAGATCTGTCAGTAATGGATGCCAGCCACTATCTGTCTGAGGTTGGTCTCTGTGCCAAGGATTATATCCATCGGGAGCTCAATGACGGCTTATCAGGCGGCGAAATCAAGCGGATCGAAATTGCCACCATCATTGCCAGAAATACAAAACTGTCAATTTTTGATGAACCGGAAGCGGGCATTGATTTGTGGAGCTTTAATCACCTCATTGATATTTTCATGAAAATGCATCAGAGTAAGGAAAACTCCATTGTGATCATTTCTCATCAGGAGCGGATTTTGGATGTAGCTGATGAAATCATTGCTATGGTCGATGGTGTCATTGTTAAGCGGGGCGCCAAAGAAAGCGTATTGCCGGAGCTCCTGCACTGTGAAGATCCGAAGAATTGTTTAAACTGTCATGATATATTGGAGGCATAAGGAATGAACGACATCGCAAAAAAATTATTAAAAGAAGTCAGCGGCTTGGATGAAATGCCAAAAGGGGCCTATAATATTCGCGAAAACAGCAAAAGTGTGGCCAGACAATCCAGCGAAAACATTGAGATTGTCAGCAAAGAAGATAAATCCGGCATCGATATTATTGTTAAACCCAATACAAAATCAGAAAACGTCTTTATCCCGGCGCTCGTTTCATGTAGCGGGGTTCATGATCTGGTCTATAATGACTTCTTTATTGGCGAAAATGCCGATATCACCATCATTGCCGGCTGCGGAGTCAGCACCGGGGATAGTTGCGACGGGTCAGAGCATAACGGGATCCATCGGTTCTTTCTGGGAAAAAATTCCAAGGTGCGATACGTTGAAAAACATATTGGCGAAGGGACTGGTACCGGTAAACGGGTTATCGATCCGGTCACTGAGGTGATACAGGAAGAGGGCAGCTACATGGAAATGGAAACGACCCAAATCAAGGGGGTTGATTCGACAAGACGATTTACCACCGCCAAACTTAAAGATGGCGCAAAGCTGGTTATCAAAGAAAAGCTGATGACCCATGGCGAACAATTTGCCGAATCCAAGTTTGAAGTGGATATGGATGGGGAAGATTCCAGTGTCAATCTGATTTCCCGTTCCGTGGCCCGGGATTATTCCCGGCAAACCTTTATTTCAAAAATTAACGGGAACACCCGATGTATGGGCCACTCTGAGTGTGATGCGATCATCATGGACCATGGCGTCGTCAGTGCGATTCCCGAAATTACTGCCAACAGTCTGGACGCCACTCTGATTCATGAGGCAGCGATCGGAAAAATTGCCGGCGATCAGATGATTAAACTGATGACCCTGGGTTTAACCGAAGGGGAAGCTGAAGCAAAAATTATTGATGGCTTCTTAAATTAATTTATCCAGATAATGAGAACCTCTGATTAAGTCAGAGGTTCTTTTTTTAGTCGATCTGGGACAATCTGAATATAAACGCAGTAATCGGGTAAGAAATCATGTAACTACCGTAAATGCATGACGTTCCAATCAGCGTCGATACCAAAAGTGACATGAATAAGAGCTAATCATCCAACTGGACTGGCAAACTGAATTTAGATTTTTAAGGGGAACCGTATCATGAACAGAAACATGGACAGCAATACCCTTCAACCTGAAAAAAAATTAAACCAAAGCATTCCCAAAATTCAGGCTTGGTCTTATAATTATTTATTAAAACCATCGACCCTGGGGGTGCTTGTTTTATTTGGTTTGCTTTTAGTTGTTTTGTTTTTACCTCCGGTCATCGGGATGGGTGATGACGGCAGCACCGCCGCTATTATTTCTGGCAGCAATCTCTATAGTCTCGGGGAGCTCAGCCCCAAAGAAGCGATGTCCTTTTTTCAAAAAGACTGGGGTCTTATGGAATATTTCAACGATACCGGTTACGCTCAAATCACCTCACAGACGCCTTTTCTCAATGCGGCTAAGCGTCTCGACCGGGCCTATAACTGGGACTGGCTGTTTGACATGCGGTTTTACGGTGCCGTCATCTCGTTGTTTTATCTGATCGCGATGTACTTTTTATTTGAAACGGTTACCTATGGCAAGCGCGCCAAATGGGCTTACATCATTGTTGGTCTGGGGGTGATTATTTTCGGAGATACGGCCTACACCGCCTGGATCAATTCGTTTTACACCCAAGCCCTCAGTTTTTTTCTGGTGATCATTCTGGGGACAGCGCTTATTTTAATGGGGCAGGAAAAACTGAATGACTATCTCCTGATCAGTTGCTTTTTCTTCAGTGCGCTGTTGCTTTGTCTTTTGAACCAGCAATATGCCCTGCTGGGACTTTTTTTGGGTATTTTGGGGATCAATCTCAAATACGTGGATGGAAAGAAAAACTATCAACGAATCTGTGTTGTTTGCGGTACCCTGCTGATACTATCTTCGCTGGCAGCATTTTTTATCATGCCCAATGGACTGACAAAGCTAAGTGTGTATCATAGTATGACCCGGGGGGTACTGATGACTGCCGACAATCCGGAGCAAGCTCTGGAAGAATTTTCAATCAATCCCCAGTACGCCGTTTTAACCGGAACCTCTTATTATCAGGCGATTTCTCCGGAAACCATGGATAGCCAGGAGATGGAGACTGCTTTTTTCAGTAAGGTGAACCCCACCGGAGTGGCGATTTATTATCTGGCCAATCCCGGTCAGTTGTATGAAATGCTTAATCGCTCGGTGGACAGCAGTTTTAATATCCGGCCTGCCTGGCTGGGTAATTACGAAATAACCCAGGGCAATCCGCCGGGGGCCCAGACCAGCTTTTTCACCGCATGGAGTTATCTCAAAGCCAATTACCTGCCAGGAAATTTTGGCTTTATCGTCATCTGGATGGGGCTCCTCATTGGGGTCTATGTCCGCTTTTTCAGAAAAGGTATCATCGAAAAAAACGAACGTAATACCCTGCGCTTTGTGGGACTGATGACCTGGCTGTTCATCGGACTTTGGGAATTGTACGTCGCCATTATTACCTCAGGAGATACCGATACCCTGGGCCATTTATTTATTTTTTCGCTGACCTTTGATCTGATTTCTTTTGTTATTCTGGGAAAATTCATCCATTGGATTGAAAAACAATTGCGAAAGATTGATTGGGAGGCTCGAAAACAGGCGTTTTTGAATCGGAACAAGGATAAAGAAAAGAATCGGGAACAGCGAGGATATCGATTATGAAAAAGCGGATCCTGGTTTTTATTGCTCTCGTTTTAATGGTTCTGGCGCCGCCGATGATTTATGGAGAAGAAACTGTCGATCGGCAAAGCATCACCATGACGACAAAAGATGTGCTGCTGATCTACGACCAGTTGGCAGTGGATACGGTTTACCACAATAATCTCAATGCGGTGGAAACCCTGTTGACCGCCCTCGCCCGGACGGCGGAAATATCGTCCATCGATGATTACCGTGCTGGACGAATGTCAGGCTATCAAAAAATCATCGTCTTAAAAAACACTGAAAACCCGATCACCAACCCGGCGTTTATTCGTGACTGTCAGAATTATTCCGGCGCGTTGCTATATATCGGGTTTGCCGCACCGGGACTGATCCCCAGTCTGGACAGCTTTCCGGTCAGCCGACAAATGGGACAGACGGTGTCTCTAAATCTGAATGACTTGGCAATCAATAGCATCTGGATCGATGATTTGCGGGTGCTTGATGAATTGCCAGGTCCCGGGGAAACGACAATCGGAGTCGGGGCAGCGGCTTATCCTTTTTCAAAAACCATCGATCAGCTGACCTATGTGCCGGCCTTTATTGGCAATCCGGGGTTTACTCTGGGCCTGGGAGAAACCCTGAAAAACTGGTTTGGGCTGGCAACAACGGCCCATATGACCCTGCTAATCCCCGATATTTATCCCTTCTCTGATTTAAATATGGTCATCGAAACCAGTGATGCTTTTTACGCAAACGGCATCCCCTTTGCCCTGGGGGTAGTTCCCATCGATGATAATATGGATTTTCCGGCCATGTCACGATTTTATCAGGTGCTGCGTTATGTTCAGTCAAGAAATGGAACCATCATCGTCCACCGTCCCAGTCCCGCCACGGTGACCGACGGTAGTACGGTACTCTCTGAAAAAATGTATGCGGTCATTACCAAAATGGTCGAAAACGGTGTCTATCCCCTGGGCCTGGCTACTGGAGAAAGTCTGTTTTTTGACGAAGTCAGCAGCGTTAATCCCTTAGATCTTTTTTCATCGGGGATTATTCTGCCAGATCCTGGGATCACAATGCCAGGCAGCACAGAAACCTGGGCGCTGAATTCAGCTAGCCTGGGCATCAGTCTTGAAACGATTGCCAGTACCAGCAGCCCAAATCGCAATTTTGGTAATTATCCCATTGATACCACGATTATCATACCGCTGCCGGAAAATGATGCGACACTGGCTGCCCAGCTGGGGATCATTAATAATAAGTGGCTATCACTGACGGATTATAAGCGACTAGATAATTATTGGACCATCGGCCAGAATACCGTCGCAAGCAGCGCTTCGGGAATTTTTGTCAATGGCCTTCCAGTTTCGCTGAGCTACGAAGAAGAAGCCATCAAAGCCGATTATCGCTATCAAAAACCGCCGGAATATAGTCTGGAAAAAATCTTCACAGCCGGCAACACCTTTCTACTGACGGTGGTGGGGACCATCATTGTACTCTTTATCGTCATTGTGGTTTTCAGCCGGCGGGTATATCTCAACAAGTTCAGAAAAGTAGCAAGCAATGACGAAAAAAATGAACCAGTCCAAAATCACCAGAATCAGGAGGATAACACCCCATGAATGTTTTTGATTATTTAATGCTGATCAACATTTTTATGATCTGGAGTCTCTTATTTGTGAATATTGTCTTGATTGTGGCCGGATATGTTTATTATCTGAAGGTGGAAAAAGAGCAGCCACCGGAAATCATTGGCGAACATCCCTTTGTTTCGATCATGGTCCCGGCCCATAACGAAGGAGTGGTTATCGTCAAAACCGTGGCGGCGCTGCTGGCGTTTGAATATCCCTGGGATTGTTACGAAATTATTGTGATCAATGATAACTCATCGGATAACAGTGCCGAATTGCTCAAAGAAATCCAGGACCATAACCCCAGCCGCAAGCTGACTGTCATTAATACCGATAATATTACCGGGGGCAAGGGTAAATCCAATGCCCTGAATATTGGCTATCAGCAGGCCAAAGGTGAATTTATTGCCATCTATGATGCTGATAATACCCCGGAGCGCAAGGCGCTCACCTATCTCGCTGCCGAACTGAAGGCAGATGATTCACTGGGAGCTGTAATCGGAAAATTCCGAACCCGAAACAAGGAGGTCAATCTGCTGACCCGCTTTATCAATATCGAAACGTTGTCGTTTCAGTGGATGGCCCAGGCTGGCCGGTGGCAACTGATGAAGTTGTGCACCATTCCGGGAACCAATTTCATTCTCCGACGGACTATCATTGAGGCCATTGGAGGATGGGATGAAAAGGCGGTAGCAGAAGACACTGAAATCAGCTTCCGAATCTATTTAATGGGTTATAAAATTAAATTCCAGCCCAAGGCGGTGACCTGGGAGCAGGAACCGCAAACCCTGGGGGTCTGGTTCAGACAGCGAACCCGCTGGGTCAAGGGCAATGTTTATGTGCTGATTAAAAATATCGGGTATCTGGTTGATAAGGATGCCAGGAAAATCCGCTTTGATATTTTCTATTTCTTATCCACGTATTTTTTGCTCCTGACGGCACTGGTGGTGTCAGATATCATTTTCTTTATGAACATGGCCGGGCTGGTCTCCACGACCATCCAGGGATTCAGCAATTTACTCTGGTTTACCGCCTTTGTGATGTTTATTTTGGGCGTCTTTATTGCACTGACCACCGAAAAAGGGGAGATGACCGTTGCTAATTTTTTTATCATTGCTCTGATGTATTTCACCTATTGTCAAATGTGGATCATCGTAACAGTATACGGTGTTGTTCAGTATCTTAAAGACCGTATTAAAAAGCAGGACAGCAAATGGTACAAAACCGAGCGCTTCCAGGGCTGATAAGACCGAAAAAGGAGGAAAAAATGAAACGAATAATCATCACGATAATTTTGCTGAGTTCGCTGCTGGCAATGCTGATTCAGCCAGCCAGTGCGGCTAACTATGCTGGTGTCCCTCGGTCGGAAGTGCGGACAGCGCCTCAGACCTTTGTTACCAATTTTTCTGATCATTCCATGAAGGGATTGTTTTCAACTGCGGAACAAACCTTTTGGATTGCCAAAGACTGGGATGTGGAATCGGTGTTGCTGCATCTGGAATACCGGGCCACCCAATTGGCAGATACCCAGTTGTCCAGTCTGACAGTGGCGATTAATGAGACTTATTTTTATTCGCTGCGCCCGGCCGACAACTCTGGCAACCGTCATGGTATTGATATCTATGTACCACTGGAGTCACTTCAGCAGGGCTACAACAATATCAGAATCGACGGCTACATGCGGACCCAGAATGCCTTGCCTTGTGTGGATGATGTCAGCGAGGCTAATTGGCTGGATATTTTTAAAGAGTCAACCATTTCGGTAAAGTTTGACAAAAACGCCTTTACCACCAGTATTGAAGCCTTATATAATCGTTTTTTTGAAGTAGATGCCCTGAGATATGGGGAATCAGCATTTATTATTTCTAACGCTGACAATCCGGCGGAACTGAATGCAGCACTGTTAGGGATCTCTGGGATATCCAATCAGACCATTTACCCTGATGGGTATTTTCCGATTCTGACCTTCAGTGATCCAGTCGCAAACCTGCCACAGAACAGAATCGTCATCGCCTTGTACGATCAGCTTCCTGATAACTATCGCAGCCAGGCTGATCAGAACGGAATCAATGGCGAGGATGCGCTATTGTTTCTGATCAACGAAGGGGCCGGAACCAACACTCTGGTTATCACCGCAAAAAACGATGTGGCCCTGGTCAATGGCGGTCGAATGCTGGGAAACCCGGCCTTGATGAACCAATTGAAGTCCACTGCAAAGCTGCTGGGGAAAACCGAAGACATTAAAACAGAAGTGTATGAAGCCGAAACCTATATCAGTTTTGCCGGTTCTGAAGGAACCTATTACAAAGGGGCCTTTCATCAGCTCAAAGAATTTACCGTCAACTATCCTTCCAATCGAAGCTTGACCAATGCCAGCGAATTCTACCTGAATTACCGGTATTCAGAAAACCTCGACTTTGAGCGGTCATTAATGACGGTTTATATTAATGATATTCCCGTCGGCAGCAGAAAGCTTTCACAGCATATGGCCGGGGGCGATGAGGCCACCATCCCGATTCCCACCGATATTGATATCGGTGGGGCCTTTCAGGTGAAGGTGACCTTCGATCTGGAAATAAAGGATCTCTGGTGCAGTTTGCGGCAGGGCGATATGCCCTGGGCATACCTCACCCCCAGCACGATGTTAAAAATCAATTCAGTGGCCAGTCAGGATCTGATTTTTGAAAACTATCCTGCGCCCTTTGTCACCGATTACAGTTACAACGCGGTCAGCCTGGTGGTGCCAGATCAGTTGGATGGGGAAACTGCCAACCTGCTGGCCAAAATGTTCCGGGTGATGGGACGCTATACCAAAGGGAATACCGGGGAAATCACCGTGCTTTATCCCGAGGAAATGAATGAGACGGCGCTTTACACCAATATTATTGCGGTGGGAACAGATGATAATAATAGCTTTATCAAAAGCAATAACGATAAACTGTATTTCCAGTTTACTGAAGACGGTACCGGTTTCCAGTCCAATGAAAAGCTGGCAATCGACCCGACCTATGGTAAAACCCTGGGTTCGGCCCAGCTTCTGGATTCCCTGTACAACAAACCTGGCCGAGCCAGTCTGATGGTTGCCGCACCTAATCAGACGGGTCTGGTGGCGATTGGCAATAACTTGGGCGAAATGAAAAACCTGGGCAGACTGTCAGGCGATGCGGCTTTGGCAGACGCCAACGGTAAGGTGCTGACCTATCGCTTTAAAGCACCCAAGAATCCCACCATTGCAGTGGCACAGCAAATTGCCGTGAGCCAGGAAGCCCAGATTTTTCTGGTCGTCAGTATTATGGTGCTGATTTTGTTGGCGGTGGGGCTGGTCATGGTGGTTCGCAAGAATGGGATTGAAATCAAGAAGGGAGGATGGCGAAAATGAAAAATCGGGATCAGGTTTTATCCGATCTGGGAATTGTTTTCTTTCTGGTCTTAACCTTTGTTACGATTACCTTTACCGCCCAGGATTCGGCCCACTATATTCAGAATTTAGTGATGCTGAATGTTACCTTTCTGGTTATTCTGATTACCTACTTCAGTAATATAACCCTGGGTCTGGTCACCAATGGGATTGTAATTTTTTTCTATATCTCCTACACGATTTTTCTGGTGTTGGTCAATGGCGAACCCCTGACGGCCTCCTCTTATTTCTGGATTGTGCTACTGCCCCTGTTCACCTATGTGGTCAGCTTAATGACCGGGAGAAATCTGGCGCTGCAGAACCGGGTTAAAGAACTGGAAGATGAAAATGTCAGTTTGTCCACCGTGGATCCAGCGACCGGGCTGCGAAATTTTCGAACCCTGATCAGCGATGCCAAAATTTTTATCGGCATGGCAAAACGGGGACAGATTGAGTTATCCCTGATGATGATCAAGTTCCGGCATTATAAAGAGATCAAACGAATTTTGGGTGAAGAGCGGCTGCCACTGTTTATCCGTCAGATGACTGAGGTGATGCATCGTAGTCTGAGGGCAGAGGATACCCTTTATCTGATTGAAAAAGACGATATCACCTTTGGCCTGTTTTTAATCACCGATACGGTCGGAACAAAAATTGTCGAAAATCGAATCAGGAATCATATGAAAACTGAAGAATTCTACACCATCACGGCCCCTTATGAGGTGGAAATTGATCTAAAAATCGGAGTTTTTCATTGTGATGACTGTAAAACGGGAGCGGTTGTTTCACCCCTGGAATTTATTGAAAAAGCGAGAAAAGAAATGGAATATGATGTCGGATAAGGCTTAAAACTAAGGTCCTGAAAGAAAAAGAAATAAAAACAAAAAAAGACCGGGATGATTAAATTTTGCTATAATCATCCCGATCTTTTTTAGCAGTTTATAATTTAAAATACTCAGCAATGGCCGTACAGATGCGCTGAGAGGCGTTGCCGTCGCCATAGGGGTTAACGGCATGGGCCATGGTTTGGTAGGCTTCGGAGTCATCCAGCAGCTGCTGGGTAATGCTGATAATGTCGTTTTTATTAACGCCGCCCATCACGACTGTTCCGGCGGTGACAGCTTCGGGCCGTTCGGTTTCGTGGCGCAGCACCACGACTGGTTTGCCCAGCGCTGGGGCTTCCTCCTGGATACCGCCGGAATCGGTGAGAACCAGATAGGTGCGGCCCATCAGGTTGGACATTTCGCCGTAATCCAGGGGCGCCAGAATATGAACCCGGTCAAGATCACCAAGCAGTGGCAGGGCTGTTTCGGCAATCAGGGGATTGGGATGCATCGGGAAGACCACCTCCACATCCGGATTGGCCAGAACCAGTTCCCGGATAGCTGAAAAGATATGTTCCATCGGCGCGCCGATATTTTCCCGGCGGTGAGAGGTCAATAGAAGCACCCGCTTGTTTTGGTAGTCAATGGTGTTGAGGAGTGGATTTTCAAAATGGTAGTCATCCTTAACAGTCATGAGTAAGGCATCGATGACCGTATTGCCGGTAATGACAATCCGGGTTTTGGGAATATCTTCACGGATCAGATTATCCTGATTACCGACGGTGGGTGAAAAATGCAGATCACCCAGCTGGCTGATGAGGGTCCGGTTCATTTCCTCCGGGTAGGGAGAGTACTTATTTTTAGTCCGCAGGCCCGCTTCGACATGGCCAATTGGGATCTGTTCATAAAAAGCCGACAGGGCTGCGGCAAAAGCGGTGGTGGTATCGCCATGAACCAGAATCATATCCGGGGCCTCGGCCGCCAGTATCGGTTTTAGCTCGTTGAGAATACTGGCCGTGAGATAGGAAAGGGTTTGGCCGGGCTTCATCAGGTTCAGATCATAATCCGCTGTGATGGCAAAAAGCGCCAGCACCTGATCCAGCATTTCCCGGTGCTGGGCGGTCAGGGTTACCAGCGTCTGGAAACGGGGATCTTTTTTTAAAGCAATCACCAGCGGTGCCATTTTAATGGCCTCCGGCCGGGTTCCAAAAAGAATCATGATTTTTGTTTTTTTCATGGTTACTCACTTTCTTCCTGTTTGGATATAACAATTGGTCGGTACGGAAGTGTTAGGGAAACCTGATGCGAGCGATCACTTGTTATAAACTAGCCCCAGCAGGGCCTGCAGGTTATCGTAGGAATAGGCATTATTGTTGTAGCCGAAACCGCCGTAGAAAGGGTTTTGCTGATCCCCATTCTGATGTTTTTTTAGTTGGGTCAGGGCGTTGCCGGTTAAAAATTCATTTCCCAGCGCCGCACCAATCTGAGCGGCCATACCGTAGGCTGCTGAAGATTCCTGGGTATCCAGGGCGGCTCCGGTTTGGGGATCATAATAAGAATAGAGGGTACCACTGGCGGTCTTTTCTTCCAGCCAATCAATGGATTGTGGGGAATAGATTCCGGCTTGAGCCAGATTCTGGATCACCATCAGGCTGTCGAGAATGTTTATTTTTCCGTCGACGTCGGTATAGGTTCGCTTTTGCGGATCGTAACTTTTATGATAGAGCGGCAGGGTTTCACCGATAAAGCTACCCAGCAGAATCTGTTGATTTGTTTCGACGGCCGTGGCGATTTGAGGGTTTGCCGCCGCCAAAGTCTGGATGGCCGAGAGGTTAATATAGGCCACTTCCACGGTTTTATCCTGGGTGGGACTGGCGGTGCCATAGTAACTGACCAGGTAGTCGGACTGAAATCCCCTGGTCGGCAATTGGTTTTCTAGAAGCTCAAAAATATTCGTGGCTGACTCACTCAGTGGCCATTGTTCTTTGGCCAGGGCCAGGGTCTGGTAAATCCGCAGATCATCAATGGTGGCTGAAACATTGGTGATCGGACCGCTGTTTTCAACAATGCGCCACAACATAATATCATCAACGATCAGATGATCCTGGATATAGTTAGTGGTTTCATTAAAAAGCTGTTGGTCCCCGGTTAAGCGGGCATACTCTAGTAATAATCCCATCGATTCGGAAAGAATTTCATGACCGGCCGATAGGTCTCCGGTTTGGGCAGTGTTCTGATAATTGGTATAAATACCGCCATCGGGAGAGGTCAGCTGATTATGAATAAAGCCCTGGCAGTTCAGGGTTTCCCGGGAAAGCGAGCTGATCGGCGCCAGGGGGACAGAATCAAGTTGTGTGTAATTAGCCATTTCGGTGGTATCCTCAGGTTTAGAAAAAAAAGATCCCCAAATGACCGCAATTAAACCGGCCAGGCCAACAAAAATAAGAACTAATTTAAGTGTTTTTGCCATATTTAAACTTCTTTCTAATTTTTGTTTTACTTTTCAACATCACCTTACGAACCAGATTGACGGTGGATGAGACCATAATAATGCCTACCGCCAGCGCTCCGGAGATCAGCAGGGTGTGAATGCCGGTGGAGATCCCAAGATCGATATCCCCATTGATAAAATAAAGCATCGTATAGTAGATGCCGCCGCCCGGAACCAGCGGAATCAGGGCCACCGCCAAATAAATGGTGGTGGGGGATTTGGTTAAACGGGCCAGCACCTCAGCATACAGGGAGATCGCAATGGTTGCCAGCAGATAGAGAATGACGTCATTGGAAATCACCAATTGAAAAACCACGTAAATCAGCTGTCCCAGCATCCCCCCCAGGGCTGAAAGAAGCAACTTGTTCCGGGGAATGTTAAACACAATGGCAAAGGCCAGGGAAGCGCCAAAAGCATATAAACAGGGTGTAATATAATTCATGGCTTCAACCTCCCCAGAATGGTCGCAACAAACTCAGAGGTACAGCCACCCCGGCGGCAATGGCAGCCCCAATCAACAGGGCCTCAATGCCCTTGGTCAGACCGGAAAGATAATCCCCGGCGATAATGTCCCGGATCGAATTGGTGATGGCCAGCCCGGGCACCAGGGTCATAATCGAGCCAATGATAATGGTATTCATATTGGTGGTCAGCCCCAAACCCGAAGCGGTTACGGCAACGGTTGATGCGATCAGGCCACCGACAATATTAGTAAAAAAAACATTGGCCTCAAAGCGACTCATGATATCCATTTGTAGCTTAATTCCAATTCCAATCAAGAATCCGACACAGCTATCCATCAGACTTCCCCCAAAAAACAAGGTGAACATCTGGGAGATAAAGGCGAAAGCCAAAACATGAAGATAGTAAGGATAAGAGGGGATGGTATCGATGCGTCTGATTTCTGCCAGCAGGTCTTTGTAGTTGGTAGGTTCAAAGCAGATATGGCGAGATAAATGATTAATTTCCGAGACCTTGGTCAAATCTATTTTGCGGGAATGAATCCGTCGGGTTCGGGTCAACGGAACCTCGCCTACCAGGGTTACTGAGATGATGATGGTGGTCGGTACAACGAAAATTTCAGCCTCTTTGGCACCAAGGGCAATACAGATCCGATGCATGGATTCTTCCACCCGGTAGGTTTCAGCACCATTGGAAAGGAGGATAACCCCCATTTCCATAGCAACATGACTGAGTTGGGTAATCGTCATTACAGTTCATCCAAGATCGCATCAAGAATCCGGTGTGCCACCGCTTCCTTGGATAAAAGGGGAAGAGCTTCGGTTTTTTCCAGGGTAATAATGGTCACCCGGTTGGTGGAGGTGTTAAAACCGGCTCCTTTTTCCTTTAAATTATTGGCCACCATCATATTTGCGTTTTTAGAATAAAGCTTTTCTTTGGTGTTTTCGATCATATTTTCAGTTTCCATCGAAAAACCGCAGACAAACTGGTCTGAACGTTTCTTTTCCCCAATGGTTTTTAAAATATCAATGGTTGGAGCCAAGTTGATAACTGGCTTTCCATCTCGTTTTTTTATTTTCTCAGTGGCAACGGCTGTTGGTTTGAAATCGGCAACGGCCGCTGCTTTAATCACAATATCGGTTGCTTCAAAATGATCCATTACCTGGGAGCACATGTCACTGGCCGAAACAACCGGGACAATATTAACAAATGCCGGTGGCTTTAGTGCGGTTTTTCCGCTGATCAGGGTTACATCGGCACCCCGGAGCATGGCAGCCTGGGCCAGGGCATAACCCATTTTACCGCTGGAATGATTGGTAATGTAGCGGACCGGGTCGATGGCTTCACAGGTGGGACCGGCGGTAATCATGATTCTTTTTCCGCTGAGATCGTGAAAAAAAGCGATTTCCCGAAGGATATGATTAATCAGCAGTTCCTCATCCGGGAGCTTGCCGGCGCCCACATCCTTACAGGCCAGCATCCCTACCGCCGGATCGATGATCTTGTAACCCAGTTTTTTCAGGCTTTTGAGATTATTTTGGACAATCGGGTTTTCGTACATTGCAGTATTCATGGCTGGTGCGATAAGCTTGGGACAGTGGCAGGCCATGATGGTGGTGGTGAGCATATCATCAGCAATCCCGGCATTGATTTTGCCGATGACATTGGCCGAAGCCGGTGCCACCATAAAAAGATCGGCTCTTTTGGCCAGACTGATATGGGCCACATCATAAGAGATATTGCGGTCAAAGGTATCAACAATGCACTTGTTGCCGGTTAAACTCTCAAAGACCAGGGGGGCGATAAATTCCTGGGCATTTTTGGTCATAATGACTTGAACGTCGCAACCCATTTTAGCAAGGCTGCTGGCCACATTGGCCATTTTATAGGCGGCGATGCTTCCGGTTATACCCAGAACAACGGTTTTATTTTTTAAAAGATTTTTCATCGGTTTTCCTTTTCCAACTGTTTTCATTAATTTTCATAACCATTATACCAAACCCGGGGGTCAGGAGTAAATATAAGTTTTATTGTATTTTTTATTGAATTTTCTTATTGAAATTAAATTAGAAAGGCGTTAAAATATAGGTGCATTGTATCCGGCGTGACTGGAACGATAGCGGGAGGTTAAAATGAAAAACATCAAGACCAATGATTTGGTCAAACTATCCTTTTTTGTGGCGATTATTATTTTGTTGGCGGCAACACCGTTTCTTGGCTATATCCCCTTGGGATTCACCCGGGCCACCATTATTCATATCCCCGTGATTATTGGCAGTATTATTCTGGGACCATTCTATGGCGCTTTTCTGGGTTTTGTTTTTGGACTGACCAGCTTAATCAATAATACCTTTAATCCCACAGTAACATCATTTGTTTTCACCCCTTTTTATTCCCTGGGAACCTATTCCGGTAATTTCTGGAGTCTGGTGATCTGTTTTGTGCCCAGAATTCTGGTCGGCGTGGTGCCTCATTACATCTATCGTGGCATAAAAAAAGTTAAGAACAATGACGTCCTGGCATTAACCCTAGCCGGCGTTGGCGGATCTTTGACCAATACCCTATTGGTTATGAATTTTATCTATCTGTTTTTCGGACAAAGCTATGCTGAGGCCAAAAATGTGGCATTATCGACTTTGTACGGCGTGATTCTATCAGTGATTGCCATCAACGGTATTCCCGAAGCGATTGTTGCAGGAATTCTCACCACCGCCGTCTGTAAGGCGCTGTTGCGATATACCGGCAAACCGGCGCTGCAATAAGCCGTTGGATTAAAGATTTTAAACATCTAATAAACTGTTTCAGGTAAAAGTCCTGAAGCAGTTTTTTTAAGTTTTTATTGAACGTTCTTAGCGATTTTTTATACATTAAATTGATTTTATTACTTTGATATCCTGCTAAAAGAATATATAATGAAGATAAAATAACCGCAGGTTAGAAAAGGAGTTGTGATGGAAAAGATTAATAAAGTTCTTGGTTTATTGCTGATATTGCTGATGGTAACGGGATGTTGGGGCTCGATGGCCTTTGCGGCAACTGTCAATGATGATCAGACCATTACCCTGAAAATCATTCACACCAACGACACCCATTCCCGTTATACCTATAGTGCCAAAAACAACACCATCGGATACGCCAAGCTCAAGACCATCATCAATCAGGAAAGCCCTGATTTGACTGTCGATGCCGGGGATATCTTTCACGGCCAGTCTTTCGCCACCATTGAAACCGGTGGTTCAATTGCTGAACTGATGGCGGCAGTGGGCTTTGATGCAATCGCCCCCGGAAATCACGATTTTAATTATGGCAGCTCGCGCTTGCTGGAACTGGGAACCAGGGCCAACACTAAAATCTTGGGAAACAATGTCGTCGATTCCGAGTCTGGCGAAGCTTTTTTTGCGGATGACTATCTAATCAAAGAAATTGCGGTGGACGGCGAAATCATTAAAATCGGCGTATTTGGACTGATCAGTCCGGATATTTATGGGGACACGGCGCCGGTCAATGTGGCTGGACTGACCTTCGGTACCCGGGAGTCCGTTATTACCACGGCCCAGCAATCAGTGGCGGCTCTGGATGCCCAGGGCTGTGATCTGATTGTGGCGCTGACCCATATCGGGGATTCGGACAATGGCACCTTAATGCGCAGTGACGCCATTGCCCAGGGCGCGCCAGGAATCGATGTGATGGTGGACGGCCACACCCATGATGTGGAAAACCGGGAAGTCAACGGCACCCTGATTGTTCAAACCGGATATTATTCCAGTGCGGTGGGGGAGGTTGAGATTACCTTGAACAAAGATGCTGACCAACCGGATCCCGATGATGCCATCTATACCATTCAGGGTAAAACAGCCAACCTGACGACTGTAGCTGAGGCAACCGACGATGTCATTCCGGCGGACCCGATGGTGGCGGCCCTGACGGCGGAAATCGAAGCCAGGGAAGATCCGATAAAAAAAGAAGTGGTGGGAAATACCCCGGTAAAACTGGGTGGGAGCACCGACAATATCTGGCAGGATGTGCGGCTGGGCGAACTGAATCTGGGCAGAACCCTGTCCGACAGTTACCGGTTTGTCACCGGCGCTGATATTGCCGCCGAAAATGCCGGCGGAATCCGGGCTCAAATTCCTGCCGGAGAGATCAACAAAGGTCAGGTCATCGACGTACTGCCCTTTGGGAATTATCTGGTGACCAAGTCGCTTTCCGGAGCTGATATTAAAGAAATGCTGGAAACCAGCATCGAAATCGGTGTCAACAACCAGATTACCAATGACGAAAATAACAACTCCTGGCCCAGTAACAGCGGCAGTTATCTCCAATGGAGTGGCATCACTGCCCAGTATGATTTATCCAAACCAGCGGATGAGCGGGTCTTTTCAGTCAGGGTCGGAGCGGCGGAGCTGGATCCTGAGCAGAGCTATACGATTGCCTGCAATAATTATCTGGCCACCAACAGCGACTATCCGGGTTTGCAGGCTGCGGACATCATCAATGAATATTCAGCCTGTGACGAAGCGTTTATCAGCTATCTGCAAAACGCCGGCAACGAACGTTTTATGGCGGCCATCAACACCCCCAACGTGACTGCCGGAATAGCACCCCAACCGGTGCCCAATCCTCAGCCGGGCCAAAAGCAATCTGCCAATAACCCCCGGACCGGCTACGGCCAATGGGGGTGGGGATTTGCTTTTTACAGGTAATAGCTAAAGTGTGCGGAGTTTCGCTGCCTGTTCGCCTATATGTTACAAAAATATTTATGAAAACAGACATCAAAGCAATCGTGTTTTCTGTGAGAATTACCTAAGTACTTTTTTGTTCAATAAAGAGAGGTGCCGTCATTAACAAAAAAAACAATCTGCAGAAGATCATGGCCTTGGCTATTGAGACGGCAAAAGCAGGGGCCGCCAGGGGCGAGGTTCCGATCGGGGCGGTGCTGGTTTGCGGCGGCAAGATTATCGCCCGGGCTCATAACCAGAAAGAAAGCCTGACGGATCCCACTGCCCATGCCGAAATCCTGGTGATTCGGGCAGCGGCAGCAAAGCTGGGCCGCTGGCGGCTGGATGATTGTCAGTTGTATGTTACCGCTGAACCCTGTGTGATGTGTATGGGGGCCATTATCCAGGCCCGGATTCCCTTGCTTGTCTATGGTGCCGCCGAAAAGAGATTTGGGGGCGTAGAATCCACGGCCCGGCTGGGACAACATCCGATGCTGCCCAAACAGATGGAAATCTATGCCGGTATCGGTGAAAAAGAATGTGAAGCGTTGCTAAAAGATTTTTTTGAGAAAAGGAGAAATAAAGATGAATAACAAAGCAAAGGTGTATTTTACAACCTTACGGACAACGGGTTCCAATAATATTTTAAAAAAGCTGGAAAAATTGGTCACCGCTGCCGGCATGACCGATATTGATTTTGAAAACAAATTTGCAGCCATCAAAATCCATCTGGGCGAACCGGGAAATCTGGCCTATCTCAGACCGAATTACTCCCGAGTCATTGTCGATATGATCAAAGAAAAAGGTGGGAAACCATTTCTGACCGATTGCAATACTCTATATGTGGGACGACGAAAAGATGCCCTGGAGCACCTCGATGCGGCCTACGAAAATGGCTATAATCCCTTTGTTACCGGATGTCACGTGATTATTGGGGATGGCCTGAAGGGCACCGATGACATTGAGGTGCCTCTGGCAGGCGGCGAATGTATCGCTTCGGCTAAAATTGGCCGGGCGATAATGGATGCCGATGTTTTTATCTCGATGACCCATTTCAAAGGCCACGAAAATACCGGCTTTGGCGGCGTGCTGAAAAACATCGGCATGGGCTGCGGTTCCCGGCGGGGGAAAATGGAAATGCATTCCAACAGCAAACCCTTTGTTAAAGCCAAGCAGTGCCGAAGCTGTGAAATGTGCGGTAAGATCTGCGCAGTGCAGGCCATTTCATATGGGAAAGAAGATGGCAAAGCCAGCATCGACCACGATATCTGTGTCGGCTGCGGCCGCTGTATTGGCGTTTGTCCCTTTGATGCTATCTCACCAAAATACGATGAAAGTAATGATATCCTTAATAAAAAAATCGCCGAATATACCAAGGCCGTAGTAGACGGGCGGCCTCATTTCCATATCAGCTTTGTTATCGATGTTTCGCCAAACTGCGATTGCCATGTGGAAAATGATCTGCCAATTATTCAGGACGTCGGTATTTTTGCCTCCCTCGATCCGGTGGCGCTTGATATGGCCTGCGCTGACGCCTGTAACAATGCCCGGATTCTCCGGGGCAGCTGTGCAGAGGAACGGATTATCGAAAATGAAGTCCAGGATCTGTCTGAGCTGGATGTGTTCACTTTGGTTCATCCCGATACAAACTGGAAGGTCTGCGTTGACCATGCCGTCAAGCTGGGTCTGGGCAATAAGGAATATGAAATAACTGAGGTTTAGAGTCTGGCTTTATAAAGGTTCAAACTAGAAACCGATATCATGATTTCTTTGATATTTTGTGATTGACAAAGGCAAAATAAATAGATATAATGACTCAAATAATAAATAGTAAGTAATTAAAAAATAATCAAATAAAATAACTGCTATGACCAAGAGAAAGATACCGAAAATTGTATTTAAGAGAGTTGGAGGATGGTGTAATTCCAATAATACAATGGTATGTAATACTCACTTGCGAGCTGCCAACCTGAAAATTTACCCAATTAGTAGGGAAGGCCGTGATCCCATCCGGGACGTCAACGTTAAATGACTATGGTTAGGTACGCCTTGCGTTCAGACCAGAAGAGGAAATAATTGTGAAATTATTTCGAATTTTAGAGTGGTACCGTGGATACTTATATCCGCCTCTGTTTTTTACAGAGGCGGATTTTTTTAGTTTCTGGATATTATTAGTATATAATGGTCACATCAAGTGAATTTATATAATTAGAAAATTAAATTATTAAAACATTTCAAGGAGGAAATTAACGAATGGCAAAATTATTTTATGACGCAGATTGTAATCTGGGGTTACTCGATGGAAAAACAGTTGCAATTATTGGATACGGAAGTCAGGGGCATGCTCATGCACTGAATCTGAAAGAATCAGGTGTGAATGTTATTGTTGGTCTTTATGAAGGCAGTAAATCCTGGCCAATTGCTGAAGAAGCGGGATTAAAAGTTATGACTGCAGCCGATGCCACAAAAGCAGCGGACATCGTGATGATTCTGTTGCCCGACGAAAGACAGGCAGCGATCTACAAAGAAAGCATTTTACCAAACCTTGAACCAGGCAACAGCCTTGTTTTTGCTCATGGTTTCAATATTCATTACGGTCAGATCATTCCACCAGCTGACGTAAATGTCTTCATGATCGCACCAAAGGGACCAGGACATACAGTAAGAAGCCAATATCAGGAAGGCCGCGGCGTTCCCTGTCTGATTGCCGTTTACCAGGATCCAACAGGCAATACTCATGATCTGGGCTTAGCTTATGCTTCCGGAATCGGCGGCGGCCGTGCCGGTATCCTTGAAACAACTTTCAAAGAAGAAACCGAAACCGACTTATTCGGTGAACAAGCAGTTCTTTGCGGCGGGGTAACGGCGCTGATGAAAGCTGGTTTTGATACCTTGGTAGAAGCTGGATACCAACCAGAAAGTGCATACTTTGAATGTGTCCACGAAATGAAACTGATCATCGATTTAGTCGTTCAGGGTGGATTAGGCTACATGCGTTATTCCATCAGCGATACTGCTGAATATGGTGATTACATCACGGGCAGCAAAATCATTACTGAAGAAACCAAAAAAGCCATGAAGGGTGTTCTAAACGATATTCAGGATGGCACCTTTGCTCGTAACTGGATCCTTGAAAACCAGGCTAACCGACCATACTTCAATGCCGTCAGACGGATTGAAACTGAAACTCAGGTTGAAAAAGTTGGTGCGGAATTACGAACCATGATGTCCTGGATTAAAAAATAAGCATTTCAAAATAGCAGACCCCAAAAAGGCAGAAGACCTTCTGCCTTTTTTTAAAACACAAAAACAAATATAACAACAACAAAACAAAATAATTAGGAGGAGATGCAATGAGCAGAATAGTAAAAATATTTGATACCACCCTTCGAGATGGGGAACAGTCACCAGGTTGCAGTATGAACCTGAAAGAAAAATTAGAGATGGCGAAACAACTCGAACGTCTGAGAATTGACGTCATTGAAGCCGGATTTGCCATTGCATCTCCTGGTGATTTTGAGTCTGTTCAACTGGTTGCCAATGAGATTAAAAATGCCACGGTTGCCAGTCTGGCCCGTAGTACCGAAAAAGATATCAGCACCGCCTATGAAGCCTTAAAAGGTGCTGTTAACCCCCGAATTCATTACTTTTTGGCAACCTCGGATATTCATATGGAATACAAACTGCGGATGTCCCCGGAAGCAGTGCTGGAAAAAGCCATTGCGATGGCAAAATTTGCCCGAAACCTTTGCGGTGAAGTTGAATTCTCTGCTGAAGATGCCTCCCGGACCCGACCGGAATTCTTATATCAGGTACTGGAAGGGGTTATCAATCAAGGGGTTACCATTGTTAACGTCCCGGATACGGTGGGCTATACCACCCCCGGTGAATATTTTAAATTCATTGAAGGCATTCGGAACAATGTACCAAACATCGATAAGGCCACCATATCGGTCCATGTTCATGATGATCTGGGGCTGGGTGTGGCCAACTCGTTGGCAGCCATTCAGGCCGGTGCCGGCCAGGTGGAATGTACGGTTAACGGCATTGGTGAACGGGCCGGAAATGCCGCCCTGGAAGAAATTGTTATGGCTCTTAAAACCCGACACGATATTTACCAGGTAGATACTAATATCGACACCACCCAAATCTATCGGTCCAGCCGCTTGTTATCTAAGTTGACGGGGGTTCGGGTACAGCCTAATAAGGCCATTGTCGGTGAAAATGCCTTTGCCCATGAATCAGGCATCCATCAGCACGGCATGATGGCCAATCGCGAAACCTATGAAATTATGACGCCGGAATCGATCGGCTTAAAAGAAACCAAAATGGTACTGGGTAAACACTCTGGTAAACATGCCTTTGTGGATAAACTGACCTCCCTCGGCTATACCTTAAGCGACGAAGAGGTGCTGGATTTATTCAATCAGTTCAAGGTTCTGGCCGATAAGAAAAAAGTCATTTCGGACAAAGATATTCTGGCGCTGGTCGAACAAAAACAATTGGCAATTCCCGAAGTTTACTCGCTGGACCGGTTTGTCATCAGTACCGGTAATACCATTTCCACTGCCGCTACCATCAGGTTGCGGAAGAACGGCGATCTCATCGAAGGGGTATCCCTGGCAGACGGACCGATCAGTGCCGGGTTTAAAGCCATCAGTGAATTGGTTGACTGTGAGTTGACCCTGATTGATTATGGGGTTACCGCAGTCACCGACGGTACTGATGCCCAGGGTGAAGCACAGGTGAAAATATCTGATGGTACCCATGTGTACCATGGCCGGGGATTGAGCACCGACATCATCGATGCCAGCTTGAAAGCTTATGTTGACGCCGTAAACCAGATGCTTTACATAAAAGACAGTCAAAGCATAGAAACCCAGGAACAAGCAAGTTCAAAACCGTGATAAGGGGGGAATTGGAATGTCAGAAAAAATATTAGTCTTTGATTCAACCCTCAGAGATGGGGCCCAGGCCGAAGGAATTTCCTTCTCTGTGGAAGACAAAATCCGTGTAGTGGAAACCCTGGATAAAATGGGGATTGATTATATTGAAGCCGGAAACCCTGGCTCCAACCCAAAAGACATCGAGTTTTTTAATCGCATCAAAGGCATCCGCCTTAATCATGCCAAGCTGGTCGCCTTTGGCAGCACCCGACGGGGTGGCATTGCCGTTGAGGATGACGCCAATTTAAAGGCCATTCTTGAAACAGAGACCCCGGGGGTAGCCATTTTTGGAAAAAGCTGGACTTTCCACATCACTGATATCATCAAAACCACCCTGGCCGAAAATCTGAAAATGATTGAAGAAACGATGGCCTATCTCAAGGCCCAGGGAAAGGATGTAACCTTTGATGCCGAGCATTTCTTTGATGGCTATAAGAATGACCCGGTCTATGCCATCGAAGCCCTTCTGGCTGCCCAGCAAGGGGGGGCCGATTGTTTGGCCCTTTGTGACACCAACGGTGGCACCCTGTCTTATGAAATTCAGGAAATTGTCACCGATGTCCGTCAGAAATTGCGGATTCCCCTGGGGATCCATTGCCATAACGACAGCGGTCTGGCCGTGGCCAACTCGCTGATGGCCGTCCATGCCGGCGCCCGTCAGGTTCAGGGAACCTTCCTGGGCTATGGCGAACGCTGCGGAAACGCCAATCTGGCCACCATTATTCCCAATCTGCAGTTAAAAATGGGGTTCCGTTGTTTGGCCGATGTGGAGCTTTCCAAACTCACATCCTCGGCAATTCGGATTGCCGAGATTTCCAATTATGCCCTCACCGGTCGTGAACCCTTTGTGGGAAAATCAGCCTTCGCCCACAAGGGCGGTATGCATATCGACGCCGTCATGAAAAACCCGGCATCCTTCGAGCATGTATCGCCAGAGGCGGTTGGAAACGAACGACGGATTTTAATGTCTGAGGTTTCCGGCCGCAGCACCATTATTCAGCTGATCAACGAGGTCGACCCGAGCCTGACCAAGAAATCCGACGAAACCACCCGGGTGATGGATCGCATCAAAGAGCTGGAATACCAGGGTTATCAGTTTGAAGGGGCCGAAAGCAGCGTCAAATTGCTGATCCGCAAAGAGCTGGGGATGCACAAACCATTTTTCACCCTGGAAGATTTTAAAACCATTGGTGAACAAACTCACACCAAGGAAGCCCTCAGTTCCTCCGCGGTGGTGAAAATCAATGTCGACGGTCAGTCGGAAATCAATGCCGCTGAAGGGGATGGTCCGGTCAATGCATTAGATAAGGCCCTCAGAAAAGCGCTGGAAGTCTTTTACCCCAAAATCAGTGAGGTTCGCCTGACCGACTTTAAGGTTCGGGTCATCGATTCCAAATCAGCCACCGCCTCCAAGGTCCGGGTTCTGATTGAAAGCTCCGACGGCGTGGACATCTGGACCAACGTCGGCGTTTCCACCGATATCATCGAAGCCAGTCTGATCGCTCTGATCGACTCCATCGAGTATAAGCTTTTAAGCGATGAGGAACGCGAGCAACAATAGCATTAATGTTACCAACAGAACTATTATTAGCTAAAATCATAACCCAAATGAAAACCGACAGCGAAGCTCAGGGTAGTTTCACAATTGCCGAAATGTTATTTACTCGGAAGGAGATGAGTGGCATTGGGAATGACAATGACTCAGAAAATATTAGCAGCCCATGCAGGTTTAAAAGAGGTAAAAGCAGGAGATTTAATCGTAGCCAACCTGGACCTCGTTCTAGGAAACGATATTACCGCGCCGGTGGCCATTAATGTCTTTGCCGGCATTAATGCAAAAACCGTGTTTGATAAAGATAAGGTGGTTCTGGTACCAGACCACTTTGCACCAAATAAGGATATTAAAGCCGCCGAGCAATGCAAAAAACTAAGAACCTTTGCCGGCGAACATGAGATCAGCAACTATTTTGAAATTGGCGAAATGGGCATTGAACACGCCCTGCTGCCGGAAAAAGGACTGGTGGTCACCGGCAATTTAGTCATTGGTGCCGATTCCCATACCTGTACCTATGGGGCGTTGGGAGCCTTCGCCACCGGCGTGGGCAGTACCGATATGGCTGCCGGGATGGCTACCGGTAAAGCCTGGTTTAAAGTACCCACCGCCATTAAAATTGTACTAACCGGAAAACTGAACAAGTATGTATCCGGGAAAGACGTGATTCTGCATATCATCGGGATGATCGGCGTGGATGGCGCCTTGTACCAATCCATGGAATTCGTGGGCGACGGTATTGCCAACCTCACCATGGACGACCGTTTTGCGATTGCCAATATGGCGATTGAAGCCGGCGCCAAAAACGGTATCTTTATGGTGGATGAACAGACCCTTGAATACGTCAAAGATCATTCTGATAAAGAATACACCGTTTATCCCGCCGATGAGGACGCTGAATACACGCGCACCATCGAAATTGATTTATCAGCCATCAAATCGACGGTTGCTTTCCCATTTTTGCCAGAAAACACCAGAACCACTGACCAGATCACCGAAGCCATTGTCATCGATCAGGTCGTCATCGGCTCATGCACTAATGGCCGTCTTTCTGACTTTTCAAAAGCAGCCAAAATTTTTGAAGGCCGAAAGGTTGCCAAAGGGGTTCGGGTTCTGATAATACCGGCGACTCAAAAGATCTATCTTCAATGTATGGAACTGGGCTACTTCAAAACCTTTATCGAAGCAGGTGCTACTATCAGCACCCCCACCTGCGGTCCCTGCATCGGCGGGCATATGGGGATCCTGGCCGCCGGGGAACGCTGCGTTGCCACCACTAACCGAAATTTTGTGGGACGAATGGGTCATGTGGACTCAGAAGTCTATCTGACCAACCCGGAGGTGGCCGCCGCCTCGGCTATTCTAGGCCGGATTGCCGACCCCACCGAGTTATAGGAAAGGAACGCACACATGAAAACACAAGGAAAAGTATTCAGATACGGAAACAACGTTGACACTGACGTTATCATACCGGCACGTTATCTCAGTTCCAGTGACTCTGAGGAACTGGCCCAACATTGTCTGGAAGATATCGACGCTGATTTTATCAAAAATGTCAAACCTGGGGATATCATCGTGGCAGACAAAAATTTTGGCTGCGGCTCATCCCGGGAACATGCCCCCATCGCCATTAAGGCCGCCGGGGTGTCCTGTGTGATTGCTGCCGACTTTGCCCGGATCTTCTACCGCAATGCCATCAATATCGGGCTACCGATTCTGGAATGTCCGGAAGCTGTCGCCGGGATTGAAGCCGGTGACGAGGTGGCAGTCGATTTCGATACCGGAACCATCACCAACCTCACCCAAAACACCAGTTACCAGGGACAGGCCTTTCCCGAGTTTATACAAAAAATTATCGCTGCCGGTGGCCTGGTCAGCAGCATTAATAAAAATCTATGAAAATTGCGGTTTACTAAAATAACCTAGTAATTGTTGGTTCGCAGGGGCGGTTATTAACCACCCCCAAATGCGATTCAATTTAAAAGAAAACCTACAATTACTAAATTAATTTAACGAGGAGAATACTATGGATTATAAAATAGCAGTAATTCCTGGAGACGGAATCGGCCCTGAAATTGTCGGGGCCAGTATCAAAGTTTTGGATAAAATTGGCGAAAAGTTTAACCATACCTTTAACTATACCGAAGTATTGGCCGGTGGCGCCGCCATTGATGCCTGTGACAACCCGCTACCCCAGGAAACCGTAGACACCTGTCTGGCCAGCGATGCTGTTCTGTTAGGCGCCCTGGGCGGGCCCAAATGGGACAACCTGCCCGGTGATAAACGACCAGAAGCCGGTCTGCTGGGCTTGCGAAAAGCCTTGGGCCTGTATGCCAACCTGCGACCAGCGATTCTCTATCAGGAACTGAAAGCGGCCTGCCCGTTAAAACCGGAAATCATCGGCGACGGCCTGGATATCATGGTCGTTCGGGAACTGACTGGCGATGTCTATTTTGGCGAAAAAGGCCGCGACGGTGATTTTGCGGCCTGGGATATTATGAAATACACCCGGCCGGAAGTCCTGCGGATTGCCAAAAAAGCCTTTGAAATTGCCATGAAGCGCGATAAAAAAGTAACCAATGTCGATAAAGCCAATGTTCTGGAAGTTTCCCGGTTTTGGCGCAGCTGTGTCGAAGAAGTGGCCAAAGACTACCCAGAGGTCGAACTGAACCATTTATATGTCGATAACGCCGCGATGCAATTGGTTATCAACCCTAAACAGTTTGACGTTATCGTGACTGGCAACCTGTTCGGCGATATCTTATCTGACGAAGCCAGCATGATCACCGGTTCCATCGGGATGCTGCCATCAGCCAGTATGGCTGACGGCAAATTCGGGATGTTTGAACCAATCCATGGTTCCGCCCCCGATATTGCCAACCAGGACAAAGCTAACCCGATTGCGACCATCGTATCGGTGGCGATGATGCTGCGTTACTCCCTGGATCTGATTGCTGAAGCCGATGCCATTGAAGCCGCCGTTCAAAAAACGCTGGCGCAAGGCTATCGTACCGGCGACATCTTCAGTGAAGGGATGACCCTGGTCGGCACCGTTGAAATGGGCCAAAAAATCATCGAAAACTTGTAAAATTCATAAGTAAACACTCAATTGACAGGTTCGTAGGGCGATCATTAACCGCCTGTAAACCTGAACTATATAAATCAAAAACACAACAGAAAGGATATCAAATGAAAAGTGATCGTGTAAAAAAAGGAGTCGAAACAACTCCGCAACGTTCTTTATTCAAAGCCATGGGTTATATCGACGAAGAACTGGAGCAACCCTTAATTGGTGTGGTTAATTCCTTTAATGAAATTATTCCCGGACATATTCATTTAAATACCATTACCAAAGCGGTTAAAGACGGCGTTCGCATGGCCGGGGGAACACCCATCGAATTTCCGGCCATCGGGGTTTGCGACGGCATCGCCATGGGTCATGTCGGAATGAAATATTCTCTGGCTTCCCGGGAGCTGATTGCTGATTCCATTGAAATCATGGCCACCGCTCATTCCCTTGATGCGCTGGTTTTGATTCCCAACTGCGATAAGGTTGTCCCTGGCATGCTGATGGCTGCAGCCAGGCTGAATATTCCCGCCGTGGTGGTCAGCGGTGGCCCGATGCTCACTGGTAAAGCGGTGGGCCAGAAAGACACCGACTTAAATACCGCCTTTGAAGCGGTGGGAGCCTTCAACGCCGGCAAAATTGATGAAAAAGAGCTTAAATCCTTTGAAGACTCCGTTTGCCCCGGTTGCGGTTCCTGCTCGGGAATGTTCACTGCCAACAGCATGAACTGCCTGACCGAAGTGTTGGGTATGGGTTTGCCTGGCAACGGCACCATTCCCGCCGTTTTTGCTGAACGGGTTCGGCTGGCTAAAAAAGCTGGCATTCAGGTGATGGAAATGTGGAAACGGGATATTAAACCCCGGGATATCATGACCGATGCAAACTTCAGAAATGCTCTGGCCTGCGATATGGCGCTAGGCTGTTCGACCAACAGCATCCTCCATCTGCCGGCTATTGCTAACGAAGCCGGGGTCTGTATCGACCTTCAGGAAGTTAATGAGATCTCCGCTAAAACTCCTCATCTGTGCAAGCTGGCACCAGCGGGAGATCATCATCTGGAAGATCTGTACTACGCCGGCGGCATTCAAGCGGTGATGAAAACTTTAGCCGATGCCAATCTGATCGATACCAGTTTAATGACGGTTACCGGCAAAACCATTGCTGAAAACCTGACCTGCGTCTTCAATAAAAACCCCGAAGTCATCCGTCCACTGACTAATCCCTACAGCCCCACCGGTGGTCTGGCCGTGCTCTTTGGCAACCTGGCTCCCGACGGCGGCGTGGTTAAACAGGGAGCAGTAGCACCGGAGATGTTAAAACATCAAGGTCCGGCCCGGGTGTTCAACTCTGAAGAAGATGCCACCGCTGCTATAAAGGCCGGAAAAATAGTGGCTGGGGACGTGGTTGTCATCCGTTACGAAGGTCCTAAAGGCGGCCCGGGAATGCGGGAAATGCTTTTCCCAACCTCCGCCATCGCCGGCATGGGACTGGATAAGGACGTCGCCCTGATCACCGACGGCCGTTTTTCCGGTGCCACCCGGGGCGCCTGTATCGGCCATGTTTCTCCCGAAGCTGCGGCTGGCGGAACCATCGGTTTGATCGAAGAAGGCGATATCATCGCCATCGACATTCCCAACCGGTCCATTGCCGTAAAAGTGGACGACGCTGTTCTGGCCGAACGAAAAGCCGCCTGGGTTCCCATCGAACCAAAAATCAAAACCGGCTATCTTTCCCGTTATGCCAGACTGGTAACCTCCGCCTCCACCGGCGCTGTCTTTGAAAAGTAAAAAGTAAACATAACATAGTAATAAATGGTTCGTCGGGGCGATCCACGATCGCCCGCCAACGACCCGACAAACAAATCTATCTCAACCAAAAGCAGAAAGGAAGTGAAAATTTGAATAACAAAGAATTATTATTAGGGTCGGAAATCACCGTCCGTTGTCTGGAAGAACAGGGCATCAAACATGTCTTTTCATTCCCTGGCGGCGTCGTAATTCCATTATTCGACGCCTTTTACCGACTCGATCACGATATTACCGAAATTGGTCCCTGTCACGAACAAAATGGTGTCCATGCTGCCGATGGCTATGCCAGAACCAGCGATACAGTGGGGGTCGCCATTACCACCTCTGGCCCCGGGGCCACCAACGCCATCACCGGGATTGCCAATGCCTATTTGGACTCGGTGCCGCTGGTTGTCATCACCGGACAGGTTGCTTCGCCTTTGCTGGGCAAGGATTCCTTCCAGGAAATTGACATCACCAGCGTGACGATGCAGATTACCAAGCATAATTATCTGGTCACCGATGTTAATGATCTGGCCGACACGATCCGGGAGGCCTTTGTTATCGCCCAATCGGGACGACCCGGACCAGTTGTAATCGATATTCCCAAGGATATCTTTTTGGCCAAAACTGAATATGAAAAAATGTTTATTCCGAAGCTGCGCCAGATCTATCCGGAAATCAAGGAATCGAAGATACTTGAAGCCGTTGAAGCCATTAATGCCGCCGAACGGCCGATGATCTACGCCGGCGGTGGGGTGCTTAAATCCAAGGCCCACGAAGAACTGCTGGCCTTTGCCGAAAAATCCGGGATCCCCGTGGCTAATTCTTTAATGGGTTTAGGCGGTATCCCCAGAGATCACGAACTGTCAATGGGAATGGTTGGCATGCATGGCTTCCAGGAGACCAATCTGGCTGTCATCAATTCCGACGTACTGATTGCCATCGGTGCCCGCTTCAGCGATCGGGTCACGGGCAACTGCGACGCCTTTGTTAGAAATAAAAAAATAATCCATATCGATGTGGATCCCACCGAATTCGCTAAAAATATTCCGGCCGAAATTCAGATCCAGGGCAATATTAAAGATGTATTGCCGCTCTTGACAAAAGACATCGAAGAAAAAGCTTACCCGGAATGGTATCATAAAATCAAGAACTGGATCATCCCCTGTGTCGATAAAGGGAATTACCATCCCAAGAATATTCTCAACACCATCAACGCCTCCTACCCGGAAGCCTTTGTGGTTACCGAGGTCGGACAGCATCAGATGTGGGTGGGCCAATACTGGAACGTCAAGCGCCCGGCCCAGTTTATTACCTCCGGCGGTTTAGGTACCATGGGCTACGGCCTGGGGGCTTCCATTGGGGTTAAACTGGCTAATCCGGATGCGGATGTGTTGTTGATTGCTGGAGACGGTAGTTTCCGAATGAACTGCCAGGAACTGATCACCGTCAGCAAGTACCAGATCCCGCTGAAAATCTTCCTGTTTGACAACGAAGCCCTGGGAATGGTGCGGCAATGGCAGAAGTTATTCAGCGATAAACGCTATGCCCAAACCGATATTGTTCAGTGTACCGACTATATCATGCTGGCCGCTGCCAGCGGGATACCCGGCTACAAGGTTACCAATATGACTGAACTGGAAGATACCCTGGAGAAAATAAAAGATCAACCGGGACCACTACTGGTTCATGTGAAAATTTCCAACGAAGAAGGCGTTTACCCCATCGTCCCGGCCGGCTGTGCCATTGACGAGATTTATTACGAATAGATAAAGATAAACAAAAATAATAATTCACAAATATCTAATAATCAACAAAACCTTGCCGATGCAGTCAAACAAGACTGATCGGCAGGGTTTTTCTTTTTTATTTTTACGGTTAAAACAAATTCATTTTTAAATTCGTCATTTGCGATAAAAATTCTGGCACACAGGCCGCCACACATTGTCTCAAGTTCCTGTCTGTGTTAAAATGAGCAAAATGAAACATTTATCAATAAATAAATCTGTCGATGCAGACTGGACAAACGATATCCTATTAGAGAAGGTGAAAAAATGTTATTACAAAAAGAGCGGGAAGACGTGGTTAAATATTGTTGTAAGATGATCACCGCCGGGTTAACCAAAGGCACCGGCGGAAACATCAGTATTTTAAATCGGCAGAGAGGATTGATGGCAGTCAGTCCCAGCGGAATCGACTATTTTGAAACCGAAGTTGAAGATGTAGTGGTCATGGATCTGGAAGGAAAAATTGTGGATGGTCGAAGAAGGCCATCCAGCGAATATGAACTACACCGAATTTTTTATGTCAGGCGGGATGATATTGCTGCGGTGGTTCACACCCACTCGGTTTACTCCACGGTGCTGGCAACCCTGCGGCAGCCGCTGCCGGCATCCAGTTATTTGGTAGCCTATTCGGGATTGGATGTAAGGTGTGCCGATTATGCTTCATTTGGAACAACGGAGCTGGCAGAACGGACCTTTGAAGCGATGAATGATCGTTTTGCGGTTTTAATGGCCAACCATGGTTTGCTGACCGGGAGTAAAGATATTCTCACCGCCTTTAATATTGCCGAGCAAATTGAACACTGTGCTGAAGTGTATGTGAAAGCCCGGGCTATTGGCGATCCGGTAATTCTGGATGAAGAAGAAATGAAAAAAATGATTGTAAAGTTCAGCAGCTGCTATGGTCAAAAGGCGTCTAAGGACGAATCGGAAGATTAAACCGACCGATGAAACATTTGAACCGACCGGTTTCTGGCAAGGGCTCCAAAATTGTTGGTTGATTGTATCAAAAAAGGTTCCTGATAGTTTGCACAGCGTATCAGAATTCAGTACCAGGAGAGGATTCTATGGAAAAAATAAAAAACATCGCCGGCTTCGAAAAAAATTATCTTGAAAATAAAAAAACGGCTGAGGAAAGTATGGTGGCATCATGGCTCAAAATTGGTATTTGTCTGATTCTATACTTTACTGCCATTTTTCTGGAGTTGCGGTTGTCATCGACGAGCAGCATTGCCGGTGTCGTGGCCCAGCTTCAAGTGATGGTATCGGTCTATCTTGTCGTTGCAGTCAGAGATAAGGGTTACCGGATTGCAGTTGCTATTAATGTTCTGGTCTCTTTAATTGTGGGGATTGTTGTGGTTATTGGTGCCGGTAATTTGGATGCCATCCCGGGGGTTGTGGTACCAATCTGTACCATCATCACCATCAGCATTATTTCGTACTATGAAAAAGGTTTTGACACTAAGCTAGCTGAAGCAACTGACCAACAAAAAGAGCTTAGTGACCTCTACGATGAGCTGGCAAGCTCGGAAAAAGAAATTTTACAGCAAAATGTCAAACTCAAGGAACTAAACAGAAAAATGAAACAGCGCGAGGTCAGGCTAAATTATCTTGCCTATACCGATGTCTTAACCGGACTTCCAAACCGTGAAATGTTGATCAATAAGCTGGATTTTCTGGTGGAACGGTCGCAAGAAAAGCAAGAGCGTTTTGCGGTGGTGTTTATCGATCTGGATAATTTTAAAAAGATCAATGACTATAAGGGACATTACATCGGTGACTTATTATTGAAATCGATTGCCGATAAAATCAAGAAAATAATCTACCAGCAGGATATGCTGGGCCGTTTGGGTGGTGATGAATTTACGCTGATTATCCAGCGCGATTTGAGTGAAAGGGAGATTTTCGATTATGTGGAAAAAATCCGGACCGCGCTGTTGGTGACCTTTGTGGTCGAGAATATGGAATTGAATATCAGTGCCAGCTTTGGCATTGCCCTTTATCCACGGGATGGGATCAACTCGACAGAGCTGTTAAACTATTCTGATATTGCGATGTACAAGGCTAAAGAATTCGGAAAAAACAGAGTACAATTCATCAATCAACGAGGATAGAAACCGATTAACAGGAGGATACCGTGGGGCTTAAATTTAAAGAAACAGCCGTGATGACTGTATTTGTGGCAGTACTGGGTGGAACCATCGGCGGGATCACCTGGGCATTGCTTTTCATCATGAACCTGGGCATCAATTTTATATGGACGGATCTTAGAAATGCGGTAAATCTCACCCTGTATCCGGTGTTGGTTTGCGCAATTGGCGGCCTGCTAATTGGCCTTTGGGAGCAGCGTTTTGGTCCCTATCCCCGGGAAATGGCGGAGATTTTAAAGGATGTCAAAAAAGGTGACCAGATTCCCTACAATAATTTGCATATTATTGGCGTTTCCGCCTTGCTGCCGCTGATATTTGGGGGCAGCCTGGGGCCGGAAGCTGGATTAACCGGTGTGATTGTCGGGTTATGTTTCTGGTTTTCGGACCGGTTTAAGTATATCTTTTCAGAAACCGCAGAACTGCCGCAGATTGGCATGGCCGCCACCGTTGGCGTCATTTTCGGAGCGCCGCTGTTTGCCTTTGTCCAACAGATTGAAGATGAAAACAAACCGGCGGCGATCCCCAAAAACCTGAAAATGTTGATGTATTTTGTGGGGATTCTCAGTGGTTATGGGGTATTAACGATCCTACAGGATCTTTTTGGCGGAAGACTGGGGTTGGGACATTTTCCCGCGATAGAAAAAATAACCGGAATGGAATGGGCAGCGGCGATCCCCCTGGCACTTATTGGGGTAACGGCAGGAATGCTTTATTATCTGTTTATGAAAATGACCAAAGCAGCGGTTAAACCTTTGGAACAGAAGATCGTGATCCGGGGCGTTCTCGGTGGTGTGATTCTTGGCGGGGTTGGTATTTTTCTACCTTATACGATGTTTTCCGGCGAGCACGAAATGGTTGAGGTGATGAATTCCTGGCCGGTCATGGGTTTTGCGGCGTTGCTCTTAACCGGGGTTGTCAAGCTATTGATGGGCAACATCTGCCACGAAATGGGCTGGCGCGGTGGTAATATTTTTCCGACTATTTTTTCGGGCGTATCCATCGGTTATGCCTGCGCCTTAGTGCTTCCCATTGATCCCATCTTTTGTGTGGCGGTGGTGACGGCGGCCTTAACGGCCACAGTCATGCGAAAACCGCTGGCAGTGATTTTACTGCTGTTGATCTGTTTTCCGATTAATGGTATCGTTCCGATGACTATCGGTGCGGCGATCGGCGGCGCTATTCCGGTGCCCAAATGGATTGGGGGTTCCGAAGATCAATACAAAATATGATGAAAACAAAAAGATCTGAGCCACGCTCAGATCTTTTATTTGCCAGGGGTTGGTGCCAGTGCTTTATTGCGGATAATGGTCAGGCTGCAGCCAGCCATAATCAGACCGGAGACAATCAACAGCGTCTGAATCGGAATAAAATCTGCCATCGGTCCAAAGATTACCATCCCCAGAGGCAGGGCCGTGGTGGCAATCAGCTGAAGGATACTGAATACCCGTCCCTGAATATTAACCTCCACCAGTTCCTGAAGCAGCACCGTGGTTGGGGCTGATAAAAAGGGAATGGCCAGTCCGGAAATAAAAATAAACAGAATATACAGTACAAAGCCAGGCGCTATTCCCATGGCTGAAATGGACAGCCCAAATACAAAGCAGCCCACGGAGATGGTTTTAATCCGGTTGTTATAACCGCCCCAGAGGGCAATAATCACGCCGCCGATCATGGTACCACCGCTAAAAAAGATTTCGTTAACCGTCAGCCGCCAAACTTCACTGCCGTAGATTCGGGTGATCAGCAGAGGGGTTAAAAAGGCGGCTGGGGTAATGAAAAACATAATCAGGGCATAATAGATAAAAAGTACCCGGATAAACCGATGCTGGCGGATATAACGGAGTCCTTCTTTCAGATCGGCCAGGGCGGTGGTAGTGCTTTTTTCCTGGGCCTTGGGATGGAGGGGGATCGGAATCAAGGCCAATATCCCCACCGCCATCAAAGCGGTGACGACGTCGATAAAGAAGGTGTATTCCAGAGAAAAGGCCACCAGCAGACCGCCACTGATGGCGGGCGCGATGATAAAGGTCAGGGACTGAATGCTGCTGTTAATGCCGTTGACCTTCATCAGCTTGTCTTCGGGAACCAGCTGGGGAATCAGCGAATTCACCGCCGGAGTCTGAACTCCGGCACCAAAAGAACGAATCCCCGAAACCATAAAGAGCAGCCAGAGCTCCTGGTAGCCGATGAAAAAAAGGATCCCCAGGATCAGCGTTGAGGTGGCAATTAGCAGATCGGCCAGGATGATCAGGTATTTTCGGTTGTAGCGGTCCGCCCACACCCCGGCAAAAAGCGACACTAATATCTGTGGTAAAAAGGTAAACAGGGTGGAGATGGTCATCATCAATCCAGAAGCGGTGGTCAGGGTCACGTACCAGATAATGGCGTAGGCGACAATGGCGGAACCCAGCAGTGAAACCGTCTGGCTGGTCAGAAACAGGGTGATCTGTCGACGCCAATGGGGGTTGATATCTTCTCTAGTTGGACACATTTATCTCGGTCCAGGCCCGGTTGTAGATTTCCATGACGTCACTGGGCAGATCCTTGAAGATTTCACTGCGGGCCAGATCTTCCTTGCTGATGTTAAAACCGGCATTGTCTGACCAGCTTGCATCAAGCAGCGCCAGAGCCGGAGTATTCGGCGAGGAATAACCCACATATTCGATATTCCGGGCGGCGATTTCCGGGGTCAGCATGAAATTGATGAATTGTTCGGCCAGTTCGGGATTCTGAGCATTTTTGGGAATGACAAAGTTGTCATAAAAAGCATTGGAACCTTCCTTAGGAACCGCAAAACCGAGATTATCGGTTTCACTCATGATAATCGCCGCATCGCCGGAGTAGACTACTGCCATGGCGGCGTCACCACTGGCCATCAGGCTTTTGACATTATCGGTGACATAGGCCATCACCAGCGGCTTCTGGGCAATCAGGGCGTCCCGGGCAGCATTGATATTGGCTTCACTGGTTTCATTCATCGAGAAACCCAGCCGTTTCAGGGAGGCCCCCATGCTGTCCCGGATGCTGTCGTACATTAAAATTTTGGAAGCGTATTTATCATTCCAGAGAAGATTCCAGCTGTCCACCGGTTCAGTGACCTGAGCGGTGTTATAGACAATTCCCAAAACCCCGTAGAAATAGGGCACTGAGTATTGATTGCCAGGATCAAAGGCCAGATCCTGGGCTGAGGCATCGATGTTAGCTAGATTGGGAATATTGTCTTTGCTGATCGGCCGGAGCATGTCTTCGCTAATCAACCGTTCAATCATATAATCAGAAGGTACCAGCACATCGTAGGTATCCGATGAATTCTTGACCTTGACATACATATCCTCGTTGGAGGTGAAGGTTTCGTAATTGACCCGACAATTGAATTCTTCTTCAAACTGGGCGATGACCTCGGGGTCCATATAGTCGCCCCAGTTATAAACGGTGAGCTCAGCCCGATCATCGGAGCCGCAGCCGCCAGCCAGAAAAGGCAGACACAGTAACGACAAAATTAATAAGATTTTTTTCATTGCATTCTCCTTTGTTATTGAATATGTTTTATCCCTTTTTCACTGCGGATGTTGATGAGGATCAATAAGATCATGATACACCCGAACATGATGGTTGACAAGGCATTGATTTTAGGGTTAATGCCGGCTTTGGCCATCGAATAGATGGTGATGGACAGGTTACTGACGCCGTTGCCGGCGGTAAAAAAGCTGATCACAAAATCATCGATGGACAGGGTGAAGGCAATCAGGGCACCGGAGGTAACACCAGGCAGAATTTCCGGGAACAGCACCTTCCAGAAAGCCTGTCGTGGGGTTGCACCCAGATCCAGGGCGGCCTCAAAAATATTTTCCGGCAACCGGTTAAACCGGGGCAGCACTGCCAGGATCACATAGGGGATACAAAAGGTAATGTGGGCGATAATAATGGTGGTTAAACCCATTTTCATGCCAGCAAAAATAAATAGCGACATCAGGGTGATCCCCATGACGATATCCGGCACCAGAACCGGGATATTATTTAATAACAGATAGGGTCTTTTCAGACCCGATCGCATCCGGTAAATGCCCACCGCCGAGATGGTCCCCACAATGGTGGAAACAGTGGTGGCCACCACCGCGATAATCAGGGTATAGTACAGGGCCTGGAGGATATAGCGATCTTGAAAAAGCATCACATACCATTTAAGGGTAAAGCCGGCCCAGGGCCCCATAATTTTAGAATCATTAAACGAATAAATAATCAGCACCAGAATGGGGGCGTATAAAAACAGCAGAATCAGGCCAAAAGCCAGGTTTCTGAAAATCTTTTTCATAGTAGCTGACCTCCGGTATCAAGTTCTTTCCCGGTGATCAGTCGGGCGATGCCGAGAACCAGAAAGATAATGGTCATCAGGACCATCGAAATAGCCGAGCCAAAGTTCCAGTTGTTGAGGGTTAAGAACTGCTGCTCAATCAGATTTCCGACCAGCATATATTTCCCGCCGCCCAACAGGTTGGAAATAACAAAGGTACTCACCGCCGGCATGAAGACCATCATGCAGCCAGAGACGATGCCGGGAAGACTGAGGGGCACTTTGATTTTTATAAACATCTGGAAATGGTTAGCACCCAGATCCGTGGCGGCCCGCAACAGATCCGGATCGATTTTTTTCAGGGCGGTGTAAATGGGTAACAGCATATAGGGAAAAAAGTTATAAACCATCCCCAGAATAACGGCGGACTGGGTATATAGCAGGGAAACATCCTGGAAGCCCAACAGGCCCAGAAATTGTGAAATCAGTCCGCTACCGCTGAGCAGCACCATCCATGCGTAGGTTCGCAGCAGGAAATTGACCCACATCGGGATGATCATCAGCACAATCATCAGATTCTGGCGATGCCCGGGCAGCGATACGATCAGGTTTCCCAGCGGATAGGCAATAATGAAACAAATCAGGGTGGCGATGACAGCATATAAAAACGAGCGGTACAGAAGCTCCAGGTACACCGGGTCCATAAACTCCTGATAATTGTCGAGGGTAAAGGTGTAGACCCCGGCTTTAAAATCCGGATTGGATAGAAAGCTGAACCAGACTACCACCAGTAGCGGAACGGCAATAAAAATAAGCATCCACAAACCATAGGGATAGGCAATGTACTCTTTAAATGACTTCATGGTCTTGTTCCTTTTTCATAATATGAATATTATTGGGATCAACATGAATGCTGATCTGGTCGTCGGCGAAAAACTCCCGGGTGGTATGAATCAACCAGTTGATGCCCTTGCAGTTCATGACTATTTCATAGTGCATGCCCAGGAAGGTCACCGATTCTATAATGCCATCCAAAAAACCGGCGCCGGAGGGAAGAATTTCGATATCCTCAGGCCGGATCACGGTTAGTACCGCCTCGTTTTCCCCAAAACCCTTGTCAACACAGGGAAACTCCACATCCTGAAGCTTGACCAGACAGTCTTTGAGCATAATCGAATCGAGAATATTGCTTTCGCCAATAAAATCTGCGGCAAAGGCATTTCGGGGTTCGTTATAAATATCCACCGGCGAGCCGATCTGCTGAATCCGGCCGCGGTTCATAATGATAATGGTATCGGACATGGTCATCGCTTCTTCCTGATCGTGGGTGACATAAATAAAGGTAATGCCGGTCTTTTTCTGGAGATTTTTCAGCTCCAGCTGCATATTTTTACGAAGCTTGAGATCCAGCGCGCCCAGGGGCTCGTCCAGCAGCAGCACCTGGGGATGATTGACCAAAGCGCGGGCAATGGCGACCCGCTGCTGCTCGCCGCCGCTTAAGGAATTAACATCCCGCTGTTCCTGCCCCTGGAGATTAACCATCCGCAGCATTTCCTGAACGAGGCTATCTATTTCAGCCTTGGATTTTTTTTGAATCTTCAACCCGAAGGCAACGTTATCATAAACATTTAAATGAGGAAACAGGGCATACTTCTGAAAAACCGTATTAATGGGCCGTTTGTTGGCCGGGATAGTGAGCAGTGATTTGCCTTCAAACAGAATATCGCCGGTGTCTGGAGTTTCAAAACCGCCAATCATCCGCAGCAGAGTGGTTTTTCCGCAGCCACTGGGGCCGAGAATGGTCAGGAACTCATTGGGTCGAATGTGAAAATTGATTCCATCGATAATGGTTTTATCTCCATAGAATTTGACCAGGTCTTTAACTTGAATAATCTTTTCGGTATTTTTTTTCAATTCATAAATCCTCCGTCTGTATCGATCCGATAAATTTAAGCAAAAAAATCCCCAGGCTTTCCCCAGGGTTGATTAAGCGGTTCGTTGCTTATTGATAAGCGCTATTACAATAGATTTATTCTAACATGTAATGGGACCGTTGGCAATGAAATTAGGTTTGTGAGCCGGGATTTTTAAATTGGCATAAAAAAAGAGCGCTGTCTCTTTCCAGGAACAACACTCCGAATAATTTATATTATTTTCAGGAAATTTTAATCGCAACGTCAGGTTGCCATTTATAAAACACTGGTAATGGTAACATTCAAAAAAGCCCGGGCACTGAGATTGAGCTCAAAAGGGGTAATATCTTCCCCGTCCCGTTTGAAAATCCGGACAGTGGGACGCATCGAGAAGCTTTCATAATTTTCGATGATAATACCGGTAAGCCGGTTGCTCAGCTCGACACAGGTACCGATGGGATAGGGGGCGATCTTGCGGATAAAGATATTGACCAGATCGGGATCAAACAGCGTATGAGAGGCCCCCATAATATATTCGATGACTTCGGAAGGGATGATCGCTTTGCGGTAGGGTCGGTCGGAGGTCATGGCATCATAGACATCGGCGATGGCAATGATTCGTCCAAACAGGGAAATTTTCTCTTCTTTTAAATTGCTGGGGTAACCACCGCCGCCGAATTTTTCGTGGTGATCAAGAATCCCGATTCGGGCGGACATACTGATATTCGAAACTTTTTTAATGTAATCATAACCCAGGGTGGAGTGGTTCTGCATTTCACAGGATTCGTCATCGGAGAGCATCCCCGCTTTGCAGAGGATATCTTTTTTGACAAAAACTTTGCCGATATCGTGGAGAATGGCGCCGATGCCCAGGTCACATAATTGTTCTCGGCGCAGACCCAGTGCCGTACCCAGAACAATCGAAAGAACCGCCACATTCACCGAATGGAAATAGGTGTAATCGTCAAAAACCTTTAAATCCACCATGTTAATGACCATGCTGCTGTTTTGCAGAATTTCGTCGACAATACTCTCGATTTGTTTTTGCATATCATTAAAGGTATTCTTTTTTAATGCCCCTTTATTTTCGGTGGTAATAAAAACATCCTTAATACACTTGACTGTTTCGGCCCGGACGCGGTCATTAATGATATTAATGATTTGTATATCTTTGGTAAGATCGTCTTCAACATAAATGCCATTATAATTTAATTTTTTAATTCGTTCGATGTAATCCTCAGTGAGAACAGTATCTTTGGCAAGAATCAACTCACCCCGTTCACCCCAAAGATTGTTTCCTAACATCATTCCTTCACGAAGGCAAAATGTTGGTACATATCTCATGGTTTTCCTCCCAAAATAATGACCCTATATAAAGTCTGGACTAAGTTATTATTATAACTATAAGCGACCTGTTTTTGCAATCAAAATTTCCTGGTAACCCATGAAAAAGAAGATTGTGAAAAAGAATCTTAAGGTTGTATGATTTTAGTTCAGACAATAAAACGTTAAAATCGATTGAATGAGATAAATTCATCGATCATTGAATTGTCAGTTGCCATAATTTTTTCCGGAGTATCGGAAAATAGGCAGGATCCCTGATCCATAAAAGTTAGGTGATTGCAGATTCGGAAAGCCTGACTGAGATTATGGGTGATAATGATAATGGTTAAAGCCTGCTCTATATTTCGCTTTCTTAGGGCCGCTTCAATAATTTGGATGCTTTTGGGATCAATATTGGCCGTGGGCTCATCTAATAGCAGAACCTTGGGTGAAAAGGACAAAGCTCGAGCCAGGGCAGTTTTCTGGGATTCACCGCCGGAAAGATGGCGGGCACTCTGATTCTTGATATCGTCGATTTCGAACTCTGCCAGCAGTTGCGACACAGTTTGATGGATCTCATTTTTTTCACGCTTGCGGATTTTTAACGGATAGGCGATATTTTCATAAACCGAGCGGGAAAAAAGCGTGGGTGTATGGGTGGAGTAGGTCATTTCGGAAAGAATTTGCTGATCTAAGGGCTGGCCATCATAAAGCACATCCCCGGCGGTTGGGGCGGTGAGACCGGCCATTATTTTCATCAGGGTGGTTTTACCGGAACCGTTAGGTCCAATAATGCCATGAATTTTTCCAGATTCAAAAAAAAGATCATGGTGTTCTCCTACCAGGCTGAGTACATTTTTTTCGCTATAAGTTTTGACAATATTTCTAGTCTCGATATTCATTCTGATCCCCTATGATAAAATGGTATAAAATCGAATTGGTAATGAATGATATGGTCATCAGGATCAGTCCCATGGCAATGGAGACACTGTATTGACCCATATTATTATTCATGGCGATGAAGGTGGTCATCACCCGGGTGAAGCCCCGGATATTGCCCCCGACAATCATGACGGCACCGACTTCGGAAATGGCTCGGCCAAAACCGGTGACCAGGGCGATCATAATGACACCTTTTAATTCCAGCACCAGCAGAATCAGAATATTCCACCGTTGGGCGCCCAAGGTTTTGCCAGTTTGCACCACCTCATAACCACTGGTGCTGGCATGGTTAAAGACAATGCCCATGATAACCGGGGTCACCAGAATGGTTTGGGCAATGATCATGGCGGTTGATGTATACATCAGCTGAAACTGACCGAAAGGTCCGGAACGGGCTAAAAAGAGAGCGGTAAATAAACCGATAATAACCGGTGGAAAGGACATAAAGGTATACAGAAAACGGGATACCATTTTCTTGCCCTTAAAGTTGTTGATTCCCAGCAGAATGCCAAAGGGAACTCCAATCAGGGCACCGTAAATGGTGGATGAAAAAGAGACGAAAAGAGATAAAAAAACGATTTGAATAATTTCAGGGTCAAAGGAAAAAATGAGCCGGAAGGCTTCAACAAAACCATTGAGTATATAATCCATTGATTTCTCCATAATGAGATCCTGGAAGAAGGCAATTCTCCCAGGATCCCGGTTGAGTTTTATTTTTGAGCGGCATTGGGGGTGAACAGCGGATCCCCATTAATTTCGTATGAACCGATCAGTTCCTGAGTTTCAGGTGAAATGATCCAATCCACAAAGGCCTGAGCGCCTTCGGCATTAATCTGGTCATTGATGGTTGGTGAAACGGCAATAACCCCATAAGGATTACTCAGCATTTCATCGCCTTCGCAGACAATTTCCAGATTGGCCATGGTATCTTTCATGTTGGCGTAGGTGGCCCGGTCAGCCAGGGTATAGCCCAGCTTTTCATTGGTAACGGTCAGGGTTTCGCCCATACCGGTTCCGGTTTTGATGTACCAGTCGCCGGCTGGAGTAATGTTGGCAGCTTTCCAGATTGCCAGTTCCTTGGTGTTGGTACCAGATTTATCATCCCGGGAGACAAAGGTTGATGGAACAGCGGCAATGGCTGTAAATGCTTTGGCAGCATCAGCTGCTGCGGTTGTTTTTATCTTGGCCGGGTCCTCTTTTGGTCCCATCACTACAAAGTCGTTGTACATGACATCGAAACGTTCCACCCCATAACCATCGGCAATGAATTGATCCTCCTGAGATCGGGCATGAACCAGAAGTACATCAGCTTCCCCAGCTTTTCCCATTTCCATGGCTTTACCGGTTCCCACGGCGACAACCTTAACGGCGATGCCGGTTTGGGCTTCGAAATCTGGTAAAATCACTTCCAGCAAACCACTGTCCTGGGTGCTGGTGGTGGTGGCAAGAATGATCTCCCCGTTGGAACCGGGCTCTAAATCTTTCTTCGCCGGGGTACAACCCAGGGTACTGAGGGCAATGGTGCAGACAAATAAAACAATGACCAATACTGACAATTTCTTTTTCATTTTCTTCCTCCTAAAATATATAGATTAAAGAGAATTCTCTTTAATAACATTATCGGGAGGGCAATTCAAAAAAAATGACTGTTCAAAAAAAACAGTCAGAAAATTCTATGAATTCCACCATCCTTTACACATTGGAAAGCACAGTCATTTCTAACTATACTCTATCGATTGAAAAACCATAGTAAACCTTAGGTTCATCAATTCGGATTGGATTGTTCTCGTTAAGAAAACATTATTCGATTATATCGATTTTAGCAAAGTTTATGGGCTTCGTCAAGGTCGAAGCCTGATTTATTAGGAATCTCCTGATATTTGAATAAAATTCAGTTTCTATGAAAATAGATGGGGAAAAAAGTATCAGAATCCGGGGCAATTATTGGAGATTCTGCATCAAATATGAACGTTTTTTTATCCTTATTTTATAAGAGCTGTTTTAAAAAGCTTTTACCATGACATTTTTGCCCAGCCGTTGACAGACAAAAAATCTGATGATACCATGAACCAACCAGACTTATAGAGAATATTTTAAAAAGGAAAATGTGATGAAGACAATAAGAATATGTGTTGGCAGTTCGTGTCATGTAAATGGATCATACAAGGTGGTCAAAGCCTTGAATCAGATCATTGACCAGCGGGAGCTGGGGGATGAGGTTGAATTGGTGGGGTCATTTTGTATGGGGAAATGCACAGAAGGTGTCGCCGTGGAATGCGACGATATCATTTATGCCGTTTCCGTTGAAAATGTTGAAGAAATCTTCGAAAAAATATTGGGGGGAAAGTAATTGAGTATTATCAATTTTTCAAAAGATAAATGTCGTAATTGTTATAAGTGTATCCGGAATTGTCCGGTGAAAGCCATTAAACTGAAGGATAAACACGCTCAGATTATCCAATCCATGTGCATTGGCTGCGGGGTCTGTATCGCAACCTGTCCCCATAACGCCAAAGAAATTCATAGTGACGTCAATACCATTAAAGAATGGCTGAAAACCGAAAATGTGGTGTTGAGTTTATCAGCGGTATTCCCAACCGCCTATTATCTGGAGCATCCCAGACAATATCTGGGGATTCTCCGGGAGCTGGGATTTACAATTATCGAAGAAACATCCATCGGTGCTGAGGTGGTAGCCAAAGCTTATGCCGATGAGTATCGCAGTGATAAAAAGTTCGTTATTTCTTCATCCTGTGCGGCTATTAAAAACCTGATTGAAATCTATTATCCGCAGTATTTGTCGTCCCTGAGCCGCCAGGTTTCGCCGATGATTGCCCACGGCAAGATTCTTCGGGAAAAATATCCCGATGCCAAAATTGTTTATGCCGGTTCCTGCCTGGCTAAAAAAATGGAAGTCCATGATAAAGATGTCCGCGGCATTATCGATGGGGTCTTGACCTTTGATGAAATCGACGCTTGGATTAAAGAGGAGAACATCATTCCCAGTAAAATGCCGATGGAAGAATTCAATGCCATTGGCACCAATACCGGACGGCTGTATCCGATTACCGGGGGGCTGGCCAAAAATAGCGTTGAAAATCTGGATGGTAGCCGGAAAATTCTCCGTATTGACGGAGTCAAGGATTGCATGGATTTCTTGGATGAGATTCACCAGCTGGACAAGAAATACTGGATTGAAATGAACGCCTGTGAAGAGGGCTGTGTCAATGGACCGGGCAACATTCACAGTCCCTTGTCTAAATACGAAAAGGTGGAAATGCTGCAGACCTATATCGACATGAACAGTAAAAAGGAGCCTTCTGCCGATATTCCCCAGATGGATACCAAGCGGTCTTTCCGCAAACGGCCGGTTCATCACCTGGGCGAAGTGCCTGAGGACGAACTGGAAAAAGTCTTGAATCAGATGTCCAAATTCACCGAGCGGGATGAGTTGAATTGTGGTACCTGTGGCTATGAAACATGTCGGGATAAAGCCAGAGCGGTTTACTGGAATATGGCGGAAATGGATATGTGCCTGCCGCTGATCACCAGCAAAACCGAAGCCATTTCCAATCTGATTATCACCACCACCCCCAACGCGATTGCGGTGCTGGATAAAAAATTCCGGATTATTGAGTTTAATGCCGCTGCCGAACGTCTCTTTAATATGAAAAAGGAAGAGGTGATGCGTTACAATTTTGTGGATGCCCTGGATTATAACCCCTTCCGAAAACTGGATCATGACCGGGGGAATACCTATACCGGGAAAGGTCATTATGAAAAAGAAAGCCGGACCTTTATGGAAATCTTAACCTACATTCCGGAACAGGAATTATATATGGGGATTTTTATTGATATCACCAGGCAGGAAAAACAGGAACAGGACATGCAGAAAATCCAGGAGGAAACCCTGAAAATGGCGCAACGGGTTATTGACAAGCAAATGCGGGTTGCCCACGAAATCGCCGGCTTGCTGGGGGAAACCACAGCTGAAACCAAGGTGACGCTGACCAAGCTTCAAAAAGTCGTGACCAGTCGGGAGGTTGAACTTTAATGCCTTTATTTATGGATATTGCCAGCGATAGTGTCAACAAGGTTCATGAAGAGCTTTGCGGCGATAATGTGGAAGTGCGAATTAATGATGAAAGTGTCATAGTGGTCCTGGCTGATGGCATGGGCAGTGGGGTTAAAGCCAACATTCTGGCGACCCTGACCTCCACCATTGCGGCCACCATGCTGGAAGAAAAAATGGGGATCATGGATGTACTGGAAACCCTGGAAGCGACCCTGCCAAAATGCAGCGTTCGTCATATGGCCTATTCCACCTTTACCATTGTTCAGGTTTTCAGGAACCGGATGGCCTATATTCTGGAATTTGATAACCCGCCGCTGGTATTTGTCCGGGATGGGGAAATTATCGAACTGGAGCGGAAGGAAATCGAATTCCAGGGAAAATCTGTTTATGAGACCACCAAGGAAATCGAAAAAGGCGACATTATGGCTTTTTTCAGCGACGGTGTGATTCATGCCGGGATTGGCCATTTGTTGAATTTTGGCTGGCAATGGGAAGAGGCAGCGGATTACATCCTGGCCCGGTCCTATGAAAACAAAAAGGCCAAGGACATTTCCATGGCACTGGTGGATACCTGCTATAATCTCTATGGCGAAGAACCGGGAGATGATACCACCGTGGCCGTGATCAAGGTGGAAGAGCGAAAATATGTCACCATTTTTTCAGGACCGCCACTGGATCAGGAAAAGGATGCCGAGATTAAACGACTGCTGGAACGGGCCCGGGGCAAGAAAATTGTCTGCGGCGGGACTGCAGCCAATATTGTCGCCCGAGAATTTGGGGAAGAAGTTAAGGTTGATTTTTCCACTATGTCGGACCGGGTGCCGCCGATTGCCACCATCAAAGGGATTGATCTGGTGACCGAAGGGGTGCTAACCCTTCAGGAAACCCTGCGCATCTGTGATGACTATATGAATAATCGTTGTGGCCGGGAAATCTTTCAGGAAAAAAACGGTGCCGCGATGCTGGCGAATATTTTGATGAACGAATGCACCACCATTGATCTGATCATGGGGAATTCCATTAATCCAGCCCACCAAAATCCGGACTTTCCCGAGGAACTCACCACCAAGTGGCGGGTGACCCAGAAATTGATCGATATGCTGCGCAGCATCAATAAAGAAGTTAACATCATCTACGTTTGATTTAAACACAATAATTCAAATACAATAATCCAAGCAAAAAAGAGAAGCGGAACACTCCGGTGAGAGTGCTCCGCTTCTAAATAATATGCTTTGAGGAGAAAAGCTATATAATTTATTTACCCCAATTATTTTAATTAACACAAATAAATAAAAAAATTTATTTTTTTATTTATTTGATCTTGCCAAGACACCAAAATGGTAGTAGGCGTAGCCAGTTCCAAAAACAACACCACAAATTACAAAATAAAGGCCAAACAAGGGATTCTGGATACCACCGGAGAAAATAATCAGCGAACCAATGGATGCCAGAATGGGACAGACCAGACCTCTGAAGACGCTTTTAATTTCCTTCTTTTTCCATAAGACAAAAACCTTGTAATATAGGCCCAGATACAGCAGATAACTGGTCACAATGGCGATTTCGGAAATGTCGGAATTAGGAAACAGGGTATATTTCTGGGAAAAATAATGGACCATCAGCCAGAAACCGACAATCAAGAGTGCGAAGATGGCTGAATTCACCGGGAAATCAAATCGCGGTGAGATTTTCGTCATCGCCCCGGATTTGGGGATCATCTGATCCAGCCCCAACGCATAGGGCATTCGGATCATCGCCATCACCAGGCCATTCAGGGTCCCCAGCACCGAGATAAAAACAAACAGCATCAGTATTTTTGCGCCGCTGGGACCAAAAATCATATTGGCCGCAAAATCAAGATGGGCATCCCCGGTGTTCATAATTTCGGCGGGGCCGACCAGATTGGAAATACCCACAAAATAAATGATGTAGAGAATCAGAATGATCAACGGACTGATAACCAGGGCCAGCGGCAGATTCCGTTTGCTGTTTTTGATTTCATAGGCCACTGAGGTGGAAATAATCCAGCCGTCAAATGAAAAGGCGATCGGTGCAATGGCAGCAATCCACCCGGTTGAGCCAATTTCTGAAACTGCTGCGGCGGTAAAATGTTCCCCGGTGCCGCCGAATATCAGGCCGGCAAAACCGATGACCACCAGGGGAATCAGTTTGATGACCATCGCGGCACTCTGGAAATGACCGCCGATTTTAGCTGAAAAAATATTGGTAGCATAAAGCACAAAAAAACAACCAATCCCGGCCAGGATCTGAACTTCCAGCGTTTGTTCGACATTAAAGAGGATACAAAAATAGATGCCGGAAACCCAGGCCAGGATAGCGGTGATGGTGGGTAAATAAATAAAGGTCTGAAACCAGCCGTAGGCCGAACCCATACTGGGGCTGATAAATTCCTTGGCATAAGAAAGAACTCCGCCGGGACGATCGGTTCGGGCGGCCAGTTCAGCGATGGTTAAGCAGCCAAAGACGATACTGATGGCGGCAATGACAAAGACCAGAATACCTAAAACAACACTTCCGCCGGTGGCGACGAGAATATTATCGCTTTTGAAAAAAATACCAGAACCGATAACGACGCCAACAATTAGAGCGATGGCGGTAAATAAGTTGTATCGTGACTGTTGCATGGCAACCTCCAGGGTTTGGATTCCCGGCAATTAAGTAAAAGCCATGGTGCGATTTCTTTTTAATTGCCTGAAAATGATTTTGAGATTTATTTAGTACCAAAAAGCCGGTCGCCGGCATCGCCTAAACCAGGCACAATGTAAGCGTGGTCGTTTAAGTGATCATCAATGGCAGCACAAAAAATGGGAATCTCGGGATAGGCGGCGGTGACTGCTTTAATGCCTTCCGGGCAGGCTAGAATATGAACAACCTTGATGTTGGGACAATTAGCTTCTTTTAAAAGGCGAATGGTATGAATCACAGAAACCCCGGTGGCCAGCATTGGGTCCACAATAATGGCTTCTCTTTCGGCGATGTCAGAAGGCAGTTTCTTGTAATATTCTACTGCCTGAAGAGTTTCAGGGTCACGGTATAAGCCGATGTGACCAATTTTGGCTTTGGGAATAATATTGGTGAAGCCTTCCACCATTCCTAAACCTGCCCGCAGAATAGGGACAATGACCACATCTTTTTCGGCCAGAACTTTTTGGGTGGTTTTGCAGATAGGGGTCTCAATTTCAATTTCTTTAAGCGGAAAATGCTTAGTAACCTCCCAGGCCATCAGGCTGGACAGTTCCTTCACCAGTTCTCTAAACTCCCGGGAAGGGGTTTCCATCTTGCGAAGGTGGGTTAATTTGTGCATGACGAGTGGGTGATCCACTATCGTTACATTTTGCATGGGTAATCTCCTTTTATTGTTATTAGATTAATAATACGATAATTGACTGAATAATTCTACAATTATTTAAGAATTATTTGTTGACACTTGGGAAATAAGGGTTAAAATGAAATAATACGATTAAATTTTAGTGTTGAAGAATTTTTTTAAAGGAAGGTGACCTAAAAAATGAAAGAAATTAAATTATATACTTGGGCCCACTGTCCATATTGCAGAGCTGCCAAACAACTTCTGGATGACAAGGGGTTGAAGTATAAGGAAATTGATATTTACAATGACGCTCAGACCCGCCGCGAATTGCAGGATCAGACAAGTCATTATACAGTACCTTTTGTCTTTATAGGAGAGACATTTGTTGGCGGTTTTTCGGAACTTAAAGAAATCGAGTTTAGCGGTAAACTTGATGAATTATTATAAGGTGAGGTTAAGATGGCAGCAATAACATTTAAGGTTGTAGAAGAAATCGGTGTTCTCAGCGAATTACCCAGCGGCTGGCAGAAAGAACTGAATCTGGTGAGCTGGAATGAACGGGATCCCAAATATGATATTCGGGATTGGAATGCTGATCACGAAAAAATGCGCAAGGGAATCACATTGACCGCCGATGAGTTGGTCCAACTGCGTGATATCTTAAACGGTATGGAACTTTAGTAAAAAATGCCGTAAATTCAGGTGTGAGGAATACTACCGTACCGACCAATTGTTAATCTGTTGTTCGCTACGGAATCGGACAGGCGATGCCGTGTCCGCTCCAATGCGTAGGGTCTGACCCCTTGGTCACAACATGATGTAACAATTGTCGGTACTAGGTTATCTGTTAGTCTGAAAAAAAAGCGTATCTCCCCTTTTGGTGAGATACGCTTTTTTGCGTGAAGGCAACGAGCCAATCACAAGCTTGCTTGTAGTTGGCGACTGCCCACGAACCAAAGATGGAGCGAAGCGAAATCGCGGTTTTGAGGTTATTTAATGGGTTCGGCGCAATTGGCGGAACCGCTGCTCAGGAGCATGTCCAGGCCGTGGTCCAGGGCCGGTAGAATGGCTTCGAGATTCTCTTTGACCGCTTTGGGGCTGCCGGGGAGGTTGATAATCAGGGTTTGCTTGCGGATACCGGCGGCACTGCGGCTGAGCATCGCCTTTGGGGTGATCTGCAGGCTGTGGTAACGCATCGCTTCCGGGATACCGGGGGTCATGCGGTCGCAGACGGCAATGGTGGCTTCCGGGGTCCAGTCCCGACCCGAAAAACCGGTACCACCGGTGGTTAAAATCAGATCCAGATGATCTTCATCGGCCCAGACCATCAGGGCTGTTTTGATGGTTTCCAGATCATCTGGCAGGATGATGGTTTTGACCACTTCATACAAGTTCGTTTCGGCCAGCATCGTCTCAATCATCGGGCCGCTTTTGTCTTCCCGTTGGCCCTTTGAGCCCAAATCGCTTAAGGTCATTATTCCAGTTCGATACATAAGTTCCTCCTAAATATTAAATGTAAAAAAATCGTTGGCTAATAAATCGATATACAAGAGTTTGTTCCGCAATATTTCTTCTTTGCCGGTGAGAACTTTTAAGGCTTCGGAAACTTCCAGCGAAGCAGCCAGGGCCGGGGTAAAGGATGGATTGCCCAGAGCTTTGGAATCGTACTCTTTTTCACCGGCATAGAGGCGTGTCAGGGTATCGTCCTCCGGAAAAATCGTGGTTATCTGGGCGAACCAGCCGCCAATGGCGCCGTGGATCAGGGGGATGTTTTTTTCTTTGCAGAGGGTCTGCACGGTGAGCCGGGCGGGGACATTATCCAAGGCATCCACCACCAGATCGGCCTCGCCAATCAGGGTGGAACCGTTATCCTCGTCTAGAAAATCGTGATAATAGGTGGTCGTCACTTCTTTATTAATCAACTTAACCCGGGCAGCCGCAGCCTTGGCCTTGGGAGTGCCGAGATTTTTTTCAGTGGAAAAAATCTGCCGATTCTGGTTGGAATCCTCAAAAACATCGCCATCAATTAAAATCAGGGCACCAATCCCGACCCGGGCCAGCATCTCAATAATATAGCCACCCAAACCGCCGCAGCCGACCACACAAACTGTGGCATGCTGGATGCGCTCAAATTCTTCCTCGGAAAAAGCCGGAAAATTCCGTTCATAACGTGACATTGCGCCACCTCCTTGTATCCCAATCTAACAATTAAGATCAGTATAACAATTTTTAACGAATAATTAAAGTCTTGAATTGATATTGTTTTTTCTGACAATAATCGTTAGAATAGAAAGTAGACAAAAATGACAAAATTTGATCGGTAAGGAGAAAAAATGGAGTTGCTAAAGGTAAAAACGATTGATGAAATGAAAAAAATCATCAATACGACATTTAAGGACATAACTTTAGAAAATGAAACCATTGATATCAGCCATGGATTAGGCCGGGTATTATCATCGGATATTATATCGACCATGGATGTACCTCATTTTGATCGATCAGTGGTGGATGGTTATGCGGTGAAGCTAACTGACGTTCAGGGTGCTTCCAACGCCATACCGGGTTTTTTAAGAATCACCGGGGAAGTCCAGATGGGCAAAGAAACTACCGAAAACCTTAATCAGGGTGAAACCCTCTATGTACCAACCGGTGGCATGGTGCCGGCTGGTACCGAAGCCATGATTATGATTGAATATACCGAAAAGCTGGGGGAAAAAGACTTGGCCATTTACACTAATGCCGGTGCCAATGAAAATATGATGCGGATTGGTGATGATATCAGAAACGGGGAATTGGTTTTTTCCCGGGGCCATCTGTTAAGACCTCAGGACATCGGCGTTTTATCGGCTTTGGGTTACCGGCAAATTGAGGTTTATAAGCGTCCCCGGCTCGTCATTATTTCTACCGGCGATGAAATCATCCGGCCGGGAGAGACCCCTAAGCCAGGGGAAGTGATTGACATTAACACGCCGGCCTTGGCAGCGGTGGCCAAACGATTGGGAGCTAGGGTAATTTCGACTTCCTATGCCAGAGATGACCACAATGAGATTCGCTCTGCCGTGGCGAATGGAATAGAAAACAGCGATATGGTCATTCTTTCCGGCGGTAGTTCAATGGGCGAAAAGGATTATACCGTCCAGGTCATTGAGGGGCTGGGACATGTACTGCTCCATGGTCTGGCTGTTAAACCAGGAAAACCGACGATTCTGGGAACTGTTTCGCAAAAACCGGTGATCGGATTACCCGGCCAGCCGGCCGCTGCCATCATGGTGATGATGATCATGCTACAGGAATTTATGAACCTATACTATGGTCAGGATGTTTTCAAATATCAGACTGTCCAGGGAGTGCTGATGGAAAATATCCATGCCGCGCCAGGACGGCGGACCTTCCAGACGGTGTCCATTACTAAAACCGAAAATGGCATCGAAGTCCGGCCAACCTACGGTAAATCGGGGATGATTACACTCTTATCCTATTCCGATGGATACATCGAAATCACCGAAAACGAAGAAGGAAAAAATATCGGAGACCAGGTTGAAGTGACCCTGTTTTAGAGAGTACACGGCCTTATTATTAACATCAGAACTGGAGGGAAGAATGAATACCGAAAATACCGGAAAAAAAGACGAACGGAATTTATATTTAAAAAATGAAGATCTGGATGTGGCAGTAGCCAAGTATCTGGCCTTATTATCCTTTGCCGAGGCCCAGGAAAAAGGCCGTTTATTACCAGTGATCGAAGCTCAGGGATGGGTGACTAAAGAGCCAGTTTTTGCGAAAATTTCATCACCCTATTATAACGCCTCCGCCATGGATGGAATCTGTGTTGAAGCGATGGCGATGATCGGTGTGGATGAACGTCATCCCCGGACCCTGACAAAAGGAGCCGATTTTAATTTTGTAGATACCGGTGATGTAATCGCCGATCCCTACAATGCCGTGGTAATGATTGAAGATGTGATCATAAAAAATGACAACGAAATCAGTATCAACAATCCAGTTTCGCTGTGGCAGAATGTCCGTCCCATCGGTGAAGACATTGTCGCTGGAGAACTGATTATCCCGGCTTTTCATCGCGTCCGCCCAATCGATCTGGGCGCCCTTCTGGCTGGCGGCATCACCGCAATAGAAGTGATGGACAAACCCCGGGTCGGGATTATCCCCACCGGTACCGAACTGGTAGAAGCCGGAGCGGCCATGGCCGTGGGAAAAATTGTCGATTCCAATACCCATATGTTTGTCGGGTTGGTGCAAGAATACGGCGGAGAAGCCAGGCGCTATCAGACTGTTCGGGATGACTACGAGCTGATCAAAAAGGCCATTGTTAAAGCCGTGGATGAAAACGATATGGTGCTGATTTCGGCCGGTTCCTCGGCCGGAACCGAAGATTACACCCGCAAGCTGATTGAAGAACTGGGTGAAGTGGTGGTTCACGGTGTCGCCATTAAACCCGGAAAACCGGTGGTTTTGGGAATAATTCAGGGAAAACCGGTGATCGGCATCCCCGGCTATCCGGTTTCCGCCTACTTCGTCTTTGAGAGCTTTGTCAAGCCAGTAATGCTGGCCTTTAATCACCAGACCTTTAGTGAAGGGGTCACCATTAAAGCGGTGCTGTCCAAACGGCTGATGTCGTCGCTGAAATATCTGGAGTTTGTGCGGATGAAGTGTGGTCGGGTCAACCAGCGATTCGTGGCAACGCCGCTGGATCGCGGCGCTGGGGTCACGATGTCGCTGGTCAATGCCGATGGGATTTTGAAGATCCCCAAAAATGTCGAAGGCTATGAAGCCGGGGAAGAGGTCGATCTGATTCTGATGCGGCCCCGGGAAGAAATTGAAAATACCCTGGTTTCGATTGGCAGTCACGATGTGTTGATGGATATCGTCGCCAACATTATCCATAAAAATAAGGAACTGGTGAACCTATCCTCGGCCCATGTGGGTAGCTTGGGGGGGATTATGGCGATCAAAAAAGGCGAGTGCCATATTGCCCCAATCCATTTGCTGGATGAGGATACCGGAATTTATAATCTGGCCTATTTGAAACGCTATCTGGCCGATGAGGCGGTGGTGCTGATCAAAGGGGTCAAACGAACCCAGGGGATGATCATCCCCAAAGGCAACCCCAAAAATATTCAGGGTATTGCCGATCTGATCCGGCCGGATATCAGCTTTGTCAATCGGCAGCGGGGGTCGGGAACCCGGGTGCTATTGGATTATTTACTGAAAACCGCCCGACTTGATGCCAATCAGGTTTTGGGTTATACGCGGGAAATGAACACCCATATGATGATAGCTTCGGCTGTGAAATCCGGTTCCTGCGATGTCGGTATCGGCGTTTTATCAGCGGCCAATATGATGGAACTGGATTTTATCCCAATCGGTGATGAAGCCTACGATTTTGTTATTTTAAAAGAGAATCTCGGAGACCCCCGGGTGCAAATATTCATCAAGGTGCTTAAATCACAGGAATTCAAAGATACCCTGAAGCGGTTGGGGGGATATGAACTGGAACAGCCGGGAGAAATAGTCGAACCCTAGACATCACAAGGGAGAAAGCAGGAAGCAGATGAAGGATCATTATGGAAGAAAAATAAATTACATGCGTATCTCCATCACCGATTTATGCAATTTAAGATGTGTCTACTGTATGCCGGAAGAGGGGATTGAAAAACATCCCCATCAGAAAAATCTGTCCTTTGAAGAAATTTTGGAGTTGATTAAGGCTGGGGTTTCACTGGGAGTCACCAAGATTCGGCTCACCGGTGGGGAACCACTGGTACGCCATGGGATTGTCGATCTGGTCAGACAGATCGGTGAAATCCCCGGGATCGAAGATCTCACCATGACCACCAATGGAATTCTCCTGCCCAAATATGCCAAAGATTTAAAAGCAGCCGGTTTAAACCGGGTAAATATCAGTCTGGACACCTTTGATCCAGTCAAATTTCATGAGATTACCCGGTGGGGTCATCTTGAAGATGTTTTTGCGGGGATTGCCGCCGCCAAGGCAGTGGGGATGCATCCGATTAAAATCAACACCGTGCTGATTAAAGATTTCAATGACGATGAAATTGAAACCTTTGTGAATTACACCAGAGACGAAGCAGTTTATGTGCGGTTTATAGAACTGATGCCGCTGGGTGAATCCAGCGGTTTTGCGGAAAACAAATACCTGTCTAATGATGAGGTGTTAAAACGGATGCCAGCATTAACACCGCTGTTGGAACCGGATAAAACCGGACCGGCGGAGTATTATCAGCTGCCCGGAGCCAAGGGTAGAGTGGGACTGATCAATCCCATCAGCAAGCATTTCTGTAGTGAATGCAATCGGATCCGGGTAACCACCGATGGTAAGATTAAACCCTGTCTTCATTCGGACTATGAGATTGACCTGGTGGCACTGCATCAAGCTGGGATGACGTATAAGGAAATTCTCTTACAGGCGATTAATGAAAAGCCGGAAAAGCATCATATCAATGAACATGAAAAGCAGTTGCTGAGAAATATGAACGAAATTGGAGGATGACATGGACGAAGAAATTTTAGAGTTCACCCATTTTAATGAGGCGGGTCGCAGCAAAATGGTGGACGTTAGCGATAAAAAAAGCACCGAGCGGGTGGCCATTGCCAAAGGTGCCATCACCATGAAAAAAGAGACCCTGCAAAAAGTAATTGCGGGACAGATGAAAAAAGGGGACGTGTTGGGTGTAGCTCAGATTGCCGGAATTATGGGCGTTAAGCGGACGGCGGACCTGATCCCGATGTGCCATAATATATTTATCTCCGGCAGCGACATTGACTTTGAAATCGATGAGGCGAATTCTCGGATTCTAATCGAAGCGACGGTTAAAAATACCGGCCAGACCGGCGTGGAAATGGAAGCCTTAACAGCGGTTTCAGTGGCCGCCCTGACCATCTATGACATGTGTAAAGCGGTGGACAAAGAAATGACCATCGAAGCGATCTATCTGGCTAAAAAAACCGGTGGTAAATCCGGCGAGTTTATTAATCCCAAACATCAATAAAATTAACAGGAGAAATGTAATGAGTGGAAAAGTGATAGCAATTAATATCAGCGAGAAAAAAGGCGTCATGAAAAAACCGATTCCGGCTGGGAATTTTATTAAGGATTTTGGTCTGGAGGGTGACGCCCATGCCGGCAAATGGCATCGGCAGGTCAGTCTGTTAGGCCAGGAGAGTATTGATAAAATGATAGCCATGGGAGCGGCGGGACTGTGCGCCGGAAATTTTGCCGAAAACATTACCACCGCAGGAATCTGTGTCTACGAACTGCCGGTGGGGACAAGGCTAAGAATCGGAGAAACCCTTCAGGAAGTTACCCAGATCGGCAAAGAATGTCACGCCGGATGCGAAATTGCCCAGCAGGTAGGGGATTGCGTGATGCCACGAGAGGGCATCTTTACCATTATCCTGGAAGGTGGCACCATCAAAGCCGGTGATACCATCGAAGTCGTAGAATAGTCAGACCGAAAATCATTCGATCCTGATCAGATTAAGATAGAACTATCACGAAAATTTTGGCATTGGAAACATCTGATCGAAATAGCTTAAATTTTTCCAGCGATAGAACAAATCACAAAAAATGATGGAATGTGTATTGCATTATCAGAATTTAATGTTACAATAGTAAATGTTATTGCCGTACAAGTGTCTTTCAGATGAAGACAGTCGCCTAATGGAGGACAATATGAATGAATTTGTAAATAGTATGGCCGGAGTGGCCTGGAGTATCATCCCGATATTGCTGATCTTTTTTTTGATGTCAGGCATCATGTTTGTTTTTTATTTCAAAGTGAAAATTGAAGAAATATCGATCTATTTAAAAAGTATTGCAGCTTCCCTCGAAAGGCTTTCAAATCGGCGAAATGACTATTAGAAAGAGTTTTATGGAGGAATTTATGTTTTTTGAAGAAGTAAAAGTTGCAGATCCTGAGATTTATGAACTCATGGAAAAGGAATTGCATCGACAACAAAGTCATTTAGAGCTCATCGCCTCTGAAAACTTCGTGTCAGACGCAGTGATGATTGCTATGGGAAGCCATTTAACCAATAAATATGCCGAAGGTACCCCGGGACACCGTTTCTACGGTGGCTGTGTTCACGTTGATACCATTGAGCAGGTGGCTATTGATCGGGCTAAGGCATTATTTGGCGCCGAACATGCCAATGTCCAGCCTCATTCCGGCGCCCAGGCAAATACTGCCGTATATATGGGGATTTTAGAGCCTGGCGATACCGTTTTAGGGATGCGCCTGGATCAGGGCGGGCATCTGACTCATGGCAGCCCGGCCAATCTATCGGGAAAATATTATAATTTTATCTCTTATGGGGTGGATCAGGTAACAGAAACCATCGATTATGATGAAATAGAAAAGTTGATCAAAGAACACCAGCCTAAATTGGTAGTCGTAGGCGCCAGCTCTTACCCCCGAGCTATCGATTTTGAGCGTATTTCAAAGCTGACCAAAGCCGCCGGTTGTTATCTGATGGTGGATATGGCTCATATAGCCGGTCTCGTGGCAGCCGGACAGCATCAGAGCCCCGTGCCCTATGCCGACTTTGTCACCACCACCACTCACAAAACCTTACGAGGTCCACGAGGAGGCATTGTTTTATGTAAACAGGAATATGCCAAACTCATCGATAAGGGCGTCTTTCCAGGTACCCAGGGCGGGCCTCTGGAGCATATGATCGCCGCCAAGGCAGTGGCTCTTAAAGAAGCGGCAACGCCGGAGTTTAAGGCATATCAGGAACAGGTTGTCAAAAATGCCAAAGTTCTGGCGGCAGCCCTTGAAAAACGGGGATTTCGAATTGTTTCCGGCGGAACCGACAATCACCTGATGCTGTTAGATGTGAGCAAAGTTGGCCTGACCGGGAAAGAAGCGGATGAAACGCTGGGAAAAGTCAATATCACCGCCAATAAAAATGCCATTCCCTATGACAAAGAAAGTCCTTTTGTCACCAGTGGAATCCGGGTGGGTACTCCAGCTATAACCACTCGCGGGCTGGTTGAAGCAGATATGGAAGTAGTAGCCGATGCCATTGAAGCGGCACTGATTAAAAAAGACATGGAACTGGCGCTTGAAAAAGTCGCCTTTTTAACAGAAAAATATCCTTTATATCCAGGCTTGATGGGATAAACTGGTACATACAAAAAAGTGTCTGACAGACAAATAATCTGTCAGACACTTTTTTTATACAGAGAAAAAGTTGTGTGGTGTGAAGGCTTAAGACGTTTAAGAGATAGATAGAAATAATACCGTCACACGCTAGCTAGAATACATTGACCTGAAAAACTGAATGCTACTAGATGCTATGTAATATTAAAACTGAGATATACTAGCTGCCGTTGTAGCTTCTGATTCCGCCACTTCCAACTTTTTTAAATCGTTCGTTCGTTTTACCAACAACATCGCTGAACCAATACCGAGGATGGCACAAACAATTAATAGGATGAAAATCTGATTAAAACCAGCAGCAATATCACCGGCGGCTTTGGCATCATCCAACCATTTACCGCAAATCAGGCCGTAGAATACATCCGGGATAAAAGCGATAAACGAAATAATACCCGTAGCCATTCCGGTCATACCAACGGGGATACCAGCCTGGTCCATAATTGACCAGTAGGTAGATTTCATGATGTTTGCGATAAATGCAATCACCAGGGTCAGGATAATACTGATGGCGATAACCTTGGCAGAGAAGAGCAAGGCAACCAAGGCGGCGGAGATGGCCCCAAAAGCGATAATAAAGCCTTTGCCTTTGTAAGTGAATTTATCCATGAAAAAGCCGCCGATCACGCCAGCCAACAGCACAATGATGTAGCTTCTAAAAATTCCAATGGCACTGGCTGTTGTTGTCGAGATGTTTAACACCTGTACCGTATAGGTTGTCATGTAGGCGTTGCCGATTGCCCAGGTGAGATAGGCAAACATAATCACCAGGATTGAGATCCAGACGCCTTTGTTTTTTAGGACATCCATTACACTATACTTCGTTTCGTTAACGGCGACCTGTGCTTCGTGTTTGATGTCTGTTTTAGGAAGAAAGACCAGGGCCAGAACAAAAAACAGAGCACAGACGCCGGCACCAAATAAGAAAAGAACTTTCATACCGGCAGCAGGGGTAGCGGCCAGACCGACAATAGCCAGAAATGCAAAACCCATCAGGGTTTGAATAACGCCCCGCAAGGCTTCGCTTCCACCGAACATCTTACTCTGGTTGTCTTCGTTAGCTAAATTTCTGATCCCCTTGAGGTAGGCAGACCACAGAGTGGCAATACCGAAAAATCCGTAAAGAAAATGAATAATCAGTAGGGCTGTAAAGTTAGTGGTCATCGCAAATGCGAACGTTAACACAGCATAAGCGGCCAGGGTAGTGGAAATCATCGACCGCATTGAGAAGCGGTCGGCCATCCAGCCACCGATGGGATAGCAAAAAGTATAGGTCAAATTCAAAGCCGAGGCCAGAATTCCGATCTGCGTATTTGATAGTTGATACGCTGCCGCGAATTGATCGTAAAATGTAAATCGTAAAAACGGCAATTGATAGGCGAGAGCAACAGTTGCACTTAAAATCAAAAATACCATCGCGTTTTTGAATCCAAAATTTTTCATATAATCCTCCTAAACATGATTGCGAAATACATGTCTACTGCAATGAGTATAGCATGATACTTGTAAACGGTCAACAACTATTTTTATTTACAGCAATTGAGGAATTTCGAGCGAAAGTAATCATAATAATTGTGCAGAATAGGATGTTTCTTAATTAGGCATATTAAATGTAGACGATTAAAATAGCAAATTTAGTTGAAAAATCGCTTGACAGCGGATTCCGGAGCATGATATATTTGTCTTGCGAAATACATGTATTAATTAAAAAACTGGAGGCTATTTCAAATGTATATTAACAGACGTTTTTATGAAAAATATGTATCTACCCGTGATGTAGAGTTGTTACATGAGTATTCACTAAAGGTTTTACAAGAAGTTGGAGTTTCATTTGCCAGTGAAGAGGCACTTGAGATTTTTAAAAAACATGGTGCGACGGTTGAAGGAAATATCGTAAAAATTAGTGAAGCGCTTTTAAACAAAGCGTTAGAAACAGCACCCAAATCATTCGCGGTAACGACCAACGCCGGCGAAACTCCAATTGGTGAGCGTTTCAAACCTAAGACAGTTGGCTGCTATGGTCCATCAAAATTCCTTTTTGAAGATGATACTTATAGAATGGCATTATTGCCAGATGTCGTTAAATTTTTAAAACTGATGCACACCAGTGATGTTACCGACTTTGTCAATAATTCAGCCTACGACACGCCTGATTTAGATAAAACCGTGGATAATTTTTATTTGCCACAAGTGGCCTTGTGTTTAAAATATTCAGACAGACCAACTTACGGAAACGTTGCCAATAGTCTGAATGTTAAAAAACAGAGCTTAAAGGATGCCGCCAAAGAGATTGCCAACATGTATAAAGAGTTCTATGATATCTGGGATCGACCTGTATTATTAACCAATTGTTGTGCGCTCTCACCAATGGGTTATTCTTATGAGGTACTTGATAACATCATGGGTCTTGTTGAAGAAGGACAACCAGTTACAATCATTACCTGTTCAATGACGAATCTCACCGCACCAGCTGCGTTGATGGGTTCGGTAATCCAGGACAATGCGACGATTCTTGCAGGCATCGTTTTGACACAGTTGATTAACCCTGGTGTTGGTGTTATTTACGGGACCGTCTCTTCACCTACTGACATGCGAAAAACTGCGATTGCCATCGGATCGCCCGAAGCCCAATTGATTCAAATGTCAACTTTAGCTTTGGGTCGTTACTATGGGCTGCCGGTCAGAACCGGAGTCAGCGGGTCAGATTCTCTCAAGCCTGATTATCAGGCAGGTGTTGAGACAATGACGACATTGATGACCACATATCTGGGAAAATCCGACTTTGCCTTGAACAATGCTGGTATCCTTCAGTCTTATGCGGTCGGCAGTTATGAAAAATTTGTCCTTGATGAAGAAGTAAATCGGATCTTAATGCGATTAAACAAGGGGATTGACATCTCTGATACCAAGGCCAGTAAGGTCTTTGAAGAAATCAAGAAAGCCGGTCCGTTAGGAAATTATCTATCCGGCAGAACACCAAAGGAATACCGCGATGAGCATCATTTATCGGCAATTTTCAATAAAACTGCTGGCGATCCGACGCAGATATTTGAAGAAGTAGGTGATATCAGAGAACGTGCTGCTAAACAGGTTGAAGCGAGATTAGCTAGCTACAAAGCCCCTGATTTAACAAAAAAACAACAGGAAATTCTTAATCGTTACCTGCCGGAAAGTGAAAAATTCTAAGTAATAATTGTTCCTTGACCGATGGTTGAGAAACTTGGATCATGAACTGAATTTTTAAACAGAAAAGCGCATTGATGATAAATTTCAATGTGTTGATCGGATAACATTCAAAAAAATAAGTGTCGGTTTAAATATAATGAAAATAAGAAAAGGAATGGTAAAAGATATGCTGGATTTAAAAGAATTAACGCAGGCTGTTGGAGATTTGGAAGAAGAAGTAGTGATGGATTTGTTGAATGAATTTGTTAAGTCAAATCCGACTGAACCCGAAGCACAGGAGGCCATTGCTGCCTGCCAGGCTGGCATGGCAATCGTTGGTGATCTGTTTGAAAAAGGAGAATATTTTGTTGGCGATCTTATTTTTGCCGGTGAGTTATTAACGGAATCAATCAATCTCTTAAAACCAGTTTTGGGCAGTGGTGAAACAGCGATTGCCGGAACCATTGTAATCGGAACTGTTCATGGTGATTTACATGATATTGGCAAGAATATCTTCAAAAGTATGTCGGAGGCAGCCGGTTTTGAAGTGGTGGATCTGGGAATCGACGTCGCTCCGGAACTATTTGTTCAAACTGCAAAAGAGAATAAAGGCTGCATTATTGGGATGAGTGGTGTTTTAACCTTAGCGATTGATTCAATGAAAGAGACCGTTGAAGCGATTAAAGCAGCAGGCATCGATGCAAAAATCATAATCGGCGGAAATCCTGTAACTAAAGATTCATGTGAAATGGTTGGAGCCGATCAGTATACAACAAATGCTGCTGAAGGGGTTAAGATTTGCCAAGGTTGGGTGGCATAAATATCCCGATAAAGATAATAAATTATCATCGTAGAATAATTCGGTGATGGTAAAAAACAAATCATCAAATAATCAAATACATAGAAGACAAGTAGATGCATACTTGTCTTCTATGCACAATTTAAGGAGACAAAGCATGATCATAATTGGAGAAAAAATAAACGGAACAATTCCGTCGGTGAAAGAAGCCATCGAAAGAAGAGATGTCAGTTTTATTGCAAATTTGGCTATTAAGCAAACGCAAGCAGGTGCAAATTTTATCGATGTATGTGCCAGTACCGCACCGGAGTATGAAATTGAAACTCTAAGATGGTTGATGGAAGTGGTTCAGGACGCAACCGATACACCACTTGGCATTGACAGTCCCAATCCCCAGGTAATTGAAACGGTTTTTAAGTATGCGAATAAACCCGGCTTGATCAATTCTATTTCTGAAGAAGGCGACAAATGTGAAGTTCTGTTGCCACTGTTAGAAGGGAATAACTGGGAAGTAGTCGGCTTGACCTGCGATAATAATGGTATTCCCGGCGATCTTGAAACGAAATTGAAGATCACAAAAATCATGGTTGAGAAAGCGGCGAAATTCGGTATTACTCCAGATCGTATCCATATTGATCCCTGTGTGATGGCATTGTCAACCGAGAATAACTCGATGCTGAACTTTGCTCAGGAAATAATAAAAATTAAGGAAATGTATCCGACCATTCATGTCACTGGTGCCATCAGCAATATGTCTTTTGGTTTGCCGGCAAGATCACTAATGAATAAAACTTGTATGGCCTTTGCCATTCAGGCAGGTATGGATTCAGCTGTTTTAGACCCGCTAAACCGGGATATGATGGGGACAATATATGCGACCTACTCACTCCTGGGACAAGATAAGCATTGCCGAAAATATAGTAAAGCCTATCGGCAGGGACAGATTGGACCGGTTAAATAAACTTCTTCAACACTGCAGATAGCTTGACGTAGTTTCATTATCTTATATCGATAGAAATCGATGTCGAGAAATGAAACTATGACGAGCTATTAAAAAAATTGAATAACTGGTACGAAGGATTCGAATACGTTATAAGATTCTGGTGAGAGGATTACATTATGGTATTTTATATTTCGCTTGTTTTTTTAGTAATATTCTTATTGTTTGGATTCATGTTTCCAGACAGTTTATTAACATATACCAATCTTTTGTTTAACGGGATCACCAATAATTTGGGTTGGCTTTACTTGATATCGGTTTTAGGGATATTGATTTTTTGTCTATATCTTGCTTTCTGCAAATATGGCAATCTGCGATTAGGAAATGATCAGGATCGACCGGAGTATTCGAACTTCTCCTGGTTTGCGATGTTATTCAGTGCCGGAATGGGGATTGGCCTGGTGTTTTGGGGTGTAGCTGAACCCGTTTTTCATTATCTGCAGCCACCCATGGGGATTGAAGCAGAAACTACAGAATCAGCGACGATGGCATTTCAGTATGCCTTTTTGCATTGGGGTTTTCATCCCTGGGCAATTTATGCCATTGTCGGATTAGCTCTGGCTTATGTGACTTTTCGAAGAGAACAGCCCTGCCTGATCAGCTCGACATTACAGCCATTGCTTGGTGAAAAGGTAAAGGGGCCACTTGGTAAACTGGTCGATATTCTAGCGTTAGTTTTAACAGTTATTGGTGTTTCAACGTCTTTGGGACTGGGTGCATTACAGGCAAATGCCGGGTTGGCAACACTTTTTAATATTCCCAATAATATTACTGTTCAAATCATAATCATAATTGTTATTAGCATCTTATTTTTAATTTCATCATTGTCCGGATTGGATCGGGGAATAAAAATATTAAGCAATACTAATATTGTACTTGCCGTGATCTTGATGTTGTTTGTGCTTTTCACAGGACCAACAGTTTTCATCATCAATACTTTTTTTGTCAGTTTAAGCGGTTATGTTCAAAATATTCTGACCATGAGTTTAGCATTAACGCCATTTAAAAATGATCCGTGGTTGGGAAACTGGACAATATTTTACTGGGCCTGGTGGATGTCCTGGGGACCTTTTGTGGGAACCTTTATCGCTCGAATTTCAAAAGGGCGAACGGTTAGAGAATTTATTCTGGGCGTGATTATTCTTCCGGCTATTTTTTGTTGTATCTGGTTTGCTGTCTTTGGTGGAACGGCGCTGCATTTTGAAATCTTTGAGGGTCTTCATGTTGCCGATGCGATTACCAAAGATGTTGCGGTGGGCCTATTTGTAACCTTGTCATACCTGCCTTTTGGTAAGGTTATCTCCTTTATGGCAACCGTTTTGATCATCACTTTTTTTGTGACTTCAGCTGATTCAGCAAACTTTGTCATCGCGATGTTCTCCCGAAATGGTGATTTAAATCCAGATAAAAAGATAAAAGTGATTTGGGGTGTGGTGTTATCGTCAATGGCCATTGTTTTGCTTTTAAGTGGTGGCCTGGTAGCCATACGGAATGTAGCAATCATTATGGCGCTGCCATTTGTTTTGGTTATCATCATGATTTGTATATCAATATATAGAGCGTTTAAAAGTGAAACCATAATAAACACGAAAAGAAAGGATCGTTAATATGAATCGAAACAACCAGATCACAAAATCAAAGTCCATCAGAACAAGGTTATTGATTGTACCACTGATCTGCGTACTGGCGGGGGTCTTCTTAATCGGTGCGATATCTTCGTATTTAACCAGAGACAGTTTACTCGGTGAAATGAGAGAAAACGGATTCTCATCTTCTCAACGCTTCGTCGATCGAATTGAAGATAATACCGAAGCCGTTAAAACCATGAATGAAATGTTAGAATCTCAGATTCGCAGTGTTGGGAACATTATTATCGGCAATCGGGGCAGCATCAACGATGTCTATTTAACCCAGTTGGCCGCACAAACCGGAATTAATCATATTTACTGGTATAACACCGCTGGGGAGATCATCAATGCTGCCAATGGTGAATATCTGGGATGGAAGGTGACGCCCGGAGATCCCATCCATAACTTTATGATCAGCGGTGCGTCAGAGTTGATGGAAGAAACAAGAAAAAGCACTGAAACCGACGAAACATTTAAATATGGTTATGTGAGGAGCAATACCGGCGAATTTGTCCAGGCCGGGGTATCGGCAGACCGGGTACTGGAATTAACTGAAAAATTTGGGTATCAGGCTTTGATTGATGAGTTGGTATCGGATGAGAGCATTGTTTATGCGAGTTTTATTGACAGAGATTTGATCGGCGTGGCGGACAGCAACAAGGATGATATCGGCAAAAGCTATCAGGATGATGAAACCATAAAAAAGGTCGCCCTTGACGGCGAAATGAGTGCCAAAGAGTTTTTTGATGAAGCGGAAAACGCCAACGTTTACGATGTCTTATATCCCGTTGTGATCAATGGGGAACTCGAAGGGGCTTTGAATATTGGCTATTCCATGAATAATGTTCAAGCCGCAATCACAAAAAATATCATACTGATTGCCCTGGCGGGATTGTTTGTTTTTCTCGTTCTGGGATTGATCTTATATAAATTGTCAACGTCAATCACCAAACCCATTGCCAGCGTGAACCATATGATCAAAGAAATGGGAAAAGGACATCTTGGCATCCGTCTGAAGCTGGAATCCCAGGATGAAATTGGTGAGATGGCAATGACCATGGATGAATTTGCCGATGATCTTCAGATGGTTGTCATTGGCACGATGAATCAAATCTCGGCTGGAGATGTGTCCGCTGATCTTGAAGATAAGGATGAATTGGATGAAATCACACCAGCCCTGAAACGAACCATTAAGACAATTCGTGACTTGATTCAGGAAGCAACCAGACTATCCCAGGCGGCTGTAGCCGGAAAACTGGAAACAAGAGGCAATGCCGCCGCCTTTGCCGGTGGTTACAGGGATATTGTTGAAGGTGTCAATGCCACTCTGGATGCAGTGGTTGGGCCCCTTAACATGGCGGCCGAATATGTGAATAAGATTGGCCAGGGTGAAATTCCAGACAAGATCAATAAAGCCTATCAAGGTGATTTTGATAAGCTGAAACAGAGCATAAATGCGTGTATTGACGGTATGGGGGCGTTGCAAGAAGGCAATCGGATCCTTGCGCTGATGAGCCAGAATGACCTGAGTCAAAACATTGAGAATCAGTACATGGGAATTTATGGCGAAATCGGAGCAGGGATTAATTCCGTCCACGACCAGCTGGTCAGAATTGTTTCGATTGCCAATCACATTGAAGCCGGTGAACTCAGGGATCTCAATGAATTGAAAGCCATCGGCAAACGAAGTGACAATGATACCCTGATCCCAAGCCTGATTGGGATGATGGAAAACATTGTTCTTCTAGTGGAAGAGACTCAGAAAATGACCATCACGGCAGTCACGGGTGATTTAAGTTTCAGAGGCGATCAAACCCGTTTCACCGGGGAGTATGCAAAAGTAATAACAGGCTTTAACCAGACCCTGGATGCAGTCATTCGGCCAATTAATGAAGCATCAGAAACGCTGAAAGAATTGGCAGCCGGAAATCTCAATACCCAAATGAACGGTGATTATCAGGGCGATCATGCCATCATCAAAGAAGCGATGAATCAGACGATTGATAATTTGAAACGATATGTCAATGAAATTACCGCTACCCTGGAAGAAATCAGTCGCGGAAACCTGGCTCAGGAAATAACCTCCAACTATACGGGTGACTTCCAGGCCATCAAGGAAGCTCTCAATGGGATCAGTTCCAGTCTCAGCCTAACCATGTCAGCAATCGATGTGGCCGCCGCTCACGTGGAAATTGGGGCCAGACAGATTTCTGACGGTGGTCAGGCACTGGCTCAGGGAACCACTGAACAGGCCAGCTCGATCCAGGAACTCACTGCCTCCATTGAAGAAGTGGCCGGTGAAACTAAACAGAATGCCGTCCGGGCCAATGATGCCAACGAACTGGCAGTCAGAGTTCGAAAAAATGCCGAAGTGGGCAATGGCCAGATGGCAAAAATGATTTCAGCCATGGGGGATATTGATGAATCATCCAGTAATATTTCCAAAATCATTAAAGTGATCGATGATATTGCCTTCCAGACCAATATCCTGGCACTGAATGCTGCTGTTGAAGCGGCCCGGGCTGGGCAGCATGGCAAAGGCTTTGCGGTGGTCGCCGAAGAAGTCAGAACCCTGGCCGCCCGAAGTGCCGAAGCGGCCAAGGAAACCACCGGACTGATTGAGGGATCGATCGAGAAGGTTGGGGTAGGCACAAAAATTGCTGATGAAACAGCCGAAAGTCTCAAAGAAATATTAATCGAAATTGAGAAGGTCACCAGCCTGGTTGGGAATATTGCCAGAGCCTCCACTGATCAGGCTTCTGAAATTGCTCAGATTACCCAGGGCATTGAGCAGGTTTCCCAGGTGGTTCAAACTAATTCAGCGACTGCCGAAGAAAGTGCCGCCGCCAGTGAGGAATTATCCGGTCAGGCCGAAATGCTGAAAATGATGGTTGGGGCGTTTAAACTGAAAGAAAAAAGCAATAATAATAAAAACCTGATGACGGGAACCGTTGAAAAGAAAGATGAGGAATCGCAGTTACTGCCGTCTCGGATTATATTGGATGAGTTGGATAAATACTAATTCAATTTCAATGGTCGAGCTTATGTTATCGCGATGGAATTGGCCTAACGTGCGATGAAAGGAAAAGAAATGAAAAAAGTGATGATTGGCTGTAGTGTTTTAAAAAAGGAAGTCGAAGCAATGCTTGAGTGTCCGGATATTGAATACCGCTGGCTTAAAGAGCATCTCCACAACACCCCGGATCTCCTCCATCTCGAAATTCAAGCGGCCATTGATGCTGAAACAGATGCCGATATTATCTATCTCAGTTATGGATTGTGCGGAAAAGCGTTGGTTGATATTCAGGCAAAATCGTGTCCCGTCGTGATGCCCAGAGTTGACGACTGCATTGCCATGATTTTGTATGACCGGTCCGATCTTGGAGCGTTGCGCTGTTCATCTTACTTTGTATCCCAGGGCTGGTTATGGGGCGAAGATGGGATCGGCTATGAGCATGATCGGGTGAAAGAAAAATATGGTGAAAAGCGGGCATTGAGAATTGCCAGAGCGATGTTTAAAAATTACCAGTATTTGTTGTTTATCCGCACTGGGGTGGAAACAGAGGAGGATAAACAAAAATGTATGGCCATGGCTGAAAAATTAGGACTGAAGGTCAATGAAACTACTGGAAATATCCGTATTCTTGATGAAATGATAAGTGACCGCAAGGATGATCGGTTCATCCGATTAGCACCAGGGGAAGTAATCGCTGAAGAGATGTTTTGGTCTGCAGATTAACAATTGGTCGTAACGGCAGTTTATTGACAACCTCACAAACCGTATTAGCTACGGTTTGTTTCATTTTATCGGCGCAAGATGTGTTTTAAATGAGTTGCTCAGGATGAAACACAAAAAAATCCAAGTGATATCACCACAGACTGAGGTAATATTTAGAAAAGATTGAGACGGATAATTATCATGATGAAACGGTAAACAAATCGAGGTTATTATGATATAATCTTAAAATGTATCAAAACTGAGGGGATAGCAGGTGGCAGTGATCATGAAAATAACGCTTAGTATTTCGAAAAAGGAATGTGATCTTATCCACGAACAGTCGCTGAGACTATTACAAACCATGGGGATAACAATTTTTTCGAAAGAAGCACTGGAAGTTTTCAAAAAAGCAGGTGCCAGGGTGCAGGAGAATCAGGTTTTTATTGATGCCGATTTGGTAGAGGAAAGCCTTAAAATGGTGCCGCATGCATTCCCGATTTATTCAAATGCTAAGCGCGTGGTGGTTGGAAAAGGTAAACTATGTTCACTGCCACCGTATGGAGGAACGTATGTTTCCAGAAATGAACACATTGCTTTAGGCACTCGTAACGATTACCTGAATTTCACAAAACTCAATCAGCTTAATGAATATATCAGTATGGCTTGTCCCTACACCTTAGAACCTTTCGATATTCCTTTAGAGCAACGAAATATTTATCGGATGGCGATGATTTTAAAATACTCTGATAAACCGAGTCTTTCCATTGTCGGTAGCAGGGAAGAGTCACGTAAATGTATTGAAATGGTCCGACGTTATTATGGAATTACCAACAAACCGGTAGTTCTTGGGAATGTGAATGTGTCAGCACCCATGATTATGGGACTTTCGACCACCGAAGCAATCACTGTCCACTGTGAAGAAAATCAACCTTTGATGATCGCCTGTGGCAGTGGTTTGAGCGGATTAACGGCACCCCCAACACCTGGAGGTAATTTTCTGTTGGCTAACGCCGGAATTTTAGCCGGGATTGTGTTTGCGCAAATCCAAAGCCCCGGACTGCCAATCATATATGGTTTACCATTGTTTGGAGTTGATCCATTCAAGGCCGAAACATCGGTTGGGAGCCCGGCAACCGCTCTGTTTACCCTGGCAGCCAAAGGGATGGCTGAATATTATCAAATCCCGTTTCGAGCCGGCGGAACTTTCACGGACTCAAAATATTTGGATTATCAAAGCGGTTTTGAAAGTGGCATCAACCTGTTGTCTTGTCTGCTCGCTGAAGTCGATTGTCTGATGCATAGCTTTGGGATGGAGGATGCGCTTAAAACCATTAATTATAATAAATATGTTTTGGATGAATACATGTATCTGAGTCTTAAAGACTTTGTCAAGGGCATGGAAATAAATGATGTGACGATCATGACGGATGAAATTCTGAAAGTCGGATCAACCGGTAATTATATATCGTCACGGAATCTTAAATTAATCCGAAAGCAATATCCTAAACATGGTTTTGGAGAAGGAAAAACAAAAGCTGAGGTATTGAAAAAGACCGATGATGAAATAAACCGGCGTTTGAATAATTATGAATTTCCAGCTCCGACCAAAGATCAAATTAAAATATTAAGAGGTTATTTACCAGATGAATACATCGATTAAAAACACCGTAAATGTTTCTACCTTAGATAGTATTGTGGAGGCAATGAAAAAAATTGAGGAAAAAAAAGTCCTCAAACTTGTTAATTATGCAATTCGTGAAGGCGCTGCTCAAGCACAGATCATTGAGTCGATTCAGCAGGGGTTGGATCAGATTGGCCATTTTTTTGAAGAAGGAAAATACGGGGTCACCGATTTAATGATGGCAGGCATTATTTTTGAAGAGGTTTTAAAACTGCCAAGCTTAAAGCTGATTAATGAGGAATCAGAAGAACCGATCGGCAGAATTCTGCTCTGTACCATTGAAAGGGATTTGCATGATATTGGGAAATCGATTTTCAAGAGTGCGGCGCTAATGTCAAATTTCGAAATAATTGATATGGGCATTAATGTTACAGCAGAGCAGATTTTAAATGAAACCATCAACCGTAAACCTGATATCATTGCGATCAGCTCGATTTTGGCGGAAGGGGTCCGATATATTAAAGAAGTGAATGAAAAACTTATGACCGCTGGGATCAGGGACCAGGTTAAAATAATTGTCGGTGGACTTTCAACCCATCGACAGGCGATCGAATATACGGGCGTGGATGCCTTTGCCAATGATGTCTATGAAGGTGTCAAACAATGCAAAATCTGGGTAAACGAAGGAGGAGAGGCTAATTAATCACAAATATGAAGATATTGCAGATAATATTAAATATAAAATTCAGAAGAATTTTTATTCGATTAATTCTTCGATCCCCCCGGAAAACACCCTGGCTGATGAGTATGGGGTCAGTCGTATCACCATTCGCAACGCAATTTCAAAGTTAATTGATGAAGGTTATATTTATTCAATCCCGGGAAAAGGAAATTTTGTTCTCGAAAAGAATAATGACAAGTATCTCATATCATTAAAAACGGACAAACTTTTGAAAAAACCATATCAACGGGTTGAACTTTTAGGATCAGAAATTATCAGACCAACCATTGATCTGGTTTACCACCTTAGAATAGCACCAGATGCCCGGGTTGTTTACATCCGCTGGGTGTTGCTTGATGACGAAAAACCGATTGCTTATGATATGCAGTACATCCCATATTTTCCAGGGATTACGGTTTGGAATGATAATTTTGAATATACCAGTTTCAGTGAAATACTGTCGCAAAAAAATAAGCTCTTTCAAATGCAGGGAAGAATGAATATTTCAGGTATTAATTGCGAAAGGGAAATTGCAGAGATATTAAAAATACCAGTAGGAACGCCAGTCATGCAGATCACACAAAAGATTCTGGATGATAATGAACCAATGGGTTACCGTCAGTTGTTTATTAAAAGAGAATGGTGCTGCATTCGGGGAACTTCTCACCGGGAATAAAGAATGAGGATTGTGAATAAAAGTGAAAATATACGAACGGATTGAGAATGATATTCTCTTAGATATTAAAAGCGGGTTACTTAAACCAAACGAAAAATTGCCGACAAATCAGGAGCTGGCAGAAAAGTATCAGACCAGCGGTGTAACGGTACGTAAAAGTTTAGCAGCACTTGTAAATAAAGGATATTTGATTTCGATTGAGCGAGTGGGAACATTTGTTAAAGAGCGTGAGAAGGACCTTTTTTTAGTTAATTTTTCGCTGGAAGGTAATATCAATGAAGAAATAACGGATATCGAGACTGAGGATATTCTTATTTCTATGACAAAAGTAAAGGGTGAGAAACGCGAATTAAAAACATTAGAAATCAGAAGAATGTACCTTTCTGATTCAATGCCGGTTGGCTATAGTATTGATGCATTGTTCCTAAAAGGTCGCTATCTTGCGGAAGGTATTGAAAAAAAAGCAGAAAAAAATATCGCCATCATGGATCAGATATTAAATAGCTATGAAGTGAAAAAAACGATGGAAGTGACAATGGATTATCCCAACAAATACATTTCAAACCGGCTGTTGATTAACGATAATATGCCGATTTTTTGCATCAACATATATTTTTCAACAGTGGACGATTATCCCATCGGGAAAAGAACCATGTATGTATTAGGGGAGAATATTACATTAAATGGAAAATCATTTTACAAATAAGGAAGTAGTTTTAAATGAATTATTTTATTAGTTATCTGGTTGTGGTGAATTTACTCAACTTTATCTTTTTCTGGAACGACAAAAGACGTGCAAAAAAGGAGGCCTGGCGGATTCCTGAGAAAACTCTGATGGGTCTGTGCTTGATTGGCGGCTCCATTGGCGGCATTCTGGGAATGCGGGTTTTTCATCATAAAACAAAGCATTTTTTATTTGCCTGGGGAATTCCGATTATTTTGATTCTTCAGATCGGGTTGGGGCTGTTAGTCTTTCTTAAAGTATTGAATTAGAAGAACAGATAAAAATCACCGAAATCAAGAAAAAGTTTTGAACAGACCTTGACAATACACCCCAAAGAGTGTATTCTATAGTGGTGTTCAAAATGATTTATGCGAGAGTGTTGGAACTGGCAGACAAGCACGTTTCAGAGGCGTGTGTCGCAAGGCGTACGGGTTCGACTCCCGTCTCTCGCACCATTTAGAATTTACAAAAACGGCATGAGATGGCCGTTTTTTTTATGCCCAAAAGCTGGTTTCGGTCATTTGACATATGAATTGACATATTTCTCAAATTTCTCTGCCCCTGACCGTCTCATTCCGTCGGTACGAACGCATACTGATCCAGGGTGAAGACTGCAGAATGATGGTCTAAACTCTCCTGCACTGTTTTAATATCGATGCCTGCCTGGATGGATAAAATCGCATAGGTGTGTCTGAGGTAATATACCGGGAATATGAGGCCGGGTTGAAAGGATGAATCTGATTTGTGAAAGCTGCTGGAATTATGGCGGGGGATAGTTATCTTTTCATTTTTATTTGCGGGAAAGGAAAACAAAAATTGAAGTACAAAAGGATTGATTTAATCAAAAAACCATGCGATTATAAAGAAAAAAGCATGGAGGATAAAGAAATGAGTATGTCTAAACGAATTATTTTTGGAGTGATGGTGGCCGTTAGTCTGCTGATATTTGCGGGTTGTGAATCCATGGGGCGTGATATTAAAACAACTCAATCAGAATGGGTCGGTGGTCTTGATCGTCATATTTCGGTTTACTCTCAGAGTGGCACACTATTAGCAGAATATGATGGTCGGGTAGATATTGAGGATTCTGAATATGGGAACAAAGTATTGTTTGATCTAAACGGGAAGAGAACCATCGTTTATAATGCTGTGGTGATTATCCAGGAAAAATAATAAAGGAGCTTTCGCCCCAAGTTGCTCTGAAATAGTTTTAACATGGGGAAAACGGATATCAAAAGTGAAAATTGTTTGTAGGCCGAAAGATAAATATTAAGACGAAATTTTAAGGGGGTACGAGTATCAGCTTGAAATTGCAGAAAGTCTTGAGCGAGAATTAAAAAGACGAATGCAAAAGCCACAATAACAACCAGTGTTATTTCAGACATGCCACGTGGTGGCGAAAGTTTGGATGCAGGGGGATCACATTGCGGATTGGGAACCCCTGCAGAAACAAGGTCGGGAAATCCGGGCGGAAATTGAGGAATCACTCAGGGAGCGGATTAGAATTAAGGCATACTTCGACACGGTAGAAGTGCCGAAACTGCGGACGGTATTGCAGCTGACCTATATTGAAGTTTGGATGTGGATGAAATTGCTATCAGGTTGGATTATTGCACCCGGCAGATCCAGCAGTTGCAGGATCTGGAGTTGGAGCTTGTGAAGATATGATGTCGTGGAATGACGGGGGGATAGGGGCTATGATTTTAAATGTGGAAGTTTCTGAATTTATCGCCACATTTTATTGTAATTTAACCCATACAGGTTTATAATTAAGAAAACTGTGTGGGGTAAAGATTGAATGAAAATAATATTGAGAAATGGGTATATAGTTGATCATGAAAGTAAAAAAATCGAATATAAAGATATAAGAAGCAAAGAATTCGATTATTATGTTAGGAATTTATTAATAAATATCGATAAATCTTCAAGATGTTCTGAGTATATAATAACTGGTGATGGAACAACTCAAGTGATTAATCAATGTAAATTATTAACTAACCTTTGTTTAAATGGAAAAGATGACAAAGATGAAATAGACATTCTAAAAATTAATCAGCATACTGAAATAATTGCGAAGCGATTTTTAGAAAAAGAAAGCGCTGCGCAAGAAAAAGTAATCAGAATGGGAAAAAAAATTAAAGTAGGTTGTTTAATTTTCGCTGTCATTCAAAAAGGAGCTGTATTTCAGTTGCTAATAGCTAAATTAGAATCAGTTGGTGGATTAGAATTAATAGATTTTACTCATGCAGATATAATTGAAGATAACGAAAATAAATTTGGAAAAGCCTGTCTAATGGATGTTACATGTAGTGGTGAATGTATCGAAATAAGTAAAATTCGCATATTATTGGATAATAAAGCGACGTACTTTACAAAAGAATTTTTAGAAATTGTTCCACAATATGAAGACGGATATTGTACTGAAAAATTAGTAAAAACTGTATTGAGTATTGTGGATCATAGGCTTCGAGAAAAATTTCCAAGAGATAGACAATTAATTAGAAATTCGTTTATTATGCATGTGCGAAAAAATGAATTTATAGACTATGATAGTGTTATTCAAGAAGTATTTACGGATTATTTTAATTCGGAATTATGTGAGATAGACGATGATACAAAAAATAAAATAAGCAGCAAACTAGAAGAACTTCCAGAAAAACAGAAATTTGCAAGACAATTTATTCGCATAAAAGATAATATAAAGGCAAAATTAACAAAGTCAGAATACAAATTGTCTGATGATCTTGATTTAGTCATAAATGAATCAAAAATAAAGAACATAAATGAACAAGATGATATTTTTGAAAGAATTATTTCAAGTGAAGATCTTGATGGAAAGACATATTTGAAAATTTATACTGATAATGAAGATGCTTTAAAAACATTTAGAAAAGCAGATTAATGTTAACCGGAGGATAATAATGATTTCTATAAATGAGATTACAAGAATTTTTGATAAGAAAGAAGTTATTATCAATGAAAAAGAAACATTACTTAATTATCATCTAAAAATAAAATCTGAAAGTCCTTTTCGAAATTATGAAGAAGTAATATCTTTATTAGAACATATTCCAGTTCGTGATATTTGGAGTTTGAAAGTAAATTTTAGTTATGATGTATCTTGTTGTTTAAAAAGGGGTAATGACTATAGTTTATTCATTATAGAAGTTGTTCAGAATAACGATTGCTTTAGTGACGGTGAAGAAATCGAAATCGAAATTGATATAACAAAGAATTTTGAGGGAAATCAGTTATCAATTTATAATTTTGAAATTGTTAAAGATTTTCTTTTTAATAAAAATTATTCTGACTTTTTGGAATTATTTTGCAATTTAAGGAAAGAACATGATTTTATTCATTTTATTTGTTTAAATAACGATGTTGAATTAAAAACAAGTTTTATTTTCATATCAAATAAAGATTTTTCAGATAACTCTTCTGAATTTAATTTTAGAGATCAATTAGAAAAAAGAGATCAGATATGCAATATTAACTGGAAAGAATATATAAACCTTTGCCCTAATGATTTAGCAATTACAAATTATAAAAATATTGATGATAAAACCCTAGATTATCTGAAAACTATAAAATTATTTTTATCAATTATAAGTATTGCTGATTTTTCGACTTTAGAAAATAATCTATTGAAGATAAATATTTATGGTTTTAGAATGATCGAGTTCGAAATTGATTTATCAAAAAATATATTAGTTAATGATGAATTTTCAAGAATATTTGAATGGTTATATTTTGATGGGAATATTTTTGATAAATCTCAAATTGTTCGAAATATCCTTACATTGCATTGCAGATATATTGATATATTACAGATTGATAAAACGGTATTAGATTCTATAAAAAGTAATTATAAATTATATCTAAAGGAAAACGTTGATCGATATATTGAAGTTACTAATCAAATTTCAATATATTTAAATCAAACATCTGATTCAATTGCTGAAATGACACATTCATTTACAACAAAATTTAAGAATAACTTGTTGCTGTTCCTTACTTTTTTTTTCACGACAATGATTATGGGAACAATTTCAGCAGGTAAAATTGAAAACATTTTTAATAATGATATTGCATATATAGTATACGCATTTTTAATACTATCGTTTATCTATTTAATTATAAGCATTTTAGATTATCGACAAAATAAAAAAAGATTGTTTCGGAAATTTGATAGAAACAAAAATTTTTACAAAGAATTTATTGATGAAAGTGATATTGACAGACTGTATAAAGAAACATACAATCTTGACATAGAAATTGAGGAAATGAATTCATTTGTATTAAGGTATAGCATTTTTTGGTTTTTTTCAATAATTACAATCTTAGCAGTAGTATATTATTTTAATGGAGTCGCATATTAATAAACTCTTTTTTCGATCGGGATTGATTGAACTATAGATGGGTAAACAATTTGTATACTCAATCAGTAATCATGTTGGAAGCGCCAGAAACAAATAAGCGGTTAAAAAAATGCCAATTCTGTTTTGAAGGGGTGAGATTAAGATGAAATGTGAAAAATGCGGCCACGAAAATGAAGCATCCAGTCTGTTTTGCCAAAACTGTGGAAATCCGATCCGAAGTCTGGAAAAGTGGGAGACTCAGGATACCGAAACAGTGGTCCCGGAAAAAACGGAAAGCCTAGTTCCCGAAAGCAGAACCAGGCATCCGAGCAAGCATAAGGGGGTTATTATTGTAATTGCAGCAGTGGTCGGACTCTTGCTAATAGCGATCGGCGTTTTTGGATTTATGAATGTTCAGAAAATCAATGCTGTCAACAGTGGTCTAAAAAACGGCGAAGCTTTGCTGGCCACTCAAAATTATACCGAAGCGCTGGTAGCTTTTGATGGTGTCTTGAAACTGGACCCCAACAATGCGGAGGCAATGTTAGGAAAAGCCAAGGCCTACTCAGGGGCGGGCAACTATAAAATGGCCAATACCTTTTTTGAAGAAGCCCTCCTAAAAGAAAAGAACAAGGAAAAATTAAAAGTGCTCTTTGATCAATATATTGCCTCAGAAATTATGGCAGGGGTCTCAGAAGCTGATCTTTTCATTCTGCTTGATCGAGCTACCGAAGTTACCGGAGATAGTAAATATGAAGCTCAAAAAAGTGACTACGACGTTAAATCACCATCTTTCAATTTAAATCCAGGCACCTATCAGGGCGAACAGTCGTTGGAAATCATCAAGGCTGATCCGAATGATCGGATTTTTTACACCACTGACGGAACCCCACCGACGGCCAGTTCCGCTGAATACTCAGAGCCGATTACCTTAACAAATGGTGAAAAAAATATTAAAGCTGTTGAAATCAATGCCAGTGGGTTTTCCAGTAAAATAATCGAAGGCAAGTATATTATCAATGATATTCCCACAACAACCGGAGGCTCAGAATCGGAAGGCAATGAATCTGGGAGCGGCACCGCCAACGGTTGGGACTATACTAATTTCAGCCCGGTGGCCTCATCAACGCTGCCGGATATGGCCGGGATCAGTTACTATGTCGGCAATGTGATGGATGGCAGCAGTAGCACCGCCTGGGTCGAAGGAGTATCAGGAGATGGAGTTGGTGAATACATCCAATTCGTTTATAATGGAACCTCGGCCCTGACCATCCATGGGGTAGCTATCAAAACCGGATATGTCAAAACGGCCACCTCCTTTGCCGAAAATGGCAGTGTCCGAAGGCTGGTCATGTATGTTAATACCAGTCCCGTGGCCAACATGATTCTTGAACGGATCCGGGATGAACAGGTGATCGCAATCAGCCCCGTCACCATTAGTCCCGGCGACTCGGTGGTTTTTGTTATCGACTCAGTGGCGCCGGGACCCGCCGACGGCGAGCATGATACCGCCATCACTGAAATCAGACTGTTCTAAGTTTAGAAAATAATTGTAACAAAAAAAATCGGAGAACCTGTTCTCCGATTTTTTTTGTTACAATCGTTTATTTCAGCCTTTTCTTTATCTTTTTCAGGCAAATAATGTTATAATAACCAGGTGACACTAACATCAATTAAATGAAAGAGGTTTTAATGAAGTTTCAGGAGATTTCAGATAAGCTGACACAATTTATAAATAAATACAATTACCTGGCGGCGGACCGTAATGCCAATGTACTTTTTTTGCTGAAATGCATTGTTTTAAAATATCTGGCGGACAATCAGCACCTTGATTTTGAAGTCCATCACAAGGATGTCAAAAAGAACTTTACCCTGGATTATATCTTGGGGCTGTGGCAGGGAGCGCCTCTGCGGTCGGCTTTCTGGGAACAAGAGCAGATAGATCCCCAGCCGATTGGCGATGAGATATGGGATTGGGTTTGTGAGTTGACCACGTCGTCACCCTCCTTGGCAGGTGAGAATCCAGGGCTGATTGGCAGCCTTTACGAAGCGAGTCTGTTGATCAACCACAAGAAAAACCACGGTATTTTCTATACCCCGGAAAACATCGCCTCTTATATGGCTTCGGATGTTCTGGGATCATACCAGCCCGGGGACGAACAGCAGGATTTCCGGATTCTGGACCCGGCTTGTGGGAGTGGGTCGCTGTTAAACGCAGTATACGATCAGATTGTTGCCCAAAGCGGCGCATTGAGTCCGGTGGAAAAAGCAGTACAGCATCGCCAGTTGCTGGAAAGCTGCCTGCTGGGCGTGGACCGGGACCCGATTGCCTGTCTGGTGACCCGGCTGATCCTGACCTTAAAAGGAAATAAATATATTAAGCCGCTGGGGGTTTTTTGCGGCGATATTCTTACTGAAGAATTAGTAACAGCGCAGTCGGTGGATGTGGTAATCGGGAACCCACCCTATGTTGGTCATAAAGAAATCCAGGCCGAGTACATGAAACAGCTCAAAAACCGCTATGCTGAGGTGTACCGGGACAAGGGTGATCTTTCCTATTGCTTTATCTACCGGGGCTGGGAGCTACTGAAGCCCGAGGGACAACTGATCCATATTACCTCCCGCTATTTTATCGAAGCCTTCTACGGAAAACCCTTACGGGCCTTTATCAGAAAAGCTTTTGCAATCCAGGAAATTGTTGATTTCAACGGCTTGCGGGTTATTGAAGGGGTTGGAGTTGATCCCGCCATTATCCGACTGGAGAAAAAGCAGGAGATTGATGATGCGCAAACTATTCGGGTTAAACGCTTCTTTATTAAAAACCATAAACCGGAAAGCTATCCTAAACTGATTCAATCATTGAATCAAAAAAATCAGCAAAGTGATCTTTACGAGTCATTTGAGTTGCTGCAGGCCCGGTTAAATGACGATTCCTGGCGGTTATATTCGCCGGTTACGCAGGGAATTATTGAAAAGATTGAGAAAAAAACACCGTTCACCCTGGATAATGTTGTCCAGAGTTTTCAAGGCATTATTACTGGTAACGATAAGGCCTTTATTTTTGAACAGGCTGATCCGGCGCTTTGTGCCTTTGATCCGGTCTTATTAAAACCCTGGATCAAAAATAAAGATGTAAAAGCCTGTCAGATAACCGAACCGCAGAAGAAAATTCTCTACACCAACATGATCGGGGCCATTGATCAGTACCCTCAGGTGGCGGAGCATCTGGAAAAACACCGTGAGAAGCTCAAAAACCGGCGGGAATGCAAAAACGGCAAGTTGGCCTGGTATAAGCTTCAATGGGGCCGGGACCCGGATCATTTCGAAGGACGAAAGATAATTTTTCCTTACAAAGCAACCCAGAATCGTTTTGCCATCGATGAAAATAAATGTTATTTCAGCGCCGATGTTTATGGGCTGATTCTCAAACCCCGGCTTTACCATCAGGTCACCGAAGAGTTTCTGGTGATTCTGTTAAACAGCCGGCTGTATAATTATTACTTTAAGTCCTACGGAAAAAAACTGGGGGACAAGCTTTATGAGTACTATCCAAACACCCTGCTGCGGCTGGGAATACCAGATATAAAAGATGAAACTATTAAGTTTTTTAAAGATTCTTATGATAGAATCGTAGAATTAAAGAAAAATGGAGATACTGCGGAATCAGACAAGATTCTCGCTGAAATTGACCGGTGGTTCTATGTTTTTTTTGAGTTAAGTCGGAAAGAAATAGATGTGATTGAAACGAACCGGTAATTGTGGAAACTGACATCAAAGCAAGTTTTGTTTGTTTTTTAGTTTCGCAATACCAGGATAGAATGTTATCGTGAAAGGACATTATGCAGGAAAGTTTTTTTAATCAGAATTATGAAGGCCAAATCGCGGATAATGCTCCCCTTGCGGTAAGAATGCGACCCCAGACCCTGGTAGAATTTGTCGGCCAGCAGCATATTATTGGCCGGGGGAAACTTCTGTATCGGCTGATTGAAGCGGATAAACTGTCGTCGGTGGTATTTTACGGACCGCCGGGTACTGGCAAGACGTCATTGGCAAAAATTATTGCCAACCGCACTAACGCGATGTTTTATGAGCTGAATGCGGTCACCTCGGGGAAAAAAGAAATTACTGAGGTGTTGGATAAGGCCAAGGACAATCTGGGGGTTTATAACAAAAAATCGATCCTCTTTATTGACGAGATTCATCGTTTTAATAAGGCTCAGCAGGATGCCCTGTTACCCAGTGTCGAAAAAGGACTGGTGACCCTGATTGGAGCCACCACTGAAAACCCCTATTTTGAAATCAATTCGCCGCTGCTGTCCCGCTCCACCATTTTTGAGTTTTACAATCTGACCCCGGACGACATCCGACAAGTGATCAACCGGGCTATCGAAGATCGGGACCGGGGCTATGGCGTGATGAAAATAAAATGTGACCAGGATGCTCTTGATCATTTTGCCGAGGTCGCTAACGGCGATGTCCGGCGGGCCTTGAATGCTCTGGAACTGGGGATTCTGACGGTCGATAAAAACGCCGACGGCATCATCCATATCGATCTCGAAACAGCGCAGGAGTGTATCCAGCAACGGGCCGTCCAATATGATAAAAACGGCGATAATCATTATGATACAATTTCTGCCTTTATCAAGAGTATCCGGGGTTCCGATCCCGATGCGGCGCTTTACTGGATGGCTAAAATGATCACAGCCGGGGAAGACCCCAAGTTTATTGCCCGGCGGATTGTCATCTCAGCTTCTGAGGATATCGGCAATGCCGAGCCGCTGGCTTTAACCGTGGCAATGGCTGCCGCTGATGCGGTTCAATTTATCGGTATGCCGGAAGCCCGAATTAATCTGGCCCAGGCGGTGGTTTTTCTGGCCTGTGCACCCAAAAGCAATGCCTCCTATCTGGCGGTTGACGCGGCCATTGATGCAGTCAAGCATGTCTCAAACAGCAATGTTCCGGCTCATTTACAGGATACTCATTATTCTGGCAGCAAAAAGCTGGGTCGCGGCATGACTTATCAGTACCCTCATAATTATCCCGGGCACTATGTAAAACAGCAGTACCTTCCGGATGATCTGGTCGGCACTCATTTTTATGAACCGACAGAAATGGGTCATGAACGCATAATGAAGGAATATCTCAAGAAAAATGGAATTATCGAATAAATACAAATAGAAAAGGAGCAACATTTGAAAAAAGAATTACAAGAACAACAGGAAAAAATGTTTAAACTGGAAGAAAATATCCACGGGTTTATCTTGAATAAAGAAGAATTTGTGGATGAAATAGATGGCTTTGCCCGAACCTTTGTCCATGAAAAAACCGGGGCCCGATTACTATATATATCGGCCGATGATGATAATAAGGTTTTCTCAATCAGCTTTCGCACCCCATCCACCGACAGTACCGGAGTGCCCCATATTCTGGAGCATTCGGTTTTATGCGGATCAAAAAAATATCCGGTCAAGGAACCCTTTGTGGAGTTGGCCAAAGGATCGCTAAACACCTTCCTGAACGCCATGACCTATCCCGATAAAACGATGTACCCGATTGCCAGCACCAATGCCAAAGATTTTATGAATCTGATGGACGTTTATCTGGATGCGGTTTTTTATCCCAATATTTATCAAAATCCCTATACCTTCCAGCAGGAAGGCTGGCATTATCACATTGAAAATGTCGATGATCCGATTATCTACAATGGGGTAGTTTATAATGAAATGAAGGGCGCCTTCTCCAATCCGGAGGAATTGCTCCAAAATAAAATTTTTGAATCCCTTTATCCCCAGTCCTGCTACCGGTTTGAATCTGGCGGAGATCCGGATGTGATTCCGGAACTGACCTATGAGGATTTTCTAGGCTTCCATAAAAAATATTATCATCCCTCCAACAGCTATATTTATCTCTATGGCGATGGGGACGTCCAGGCTCACTTAAAATATCTTAATGACGAATATCTCAGCGCCTTTGAAAAGCAGGCAGTTGACAGTGAGATCAAGGCCCAACCACCGCTTAAAACCCGGGCTGAAATGCGGACATCCTATGGGGTATCCAAGGAAGAATCACTGGAAAATAAAGCCTATCTGGCCCTGAATGTGGTGTTAGGTGATAAATTATCCTATGAGGATGCTCTGGCCTTTGATATTCTTGCTCATATTATTTTGAATAATAATTCGTCGCCGTTAAAAGAGGCCTTGCTCGATCTGAAAATTGCGGAAGATGTCAGCTATCATTATAGTAGCTCGCTCAGACAACCCTATTTTTCAATTGTCCTTAAAAATACCGAGGAAAAGCATCGCGACTTATTTGTCAATACGGTTGAGACCGTGTTGAATAAGCTGGCAACTGAAGGGCTCGATCCTCTCAGTGTCGAAGCGGGCATCAATATCCATGAATTTTCCCATATTGAAGGGGAATACGGTTCCTATCCCAAAGGTTTGATTTATGGGATTGAAATGATGGATGACTGGCTCTATGGTGACGACCCGATCGCCTACCTTAAATACAAAGCAGCCTTTAAAAATTTCAAGGATAGCTGGAAAGACGGTTATTTTGAAAAATTGCTTAAACGGATGCTGATTGACAATACCCACCAAACCGTGGTGACCATTGTGCCGGATAATACCCTGCAGGAAAAAGCTGATCAGGCGTTAGCGGAAAAACTGGCGGCTTTTAAAGCCGGTCTGACCCCGGAAGAGCTCCAGGCACTGGTTGACGAAACCCAAACCCTGATTGAAAAACAAAATGAAGAGGATGCTCCGGAAGATCTGGAAAAAATTCCCAAGCTGTCGCTGACAGATATCAGCCGCACCGGCCGAACCTATCCTCTGGAAGTGACTGAAGTGTTGGATACTACGATGCTGTTTCATCCTGGTTTTACCGGCGGTATTTCCTATTTAAAACTTTATTTTGATTACAGTGATCTACCTCAGGAAGATTTGAAATATTTATCGCTGATGTGTAAAATGTTGGGCAGTCTCAGCACCAAAACCATGGATTTCCGAAGACTGAGTCAGGAAATCGAAATTCATACCGGCGGTCTGTCCTTCGGGATTGAGTCCTATGATGATGTTCATCATTTTGGGGATTTCACCTCCAATTGCTACGTTAAGGGTAAAGCGGTAGCTGAAAATATTCCGACCCTGATTAGTATTATGACGGATGTGATTACCCAGACCCGCTATCAGGAAAAAAACCTGATTCATGATATGATCCGGGAAATCAAGACCCATAAGGAAAGCCAGTTTTTAACCGCCGGCCATGTGGTCGGGGTGCAACGACTACAATCCTATTATTCTCAGTCAGCCCGGCTGTTTGAAGAATTTGGCGGCATAGAATTTTATCGTTTTATTGCTGATCTGGAAGCCAACTTTGATGAAAAATTTGAGGCCCTGGCGGAAAAGCTGGCCAGTATTGCGGCATTGGTGTTCACCCGGAAAAAACCGCTGATCAGCATCACCGGCACCGAAGAAATCCGGGATCGGACTTTGGTCGCCCTGAGCTCTTATGTGTCGGGACTGGCTTCGAAAAAAGCGGTAAAAAATGCCTTTGCCTTTGAGACTGAAATTGCCAATGAAGGTTTTTTAACGGCGGCCAAGATTCAATATGTTTCCCAGGGCTATAATATCAGAGATTTAGGCTACGAATATGCCGGTTCGCAACTGGTTTTAAAAGGTATTCTGTCAATGGATTATCTCTGGAACCGGGTAAGGGTTCAGGGCGGTGCCTATGGTGCCTTTATGAGCATCGGACGGGGCGGCGATCTGTATTTCGGATCCTACCGGGACCCTAAATTAAAAAAGACCTTTGAAGCCTATCAGGGTGTCATTGATTACATCAATCAGCTGGATCTCTCAAAACGCGAGCTGGAAAAATATATTATCGGAACCATCAGCAGCAAGGATGTACCGCTGAGTGCCTCGGTGAAAGGCGAAATAGCGGATAATTTCTATTTCAGCGGCGTAACCGCCGAAGATCTGCAAAAAGAGCGGGATGAAATTTTAGAAACCACGGTCGAACAATTAAAAAGCTATGCGGAAATGATTGCAGCGGTGCTGGCCAAAAATGCCATCTGCGTTTTAGGAAGTGAAGAAGCGATTAATGAAGAAAGAGAATTGTTCAAAGTGACCCGCTATATCAAATAGTTGTTTTGAGGGGAGAGGGGATATGAAAAGAAAAATAGGATTATTGTTGATACTTAGCCTGGTCTTTTGCACATCTGGTGTTTTGGCAGCGGGCTTACCCGCCTATGGCGCCGATGAGGGTGTGATTATTTATGAAGTAAATAGTGGCGATATTCTTTTTCAACAAAAACAGAATGAAAAATTCTATCCGGCCAGCACCACCAAACTGATGACAGCCCTGGTGGCCATCGAGCACGGCGATCTCAACGAGAATTTCACCGTCGGGGATGAGATTCTGAGTTTAGATGCGGACAGCAGCACCGCCGGTCTTGAAACCGAAGAGGTGATTTCCCTTAACGAACTGCTATATGCCTTACTGCTACCGTCCGGTAATGATGCAGCAGAAACCATCGCGGTGAACATCGGCCGAAAAATTGCCGGGGACGGCGCACTCAGTTCTGAAAAAGCCTATGAAACATTTGTGGCGGCCATGAATAAGAAGGCCAAAGAAATGGGGATGACCGGCACCAATTTTACCAATCCCCATGGATTGCATAGCAGCAATCATTACACGACTCCAGCTGATATGCTGATCCTGGCCAAAACTGCCTTTGAAGACACTACCATCAAAGCAATCACCCGGGGCAAGGTGCATGAGGTTCAAACCAACAAAACCAAACACAAGTGGAATAATTCCAACCTGATGCTGTATTCCAACTTTAATGAATTGTCCGAAGATTACCGGGTTGCAAATAATCTTTCCGGAACTAATTCGTTTTTTAATGGCTACGCGACCAGCGGAAAAACCGGATTTACCGAAGAAGCGAATAAATGCCTGGTTTTTGAAGGCGAAGGCAACGATAAAAAAATGATTGGTATCATTCTAAATGCTGATGAAACCGTGATTTTCAAAGAAGCCAGCGATACCATCAACACAGTTGTCAAAGAATATGAGTTACTGGAATGGGCCGATCCGGACGACGAAGATCGGGTTGTGCAGGTGGTCAATTATCATGTCTTTGATGGCAATAAACTGAAGTATCAGACTAATGACCCGCTGATTACCGCGGTATCCCAGGCCAATCAGGATAACTACAGCGCCAAAGTTAAATGGGATGAAACCAAAGTAATGGGTGATGAAACCCTGGCAAATCTGGAAACGGATCTTAAAGCAGGAGAACAGATTGGCGAACTGCAGGTCTATAATGGCGAAACATTTGTCGAGGCCACGCCGGTGTACGCAGTCAATGACATGAAAGCCCGGAACTGGACCGATTATCCAATCCTTTACTGGTATGTGACAATTATCGTGATCCTGATATTGTTGGCTATTCTACGAATTATGTTTGTCCAGTTTATGCGCAAAAATAATATCCGATATAAAAAGATCAAAATTAAGAAGAAACAAAACTCTTCCAGCAGCAGACCATCAAGTCAGCCGCCGAAGCGAAGACGATAGCCTAAGCGCTAAAATAGATGGAGTCTGTCAGTAAAAGTGATGGACTCCAGATATTTACGCTTGACATGTATAGACAAGTGGTTTATAATTTAGATAGTATTTAGCATTGAAGTGCAGGATACGAATCAATTTTTATGATACGAAAATGATGCCATGAAGGTATTTCCAGAGCTGAAGCTTGGAGGTGTTCTTCGTGTTTTTTTGTTTAAAGTTAAATTTTGAGGAGGTTTTATTATGCACATGGCAGATGCTTTAGTTTCTCCGGCAGTCGGAGGAATCATGCTTGCGGCTAGCGCCGGAGCAATCGCCTATTCGGCGTATAAATGTAAAGACGATTTAGATGAAAAGAAGATCCCGTTAATGGGTGTTATGGGAGCTGTGATTTTTGCCGGACAGATGATTAATTTCACCATCCCGGGAACCGGATCCAGCGGACATATTGGCGGGGGGATTTTACTGGCAGCCCTGTTGGGACCATTTCCCGCCTTTCTAACCCTTACTGCGGTGTTACTGATCCAGGCCTTATTCTTTGCTGACGGTGGGCTTTTGGCCTTAGGTGCAAATATCTGGAACCTCGGTTTCTATGCCTGTTTGTTGGTTTACCCCTTTGTGTTTAAGCCGATTGTAAAAAAAGCCCTGACCCCGACCCGGATATCGGTCGCATCTGTAATTTCAGTTATTTTAGCCTTGACTTTGGGAGCCGTTTCAGTGGTAGTCCAAACTTTGGCTTCTGGTATTACTGAATTGCCGATGGCAACCTTTATGGGGATGATGATTCCGATTCACCTGGCGATTGGTCTGGTTGAAGGGATTGTTACCGGCGGGATATTAGTCTTTATCTACAAGATGAGACCGGAATTGCTGGAATCATCCATGGAGAACAAAAAATTACCGAAAAACCTGTCAATTCAAAAAGTCTTGGGGGTATTGCTGGTGTTTGCCGTTGTTGTCGGTGGCGGCTTATCGCTGCTGGCTTCTTCCAATCCCGATGGTTTGGAATGGTCAATGGAAAATGTCGCGGGAACTGCTGAACTGGAAACCTCAGGCAACGCCTACGACAGTGCCGCCAGTATTCAGGAAAGCACTGCATTTCTGCCGGATTACGGTTTTAAATCAACAGATGGTGAAGGCTCAGCTGCCGGAACCAGTGTGTCTGGTATTATCGGCGCAGGGATTACCCTGGTCCTGGCTGGTGGAACCGGTTATCTGATTTACGCTGTCAAACGCCGAAAAGAAAAAACCGCATAGCGGATTCAATTCTAATTGAAATGGCAATCTTTATATGGTAACATTAACAATAGTTTGCTTAATAACCTCTGTTTAGTAACAGAGGTTATTTAATATTTAAGTGAAAGGTAGTCTCAATGTCAACAATTACCGACTCCATGAATACAATCAATTCTCTTGAGGAAATGGCCGAAGGCAATACCATCATCCATCACCTCCATCCGATGGTGAAACTGATTACCACGATGCTCTATCTGGTGCTGGTCATTTCGTTTAATCCTTATAATATTACCGGACTGATGGTGTTTGCGTTCTATCCGGTGATTTTAATGGCGCTGGCTGAAATTCCCTATAAACCCTTGCTGCAACGGCTTTTAGTGGCCTTACCCTTTTCTTTTTTTGCCGGCTTATCGAATATCATTTTTAATCAGCAACTGGCTCTGATGATTGGGCCGCTACCCGTCAGTTATGGTGTTATCTCCTTTACGTCAATTATGGTTAAAACTATTTTCACGGTTATGGCGGTGTTGATCCTGATTGCCACCACCTCGCTGCCCAAGATTTCCTATCAGTTGTTAGCCATTAAAGTGCCTAAAATAATTGTGGAGCAAATAATGCTGACCTACCGCTACATTTCGGTGCTGCTGGAACAGGTCTCCAATATGTATACCGCCTATATTTTACGAGCCCCGGCTTCCAAGGGGATCAAAATGAAGGACATGGGTATCTTTGTCGGGCAGTTGTTATTAAAAAGTTTTGACCGGGCCGAGAGCATTTATGTGGCCATGAAATGTCGGGGCTACGACGGCAATTATCTTTATGCCAAACCCAGCCCGATAAAAAAGGGCGACTGGCTGTTCCTGGTTTTAGTATCAGGTATTTTATGTTTGATGCGATTTTTTGATCTGAGCCTGTTTATCGGCAGTTTTTTATAATGAGGAGTTCCAATGCTAGAAATTGAAAAGTTAAACTATGCCTATCCTGACGGCCATCAGGCCATCCGGGATATCAATCTGAAAATCAAGGAGGGTGAGAGCATTGCCCTGGTGGGTGCCAACGGCGCCGGAAAATCCAGCTTGTTCAAACTGATTATCGGTATTGCTGAGATTAATGAAGGATCGATTAAGGTTGAAGAACTGCCAGTGGGTAAAAAAACGCTGAAAGACATTCGCCGAAAAGTCGGGATGGTTTTTCAGAACCCCGATGATCAGCTGTTTATGACCAAGGTTTATGACGACATCGCCTTTGGCCCGCGTAATGAACTATTAACCGAGGAAGAAGTGGAAGAGCGGGTGGTTAACGCCCTGGAACAGTTGGGTATTACCCATCTCCGGGATCGGATGCCCCATCGTTTATCCGGCGGCGAAAAACGGGTCATTGCCATTGCCTCGGTGCTGGCCATGAATCCCCGGGTTATTTTGTTTGACGAACCGACCTCCTTTCTGGATCCCCAGGCTCGACGAAATGTAATTAATACCCTGGACTCCCTGAAAATGACCAAAATTATTGCCACCCATGATCTGGATATGGCCCTTGATATCTGTGATCGGGTGATTATTTTACACCACGGCAGTGTGTTTGCCGATGGCACCGTCAAAGATATCCTATTAGATGAAAACCTCTTATCCCAATGTCATCTGGAGCTGCCCCTGTGCATGCAAAAACCCCGGGTCCGATAGATTTGCCAAAAACGGCTGGGTCGACAATGATTTAATGTTGGTCCGGATAAAAAAGATAACCTAGTACCGACAATTGTTACATCATGTTGTACGCATCGGAGCGGACACGGCAGAGCCTGTCCGATTCCGCGGCGAACAACAGATTAACAATTGGTCGGTACGGTAGTTTATCGACAACCTCAAAGCTTGATCTGTTCAAGCTTTTTTTAGATTTAAGACCGATATGCCGAGAAAACAAAAATATCTTGAAATTATCTAAAGAATAGCGCCGGTAATTGGTTTCCTAATTGAAATTTTAAATTTTATAAGATATAATTAATGCAATGTTTGGGAGGTCAAACGATGACAAAAAAAGATTATTCGAATATCGGCAATGATATCAAAGATATTGTTCAGGATGCCTTGAATTCGGCGGAGTTTAAAGAGCTGAATAAAAACATCTCGGAGACAGTTGCCCGGGCGATGGATGAAGTCAAACGTAGCGGTCAGTATTGGCAGGAGCAGCAGCGCCAGCAGCGGGAAAACAACCAGGAAACCCGAAAGCAGGCGGCCAATGCCAGAAAGAATCAGGAAAAAATGAACAAACCCCAGCCACAGGAAATGGTTGCCAAAAAAAATTATCAGAATGCCTACAGTCCTGTCAAGAAACAACCAAATAACCTGATTTCCAAATCACCTCATGGTCGGATCTCCGGGATGTTATTGATGATCTTTGGAAATATCGGCATTGGTGTTTCACTGTTGTTGTTGCTTATTTTTTCGTCGGTATTTGGTTTTGCCTTTAACAGTATGCCGTTGTTGGGGATTGGTGCCGGGATTCTGTTGCCAATTTTTACGATTAGTGCGCTGATGTCAGCCAAGGGATCAAACCTGCGGGGCCGAGTAAAACGGTTTCGGCAGTACGCCAGTCGCCTGAAAGGACGGCAATTCTGCAAAATCACCGAATTATCTGATCCCCTTGGTCGCAGCAAGAAATATGTGGTCAAAGATCTGCGTAAGATGATCAGCCTGGGGATGTTCCCGGAAGGACGCTTTGATGAGCAGGAAGAATATCTGCTGATCAGTAATGAAGCCTATGAGAATCATTTACGACTCACCGAAGGAAAGAAGCTTCAGGAAGAAAGAGCCCGATCGGAACAGCAGGCGCTGAATCAGAAAAAGAAACTGGAAGCAGAAAACCCCGAAATGAAAGCGGTTCATGAGGTGATTGCCGAAGGTCAGGAGACCATCCGGCAAATCAACGAAGCCAATCTGGCGATTGAGGGGGAAGTTATTTCTGAGAAACTGGATCGGCTGGAAAAGGTGATTACCAAGATCTTTGAATTTATCGAAGAAAATCCTGGCGGAATACCGGAAATACGTAAATTTATGGGCTATTATCTGCCCACCACCTTAAAGCTGGTCTCGGTCTACCGGGATTTGGATGCCGAGCCGATTCAGGGGGCCAATATTTTAGCCACCAAAAAAGAAATCGAAGATACTCTGGACACCATCAGCCATGCCTTTGAAAACCTGCTTGACAGTTTTTATGAAGACACCGCCATGGATGTCTCAACCGATATTTCAGTACTTAACACGATGTTGGCCCAGGAAGGGCTGACCAAAAGAGATTTTAAAAAATAAGATCCTAATTCAATAACAGCAAACCATGACGCTTGAAATTCATGGTAGTTTTGAAATGATCAACTTAACTAAGACGAGGAGAATAGTGATGGAAGATAATATGAACGATTATTCCCAGGCAACCCCGACCCTGACCTTTGACCCATTTGAAGAAGAAAAAATAGTGACCGCCAACGTCCATCAGGAACTGAAGGGGGAACGGCAAGTATTTGACGAAAGCCGACTGACCCCGGAAGAACGACGAATGGTGGATGATTTTGCCAGCAAAATCGATCTCACCAATTCCAGCCTGGTGATGCAGTTTGGGGTTGGCGCGCAAAAGAAAATTGCCGATTTTTCAGAAACGGCGCTGAATAATGTCCGTACTAAAGATATGGGTGAAGTCGGCAAAATGCTCGGTGATATGGTCATGGAACTGCGGAATTTTGACATTGAGGAAGAAGACAAAGGTTTTTTAGGCTTTTTTAAAAAAAGCAGTAATAAGCTCAGCTCGATGCAGACCCGCTATGCCACTGCCGAAACCAATGTCAACCGGATTACCGAAGCGCTGGAAAAACATCAGATGCAGTTGTTAAAAGATGTTGCGATGCTGGATAAACTTTACGATGTCAACAAAACCTATTTTAAAGAATTGTCGATGTATATTATGGCCGGTAAAAAGAAACTCCAGGAAGTTGAGGCCAAAGACTTGCCGGAATTGATCAAGCGCTCACAGATCAGCGGGCTGCCGGAAGATGCTCAGGCAGTTAACGATTTGTCAGCGATGTGCAATCGCTTTGAGAAAAAAATCCATGATCTGGAACTGACCCGAATGATTTCGATTCAGATGGCACCACAGATCCGGCTGGTTCAGCATAATGATACCTTGATGGCTGAAAAAATCCAGTCTTCGATCGTCAACACGATTCCACTCTGGAAAAGTCAGATGGTCCTGGCTCTGGGGGTGGTTCATTCTGGCCAGGCGGCTAAGGCCCAGCGGGAAGTCACCAATATGACCAACGAATTGTTGCGAAAAAATGCCGAAACCCTGAAGATGGAATCCATTGCCACGGCCAAAGAATCAGAACGGGGCATCGTTGACATCGAAACTCTGCGGATCTCCAATGAATCGTTGATTTCAACCTTTGATGAGGTGTTAAGAATCCAGACTGAAGGCCGTCAGAAACGAAAAGAAGTGGAAGCTGAGCTTGAAAAGCTGGAAAATGATTTAAAAGTTAAGATGCTGGAAATCAGACGATAAGACTCACCGATAAAAGCAGCATGGGCCAGCCGCCCATGCTGTTATTTTTTGACAAAAGCAGTGAGTCGGTATCAGGCTATCGGAATAGGAGGAGAAGCAGATGAAAGTGGTGATTGCCCCTGATTCTTTCAAAGGATCATTATCGGGCTTTGAAGTATGTGATATTGTTGAACGTGGGATCCTGCAGGTGTTTCCCGCGGCGGAAATAGCAAAAATCCCTATTTCAGATGGCGGCGAAGGTCTGGTGCGTCTTTTGCTAAAGGCCTTAGATGGAGAAAGTGTCAAAATAAAGGTTCACGATCCGCTTTCCCGGGTTATTGAAACAGAATATGGGATACTCGAGGGGAACACGGCGGTCATTGAAATGGCCGCCGCTTCGGGATTGCCACTGTTAAAAAAAGCAGAACAAAATCCGCTGTTAACAAACACCTATGGGACCGGGGAGATGATCGTTGATGCAGTCAAACAAAAAGGCTGTCAAAAGATTCTGCTGGGGATAGGCGGTAGTGCTACCAACGATGGCGGCATGGGGATGGCATCGGCGTTGGGAATAAAGTTCTTAGGCGAAAACCATGAGGAACTGGAGCCCTGCGGTCAGAATCTTGGGTGCATCAAGACAATTGACCTGAGTCAAGTTGACCCGGTATTTTCCGAAGTCGAGTTTATCATTGCCTGTGATGTGGATAATCCCTTATGTGGACATCAGGGAGCCGCCCACATCTATGGTCCCCAAAAAGGCGCAAATAAAGACATGGTGGTACAGCTGGACGATGGGCTTGCACATCTGGGGCGGCTGTTTGAAGAAATGGCTGGCAGCGATCTGATTGATCGCAAAGGTATTGGTGCGGCCGGAGGATTGGCGCTGCCGCTGGTGGCGGTCTATCAGGCCACCCTCAAATCGGGGCTGGAAGTTGTCCTGGATGCCATCAAATTTGATGAACTAATAAAAGGCGCCGATCTGATTGTGACCGGCGAAGGAAAAACGGATCGTCAGAGTACCATGGGGAAGGTGATCTCGGGAATTGGCAGACGTGGGAAAAACCAGCAAATACCCGTCATTGTTGTTTCCGGAGCCCTGGAAGGGGGATATGAACCTCTTTGTGAGCATGGTATTACGGCAGCCTTTGCTACATACCGCAATGCCAAAAGCCTGGAATGGCACATCGAAAATGCGGAGCAGCTGCTTTACGATACGATTGTCAATATTTTTCGGCTGTTTTCAATCACGGGTTGGAAACCGAAGTAAAAATCGGCTAATCGACTGTTCCGGTGGTCATCGGCAAGATCCGAAAAATTAAAAAAATTAAAGCATAATCAATCAGGTAAAATTTACCGGATGTTATGGAATTGTAACTAAAAATATGATATTATAGTGATAAATAATATTAGGTAATTGCGAAATGAAAAAGATTTGATGCTCAGAAAATCCGGGGTAAGAACCAGACAGAATTCATGAAGACGGAAGGGAAACGAACAACAAAGCGAAGAAAATGTTGCAGAAGATGAGAAAAAA